>WBZR01000048.1_pt1 | contig 198283 bp, 174 predicted proteins | sample 5204231 | NCBI WGS metagenome assembly WBZR01 (sample SAMN12412403, study PRJNA552823) | activated sludge metagenome | isolation source: activated sludge from anammox sidestream of wastewater treatment plant... | place: USA: Virginia | collected 2017-08
TATTATCTTCACCATGGCAATCGCCCTGCCGCAGACTGTATACAAGGAGAACGAACGCGTCGTACAGTTCTGGGACCAGGCGCTGCAGCGTGTCAACGCTCTCCCGGGCGTCACCGCGGCCACCATGCTGAGCGGCACACCGCCCATACGGCCGCTGAACGCCAACGACACCCAGATCGAGGGCTTCGTCCAACAGGAAGGCGGTCCGCGCCAGAACATCGATTTCTACCAGGTTACAGGCGGCCGTTTTCTCGAAGCCACCGGAGCGCGGCTCATCGAAGGCCGCGTCTTTGACCAGAGGGACGGCGCCGCCGCCCCGCCCGTGGTTGTGGTGAACCAGACCATGGCCCGCACATACTGGTCCGGGCAGAGCCCGATCGGGAAGCGCATCCGGCCGGGTTTTCGCGGTCCCTGGCTGACCGTCATCGGCGTCGTAGGGGATGTGAAAAATGCAGGCATCGATAAGCCCACGGGCAGCGAACTTTTCTTTGACTACCGCCAGACGCAGGGCTTCGGGATTCGCAGCGCGCTGCTGTGCGTCCGCACGCGCGGGGAACCGCTGGACCTTTACCGCCTCGTGCGGGGCGAAGTGGCCGCTGTTGACCCGAACCTGCCTGTCGCCAAGGTACGCACGTTCGAGGACATTGTGGAGGCGGCCAACGCGCGGCCGCGCTTCCTCACGTTTCTACTGTCGCTATTTTCGGGGGTAGCGCTGCTGCTGGCCGCACTTGGCATCTATGGCGTCATGTCGTATCTTGTGGCGCTTCGCACGAACGAATTCGGAATCCGCATGGCTATCGGCGCCCAACGGACAGATGTGCTGAAGCTGGTGCTCCGGCAGGGATTGGTTCTCGGGACCATCGGCATTGCCGCCGGAGCCATGGGCGCACTTGGCCTGACAGGCTTCCTGCGCGGGCTTCTCTATGGCGTGGACACCTTTGATCCGCTCACGTTTGCGGCGATGGCCGGAGCATTGGCCGCCACGGTGCTGCTGGCCTGTATCCTGCCGGCGCGCCGCGCCGCGAGAGTGGACCCAATGACGGCGCTGCGGTACGAATAAGGCCGGATGGCCGCTCCGTAGAACGGCCTAAGCGAAACTCGCTTGCCGGATTAGGGAATACTCGTCTGGAATTCGCTCCGCCGCTCCTCCATACTGACTCCACGAAGGGTCATGGACGCTCCCGCTTACCTTGACGCGCTATTCCCGGCAGCGGAACTGTCGGATGAGCGCGCCTCGATGGTGAAGAAGGGCTATCTTTGGTTCATCGCGTCCATGGGCTTTTCCTCGGTGGGCGGTTATTTCGGCGCCTCCACAGAGTGGTGGGTCCGCTTGTTTTCCGGCTCCGCGGGATGGGTGCTCGCCGTAGCGCTGTTACTGGTCATTCCGCGGATCGGTGAAGCCTGCCGCGACCACCCGGTGAAGGGCGCGTTCGCCCTGGCGTTCAATGGCCTGCTCTATGGGTTTCTCATGGCTCCCATAGCAGGGAAGGTATCGCGACATCTCCCGGAACTGATCCCGCACGCAACCGCGGTGACATTGCTGGTGTTCGTTTCGGTGACCGCCTTTGTGTTTGTCAGCGGCAAGCGGTTCGCCGTCTCGAGCGGGCTCGCCTATGGCCTGGGGATCAGCATCCCTGGGGCGTTGCTGATGAACCTGGTATTGGGCTTCGGTTGGGTCACGTTCGCCCTGGCGCTGCTTACAGGGACATTTGGGGTGGTCCTGCTGGTCACCGTGACTTCGGATCTGCTGCATGACCCGCGGATCGACAATCCGATCCACGCGGCGCTGGCGCTTTTCGCGGCTACGTTCAATATTGCCGTGTCGATCGTGCAACTGGCGCACCGCGTTTCAAGCCGCGCCCGCGCAGCCGCCTAGCCCAGCCCCTTACGAAACCGCGCGGCGATTTCGCCGGCATCGGCCCGATTCCAGGTTTCGTTCACCTGGAGCGAAAACCACTCGTTTGCGGGATCGCGCACGGTGATGCCGGCCAGGAGAAGGCGCTGCTGGTAGACGAGCGCGTTGACTCCGCGCACCCGCATCCGAAAAATGTTGGTGCCGTTCGCGATGCGCTCCACTTCGAAGTTCTGGTCTTTGGCGAGGGAGGCGATGACCGCTTCCGATGTTTCGACGGCTTTCCGGTAACGGGCCGAGAAGCCATCGAAGTGATGCAGGGCTACGGCGGCAAAGGGCCACACTTCATTCAAACCGCCGCCGAACATGCGGCGAATATGATAGGTGTTTTCGAGAAGAGCTTTCGGCCCGGCAAGCACAGCGCCACTGGCGGCATTGAAGTACTTATACATCGAGACGTAGACCGTATCGAACAGAGCCGCGTAGTCCTTCATGGGGATTCCTGTGTAGGCGGATTCAAGAAAGATGCGGGCTCCGTCCAGATGCGTTCCCACATGGTGTTCCCGTGCCCAAGCAGTAATCTTCTTCATTTCGGAAAAATCGAAATGCTCCCCCTGGCGGCGCCGCACCGGCGATTCGATCTGCAAAGCTCCGACGGGCACAGCGACACGGCTTCCGGCGGCGCGTGACGCAGCCTGTTCCACTTCCTCGAGAGTGTACGTTGCCCTGCCGGGGGCAAGCGGAATCATGGCGAGGCCGCTCAGCGTCTGGGCACAATCGCCGCAATCGTTGTATAGATGGGACTCGGCCTGCATCAACACGCGGCGCTTGTCCCCCGCAAGCAGACGGACAGCCAGGTGGTTGGCCAGCGTACCGGTGGGCATCCAGACGGCGTACTCCTTGCCCAGTTCGGCGGCTACCCTCCGCTCGAGTTCGCGGACGACGCCTTCGCGCGAATAGCTGTCTTTGAGGAGTTTGCCGTCCGAAGCCAATTGCGCGAGGAGGCCCGCGTAATCGCCGGCGGTGTGGGGAATGCCGTCTCCGGCGGCAATCACCTGACGGTCTTCCGAGGCTCGAGCGGGCGGCGCGGCGGCTGCCAGCCCCGCGGTGACGGCAACAAAATTTCTCCGCTTCATCGCGGTCCAAATGGTACCATGTTTTGTCTATGCGAATTGCAGTTGCCGGGCTTGGATTCATGGGGATGGTTCACTTGAAAGCCATCCGGAACATCCCTCACGCCACACTCGCCGCGGTGGTGAGCGAAGATCCGGTGAAGCTGTCGGGAGACCTGTCCGCGATTGCGGGAAACCTGGGCGGGCCTGGAGAGAAAATGGACTTCTCGAGCGTGGCGCAATACACGCGGATCGAGGACTGTCTGAATGACAGGAACGTGGACGCCGTGGACTTATGCCTGCCGACACATCTTCACGAATCGGTGACGACGGCGGCATTGCGGGCCGGCAAGCACGTACTGGTGGAAAAGCCGATGGCGCTCGATGGCGAGCAGTGCGCTCGCATGATTGAAGAGGCGGAGAAAGCGGGAAAGATCCTGATGGTGGCCCAGGTGCTGCGATTCTTTCCTGCCTACCTTGCCTTACGGGATGCTCTGCCTGCGCTTGGTAGTGTGCGCAGTGCTCTATTCCGGCGCCGGTGTGCCGGACCGGCCTGGGCGAAGTGGCTTGCTTCGAAGGAGAAATCCGGCGGAGGCGTGTTCGACCTGGTGATCCATGACACGGACCAGTGCATTCAGCATTTCGGGCTGCCGGAGTTTGTCTCGGCCACAGGGTATGAGGATCTGGCCGGCGGCATCGATGTGATGGAGTCGCAGCTTTACTACGCCAATGGCATGGCAGCGACGGTAACCGGCGGCTGGCATCACCCGAAGTCGTATCCCTTCTCGATGGAATACACCGTGGTCTGCGACGGCGGCACGGTGGAGTATTCGAGCGCCGGGCGGCCGCCGGCGCTGTACCGGGCAAACGGCGAACACGAAGAGTTGCGAACAGAGGAAAAGGACGGCTACCAGGCGGAGATCGAATATTTCCTCGATTGCGCGGCGCAGAACCGGCAACCGGCGATTTGCAGCCCGAGGGATTCAGCCGCCGCCGTCCGGCTCACCAAACTGCTTTCCGAGGCGAGGGCAAGAAACGGAGAAAAGATCAAGTGTCAGCTCTAAGAGATCTCGAAATCGGCGCCATGATGTGGATGGTGCGCGACACGGTGGCGCGCATCAAGTCTTTAGGCGTGCACTGCGGACAACTCGGCGTGGCAGGCGATGTGACGCTGGATGGAGCGACGGCGCAGGCGTGGAAGGACGAACTCGCGAAGCAGGACTTCACGCTCGTCACCTGCTTTGCCGGGTACAACGGCGAGAGTTACGCGGATATACCGACGGTGCAGCGTACGGTAGGGTTCATTCCTCCGGAAACGCGCGCTGAGCGGGAAGCGCGGACGCTCGAATTAAGCGATTTCGCCGCCGCGCTCGGAGTGAAGAGCATCGCCTGTCATATCGGTTTTGTGCCGGCGGACGAAACACACCCCGACTATGTCGCGGTGAAGGCGATGGTGCGGCGCGTGTGTGACCATGCCGCCAAGAACGGCCAAACCTTCGCGCTCGAGACAGGGCAGGAGCCGGCAGAAACGCTGCTGCACTTCTTCAAGGATGCCGGCCGTCCCAATCTCGGCATCAACTTCGACCCGGCCAACATGATTCTGTATGGAACGGGCGATCCCGTCGAAGCCCTGGGAGTGCTGGCCAAACATGTGATCAGCGTGCACGCCAAAGATGGCGACTGGCCCCCGAAGGATGTGCCTGGCGCGCTGGGGACGGAGCGTCCGCTCGGGCAGGGCGCTGTCGGCATGGAGCGCTTTGTCGCCAAACTCAAAGAGATCGGCTACAAAGGCCCCATGAACATCGAGCGCGAAATTGAGGACATGGAACAGCGCTACGCCGACATGGCGATGGGCGTGAAGTTACTCGAGAAATTACGCGCCTGAGGCAGCCGCGGCGCTCGCCTCCGCGGGTTTACGCGGCGGCGCGGGGCGGATAATGTCAATGCTTCCCTTGAAATAAGCTCCGTCGTCAATGATGATTCCGGCAGTCTTGATGTCACCCACGAGGCTGCCTTTGTCCTTGATGGCAATCTTCTCCGATACCTCGACGTTTCCCTTCACGGAGCCCAGAATCAACACGTCACGGGCCTTGATGTTGGCTTTTATCTTGCCGTTCGGACCAACGGTCAACGCCTGCTCCAGCACAAGCGCGCCGTCGATTTCGCCATCGACATACAGTTCCTCCGCGCTGTGAATCTCGCCTTTGATCTGCATGGATGAGCCAATGACAGCCGCCTTGCGAGACGGACCCATGTGCACCACCGAACTGGGTGGTCCCACGGGCGCGGTTGAGGGACTATCGTCGCCGCGTTTATTCCACAAGGGGTTCTCCTTTCGTCCTGTGTTCATTTTCCGCAGATGAGCACATCAAGGGCCAACGCGGCCAGAGCGCGAGAGTGAGGGACAAAGTGACAATCCAGCTTACTGACAGGCGCGAGTCAGAAGGTAGATTCACGCCGTAGTGTAATGGGAACAACTTACGACAACGCGCGCGGTGTAAGTATTACCGCGCTTGCCCGGTAAGAATTTCCGCCGCGCACTATACTGTTGTTGAAACCCAACGCCCGCCATACGGCATGTGGTTTGCTTAGATGAAAGGAATGACGGATTTGTGGACCCGGCTGGAGGGCGCGCCTCTTACCGCGGGCTTTGAACTAAGACGTTTGCTGGGTGATGACGGAAAACGTGTTTACTATCTCACGAATCGGAATGGCCCCGGGGGCGAAACGGCTGTCATCGCCGCCGTGCCGCAGCATTCCGAACAGGCGGAAGAGCAGTTGCGGCGATGGAAGCTCGCTTCGCCGCTGTCCCATCCGAATCTCATCCGCGTGTTTGAAGCCGGATGGAGCGAAGCCGATGGAGTGCCACTCGCTTATGCGCGCATGGAGTGCCCGGATGACGATCTTGCCACGCTGCTCCGCGAGAGATGCCTCACACTGGTGGAAGCCGATGAAGTGCTGCGCGCGGCGGTTGTAGCGCTCTCTTACCTGCACGAACAGTATCTCGTGCACGGCGCCGTGGAGCCGGGTAACATCCTGGCCGTGGGAGAAACGATCAAGTTATCGATCCATGATGTGTCATCCCCTCATGGAGACAGGACGCTCCAGCAGGACATACGAGATCTGGGCTTCACTCTGTACCAACTGCTGACGCAGCACAACGACAGACAGCTTTCCGACCTGCACTCGATGGCCGAGCCTTTTGCGAGTATCATCGACGGCTCCGTGCGGAAGGGATGGTCCCTGGCCCGAATCGCAGCGGTGCTCGAGCACCCGGAACTGCGGGAGGAGGAAGCGCCGGAAACGCCGGAGGATGGGAGCGTCCCGTTGTTGCGGAGGGAGGAGTTCCGCCGGTGGGGACTGATTGTTGTTCTGGCCGGCATGGCGCTGCTTCTCGTCATTCTGGTTTCCCGCCATTCGAGCGCGCCATCGAAGGCGGCCCAACCGCCGCCGCCCGTCACCGCCCAGGCGGCTCCCGTGGTGGAGGCGCGCACCTGGGGGGTGGTAGCCAATACCTACGGACATCGCAAGGATGCCGAGCGCCGCGCGCGAGCCATCGAGCGGCGGTGGCCGCAATTTCATGCGCAGGTTTTTCCGCAATCGGGCAATGCGCGAACGTACATGGTGATCCTGGGCGATCGCCTGACGAAGCAGGAGGCGCTGCGGCTGGAGAAGGATGCTCGCACGGCGGGGATCGGCAGATCCGTTACCGCCCGCGAGGCAACGCCCTGACTACCTTCTCGTCCCTGGAATATCCACTTTCGTCTGGTACAGTCCCTTCCCTGCTGTCACGTACAGGGTTTTCATGTCTGGTCCGCCGAAGGCGCAGTTCGTGATGGTGTCTTCCGGGAGGGCGATAAAGCGGATCAGCTTGCCATCGGGAGCGAAGACGTGAACGCCGCAGCGGGTCTTTAGTGTTTCACTGGAGCCCCTGCGCTGATGCAATCCGGCGGCTGCGTAGAGATTGCCCTGGATGTCGGTACACATACCGTCCGCGCTGCGTCCGGGATAGAAATCGTGGAACACGCGCATGTTGGTGACGGTCCCATCCGGCTGTAGATCATAGGCCCGAAGCATGCGCGCGCCGCCTTCGGCCGGATTCGCCTCCACCAGGTACAGCGTCTTGTCATCCGGCGAGATCTGAATTCCGTTCGGCCTTTGGATCTCGGGTTTGTACAGGATACGCGACAGCTTCCCGTCCGTGTCGATTCGGTAGACTGCGCCCCCGGGAAGATCAGTGAAGTAGAGACGGCCCTTGGCGTCCATGGTGATATCGTTCGGACTGACGAAGGGCTGGCCGTTGTAGTTGCCGGCGAGCACTTCGATCTTGCCGGTCTTCATATCCGTGCGCGTGACGCGGGGCTTCGAGTCTTGGGAGAGTGCGCCCTTGGAGGGCGCTCCTTCGCAGGCGAGCAGGCGGAACTGGTCATCGAAGAGGAGGCCGTTGGCGTTGTTGCTGTGCTCGCGGAAGACGGTGAGTGTGCCGTCCGGAGCCATTCTCATGATGCGCTGGTTGATGGTTTCGGTGAAAAACACGTTTCCACCGGCATCGACGGTTGGCCCCTCCGTGAAGGCGGTGATGGCGGCGGCGGTAGCCTCCACCTCAGGCGGCTCGGACACCGCGGCCGGAGGCTGCCGGCGGGCGCACGCGCCGAGCAGGAGGAAGACAGCGATCGAGGCTCGTTTCATCCTGCCCATGCTACTGCACACGGTGAGGTTGGGCAATAATTCCTGTATGGCTTTTTTCTTTCTTCTTCTCTTTGCCGCTCCGTACCTGCGCGCCCAACCGGCGGTGGACATGGAGTTCTACCACAAGCTGGAAGACGGCAAGCAGGCCGCGGAGATGATGCCGCGCTTTCTGCGGGCGCGCGCACAGGTCTATTTTGACGAGCGCGCGAAGCGAGTGGCGGCAACCACGGATTGGGCGGCCTACAAGCAGAAGTTCCGCCAAGGCTTCGTGGCCGCGCTCGGCGGGTTTCCGGAGCGCACGCCACTCGATCCGAGCGTCACCGGCGTGATTGAGCGCGACGGATATCGCATCGAGAAGGTGGTGTTTGAAAGCCAGCCGAAATTTTTCGTCACCGCGAATCTGTATGTTCCCACCACCGGCAAAGGGCCGTACCCGGCAATGCTCTTCCCGCTGGGCCATGAGGCGGGCAGCAAATCGCACTTTGCCTGGCAAATCGTCATCTCGAACCTGGCGAAGCGCGGCTTTGTTCTGCTGGCCTGGGACCCCATCGGACAGGGAGAGCGTGTACAGCTTTGGGATGAAGACTTACAGGCATCGAAAGTGGGGGCCTCGACGACGGAGCACACCATCCAGGGGATACAGAGTCTGCTCGTGGGCGATGCTCTGGCACGGTATACGATCTGGGACGGCATGCGAGCGCTCGACTATTTGCTGTCACGGCCGGAGGTGGATAAGACCCGCGTCGGGATCACCGGGAATTCGGGCGGCGGCACACACACTTCGTACATCGGCTCCCTCGATGACCGCATTCACGTCGCGGCGCCTTCGTGCTACCTGACGAACTGGCGCAAGCTGCTCGAGACCATCGGACCGCAGGATGCCGAACAATGCCTGCCGGGCTGGATCGCCAAAGGATACGATCATCCGGATTTCATCTACGGGTTCGCGCCGAAGCCGTTCATCATGCTGACCGGGATTCGCGACTTCTTCTCGATTGGAGGCGCGAGAGAGACCTACGCCGAGGCGGCAAAAGTATACGATTCGCTCGGAGCGGCGGACAAGTTCGCCAAGGTGGAGGTGGACGACGGGCACGGCTACAACAAAGAACGGCGCGAAGCCGCCTACCGGTGGTTCACGAAGTGGCTCAAGGGGAGCGAGGACACGACACCGGAGTACGAGATCCCGCTGCTTTCCGAGACAGAACTGAACTGCACTCCCACCGGGCAGGTAGCAACATCGCTGCGCGGGCAGACGCTGCACGGCTTGATTCAAGCGCGCTGGAAGGAGCTGCGGAAGCCGGGAACGCTGGAGGATGTACGGCGTCTCACGGGCTTCACGGCGCGGACTTCCGCGCCGCCCATTCGCTACTACGGATCGCACACAGCGGCGGATGGCATCCGCGTGACGAAACTCGTCTATGAAACAGAACCGGGCGTGATCATCCCGGCGGTGCTCTTCGAGGGACAGGGGAGCGGCAAGCAACCGGCGGTGATTGTGGCGCACGGCAGAGGGAAGGCGGCATCGAGAGAACTGGCGATGCGGCGGGCAGCCGCGGGCGAAGTGGTGCTGGCGATTGACCTGCGCGGCATGGGGGAGACGGCATCGAGCCGCGCGAAGAGTTCGGATTGGACGCGCTACTTCGGCGATTACGATTCGGCCATGACGGCCATCCTGCTGAACCGTCCCCTGGTGGGGATGCGCGCCGAAGACATCAGCGCGGCGGTGAGCCTTCTGGCGGCGCGTGAAAACGTGGATGGGTCACGGATTTCGGTGAATGGGATCGGCGGAGGAGCGGCGCCTGCTCTGTATGCCGCCGCGCTCGATAGCCGGATTCACTCCGCGACGCTCGAGGGGATGCTGGCATCTTATGAAACCGTCGTTCGCCACCGAATTCATCGCGGAGTATTCGAACAGATTGTTCCAGGGGCTCTGCGGTCCTACGACTTGCCGGACCTCATCCACTGGTGCGCGCCGCGGACGGTGAAGGTGACGAGCACTGTGGACGCGTTGGGGATGTGAAGTATAATGCCCGTCGAAGAGGAGATTTGATGAAACATCTATTCATGATATTGTTTGCAGCCTCGGTGATGCCGCTGCTGGCGGCGGACCCCGCCGGGCTGTTCGTCTGGCCGAAAGGCGTGCCGCCGGACAAGGCGGGCGCCAAGTTTTCCAACCACAGCCTCGCGCTCTCTCATCGGGACAAGGACGGCATTCCGGAGGTCCATGAAAAGGTGACGGATATTTTTGTCATCGAGAGCGGAGAAGCGCAACTGCTGTTGGGCGGCCAGGTGGTGGGAGGCAAGACCACGGAGCCAGGGGAGATCCGGGGCGGGAACATCAGGAACGGCATGCGGAAGAATGTTTCGACCGGTGATGTGGTTCACATCCCGCCCAATACGCCCCACCAGTTTTTCGTCCCCAAGGGCAAGCAGGTGACGTATTTCGTGGTGAAAGTGTCCAACCCGTAGCCTACGGATTCGGCGGCTTGAGGAACTCCGCGGGGGTGAGGGCGCGGCGCGTGAAGCGCGAGAGGCGGACCGCCCCCATAAAATAATCCACCTTGTTGATGCGCACGCCGACGGACGTGTGTCCGGTGCCCTGGGGCGTGAGGTGAACTTCACCCGCGCCCTCCCGCACTCCGTTCACATAGTTGCGAAACTCGCGGCCGTCATAGACGGCGGCCACGTGGTACCACTGTTTCAGCGGGTGCAGAGCCTTGCGGTCAATCAGCGTCTTCCCTGCCCCTCCGGATGTGACGTAGCTATCCAGACACCACTGGCTGTTGATAATCCGCACTTCGAACAGCATCCGCTTGCCGGTGTCCGCTCCGGTTTGCGGATCCTGCTCAGCGAGATGGAACCACCGCTGCTCGGGACGCCCGCCGTCCGGGCGGAAAATGGCCTCCCAGGTGAACTCGGCAGCCCCGGCAAGCGGGTGAGCATCGATGAACAGGGCATCATCCACTCCGTTGAACTGGACGGCCTTGCCGGCGGGCGTTTCGATGATGCGCGGATGGCCGAGAACGGTGACGTGATGGCCGCCGATACGGTCCAGGCGGTCGAAAGTCCAGGTAACGGATTGGGGCTCGGCGGCGGGGACGGCGAGCACAGCGGCGAGCGCAAGCGTGCCCGCCAGGCAGTGGTGAAGTCTCATTCCGCCGGGATAATATCACAGCGGCGACTAGCCGAGAGAATTACCCGGGCCTACCCGGGCCCCCCGCGGGCACTCCATCCACGGAGTGCGCTGCGACACCACCATCAAGGAGTTGCTCTTCTCCTGCCGTGTCCGTCAACCTCCAGCAGATGGATACCACGGAACTGCTGGAAAGCATGAATCAGCGGATCTGGAGACCCTCGAACGGTGGAGTCTCCGGTGGAAGGACGTCCGAACCGTGGCGGAGACCTTCGATTAGCCCGGCAACGCGCACTCTGTCTGTTCACCGGCCTCTCTCAGTCGGCGCGGTAGACGGCGCCTTCGGGTGAATCATAGCGGTTCTGCTTCCAGGGTTCGAGCGAAGCCGACTCGAAACGGGCGGCGCGGCGGCGCAACTGCTCCATGCCGGCGGCATGCATCGGTTTGGCGTTACGGGCGAGGGCGGCGTTCTTGTCCACGAACGCAACCTGGTCCATTCCGAGAATAGCGGTGGAGATGGGCAGGCTCCATACGTAGCGCAGGCACTCCTCCACGGTGGCGATCTTGCGCTGCAGGATCTGCCCGGCGCTGAGCGTTTTCATGGCAATAACGCCCAGACCCTTCTGCTTTGCCAGGGGCAGCGTCTCACGCTCGAAACTCTTCTGGTGATTGCCGCCGTCAACCGCGCTCAACGGCATGAGAACGGTGGAGAACTCGTAGTGGTCGAGCATCTTGTTGAGGATTTTCGGATCTGTGTGTCCGGTAAAACCGACGAAGCGGATCTTCCCGGCCTGGCGCGCCTTCTCGATCATTTCCATGACGCCGTGGGGCCCGAAGATGAACTGGATGTCCACATCGTTGATGACGTTGTGCACCTGGTAGAGGTCAATGTGATCGGTGCGGAAATTCGAGAGCGACTGGTCGAGGTCCAATTGCGCCTGCACCGCCGTGCGGTGGCGTGTCTTGGTGGCCAGCACAATTTTGTCGCGCACGCCGTGAAGCGCCGCACCGTAGCGGGACTGGCTGAGACCGTAGGCTCCGGCGGCGGCGGCATCGAAGTAGTTGATGCCGAGGTCATAGCAGCGGTGGATGACGTCGGCGGCCTGCTTGCCGTCGTCGAGCATGCCGATGCGGGCGCCGCCGAGGCCGAGGACAGAGACATCGAGGCCTGTCTTGCCGAGAGGGCGCCGGGGGATGGCGGTTGCGGCTGCAGCGGCATTGGCAAGGCCGAGAGCGGCAAGCGAATGAACGGCTTGACGGCGAGTAGGGTTCATGGACGGAAGATTTTCACGGGGACGGGGAAAGCGGTAGCAGGCGAGTCAGAGTGGCCGGTAGGAAAGGATTCTACAAGGGCAGCTTCTGTGATGGCGGATTCGCCGGCACCGCCGAGACTCGAATCCAAACCATTCTCTGTAAGACGATTATGCTCTGCTGGGAACAATCAATCGATCGACAATCTCTTCCAACTGGCGAGCCTGCTGCGCCAGGTGTTCACTGATTCCACTTCCGTTGGGTCCGGGGATCGTCGACAGCTTCAGCAAGCTGAGTTGAAATCCTAGATGGTTGGTGAGATCCAGTTGTGACTGCGTCATACATCTGTTCTCATCGGCAACTGAGGGTAAAACTATAGAGAACTCGGAAAACTTCTGCGCATCCACCACCTCCGCCAGGGAATCCGGCGGAGGAGACCGGGCGCTGTCTCGGGAAAGAGCTTGGTTGGGCGGGACGTGTGGGCAGGATACATCGGTGGGAGCGAACAGGTGAGAGTACTACAACGTGTGAAGCTCAACAGGAGGAGCAACCCTACGCCCTCAATTGAGCCAGCGCCCTGTCTTCCTACGCGCTTCTATTAAGCAGGCCGCATGCCAACATTCAGCCACGCAAAATCAACAACTTACGCGATACCTCCACTGTCTCCGCGTGCCGGAGCAGAACACGAGTCCGGTTTCGGAACATGTTGCGGAACGGATCAGCGGAGCGCGAAGGTGAATAGCGAATTGCCTGCCGCAATGGTCACCATTTGCCGTCCTTCCACCATGTAGGTCACGGGTCCCGCGGCGATCACGCCACCGGTGTTGCCGTGCCACAGTTCCTTGCCCGTTCTCGCATCCAAAGCGAAAAACTGCCCTTCGTTGTTTCCACCAAAGACAACGTTGCCGGCGGTGGAGAGGATCCCGGACTGGGGCGTGGTGAGCAGGGGAAACTCCCATTTCGTCTCTCCGGTAAGTGGATCAAGCGCCTTGACCAGGCCCCTGCCCGGTTCGTTGGGAACACCGGCGGGCACGCTGCCGAGGAAGCGGTTGCCTGCCACGTAAGGCGCATCGCCGGTATAGTAGAGGCTGGCGTAATCCCATACGGAGAAATAGAACAATCCGGTGAGCGGACTATAGGAGGGGGAGTACCAGTTGGTTCCTCCCTGCACCCCCGGATACACCAGGGTCCCCTCGCGGGTGGGCGCCGAGTTGGGACGCAGGATGGGCCGGCCTTTGTCGTCCAAACCTTCGGCCCAAGTCTGTTTGATAAACGGTTTCCCCAACAGGAACTCACCCGATTCGCGGTCCAGCACGTAGTAGAACGCGTTGCGGTTGGCCCAGAACATGAGCTTGCGCTTGCGTCCGCGAAACTCCGCATCCACCAGCACCGGCACCTGAACCGCATCCCAATCGTGAAGATCATGCGGCGTGAACTGAAAATGCCACTTCAGCTTTCCGCTGTCCGCATCGAGCGCCACCACGCTCGAGGTATAAAGGTTGTCCCCCTTCCGGACATCCCCGTTCCAATCCGGTGAAGGATTCCCCGTGCCCCAGTAGACAAGGTTCGTCGAGGGATCGTAGGAACCGGTCACCCAGGTCGGGCCGCCTCCGGTCTTCCAGGCGTCTCCACTCCAGGACTCGTGCCCTTTCTCCCCCGGACCGGGCACCGTCCAGAATCGCCACACACGCTTGCCGGTCCTCGCATCGTAGGCATCGAGGAAACCGCGGATGCCGTATTCGCCGCCGGCAATTCCCACTACGACCTTGTCTTTCACCACCAGGGGAGCCGCTGTGACGCTGTGCCCCGTTCGCCGGCCGGCCACTTCCGTTTCCCAAAGAACATTGCCGGTGCGGCGGTCGAGCGCCACGAGGTAGGAATCCACCGTGCCGAGAAACAGCGCATCGCCCAGAATGGCCATGCCCCGGTTTACCTGCCCGCAACAGACGTTGATCTTGTCGGGCAACCGGCGGCGATAGGTCCAATAGCGGCGTCCCGTGGCGGCGTCGACGGCGACGGCAGCGTTCGGAGGCTCGGTGAAGTACATTACCCCATCCACCACCAATGGAGTGGTTTCCACTTTCTCCAGGGTCTTCATTTGATAGACCCACTCGAGGGCGAGGTTCTTCACGTTGCCCGTGTGGATCTGATCGAGCCTGCTGTAGCGCCAGCTCTGCTGATTGCCGCCGTAGGTGAGCCAGTTGTGGGGCTCAGCGCCGGAATTCGCAATGCGGTCAAAGCCTACCTGCGCCAAAAGGCCGGCTGGAATGGCGATAAGGGCCAGGGCTTTCATTCCTCCCTCGCTTTTCTTTGCAGTCCGTACAGGTATGCCACAAGATCGTCGATTTCGCTGGATGCCAGTTTCCCCTCGTATACGGGCATGGAGGATGTCTTCGATTCCACCTGGAGCCGGGTCAGGTCTGCCTTGCGGAGCGAAACCAGGTCCTTCCGGAAATCGAAGAGTTGAATGGTGTAGGTATCCTCGTTGAAACGCAGTCCACGATAATTCGCTCCCGCTTTCGTCACGGCCTCGACGGTCCACCATTGCATGGGGAGATCGTCGCTTGGCCGAAGGATGGAGGCGCGCAGATTGGAGGGATTACGGGATGAACCGATGGCGCTCAAGTCCGGCCCGAAGCGCCCGCCGCGGCCGTTGACCATATGGCATCCGGCGCACCCGCCTTTGCCGAAGAAAATCTTCTCACCGGCGAAGGAATTCCCCGGTATCTTCTGCCTCCCGGCGCCGGAGGCAAGGGAGCGCACAAACGCGACAATCTGCCAGATCTGGTGGTCTTCGTAATACACTCCGGGCATCTGGGTCCCGGAAATGCCGTTATTGATGGTGTTGAAAAGAGCTGCATCGCCGCTGCCGTGCCGGTATTCCCCTCGGGTGAGGCCGGGACCGCGGCCGCCTTCTCCTTTGAGCCCGTGGCACTCCGCACAATGCGAACGGTAGATGCGTCCCCCCGCGGCGACATCTTCCGGCGTCGTGCGCGGGTTCTTCACCACCGGTGATTGCGCCCATAGAGCCACGACCGGGAGCCAGCAGAAGAGCAGGATAGGCATGAGTTCACCCAAAATCGTTAGCGATTATATGGGATTTTGGGTGGACACGCCACCGGTTCACGGGCGGTTCACGGGCTGCCTCTGAAGGCAGCCCGACGGATGGGGCTTGGCAATCGTTCCCTTACTTCACCCTCCAACTGCCGTCAGTGGCTTTTTCCCGGTGCGCCCCATGGCAGCCGCCGCAGGTCGTAGTGGCCTTCTTGAAAGATGCGTCCGCTTCCTCCCATTTGCCCTGCGCCGTCAGTTTGCTGACGGTCTTAAACTCCCCCACGGCAGTCCTGGAAAACGTTACGCCGTCTTCCGCCTTCTGTGCCTTCCAGAACTTGTGCACAGGACTGAACGAAGCCACGAGTTTCTTGGCATCCGCGGATGCCGTGGCATCCTTTGCCTTGATCTTTTTGCCTAGACCGGAGCACGTGGGGCCGATTTCCTTCATCGCACTCCGCAAAGCCGCTTCATCGCCGGCGGCAAACAAAATTGTTCCGGCAGCCAGAACGCAGCCGGCCATCATCAGTATCCGCATTCGGATTCTCCTTTGGCTGAAAAAAATGAGCGGCCCGCGCACTTGACGCGGACCTCACCCAGATGGAACACCGCCTGGCCCCGAAGGGATGAGCGGTTCCGAATATCATAATCCAGAGCAGGCTGCTAGAACAGTACCTTCAACCCAAGCTGCACCTGCCGCGGACCGTTTTCCTGGCTGGTCACCACGCCAAAGGTCGGGCTCCCCAAGACCGTTCCCGGCAAGCCGAAAATGGGGGTATTGGTCGCGTTGAACGCCTCCGCGCGGAATTCGATGCGCATCCGTTCCACGGGCTGGAAACTCTTGAACACCGACAAATCGAGATTGTGCGCGGCCGATTGCCTCACCCCGCTCACAGTTCTCCCCACGTCGCCAAACGTGAAGGGCGCCGGCTGGCTGAAGGCGTCCGTGTTGAACCACCTGTCGATGGTCTGGTTTGCCGTCTGCGGGCTGGCTCCAGTTGCATTGGGACGCTGGCTGCCGCCAAAGCAGAAGCAGGTATCGTTGGCGACGCCAAAATTGAACAGAGGCAGGCCCTGCGAGAGCGTCAAAATGCCGTTCACCTGCCAGTTCCCGGCAATGGCGTTCAGCGTCCGGTTCCAGCTACCGCCGAAAGCCTTGCCTTTGCCGAAGGGCAGTTCGTAGGTGCTGTTGGCAACGAAGCGATGCGGCTGATCGTAGGATGACACGGCGCGCTCGCAGGAGCGGCAGTAGTAAGAGCGGATCAGGTCCGCCCGATTCCAGAGTCCGTCCGCCGCGTCGGTAATGGTCTTGGAGAACGTGTACGAAGCGAGAAAGCTCAACCCCATCGAGAAGCGTTTCTCGAAACGGCTCTGTAAGGCATGGTAATTGGAATTGGCAAACCCGGCGTTCGTGGCGCTGACTCCGGCGTATTGCGGATAGGGACGCAGCAGGTTTCCTCGCTGCACCGTAGGCGCTCCCAGAGCGAAGGCCGGGTTGATGATGCCGTAGAACGGATTCGGCACCTGTTGCAGTAACTGATCCCCCATGGACAGGAGCGCCGGGTCCAACTGGTTGAACTGATACGTTTGCGAGAGGCGCGTTCCCTTGTTGCCGGCATAGGCGATTTCCCAAACCGCATTGCCGGGCAGCGAACGCTGGATGGTGAAGTTCCACTGCTGGTTGTACATGGGGCGCAGCGAAGGCTCCCATCCGCCGCCCAGTCCCTGGCCGAGCGCGGCATTCGGTCCGGCGGCGCTGCCGAGTGGAAGCGTAAACCCGTTCGGGAACGGATTGGTCCAGGGCGCCGTGGGGGACGGCGTGATGCCGTCGGAATCGAGGGTGGATATCCATGTGGTCCCGCCCGAAAATGCGCCGCCCGTGTATCCGCTGCTGGCGGCATAGGAAGGCAATCCGAAGAAGATCCCATAACCCGTGCGGATCACGGTCTTGTCGTTCCACTGATAGGCGATCCCCAAACGCGGATTCACCTGCGTGGGAACCACCGGCCGCACCTGCCGCCGCCCGAGGGAACCACCCGCAAACAACGCGATCCCTTTCAGATCCATGTGGAGCTGATCGGCCAGCGGATTCCTGGCGTACGGATCAATGCCGGTAATGCGGTCGAACCGTTCCGTCACGCCGCCTTCGAAGTCCCACCGGAAACCGGCGTTGACCGTGAGCTTCGAGTTCACCTTGAAGTCGTCCTGCACGTAAAAAGCGAAATACCGGTTGTAGTTCGCGGGCCGGATCTGGTGCGTGATGTTTCCCGTCCCGAACCCGAGCAGGAAACTCGCATAGCCGGCTCCGCCGACAGCGGTTGGCGTGCGCGGGTCCGGCCCCTGGGTTTTATCGCGGTTGAACGCGAAGTTGCCGCTGGGCGTGCCAAGCTGGCCGTAATTGACGTAGTTGAAGCGCGCGTCAATGCCATACTTCATCGAATGACGGCCCTGGACGCGGGAGAGGTTGACGATCATGGAATGGGACGTGTCGCCCATGAAGTAGATATCGCCGCCGTTTGGTCCAAGCTGCGTCATGTCTTGAATGGTGATGGTGGGAAAAACGCGGTGATCGGAAATATTGTCGATATAGGTAGGCAGGCCGAGTTCCGCCACCTTGAACCCATCTTCCCGCTTGAAGGAAGCGGACCAGGGAACCCGGTTGCCGGAGACTCGCCCCAAGCCGTAGCGCAGGTTCAGCACCATGGTCGTACCGATGTTTTCCGTGTAATCAAGCGCCAGGTTCTGAAGCCTCTGGTTCATCGGATCGCAGCAGCCGGGGTCCGCCAGGTTCCCCCAGAAGTTCGGCTTGGAATAAACCGAGTCCATGAAGGTGTAGCGGCCGAACATCCGGCGGCGGTCGTTGAAGTTGTGGTCAATCTTGAATTCCACGCGGTCCTGCGGCTGCGGGTAAGCGTCCTGAAGCACCAGGTTGTTCTGATGGGTGAACGGAAGCCCTGGTGAATTCGCCTGCGGATAGAACGCTTGAGACTTGAGCGCCACGGGGCTGATCATACTCAGCGGAATGCGGTTGCCCGGAAATGCGTCGCGCAGGAAGCGCCCCGGCCGGGACGGATCGGGCCGCGTGGTGAACGGATTGTAGATGAGCCGCATCTGCCCGTTGGCCGCGTATGTCTGCGAGAAATCACCGGAACGCTCGAGATCGCTCGGCACCGTGTGCTGCGCGATGCTCGCCGCGCGGATGCGCTGCCCCTCGTAGAGAACGAAGAAGAAGGTCTTGTCTTTGCCGTTGTAGATCTTAGGAATCGAGATGGGGCCGCCAAGCGATCCGCCAAACTGATTGCGCTTGAAGCTGGCCAGAGGACGACCCGCGCGATTGGCGAAGAAGTTGTTCGCATCGAGCTTCGAATTTCGCAGAAATTCAAACAAGGACCCGTGCAGAACGTTTGTGCCGGATTTCGTCACCAGGGTTACCAGCCCGCCGCCCGAGCGTCCGTACTCGGCGGCGAAGGCATTCGTCTGAATGCGAAACTCCTGGATTCCTTCCACCGAAGGAATCGCGCTGACCGCGGGGATGTTGGTGATATTGTGGGAGACCGTCGCTGTGACGCCATCGAGAACAATGTCCGAAGTGGATTCCTGCCCGCCGTTGACGATGAACCTGTTCGCCGTGAACGTGTCCGCGACGCCTCCGGTCTGCCTGACGAGAAAGACTCCCGGCACGAGACCGGCGAGCGAGTAAACGTTCCGCCCATTCAACGGCAGGTCGAGAATCCGTTTGTTCTCGACAAGGCCGGACAGCGTCGCCGTGGCCGATTCGAGAAGCTGCGCCTCAGCGGTCACCTCCACCTGCTCGGTGACGGCTCCCACTTCCATGGTGATATCGAGGGTCACACGCTGCTGTGTCGTCAGGGGCAGGCGGTCGGCAACAAAGCGGCGGAATCCCTGGAGTTCTGAAGTTACACGGTAGTTGCCCGGAGGGAGCTGCGAAACCGAGTAAAAGCCGGTGGCGTTGGATGTGGTGCGATAGTTGGAGTTCTTGTCGATGTCGGTGATGGTGATCGCGGCGCCGACAATAATGGCGCCGCTCGAGTCCGTCACCAGACCGGAAATGGATCCGGTGAAGGCCTGACCAAAAAGAGACGCGCTCATCGCGGTCGAAAGCAGAAGGATAGTTCCGAAGCGGGACATGGCTATTCCTCTCATCCAGAAAACGCGGCCAAAGCCCAGAGGAAGGAGGCCGCAATTGCAGACAAGTATATATCGACCCGGCGACCGGTCAAGCGCTTAATAGCTTATTTTTTCAAAAGATTCTCACATCAATAATAAAAATTATCGATTATCATGTTTTCGATTTTCTTCCGCGCTTTCCCCTGCACACACGCTCCCACTCTGGCGTACTCTGAAAAAGTAGGAGACCCATGGCACAAGCTGCTGTCGCCGAGCCCCCTGATTTCTCCTCGTTCCCGCCGAACACGGTGACGCCCTTCGAGCGCACCGTCTGCCTGGCCTGTGTCTCCGGGGTCTTCACCCGTGTGCTGGGCCTCACGGCAAGAAAAGCCGCGCAGGAAATGAAGAGCTACACCCCTACGGTGCAGGAACTCACCAGCCATACCCCGGTCCGGCCGTATTTTCTTCCCGCAGGCCCCAAGGCCCACTGCCCCTACTGCGACTCGAGCAGCCGCCGGTATGCCCGTATCCTCGCCTACCGCATCGAAGGCGGACGAGCCACGGACCGCCTCCGGCGCGAATTAGTGAAAGCCCTGATGGACACGAAGGGCTCGTTCGCCGTCCTCGAGGAAAGACATTCCCATGACGAGGCTTTCTTTTCCTGGCTGGAGCGCATGGCCTCCCTCCGGCCCGATCAGGAAGGGTGGATTCCCGCCGTCACGGAGGCGTTTCTCGAGCGCAAACTCCCGAAGGAAAACTGGCGCGAAGTGTTCGAGCAGGTCCACACCATACGCCGCTCGATTCGGCTCGAGGAGGGTTGGGAGATCGACAACCGCCGCCTTTTTCTTGCCGCCCCACTCTACCACGAGGTGATGGCCGTGCAGTACATCCTCAGCCGTTCCCGCATGAGCGGCGGGCTGACCTTCGAGGGCCGCCTGACGCTGGCCGAACTGGTGAGGAAACTCCGCCTGTCCGGCTATTTACGCCTGTGTGGAATTGAGGCCCACAGCCCCGCGGATATCCTGGAAGAACTCACTCACCACCTCGCGGGCGGAGACGGTGGGGTCAAGATGTACTACCTGGTGGATCGCCGCGATTTTCTCAACAAACTGAAGGCTCTGCCAATGGCAGCAAGACAGAAGCGTGCCGCAGCCGGCGCCTGAATATCAGGCCAGATGGAACACCTCCTCGAGCCGCTCCATGGACCGGTCGGCGTGCTCACCGCCCAGTTCGAAGAAATCCGCCATCTGCCGCTGCCACCACTCATTCACTTCGCGCAAGGCCATCCCGCGAAGGGCGGCTTCAAAATCCGGCGTTTCCAGGTATCCCACCAGCAAACCGTCCTCCCGAAGAAACAGGCTGTAGTTCGTCCAACCCGTTTCCCGCAGCGCCTCGAGCATCTCCGGCCACACCGTCTTGTGCCGTTCGCGGTATTCCTCGAGATGGTCTTTTTTCACTTGCAGGATAAAGCAGACGCGCTCCATGCGGCCTCCTCTCACGCGCGGTTGATCAGGCTGGCGACGTATCCGCCGCCGAACCCGTTGTCAATGTTCACCACCGTCACATTGCTCGCGCAGCTGTTGAGCATGCCGAGCAGCGCCGCCAGCCCGTGAAAGCTCGCCCCATAGCCCACCGAGGTCGGCACAGCAATGACCGGACATGCCACCAATCCTCCCAAAGCGCTCGGCAGCGCCCCCTCCATCCCCGCTACGCATACGCAAACCTTCGACTCGGACAGCCGGTCCAGGTTGTGCAACAGGCGATGGATCCCCGCCACCCCTACATCGTAAATGGACTCGACTTCGTTCCCCATCACCTCCGCGGTGACCCGTGACTCCTCAGCCACCGGAATATCACTGGTTCCCGCGCACACTATCGCAATCTTCCCCCTCCCGCGCATGGTCCGATCCCGCCACACGCGAAACGCACCGCTCAGCGGGAAATGCTCTCCTTCGGGGAACCGCTCGATGAGCCGTTCGGCGGCTGCCTCATCAGCGCGCGTCACCAGCAGGTTCGCGCTGCGCTCCAGCAGTTTCTCGGCGATGCCCAGCACGTGCGCCGGGCTCTTGCCCTTCCCGAAGATCACCTCGGGCGCGCCCTGCCGCAGCGCCCGGTGATGATCCACCTTGGCGAATCCCAGGTCTTCGAACGGCATGTGCTTCATCCGCGCCATGGCCGCGTCCACATCCACCGCGCCCGAGCGCACCTGCTCCAGCAATTGTCGAATCTGTTCCTGATCCATGAACCTGCCTTAGAAACTCAAAATCTGTCCCACCGCCAGACCATATTTCGCCGCCATTCCTCCCGCCAGTTCCAGTACGAACTGCGCGTCCTGCTTGCCCCCGTACTGCGGGCACTTCACCGGGTCCTGCTCGAGACACGGCGGCGTATGAAGCGACATCTCCACAATCCGGCGCCCGCTGTCCATCCAGATGATGTCCAGCGGAATGCGCACGTTGTGCATCCAGTAGGTGTATTTACCGGGACGCGCGTGCACGAATAACAACCCGCGATCCGGAGCAAGCGACGAGCGGTACATCATGCCCCGCATCATATCCTCCGGCCGCAGCATCACCTCCGCCATCACCCGCTGTCCGCCGGGCAGCGTCACCGGTTTGAGTAAAATCGCGTCTTCCGAGGAACCCTGCCGGTTACATCCCGTCATCCATATCCATCCAATCATCGCAATGAGAGCAATCCGCGGCATGAAATAAAATGGTAACAGTCCTCGGGTAAAACTCTGAAATGTCCTCTTTCCTCCACCGGGTCCGCCTGACGCTCGATATGATCAAGTTCGAGCACTCCGTTTTCGCCCTGCCCTTCGCGCTCACCGGAGCCCTGCTCGCCTGGCGCGAGGATGGATACCCGCTCACCGCACTTCCGGCCAAACTGGCCTGGATTGTGCTCGCCATGGTAGGAGCGCGCTCGGCGGCGATGGCTTTCAACCGCCTGCTGGACGCCGAAGTGGACGCGCGCAATCCGCGCACGAAAATGCGCCACATACCCGCCGGACTGCTTACGCGCAAGTTCACCTGGGGCTTCACCGCCGTTTCGTCGGGGGCATTCTTCGCGGCGGCAGCCGCGCTCAATCCGTTGTGCCTGAAACTGGCTCCGCTCGCGCTCGGCGTCATCTTCTTTTATTCGTTCACCAAGCGCTTCACTTCGCTCTCGCATGTAGTTCTTGGGTTCTCGCTCGGCATCGCCCCCGCAGCCGCCTGGATCGCCATCCGCGGGTCACTGGACGCGAGGATTCTCTGGCTCACGGCTGCCGTCACCCTCTGGACCGCGGGCTTCGATATCATCTATTCCTGTCAGGATTACGATTTCGACCGCCAATCCGGGCTGTTCAGCATTCCCCGGCGCTTCGGGATTGCGGGAGCGCTCTGGGTGTCGCGGCTCTTCCACGCGGCCATGCTGTTCTGTCTTGCCGCGCTGGTTGTGGATTTTCGCCTCGGCCCCGCAAGCTGGCTCGGCGCCGCAATCGTGGGCGCCCTCTTGCTCTACGAGCACGGACTCGTCAAACCGCATGACCTCTCGCGCGTCAACGCCGCCTTCTTCACCGTGAATGGCTGGGTCAGCATGCTATTCTTTGTGTTTTGGGCCGCGGATATCGTGTTCTTCCAACGCGGAGTCTGACCCGGAATCAACCTGAATGCAACTGGAACCCAATTTCGAAGATCAGCGCTTGCTTCCCATTCTCGAAAAAGTGCAGGCCGGCGAACGGCTCACCTTCGAGGACGGCGTGGCCCTCTACCGCTCGCAGGACATTCTGGCCATCGGCCACATGGCCAACATCGTGCGCGAGCGGCTGCACGGCAACACCACGTTCTTCAATGTGAACCGCCACATCAACCCGACCGATGTGTGCGTCGCTTCCTGCCGTCTCTGCGCCTTCGGCAAAAAGGCTCGCGACCCCAAAGCCTACACGATGTCGCTCGAGCAGGTATGGGAGGTGGCCGGCAAGGGTTATTCCGAGGCGGCAACCGAGTTCCACATCGTCGGCGGCCTGCACCCCGAACTCACGCTCGATTGGTTTTGCCAGATGCTGCGCGGACTCAAACAGCGCTATCCGCAAGTCCACCTCAAGGCGTTCACGATGGTGGAGATCTCCTACCTTGCCCAGCGCCAGAAAATCGGCATCCGTGAAACGCTCGAGCGCCTCCGCGACGCCGGCATGGATTCCATGCCCGGCGGAGGAGCCGAAATCTTCAGCGAACGCGTGCGCCGCATCATCTGCGATCACAAAATCGACGGCAACGAGTGGCTCAACGTGGCCCGTATCGCCCACCAGGTGGGGCTCAAGTCCAATTGCACGATGCTCTACGGCCACATCGAAACGGCTGACGACCGCGTGGACCATCTCGTAAAACTTCGCTCGCTGCAGGACGAGACGCACGGCTTTGTCACCTTCATCCCGCTCGCCTTCCATCCCGATAACACGCCGCTCCAGCACATCGCGAAAACCACGGGCTTCGATGACCTGAAGAATATCGCCGTGTCGCGCCTCATGCTCGACAACATCCCGCACGTCAAGGCTTATTGGGTCATGATGACTCCGCGCATCGCCCAGATCGCCCAAAGGTTCGGAGCCGACGACCTCGACGGCACGGTGGTGGAGGAAAAGATCTACCACGACGCCGGCGCCACCACTTCGCAATCGCTCCGGCGCGGCGAGCTACTGCGGCTCATCCGCGCGGCCGGCCGCGAGCCGGTCGAGCGCGATACCCTGTACCGCCCGGTGGAGCGTACCGAAACAGCCTTTACGGTGTTGGTGTAGCCGGCGGTCCGCTATCGCCCAGTGCCGCCGTCAGCAAGGCGACGCCGGTTTTCACACCCACAACCAGCGCATCCTCGTCCACGTCGAACTCCGCCGTGTGATTCCCGGCGGTGAAGCCTTTTGCGGCGTTCCCTCCGCCAAGCCAGTAGAAAAATCCCGGGATCTGTTTCTGGAAATAGGAGAAGTCTTCGGCCCCCATCACTCCGGGAGTGATCATCACGTTTTGGGCGCCCAGACTGCTTTTCATGACTCCCGCGGCCCACGAGGCAAGGGCGGGCGGATTCTCCGTCACGGGATAGGCCATCCCTTGCCACTCGAGTTGGAACTTCGCCCCATGAGCGGCCGTGCAACCGGCGAGCGTCTGCTTCATCATCGTGCGCACGTTCTCGCGGACCCCTTCGTTGAACGTTCGTACTGTGCCCTCCATCTCGACACTCTCCGCGACAATGTTGCTGCGGTTCCCGCCATGAAAGCTGCCGATGGTGAGCACCATCGGCTGCATGGGGTCAATCTGCCGGCTGCGAATCGACTGCAGCGCCACTACACACTCCGCTCCGATGGTTACGGCATCAATGCCCTGATGCGGCCACGCCGCGTGGGATTTCTTTCCCAAGATTCGAATCTTGAACTGGTCGGCGGAAGCGAGCGCGGGACCGGAGGCGTAGCCCACCATGCCCACCGGCACCATCGTCCCCGTGTGCAGTCCGAAGATGACCTTCGGCCGCGGATTATCCAAGGCGCCTTCCTTGATCATCAACGCCGCGCCGCCCTCCTCGCCCACCGGCGCTCCCTCTTCGGCCGGCTGGAACAGGAACTTCACCGTCCCCGCCAGTTCGGCACGCCGCCCGGCGAGCACTTCGGCGATCCCCAGCGCCACAGCCATGTGCACATCGTGCCCGCAGGCGTGCTTCACGCCCTTGTTCAGCGATTTGTAGGAAACATCATTGCTCTCCTGAACCGGCAGCGCATCCATGTCGGCCCGCCAGGCGGCCACAGGTCCCGGCTTGCCTCCCTTCAGCACTCCCACCACTCCGTGACGCGCCACGCCGGTCTTCACCACGTCAAACTTCAACGCCCGTAACCGCCCGGCGATGACCCGCGCCGTGCGCTCTTCGCGGTTGGAGAGTTCCGGGTGCATATGAAAGTCACGGCGCGTTTCGACAAGCCTTGCCCGCAGCGACTCCGGCGTTTGCGCCGGTGCCGTTGCGGCCGCCAGCAGCAGCAGAAATTTCGTCATGCTTTGCGGTACGCCTCGTCCAGGATTTCGATCACGTGCGCCACGCGTTGTCCCTTGCCGTGCATCGCCACACCGGCGCGCAGTTGCAGCATGCAGCCTGTATTCGCCGTGGCAATGACATTCGCCGGGACGGAATTCGCCAGTTCCATCTTGCGCCCCAGAACCTGCATCGACATCTCCGTTTGCAGGACGTTGTAGATGCCCGCCGAGCCGCAGCACAAATCGGACAGCGGCATCTCTTGAAACTCCAGCCCCGGCACGGCCTTCAACAACTGCCGCGGAGCCGTGCGCACCTTCTGCCCGTGCGCCAGATGGCAGGAATCCTGATAGGTCACCCTCAGCGGCAGATTGCCCATGCGCGGATTGAGACCGATGGCGGCAAGGAACTCGTTGATATCCTTCACCAGCCTCGAGAACTTCTCCGCGCCGGCTTTGTAAGCGTCATCGTGCTCCAGCAGTTCGTTGTATTCCTTCAGCGTCGAACCGCAGCCCGCCGAGTTCGTAAGGATCGCATCGAAGCCTCCGGCGAGCAGCGCATCGATGTTTTGGCGCGCCAGCCGCCGCGCATCGTCACGAATACCGGAGTGTACGTGCAACGCCCCGCAGCATGTCTGCCCCCGCGGTACGTGGACTTCGCATCCATTCTTCTGAAGCACGCGCACCGTCGCTTCGTTCAGGCGGGCAAAGCTGATGTTGGCAATGCATCCGCCGAGCAGGGCGACCTTGTGCTTACGCTCGCCTTCGGGCGGAAACACTTTCCCATACGCGGAAAAGAAAGTAGGGAACTCCGCCGGCGGGGCAAGTTTTTCGAGTTCCCCCATCTTCCCCATCAATTTCAATATGCCCAGACCGCGCGCCAGCGCCTGCGGCCCGAAATTCTGATACACGTACATGCCCGCCGCCGCCATTTTCAATAGCGCCGGCGACGGCAGCAGGCTTCCGAAGACGAACCGGCGCAGCAACCGTGTCAGAAAGGGGCGCCGCACTTTGTTTTCGATTTCCGCGCGCGCCGCCTCGATCAACCGGCCGTACTGCACGCCCGAAGGACACGCCGTTTCGCAGCCCCGGCACGCCAGGCACAGGTCCAGATGCTCCTGGTAGGAGGCGCTGATCTCCGCGCCGTTATGCACCTGCACCATCTGGTAGATGCGTCCTCGCGGCGAATCCATCTCGATTCCCAGGACCCGGTACGTGGGACAGGAATTCAGACACAGACCGCAATGCACGCAGCGGTCCAGGTCCTTCTGCTGCGGCTTATCCAGATCCCGGAGAATCGGCAGTTCAGAAACGGCCATAGAACCTTCCAGGATTCAAGAGACTCTTCGGATCGAGCATCTGTTTGATTCTTTGCATGACCGGGAAGCCGGAGTCAATCCGCGGCCACATGACCAGCGATGCGTCACGGGAAGCAGGCCCGTACTCCATCACCGCGCGCCCTGTCTCGAGCGCCTTCCGCGCGTCCTGCGCACTCTCGCAATGCGAGTAGCAGACCCCGTTCCCTGCCCTCGCCACCACTGCGCCAGGCAGTTGTTGGAGCGCCGCTTCCATCTCGGACAGCACGAGCGAACTCCGCACCACGACCCCATCCGGGTGGGCCGCCATGAACCGTGGCGTGAACTCACGAACATAGTGCCAAAAAACGCGCTCCGCCTCTCCTTCCACTGTCTCGCCTCCCGCCAGTTCCCGCGCATAGCGGCGCAGCACGGCCTCATTGCCGCTCGCGCCAATCGCCAGCAGCCAGCCCTTGCGCCCCAGTCCCTGCGTTGCGGCCGGATTCAAGAGGTCGATCGCTACGGGCTGCAACACGCCGTTCAGGATACGGTCCCGAAGGGCGATCGCCTCGTTCAGACCGGCAAACTCGAAGAGAAACGTGCGCGAGGCAGCGGGCAGCGGGATCAGCTTGAAGTTAAGCACGGCGATGGCGCCCAGCGTGCCCAGCGACCCGATCAGCAGCTTCCCCATGTCGAGCCCAGCCACGTTCTTCACCACCATGCCGCCCGACTGCACCAGTTTCCCCTCGATGGTGGCGAACTTCATGCCGATCACCAGGTCGCGCGCGGTGCCGAACAAACGCCGCCGCGGCCCGCTCGAGTTCGAAGCCACCACGCCGCCCACCGTCGCCTCGGCGGCAAACGGCGGATCGAGCGGCGCCATGTAACCGTCTTTGGCGAGCATCTCGGTGAAACGCGAATACGGCATGCCTGCTCCGACGCTCACCGTAAGATCCCTTGGTTCGTACATCAGAACCTGGTCCAGCCCGGAGAGCGAGATGCGCGTCTGGGCGGCTACGACGGCTCCTCCCGCCCTGCCCTTGCTGCCGTTGCCCAATAATTCGACACTCTTCCCCGCCGAACCGGCCTCGCCTAACATGGCCGCCAACTCCTCGGGACTGCCGGGCTTCAATGTTTCCATGAGAAATGAATATGATGACACATGTGTCTACAGCGGCTTCCCGGAGGTTGGATTGAACACTCGAACACCGGCGGGGCGAGGGACCTTAGCCTTGATCCGCTCAAACCTCGCGAATGAATCGCGCTCGATAGTGACGACAATGTGATCCGTGGCAAGCGCCGCTTCCATCAAATGGATATCCTTGGTCATCTCGCGCCGCCCTGCACCGGATTCAGCCGCATCCTGAACTTCGATGAGCAAGGTCACATCTTCCGAATCCTGGATGGGAACCATCTTTTTCCTGGCAATCATGCTGGCTCTCCATTTGGTTGCAAAGAGCGATTGATGTTTGTTCCATTCCTGCCGGAGTTTGGGGGTCATCACCATGCGATCACGATCCTCAAAGTCTCGTCAAGGAAGTGCCGGCACTTCGATGAAACTCCCCTCTCCTTGCCGCCGGCGGCACGAGCGACACAGGCGTCGATAACAAGGCGCCTGGATTTTCTTTCACTCACGAATACTTGCTCCGCGCTTCGACGGCATCGAGATAGCGCTTCTCCGAATCAATGGCAATCGCGTCAAAGTCTTCAGGCCAATCGCCGAATGCGCCGTTCCCGTCGAGTTCCGCTGTCGTGACGGCTGTCTCTCCGCTTCCCGGATCCCGTTGAAACCAGTGCAGCCGGACAATCTCCGGAGACAAGTCACCCTGAGCGATCATGGTCTGGACCTCGCGGAGCATCAACGAAGAGTGTGTCTCGGCCACGATCCGTACACCACGGTTGGCGGCGTCCGCGATCAGCTTTGTCAAGCGGATTTGGGCCAATGGGTGGAGGTGGAGTTCCGGCTGTTCGATGTACAAGACGTCACCCTCCTCAGAGTGAAGCAGCGCAACCAGGATGGGCAGAACTTGCGACACTCCGAGACCCACATTTCGCAAGGGAACCACGTCACCTTCCCCGGACAATCTACGGCTGACGAACAATTCAATCTCGTCGCCAGACATCTTTGCTTCCACGGAGCGCGCGAGGCCTATGAATTCAAGGGCGAGGCCAAGAGACCTCAATCTTTGGCTGTCTCCCTCCTGCCACTGATTGACCAACCGGCCCACATAATGTTCAAAAGTGCCCTCAATGGTCCCGCTCACACCCGCGGTGCCGTACAATCCGTCCAGCCGGCCTCGCAGTCCCGGAAGGTGAATCATTCTCCCTAACAGGCTTGCAGTGTGTCGCGCCGGCTTCGGCTGATAGAACAGACCCTCGCCCTCTGAGCCCTCCACCACATGCACGGGCAAGCACCGGTGATACTTCAGAACGGCTCCTTCCGGTTTCTCCACAGGCTGGAACGAAGACATCTTCACCGTAATCTGCGATTCATACAGATCACCGAACATCAGGTCCATTCGACTCTGATCTGTAAGTTCCAACCGGATTTGGAACCAGTCCCTGCGCCGGATCGCCCTGCCAAGAGCCATGATTTCCAATCCGGACCTGACACTCAGGTTCGGCCCGCTCAGCAACAACCCACCAGGATCGAACGGCGCCAATATAGTTTGCTTCATGAGCAGAAGCGGCTGCATAATACTCGACTTGCCCGAACTGTTGGCGCCGGCCAGAATCGTCAGAGGCCGCACCTCGATGGCCTGCTCCTCCGCAATCGACTTGAACCCGGAAACCGAAATCGAAGCAAGGGAGACCCGCATACCTAATCCTCGGATTCCTTCTTCGTCACCTGAAGCACCGCCAGGAACGCCTCCTGTGGAATGTCCACCCGGCCGACGCGTTTCATCCGCCGCTTTCCTTCCTTCTGCTTTTCAAGCAGCTTCTTCTTGCGGGTAATGTCGCCGCCGTAGCATTTGGCGAGCACGTTCTTGCGAATCGCGGGAATGTTTTCCCTTGCCACGATCTTGTTCCCGATCGCCGCCTGGAGGGCCACCTCGAACATCTGCCGGGGAATCAGTTTGCGCAGGCGTTCAATGAGCGCCTTGCCGCGGTCGTAGGCGAAGTCCCGGTGCACAATCATCGACAACGCGTCCACGGGGTCGCCGGCCACCAGCACGTCGAGTTTCACCATCGGCGACACCCGGTGGCCTGCCAGGTGATAGTCGAGAGAGGCGTAGCCGCGCGAGGCCGATTTCAACCGGTCATAGAAATCAAGAACGATTTCATTCAGCGGAAGCTCGTAATTCAGCATCACGCGGCCCGTGCCGATGTACTCGAACTTCTTTTGCTCTCCGCGCTTCTCTTCGAGCAGCTTCAGGATCTCCCCCAGGTACTCCTCACGGGTGATCACGGTGGCGTCGATAATGGGCTCTTCAATCTGCTTGATTTCCGCCTGCGCCGGCCAGCGCGTGGGGTTGTCCACCTCCACCACCTCGCCGTCAAGTTTCGTCACGCGGTAGCGGACGCCCGGCGCGGTGGTGATGAGATCGATGTCGAACTCACGCTCCAGCCGTTCCTGCACGATCTCCAAATGCAGCAGGCCCAGAAATCCGCAACGGAACCCGAACCCCAGCGCGGCCGAATTTTCCGGCTCGAAGTTGAAGGCACTGTCGTTGAGGCGAAGTTTTTCGAGCGCATCGCGCAGCAGGCCATGCTCATGCGACTCCACCGGATAGAGCCCGGCGAACACCATCGGCTTGATCTCCTCGAATCCGGGGAGCGGCTCGGCGGCGGGATTCCCGGCATCCGTGATGGTATCGCCGATCCGAGCGTCCGAAACCGTCTTGATATTGGCGAACACGTATCCGACCTCGCCCGCGGAGAGTTCCTGTAACGGAACAGGCTTGGGCGACTGGTAGCCGAGCGCCTCGACTTCGCTCACCTTCCCGGCCGACATCAGGCGAATCCGCTGCCCCACGCGGATCCGGCCCTCCATGACACGGAAGAGGATGATCACGCCGCGGTAAGGGTCGAACCAGGAGTCGAAGATCAGGGCGCGCAGCGGCGCATCCGGGTCTCCCTTGGGCTGAGGCACCAGGTGCACGATCGCTTCCAGCAGTTCGTGGATGCCGGCGCCCTGTTTGGCGCTTGCCAGGATCGCGCCCGAGGAATCAAGTCCGATCACCTGCTCAATCTGCTCCTTGATGCGGTCCGGCTCAGCCGATGGCAGGTCAATCTTGTTGATCACGGGGATGATCTCCAGATTATGGTGCAGCGCCAGGTAAGTATTGGCAAGCGTCTGGGCTTCCACGCCCTGCGAGGCGTCCACCACCAGCAGAGCGCCTTCGCACGCCTGCAAGCTGCGCGAAACCTCGTAGCTGAAATCGACGTGGCCGGGAGTGTCAATGAGATTGAGCTGGTAGAGAACGCCGTCTTCGGCGCGATAATTGAGGCGCACCGCGTGCGCTTTGATGGTGATGCCGCGCTCGCGTTCCAGGTCCATCGAATCGAGAACCTGCTCCATCATCTCGCGCTCGCTCAACGCCGCTGTGGCTTCAAGTAAACGATCGGCAAGTGTCGACTTGCCGTGATCAATGTGGGCAATGATGGAAAAGTTGCGGATGAAGGCTGGGTCCATGCGGTAGAATGATTTGTTGTAAGCTCAATTATCCCATAGGTGAGCAGCCACACCCCACGAAAAGAGAATGCCGCATTCCGTCATTGAAGGACATCTGGACGCCAAAGGACTACGGTTTGCCATCGTAGCCGGCCGTTTCAACAGCATTATCACGGAGCGCCTGCTCGCCGGGGCTCTCGATGCCCTACGGCGGACCGGCGCATCGGATGACGGCATCACCGTGGTGTGGGTTCCCGGTTCGTGGGAAATGCCGGTGACCGCGCGGGAGCTGGCCAGCTCGAACCACTATGACGGCATCATCTGCCTGGGCGCTGTCATTCGCGGCGACACCCCCCACTTCGACTACGTCGCCGGCGAAGCCGCCAAGGGGTTGGGGCAGGTCGCCATGCAATCCGGAGTGCCTGTCGCCTTTGCCGTGCTCACCACGAACACCGTGGAACAGGCCGTGGACCGCGCCGGGGCGAAACATGGCAACAAAGGATTCGATGCCGCCATGACTGCTATCGAGATGGCCAACCTGATGCGACAACTTCGTGGTATGAAGTAGCCACCGCATGCCGTCGCGTCACCGGTCCAGGCAGCGAGCCTTACAGATTCTTTATCAGCTTGACGTGCGGAAGCTACCCGTTCGCGACGCCGTGGATAACTACTACGACACCCTCTACAGTTGGGAGTCGGAGCATGAATCCGGCGCCGAGGATTTGCCGCACAAGGATCCCTTCATGGAAGAGTTGGTGCGGGGAACAGTGGGACGCGCGGCGCAGATCGATGAGCAGATCAGCAGCCACAGCGCGAACTGGCGCCTCGAGCGGATGCCCGCGGTGGACCGTAATATCCTCCGGCTCGCCGTCTACGAAATGCTGGAACGCACCACTCCTCCGGCCGTAGTGATCGATGAGGCGCTCGAACTGGCGCGCCGCTTTGCCGGCGAGGAGTCCATCCCGTTCATCAACGGCGTACTCGATTCCGTGCGCAAGCAACTGGCCTCGTAGGCGCTCATTTTCCGATACAGAAGGTGGAAAAGATGCGATTCAGGATGTCATCCGCCGTAGTGGCTCCGGTGATGGCGTCAATGGGACCGAGCGCCGCGTAGAGATCGAGCAGCAGCATCTCGTGGGGAATTCCCAACTCCACGGCAGCGCGGGCGTTGCCCAGGGCATCCACGCTTTCCCGAAGCAACTGCTCATGCCTCAGGCTCGTGATGAAACCCGACTCCTGCGCCAGTTCGCCGGTGAAGCCCAGTGTGTCCCCAATGCTCCGCCGCAGCGGTTCCAGCCCCTCCCCGGTAAGCGCCGAAACCACGACATGGGCTTCGTCGATCTGAAGGCGGCAAGGCAGGTCGCCCTTGTTCGCCACCAGCAAGATCCTGCCGCTCTCCCGCGCCTTCGCCAGCAGGGCCGTATCGGCTTCGGTGAGAGGCGCGGAGGCATCCAACACCACCAGGGTCAGGTCTGCGTCCGCCATCGCCTGGTAGCTTCGCTCGATGCCGAGATTTTCCACCACATCCCGGGCCTGCCGGATTCCCGCCGTATCCAGAAACTTCACGGGGATGCCAAACAGCGATGCCGATTCGGAAACCGTGTCCCGCGTCGTGCCGGGAATCTCCGTAACGATGGCGCGGTCCTGCTCCAGCAGACGGTTGAACAGGCTGCTCTTGCCCACATTCGGGCGGCCCACAATGGCGAGCGTGAATCCGGAATGCACCAGCTTCCCATAGGCGAAGCTGGCCGCCAGCTTCTGAAGCTCCGCGAGCAGCGGCTCGAGACGGCGCAGAATCTCGCCGTTCGAGGCGAACTCGACATCGTTGTCCGCGAAATCGATGCCGGCCTCGAGCAGGGCGATCAATTCAAGCAACTGGCTCTTCCACGGAGCCAGCCTCCGCGACACGGACCCTTCCATCTGCTGCGCCGCCACGCGCGCCTGAAAGAGCGTGGTGGCCTCGATCAGGTCCCGCACCGCTTCGGCCCGCGGCAAATCAATACGGCCGTTCAGGAACGCGCGCAGAGTAAACTCCCCTGGCTCGGCCAGACGCGCGCCGGCGCGGCAGGCGCGCTCCAGGCAATGCCGCAAGACGACGGGCGAGCCGTGGCAGGCGATCTCGACTACATCCTCAGCCGTGTAAGACCGTGGTTTCGCGAAAAACGTCACCACCACATGATCCACCGCCGCCCCCTGCTCGTCGGGAAGCACGGCCAGAAAGCTGCGCCACCCGATCCATTCCGTGGTTGCCGGAAGATCCAGCACATGCGCGCTGATTGCGGCCGCATCGGGCCCGGATAGACGGACTACTCCGATCCCGCCGCGGCCTGGGGGGGTGGATATGGCGGCGATGGTGTCGTTGAGCCGCAAGTAAGACTATCGGCGGCCCCGGCCCGGGCCCGGGCCTCGATCCCGGTCCCTGCCGCCGCCCGGACCACGGCGTGGCGGACCGCCGCGATCGCGGTCCCTCCCCCGGTCCCGATCGCGCCGTTCGTAGGGCTGATGCGGCGGTTCCGGCGGCGTGGGCATGCCGGCGGGATAAATCACCACCTGGCGGAACGGACCCATTCCCGAGGATTCGCTTCGCACATCCGGCTCATTGCGCAGGGCGAGGTGGATAATCCGGCGTTCCCGGCTGCTCATGGGACTGAAGCGGAACGGGAGTTTGCTGCGCTTCACTTTTTCAGCGGCGGTGGTGGCGCTCAGCCGCAGTTCGGCAATGCGCAGCATACGGTAATCGTTGGCGTCGAAGCAGATCCTTTCGTGATGGTCCGAGGGCATCCGCAGCATTTCCATCGTCAGGTACTCGAGCGCCAGCAACAGCTCCGCTTTGTTCGCCAGAAGCAATTCCACGTCCGGCCCAAAAAATCGGACCACCAGCTCCGGATCTTCGATGTCAGGATGCGGATTCTCTCCCGAGGCTACTTCAAAATCGAGTTCAAAACCGCCCAGATCGACGATTTTTCCCAGAAACTCCTCGATGCGGGGACCGTGTTCATCAAGTGTATAAAAGGGCTCTGCCACGTTCATTCCAAAGGGCTATTTTTTGCCGCTTTTCTTTGGCGGCGCCACTGCAACCGCGGCCGGAGCACCCACGCCCATCGTCTTGTTGAAGAAATACTGCTGGGCAATGCCGACCAGGTTGCCAGTCAACCAATATAACACCAGTCCGCTGGCCACACTGTAGAAAATGAAGATGAACATCAGGGGCATGAACTGCATGATGCGCTGCTGTTGCGGGTCGGCGGTCGTGCTCGGCGTCATCCTCTGCATGAGAAATTGCGTGGCGATGGTGGCCACGGGCAAAATGCGAATCGCCAGATGCTCGGGTTGGGAAAGATCGGTCACCCACAGCCAGTGCGCCCCGCGCAGTTCGATGGCCACCATGAGCACTTTGTAGAAGGCGAAAAAGAAGGGCATCTGGAGCGCCATCGGAACACATCCGCCCAGCGGATTGACCCCATGCTTCTTGTACAGCTCCATCGTCTCCTGCTGCTGCTGCTGGCGGCGCGGATCGCGCATCGACATGTTGCTGTACTTGGCCTGAATCGCCTGAATCTGCGGCTGCAGTTCCGACATCTTCTTCATCGATCTGATGTTGGAAATCTTCAGCGGCATCAGCAGCATATTGATCAGAACGGTGACCACAACAATCGCCCAGCCGTAGTTGTGAATGAACTTGTCGTTGACGTAGTTCAGCGAGGCAAACAACGGCTTGGCGAGGAACCAGAACCAGCCGAAGTCCACCATCTGCTCCAACTTCGGATCGAGTGCGCGGAGAACATCAATGTCCTTTGGCCCTACGAATAGCAGCGCCTGATTCACGCCTTCCCCGCCCAGGGCCACCCCGATATGGGGTTCCTCCTTGTTCTGTTCCGCGACGAAGGGGAGTTTGTCGCTCAGCGTTTCCACCTCGAGCGTGGAACCCGCCGGCGGCAGCACCACCGCGGCGAAATAGGTATCCTCGATGCCTGCGAAGTTAAACCTGCCGGTCACTGTCAATGGCCCGTTCTTCGCCTTCCCCACATCGTTCACGATCAGTTTGTTGTCGGTGGTGTCGAAGTAAGTCGTGTGCTGCGTGGAAAGCGTGTTGCTCACCGAAAAATCGCCGAATCCTCCGCGCCACGCCACAAGGTGCGGAATAGCCCGTCCCTGGTCGCTGATCTCACTCGAAAACTGGACCCGGTAACGGTTCTTATCGAAGGCGAAAGTCTTCTTCGCATGGAGCTTGCCATCGGAGTACTCGAACGAGATGGTAAGGCCGTCGCCGGAACGTGTCGCCACATACAGGACGGAATCAGGGCCGGGACTGACCTGCGCACCCTTCAACTGCACGGAGAACGGGAACCCAAGCTGCGTTCCTCCCACAGGGTTCACCAGTTCGACAGGCTTCCCCGCGTTGTCGCGATATTTCTTCAACACCCAACTGCGGACCACCGCGCCGCGATTGGAAAACTGCACGCGGTAGAGATCGGTCTCGAGGACAATGGCGTCGTCCTGCCGCTCAGCAGCCACTTGACCGGGCGGCGGTTGCGACGGCACAGCGGGTGGCGGATTCTGCCTGGTCTCTTTGGGAGTCTCCTTGGGAGACTCCTTCGGCGCCGTTTGCCGGGCAGCCGCCTGTTCGGCTTTCTTTGCCGGCGGCGGAGGAGCCGTCGTCTTCATGAGGTAAGGAGTGAGGAACAGCACTGCGCCCATGAGAATAAACGTGAGGAGGAGGCGCATCTCCATCGAGAGTTCCTTCTGCCCGCCGGGCTTGGAAGCCGATGGTTTGTTCGATGGAGCCGGGTCTTTGCTGGAATTGGCCATTATTCTAATTCGGTCACGCTAGCGAACGGGGTCGTAGCCCCCTTGATGAAACGGGTGGCACTTACCCAGCCGCTTCAAGCCCAACCAGACGCCGCGAGCGGCCCCATGTTTTTCCACTGCCTGCATCATGTATTCCGAACAGGTGGGAGCAAAACGGCAGGCCGACGGCAGGAGAGGAGAGATCCACTGTTTGTAGAAACGCAACAAAGCGATCAGGAGTTCCCGCATCGCGCTACCAGTCTGCCCACTTCACGGAGGATGGTCTGCCAGTCCGCGTCATGAAGCGCTTTGCGAGGGTTGATGACAACGTCCCACTTCGGCCCCAGCCTCGGAAGAAGCTCCAGCCGTACCGCCTCTCTCAGCCGCCGCTTCATACGATTTCTCCGCACGGCCCGTCCCAGCGCCCTGGGAGCGGTGAACCCGACCCGGGGGCCCGCCGCTTCCGGATTCGGCCACAGAAATGCCGTAAATAACGGACTGGAAAAGCGGGAACCTTGGTCATAAACCCGGCGAAATTCGCTCGAACGAAGCAAACGGTGTTTCTTGGGGAAAGAATACGATTGCTGCGCGTTCGGAGCCAGAGTTATTTCATCTTTGCGTAGCGAACCACGCGTTCGTCACTGACGGTAAGTTTCCAGCGGCCTTTGGCGCGGCGCCGCGCCAGAACCTGCTGGCCGTCCTTGCTCGCCATGCGGGCGCGGAATCCGTGAGTCTTCGCCCGGCGGCGATTGTTCGGCTGAAAAGTACGTTTAGGCATTTACTTACGTCTGTACGCCATCGATAACCGAAGTGTGTGGAAGGCGCACTACTCCTGTCTGTGGGAGATCCCCAAAAACAATAGTTTAATTTGGGGGTCGGGGAGATGTCAAACTTGAGAACTCCGCCTTTCAAGCCCCGGCCGGACCGTCAGGCCTTAGAAGTCGTTCATTCTATGCGACAACAGCGAAAGAAACTCGTCCCGCGTCTCCTTCTGCGTCCGAAAAGCCCCTAACATCGAACTGGTGGTTGTCCCGGAATGCTGCTTCTCCACCCCGCGCATCATCATGCAAAAATGCCGCGCCTGGCAGACCACGGCCACCCCTCGCGGCTTTAATACGTCCTGTAGCGCCTCCGCCACTTCTTTGGTGAGCCGCTCCTGCACCTGAAGCCGCCGGGCGTACATATCCACAATTCGCGGTATCTTGCTCAGGCCGATCACTTTGTCCTTAGGCAGGTAAGCGACATGCATCTTTCCAAAGAACGGCAGCATATGGTGCTCGCACATGCTGTAGAACTCGACGTCCCGCACCAGCACCATTTCGTCGTACTCCACCTCGAACAGCGCCCCGTTGATGATCTCGTCGAGGTTCATCGAGTAGCCGCTCGTCAGAAAACGGAGAGCTTTGTCCGCTCTCTCCGGCGTCCGAATCAGCCCTTCCCGCGTCACATCCTCTCCCAGTTCCGCAAGGATGTGCTCAATCTGGGGCGCGAGGGAGCGCCCCTTTTTCTTCGGCTCAATCACCTTCACCAGCGCCTTGTTCTTCACTCTTTGATCCCCCCTTCCATATCCCCGCAAAGCTCGACAATGTTTCTTCTCGTCTCGTGGATCCTCACGCTATCGAGAGAAGCGCTCGCCGGAAACGCCGCACACCACCCCCGGGCCAGTCTCTCCCGCACCACCCTGGCGACATTTTCCGTGGTCGGCGGCAGATCCCGGAACGCCTCGATCTCCTCGTTCATGTATTTGTGATCGAACTCCGAAATTACTTCGCGCCTCACATACTCATCCAGTTGCCCCACCGGCACGACGAGGCCTGTCGCCGCGTCCGGCGCTCCAGCCACAACCACTTCCAGCAGGTAGTCATGCCCATGCCCGTACGGGTTGTTGCACTTGCCGTATAACTCCCGGTTTTCCTCCGCCGAAAGCGCCGGCGAGTGAAGACGGTGAGAGGCGCTAAAGCGGTATCTTTTGCCGACGCGAACCATTCGCCCCTCTAACGCGCGCTCTCGCCGCGGTATTCCACCCACAAGTCCTCGGTCTCATAGATCCGCACGCTGTCCAACCGTGCGTTCGGAGACCGCAGCCTCGGTTCGAGACGCCGCCAGATCTCCATCGCCAGGTTCTCCGCCGTCGGTACAACACGGTCGAAAGGAGGCACTTCGTGATTCAGAAACCGGTGGTCCATCGGGGCTACCACTTCCTCCTCCATCACCTCTTTCAGCCGCTTCAGATCCATCACCATTCCCGTAACCGGATCCGGCGTCCCGTCCAGAGTCACTTCCAGCAGGTAGTTGTGACCGTGCCCATACGGATTGGCCGCTTCCCCATAGATAGCCCGATTCTCCTCGGCCGGCAAGGCTGGATTTGCGCAACTGTGGGAGGCCGAAAACTCTGCCCGGCGGGTAATCTTCATCGTTCCACCAGATTGGATGCTGTCCGGATGCTTCGGGATACTTTAAAATTGTATTGAGTTCCCATGTCCTCTAGCAAAGCTGACCTCCTTTTGAAAGGGCTGATCGCGGCTCTCCTGGTAACCCTCATCGCCGTCGCCGGCGGCACTCTCGAACAGCGCATCATTGTTTCCGGAGACAACGCCCCCGACTTCCAAATCGTGGCCGATAACGGCAAGACCATGACCCGCTCGGACTTCGGAGGCAAACTCCTGGTCCTCAACTTCTGGGCCACGTGGTGCCCGCCCTGCATTCAGGAACTCCCTTCCCTCAACGCCTTCCAGGAACAGATGCGCTCGAAGGGCGTCGTCGTGCTCGGCGTCAGCGTCGATAAGAACGCCGCCACCTACCAGCAGTTCGTCAAACGCTCCGGCATCAGTTTCGTCACCGCCCGCGACCCGGAGGCCAATATCAGCTCCAGCTACGGTACCTTCAAATACCCGGAAACCTACATCATCAACAGCGACGGCAAAGTGGTGGCGAAGTTCATCGGACCGGAAAATTGGGTGGATGGCAGGGTAATCCAGCAGGTTCAGAGCCTCCTCTGACAGGGACCACATGATTCCCCCCGAGGCCCGCCAGAAACTCATCCAAATCGCCGGTCCCCGCGGCTATCTGGACCGCCCCGAGGACCTGACTCTCTACGAATACGACGGCGGCGTCGACAAGGCGCGTCCCGAGATGGTGGTCTTCCCCCGCTCGACGGAGGATGTCGTCGCCATCGTCAAAGTCACCGCCGAGTACAACATCCCCTTCGTCGGCCGGGGCGCCGGCACCGGCCTCAGCGGAGGAGCCATTCCCCGCGCCGGCGGCGTCATGGTGGGCTTTGCCTGCATGGACCGCATCCTCGAAATCGACCTCGCCAACGAGCGCGCCGTCCTCCAACCCGGCGTCGTCAACCTCGACATCACCCTCGCGGTCCAGTCCCAGAAATATTTCTATGCCCCCGATCCCTCCAGCCAGCGCGCCTGCACCATCGGCGGCAATGTCGCCGAAAACGCCGGCGGACCGCACACGCTCGCCTACGGCGTCACCACCAACCACGTCCTCGGCATCGAGGCTGTCCTTCCTGACGGCACCGTGATCACCGCCGGCGGCAAGGAGCAGGATGTCCCCGGCTTCGATATCCTCGGCCTCCTGGTGGGCTCGGAAGGCACCATGGCGCTCGTCACCAAAATCATCGTCCGCCTCATGCGCCAGCCCGAACTCGTAAAAACCTGCCTCGCCATCTACGATGCCGTCGATCACTGCGCCGATACCGTGGCCGAAATCACCGCCCGCGGCATCACCCCCGTGGCCGTCGAGATGCTCGACGGCGTCATGCTGCGCATGGTCGAGGAGGCCACTCACGCCGGCTATCCCCTCGATGCCGCCGCCGTCCTCCTCATCGAACTCGAAGGCCTCACCGAGGCCGTCGAAGAGCAGCTCGAGCAGATCCGCGCGGTGTGCCGGAACTCGAAGGCGCGCGAGTTCCGCGTCGCCCGCTCCGCCGAAGAGCGCGATCTGCTCTGGAAGGGCCGCAAGAACGCCTTCGGCGCCGTCGGCCGCGTCAGTCCTTCCTACTACGTGCAGGACGGCGTTGTGCCCCGCACCAAAGTAGCCCCCACCCTGCGCGAAATTCAGCGCATCGGCGAAAAGCACGGCCTCACCATCAGCAACATCTTCCACGCCGGCGACGGCAACATGCACCCCATCATCCTCTTCGATATCCACAAACCCGGCGATCTCGAGAAAGCCCAATCAGCCGGCGACGAAATCCTCGAATACTGCATCCAGGTGGGCGGCTCCATCACCGGAGAACACGGCGTCGGCATGGAGAAGATGGAGTTGATGAGCCGCCTGTTCCCGGAAGATACCCTCGACCTCATCGCCGGCTTCAAGAAACTCTTCGATCCCGCCTGCCGCCTCAACCCCGGCAAAGTGCTCCCCACCGGCAAAGGCTGCATCGAGATCCGCCAGCCCGCTTTGACAGCCGGCAGCCCCGTCTATTGAACAACTCGCTCGCACAAAGCAGGCAGGCACTGCCTGGAGAGCAAGAAGGAAGCCTGGCGCAGCAACCGCGGACGCCGCCGTGTTAGGCTACCTGAATATATCTGGGACCTATGCCTATACAACCGCCTGCACCCACTCGATTTCTGCAAGCCCTCAGCGGCTATCAGCAAACTGCCGCTATCAAATGCGCCGTTGATCTGGGCCTGTTCACTGCAATCGCCGCGGGCCACAATACCGTGGCGGCGCTCAGCGAACACTGCCATGCCTCCTCCAAAGGCGTCCGCGTTCTCTGCGACTACCTGAGCATCCACCAGTTCCTCACCAAGGACAACAACCACTACGGACTCACTGCCGACAGCGCCGTTTTCCTCGATCGCCGCTCACCCGCTTACCTGGGGGGAATCACGGCTATGCTGGCGGGTTCCACCATCAAACAGGCTTTCCACGACTTGACCCCCGTCGTGCGCAAGGGCGGGACCGTGCTCAATGGCGAGGGCGGCACGATGTCGCGGGAAAACCCCGTCTGGCAGGACTTCGCGCGCTCCATGGTGGCGATGATGATGCCCTCGGCGAATTGGATTGCCGGGCTGCTCAAGGCAAGCGAGGGCGCGCCGATGAGGGTGCTCGATCTGGCGGCGGGCCACGGTCTGTTTGGCATCACCATCGCCCGCGCCAATCCCAATGCCTCCATCCACGCGGTGGACTGGACCTCCGTGCTCGACATCGCCCGGGAACATGCGGTGAGCGCGGGCGTCGCGGACCGCTGGCACACCATCGAGGGCAGCGCGTTTGAAGTGGAGTTTGGCGGGGATTACGATGTTGTCCTCATCACCAACTTCCACCATCACTTCAACCCCTCAGTGATCGAAACGCTGATGCGCAAGGTGCACGGCGCGCTCAAACCCGACGGCGTCGCGGTGACCCTTGAATTCGTTCCAAACGACGACCGCGTGACCCCGCCCGATACGGCGACATTCGCCATGATCATGCTCGCCACCACCGCGGAAGGCGACGCGTACACCTTCGCGGAATACGACCAGATGTACCGCAACTGCGGCTTCACACGGAATGAGATCCACCGGCTCGAACAATCGCCGGAGGCCGTGATTCTCTCGCGCCGCTAGCTCTCAAAGCCCGAAACAAAGAATATTCGGCCCCGCGGCCACCACGACATACTGCCTGCCGCCATAGGAGAAAGTCATCGGCGACGCCTTCATCCGGACATTGGTCTGAAATTCCCACAGCGGCTTCCCGCTGCGCTGATCCACGGCCGCAAAGCCTCCATTCGGCCGGCCATAGAACACGAGCCCGCCGGCTGTAGCCAGTACGCCGGACCACGTCTTGGCGCGCGCCGGACCCGGTTGCGGAACCTCCCACACGATGTCCCCCGTCTCGATGTCCAGAGCGCGCAGGAAACGCTGCCCGGTCTGTTCGGGATAGCCCGTAGGCTTTCCCGTACACTCCTCGAGCGCGAGCACATAGTACAGCCGCGACTGGGGCGAAAACGCCGTCGCATCCCAGTTGACGGCGTCGGACGGGCAGCCCCGCGGATCCTTCACAACCGGCCTTCCATCCGCGCCGATCCGCTCCGCCCAATCGACCCGCCGCAGAAACGGCTTGGCCAGAAGCAACTTGCCGCTGATGCGATCCAGCACATAGAAGAAGCCGTTACGATCGGCGTGCAGCAGCAGCTTCGAGGGCTTGCCTCGATAGACAGCGTCCACCAGAACATTAGGCTCTGTGGCATCGCGATCCTTCACGTCGTGCGGCGTGAACTGGTAATGCCACTTCAGTTCCCCGGTCCTGGCGTTCAGCGCGAGAACACAGTTGGTGTAAAGATTATCGCCGGGACGGTCCCGGTCGTCCCCATCCGGCCAGGGATTGCCGGTAGCCCAGTAAAGGGTGTCCGTCGCCGCATCGTACGATCCCGTAAGCCAGGTGGATCCGCCTCCGGTCACCGGTTCCTTACCTTGCCAGGTTTCGATGCCCGGCTCCCCGCGCCGCGGTACGGTCCAGCGCCGCCAGAGCAGCGCGCCCGAGTCTGCGTGGAAGGCGGCGATGAACCCGCGAATCCCTTCATCGGCCCCTGCCACGCCCACGATCACAGTATTGTGGACAATCAGCGGAGCCATTGTTCCCCCATAATGATGATGCTCGCCGGAAGCAGGGGCCATCGGGGCCTCCCAAAGCAGCCTGCCCGTGGCACGGTCCAACGCCAGCAGGTGGGCGTTGTCAGTCACGAAGAACACCTTGTCGCGCAACAGAGCAACGCCGCGGTTGGTGCCGAGCCTCGCATCACCCATCAAGCCGGGACTCTGCGGGCGCGAATACTCCCAGAGCGAACTTCCCGTAAGCGCATCGAGCGCGAACACCTGGTTGGGACCCGTCACGTACAGCACACCATCCGCCGCCAGCGGCGTCACTTCCAGACCGAAGTGCGCCATCGGAAACACCCACTTCAGCTTAAGTGAAGACACGTTCGCTGTCGTGATCTGCTTCAGAGGACTGAACCGGTTGCCGGAGTCATCCCCGTTATAGCTGAGCCAGTCTCCCGGCTGCGGTGGACGCACCGCAATCTTGCGGGCAGGCTCCGAAGGCGTCACCGGACCGGCAATGGTCTCCACGTTGATACGCCGCAGGTACCTTGCAAGCGTGAGCAGATCCGCGGGCGGCAGATCAGAAAAGGAGGGCATCCCGGCTCCCGCATTGCCCCGCTCCAGGTACGCGCGCAGTTGCTCGACGGACTGCCCCGCCACCCGCGGGTTCATGGCAAGGCCCGGACCCTTGGCGCTGCCGCGAGCCTCCTCTCCATGGCAGGGCGCACATCGCTCCCGGAACAGTTGCTGCGAGAGCAACTGTGGAACCGCTAACAGCAGAAGCAGAGCGAGGACACGCATTTCCGCACTCTCAAGAAGAGACCGCCGAAGCGTGCACAGCTTCGAGGGCCTGCACCAGGCACTTCTCGATCAGGCCGCACATCTCATCGATGCCGGCTTCCGAAGCCACCAGCGCCGGCGAGACGGCAAACCAGGAAGGATCCACGCGGAGGATAATGCCGCGTTCCACCGCGATGCGCTTGAACGCAGTGCCCAGTTCAGGAAACGGCTCCATGGAGTTCGTATCCTTCACCAGTTCCACGCCCCGCAGGATCCCGCGCCCGCGCACTTCCCGAACCACGCCGTATTCCTTCAACCGCTCCAGCCGCGAGGCCAGATATTCTCCCGTGCGCCGCGCGCGCAGGTCCAGTTGCTCTTCCACGATGGTCTCAATCACCGCCATCCCCACGGCCGCGGCCAGAGGATTGCCCGCGAACGTGTGGCCGTGCGCGAATTGAAGGTTCTGTTCCACCGCGCCGTAGAACGCGTCCGCCATGTCCTCGCGCGCGATCATCGCCCCGATCGGGAATACGCCATTCGAGAGTCCCTTGCCGCAGCAGATAATGTCGGGCGTCACCCCGAGGGTCTGCGCGGCGAACATCGAGCCCGTCTTGCCGAACCCTGTAATCACTTCATCGAAAATCAGCATCACGTCGTAGCGATCACAGATCTCGCGGATCATCCGGAAGTATTCCACCGTCGGCGTGATGATGCCTCCCGTATTCCCCACGGGTTCCACCAGGAATCCCGCCACCGTATCGGGATCTTCGTGGACAATCACATCTTCCAGCGCCCGCGCCGCAAAGCGGTTGCACTCGTCCCAATCGGAAAAATAGCGCCGGTAGTGGTTCGGAGGAAATACCTTCAGGAACCCGCCCATGTGCGGCTCGAACTTTGTCTTGCGCGGCCCCGTGCCGCTCGCCGCCATCGCCGCTCCGGTGCCGCCGTGATAACCGTGATACCGGCTGATGAACTTGTACTTCCCCGGCCGGCCCGTCTGCTTGAAATACTGCCGCACGAACTTCATCGCCGCTTCCGTCGCTTCCGACCCGCCGCTGAACGGCTTGACGAACTTCAGATTACCCGGCGCCACACCGCCGAGCCTTTCGATGAAATCGAGCGTGATGTCCGATATCCCGTGAAGCGGAGGAGCGAACGTCATCCGCGCGGCCTGCGCGCGCAGCGCCTCGAGAACGCGCGGATGCCCGTGGCCGAGACACGCCACGAAAATGCCTCCGATCGCATCGAAGTACCTGCGTCCCTCGATGTCCCAATAGTAGAGCCCTTCAGCGCGGTCGAAAATGAGCGGATGGCGGAGAAACTCCGCTGTCTGCATGAAATCGATGAACGTGTGCCGGAGCAACGCCTCCCGGCGCGAGTCGATGGCCATCAGATCCTTCCTGCTGCGACAGAGTGCAAAATTGCCACAGACATCATATCTTGAGAGGGAGGTTCTCGATTCTGCCACCCACTCGACTCCACGCCGGAACCGGACGATGCGACATCACCCCAGCCCCGGGCACGCCCCAGGGCGGATGGGGAGCGCAGACTCATCAGCGCGGGCTCGGCGCCGATATGCCGTTCTATGCCACCGCGCTCGTCCTCGAGTCAGGCGACGAGCGTGTCGCCATTGTCGAGGCCGACGCCATCGGCTTCGACCGCGAGTGGACGGACCGCATTCTTGCCGCCATCACGGACCTCACCGGCTTTCCCCGCGAGCGAATCCGCTTCTCCTGTAGCCACACGCATTCGGGCCCGAATACGTTCCGCCTCGCCACCATCAGCGAGGGGCTCGATATGGCGCTGCGCTACCTCGAATCCCTGCCGCAGCGCATCGCCTCCGCGGTCTGGCAGGCGCAGCACAACCTGAAACCCGTGCGCGTCGCGGCGGGTCAGGGCTCGTGCGACATCAACGTCAACCGCCGCTTCCGCGACGCCGAATATGGAATCGTCGTGGGGCGCAACTGGAGCGGACTGGTCAATCGCACCGTCGGCGTGGTTCGCTTCGATGACCTGGAGGAACGCCCCGTTGCCACCCTGCTCCACTACGCCTGTCACGGCACCACGATGGGATGGCAGACGCAACTGTTTACGCCGGATTTTCCCGGCCCGGCGCGCCAGGTAGTCGAGCGCGAACTCGGCGGAATGTGCCTCTTCCTCCAAGGCGCCTGCGCAAACCTCACGCCGCGCCGCGGCTTCACCGGCGATTGTGCGGTCTATCGCAAACTGGGAACCATCCTGGGTCTCGAAGCCGCCCGTGTCGCCTGGAACCTGGAAACCCTTCCGCGCGCCGAGCGCCTGGCCGGTGTGCAGCCCTCGGGAGCGCCCATCGCGCTCTATGAGGACGTACCCGTGGATCCGGGTCCTCAGCAATTCCGCGTCGTGCAGCGCGGCATTGCCCTTCCCGCCAGGAAATTCGGCCCCCCGGAGGAGTTGGAAGCCCAGGCGGCGGCGCTCCGCGCAGAGATGAACCGCCTGCGGCGCGAAGGCACGCCCGAAGAGATCCGCGCCGCCACCGCCAAAGCCACGCAAGCCGGATGGCGCGCCGAATATGCGCGAAACTTTTACGGGCACGAGACCATTCCCTGGGAACTGATGTCGATCGTCATCGGCTCATCGGTTGCCCTGGTCTCGGTGCCCGGCGAGCCATTCACCGAAACAGCCATGGACATCGCCGCCCGTTCTCCTTACCCCAACACATTTGTTTCCGGGTATTCCAACGGAGGCTTCGGCTACATTCCCACCGCCCAGGCCTTCTCCGAAGGAGGCTACGAAACCGAGGCCACGCCGTTTTCCCCCATGGCCGCGGACGCGCTCGCCGGCGAGGCTGTTCGATTGTTGCAGGAAATGGCGGCCATCCCGGCCGGCCGCCAAGATTAAAAGGAGCTACCCCATGGATTCACACTTCACCCGCCGCAATTTCCTGGCAGGGTCCACAGCGGCCGCCGCCGCGCAGAGCGCCGCGTCCCAAACCCTCATCGGAGAACGCAGCACTTCTAAAACGCTGCGAATCGGCGTCGTGGGAGGCGGCTTCGGCTCGTCGTTCCAGTGGCATCTGCACCCCAAGTGTAAAGTGACGGCAGTGTGCGACATCCGTCCGGACCGCTTGCAGCGCCTCTCGGAAGTCTACAAATGCGGCAACACCTACAAGAACTTTCGCGAGATGCTGAAGCATCCTGAACTCGATGCCGTGGCCGTGTTTACTCCTCTGCCGCTGCACGTGTGGATGGATATCGAATCGCTCAAGGCGGGCAAGCACGTCATCAGCGCCGTGCCCGCGGGGATGTCCATAGAAGAACTCGAGCGCCTCCTCGAGACGGTGAAAAGCACCGGACTGAAGTACATGATGGCGGAGACCAGTTACTACCGTCCGGAGATCATCACCGCCCGCCAGTGGGCGCGGGAGGGCCGGTTCGGAGCCATCTTCTACACCGAAGCCGAATACCACCATGAAGGACTCATCCCCCTCATGTACGACGACCGCGGTTTTCCCACCTGGCGCCACGGCCTGCCGCCAATGCACTACCCGACGCACTGCACCGGCATGGTGATTCCCGTCACAGGGGAACGCCTGACCGAGGTCACCGCCATCGGCTGGGGCGATCAGCATGAAGTGTTGCAGACCAACCAGTATAAGAATCCGTTCTGGAACACTACCGCCTTCTTCAAGACCTCCGGTGGGCATTCAAGCCGCGTCGCCGTCTTCTGGCACGTGGCCGCGGGCGGAACCGAGCGCGCCGGATTCTACGGCGACCGTATGTCCTACATCATGGCCCGCCCCGAGCGCTCGCCGAACACGCAGGTCACCATCAGCAAGGACGGCAAGACGGTGCTCGACGCCAACGGCTATCCGGAAGGCAATGTAAAGATGGTGGCCTTCGACCAGCCGAACCACTTCGAAATGCTTCCCGAACCTCTGCGCGTGCCGAGCGGGCATGGCGGATCGCACACCTTCCTCACACATGAATTCGTGAGCGCGGTGACCGAAGACCGCATGCCGGCGGTGAATGTCTGGGAGGCCATCGCCTACACCGTTCCCGGAATCGTCGCCCATCAATCAGCCCTGCGCGGCGGCGTCACCATGAAGATCAAGGATTACGGAAAGGCTCCGTCCTAGGCGCATGAGGGAAGACGAAATCTATCAGGGCTTGAGCCGCGCCTTGATCTCCGCCAGTTCCGTCCCCAGGCGATCCAGCCGGCCCAGCAGTTCGGTCTGATAACGGTCCTCTACCAGCGGCTGCTTGCCGGTGAAACACAACACGCCCGTCGGCTCGAGGGTGCACTGCTCCACCTCGCTCAACGAACGGAAGCCCTGCCGCCGCGCCGCCGCCTCCAGATCATGAACGCTCATCATCTCTCTGGCCAGCGCGCGCCGCAGGATCTTCCCGCGTTCCAGCAAAACGGTAGGGCTGCCGGCCAGCAGTTCATCCAACCGGCGGTGGCCGAGCATGAACCGGACGATCACGTAATTGGCGCCGAGCAGCGTGATTGCTCCGATGATGCCGCCAAGCAGCGTATTGTCGTCTCCAATGATGGCATTCTGCACCGTGTTCGACAGCGTCAGCAGCACCACCAGGTCAAAGGGGTTGAGTTGCGCCAGTTCGCGTTTTCCGAATACGCGCAGCAGCACGATCAACGCGAAATAGACGATCAAGGCGCGCAGGATTTTCTCCGCAAGCGGAACCTTGAGAACAAAGAGGTCAGTGAGAATGGAGGGTAGCGCGGGCATAGGGAACTTTTCCCAGATTGCCCCGCTTTTTCCCCGGCGGCAAGCCCGGTCCCTCGCGCCGGTTGCGTTAAGATAGAGCCATGACACGCCGCGAACTGCTTGCACTGGCCGGGGCCGCCCCCATGCTGGCGGCCAAAAGCGCTCCCACGGCGCCGGTTTCCATTGCCAAGGTTCCTTCCTATAGCGAAGACCTGGTTGCGGTATTCACGAAAATGTTCGATCAGATCGGCGGCGCCGGCCGGCTGGTGAAGAACAAGACGGTGACGGTGAAGCTGAATCTCACCGGCAGTCCGGGGCTGCGCTTTCAGGGTAAGGCGCTCGGCCTCACCCATTACTCGCATCCGAAAACCGTCTCGGCGATGGCCCACGTGTTGCACCGCGCGGGAGCAAAGCGAATCCGCTTCACCGAGAGCGCCTGGGCCACCGCGGGGCCGCTCGAAGAGTACCTCCTCGATTCCGGCTGGAACGTACGGCAGTTGCTGGCGGCGGCTCCCAATGTCGAGTTCGAGAACACCAATGGCCTCGGGAAGGGCAAGCAGTATCACCGCTTCCCGGTGCGCGGCGGCGGCTTGATCTTCCCCGCCTATCAACTGAACCACGCCTATGCGGACACCGATGTCTTCATGTCCATGGCGAAGTTGAAGAATCATGAAACCTGCGGCGTCACGCTGGCCATGAAGAACATCTTCGGCATCACTCCGGCCTCGATCTACGGAGACGACGCCGGCAAGGACGAGCCGAACGAACGTCCCACAAAGGGACGCGCCGAGGTCTGCCACTTCGGAAAGCGGCAGCCGGCCTCCTGCGCCCCGCCCGAAATCCATCCCGATTCCAATCGCGAATCCACCTACCGCATGCCGCGCATCGTCGCGGAACTCGTGGCCACCCGCCCCATCGACATCTCCTTCGTCGACGGCGTCGAGACCATGTCCGGCGGCGAGGGCCCCTGGATCCGCCGCGAACTGGCGCATGTCAAGCCGGGCGTCATGATTCTCGGCACAAATCCGGTCACCACGGACTCTGTGGCAACCGCCGTCATGGGCTATGATCCCCGCGCCCCGAAAGGAACCGCCCCGTTCCAGCGCTGCGACAATTCGCTTGTCCTGGCGGAATCCCTCGGTGTGGGAACCACGGATCTCAACAACATCGAAGTGGCGGGCGAGAAGATCAACGACGTGGTGTTCAAGTTTCCCGGCGCGTAACACGCGCTTCGCGCAATAAAGTATCTTCCGGACTTGAGCCACGCTGTAAACTGGTTATACTCGAGGCTTTTGCGTGGCATACCTGTTCAAACTGCCGGGCTTTAGTGTCACCGCGGTGATCGACATCGTGTGTGTCGCCGTCCTTGTGTATCAGGCCATCCTGATCGTACGCGGCCGCCGGGCGGCCCACATCCTCACCGGGATCGGCGTTCTCTGCTTCGTCTACCTTCTCTCGGTGTGGGCACATCTGGAATTGCTGCGCACCCTTCTGGCCACTCTGGCGCCCTACACCGCGTTTGCCGTCATCGTCGTGTTCCAGTCCGAGTTGCGCCGCATGCTGGCGCGCATTGGACGCCGCGGCTACTTCAGTATCGGAACTCAGTTGCAGCGCCGCGAATCACTCGAGGAATTGTTGCTGGCGGTGCAGCAACTGGCTCAGGACAAAACGGGCGCGCTGGTCATCCTGGAACGCGAGATCGGGTTGCGTACGTTCATCGAGAGCGGCGTCTTCCTCGACGCTCAACTGTCCCGGGACCTGCTGCTGACGATTTTCGAAAAGGGCGCCGCCCTGCATGACGGTGCGGTCATTGTCCAGGGAGATCGCATTGCCGCCGCCGCTTGCTTCCTCCCCCTGACCATGAATCCCCTGTCGCGGAACCTGGGCACCCGGCACCGCGCCGCCGTCGGTGTCACCGAGGAAACCGATTGCGTGGCGGTGATCGTGTCGGAAGAGACGGGCAATATCTCCATAGCCATAGGCGGCGAGATCGTATCGAGGGTAACGATCGAGGAATTGCGTGAGCGGCTTGCCGATGCTCTCGGCTTTGGCGCGAAGACCAAACTGGCGCGGGCGGCGGCAAAGAAACTGAGACAGGCGGAGGAGTCATGATCCGTCTGCTCACGGAGAATCTCGGGCTGAAACTCCTCTCCCTCGCCGTAGCGCTGCTGCTATGGCTGGCAACGGTCGGCGAGCCGGACATGACCACCACCATCGCCGTGCCTGTGCAGTACCGGAATACGCCCGTCAATTTCGAGATCAGCTCAGACCTGATTGACTCCGCGTTTGTCGAGATGAAAGGGTCCAGCGGACGATTGAGCCGGCAGAATCTCGCCAACAACGTGGTGATCGTGGTGGATCTTTCCGGGGTCCGGCACCCTGGTGATCACACATTCTCCATCCAGGCGGAGAACGTCAAACTGCCGCCTGGTGTGGCCTTTCTGCGCGCCGTGCCGAGCCAATTGCGGCTGCGCCTGGAACCAAGGGTGATGCGGGATGTCCCTGTCGTGGTGCGCTATGCGGACCCCGTTCCGGACGGCTACACCATCGCGCGGCAGGAGGTTTCGCCCTCGACGATCCGCATCGTCGGTCCGGAGAGCAGAGTGAACGCCATTTCCCGCGTGCAATCGGACCCCCTCGAACTCGCCCGCGGCGAGGAAGAGCAGACGTTTCACGTCCACCCCTTCGCCGGCGACCCTCAGGTTCGAGTCGAGCCGACAGATTTGGTCGTCACGGTTAAGGTTGGACTGGCAAAAACCCGATAGTCTGGAGAGGAGCGCCAGTGGCAAGGCAACTGTTCGGAACGGACGGGATTCGAGGAGTGGCGGGAGAGTATCCGCTCGATGCCCCCACGGTTCATGCCGTGGGCGCCGCATTGGGGAAATGGGCCGCGGGCATCCACGGCCGGGGAAGCGAAATCCTCATCGGGATGGACACGCGCGAATCCGGACCGTGGCTGGCGGCGCAGGTCGCGGGCGGGATCCGGCAATCCGGCGCCAGAGTGCGATTTGCCGGCTTGGTGACCACACCGGGCGTGGCCTTCCTCACGCGCAGCCGCGATTTCGTGGCCGGGGTGATGATTTCCGCCTCCCATAACCCCTATCGCGACAACGGGATCAAGGTTTTCGACCACTCCGGCTACAAACTCCCCGATGACGTGGAACATGCCATCGAGCAGGAGATTCTTCTGCTGCGCGATTCCGCCTCCGGGGAACTGGGTTCAAGCCTCGAAGTCGGCCGCGGCCTGGATCAGGCATACCTGGAGTATCTCGCCTCCACCTTCCCCCACCGCCTCGAGGGGATGAAACTGGCGCTGGACTGCGCCAACGGTGCGGCAGTGCGCCTGGCGCCGCAACTGTTCCGGCGGCTGGGAGCCGAAGTCATCGAAACCGGATGCGCCCCGGACGGCCGCAATATCAACCTCGATTGCGGCGCTCTTCACGTCGAAGGACTGCGCGAGACGGTCCTCTCTTGCGGCGCCTCCGCCGGACTTGCCTTTGACGGCGACGCCGACCGGGCGATTCTCGTGTCCTCGTCGGGCCGCATTGTGGACGGCGATTCCATGCTGCTGATTGCCGCCGATGCTCTCTTGCGGAAGGGGAAGCTGAAGGACCACAGCGGGAAACCGGTGGTAGTGGCGACGGTGATGTCGAACTACGGCCTCGAGGAGGCGCTGAAGGCGCGCGGTGTAACGCTCATCCGCGCCGCCGTGGGGGACAAGTACGTTCTCGAAGAGATGATCCGCCGCGGCGCTCCTTTGGGAGGCGAACAGTCCGGCCATGTCATCTTTCATGATTACGCTACGACAGGCGACGGCATGTTGACCGCGCTCCGCGTGCTGGATGCCGTATGTGAATCTGGCCGCAGCCTCGACGAGCTGTCGTCGGACTTGAAGGTCTACCCGCAACTGCTGGTAAACATCCGTGTCCGCGAGAAGCGCCCCCTCGAGGGCATGGCTTCCGTGCAGGAAGAGATCCAGGCCGCGATGCGCGACTTTGACGGCCTCGGGCGCGTTCTCGTCCGGTTTTCCGGAACCGAACCACTTGCCCGCGTCATGGTGGAAGGCCCCCAACTGGAGCGAGTGGAGCATTACGCCGGCCGCATCGCAAAGGCGATCCAGTTGGAATTGGGCGGCTAACGGTGGGAACGGGTCAGCCCCTCGGCTCACATTCGTGAGGATGCGTGTGGCGGTGCGCGTCCCCCCGCCGCTTGCAAAGCCCAAGCGTACTGCACCCGCCGCATCCCTCGGACAGCCCTTGAAATACGTCGTCTTCACTGCCTCCGCGGCACACTTTACGGGTCATTGCCTGCAGCCCGAACCAGCCGCCCATCGTCACCAGCAGGACGCCCGCCACTTTTACAAAGTCTCCAATCATCGTCTTATCCTCCTCCCATCCCCGCAAAGCCCATGAAGGACAGCGACAGAATTCCGGCGATAATCAACGTTAATACCGCTCCGCGGGATAGATCCGCCGGATCCGACAACTCCATGTGCTCGCGTATCACAGACATCAGAAACATCGCCAGCAAATATCCGCCGCTCGCTCCCACCGAGAACACCACCGATTGCGCCAGCGTGTACTCCCTCGATGTCTGGAACAACGGAACGGCCAACACCGCGCAATTCGTCGTAATCAACGGCAGAAAGATGCCCAACTCCCGGAACAGCGCGGGGCTTGTCTTCTTGATGAACATCTCGGTGAGCTGTACCATCGCCGCGATGATCACGATATAGAGAATGATTCGCAGATACTCGGTGTGATACTGAACCAGAATCAGGTTTGTCCCGTAGCACAACGCGCTGCTTGCCACAATCACGAACATCACCGCCAGCCCCAGCCGGGTTGCCGTAGCCTGTTTCCGGCTAATGCCGATAAAGGAACACATCCCGAGAAACACGCTCAACACGAAGTTGTGGATCAGCAGTGAATCGATGAAGATGTAGCTCAGCGAGAGATTGCTGTTCATGCCGCCTCCGCCAGTTCCCGCGGGCGTTCCTGGTAGCGCCGCCACGCGTTCAACCCCGCCAGCCACATCGCGAGGGCGAAAAAGCCTCCGGGCGGGAGCTGAAACAATATCCACGGCTGAAAATGGTTCCCGAATAACGGGTGCCCCAGGAATGTCCCCGCGCCCAGGGTTTCGCGCACCGTGCCGATGCACGCCAGGGCGAATGTGAACCCCGCGCCGACGCCCAACCCGTCCATCGCGGAGGGGATTACCGGATTCTTCGCGGCGAATGACTCCGCCCTGCCAAGAATGATGCAGTTGGCGACAATCAACGGAATGAACGGCCCCAGCGCCCGGTACATGGGAACGCTCAACGCTTTCACCAGGTAGTCCACCACCGTTACCGCCGTCGCGATCAACAGAATGAACGTGGCAATCCGCACCTGCTTGGGAACCAGCTTCCGCACCATGCTCACCATGGCGTTGGAACAAGTCAGCACAAACAGCGTCGCCAGCCCCATCACGATGGCGTTCTGCACCGTGTTGGTAATCGCCAGCGTGGGGCACATCCCCAGCACCTGCATGAAAACCGGATTCTGTTCCCAAAGCCCGCTCAGGAAAGCATCAATTCCGCCGTCCGGCGTGTAGGCGACTCCGTGCTGCTCGGCGTCCTGCCCTTTGTGACCCATCGACGAACCTCGATTCGCCCAGTAGTCTCCCGGCTAGTTTCGAAGATGCATCCTGTTCGCCCTACTACCCTGTCTCCACCATAAGCGGAGAGCCGTAAATAAGGCATAAACAGGTTCATGACGTCTGGGCAGGCAGCTATATGCATTTCCTCCGGCGGGATCGAAACGATATCCCGTCCAGGGTTCGGTGATCAGATACCTGGGATTGGCCGGATCCGGTTCAATCTTCTTCCGTAACCGGTTCACGAATACCCGCAGATACTCGACTTCGCCGCCGTAGTCCGGCCCCCATACGGCCTGCAACAGGCGGCTGTGGAGCAGCGTCACATTGGGATTCTCCACCAGGTATTCGAGCAGATCGAATTCTTTGGGCGTGAGCCGCACGATGCCTCCCGGACCGGTAACAGTGCGTGCCGCCAGGTTGATCTGTAAGTCGCCCAGCGTGATCAGTTGCCGGGGTATCTCCGCCGGCAGCGGAGCCCGGCGCAGCGCGGCCCGGATCCGCGCCATCAACTCCGGCTCGCCGAACGGCTTGGTGACATAATCATCGGCGCCCGCATCGAGCGCTTCCACCTTGTCTTTTTCCGAGGAGCGCACCGAGAGCACCACTATTGCCACGTCGGATTGCGCCCGGATCGCCCGGCAGGCGGCCATCCCGCCCGTCCCCGGCATCATCATGTCCAGCAGCACGAGATCCACCGGCTGCCTGGCCAGCGCTTCCACCGCCTCCTCCCCGCTTCGTGCTTCGCTGACCGCATAGCCCTGCTCTTCCAGCGCCACGCGTACTACTCTGCGGATCTGCCGCTCATCATCCACCACCAGAATGTTGGCCTTTGCTTGCATGTCTTACTCCGCCGCCGGCAGGCGGAAGGCAACCGCGGCGCCGTCCCTCGCCTCCGCGTCCACCCACAGGGTTCCACCGTGCATCTTCACGATCTCATTCACCAGCGACAGTCCCATCCCCGTCCCTTCGATGCTTTGACCTTCCTTTCCCCTGTAGAAGCGCTCGAACACCTTCTCCCGTTCTTCCGGCGCAATCCCGGGTCCGTGATCCCGAACCTCGAACACCACGCCGCCTCCCTGGCTCCTCGCGCACATCTCGATCGCCGAGCCGGCGGGCGAGTACTTGCGCGCATTGTCCAGAAGGTACACGAGCGCCATCGGAATCAGCGCCGCGTCCGCTTTCACCGGCGGCAGGTCCGCCCCCAGGTGTACTTCCACTTCACGATCCGCACAGAGCGTCCGCATGCGGGCCACGGCCCGTTCCATCAGGGCGCTCACCGGCTGCGGCCCCGCATTCAACTGCATCTGTCCGGCCTCGATCCGCGCCACTTCGATGGCTTCCGAGATCATGCCGGTCATCCGGTCGGTCTCCTCTTCCACCACCGTCACCAGCTCGCGGTGGGACGGCTTCAGCCCTCGATCGGAAAGCATCACGCTGGCGCCGAACTTAATCGCTGTCAGCGGGGTCTTGAAATCGTGCGCAATCGCATCGAGCAGCAGCGATTTCAACTCCTGGCTCTGCCGCGCCGCCTCCGCCTTGTTTGCCGCCCGCTGGACTTGCGCGCGCTCGAGAGCGACGCCCATCAGGTGAGCCACTGATTGCGCCGCCGTAGCCGAAAGCACCGCGCCCTCCCATCCGATGCTGCCCACGCTTCCCTTCCCCGCCTCCACCGGCACGATCATCCCGTTCTCGAACTCGATGCGCCGGTCCTCGATGGCGGCGTTTCGCAGCGCTTCTTCTCCCAATCCCGTTGCCTCCGCCCCAGCGCGATGGTAACACCCGGTAACCCTGTCGTAGAAGGCCGCGCTCGTGAATCCGAACACCCGCGCCAGTGTTTCGACTATCGCCCGGCCCGCTTCCTGAAGGACATCCGTTTCCATGAGCGCCCGGCTTAGCTGATACATTTTCTCCAGCTCAGTCTGCCGCTCCACGGCCTCCCTGGCCTTTCTCCGCGCTCCCGCCGATAGCTGGCTGGCCACCACCGACACGACGAAAAAGGCTGCCACCGCCACCCAGTTCTGGGGATCTTCGATGGCGAAGTTCATCAGCGGGGGGAAGAAGAAGTAAGCCGCCATCAGGATGGCCGCCGCCGACGCTGCGATGGCTTCCCACAGTCCCCACTTTGCCGCGATGCCCAACACGCCCATCAGCAGCGTCAGCGCCACGGTGGTGTGGTTGACATGAGGAACCAGGAGGTCCGTGGCGGCGATGCCGGCGACAATGGCCAGCACCCACAGAAGACGAAGCATCCGGCGCGCAATGGTTCCAGCCGCCGCCATAGTACAGATTCAGCCTATCAGCTTCCTTGGACTTCCGCGGCCGCGGCGCCGGTTCAGGCTGCCCGGGCGGCGGATTCCCGCTCGGCAATCCAGGCCGTGAGTTTCGCCTTCGCCCGGCTCTTATAGAGCCGGAATTGCGTCTCCGTCAACTGCATGTCCCGGCAGATTTCCTGAAATGGCTCTTCCAGCAGATAGAACCGGGTCAGCAATTCCGAATCGCGCGAGCGCATGCGGCGCAAGCCGCGGACGATCATTTCCCCCCGCTCGCGATGGAGCACCTGGCTTTCGGGATTGTCCGCGGAAGGCGTATTCGAGAGAGCGCTTTCCGAGTTGACGGTGCGTTTTCTTTTCCAGATGGCCCGCACAATGCGCCGGGCGACGAGCCGGCGCACCACCGATTGGACGTAGCCGCGGAGGTAGTCCGGATTGCGCAGCGCGCCGCCTTGGACGGCCTCCACCACTACTGTCAGCGTCTCGTGCAGGATGTCATCAGGCTCGTGTTCGGGCAATTTGAAGCGGATATGGGGGCGGACCACGCGGTTGAGGTAGTCGTAGAGATCTTCGAGAGCCTTTGGGTCGTGGTTGGCGATGCGGGACACGAGACTGCGCGAGGTATCGGGTTCGCTGGGGGGGAGTGGCGAGTGGTGAAGCATTTTACTCTAAGGCGTACCCCTATTCTGGATACCAATGGTACTAAATGTATATAGTACTTTAGTCATATTTCTTGGGATATGGCCTGATTCTCTCCAGTTTCACCTGCCGTTCCATCCGGGCACGCTCTAATACCAATTTGGCATCCGCACCCCCGCGCGGAAACGCACTTTGCGCCGCATCTGCCTCCAAGCGCTTACTTTACGCTCCGCGTCGCCTTTGGCGGGCGAAGTGCTGTGCTCAGGCGTGTGAGGCTTCACACCACCGTGCCCATCCATGCCGCGGCGTTTCGCGCAACCAATCCACCGGCCATCACCTCGAGCCGTGCCGCCGTGTGGCTGGCAGTCCTCATTGCCTTCTGTGTGCCCTGGGGCGACATGATCGTGATAGGCGACAATCCGTTCACCCGCTGGTTGACGCCGTTATTGGCCGCGGTCTGGGTGGTGGCAACCTGGAAAACGCCGTCACGCAGGTTCCATGCTGCGCTGATCTTCATGACGATTTTTATCCTTTGGGTGCTCTTGAGCGCTTTCACTTCGGTGGACCTGGACCGCACGTACCGCCGGGTTTTGTCCTATCTGCAACTGTTTCTCGTAACTCTGCTTGTCTTTCAATGTGTGCGCAACAGGCGCGATTGGCTCAGAGTACTACAAGGATTCATTCTGGGATTGTGGCCGCCGGTTTTGGGCCTGGTCTACAACCTCCACATGGGCATTTTCATGGGCGATGGACGCTACACGGCCCCCGGCTTCGACCCCAACGATCTTGCGGCGACTCTCTCGCTCGGAATTCCCGTTGCCTGGTACCTCTTGGTGAACAGCAGGCGTGTGAGGTGGCTAAACGGACTCTATGTGCCGTGCGCGACCATCGCCGTCCTGCTGACCGCGTCGCGGGGCGGCCTGGTGACGTTGGGGATCGGCATGCTTTTTCCGCTATGGTCGATTGCGAGAATCTCCTGGACGGCGAGAATGGGGGGAGTGCTGCTGCTGGCCGCAAGCGGTCTTGCGGTCAGCAACTTCCGCGACGAGATATCCGTCAACCGGCTGGCCACCATCTGGTCCCAATTGATGACGCGGGACCTCAACGGGCGCTTCGATGTGTGGGTACGAGGGTCCCAGGTGTTCCTGGAATCACCCGTGCTTGGAGTGGGACCCGGAGCCTTCTCGAGCGCCATCAGTTCGGACGGGGGAACCAGAATCGCCGCCCACAACACCTTTCTGGAAGTGGTGGTGGAGCATGGGGCGGTCGGGCTTGCCCTGTTCGTAGGGATCGTGGCGGCGCTGGCGCTGGGCCTCCACAAGCAGGCTGTCCTCGAAAAGCGCCTGTTAGCGACGCTCCTGGCGATCTGGTTCGCGGCCTGTCAGGCACTGAGTTGGGAAAACCGGGAGATCACGTGGGCTGTATGGGCCTTTTGTGCGTGCTGCCCGCCAATGTGGCGACTTAGCCAGATACGGGAACTCAACGGTAAGCCGCTACTCCGGTTACACGCTCGCCGATCACGAGCGCGTGGATGTGATCTGTTCCCTCATATGTCTTCACCGTTTCCAGGTTGCACAGGTGCCTCATGATGGGGTATTCGTCCATGATCCCGTTGGCTCCCAGCAGATCGCGCGAGAGGCGCGCGCACTCGAGCGCCATGGCGACGTTATTGCGTTTCAGCATGGAGACATGGGCAGGCTCGAGTTTTCCGGCGTCTTTCACGCGCCCGCACTGGAGAGCCAGCAACTGCGCTTTGGTGATCTCGGTGATCATCCACGCCAGTTTCTCCTGCACCAGTTGATGAGAGGCGATGGGCCGGTCATCGAACTGTTTTCGCACGGTGGAATAGGTACGCGCGGTTTCGTAGCAATCCATGGCGGCGCCCACGACACCCCATCCGATGCCGAACCTTGCCTGCGTGAGGCAACTGAGCGCAGCCTTCAGTCCTTTCGCTGCCGGCAGCATGGCTGAGTCCGGAACGCGGCAATCGGAAAGGGAAAGGCTCGAGGTGACCGAGGCTCGCATCGATAGTTTGCCGTGAATATCGGAAGTAGAGAACCCCGGCGTTCCCTTTTCGATGAGGAAGCCGCGAATGCCTTCCTCCGTCCGGGCCCAAACAATGGCGACATCGGCGACGGAGCCGTTCGTGATCCAGGTCTTTTCCCCGTTCAGTACCCATTCCGAACCATCTCGTTTAGCCCGCGTCGTCATTCCCGCGGGGTTCGAGCCGAAGTTCGGCTCGGTCAATCCAAAACATCCGATCGCTTCCCCCGACTGCAATCGAGGGAGCCAGTGTTGCTTCTGTTCCTCTGAGCCGTAGGTGTGAAGGGGATACATGACCAGCGCGCCCTGGACGGAGACGAAGCTGCGCAGGCCGGAATCGGCCCGCTCCAACTCCTGCATCATGAGGCCGTATTCCACGTTGGACATGCCGGCGCATCCGTAGCCTTCGAGGTTCGCTCCGAGAAAGCCGAGCCGTCCCATCTCGCCGATGAGATGAGAGGGAAAGCGGGCATCCCGCCAGCAGTCCCGAATCAGGGGCATCACCTTCTCCTCGGCAAACTGGCGCGCGGTCTGCCGGACGAGGAGTTCTTCTTCACTGAAAGAAGAATCAATCAGAAGATAGTCCACACCTTTGAAAGGCATAAAACCCCAGTGTAACCCGGGCATTCATTGGAGCACGCCGGCTCCGCGGACGGCGAGTTTATCTCTCATCCCGCCGTACTCCATCTCGATGCGGGGCCAGACACCCTGGATCGCGCCGATCACCTGTTCCGACTGTCGAACCGAATCCCCCTGCGCCCGGGAAGCGCGATGACAGGCTTGCTTCTCTTCCGTTCCCAGGCGAAATCACTCTCGATGACAAAACGCGGCCGCCAGAGCCATTGCGGCCGGCATCGCGCTACTGCTCCATCACCACCGCCGCGGCCACGGGAACGAGGTCGATATCGAGTCCGGTGGCCGGACCCTCTTCCACCTCATACGGCTCGAGGGATTTCTTGCCGCCCTCCGGGGTAAGCAGCCACGCCTTTTTGAACTTGCCGAGGACATGCGCGGTCACGTTCTCCACCGGGTAGCCGGAAAAGTTCACCAGATGCAGCACAGCCTGCCTGCCGTCCTTGCTGGCCTGCATATAGGAGAGCATGCTCGAGACGTTGAACAACCGGACCCCGAGATTGCGCCGGTTGATCATCGTGTTCACCTCTTTCCAGATTTCATCGAGCTTGGCCACGTCGTCCTTGTCCATGGTGATCTGGTTCTTGCTGGCGGAAGGCATCTTCCATCCCGGAGGCCCATTCAACACCGTTCCGCCGTGCCGGGTGAAGTTCTTCAGCACTTCTATCTCTTGAGGCGTGAGGCTTTGGGGATCGACGTTCACCGCCATGGAGGCCTTGTCGAGGGTTTCCGCGCTCAGTATCGAGCCGGGCACGGGACGCACGGGTGTGTGCTTCACCGCAATCATATCGAGCACGCCGCCGGAAAGGAGCGCTCCGCTCGAGGCGTCCTGCACCACGGCCAACTGACCGTAGACCGGAAGACTGCGGTAGCCCTTGAGGTTCTCATAGAACTGGAGGTATTGCCCGATCCTTTTCCAGTCGCGGATCGCATTGGCGTCGCGGGCGAGCAGCCGCTGGGTGAAGTCGCTATCCAGAGCCACCACCCAGCGCGCGCCCAACATGGCGGCGTCGCCGATGGCTTGCAAATAGCGGTCCACCTTGAGGACCTGTTTTTCCGGCGGCTTCACAGCCACCCAGAACTCGCCTTTGTGCAGCGCGTGGGCATAGCGCAGGAAGCCGGCGTTGGTGTCGATCCAGGGGCCGCCGCTCGGCATGGCGTGCGCTTTGTCCTTCTCATCCACAGGCAGAATGCCGGGGAAGACGCCCTGGCTGGTTCCGAGAATCTCCGCGCCGGAGCCGAACCGCACGCCGCGGCGGGAGGGCAGTTCCACCAGCACGAGGCTAGCTGAAGAGGCCGATTTCCGGGCCGCGTCCGCTTCCGGATCCGCGAAGTCGCCCTCGAGGACCACGCCGCGGAGTCCCTGCTCCTTGGCGGTGCGCACAGACTGAGCCGCATCGCCGCCGGGATGGAGAAGCCCAAGGACAGCGACATTCTGCTGAGCCGCCTTGCTGACAAAAGGTCCGGACCACAAATTCTGCTCCATCAACAGACAGTTCACGGGAGTCCCTTGAAGGAGGCTCAAGGTGGATGGGTCGTTCGAACTCCAACGGGCGGGCACCCAATCCGTGAGGGCCGCCACCATCAGCAGCGCTGCTAGCATACTTTGATCGTCTCACGCCGGAAGGCATGGCGGAAACTGTTTTCGGCGAGCGCGCGCAACTGGGGCTCGCTGAGGCCAAACTCGAGCGCCGCCCGCCGGTACTCGCTATTGAGCGTGCAGTGGAACATCGCCGGATCGTCCGTATTGAGGACTACGGGAACGCCGGCATCCACGAGCCGGCGCAGAGGATATTCGTCATAGCGCGCGGCGGCCCCGGTGGCGAAGTTGCTGGAAGGACAGACTTCGAGCGGGATTTGCTGCTGGGCCAGATGCCGCACGAGCAGGGGGTCTTCAATGGCTCCGATCCCGTGGCCGATGCGCTCCGCGCCTGCTTCGAGAGCCTGCCAGACGGAGTCCGCGCCCAGCGCCTCGCCGGCGTGGCACACCAGCCGCAGGCCTTTTTCCCGGGCATAGGCGAACACTGAGGCGAATTCGCGCGCCGGGCCGTTGGTCTCATCGCCGCCCAAGCCAAAGGCCACGACGCCGTCGTCCACGCGGGCCGCCGCCAGTTCGGCTACGTGGGCAGCCTTTTCCACTCCCCACTGCCGGACGGCATCCCAGATCCAGTGAACCTCGACGGGACTCGAGGAAGCAGCCTCGCGCACGGCATCGTGAACCGCCGCCGGGTCCTGGCCTTTCCACAGAACAACCCCCGCCGAGAGAGTGATTTCAGCATAGGTGACGTTCTGGCTGTGCAGCCGTTCGAGCAAGCGGCGGGCGGCAATGGCATAGTCCCGCGGCTGCTTCAGATGTTTCGCCACCCAGCCGAAATTCTTCAGGAACTGGTCGAACGTGTCGTAGGAATAGCGCGTCCGGATCTCCTCGAGGGAAAGCGAAGGCGCGATTTCGCGCAGCGTTTCCGGCTCAATGGAGCCCTCGAGGTGAACGTGGAGTTCGGCTTTCTCCAGATGATCGGCAAACTGCAATTCTGAACCTCTCTCTATCCTTCATCGCGCGCGCAGGGCGCTTGTTGACATAATAGCCTTCGTGACTGCCGCCGACATCGAAGCCATCGTTTCCGGACGCCACCGTGATCCGTTCCGGATACTTGGCCCACATCAGACGCAAGGAGCGGGCGAAGACCCGCGCTGGGAAGTACGCGCCTGGCTCCCCTCTGCTTTGCAAGCCTCCATCGTTATGGAAGGGGCGGCGACGCCCATGGAGTTGCAGCATCCGGAGGGCTTTTTCAGTGTCTTGCTGAAAGGGCGGCGATGTCCTTACCGGCTTCGCTTCGCCTATGGCGGCGGGAACAGCGTGGAGAAGGAAGACCCATACCGGTTCCCCCCGGTCATCACCGATTTCGACATCCACCTGCACGGGGAGGGGACGCTCAAAGAAGCCTGGCACATGCTGGGAGCGCACTTCGTCCGCTCTGAAGGGGTGGAGGGAGTCCGCTTCGCGGTATGGGCTCCGAATGCGCACGTGGTGAGCGTCGCCGGCGATTTCAACGAATGGAACACGCGGATGCATCCCATGCGGCTGCGCAACGGAGGCATCTGGGAGTTGTTTCTTCCGCACATTGAGCGGGGAGCGGCGTACAAATATGCGGTCACCGCGCAAGGGGGCCTGCACCAGGAACTGAAGACGGACCCCTACGCCTTCCGCACGGAGGCGCCGCCGAAGCAGGCTTCGCTGGTCTGGGGCGTCCCGAAGCATGAATGGCAGGATTCGGCGTGGATGGAGCGGCGCGCCAGGGGGAACCTTCTCAAGGAACCGCTCTCGATTTATGAAGTGCACCTGGAATCGTGGCTGCGCGGCGAGAAGGGCCGTCCACTGAGCTACAAGGAACTCGCCTCGACTCTCATTCCCTACGCCGTCAACAACGGATTCACCCATTTGGAACTGCTGCCCATCATGGAGCACCCGTTTTCCGGCTCCTGGGGTTACCAGGTTACGGGGTATTACGCCCCCACGGCCCGCTTCGGCACGCCGGAGGATTTTCAGGAGTTTGTGGACCAGTGCCACCAGGCGGGGATTGGAGTGATTTTGGACTGGGTCCCGGCACACTTCCCCAAGGACGCGCACGGATTAGCGCGATTCGACGGGACCGCGCTTTATGAGCACGACGACCCGCGGCAGGGAGAACATAGGGATTGGGGGACGCTGATCTTCAACTATGGCCGTCATGAGGTGCGAACCTTTCTGCTGGCGAACGCGCTCTGGTGGCTGAAGGAGTTTCATATCGACGGGCTGCGGGTGGATGCGGTGGCTTCGATGATCTACCTGGACTACTCGCGCCAGGAGGGGGAATGGATTCCGAACCGCTTCGGGGGCAGAGAAAACCTCGAGGCCATCGAATTTCTGCAACGGTTCAATGAACTGGCGCATGAGGTGCCGGGCGCTGTCACCATCGCCGAGGAGTCCACTTCCTTTCCAAACGTGACCCGTCCGGTCTACCTCGGCGGGTTGGGCTTCACGATGAAGTGGAACATGGGCTGGATGCACGACATGCTGCACTATTTTTCCGAAGATCCGGTACACCGCAAGTATCACCACAACAACATCACGTTCAGCATGCTCTACGCCTTCAGCGAGAATTTCCTGCTACCCATTTCGCACGACGAAGTGGTTCACCTGAAGCGCTCGCTCATCGGCAAGATGCCCGGGGATGAGTGGCGCAGGTTCGCCAATGCGCGGGCGTTTCTCTGCTACATGTACGGGCATCCGGGGAAGAAACTGCTGTTCATGGGGCAGGAGATCGGGCAATACGAAGAGTGGGACGAAAAGGCGAGCGTACGCTGGGAACTGCTGGCGTTCGATTACCACCGGAACCTGCAAGCCACCGTGCGGGAGTTGAACCGCGTCTATCAATCCGAGCCGGCGTTGTACCAGGTGGACTTCCACTATTCGGGATTCGAATGGATCGACATCGCGGACGTGGACCAGTCCGTCATCTCGTTTCTGCGCTTCGCGCAGGACCGGCGGGATTTCCTGGTGTTCGTGTGCAACTTCACCCCGGTTCCCCGCCTCAACTACCGCGTGGGCGTGCCGCGGGCGGGAGTGTATTCAGAATTGTTCAACAGCGACGCGGCGGAATTCGGCGGCAGCAACATGCGCAACGGTGCGCGATTCGAGACCCTGAACCAGGAGTGGCACGGACGACCGGCATGCGTCCTTCTGACGCTGCCGCCGTTAGGCGTCTTGATCCTCAAGCCGGAGGGAGAGCAACTCCCTGGAAGCGAGTGACGGCTCCCACGACAGCGGAACCACTACCGCACACCGCCGCGGTGGACCGGACCGCGGCGCGGGGAACTCTTGGGTCGAGCACCACTCCCCCGTTCACCACCACATACTCAATCCCCGAAGCATACGCGCGCGGCTTCTCGAACGTGGCGTTGTCAATCAACCGGTTCGGATCGAACACCGTGACGTCCGCCATCATCCCCGGCCGCAGCAGACCCCGGTCATAGATGTGAATCGTCGCCGCATTGGCGGATGTCATCTTGCGAATGGCCTTCTCCATCGTGATCACCTTCTTAGCGTCCGAGAATGGAACGCGTCGTAGTAGCGCGGGTGAGGAGGCCCCTTTGCGAGCGGCCCTTCCGCAGTGACCGCCGTGCCGTCCGGGCCGACGACAACCTCGGTCACGGCTCGCAAGATTTCTTCTGATGTCCATTGCCCAACGCTCACCCGCGAATTGTCCACGTTCGTGTATGAAGACACCCCCACATTCTTGCGCCAAGGCCCGCCGCCGGGGTACGTGCCAACGCTCACGTTTCCCGGCAGCGGCTGGAAAACGGGCTTTCGCACGTCTACTTTTGCCAGCCTGCCATCTCAGTGCCGCGGAAGCAGAGAACGGTTGTCGGGAAACCACTGAGGCCACTGAGTTACCGAGGAGCCAATAGGAAACACCACCGGAATCCCCACCTGGAAGGCGGGACATTCTCGCTCAGTTGCCGAGGACCTCGTTAAGACCTTCCATGATTGTAGCCATATCTTCGTCATCGATGCGGCCGAGGGTCTTGCCGAGCCGCTGTGTGGACAATGTGCGCACCTGCGTGATTTTGATCCACGCTTGCTTGCCGGAAATCCTCCGCGATAGTGCGAAAGTCAGGGGAAACCCGGCTGCCGGCTCTTTGCTGGTGATCGCCATCGCGATGACCGTGCCGGAATTCCGGTTGAGAATATCGTCGCTAATTACAAGGACCGGCCGCAGTCCGGCCTGCTCGTGGCCAATGACTGGGTCGAGATTGGCCCAAACCACGTCGCATCTTCTCAGAAAGCTGGCCATTCTTCCTCGGAGGGCAACCATTCTTCGGCGTCCGCCTGCTCATCCTTCGGCTTAAGCTTACGGGACTCGTCGAGAAGGCGCGTCTTCTTCAGCCGCGCGAGCTTGTCCGCTACCGAGTCCTGAATGGCTTTGCTGCGACTGGGATAGACACGGGCGCGGACAAGGCGGTCCACCTCGCGCAGCAAGCGTTCGTCGATGGATATTGCCACCCTCACCGTACTCACACGCTCAGTATCACAAATCCTCATACCGGAGTGAGGCAAGCCGTGATGCTTCGAACGGAGTCCGGGCAACTTGGATGGCCAAATGGCTCACCTGGAGGGTTTGAGAATCTGGCCCGGGCGCGCCCCCGTATGGTTCCCCTTGTCGAGCACCACTCCCCCGTTCACCACCACGTACTCAATCCCCGAAGCATACGCGTGCGGCTTCTCGAACGTGGCGTTGTCAATCACCCGGTTCGGATCGAACACCGTGACGTCCGCCATCATCCCCGGCCGCAGTAAGCCCCGGTCATAGATGTGGATCTTCGCCGCATTGGCCGATGTCATCTTGCGAATGGCCTCCTCCATGGTGATCACCTTCTCGTCACGCACATACCGTCCGAGAATGCGCGGGAACGTGCCGTAGTAGCGCGGGTGAGGATGCCCCTTGGCGAGCGGCCCTTCCGTGGTGACCGCCGTGCCGTCCGATCCGATGGACACGAACGGCTGCTTGAGCGCGTAGCGCATGTCCTCCTCGGAGTGGTGGAAATAAACCGTCGGAACGCTGGCCGAATTGTCGATCAGAACCCGGAAGAGCACGCTGACCGGATCACCACCGATATCAGAGATCACCTGGTTCATGCGCTTGCCTTCGTACTTCTTGTACGCGGGGTTCGAAAAGGAAACCAGCAGCATCCCTTCCCAGGATCCCGTCGCCGTGTAGTGGTTGTACCAGTTCGAGCCTGGAATACCGTTCAGAATCTCCTTCTCGAGGCGCGGGCGCAGCGCCGGGTCCTTGAGCCGCGCGATCATGGCTGCCTTGCCTCCTTCGTGCGCCCACGGGGGAATGATGCTCGACAGGTTGTTCTGCCCCGCGCGGTATGGATAGACGTTGGCTTCCACCTGCTGGCCTTGGGCCCGCGCGTTGGCGATAGTGGCCGCCAGTTCCGGCATGCGGCCCCACAGTTTGTGTTCGGCGATCTTCAGGTGAATGATGTCCACCGGGACGTGCGCCCGCCGGCCGATCTCGAGCGCTTCGGCCACCGATTCGAACACGCCGAAGCCTTCCGTACGCATGTGGGTCGAGTAGATGCCGTTGTAGGGAGCCGCCTGCTCGCACATCGCAACCAGCGTATTCGTGTCGATCCAGGAGCCCGGAGGGCCGCTCAAGGAACTCGCCACGCCCAGGGCTCCGTCCTCCATCGCCTGCCGCACCTGCGCCCGCATCCTGTCCAACTCTTCCGCTGTCGGCGGACCGGCCTTCTCCCCGCGCACCTGCACCCAGATCTGGCTCGATCCGACATAGGAACCGATGTTCGTGCTGATCCCCTTTTCGAGCAGCCTCTGAAAATAGTCCGTGAACCGCGGAAACTCCCGCGAGGGCGCGGCCGAACCTCCTTCGCCGAAGATCATGCTGGTCACGCCCTGCCGGATCATCGATTGCGCATTCCCGTCCGCCATCACCGTGTAGTCCGAGTGATTGTGGATATCGATGAACCCCGGGGCGACGATCATCCCGGCGGCGTCTATGGTGCGGCGGGCAGTCTTGCCGCTGAGTTTGCCGATGGCGGCAATGTGCTGGTCCTTGATCGCCAGGTCTGCCAGGAACGACGGATTCCCCGTGCCATCGGCCAGACGCCCGTTGCGAATGAGCAGGTCGTAGTCCTGGGCGAAGACCGCCGGGACAAGGGCCAGTAGGAGGAAGGAGAGAAACATATGTCCCTCTTAGCATATATTCCTTATCACTTGACCCGAGAAGCCCTACTGCTCTATTTTCAAGGCAATCTCCCCGCCGAAAGAATAAGAGGACCTATGCTGCGATTCTATCGGAGCCTTCTCGGCGCGGCCCTGGCGGTGAGCGGACTGGCGCAATCTCCGGACCTTTACGAGACCCGCCCGCCCGATGGGCAGGTTCTTTGGGTGGACCCTCTCGCGGGCGATGACGCCAACAGCGGGGCGGCGCGCACCCAGGCTCTTGCCTCGGTCGGGGAAGCCCTGGCGCGAATCCCGGCGCGGCAAGCTCTCACGCGCGGCTTCCGAATTCTGCTTCTGCCGGGTGCGTACACCGAGGACAATTTTCCGGTCCAATGGGAGTCACGATGGGGAACCCGCCAGGCGCCGGTGGTGGTCGAAGCGGCCGGCGGCGAGGGCACTGTGCAAGTACCCTCTTTCAGCGTCTCCGAATGCCGCTATCTCTCCATCATCGGAATCCGCGTGGCCGGCGGCTTGCTTGCGAGCCAATGCGACCACCTTCTCCTGCGGACTGTCCGGACTGGGGCGCTGAGTCTCAGCCAGTCGGCGCATGTGTCCGTGGAAAAAAGCGACATCTCCGGAGATTGGGGGAGCGCCGTCACGCTGAATGCCGTTCGCCATGGCCATTTGAAAGCGAACCGCATCCACAACGCAGCGGGCTGGTGCGTCGACGCCACCGGCGGCACGGTGGACGTTCACCTCGATGAAAACGAATTCGCGCACTGTGGAGTGGGCGGATTTTTCGTGGGACGCCAAACCGGCTCCCACATCCAACTGGCTTCAGGACCCGTGTATGAGTACAACGGCCGTCTGGCTGACACCGGCTTCGGACCACGGCCGGCCGCCAGTCAAACCCAGTCTCCTTTGTCCGCTTCGCCAAGCGCGCTGCGTTTCGTCTTCATCCCCGGCGGAACTGCTCCGGCCCCTCAAAGCGTCAGTGTGACGGCGGCTTCGAGCACCAATTTCACGGCCGCTGGCGCCACCTCATCCGGTGGAGCCTGGCTGAATGTGAGTCCGTCACAGGGTTCGCCGCCGGCAACCGTCAACGTCTCGGTGAGCCCCGGAACGCTCGACGCCAATACCTACACCGGAACAGTCACCCTCGCGGTGTCCGGGGCCAGTCCATTGCCGGTTCCGGTGGTTCTCGTGGTCTTCACACCCGGATCGGCCACACAGGTCTTCAACGACGTACCGGTGACCCACCCGTGGCTGGATTACATCTATCTGCTCGGAAAGTTCGGCGTCTCCATTGGCTGCTCGTCCGCGCCGCTCATGTACTGCCCGGGCGACAACGTCACCCAGGCGCAGATGTCGGCATTCGTCGTCCGCGCCATGCTCGGCGAATCGTTCCCTTATCCCACTGCGCCGTTTTTTGCGGATATGCCGCCGGACAATCCACTCTTCAAGTACGTCCAGAAGATGAGGGAACTGAACATCAACCCCGGCTGCGGCAGCGGACAAGTCTGTCCGAATTCGCTCGTTACCCGCGGGCAGATGGCCCAATACCTGGTGCGGGCGCGGTTTGGCGACACGTTCCCTTACCCAACCACGACACGGTTTTCCGATGTGCCCGCTTCGGACGCGCTGTTCCCCTATGTGCAGAAGTTGTGGGACATGGGCGTGACGCAAGGCTGTACCGACACCACTTACTGCCCCGCCCAGTATGTAAACCGCGAGCAGATGGCCGCCTTCCTTACCCGGACCTTCTTCAACTTCGGCGTATTGACTCCCACTTCCGCTCCCCCGCCGCCACCGCCGCCGCCTCCTCCTGTTGGCAGCGCCGCTCCGCAGATCTCCGGCTGCAACATCTTCCCAGTGGACAATGTCTGGAACACCCCCATCGACACCCTTCCGGCGCATGCGAATTCCTCCGCATGGATCAGCGCCATTGGATCGAGCCGCGGGTTTCACATGGATTTTGGTTCAGGCCTGTGGGATGGCGGACCGATCGGCATCCCCTTCGTCGTCGTCCCCCAGGGGCAGCCGAAGGTCAGTGTGAGCTTCGATTATGCCGATGAAAGCGATCCGGGACCATATCCCATCCCCGCGAACCCTCCCGTCGAGGGCGGCGCCAACAGCACCGGCGACCGGCACGTGCTCATCCTCGAGCAGGGCGCCTGCAAACTCTACGAACTCTACTACGCGTTCCCGCAAACCAATGGAACCTGGACCGCGGGCTCCGGAGCCATCTACGATCTCACCGTCAACGGTCCTCTGCGCCCGGCCACCTGGACGTCCGCCGATGCCGCCGGGCTCCCCATTCTTCCCGGCCTTGCCCGCTATGACGAAGTGGCGGCGGGAGAGATCCGGCACGCCATCCGGTTCACTGCGCCGCAGACGAAGAAGGAGTTTCTCTGGCCGGCACGGCACTACGCTTCGAGCCTCACCGGGACCCAGTACCCTCCCATGGGCGCACGCTTCCGCCTGAAGGCCGCCTACGACATTTCGGGATTTTCCGCGCAGGCTCAGGTGATCTTGCGGGCCATGAAGAAGTACGGCATCATCCTCGCCGACAATGGTTCGTCCTGGTACATGAGCGGCGCGCCCGACGAGAGATGGAACAACACCGTCCTCCACGAACTCGACCGCGTCACGGGCGCCAACATGGAGGCCGTGGATGAATCCTCTTTGATGATTGATTCGAACTCCGGCCAGGCGCGGCAGCCATAGCAGCGGCGCTATCATGAAGGCGATGAAACGCCGCGCTTTTCTCGCCTCCGCTTCTCTCACAGCCGCCGCAGCAGCCATCCCTGCCTCCGCCAAAGCCCTGTCCACCGTGGGTGTTCAACTCTACACGGTACGAAGCATTTTGCCGGAAAAGCCGCTCGAAACGCTGAAAGCCATCGAGCAGATCGGCTACCGCGAATGCGAAGTGACGCGGGCGGGGATCGACACGATCTGGCCCAGCCTGAAGCAAACATCGCTCCAGCCCGTGAGCATTCACCTCGATACAGCGCTGTTCATGAAGGATCAGGCCCAACTGCCCGCCGTGCTCGATGACTGCGTGAAGCGCGGCTTCGCCTATGTGGTCTGTCCCTACATCGCTCCGCAAGACCGCGGCGGAGCGGAGGTAATGAAGCGCCTGGCCGGCACGCTCAACGAGGTAGGGAAGAAGTGTAAAGCGGCGGGAGTGACCCTCGCCTATCACAATCACGCCTTCGAATTCGAACCCTTTGGCGCGGGCACGCTGCTCGATGTGCTGCTGGGCGCCGCCGACCCCCAACTGGTCTCGCTCGAACTCGACATGATGTGGTCGCAGGTGGCGGGCGTGTCTCCCGTATCTGTCCTTGAAAAGTATCACGGGCGAATTCCCCTGATGCATCTGAAGAATGTGAAGCCGGGCGTGCCGAAGATGTACAACGAGCGGATTCCGCGCGATGCCTTTGCCGAAGTGGGCAATGGCGTCATCGAGGTGCCGCGGGTGCTTGCCGCCGCGCGGAAAGCCGGCGTCAAGCATTACTTCGTCGAGCAGGACCAGACGCCCGGCAACCCCGTCGACAGCCTGCGCCAAAGTTTCCAATACCTGCGGACGTTGTAGAGTTGTTTCACACAATTCCTCCTTTACCCGATGAGGGATGGTGAAGGGGGGAGTCATGGTGGCGCTTCAGCGAACGCTCGACCAGCACCTGGCTTGGCTCGAAAAGCGCTCCGGCGGGGTGCAGGCCGATCTGAGCGGTGTCACTCTCAATGAAGCCAACCTGGCCGGTGTCAACCTCCAAGGCGCTGTCCTGCGCAACAGCTTTCTCATGGCTGCCGATCTCACCGGAAGCAACTGCGCCGGAGCGATCTTCGAGCGGGCGGACTTGCGCAGAACCGTATTTGCCAACGCCGACCTCGACGGCGCCGACTTCACCGAAGCGATCCTCGATATGTCCTGGCTCGCCGAGGCCGGCCTGTGCGAAGTCAAACTCCGCAACGTCGCGATGCGGAAGGCCTTCCTCCGCCAGGCGAGGCTCCTCGCTGCCTCCATCCACGGCTGCGATCTCAGTTGGTCTACAGGGGAGAGAATCAGTTTTCACCAGTCGAGGATCTTCCAGTCGATATTCACTCAAGTCCAACTGCCGAATTCCCTCTTCTACAATGCGCGCATTCAACTTTCGCGATTTACAGCAGCATCTTTGAAGGAATGCAATTTCTCGGGCGCGAGAATCATTGATTGCGATTTTGCCAATGCGGACTTGGAGGAAAGCAAGTTCACGGGGGCCGATCTCACGCGCAGCCTGTTTCTGCGAGCTACTCTCGGCTCTTGCGACCTGCGGGAATCCACATTGAAGGGAGCGTCGTTCCAGGACGCAAACTTGACGGGCGCCCGCTTCGGCGGAGCCAAACTCTTCACCGCCGATTTTCGCGGAGCCAACCTGCGCGGCGCTCGCGAACTGACACAGGAACAACTGGCGCAGTCGTTGACGGACTATGAAACGGTGCTACCAAACGGGAGCAACGGGCCCTTTGTCAAGCACTCGGGCGCAGAGCGGCCCAGATAGAGCCTTCGCGGCGAAGAACACGCGCCGCGCGGCAAGTGCGCCGGGGGCGCACCTTCCGCACGATCCGTGTTCAAAACCCGCCAAGCGTGTACATCGGATGAACGATGAAGCCCATGGCGAACAACCGGCTGAAGAACCCATCCGCCTCGGATAAACTGACCCAGCGAACCGACGCCAGTTCTCCCCTGTCGGCGAAGAATCCCACTCCACCCTTGCGCAGCCGCCGGTCACGCCAGGAGTCGATCACCTGCCCGTCCACTGACGTGCTGAAGATGTCTCCCTTCACCCGCACCCTCACGCGGTACAACGTGTCCGCCCGGATCGGTACCGGGATCGGCAATCTCACGCGGTCATACTCCTTACCCATCATCATCACGAAACGCTCGATCTCCGCCCGGCTTCCGTCTTTCCCGGCCACGGTGATCTTTGACGCATAGTAGTTGTGCAGGTCCGTGGCGCGGAACGCCCATCCTACCGCTCGCCTCTCGATGGCCGTCTGAAATTCCATCTGATAGTCGGCCAGCTTCAGCGTCGGCTTCCACAGCCGTAGCCCGTCCGTCTGCAATGCGCCGGAAACCGAACCGCTGTTCCCACTACCGCCCATCCAATCCCCTAAACCCATCCGGAAGTCCTGCCGCAAATTGATCTTCGGAGCGTCCGGAATCCACGAACGAATCGTCTGGCTGATCGGATTGGAAGTGAGCGAATACCGCAATTGCCCCGACGGAATCGGAACAGGCGCGGCAGGCACAATCCAGAGGCTGATGCCGATGATCAGGCCGATCATCGCGGCAGTCACCATGCTGAACTTGCTGCCCATCGATTTCGGTTTCTTTTGTTCGGGTTGCTCGATGACTGCCAGATAGTCATCATAGTCCGCTAGTAACTCGCCTGCGTCTCGCAACGCACGCGCGCTCGAAGTACGAAAACGTTTGCGATGGTCCGAGGAGCAGAACTCCCGGTCCAGCAGTTGACGTAGTGCACCAATAGGTCGTCGGCAATACAGGCAGCGCATAGCGATCTCTCGGTTTAACCGTTTCCATCTTAACCTGGCTATGGCGAATTGGAGCCGTCCTAGGGGAACTTAGCGGCTAACTTAGGGCCTGTACTTAGGCGAGATAACCCCGCAAGGCCGATTCCACCTCCCAGTGTAATGCCCGGATTCCGAGAAGTGATTAAACAAAATACCTGAGTTCCACCCCCTTTCCCCCCTGCCCCGCCCCTGCCCAGTCCCTCTTCTGAGTGCTTTTCAGTATGGTCCGCCGGGGACAAAGCACTGGAACTTTGCTAACCTGTACCCGCGGCTTTCGAGAATCAGGATCAGTGGAACACCAAGAAGAACCCGTCCCTATCCCTATCACCGGCGTCTTCGATCTCCATTCCATTCCCCCAAAGGACGTCCGGTCCGCCGTGGAGGAATATCTCCGGGTCGCGCACGAACGGCATCTCATCGCCCTGCGCATCATCCACGGACGCGGCATCGGAGTGCAGCGCGAAATCGTGCGGTCCGTGCTCTCCCGAACACCCTTTGTCCATTCCTTCCAGGATGCTCCCGCCGAAGCCGGGGGCTGGGGCGCTACCATCGTCACTCTCCGCGACGCTCCCCATCAGGATCCAACCCAACCAGAGGCCCGGCCTGCCACTCTGACCCATATCGAGGACTTGATCGCCGAGTTCGACGCTATCTGGATCGAGGCACGGCAACTGGCTCTTTCCCTGAGCGCCGAAAACTTCAACCGGCAGCCCCAACCCGGACGATGGTCCGCCGGGCAATGCCTCGATCACCTCGTCCACGTGGACCGCATGTATGCCGGGCGTCTGGCGGAGGCCATTTCGAAGGGTAAATCAGAAGGCCGATTCGCCGATGGACCATTCCGCTACGGATGGCTGGAATCCTACGCCGTGCGATCCACCGAACCACCCGCGAAGTTTCGCGTCAAAGGGCCAAAACTGTTCATCCCTTCCCCGCTCCTCGATCCGGAAAAGACCTTGGAGGAGTTCCGGTCGGCGAACCGGGAACTGGTCCGGGTGGCGGACTCCGCCCGCGGCCTCGATCTGCGGCGGATAAAAGTGGCCTCCCCCGTCACCAGACTGTGGAAATGGTCCCTGGGCATTGCGTTCGCTGTGTGCGCGGCGCATGACCGGCGGCACCTGTACCAGGCGCGCCAGGCGGCGAGGCCGCACGAAAAGACAGTGCCTTGCTTGCTTGGTTAAGTTAGGGTTTCTGGGGATATCCGTTGTCCACAGTTATCGCCAAAAGGCGAAGGGAGAGGCATGAGCACACATGTTTGCGAAGCACTCCGGCGGCAGTGCGACGAATCCCATGCGGTGGCGCCCCACATGCCGACTTGCGATTCCGGCTTCTTCTTGGCCCAGTGCACAGTTCCCTTCCTGCCGCTATTGCTCGTCAAAGCACAGATTGCCGGGGCTGTCCACAGCGTGTAACACAAATTTCGGATAAAAAGTACGAAAGATTACTATTTGGCGTTGCGACAGATGGCGGCCCGTGATAGACTCCACCGATGCTAAGGCTGTAGCCAAAAATGTAGACCCCGGCTCCATGCCAATAGCAGACGGCAAAAAGGAGCAGTTATGCAGCATCCATTCTCGCGGACAACACTCAGCTTGGCCGCTCTTGCTGGCTTGCTTGCGCTTTCGGTCGAGGGATCGACCATCACGATCTCCTATAGCGGTGGTGACGGTTGTGCTGACTCGGTGGCAGGTTCCGGCCCAATGAGTTACGGCAGCCAACAAAGCCCGGTTACGTGCACTGGAGTTACCTTAGGAGGGGTAACGAAGGTGGCGGGGGAAGCGACCCTGACGACGATGAGTCTACTGTTGGATGGGAGTGGCCCCGGTGCCTCTAGATCGGCTCAAGTCAGAGTCGAGGACACGCTCACGGTCACGGGGGGTAGCGGAGCCGGGACTTTGATCTGGCATTTTGCGATGAACGGCACGCTCGACGCGGGTGATTTTACCGATTCCATGGTCTATCTCGATAGCTTCGGAGGTGCCGCCTTCGCCGACTTTCATGCATGCGGCGCCGGTACAACAGGTTTTGGAGTGAGTTGTATCTTTGATAATATTCCAAATCCGCCGGGTGGGATCCGTGCGGCACAACCGCACGAGGCCGTGAACGATATCCGCTCCATCAGCATCCCGTTCGTATTTGGAGTTCCTCTCAACATAGATTGGCGGTTCCACGGGGTGGTGTACAACGGCTGCGTTAATATCAACAGTTGTACCCCTGCGTCAGCGGTTAGTGGCGTGGTGGGCTCCTCCGGGGCGGGGTTGTTCAATGTGAACTTGTTACCCCTGGAGGTCGTGAACACCGATGGCAGTCAAGCTTTAGGGGCCGTAGTCATGTCCGACTCTGGATTCAGCTACGGAACGGAAGCAGAGATACCCGAACCTTCGTCACTCATCCTGCTCGGAACAGGACTGGTCGTTTGTTTAGGTTTAGGCTTGCTACCCAGGCGTGCAAAGCGCGGTTGAAGGACTATCCTTGCAAGCGCGAGATGGGGCGGGCCGGCTTCCCAAGGAACTGCTGGCGTTGGCGTGCGATCACTTCCGGCGGCGCCACCCGCCCGTCCTTCAGCCGTAGCAGCGAACCTCGAAGATCCGCGCATAATCGTCCCCATTCGTCGCCGTAATCCGGATCCTCAGCCGGCTTGCTTCCACCGGTTCGAAATCATGGCGCCGAAGCCGCTGATGATTCCCCTTGATCCCGGCAACCGTCACCGGGTCCGGATGAGATGGGCCGCTGGCTTGCACCGCGTAGTCCTTCACGGTTTCAGGCTGGGCGGCGCGCACAATGCCGCGGTTGATCGTGTCCGAAGCGGTCAACGTCAGTTCCCGCTGGAATCCGGAATCGAACGTGATCCGCACCTGCCGGATGCGCCGCGGCTTCTCCCACGAAAGTTCGATCCACGCTCCGTCCGGCCCCATCGGTCCTTCCCAGTGATGTACTTCCTTTTTCGGAATATCCCGGACCCAGCCATTGAGGATCAGTTCCGCCTTCGCCTCGCCATGCTCCCCGCTCGCCGATACCTTGGCCAGCCGCGCCAGGTCCTTCGGGTCCTCGTTCCGCAAGCCATGAATCGTCTGATCGTCACCGAGCAGGGACTGCTGCAACGCGGCCATCATCTTCCCGTCTCCCGCCAGTTCACGGGGTGTGATGCCGCGCTCGACGCAGTATGCGGCAGCCGTGCCCGCTGCCTGCCCCGCCACCGCGCACGTTCCCATGACCCGTGTCGATGTGAAGGCGACGTGCGTGGCGCTGATGTTCCGTCCCGCCATCATCAGGTTCGGAACATTCCTGCTGTAGAGGGCTCGCAGAGGCAGGTGAAACACCTCCTTCGTGCGGATCTGCACCGCGGGAGGCGCGTCCGGGCGGTCGAAGCCGCCGGGCGGATGGTCGTCCATGGGCCAGCCGCCGATGGCCACCGCGTCCGGAAAGTTGCCGCGCTCGAGGTCGTGCTGGGTTACCAGGTGGTCGCCCACCAGACGCCGGCTGCCCCTCTTGCCCGGCATCATCCCCACCCAATCGAGCGCCCAGTTGGCGCTCTCCGGATGCTCGCCGCTGTTCTTGATGTAATCCCAGATACCCATCACAATCGACAGAAGCTCGAAGCGGATGCGCTCGTTATCCCAAATCGTGTTCCGGTTCCCGCCCCATTCGATCCACCAGTAGCCGTATTCCCACGATGAGATACTCCGGTACTTCAGGGCTTCCTTCGTCACCTTCCGCGCCCACACCGGCGGGGTGAACGGCATCGGCCGGTGGTGCAGCTTCGAAGTAAACAGAATGCTGCTGCCCAGCGTCTCCTCATCCGCCTTTTCGGGCGCCAGCGATTCGCCGAACTCGCTGCGCGCCTCGCGCCCCATGCGAAACTCTGCCCCACTCTCGAGCCCCAGCCGGGAATCGCCCGTGCAATCCAGGAAAAGCTTTGCCCGGATGCGGTAGAGGTGCTCGCTCCTGTCACAGCGGGCCAGCACGGCGGCAATGCGGCTGTTCTTCATCGAGGCGTGAAAGACAGTCGTTTCGAGCAGCAAGGTGATGTTGGGCTCGCGGATCACCTTGTCATACAGCAGCAGGTCCCACATCTCCCAGCAGCGCTGCGGATTGTTCACCGCGTCGTCGAGGCGGATCTCCTCGAGCAGCCCTCCCTCCCGCCAACCCGGCCGGGACTTGTGGCTGTTTGCCCCCACGACGTGCATTTTGACTTCGCTCGAAGAGTTCCCGCCCAGCCGTGACCGGTCCTGCACCAGGACGACTTTGGCCCCATGCCGGGCAGCCGAAATCGCCGCGCACACCCCGGCCAGGCCACCGCCGGCCACCAGAATATCGGTATCGAGATCGACCCGAGCCAGATGCGGCTCCGCTTCCTCATACCGGCGTTGCCGCGGCGCAATTTGATCGAAATCGCGCCCCCATTGCGCCCCTGCCGGCTTCACCGGAGCCGGTTCCAGGCTTTGCGCGTCCACCACGAGTGAATAACCGCCGAATCCAAGCCCTGCGAGGAAGTCCCTGCGATCCATGCTTTCCATCCTACACCCCGATGTTTTGCGTGATAACCTACGGGTGAATACACTCGTGAGCGGAAACAGCACTCTCACCGCGTTGCTCGATCGGGTTCGGCGGCGCACCCTCCTGCAGTTGGTCCTGGAGCAAGGCGCCTTCGCGCTCGCCCTTGCCTTTGGGGGAGTGATTCTGCTGCTGCTCGCCGGAACCGAAATTCTCGAGTGGTACTGGCCGCTGCTGGTGCTGGCCGCCGCCTTCGGGGTGGGCATGTGGCGCATCCGCGCCCGCGTTCCCTCCGAGTATGAAGTGGCGCAACAAATCGATACTCGCCTCGGCTTCTCCGATGCCATCTCGACCGCTGTCTACTTTGCGGACGGCAAGCCGGCGATTCCCGCGCCGCGGGAGTTGATCGAAGCCCAACGGCGATCGGCTGAGTCGGCGGCCGCCGATGCGGATGCGATCATTGCGGCTCCGCTCCGCATGCCGCGGCAGGCATGGGCTTGCGGGGCGCTGCTGTTGATTTCCGCGGGGCTGCTGATTGCCCGCTACGGATTCAGCGGAGCCCTTGATCTGCGCCGCCCCCTCGTCCGCATCCCCTTTGATTCTTTCGCTTCCACCCCCAACCTGATCGCGAAGAACAAAGCGTTGCCCAAGCAGAAGTTGCCTCAGAAGCTCGATGCCCTATCGGTTCCGGCGGAAATGAACGACGAGAAAACGGCGGAGCGTAAAGACGCCCGCAGCGAAGATGAGTTCAAGGCGCAGTCCATAGATTCGGGCGAGACTTCCGGCAAAGAGGGTAAAGCGTCGCAAGAGATTGACCCCGCCAACAAAGAAGGTAAGGATACAGACGAGGCCGCGGGAAAGGGCGACGCGGCCGCCGCCGGTGACGACCGGAGCCAGAAGGAAGGCGGAGCGAAATCCCAGGGACCGCAGAACGATAAGTCCCGCGCCCAGGGCAACAACACCAATCCCGCCCAGCAGCCCGGCGATAACTCCTCCCTCATGGAAAAAATGCGCGATGCCATGGCCAACATGCTCGCCCGCATGAAGATGAGCCCGCGCCAGGGCGAGATGTCCCGCAACAACGCCGCTTCTCCGCAGGGAGCCGCCCAATCTTCCGCCGCGCAGAAGCAGACGGGGCAGAAAGGCTCTCCCGCTCCTGGCAAGCCCAATGGAGACGCTCAATCCAACTCCGACGAAGCGGGTGAGCAGAAGGGCGAAGGAGCCTCGAAGAACATGAACGCCCAGGGCAAGATGTCCGAGGGCGGCGGCGAGAAACAGCAGCAGCAGGAAGGGAAGAGCGGAGCAGGCAAGCAGGACGGAGACAAGTCCGTCCGGCAGGCCGAACAGGCAGCCGCGATGGGCAAGATCAGCGAACTGCTCGGCAAGCGCGCGCAGAACGTCACCGGCGAAGTCATGGTGGAAGTCAGTTCCGGCAAACAACGCCTCAAGACGGACTACGTGCGGAAGGACGCCGCCCATTCGGAATCCGGCGGCGAAATCAATCGCGACGAAGTCCCCCCGGCCTATCAGGAGTTCGTTCAGCAGTACTTCGAGGAAATCCGCAAGCCGGCGTCCGCGGCCGGAAAGTCGAAGCCGGCTTCGGAACAGAAATAGGACCTGCCCGCCTACCGGCGTGCTGCCGAAAGAGCCGCCACCAGTCCTTCCATCGTATGCTCGGCGGCCTCGACGCTCACTTCGAAGCCGTGCATCCGGACCGTTTCCGATGTCACTGGCCCGATGGAGGCAATTCTCGCACCCCGCAGCGCTTCCCTCCCCGCCAGCGCCAGGAAGTTCTTCACCGTCGAGGAACTCGTGAACGTCACACAATCCACCCGGTGCGCGAAAATCTCCGCGGCCCGCGCGGCGCCGTCCGCCGGTACAACGGTACGGTAAGCTTCCACCACATCCACCCGCGCTCCCCTCGATGTAAGTTCCCGCGGAACCACGTCGCGGGCGACGGCGGCGCGCGGCAGCAGGATGCGCTTGCCCGTGAGGTCGAAGGGCGCGAACGCCTCCACCAGGCTTTCCGCGACGTATTCGGCGGGCATCAGGTCCACTTTGAGGTGGAGGGCTTCGAGAGCGCGCCTCGTGCCGGGGCCTATGGCGCAAAGTTGCGCTTTCACCCGGCGCAGGTCGTAACGGGACCGGTCCAGGCGCTCGAGAAAGAATCGCACCCCGTTCACTGAAGTGAAGATCAGCCAGTCATAGCAGTCCAGGCGATCGAGGGCGGCATCGAACGGCCCCGTATCGGCCGGCGGTTCCATCGCAATCACCGGAAACTCCACCGCTTCGGCGCCGAGCGCGCGCAGCCTTGCGCTCAGTTCGGATGCCTGCTCGCGAGCGCGTGTCACGACAATCCGCTGTCCGAAAAGGGGCAGATGTTCGAACCAGTTGAGCTGTTCGCGCAGCCGCACCACTTCCCCGATCACGAATGTCACCGGGGGCTTCATTCCCGCCGCCTCCGTGAGATTGGCAATATCGGCAAGGGCGCCGGTCACCGTCTGCTGATCGGGCCGCGTGGCCCATCGCACGGCAAGCGCCGGAGTGGCCGGATCCTTGCCCTTGTCGATAAGCTCCGCGGCGATACGCCGCACGTGCGTCAGGCCCATGAACAGAACCAGCGTTTCCGAATGGCCGATCTTCGACCAGTCGATGGCTTCTACGTTGTGGCCTGTCACGAATGTGACCGCCGAGGTGTGCTCGCGATGCGTGAGAGGCACGCCGCAATAGGCGGCCACGCCTAAGGGCGTCGTCACTCCCGGGACGACCTCGAAAGGTATTCCGGCGGCTGCAAGCGCTTCCGCCTCCTCCCCTCCGCGCCCGAAGATGAACGGGTCCCCGCCCTTGAGACGAACCACGCACTTGCCCTGCCGCGCATTCGACACGAGCAGTGCGCAGATCTCCTCCTGGCTGAGCGCATGATCAGACCGCTTCTTGCCGACGTAGACGCGCTCCGCGGAAGAAGGCGCCAGCTTCAGCAGTTCCGGATTCGCAAGGTTGTCGTAGAGGACGCAATCCGCCTTGGCAAGAGCAGCCTGGCCTTTCAGCGTGATCAGGTCCGGATCCCCGGGGCCTGCCCCTACAAGGTAGGCAGTCTTCATCGTCCGTAGACCTGCCGCAGGATGTCGGCGGCTCCGGAATCGAGGAGAGTCTGCGCCAGCCGTTCGCCGATTTTCTCCGGATGCCGCGGATCCCCGCTGGTCTTCTTGCGGACGATCTTTCCACCGTCGGGGGAGACCACCACTGCCTGGATGTGAAGCAGGTTGTCCTTCTTCGCGTACGCTCCCAGAGGCACCTGGCACCCGCCGCCCAAGGCCGCAAGCAGCGTACGCTCCGCCGCCACGCAGATGGCTGTGCGGTTGTCGTTCAACATCCGGGCCGCGTTGTAGCCGGCGCCTTTGTCCTCCCGCGTTTCGATGGCAAGCGCACCCTGGCCCACGGCGGGACACATCACATCGGGCGACAGCAGTTCCGAAATCCGGTCATGCCAGCCGAGCCGCTTCAACCCCGCGGCGGCCAGGACAATCGCGTCGTACTGCCCCTCCTCGCGCTTGCGGAGCCGCGTATCCAGATTGCCGCGCACGCTCTCGATGCGCAGGTCCGGCCGGATGGCCTTCAACTGGGCCGTGCGGCGCAGCGAACTGGTGCCCACCGTCGAGTATCGCGGAAGATCGTGCAGCTTGTAGCCGATGAGCGCATCGCGGGCGTCCTCGCGCGGAGGAATGGCCGCAATGGTGAGTCCCGCCGGCAATTCCGTGGGCATGTCCTTCAGCGAATGAACCGCCAGGTCGATCTTCCCCGCCAGCAGCGCTTCCTCGATCTCCTTGGTGAACACTCCCTTTGCGCCCACTTGCGACAGCGGCACGTCGGTGATCTTGTCGCCCGTGGTATGGATAATCTCGATGCGGCATTCCTCGCCGCGCGCCGTGAGCTGGTCCTTCACCCAGTTGGCTTGCCAGAGTGCGAGTTGTGAGCCGCGAGAGCCGAGAGTAAGCATGTGTTAGTCCGGTAAGCGGAAGACCCGCCGTATGAATTCGATGGCGTGATGCGTTTCGCCGCGCCCCGCCTGCCGCCGCAATTCCGAGATTGGCCCGTGCGCGATCTTCCCCAGGATTCCTTTCGTCAAGGCGTCGATCGCCTCTTCCTGCTGTTTGGTCAGCGTCCCCAGCTTCGCCCGCACACGGTCCAGTTCGGATTGCCGGATCTGCTCGAGCTGGCTTTGCAGGCTGACAATGGTGGGTGTAACCTCGCGCTCGCGCAGGCGGGCGAGCATCTTTTCCACCTCTTCCTCGATGATGCGCTCGGCATCATTCGCCTCCGCCTGTCGCGAGAGGCGATTCTGTTCCACCACCCTTCCCATGTCATCGATGTCGTACAGGAAGACGTTGTCCACCTTGTTGATCTGTGGGTCGATATTGCGCGGTACGGCAATGTCGATGAGGAAGATGGGACGATTGCGCCGCTGGTGCATCACGTCCTTCATCATTTCCCGCGTCAGAACATAATGCGGCGCTCCGGAAGAAGTGATGACGATATCCACTGATGCCAGCATCGAGGCGAACTGCTCGTATGCCACCACCCTACCCTGGAACAGACCCGCCATCTCGCGCGCCTTCTCCTCGGTGCGATTCGTCACGTAGATCTGGTTGGCCCCCGCCCGGAGCAGGTGGCGCGCCGCCAACTCCGACATTTTTCCCGCACCGATCAGCAAAATCGCGCGCCCGTTCAAATTGCCGAAAATCTCCCGCGCCAGTTCCACCGCGGCGTAGGAAACGCTCACCGCATTCTGCCCGATCTCCGTCTCCGTCCGCACGCGCTTGGCTACCGAAAAGGCGCGCGTCATCAGCCCGTCGAGGAAGCCGTTGAGCGCGCCGGAGGATTTGGCGGCGGCGTAGGCGTCCTTCAACTGCCCCAGGATCTGCGGCTCGCCCACCACCATCGAGTCCAGGCTGGCGGCCACGCGGAAGAGATGCCGGATCGCATCCCTGCCCTGGTAATGGTAGAGATGCGGCGACAGCAGGTTGCGCGGCATCTGCCGCGTCTGCTCGAGAAATTGTTCGACGATTGTCTCCCCATCGCCTTCGTCGAGCGAGATCGCCACCTCGACACGGTTGCAGGTGGACAGGATCATCCCCTCGCTGACGCCCGCCCGCACAAGCAGTCCCAGGGCCTCGCCCAGTTGTTGCGCTGGGAAGGCGACCCGTTCCCGTACCTCCACCGGCGCCGTGCGGTGATTCAGTCCTGTGATGTGGAACCTCATCGCTCGAGCAAGACTTTCCGTAGTCCGACATGCGCGGCCCAGGTGAGCGCGGCGCAACCCATTAGAGTAATCGAAAGTACAGCCGCTTTCCTGCCGCGCCATCCGGCCATGTTTCTCAGAAACACCGCGCCCAGGCACAATGCCCAGGTAATGAGCGCCACCTGTATGCGCGCGTCCAGAATCCAGCGCGTCCCCGACTCGATGAAGGCCCATGTGAGCCCGGTCACCACGCCGCAGGTGATAAAGATAAAGGAGATCGACAAAGCTTTGGTGGTGATGGAATCGAGCGTCCCGAGCGGGGGCAGGTGGTCAAACCAGGCGCCCCGACGCTTATTCTTTAGCTGCCGCTCACGCACCAGGTAAAAGATGGAAGCGCCCGCCGTCAGCAACAGCGCCGCGTAACCCGAGAGCACGCTCAGCACATGAACCAGCAGCCAGCCTTCCCGCAGTCCCGGACTCGACCATCCCGCCACCGGCAGTTCCATGGCGCCCACCAAAGTCATCACAAAAACAAGAGGAAGCAGGAAGATGGATAGCGGCGCGAACTGGTATTTCCAGCGCACGAACAAAAAAACCAAAGCGATCAGGAAGGCAAGCAGAGAGGCCGATTCGTAAAAATTCGCCACCGGAAGCTGCCCGGTTGCCCTCGTCAGTTCCACCAGCGAAACCATGTGCAGGACAACCGCCACCCCGAAACCCGAAAGCGCTACCCGCTGAAGCATATTGCGTTTCCCGAACAGGGTAATCAGGGCGTGGAGCAAGCCAAAGAAATATAGGGTGGCTGCGATGCGCAGCCAGAAAACGCTCGATTCCTGCATGGGCCGGGTCGCTTTCCCTATTGTAACCGAGCCCGATGGCGGCAATTTTCGGTCATGAAAACGGTAGCATCAGAGGGAAGGAGTGAACCAACCGATGGAGAAAGTAAGTCCGCTGTTTGGCAAGAAAGCGATCGTGACGGGAGGAACCCGGGGGATCGGAAAAGAAATAGCGAAGATGCTGCTTGGCTGCGGAGCCGCCGTCGCCATCTGTGCCAGATCGGAGGAGGGAGTGCAAAAAGCCGTTCAGGAACTCGCCGCCGAAACCGGAGGCAGGATCATTGGGGGGAAGTGTGATGTCACCGATGCGGGGGATATACGAAAGTTTTATTCCTATACCGACGATAACTTGGGTAGCCTCGACATCCTGGTGAACAATGCTGGAATCGGAATCTTTCGTCCGGTCGCCGATCTTCGTCCCGAGGAGTGGTACCAGACCATCGAGACGAACCTTTCGAGCGTTTTTCACTTCTGCCATCTGGCCATGGAACGGTTCCGCAAGGGAAATGGAGGGTTTGTGGTGAACATCTCGAGTCTTGCCGGAAAAAACGCATTTCCAGGCGGCGGCGCTTACAACGCCAGCAAGTTCGGCTTGAATGGTTTCACTGAAGCGCTGATGCTCGATCATCGTGCCGATAACGTAAGAGTGTGCTCCGTGATGCCCGGAAGCGTGGCGACAGAGTTTTTCGGCTCACAGAACAAGGCCGATTGGAAGATTCAGCCCGAGGACGTGGCCGAAGTGGTACGGATGGTTTTGGAAATGCCGGAACGAACCATGGTGAGCCGGGTCGAGTTGCGTCCGTCGAAGCCGGCTAAATAACAGAAGGCGAGGGATTTGCATTGGACTACAAAGGGTCGGGGAAGGGATTGGAAGCGCGCTTGCTCCGGGAATGTCTCGGAGGCACGTGGAGAAAGACGGATGATATTGCCGCGGCGAGGAGCGACAAGCGCGCCAGGGTCGGCTCGGGTTGGTTTGGCCCGGATGGCAGGTTTAGGGGAGATGTACCAATGACGAAGTTAGGTATCCCGCTCGATGCATCCCGCACGGGGCGCGAAGCAGAATCATTCGATCGCCGGCTGCGGCGATTCATCGTAGGCCAGGATGACGCAATCGACCAGATTGTCAACATCTACCAACTCTACTTGACCGGAATGACCCCGCCGGGACGCCCCATTGGCAATTTCCTTTTCCTCGGCCCCACAGGCTCCGGCAAGACGCGCATCGTCGAAGCCACCGCCGAGAGCCTCGTGGGAAACTCGCGCGCTGTCATCAAAATCGATTGCGCCGAATTCCAGCACAGCCATGAAATCGCCAAACTCATCGGCTCGCCCCCAGGCTACCTCGGACATCGCGAAACCCATCCCCTCCTCAGCCAGGAAGTGCTCAACCTCTATCACAGCGACGCCTGCAAGATCAGCTTTGTCCTCTTCGACGAAATCGAAAAGGCGAGCGATGCCCTCTGGAACCTCCTCCTCGGAATCCTCGACAAAGCCACCCTCACCCTCGGCGACAACCGCCGCGTCGACTTCAGCAAAGCCATGATCTTCATGACCAGCAACCTCGGCGCTTCCGAGATGAACTCCATCCTCTCTCCGCGGCTCGGCTTCCACTCCCTTGATAGCGCCGCGCGCTCGAAGTCCGCAAAGATGGACGAGCAAACGGCGGCGAAGATCTCCCGCACAGGCATTGACGCCGCGCGGCGCAAGTTCACTCCGGAATTCATCAACCGCCTGGACAAGACCGTGGTCTTTCGTCCTCTCGGCGAGGCTGAACTGCGCAAGATCCTCGACATCGAACTCGGCCTCGTGCAGCAGCGGGTTCTCAATAACGCCGGGGACAACCCGTTCGTCTTCACCGCTACTGACCAGGCCAAAGAGTTCCTCCTCAATGAAGGTACCGACAGCAAGTACGGCGCCCGCCACTTGAAGCGTTCCATCGAGCGGCTCCTCGTGCAGCCCATGTCCAACCTGATCGCTACGGACCAGATCCGCCGCGGAGACTGGGTTCGTGTCGATTTCTCCCCCACGGACAACAAACTCGGCTTCTTCAAGGACGCCGAAGGCCTCCCCATGCAAGCCATGGCGGAACTCATGGACCAATCGCTGTTCAATCTGAACCACGCCCTCACTCAAGCCGCTGCCGTCGAACCGCAGCGAACGGTGCAGGCCCGATCGAGCCGCCGCGGCTGACTCCTTTCCCCGCTCCGGCAAGACAGCGCTCGGCGTGAGACGCCTTGCGGGGCTATCATTTAGAGGGAGCGCCGACTTTAGGCGTCACTCCCCTCACCACCATGAAACTCGCTGAGCGCATGAACCGCATCCTTGTCGAGGGTGCCTTCGAAGTGCTGCAAAAAGCCCGCGCCCTCGAAGCGCAGGGCCGCAGCGTCATTCACCTCGAGATAGGCGAACCTGACTTCAAGACCCCGCCTCACATCATCGAAGCCGGTAAGAAGGCCCTCAACGAGGGCTGGACGCACTACGGACCAACCCCGGGCCACGCCGATTTCCGCCAGATCATCGCCGGCTACGTCAGCCGCACCCGCGGCATCCGCGCCGGCATCGAAAACGTCTGCGTCGTCCCGGGCGGAAAACCAATCCTCTTCTTTCCCATGCTGGCCCTCCTCGAACCGGGCGACGAAGTCATCTTCCCCAATCCCGGCTTTCCCATCTATGAGTCGATGGTGCGCTTTCTCGGCGCCACCGGAGTCTACGTCCCGCTGCTCGAAGATCGCGGCTTCTCCTTCGACCTCAACATCCTGCGCGAACGACTGACGGACAAAACGAAACTCCTCATCATCAACTCGCCGCAGAACCCCACCGGAGGCGTCATCCCGAAAGAGGACATCATCGAAATCGCCAATCTCGTCCGGGAACGCGATCTCATCGTACTCTCTGATGAGATCTACTCCCGCATCTATTACGGAGACGCGCCCGCATCCATCGCCAGCCAGCCGGACATGGCCGGGAAGACCATCATCCTCGACGGATTCTCGAAGACCTACGCGATGACCGGATGGCGCCTGGGCTACGGCGTCATGCCCGCATGGCTGGCCGAGGCCGTGAATAAATTGATGGTCAATTCCAACTCCTGCACGGCTAGTTTCACCCAGCGCGCCGGCATGGCCGCGCTCACCGGCCCCCAGGATGCCGTGGACCGCATGGTCAGTGAATTCCGCCGCCGCCGCGACGCCTTCATCGCCGGATTGAACGCCCTCCCCGGATTCCGCTGCCCCACCCCCGAAGGCGCCTTCTACGCATTCCCCAACATCACCGGCACAGGCCGCTCCTCGAGGGAACTCGCCGATGCCCTCCTACAGGAAGCGGGCGTCGCATGCCTCTCAGGCACCGCCTTCGGAGCCTACGGGGAAGGCTATTTGCGCTTCTCCATTGCGAACTCCCACGAGAACCTCATGGAAGCCCTCGCCCGCATCCGCCGCTACCTGGAAGGCTCCCCAAACTGACGCCTCACACCGCCACGTCGCACTCTTCGAGTTGCAGCGGATACCGCCCCCGCTCGCGCACCAGGTTCACCACGTACTCGTAATCGGAGCCCGAGACGTTGCTCGGAACCGAGTGGTCGGATTGAAAAATGTACCCCCCGCCTTTGGCCGCATTCAGCTTCGTAAGCACAGTGCGGCGAAGCAATTCCCGGTCCCCGCTCGCCCACACCACCACATCCATGTTCCCGCAGAATGCAATGCGGTGGCCGAACCGCCGGCGCAGGTCAATCACATCCATCCCCGCCTTCGCCTCGAGCGGATTGTAGGCATCGATGCCGGCCTCGATGAACTCCTCGAAGATCCGGTTCACGTTGCCGCACCCGTGGTAGATCACTGGCAGACCGTGCCCGTGACACTCGTCCACCAATGCCTTGACACCGGGTTTGAAGTGCTTCCGCCAATAATCGGGCGAGAACAGACAGCCCTTGCGATAAGCCACGTCGCCCCAGATCACCATCCCGTCCAACCGCCCGCCCGCGGCCGCTATCTGCGCTTTCACCACTTCCAGCGAGAAAGCGTTGATCCGCTCCACAAATCGCCCCACCTCGTCCGGATATTCGCCAATCCACATCAATGTATTCTCCGGCCCGATGATGCGCCACAGCGTCTCATGTCCTTCGCACACACCCCCGTAAATCGGAAACTCGCCGTGCACGGCCTTCACCCGTTCTACCCAGGCTTCCGTGTGGCGGGCGAAGACGTCGCCAACCCCATTGATCTGGTCATCCCCGGCCGAGAAATAACGCCGCTCATCCCAGGGATCATCGAACGGAAAGGCCAGCATCTTATCGATCGTGTCCGTCTCAAACCGCAGAAAAGCCGGCATCGGCTGATCGAAGCGCTTGCGGATGACTGCGCCGAACCCCGTGCGGACAATCACCTCCTCATCGCTCTCCTCCAGGATTTCGAACGGCCGGATGTGCGGATCGACGTTCGGCGTCGCCTGCCGCCAGTCAAGATCGTAGTATTCGTAAATGTCCGTGCTCGCCGGCAGCCCCAATTCCCTCCGCCAGCGTTCGAGAAACGAACTCCAGAAAAAGTCGCTCACCGGAACACGATCGGATTCCTGGTGGCGCAGAGCGCGGTTCATGCGCTCGAGTTTGGCCAGACAGTTCCCGCTGCGCCCCGTCACCGCTTCGGCCTCAGTTGGATGCGGAACGTGTACGCATACTTGCACGGACGCTTTCCCGGCGCTTCGATGATCAGGGCATCGCTCTGCTGCCGCCACTTCACGGGTTCGTCGAGACCGAGCATGTCGACCTTGGCCACCTGTTTCCCCGCTAACGACGTCAGGCGGAGATTCTCTTCCGGCCACTCGAGGGCGATGGCGTACAGCGTGTTGCCCTTGTGGGTGAATCGCACGTCCCCGTCCCGGTAGGTGTCCCAATAGCGCGTGCCGTAGATCGCCTCCCCGTTCACTTTCAACCACTCGCCCACACTGCGCAGGCAGGATTGCATCACCTCGGGAATCGTGCCGTCCGCTCGAGGCCCGATGTTGATCAGCAGATTCCCGTTCTTGCTCACCACGTCCACCAGGTAGTCCACCACCTGGTTGGGCGTCATGTAGTCGCTCTCCGGCAGATTCCGGTTGTAGCCCCAGGAAGTGGGGTCCAGCGAGTCGCACGTCTCCCACTTGTCCGTCCGGATGCGAGTCATGCGAGTGCGCTCCGGCGTCGCGAAATCGCCCAGATACTTGCCGTCCACATCCTGCCCCCAGCGGTCATTGGCGGCCACGCCGCCCGAAGGATCGGATCGGTTATAGAAGTACGCCAGCACCTGCTTGGAGCCCCAGTAGTCGGCCGGAAGCGGTTTGCCTTGCGCATCGCGCACCGGGCCGTCCAGCACATCGCCCCAGAGCACGCTCGGATGATACAGGTCGATCAATTCGCGGATCGAGCGATTCATATAGTCCACCCAGTCGCGTCCCGGATAGCGCGCATCCCAAAACGTGTAGGTGGTGTTGTGATAAAAACCCATCTTCATCCCCGCGGCGCGAACCGACCGCGCCAGATCCCCGGCGATATCGCGCTTGGGACCCATGTCAACCGCATTCCGTGTGGTCACCTTGCTGCGCCACATCGCGAACTCGTCCCCGTGCTTCGCCGTGAATACAACGTAGCGAGCCCCCGATTCGCGAAACAGTCCGGCCCAGGCCCCCGGGTCGAACTTTTCCGCCCGGAACATCGGGATGAAGTTGTCGTAGGCGAAATCCGCGCCCCAGTTCTTGCGATGATACTCGACCGCCGCGGCGCGCGTCTTTGAAAGGAATAGCGTTTCCGGCAGATCGCCGCGCGTGCTCACATAGGGCGGCCCGCCGAACATGAATCCAAAATTCGCCTTGGGACTGATGAACTCGACATACCACTCGTGATACGCCGGCACGGCATAGGGACCCCAGTGGATGAAGATGCCGAACTTCGCATCCTCGTACCACTGAGGCGCTTTGTGCGTGCGCAGCGATTCGGTGGTGGGAAGATAGAGCCCTTGGGAAAATACAGCCTGCGCCACAAGAAGCGCCAGTAGAATATAGCGGATGACGGCCATCAGAACACCTCGCTACTCTACTGTATCTCAGGCCACTGCCCGGCCAACTGAATATCTTGGAAGCTCGCACAGTGCCCGCCGGCCCTCCGGCATTGAAAGAACTCACCAATCCACCGCCATTTCTCCGATAAACCGATCTCGTTGCAATCGATGGTTGACAGCGCCGCGAGAAACCTCATAGAATGCATCGCTAAGAGCTTTAAGCGCTCAACCGCCCTGCTTCGAGGTCCATTATGTCTTCCTCCTCCTCCCTTCGCAACACCCCACTGTTGCTCTCCCTCTTCCTCATCTCCACGGCTGCCGCCCTCGCTCAATTCGGCACCGGCACTATTCTCGGTACCGTGTCCGATTCGAGCCAGGCCGTGATCCCCGGAGTCACGATCACCGCTCGCAACCACGCCACCAATGAATCGCGGACCTTCGTCACCGATGCCGAAGGCAACTATCGCTTCACCGCGTTACCGAGCGGCGCCTACACCATCACCGCCACCGCAGCCTCCTTCCGCGTCGCCTCCGTTTCGAACGTCGTGGTCACCGTCAACACTCAGGTGCGCACAGACATCACCATGCAGGTGGGTAACGTCAGCGAAAAGGTGGAAGTGGAAGGAACCACGCCTCAGTTGCAGACCAACACCGCGGTTCTCGGTTCCGTCATCGACAACCGCACGATGCTCGAACTGCCCCTCAACAACCGCAATTTCTTCGACCTCGCCGCGCTTACGCCCGGGTCGTTGCGAACCGTGGGAACCAGCAGCGTCATGGACTCGCGCTCCATTGACATCGGCGGCGTTCGCAATACCTCCACCGGCGCCAACCTCGACGGCGTCGACTTCACGGTCGTGAACCAGAACAATCCCGGGATTGCCTTGTCCGTGGACGCTCTGGCGGAGTTCAAAGTGGTCACCAATTTCATGGATGCATCCTACGGCCACGGCGCCGCATTCATCGACATGGTCACCAAGCGCGGTAGCAATTCCTTTCATGGAACCGCCTATGACTTTGTTCGCAACCGGGCCTTTCAGGCTGGCCAGTTCTTCCGTCCGGCTACCGGAGCCCCTCGATTCACTTACAATCAGCCGGGAGTCAGCGCCGGCGGCAAAATACGCAAGGACAAAACGTTCTTCTTCGTCAATTACGAAGCGCGCCGGCGGCGAACGGGCGTCATTCTTCAGGGCCTCGTCCCCACCGACGACATGATGGCCGGCAACTTCAGCGCCACCGGAAAGACCATCAAGGATCCCGCGAATAACAACACCCCGTTCCCCGGCGCGGTCATCCCGCAAAACCGCGTCGACGCCCAGGCCCAAAAAATGCTCCAGTACTTCCCTCACGCCAATTCAGCGGGCCGTCCCGGCGTCAATTTCCTCGTGACGCCCAGCGACTGGGAACGCCGCGACCAGTTGACGGGCCGCATCGATCACCGCGTGTCCTCGAAGGGCAGTCTGTTCGGACGCTACTCCTACGCCAACGATGACCTGACGAACGTCGCCTATATCATTGGGCTCGGCGTCATTCGCCCCGACCGCACCCAACACCTGTCGGTCGGCTACACCCACGTCTTTTCTCCCACCTTCATCAGCGACACCCGCTTGGGATTCTTCAAGGCCTATCTCGCCCGCCAGAGCGACGGTGACCGCTACTCCACCAACTACGCGGCAGACCTCGGTTTCAAGAATCTGGCCCCAAGCCCTGGCGACTATACTCTCCCGAACGTCAACCTCACCGGCTATGCGCCGGGCTTCCCCGGAGCCAGCAACGGATTCGTCGGCTACGGAACCCACATCGTCCAGAACAACATCTACTACCGCGGCGGAGAATCAGTGACCTGGATCCGCGGCGATCACACCGTGAAGGCCGGCATCGAGTACTCCCACCTCATGGTCGGCTATGACCAGGGCAGCAGCCAGAACGGCATCATGAACTTCACCGGCAACTACAGCGGCGACTCCTTTGGCGACTACTTGCTCGGCTTCCCCGGTTCGGCCACCGGAGGCTTGGGCAGTCTGGGCAACTACGGCGGCGTCGCAAAGTATTCCCTCGCCGAACAGATCTTCTGGTACGTGCAGGACGACTGGCGCATCAGCAACCGCCTCACCTTGAACCTCGGCCTTCGCTACGAATACCAGTCTCCCTACCGCGGAAGACTCGCCAATTTTGATCTCGGCGTTGGACGGCAGTTACTCGCCGGACGTCCGGATTACTACATCCCCGGCGTCGGTCTGTTCCAGAATACCGGCACTGTGGCGCTGTCGAATCCGCCTGTGGCCCCCGACAAAAACAACTACTCGCCGCGGTTCGGCCTTGCTTACCGTCCGGGCAGCAATACCACCATCCGCACCGGTTTCGGCATTTTCTACGCCTTCAGCGGAGGCGGCGCGGCCGTCAACAACATGATGAGCACCCCGCCCTTCTTCGTCTTCGCCAACCTTGTTTCCAGCCCCACCATCCCCCAAATCCGCATGTCCGACCTTTTTCCCGGACCCGAAAAGAGCACCACCGGTGTCAGCAGCAATCAGGACCTGTTTCAGCGCACCGGATACCTCTACAACTACAACCTCAATGTCCAGCATCAGATTCGTCCCGGCCTGCTCCTGGAAAGCGGATACATGGGCAACACCGGTCAAAAACAGTACGGATCGGTGCTCATGAACCAGCCGCGCTTGCCCCAGAACAAGGACAATCCGGAACCCTACCAGACTCGCATGCCCTATCCCACCCTGCCGCCGGGCTTTAGCCAGAACACAAACTACCAGTGGACCAACTACAATGCGGGCTACCTGAAACTGGAGCAGCGGTTATGGCATGACCTCTCCTATACGGTCTCCTATACCTTCTCGAAACTCATGGATAGCGGCGGCGCGGGCATGAATATGTACAATCGCCGTCCCGAACGTGAGCCCGCCCCCAATGACGTCCCTCACAACTTCATCGCCAGCTATGTGTGGCAGCTTCCCGTCGGTAAGGGCAAGGCCGTGGACATCAGGAACGCCGTCCTGAATGGATTCATCGGCGGATGGGAGATGGCCGGAATCACCAACTTCATTTCCGGCATGCGCTACACCATCGTCGCCGCCGGCGACCCCGCGAACGTGCTCGCCGGCGAGCAACGCGCCAATGCGACCGGCGCCGCCATCCAGAAGTTGGACCCGCGCTCCAACAATCTCCTCGGTCTCGACAAGACCGCTTACTCGACGCCCTCCAAGGGAACGTTTGGAAACCTCGGCCGGAATACGCAACCCGGATTCGGCATCAACAACTGGGACGTCAGCTTCAGCAAGAACTTCCACGTTCCCAAACTCGGGGAACAGTCCCGGCTGCAAGTCCGCGCCGAGTTCTTCAATCTCTTCAACCATACCCAGTTCAACAATCCCATCTCCACCGTCAACGTCAGCACCTTCGGATTGGTCAACAGCACCCGCGACCCCAGGATTCTCCAATTGGGGGGCAAACTGTACTGGTAAACCGCGGTCCGGGTTTCATTTGTGTGATTGGCCGGTTCACGGTCACAAGTCATTCGTTTTTCTTTTTGTTCCGCTAAACTAAAGATAAATCGATAGATATTGCTGTTGACATCGGCCTATAGCTCTTCCTCCAGCATCTTCGCCAGCTAAGCTGTAGCCAGAACGGGTTACTGCCCGCCCCCCTGGCCCGGAAGCGTCTTCGCACCGGGCCAATTCCCTGGAGGCTTAGCAAATGTATTCGAATCCTCGTTGGGCCCGGCGTGTCCTTCCCCTGGCCTGGTTGGCGTGCTCCCTGTCGTTGGGAGCTCAGCCCAGTCTCACTACCATCGAAGACACCGTCTTCCGCGCCGACGGACAGCGGTTCGACGGCGTCGTCATGATCGAGTGGCGCAGTTTCCTCGCCTCCGATTACTCCTCCATCGCCGCCTATAGCAAGAATTCCCGCGTCATCAAAGGCGTCCTGAAGGTGAGCCTCGTGCCCACCACAACGGCGTCCGTTGGCGCTTACTACATCGTCAAGTACAGCAACAACGGCCGTGTCCTCTTCACCGAGTATTGGGCCGTGTCCCCAAGCGCGACTTCACTGAAACTCAAGGATGTCCGCCTCGTCGGACCCCCCATCGCCGGCGCCGCCGTCAACTCCCCTGCTGCCAATACCGGACCTGCCCAGATCAACGACGTCGCCGGTCTCACCGAGGAACTGGCAGCCAGACCCAAAAAGGGCCTCGGATTCATACCATCCCGCGCCGCCGTCATCAACTCCAATGGCGATTTCGATGCCGCCGTCGGCGATCCCACCGATTGTCTTCACGTCAATGGCTCCACAAGCCCTTGCTCCGGTTCCTCCTCTCCCGGGTTTGTAGACGGCGAAATCCCGGCCGGCACGCTCAGTGGCGCCAATGCCGTCTTCACTCTCGCCAATGCTCCCAACCCGGGAAACAGCCTGCAACTCTTCCGCAACGGCGTGCTCCAGAAGCCCGGACTCGATTTCAATCTCTCGGGTAACACCATCACCTTCCAACCCGGCTCCTACCCCCAATCCGGGGACCTGCTGATTGCCTCCTATCGCATCGCCGGCGCTTCCGGCCTGACAGGAGGATCGGAAGCCGGCGGAGCCCTCACAGGCTTCTTCCCGGCCCCCTCCATCGCTCCCGGAGCCATTGCCGACCAGCACATCTCGCCAAACGCGGGAATCGCCGAATCCAAACTCGCTCTGAACTTCCCCACTCACTCCAACGCGAATGACCCCACGGCGGATCAGAAGGCGGCTCTCTCCGGTTCCGCCGGCAATCCTTCCAACTCCAACCGCTTCGTCACCGATCAGGATTCCAGGCTCACCAACTCCAGGCCTCCAACCGGCCACCCCCTCCTCGGGTCCTCTCATTACGACACCAATCCCGCTGCCGTCTCCCGCGGCGACCTCATCGTCGGCGTGGGAACTTCTCCCGCGCTCTGGACTCGCCTTCCCCTCGGAGCCCCTAACCGCTGTCTCACTTCGAATGGCTCCGATGCCGTCTGGAACGCCTGCCTGTTTACCGGTTTCCCCGCCGGCGCCGTACCGTTCATCGATGCCTCGGGCAGTCTCGCCCACAACGGCAGCCGCTTCACTTGGGATAACGTCCTGCGCCGCCTCGGCGTCGGTGTCGCCTCCCCCACCTCCACCTTGACCGTATACGACTCCTCGGTCATCGACGGCTCTACTACACTCGAGGTCCGGGCCGGGGAAGGCCAGTCGTCGGCGCCACTCCAACGCTGGAAGACGCTTGCCGGCTCCGATGTCGCGCGCCTCGAAGCCGATGGGAAATTCCTCGCTGCCTCCGTCCGCGCCGGCGCCTCCAACGGTCAGGCCCCCTGGCAACAGGATGGGCTGCCCGCCGATCCCTCCACGCTCCGTGAGGGTGACGCTTGGTTGAACACCACGGAAATGGCTCGCAAATCCTTTGAAGCCGGACAGAAACATCCGTCTCCTCAGGTCATTTGCTCCATCGGAGGAACAGGCACATCTTCGCTGACAATGACCTCGCTGGGACAGTGCCGCATCCCTGCCTCCATGGTGCTTCCCTCCGACCGCTTCCGCATCGACTACGAACTCTCCCATGAAGGAACCACCACCGCCTTCAGCTACGCGCTTTCCTGGGGTGGGGTCGTCCTTACCGCCCGCAGTGCGTCTGGTTCGGAAACCATGGTCTTCGGCCGCGGCGATGCCATCCACCGCGATTCCGCCCTCTACTGGGGCTGGCAGAACTGGGGAACTTCCCTCTCCGTGCTGGCCGGCGGCGGCAACTCCAGCGCGCCCACCGGCGACATCATCGTGGACGTGCAGGGGCAGATGGCTTCCACCACTACCGACACCGTCACTCTCCGCAGCCTCACCATCGTCCGCTTTCCCGCGCAGGCGAATCCATAAAACCGGCTCCCCTACGCTTGGGGGTGTGGTACTAGGGTCTTTTCCTTCCCCGGTAGGGCGTTTTTGCCCTTGTTGGCCACACCCCCATTCCCTCAAGATGGTCTTGGGAGCCTAGGAAATGCTATGAACTTACTTCGGCTTCGGCCACTATTGCGTACCCTCCGTCAACTCCGGTCCGATCAGCGGGGTCAGGACATGGTCGAGTATTCCGTCTTGGTCCTCATGGTGACGTTCGTCGCCTACGGCTGGCTACCCACTCATTACGCGCCCTCCCTCAGCCACATCTGGGGAAGAGTCGCCAGCGTAATGTATACGCTCACCGGCGTTTCCTAACCACCTCACCGCCACGAAATCACCCGCCAAGATACTTCTTCAAGTCCGGATTCAACTGCTCCTGGACGTCCGGTTTGCTCAAGTCTTCCTTCAAAATCAGCCGCGGCGCAAGGTTGTTGATCTTCTCCACCGGCTTGCCTTCCAGCGCCGCCACAGCCGCCTTCACTGATTCGTACCCCATCTTGAACGGATTCTGCACCACCAGCGAATCAATCAACCCGCTCTTCAACCCCTCCTCGAGCGTCGGGCTCCAGTCGAAACCCACCATCTTCACCTTGCTCTGCCGCCCCTTCAACGCCTGCGCCGCCCCCACCGTGCTCGATTCATTCGACGCAAACAGCGCCGCCAGGTCCGAATGCGCCGTCAGCATGTTCTCCGACACCGCCAGCGATTGCGCGAAATCCGCCATCCCGAACCGCTTGTCCACAATCTGGATTCCCGGAAACTTCTCCTTCACCCGGTCCTCGAACCCCTGCTCCCGCGCCATCGTCGACGCCGCCCCCGGCTGCACCGCCACCATCGCCACCTTGCCCTTCCCGTCCAGAATCTTCCCGATCCGGTCCGCCGCCATCTGCCCCGCCGCGTAGTTGTCCGTCGCCACCTGCGAGACGAAATCGTTCGTATCGATTCCCGAATCGAAGATCACCACCGGGATCTTCTCCCGTTTGGCCCGCTCCACCACGCTCACCATCGCCTTCTTATCGATCGGAGCCAGCGCAATCGCGTCCACCCGCCGGTTGATCATCGCATCCACTATCTGCAACTGCCCGTTGTAGTCCGTCTCTGTCGCCGGTCCGTTCCAACTCACCTCCACTCCCGCTTCCTTTGCCGCCGCATTCGCCCCGGCGTGCACCGATTGCCAGAACATGTGCGCCCTGCCCTTCGGCACCACTCCTATGATTCGTTTATGCTCCCGCTTGCACGAAGAAAACTCGGCAGCCGAGCCAATCAGGATCGCGGTGAACCCGCGGCGCGTCATCGAACAGGAATTGAATTTCATTCGGGAAATTTCGTCGGCGCTTCGATCTTCTGCCAGCCCTCGCCGTTCAGCGCTTCGAGGAACGACGCCAGGCTCTTCTTCTCTTCCGCGCTCAAATGCAGCGGCTTGATCTTCTCATCCAGATTCTTGTTCGGAATGCCGCCCTTGTCGTAATACTCCACCACCTCGTCCAGCGTCTTCAAACTGCCGTCGTGCATGTAGGGAGCCGTCCGCGCGATGTCCCGCAGCGTCGGCGTTTTGAATACCCCCCAGTCCGCCGCGTCCTTCGTCACCTCGTACCGCCCTAAGTCCGCGTTCGGCTTGTCCATGCCCACCCCCAGGTTGTGATACGAGTTCGACGTGAAGTTGATCCCCTCGTGGCACTGGTCGCACTTCGCCTTGTCGAAGAAAACCTTCATCCCCTTCACCTGCTCCGCGCTCATCGCCGATCTCTTCCCCGCCTTATACCGGTCGTATGCCGAATTGCCCGACAACACCGTACGCTCGAACGTGGCAATCGCCTTCGCCACGTGATCAATCGTGAAATCCTCCGTGCCGAACGCCTTGGCGAACATCGCCCGGTAGCCCGCAATCCCCTTCAGTGTCGAAACCACCGCCGCATGCGTGTTCCCCATCTCGATGGGGTTCGCCATCGGCCCCACCGCCTGCGCCTCCAGCGAATTCGCCCGCCCGTCCCAGAACTGCGCCAAACTGTAGGCCCGGTTGATTACCGTGGGCGCGCTGCGCCCGCCCTTCTGTCCTTTGATCCCCGTCGACACCGGCGCCCCATCCGTGTAGGCCCGCTCCGGGGCATGGCAGCTTGCGCACGACACCGAATTGTCCGCCGATAACCGCTTGTCGAAATACAGCAGCTTCCCAAGCTCCGCCTTCTCCTGCGTGTAGGGATTGTCCCTCGGAAACTGGACCGGCAGCAATCCCAACGGAATCGGAACCGGACTCGCATCCTTCTTCTCCGCGGCCATGGCGAGCCCCAGCGCCGCCGCCGCCATCCAACACCGAAACACAATCCCCCTCATATTCCTGACCTCGAAAAATCGCCGCGCTTATTTCTTCAGGTATCCCTGCACGTACAGAGCTTTGTATCCGCCGTGCTCGCTCTCCGTTCCGCTCACTTCCATGATGTGCGCCGCATGCTCGATCGCCGTCTTGCGGAAATCCGTCATCCCGTCGCGCCGCGGGTCATGCTCTTCTTCCATCAGCATGTACATCGTCCCGTTCGCCGCCAGCAGCCCGATGGGCTGTCCGCTGCTGAAACACTTTTGCGCGCACGAACGGTGCTTCTCGCCGTGCTTGCCCACTTGCAGATAGCAGGAGAAGTCCAGAATCTCGCCCACCACGGTCACCGGCTTCCCGGCATTCGGCTTCCCGTTGATGGCCGCGCCGATTGTTGTCGATGACCACGGCGTGGACGTCTTCTCTCCCAGCTTTCCCATGGGAGCAGCATAGCTGCCTCCCGTGACTTGTCCCCATTCCTTCTGTAGGATCCCTGGCCCTTTCCCCTTCGTCTGGGCGCTCGCCCCGTTCATCAATAAACCCACCAGGACACATCCTGCAGCCAAAACTCCAAACTTGAGTAAGTTCTTCATCGATTGTTAGCCTCCTTAGCCGCGAACACTTGCCGCGGGTATCTTCTTCGTCAAATCGACCATTTCCGCCATGCTTTCCGAACCGATGGTGAAACAGTCGATCTCATCATGCGCCAGGGCGAACTGCAAGCTCTCGTCCGTCTTGCCGCGCAGTTTCCCCGCGCCGAATATCTTCATCCCGATCACGCCCTTCCCCGCCCTCTTCATCTGCTTCAACACCCCCAGCACCGTCGCCGGATCGGCATCCATCACCACCCCCGCCGGATTGATCCGCGCCAGTTGCACCTGCACCCAATCCGTCTTCGCCGATGTCCGCAGCGCTTCAATCGTGTGGCAACTGATTCCGTGCGTCCGGATCGTCCCTTTCTCCCGCGCCTCCGACAGAACCTCCATCGCCCCTTTCTTCCGCTCCGGCCAATCCCCTTCCAGCATGCAGTGCAGCAGTAGAATGTCGATGTAGTCCGTCCCCAACTCCCGCCGGAACCGGTCCAGGTCCTCTTTCATCTCCTTCGCCGTCGAAGCGTGCGTCTTCGAGAGGATCGTCACCTTCTCCCGCTTCACTGTCTTCAACGCTTCTTTCAGGTGCGGGTGCGTCCCATACTGATCGGCCGAGTCCCAGAACGTGATCCCGTTGTCATAAGCCGCGCGGAACAGATCCGCCATCCCGTGCAATCCCAACTTCCGCGTCTGATTCGAACTCCCGCCTACTCCATTCGTTCCCGTCCCCATCGCCAGCCGGCTCAGTTCCACACCCATCGGCCCCAGCTTCACCCGGTCGCTCGCATACTTCTTCTTCGTCCCGGCATACAGTGAATAGGGGAAGTTTGGAAACACCGCCGTCACACCCGCGGCGCTTCCGGATTGAAGAAATTGGCGTCTGTTCATCTTTGATTCCTCAAACTCGTAACGCGGCCCCACACCGCGTTGGGATTACTCGCAAGGTATCATACTTACCCCGCCCCGTGGCGGCCCGGCTAACCCCAAAACCGTTCACTTAAGAGGCGGGACGAACCTGGCCAGTTCGCCCAAGGATCGCGTTGCCCTGCGTCGCCGCCCCTCGGCCCTCATGTCCCCATCCGGAAAATTCACGTCTCTTGCCGCCGGTGCAAACGTTTCCCTCCTCCCGCTTGTCATAATGGTGGCGGAGGTATCTTGGATGATTGCCGAGGCTCCATTGGCCCTCGAAAATGAATTTAACCCGTGGCTTGCCGCGGAAACGCGCTTCAACGAAGCGGCCGAAAAATTAGGGCTCGACGATGGTATGCGTAAGGTCTTGAAATCGCCTGCCCGCGAAATCTGTGTCCACATCCCTGTCACCATGGATGACGGCCGCATCGAAGTGTTCACCGGCTACCGCGTGCAGCACTCCATTGCCCGCGGCCCCGCCAAAGGTGGTATCCGCTTCGCCCCCGATGTCACCCTCGATGAAGTCCGCGCGCTCGCTTCCTGGATGACCTGGAAGTGCGCCGTCGTCAACATCCCCTTCGGAGGCGGCAAGGGAGGAGTCATTTGCGACCCCACCATCCTCAGCGCCATCGAACTCGAGCGCATCACGCGCCGCTACACCGCCGAAATCATCGAATTCATCGGCCCCGAGCGCGATGTCCCCGCCCCCGACATGAACACCAATGAGCAGACCATGGCCTGGATCATGGATACCTACTCCATGCATCACCGCCAGACCGTCACTGCCGTTGTCACCGGCAAGCCCGTCAACCTCGGCGGATCGCGCGGGCGCTCGGAAGCCACCGGCCGCGGCTGTCTCATTGTCGCCCTCCAGGCCCTCAAGCGTTTCGGCCTCGAACCCTCCAATACGCGCGTCGTCATTCAAGGCTTCGGCAACGTCGGCGGCATGGCCGCGCGCCTCATGGCTCGCGCCGGCTTCAGGATCATCTCCATCATCGAGTACGATGGAGCCGTCCACAACCCCCGCGGCATCGACGTCAACGCCCTCCTCAAACACCGCAAGGAAACCGGTTCCATCCTCAACTTCCCCGAAGCCGAAAACATGGACCGCGACGAAGCCCTCTTCCTCGAATGCGATGTCCTCCTCCCCGCCGCCAAGGAGAATGTCATCCATTCCCAAAATGCTTCCCGCCTCCGCACTAAAATCCTCTGTGAAGGAGCCAACGGGCCCACCACCGCCGCCGCCGACCACATTCTTGCCGAGCGCGGCATCTTCGTCATCCCCGACATCCTGGCAAACGCCGGCGGTGTCACCGTATCCTACTTTGAGTGGGTGCAAGACAGACAGGGTTTCTTCTGGAACGAACAACTGGTCAACGGCCGCCTCGAAGAGATTATGGTCAACAGCTTCAAGGATGTCACCGGCTACGCCGAAAAGCACGCCGTCAACAATCGCACCGCCGCCTATATGCTGGCTCTCGACCGCGTGGCCTTCGCCATCAAACTCCGCGGCATCTACGCCTGACAGGACTTCATGAGCGGTGAGCCCTCGACGCCGCTCATGCGGCAATATCATTCCCTGAAACAGCAGGTCCCCGGAGCCCTGCTCATGTTCCGTCTCGGCGACTTCTATGAGTTGTTCTACGACGATGCCGTCACCGCCGCGCGCGAACTCGAAATCACTCTCACCAGCCGCAACAAGGAAAAGGGTCAGCCCATCCCCATGTGTGGCGTGCCCCATCACTCCGCCGAGTCCTATCTCGCTAAGCTCATCCAAAAGGGCTACCGCGTCGCCATCTGCGAGCAGATGGAAGATCCGCGCTTCGCCAAGAAACTGGTGAAACGCGAAATCGCCCGCGTCGTCACTCCAGGCGCCACCACCGAGTCCGGAGTCCTCCGTCCCAGGGAGAACAACTACCTCGCGGCCTCCTTCACTCAGCACGAAGGCGCGGGGCTCGCCTATGCCGATCTGTCCACCGGCGAGTTCCGCGCCACCGAACTCGCCGCCGCCGATCTCCCCGCCGCCATCGAGGCCCTCAACCCCCGGGAAATCCTCTTCCCCTCCGCCGCCACCGCTCCCTCGCCCGCAAACAGAATCTGCCTCACCCCCGTCGACGACTGGGTTTTCGCCTTCGACTACGCGCAGCGCTCCCTTCAGGAGCACTTCCATCTCATGAGCCTCGACGGCTGCGGACTCGCCGCCCGCCCTCTCGCCGTCGGAGCCGCCGCCGCCATCCTTCACTATGCGCGCGAGACCCAGAAGTCCACCCTCGACCACCTCGACCGCCCCACCTGGTACGACCGTTCCGATTCGCTCATCCTCGACGCTGCCACCGTGCGCAACCTCGAACTCCTCGAACCCCTCTTCGCCGATGGCTTGAAGGAAGGCACTCTCATCCATGTCCTCGATGAGACCCTCACCGGCATGGGAGCCCGTCTGCTTCGACGCCGCCTGCTTCGTCCCGCCTTCCACCTCCCCGAGATCGAAGCCCGTCTCGATTCCGTCCAGTCCCTGCTTGCCTCGAGCATCGAGCGCGGCGAACTCCGTAAAATCCTCGGCTCCATTCTCGATCTCGAACGCCTCCTCTCCAAGGTCGCCCTCGGAACAGCCAATCCCAGGGAACTGCACGCGCTCGGCGTCTCCCTCTCCGCTGTCCCCACCCTCCGGCAGGTCTGTGCTCCTTTCTCCGGCCGCCTTGCGGAAATCGCCTCACACCTCGATGACGTAGCCGAAGTCCGAGACGCCATCCTCAACGCCATCACCGCCGAGCCGCCCGTCTCCCTCGCCGGCGGCGGAGTCATCCGCGATGGCTTCGACCCCGCCCTTGACGAATTGCGGGACATCTCCCGCAACAGCAAACAGTACATCGCCCGGATCGAACTGCGCGAACGCGCCCGCACCGGCATCGCCTCCCTCAAAGTACGCTTCAACAACGTCTTCGGCTACTACATCGAGATCTCCAAAGCCAACCTCCACCTCGCTCCACCCGGCTATGAGCGCAAGCAGACCCTCGTCAATGCCGAGCGCTTCACCACCCCCGAACTCAAGGAACTCGAGGTCAAAATCCTCGAGGCCGAGGAGCGTATGCTCGCCATCGAGCGCGACCTCTTCTCCCGCCTCCGTTCCCTCGCCGCCGCTGAGGCTTCCCGCATCCGCTTCACCGCCGCCGCTGTCGCTGAACTCGATGTCGCCGCCGCCCTCGCCCAGGTCGCGGCGGAAAATCGATATTGCCGTCCGAAATTCTCCCCAAACGGACTCATGCACGCCGTCGCCGCCCGCCATCCCGTCATCGAGAAACTCGCCTCCCGCGACGCCTCCCGCTTCATCCCCAACGATGTCCACCTCGACCCCGCCGGCAAATTCATCGGCGTCATCACCGGGCCCAACATGGGAGGCAAGTCCACCTACCTCCGCCAGTGCGCTCTCCTCATCGTCCTCGCTCAGATGGGGTCCTTCGTCCCCGCCGAATCCGCTACCCTGCCTCTCACGGACCGTGTGTTCACCCGCGTCGGAGCCTCCGATAACCTCGCCCGCGGCCGCTCCACCTTCATGGTCGAGATGACCGAAACCGCCGCTATCCTCAACACCGCCACTCCCACCAGTTTCATCGTCCTCGACGAGGTCGGCCGCGGCACCGCAACCTTCGACGGCATGTCGCTCGCCTGGGCTGTCATCGAGCACCTCCACGACCGCATCCGCGCCAAGACTCTCTTTGCCACCCATTACCATGAGCTAACCGAACTATCCGATCCACTCGAAGGCGTCACGAACCTGCAGGTCGCCGTTAAGGAATCTGGCGATCAGATCGTTTTCCTCCGCAAGGTTTTGCCCGGTTCCGCCGATAAGAGCTATGGAATTGAAGTGGCCCGCCTGGCCGCGCTGCCCCAGTCGGTCATCGCGCGTGCCCGCGAAGTTCTCGCCTTGCACGAGAAAACGGAACATCAGATGAGTGGTGAACTCAGCCCCAAAGCCCGCCGCTCTCCTATGCAGATTCAGCTCTTTGAACCCGTCAATTACCACATCGCCGGCCGCATCCGCCACCTCAATCTCGATCAGATCCGCCCCATCGAAGCCCTTCAGCTTCTCGCCGATCTTCAGAAGGAGCTGAAGGGCCTTTGATCATCGCCGGCATCATGAGTGGCACCTCTCTCGATGGCATTGATGTCGCCATCGTCGAGATCACCGGAGAGGGCTGGAACAAGAAGGTAACCACTCTCGCGCACTACACCACCCCTTACTCCCAGGCCGTCCGCGGAGCCCTGCTCGCCGTCTCCAATGCCGGTACGCACACCGCCCAAATCGGCTTGCTCCACTTCCTCCTGCCGGAACTCTACGCCAAAGCCGTTCGCGGCCTCTGCCTGAAGGCGGGAATTCCCCTCCGCTCCCTCCAACTTGTCGGCTGCCACGGCCAGACGATTCTCCACATCGCCGATCCCACGCGTTTTCTCGGCTATCGCCTCAATTGCACCCTCCAGATCGGCGACGGCAGCGTACTCGCCGAACGCCTCTCCGTCCCCGTCGTCTCCGATTTCCGCCCGCGCGACATGGCCTCCGGAGGGCAGGGAGCTCCGCTTGTCCCCTACGTCGATTACCTCCTTCTCCGGCATCGCAAACGTGGCCGCGTCGCCCTCAACATCGGCGGCATCGCCAACCTCACCGCCATCCCTCCTTCTTCCCCGCCTTCGAAAGTGATCGCCTTCGATACCGGTCCCGGGAATATGGTGATGGATCAGTTGGTCAGCCTCCACACTCGCGGTTCGCGCCGCTATGACCGCGATGGCGTCATCGCCCGCAGAGGCAAGATCAGCCGCTGGCTCTTACGCATCCTGCTGCGCGATCCCTTCTTCCGCAAGCAACCCCCGAAAAGCGCCGGCCGCGAAGAATACGGCGAGGAATTCGTCGAACACCTCGTGAGCACACGCTTGCCCATGGAAGACCTTGTCGCCACTGCCGGAGCCCTCACCGCCTCCACCATCGCTCTCGGCATCCGCCGCCACGTCATGCCTGTCATGCCCGTCCATGACCTCGTCGTCTCCGGCGGAGGCGTCCACAACCGGTTCGTCCTCAACCTCCTCGCCTCGGAGCTCCCCAACGTCTCCATCCATTCCAGCGCCGAATTCGGCGCCGACCCCGACGCCAAGGAAGCCATCGCCTTTGCCGTCCTCGCCTACGAAACCTGGCACGGCCGTCCCTCCAACCTCCCCTCTGCCACCGGAGCCTCTCACCCCCTCGTCTTGGGCAAGATCAGCCCCGGCCCTCCCGCCGGAAACCGCCGCCCCAACAAACGGAAAGCGGACAGCTAACTCGTAGATCAACCCGAAGTTCGGCCTGCCGATGGCGGCAAGCACGCGCGGAGAGCCCTCGGGGTTTCAAACAGACTGGCGCAGTGCGATTGATGGGCGAAGCGTCGAGTTTCGATGGTTACCGGAGATTTCGCGGTTCCCAGCAACAACGAATTCGGCCTATCCGCCCGTGGAGTTCGCGAATTACCTCCACCGGCGTCTGAATTGCCGCCGCCGAGGCATGGACAGCTTCATGGCTCACCTCACAGGCAGGCGATTACGGCGTCACGAACTTCAGCGGATCGACTGGCGCCGCCAAGATCCGGAGTGCGCACCGCTCCCTCAGCCAGCACCCGGCGGACGGCTTCCTCCACGGCGGCCGCAGCCGCGCCCTGTCCCAAATGATCGAGCAGCATGGACGCGCACAGGATCGCGGCGAGCGGATTGGCGATGCCGCGTCCGGCGATGTCGGGCGCCGAGCCGTGAACAGGCTCGAACAGGGAAGGCGAGCGGCGGGAAGGGTCGAGATTGGCGCTGGCCGCAAGGCCGATGGAACCCGCCACAATGGCGGATAGATCGCTCAGGATATCGCCGAAAAGATTCGACGCCACCACCACATCGAAGCTGTGCGGACGCCGCACGAAGTTCATCGCCGCAGCATCCACCAGCAGCGATTCGGTTTCGATCTCCGGAAACTCGCGCGCCACCGATTGGAACACGCGATCCCACAGCACCATGCTGTATGCCTGTGCGTTCGACTTCGTGACCGAAGTGACGCGATTTTTACCGTCCCGCCTGGCGGCCAGTTCGAACGCGTAACGGATGACGCGGTCGCATCCATGCCGCGTGAAAACGGAGGACTGCACGGCAACCTCATCGGCCTGGTTCTGGTGGACGAAGCCGCCCACCGGAGCGTATTCTCCTTCCGTATTTTCCCGGATCACCACCATGTCGATCTCGCGGGGCGGAAAATGCTTGAGCGGCGACTCGACACCCGGATAGAGTACGGCGGGCCGGACATTGACATATTGATCAAACCCGCGGCGGATGGGGAGCAAGAGGCCATGCAGCGTGACATGGTCCGGAATGTCCGGATGACCCACCGCGCCCAACAGGATGGCGTCCGCCGGGCGCAGTGTGTCGAGTGCATTAACAGGCATCATGCGGCCGTGGCGGAAATAGTATTCCGAACCCCAATCGTGCTCCTCGAAGGTCATCCTGAAGCCATGCCGCGCGGCGGCTTTCTCCATCACGCGCATGGCGCAGGCCGTAACCTCGCCGCCGATACCGTCGCCGGCGATCACCTGAATCCGGTAGTTCTGCATGCCTCAGGAATTTTACTTCATCCGGCGTCTTGGGTTACGCCTCGCCGCCGCGAAGCGCAAACGCTTAGAATAGGGACAGATGGGCGATTTCTGGCGACATAGGGCCTTCTTCATCCAGTGCGTCCTGGCCGGGATCTCCGTCTGTCTTCTGGGCCTCGAACTCTGGACGCTCCGCCAGATGGAGGCTGCGCAACGTCCGGTTGCATCGGGAACCGTAGCCGGCGCGGGCGCGCTGCCGATTGAGAAGGTGTTCTCCTTCCCCGAAGTCACTTGCGGACCGAAAACCACGCTGGTCTTCACTCCCGCACAGACTCCGAAACAAACGCCGCATCCAGGCAACGTAACGCTCCTCGCCCGTGAGCAGTTTCAATACGGCCTCGGCCTCACCGCCTGCGTCTTCTGCGGACTCATGCTCGGCGTCGCTTTCTCCTACCGCACCGTTCTCCGCGAGACGCGCCTCGCCCAACTCAAATCCTCGTTCGTCTCCAATGTTTCGCATGAAATGAAGACGCCGCTCGCCACCATCCAGATGTTCGCGGAAACTCTCGAGACCGGCCGGGTCCACGACCAGCAGAAACTCGTCGAGTACTACCAGGTGATCCACAAAGAAAGCCGTCGTCTGGGGCAAATGATCGAGGATGTCCTCGACTTCGCCCGCATGGAGAACCATACGCGGCGATTTCAATTCTCCCCGGCCGACATCGGCGATCTGGTCGAGGATGTCGCCGCAATGTTCGAACAACAGGTGGAAATGGCTGGAGGGCGCATGGAAGTGACCGTCGAACGGCCTTTGCCATCGCTGCCGGTCGACTCCAAGGCTCTCGGACAGGCGGTGCAAAATCTCCTCGGCAACGCGCTCAAGTATTCGGCGGCGGTGAAAGACATCCGTGTCGCCGTTGCCACGCGCAATTCCGGAGTCGCCATCGAGGTTTCCGACCGCGGCATCGGAATTCCCGAAGCCGAGCAGAGCCGCATTTTCGACAAGTTCTACCGTGTCGACGCCGGCCTGGCGCATAATACAAAAGGCGCTGGGTTGGGGCTGGCCATGGCGAAGCACATCGTGAAAGCGCACGGGGGCGAGATCACGGTGGAAAGCCGCGTCGGTGAAGGAAGCCGCTTCACGATCCTGCTGCCGCGAAGAGGATCGTCCTGGTGGAGTGCGGATGGACAACGAGTCGCCGAAGCTGCTTATCGTCGAGGATGAACCCGAGTTGGCCCTGGGCCTGCAGGATAATTTTGAATTCGAGGGTTACACGGTTTCCACTGCCGCCGATGGCGAAGAAGGCCTCCGCAAAGCGCTTGCTGAAGCTCCGGATCTGATTCTGCTCGACATCATGCTGCCGAAGATGAGCGGCCTCGAGGTATGCCGTACGCTGCGCAAGCGCGGCATCACCACTCCCATCCTCATGCTCACCGCGCGCACACAGGAAAAGGATGTCGTCGAGGGACTCGAAACCGGAGCCGACGATTATGTCGCCAAGCCGTTCAGCATCCGCGAACTCGTGGCGCGTGTGCGCGCCCACTTGCGGCGCATGGCGCCCAAGCCCCCCGATCCGGACGAATACGAGTTCGGCGGCCTCCATCTCGATTTCCGCAACTACCAGGCAACCCGCGGCGGCGAGGCGCTGCTGCTCTCCCCGCGCGAGTTTGAACTGCTTCGCTTCTTTGTCCGTCATCGCGGCGAGGTGGTGACGCGCGAGCAACTGCTGGAGCAGGTCTGGGGCATCACGTCGCAAATCATGACGCGCACCGTGGACAACCACATCGCCAAGCTCCGCCAGAAGGTAGAGGAGGAGCCCTCCGACCCGCGCTGGATTGTCACCGTGCACCGCAGCGGATACAAATTCCTCGGGTGATATCCTTTGAAGCAATGCGGTTTTCGCCCGGTCTCGATTACACGCGCCTCACTTACCGCTACAGCGGCCGCGATTTTCGTCTTACGGACGTGGCCGGCAGCGTCGTGCGTGAAATCCTCGCATAAAACTCCATCGCAGTATGATGGAAAGACCCATGTACTGGAGGGGCTTATTCTGCTTGGGCCTGGCGGCTCTGTTTGCGCGCGCGGAAACCGGCGAGGAGTTCTTCGAAAAAAAGATCCGGCCCGTGCTGGCGGAAAAGTGCTACGGCTGCCATAGCGCGAAAGTGAAATCGCCGATGGGCGGCTTGCGCCTCGATACGGCCGCCGCGCTGCGCAAAGGCGGTGACAGCGGACCAGCAGTGGCGCCGGGTGATCCGGCGAAGAGCCCGTTGATGGAAGCCATCCGCTACACCAGCCTGCGCATCAAAATGCCGCCCACGGGCAAGCTCCCCGACGAGCAGATTTCCGATTTCGAGAACTGGATCCGCATGGGCGCGCCCGATCCCCGGAAGGAAGAGCAGCCCTCTCCCACTGCGCGGAAGAAAACCATCGATTGGGAGCAGGCGCGAAAATACTGGGCCTTCCAGCCTGTCCGCAAACCTGCCGTGCCCACTGTGCAGAATGTCTCCTGGGTTCGCACCCCGGTGGACGCCTTCGTGCTCGCCAAACTCGGAGAGCGTCGTCTGAATCCCGCCCCGCCCGCTGACAAGCGAAGCTGGATCCGGCGTGTCACCTTCGACCTTATCGGGCTGCCTCCCACTCCCGAGGAAGTCACCGCATACCTCAGCGACAATTCGGCCGAAGCCGACCGGCGCGTGGTAGACCGTCTGCTCTCCTCGCCCCACTACGGCGAACGCTGGGCGCGCCACTGGCTTGACCTGATGCGCTTCGCCGAGACCAATGGCCATGAATTCGATAACGACAAGCTCGATGCGTGGCGATATCGCGACTACGTGATTCGCGCCTTCAATGAGGACGTGCCCTACAACCAGTTCGTGCGCGAACACATTGCCGGAGATCTGCTGCCCGGGAAACGGCGCAGCCCCGACGGCGCGTATTGGGAATCTCCCATCGGCACCGGGATGTTCTGGCTGTGGGAGGTGCTCAACAGCGCCACCGATTCGGTCAAATCGCGCGCCGACACGGTGGACAACCAACTGGACGTGCTCGGCAAGACGTTCCTTGGACTGACCGTGGCTTGCGCCCGCTGCCACGACCACAAATTCGATCCCATCCCCACGGCGGATTATTATTCACTCGCCGGCATCATGCACAGCACGGAGATTCGCGAAGCCGTAATTGACTCGCCGGAGCGTGCGCGGGAAATCGCCTCGCTGCACCAGCGGCTCACCGATGTGAATGAACAGATCCGCGCGCTGCTGCCTCCGCCACCGGCGAGCAAGTCGGCGGTTTTGAAATTGCGGCCAGGCGACATTCTATTCGAGGATTTCGAGGACCTTGGCTACGCCGGCTGGACACCCACCGGCGAGGCTTTCGGCAGCGCTCCCTCCCATACGGTGGCCCCCAACCAGCCGCTGAACAACTATCGCGGAGAAGGCATGGCGAACTCCTTTGGCGGCGGCACGGACCGGCTGGTGGGCTCACTTACGTCAAAGACCTTCAAGATGCCCAAGCTTTGGGTTCACGTCCGCATGGCAGGAGTGAAGCCGCCCAAAGCGCTCAAGGAGAACCAACTGCTGCGGCTCACCATCGTCGCCGATGGCCACAAGAGCGAACACATCATCCCCAGCGGCAAGCCGGGCTTCGAATGGCGGTCGAGCCGCATGACGAAGGAGATCGGCCGCCAGTGCTATTTCGAAATCGTCGACCGCAGCCGCAACGGGCACATCGTCATCGACAAGATCGTGATCTCCGGCAATGAGAAACCTCCCGAGGAAGAGGCTGTCGAAGCCGGACCGGAGCGCCTCGAAGACCTGGCATCCTCGCTGCCCGCGGCTACGCAAGCGAAGATCGCGGCGCTCGAGCAGCAGCGCGCCCGGCTCGAAGAACAAATCCCTGAATCGGCGTTCGCTATGATCAGCCGCGATGACTCCCCGCGCAACGTCAGGCTGCACATTCGCGGCAATCATCAGAACCTGGGCGAGGAGGAACCGCGGCAGTTCCTGCGGATCATCGCCGGCGATCACCAACCGCCCATCGAAAACGGAAGCGGGCGCCTCGAGTTGGCCGGATGGATGGCGAGCGAAAGCAATCCGCTGACCGCCCGCGTCATGGTGAACCGCATCTGGAAACATCATTTCGGCAGCGGCATCGTGCGCACCGTGGACAACTTCGGAAAGATGGGCGAAGCGCCCTCGCATCCCGAACTGCTCGATTGGCTGGCGTGCCGGTTTATGGAGAGTGGCTGGAGCGTGAAGCAGATGCAGCGGCTGATGGTGCTCTCGAACACTTATTGTATGTCCTCACAGGAGACCGCGGAAGCGGGGCAGGCCGACCCGCGCAACGCTCTGCTTCACCACATGCCCGTGCGAAGGCTCGAGGCCGAGGAGATCCGCGATTCCATCCTCGCGGTGTCCGGCAGGCTGGATCAAAAGATGTTCGGCCCCGGAATCATGCCGCACATCAGTAAATACCAGGATGGACGCGGCAAGCCCGAGTCCGGGCCTCTCGATGGGGATGGGCGCCGCAGCATCTACATCAACGTCCGCCGCAACTTCCTCACTCCGATGTTTCTCGCCTTCGACTATCCGCTGCCGGTGTCCACCACCGGCAACCGCAGCGTCTCCACAGTCCCGTCGCAGGCGCTGATGATGATGAACAACGAATTCGTGGCGGCGGAAGCGAGAGCATGGGCGCTCGAACTGCTGCGCGAGGAGCCGGATCCATCGAAGAGAATCGACAAGCTCTACGCGGCTGCATTCGCGCGCCCGCCGGAGGATTGGGAGAAACAGGAGACGCTCGCGTTCGTCGAGAAACAATCGTCGAAGCTCGCCCGGGATGGAGACGCCGCACCCGCGGCCGCAGCGTGGGGCGATCTGTGCCATGTACTGATGAATTCAGCGGAGTTCATTTATGTTCGATAGAAGCGCAAAGGGCACGTCCCGCGCCACTGAAGTACAAGGAACATCGCAATGTCTCGCGGCGCGGGCGGGCTCCGTTTTGCGCGTGTTCCTTAGAACCGCTCACCACAGGCGCGGCATGACTCGCCGTGACATGCTGTGCCGCTGCGCCAATGGCTTCGGCGGTCTCGCGCTGCTCCATCAGATGGCCCGCGAGGCGCACGGCGGAACCCTCAAGCCGCACTTCGCTCCCAAAGCGAAGTCGGTGATCTTCCTCTTCATGGACGGCGGCCCTTCGCAGATGGATTCCTTTGATCCCAAGCCGCGATTGACGAAGGAGAGCGGGCAGAAGATCCCCATCAAGACGCCGACCACGGTGTTCAATATCAGCGACAAGGTCTTCGGTTCGCCGTATACATTCCGCAAATATGGTCAGAGCGGAGCCGACGTGAGCGAATTGTTTCCGCACGTGGCCGCCTGCGTCGATGATATGGCCATCATCCGCTCGATGGTGGCCGACCACAGTGAACATACGGCGGCGAACTACTTCATGCATTCGGGCTCAGGCTTCCAGGGCCGGCCGAGCATGGGCGCATGGGTCACCTACGGACTGGGAACCGAAAGCGAGAATCTTCCCGGCTTCGTCGTGCTCGAGAGCGGATTGATTCCGCCCGGCGGCCTCGATTGCTTCGGCAGCGGATTCCTTCCGGCCAGCTACCAGGGCACGCTGTTCCGCCAGGGCAAGCACCCCATCGCCGACCTGCAACCGCTCGAGGACGATGCGGAGTTGCAGAAGAACAAACTGGCGCTGCTTGGGAAGCTGAATCAGGGCGTGCTGGAACGGTTCGGGAAGGTGAGCGAGATTGAAGCAACCATTTCGAACTACGAGATGGCGTTCCGCATGCAAACCGCCGTGCCGGAGCTGCTCGACTTCTCGAAAGAATCAGAGGCGACGAAGAAGCTGTATGGCATCGATGAGGAACTCACAGGAGAATTCGGACGCGAATGTCTGATTGCCCGCCGCCTGGTGGAGCGCGGCGTGCGCTTCATCGAACTGTTGACGCCCGCGCGCAAAGGCCTCGACCGCTGGGACCAGCACCTTGGACTCGAGAACGGCCACCGCATCAATGCCAGGTCCACTGACAAGCCGATTGCCGGATTGCTGAAGGATCTGAAGTCGCGCGGACTGCTCGACCAGACGCTCGTGGTGTGGGGCGGCGAATTCGGTCGCACGCCGTGCGCGCAGTTCCCTGACGGCGGGTCCGTTTCCAACATCGGGCGCGACCACAATCCCTTCGGCTTCACCATGTGGATGGCCGGCGGCGGAATCAAGGGCGGGCAGGTCTACGGAGCCACGGACGAATACGGATATTTCGCCGTCGAAAACAAGGTGCACGTCCATGACCTGCACGCCACCATGCTTCATCTCCTTGGACTCGATCACACGCGGCTCACCTTCCGCTACAGCGGGCGCGACATGCGCTTGACCGATGTCGCGGGCAACGTCGTGAAGGATCTGCTTGCCTGATCTGCTGCTATATAATGCTAGGCCATGAAGACGAAACTCGCCATTGCCGGACTCATGGTCTGCGCGGCCGCCATTTTCTATCTGGATGCCCAGACATCCCCGAATCCTAACTACAAACCGAAGCGCATCAACAAAGCAATCGAACTGCTCGAACAGGGCCAGCCCATCTATTACACGGGCGGTCATGGCGGGTACGAAGAAGGCAAGCGCCTGGCGCATACCTGGGCCGACTACATCAATTACGAGATGGAGCACGGTTCGCTCGACTTCACCGCGCTGCGCGCGTTCATGAAGGGACTGGTGGATGGAGGACCGGCGAAGAGCGGCCACCGTACGCCCGCGGTCATCGTGACGCTGCCGGTGTTGGGCGTGAATGAGGCGCACATGAACGCAAACTTCTGGGTGGTACAGCAAACGCTTGCCACGGGAGCGCATGGAGTCCTGTTGTGCCACGCGCGGAGCCCTGAGGCAGTCAAGATATTCGTCGAAGCCTGCCGCTATCCGAATGCCAAGCCCGTGGTGCCCACCCTTGGTGAAGGATTGCGCGGCAACGGCAGCCAGGGCTATGCATCGCAGATCTGGGGGGTCTCGGCTGCCGAGTACACCAAGCGCGCCGACGTGTGGCCTCTGAATCCGAACGGTGAGATCATGCTGGGCCTCAAGGTGGAGGACAAGTATGCGCTGGCCAATGCGGACAAAGTTACGGGCGTACCCGGAATCGCGTTCGCGGAATGGGGACCTGGGGACATGGGACTTTCGCTGAACCTCCCCGACGGCCACACTGCCAACGAAACGTTGCACCCGGAGATGGCGAGCGCCCGCAAGCGCGTGCTCGAAGCCTGCAAACGGCACAAACTCGCCTTCCTCAACACCGTGCGCCCCACCGACGTCAGCGCGATGATCGACGAAGGCGTGCGCATTGGCTCGGGCGGACAGGAAGCCGCGGAAAAGGGCCGCCGCTACACCAAGCGGACAATGCCCTGGTAGAGTGTAACAATAATGACGCGACGTCAATTGATGGCGGCGGCAGGTTCAGCCGCCGCCATATTCCCCAAGGCGGTGGCGCAGTCCAACAGCCGTGGCTTGGGCGGATCTCCCACGGCGTTCCTTCACCGTGTACGCGCGGCGCGCGAGGCCAAACAGGAGTTCGACATCCTCGAACACTGCCATAAGCTAGGGCTGAGCGGCACGGAAACGTTCCGGCCGCCGGCGACGCCCGAAGCCATCAAAAGCTACCGGCGGAAGGCGGAAGGCTATGGTCTGCGCGTCGTCTTCAACGTCCCGCTCCCGAAGACGTCCGTTGACGTGGCCGCGTTCGATAACGGCGTCAAGGCAGCGAAGGAAGCCGGCGGAATTGCCATCCACGCCGCGATGACGGCGCGGCGTTATGAGGAGTTTGATACTTTCGCGGCATTCAAGCAGAACTTCGAACTGTGCCAGCGGATGGTGGAGTTAGCGGAACCCGTGCTCCGCAAGCACCGGATGCGCCTGGCCATCGAGAACCATAAGGGATGGCGTTCGCCCGAGCACGCAGCCTGGATTAAGCGCTTGGGAAGCGAATGGGTGGGAGTGTGCCTCGACTTCGGCAACAACCTGTCTCTCTGCGAAACTCCTGAGCAGACGTTCGAAAATCTGGCGCCGTATACCGTTTTCTGCCACATCAAGGACATGGGCCTCGAGAGCTACCGGGATGGATTTCTGCTGTCGGAAGTGCCCTTCGGCCATGGCGTAACGAACCTCGGGCAGATGGTGCAGAATTTGAGAAAACGAGATCCTAATATGCTCTTCTGCCTGGAGATGATCACGCGCGATCCACTGAAGATCCCCGTCTTCACCGATAGGTACTGGGCGACTTTCGATGATTCCCACAGCCCCCTACCGGCCCGCGATCTGGCCCGTGTGCTCCGTTTGGTCCGCGACAATCCACCGAAAACTCCGCTGCCGCGCGTCGACGGTCTGAGCGCCGCCGCGCAGATCAAGGCGGAGGATGCCTACAACCGGCAATGCATCGACTACGCCCGCCGGCATCTCGATCTGTGACTACCCGGCGGACTTTACTGGACCTGGCCGTTCACGCGGCCGCGCTTCCCGGAGCAGCGGAATTCTTCGGCGCCTGGCTCCAGGCGGCGCAGGCCCATCATTCCTCCGCTCCACCGGAGCCTCCCTTGCTTCGTACCTACAAGCCCAGGTTCTTTTCAGCCGAAGACTTCGCGGCGTTGCAGGCATTCACGGAAATCCTGATCCCCACGGACGACACTCCCGGAGCGCGCGAGGCGCACTGCGCGCACTACATCGACTTCGTCCTCCATTCCTCGACGGGCTATGCGCCGGAGGTGCGGAAACAATGGCGCGAGGCCATGGCGGCGCTGAAGCAGGCAGGGTTCCATGCGGCCGGCAATGCTGAGAGGGAGAAGCTGGTGTCGGAGATGTCGAAACCCGAAAGAGACAGCGAAGCCACGCACCCCGCCTTTGCGGCCTACCGCCTGATCAAACAACAGAATACCTTTGCGTTTTATACATCCCGCGCCGGAATGATCGAAACCCTCGATTACCGCGGCAATTCCTACAACGAAACCTTCCCCGCCTGCACGCATCCCGAACATCAGGTGGTGGACTAAGAAACGCATGGCGAAGTCATACGATGTCATCGTGGTGGGATCGGGCGCCTGCGGAGGCTGGGCGGCAATGGAGCTTTCCAAAGCGGGCATGAAAGTGCTCATGCTCGAAGCAGGCAGCGCCGTGAATCCGGCAAAGGATTTTCATCACACGTTCCTCTATCAGATGGACTACCGCGGGCTGGGCAAGCCCGGGCTTCTGCGGCGTTACTCCGGCACCGAGCGCAACTACCGGATCATGCTCGACAACGAGGAGAATCCCTACACCACGGCTCCCGGATCCATTTACCACTGGCTGCGGTCGCGCGTGCTCGGCGGGCGCACGTTGCACTGGTCGCGCGCCACGGACCGCATGGCGGATTACGAATTCAAGGCCGCCTCCCGCGACGGCTGGGGTATGGATTGGGCGGTAACCTACGCCGATATGAAGCCATATTACGACCGCGTGGAAAACTTCATTGGCGTCAGCGCTTCCCGGGACGGCTTCCCGCAATTTCCTGATGGCCCCTTTCTTCCACCCATGCCGCTGAACTGCGCGGAGTCCATCTTCCAGGCAGCGGCGAAGAGCCTTGCGTGGCCGGTGACGCACCGCCGCCTGGCGCAGTTGACGCGCATGCACAACAACCGTCCGCCCTGCCACTACTGCGGCAATTGCATCAATGGCTGCGATGTCGGAGCGATGTTCAATACGGTGGCGGTGACGCTGCCGCCGGCTTTGAAGACGGGGAATCTCGAGGTCCGCACGGACACTGTAGTGGCGCGCGTGCGGATGAACGCCGAGAACCGCGCGCGGGGGGTCACCTATATCGAGCGGTACACGAAGAAATCCGTCGACGTCGACGCGAAATATGTCATCCTTGCCGGCTCGACGCTCGAGAACACGCGGCTGATGCTGCTCTCCGCCAAGGGTGGGCTGGCCAACTCGAGCGGCACGCTGGGGCATTACATGATGGACCAGGTGAGCGGAGGAGGAGTCAGCGGCTTCCTTCCCAGGTTGAAGGGCGGTCCAAGCCGCCTTGACGACGGGAAGTCAGCGGGCATCACAATTCCGAACTTCCAGAACATCGGCAGGAAGACAGAGCGCAAGGATTTCATTCGCGGTTATGTGATGAACGCCACCGGAGGGCAGACAGAGTATCCATATTTTGCATCGTCCCTGCCCGGGTACGGCTCGGATTGGAAGAAGGAAGTGAAGAGCCGCTACGTCGCGCAGGCGCGCGTATGGATCGCGGGCGCCGAGATGCTGGCGAGAAAGGAGAACTTCGTCGAACTCGATCCGGAAGTGAAAGACCACTGGGGCATCCCCGTCTTAAAAATCCACTTCACCCATCACGAAAACGACCGCAAGCTCATCACCGATTTTCAGGAGAAGGCGGAAACGCTGTTCCGCAAGGCCGGCGGTGAGATCATTGCCGCGCCTGGTCGCGAGGCCGGCGTGGGACGCCGCCGTGCTCTGGGCGGCTCCATTCACGAGGTGGGCACAGCGCGGATGAGCGCAAGCCAAAAGGAAGGCGTGTTGAATTCCTTTTGTCAGACGCATGACATCCCCAACCTGTACGTGTTCGGGGGAAATGCCTTCCCATCCACCGGGGACAAGCATCCCACGCTGACCATGATGGCGCTCAGCGCGCGAGGCTGTGATCTTTTGCTCGAGCAGGCGAAAGGGAAAAAGGGCTAAGCTCTTACCGGCGCAGGAACATTCCCCGAGTAGATCTCAATGGCGCGGCGCGCCATTTGCTGCACGGTGTAGTGCTGCCGCACCCCCGCATAGCCATTCGCCGACAGCTCCTCGCGAACCTTGGGATGCTCGTACAGCCGCATGATCTGCCTGCCGAAGCTCACCGGCTGATCCGGATCGGCAAGCACGCCGCCTCCGGTCTTCTCGATCATTTCGGGAAACGCCCCGTGCCGCGGCTGCACCACGGGCACGCCGCACGCCATGGCTTCGAGCACGTAGAGACCTTTGGTTTCGGCGTAAAGACTGGGGACCGAAAGAACGTCGAGGCTGCGCAGAAAGCCCGCTTTCTGTTCGCGATCCAACACGCCGTGATAGTGGAATTCCCCCGCGAGGCCCCAGTCCTTCATCTGCTTTTCAATGATACGCAGGTACTCCTTCTGCTCGGCAGCCATGTAACCGGCGGCCTCGAGACGGCTGGGCGGGAGTCCACCCTCCCGGCGCATCCAACGGTAGGCCTCGCACAGCAGATGCAGGCTCTTCTCGGGAGTGATGCGCGCCATGTAGCCGATGCGGAACGGAGCAGCGGGACGGGATTCGCGCATTTCGAATCCCTTGGTGTGAATACCGAGCGGCGCCACGTGCAGGCGGTCCTTGGGAAGATCGAGGTAGGCGGCCATGAGCCGCGCGCAAAATTCGCTGACGGCCACGAAGCCATCGGCATTGGAGACCTGGCGGCGAAGCAGGCTCAGCGACTGGCTGCGGTAAGGCTCCCGCAACCCTTCGAGAAAGAGATCCTCGCCCTGAAGCGTGACGAAGACCGGGCGCTTCGTCACCTGGCGAATTGGCTCCGCCATCGAAATGAGCAGCGAGTTCGGCAAGGTCACCACGTCGGGCCGGTCCAGATGGGCCAGGTGGCGGCGCAGCTTCTCGAACTCCTTCTTCTGCGGCCCGCGCTCGCCCTGGAGCATGGCGACTGTCATCTCGCCCAGGAATTTCGGATCGACAGGTATGGAATGCCTGGAGGCAGCCTTGAGCGCCAAGCGAGAGTCCCATAGCTTGTCCAGAACCCAGGGCGTCTTACGGAAGAGCGAGGAATGCTGCTGGAGATAGACGCTGATACCGCCGAACAGCACGTGGCCGTCGCTGACGTTTTCTTCATCCACCAGCGTCGGCGTGTACACCGGCATCAGCAACACGTCATGGCCTTGCGCCTTTAACTCCGCCGCCAGGGCGTTGTCCCGCAGACAACTTCCGCAGTACATGTTCGCTGCGCCGGCCGTGAGGGCGAAGATACGCATGGCTCGTCTATTGCACGACCTCGCGCGTCCGGAGATCGAACTTGCCTTTCACCTGTGTGGCTCCGATATCAGACCAGTGTAGCCGAAGGTGCGTTGAGACTCGCGCTTCGTCTTCCAGCGACGCGAAAATTCATGGAACTTCTCCCGTCCCGGGTACGTTGAATCTCTTAACGGAATTGCCGATGCCCTACCTACCGGATCGAACCGGCTCGTCGGATATGACGCGTCCTCTGGTCATGGTTCTCTTTGCGGCCAGTTGTCTTCTGTCGCTGGTCTCGTGGTACACCACACAACAAGGAATGGCCTTGTATCTCAGCCCCTGGTTCGCACTGCTGGCCTCCCTGGGAATTCAAACGGCCTTGGTCATCACAGCGTGGCTTGTCGGCATCACACGTGAGCGGCGCGCGCTTCTGGTAACCGTCTATGTTTGTACGGCAATGGTTTCCATCGCCTTCTCTTACGTCAGCCTCTACACCTGGTTCTCCGCCCGTGAACGCCCGGCGGAAATCGAGCGTAAGCTGTATGACGCACTTGGCGAATCCGCGATGAAGGCCGATCAGTTGCTCACAGCATCGGCGGCCGAGCAGCAGAAGCACGTCCTCGCGCTGGACGAGATGACCGCCGCGGAGAAGAAAGCCGGATACATTTCCCGCGCCCAGGATGCCGACCCGTATTTGGCGCGTGTTCGCGAGGCGGTCGCCCGCGAAGCCCAAACCTACAGTTCCGCCTATCGCGAAGGTTCCGGCGAGGGACTGCGCTACACGGCGTTCGACCGCTACTCCCGCCTCGCTCGCCAATCCCTCGACCAAATGCGGGATTCGCAGCGCGCGCTCGCCGTCTGGCGTGCGGCCCGTAAGCCCACCGACCCGAGCGAAAAACAGATCCGCGATCTTGAAGGCCTCATCGCAGCCGTTCCCTGGACGGACGTGGAACAGGCCCGGCATTCCGGGGCCATCGAGAAGCCTTCCCTTCCCAACTTCGCCTCCTACGTCGACCGCACCACCTCTAACCAGGAAGACCTCTTGGTGGCATTTGACGAATTGGCGAGTAATGCGTCCGGACGCCCAGCCTTTTCCCTCGCTCTGGCGGCCTTCATCGATGTCGTGATCTTCCTGCTCGCCTGGGCCGCCGGACCCCATATGTCCGGACCCTCCGAACAGCGTTGGTGGATGGCGGGCGCTGCCATCGATGGCGCCGACCCGCAGATCTTCCTCCGCGGCTTCCTGCGCAAGATGTACCCCGCCACGAGCGGCGGCGTCTGCGTCGCATCCGATCAACTGACTCCAGGCGAGCAGCAACTGTGCCTCGCGCTGAGTAATCATCGTCTGGCCGTAATCACACGCCAGGAAGATCGCCTCGTGTACCTGGTCGAGGAGAATACGCACCAGGTGCTGTTGAGCGCTCTCGCCACGCCCTCCTTCTCCATGCGCGCCGCCGCGCCGGGAGCGTCACCCGCGGCCTGATAGGAAATCAGGTTTCCTCGGTCCCGGCCGGCAACTCCTCCAGTCGACGCAGGCGGCGCTCCCAGACCGAGCGGCAGTGTGGAATCCATTGCTCAGCAGCCACTGCGGCAAGCGTAATGCCGAGCGGCTCGGCCAGCCGCGATGCGGAAACAGGGCCTTTGCTCACCCTTTCCCTAATCGCCCGGCGGTTGGAATCGCCCGTGTCCTCCATCCCGCTTCGCGGCGCTCCGGACCGTCCGCGCTCTCGAAGAAGGCTCCCTACGGCTCCGGATTCAGGATGCGTCACAACATCATGGCCCGCAATCGCAATCAGAGCGCAAACCAAGCTTGCGTGCAGTGACTCGCCGGCAGGATGACCTCCAGCGCGCCCCGGTGCATTCTTCCGCCGTCCAATTCAACCCCCGCGGCATATGCGCGGCAAGGAAAACCGGGAATGCGGTGTACGCATACGCGATCGCGCTGCTTATCCCGCCAGCGAGACCCTCAAGTACTCGCCGGTATACGAGCCCGCCGCGGCGGCAATCTCTTCGGGTGCTCCCACGGCCACCACAGCGCCCCCCGCATCGCCGCCTTCCGGCCCAAGATCGATCACCCAGTCCGCGCTGCGGATCACTTCCAGGTTGTGCTCAATGATCAGCACGCTCGCTCCGTTCTGAATCAGCCGTTGAAAAGCATCCAGAAGCTTCGCGATGTCGTCGAAGTGCAAACCCGTCGTCGGCTCGTCAAAGATGAAGAGCGTGCTCTTGGCGGAAGCCTGCGAGAGGTGCGCGGCCAGTTTCACGCGCTGCGCCTCGCCCCCGCTCAGCGTCGTGGCGGATTGCCCCAGGCGCAGATAGCCGAGCCCCACGTCCACCAGCACCTTCAGCTTCGCCACCAGCTTCGGATGATCGGAGAAAAACGACACGGCTTCTTTCACCGTCAGTTGCAGCACCTGGTGAATATTCAACCCGCGGTATTTCACATCGAGAATGCCGCTCTTGTAGCGCGTGCCTTTGCAGTCCTCACACACCAGTTCCACGTCCGCCAGAAACTGCATCTCCACGGTCACCGTTCCGTCCCCTTGGCATGTCTCGCAACGGCCGCCGGGGATGTTGAACGAGAAGTGGCCGGCGGTGTAGCCCCGCTTATCCGATTCCGGCGTGGATGCGAAGATCGCGCGGATCTCATCGAACGCCTTCACGTACGTGACCGGATTCGACCGCGGCGTGCGCCCGATGGGCGACTGATCCACCAGCACGACGCCGGTAATCAGCTCGGCCCGCTCCACTTTTCTGCAAGTGGGAATAGCCGCGCCTGTCGCCTCCTCTTCAAGTTCGGAGGGCTTGCGGTTGCTCTCCGCCAGATAACGCTCGAGCGACTTGTGAATCACCTGATGGACAAGAGTGGATTTTCCCGAACCCGACACGCCCGTGATGCAGACCATCATGCCGAGGGGAAGCGCCACGTCGATGTTTTTCAGATTGTTCGCGCACGCCCCGCGGAACGTAATGGTCTGCTTCGGATTCGGCTTGCGGCGGCGGTATTGCAGCGAGGTCTTCAACTCGCCGCGCAGATAACGCCCTGTCAGGCTGGAAGGCCGCTGCACCATCTCCTGGTAGGTACCCTCGAAGACAATCTTGCCGCCCGCCTCGCCCGCGCCCGGCCCCATGTCGACGATGTGATCCGCGGCCCGCATCACATCGGCGTCGTGCTCCACCACGACAATCGTATTGCCCAGGTCGCGCAATCCCTCGAGGATGCGGATCAGCCGGCCGGTATCGCGGCTGTGCAGACCGATGGAAGGTTCATCCAACACGTAACAGGCGCCCACCAGCCGGGAACCCAGACAGGTGGCCAGCGTAATCCGCTGCGCCTCTCCTCCGGACAGCGTCGAGGACAGGCGGTCCAGCGTCAGATAATCGAGCCCCACGTCGTGCAGGAACTGGAGACGCTGCCGAACCTCCACCATCACCTTGTCGGCCACGCCGCTCTCTTCCGGGGTCAGTTCCAATGTCTGAAAGAACTCCCATGCCTGTGCGATGTTCAGCGCGCACACTTCGGGCAGCGTGCGTCCGTTCACACGCACCTGCATGGCTTCCCTGCGCAACCGCGACCCGCCGCAATCCGGACAGGTGGCATAGCCCCGGTAGCGGCTCAGGAACACGCGCACGTGAACTTTGTACTTCTTCGTCTCCACCTCGCGGAAGAAGCGGCGCACGTGCTCTTCCACCAGCATCCGCTCCTCGCGCGTCAGTTCGCTGTAAGGCACGTTCTGCCGCACCATGCCCTGCACGGCTTTGCGGAACTCCGCGCGGTACCACGAGTATTGCGGCTTGTTCCACGGGTCCACGGCGCCTTCGTTCAATGAGAGGTAGCGCTCGCGGACCACGCGGTTCATGTCATAGTCGATGGTGTTGCCGAATCCCTGGCAGCGCGGGCATGCGCCGAACGGATTGTTGAAGCTGAACAGGCTCGGCTCAGGCTGCGGATAGTCGATGCGGCAGTACTTACAGGAGAACTTCTCGCTGAAGGAGAGTTGCCGCGGAGGGAAACTCCCGGCCTCTTCGAATACCACTTCGCCGCCTTCGCGATAGCAGATCTCGGTGGTGTCCACGATGCGCTGCCGCTGGTCTTCGCGCACGACGAAACGGTCCGCAAGCACGAACAGGGGTTGAGAGAAATCGATCTCCAACAGCGATTCCGGCGTGGAGAACTCGAAGACCTTCCCGAACTGGTAGAGCCGCGTGAACCCCTTCTTGCGCAGCCCGAAGAGATGGTCGCGGCGATGCGCATTGTCGGTGAAAGCGGGCACGGGAAACAGCGCATACCAGCGGGAGCCTTCCGTCTCGGCCAGCATCTGCCGGGCTACCTGGTCCACTGTATCCCGCTCCACCTGCCTGCCGCACTGGCGGCAAAACGTGCGACCCACCCTGGCCCACAGCAGGCGCAGGTAGTCGTACAACTCCGTGGCCGTCGCCACCGTGGAGCGCGGGTTGCGAGTGGTGTTTTTCTGCCGGATGGCGATAGGCGGCGCGATGCCGTCAATCTCCTCCACCTCGGGCTTCTCCATACGCTCGAGGAACTGCCGGGCGTAGGCGGATAGCGATTCAACATAGCGCCGCTGCCCTTCGGCGTAAATGGTGTCGAACACGAGCGACGACTTTCCAGAGCCCGATACTCCCGTCACTACAGTCAGCTTGTTATGCGGGATGGAAAGGCTGAGGTTTTTCAGATTGTGGAGACGCGCGCCGCGAATCTGAATGGAGTCATGGACTACAGTGGGCATGGGCGGGTACGGTATATCCTTACAGTATAGCAACGGCATGCGATCCCCCTCCGCTTTCCGCAAAGCCTTACTTGCCTGGTATGAACGCCGGAAGCGCGATCTGCCATGGCGCGCAACGCGCAATCCCTATCACATCTGGATCAGCGAGATCATGCTTCAGCAGACGCGCGTGGCAGCGGTGATTCCGTACTACGAACGGTTCCTCGCCCGCTTTCCGGATCCACCCTCACTGGCAGCGGCGCCTGAGCAGGAAGTGCTCGCCGCGTGGGCGGGACTCGGCTACTACTCGCGGGCGCGCAACCTGCAAAGGGCAGCCTCCGCGATCACCGCGGCAGGTGAGTTTCCCCGGACCTTCGAGGAGATCCGGGCGCTCGCGGGTGTGGGCGATTACACCGCCGCCGCCATCGCCAGCATCGCCTTTGACCTGCCGCACGCTGTTCTCGACGGCAATGTCATGCGGGTCCTCAGCCGTCTGGACAACGATTTCTCCGACATCGCCGCCGGGAAGACTCGCCGGCGTTTCCAGCAGCGGGCGCAGCAGTTGCTGGATCCTTCGCAGCCGGCGGCATATAACCAGGCCATCATGGAACTGGGAGCCACGGTTTGCCTGCCGAAGGACCCGCAATGCCTCCTCTGCCCCGTAAGCGAGTGGTGTGAGGCGCGCCAAATGGGCACCCAGCCGCAGTTGCCCGTAAAAGGACGCCGGCAGGCGCCGGTGAAAGTGGAGCGCGCGGTTCTGATCATCGAACGCAACGGCAGCCTGCTGGTATGGCGGCGCAGCCATGACTCGGCAAAGCTCAAAGGATTTTACGAACTGCCGGAACCGGACCATCTGCCGTCGGCGAAGCCAGGGGCGCCGGTGGGCGAATTCCGCCACTCCATCACGAACCATCAGTACCGGTTTACAGTCCACCGCGCCACGGTGAAGCATGTTCCGGAAGGCTTTCTGTGGATCGTGAAAGCTGACCTGGATCAGCTTCCAGTGAGCACCACCACGCGCAAGGCGCTTGCCTGCGCCGCTGGTTCCGGGAGCAGCCGCGTTACCAAACCGCCCGCTCGAACGAATCCCGATTAGGAGGAAGGAATCGCGCCGCCAGTGTCCTTGCATCCTTGCGTAGAGGAGAGAGAAACTGACCAGTGGGCTCCGTTGAAGAAAACCGGCCATACCAGTGCGCCTGAGGATCTCGCCGCCACGCTCGACGATTGGATGCGGCGGTACCAGCAGGCTGATGGGGAGGCTGCCGACAGGCTGGTGACGGCGCTCAACCCGATCCTGGCACGGTACTTTTGCGGACTGGCCGGCGACGCGCGCCACATGGACGATCTGATTCAGGAATGCTGGCTGCGCATCCACCGGGCGCGCCACACTTACCGTCCGGGCGAAGCGGTCCTTCCCTGGATATTCGCCATTGCACGGCATACCCGGATCGATCTGTACCGGCGATGGCTGAGGTCCGCCGGCCGGGAGGGGAGCCTGGAGGATCTCGCCAGCCCGCCGCTCACCGATCCCCGCCCGGCGATGGAAACCAGCCTCGAGGCGAACTCCATCAAGGCGCTGCTGGGCGCGCTTCCCGAAGGGCAGCGCGAAGTGCTGGTCATGCTCAAGACCGGAGGCATGAGTATTGAAGAGGTGGCTCGCGCCACGGGCTCAACGGCGGCGGCCGTCAAGCAGAAGGCATATCGCGCCTACAAGGCTCTACGCCTGGCGCTCGGCTTGGCTGCTCCGGGGAGGGAACACGCCTGATGAGATGCGAAGACATTGACCGGTTGCTTGCGGAAGGCGCCGCAGCGGAACTGGACGCCGAGGATGCGCGCGCCCATCTCCGCTCATGCGCTGAATGCCGCGCCCTTCGCCTGGCGGGGATCCCGGGACCACAGCTTTCCAATACGCTCGATGTCACGGCGCGCCGGATTGTGCGTCAGGACCTGCGGCCTTTGCGGCCGCTTCCTTCCAATGGGATTCTTGCCGCAGCCGTGGTGACCCTGCTGGCTGTTCAGGCGGGTAGCCTGTCGCTGCTCTTCGGCCGGTCCGGATGGCTCGCGCTGACGCCGGGCAGCGCCGCGGCCCTGGTGGGGTTTACAGCCCTGGTAACCGGACTGATGGTTCCGGCTCTGATCTGGTCAATGGTCCCCGCAAGCGCCTACCGGTGGCGCCCCGCTGTTCCGCTCCTGGTCTTTGCCGCGGGCTATGTGCTGGGCGTTGCCGCCCTCTTTCCTCCCGGAGGGGTGCAAAGGTTCATCGCGAGGGGCGTGCCTTGCATGGCCTCGGGAGTGGTGGTGGCCCTGGCTTCCTCGCTAGTGATCCTCTTAGTCGCCCGGAAGGGATATGCCGGGAGTCTGTCCTCCATCGGCGCCCTGCTGGGCGGAAGCGGAGCGCTGGTGGGATTTGTGGTTCTGCAACTGCACTGCCCCATTCTGAAGGCTTCGCATCTTGCCGTGTGGCACGGCCTCATCATCGTGATCCCCATTGCGGTGGGGTTCGCCGCGGGCTGGTTGTTTTCGCGCATCCGATGAACCGCCGCACCGCCATCCTCGCCGCCGCGGCCGGGCTCGGCAGGCTGGCAGAAGCAGAGGAAGTCCGCACGAGCGGCGTAGTGATCGAGGTGACCTTCGACCCTGGCGAATTCGACGTGGGAAAGCAGCGGATTCTCGAATGGGTCTCACGCGCTGCCAGTGCGGTTGCCGCCTACTACGGCCGTTTCCCGGTTACGATGGCGCGGTTGCACATCCGGCCTCTCGCCGGGCGCGATGGGGTCCGCCATGGTGTGACCTTTGGCAGTACTCCTGCCTCGACGCGCATCTCCGTAGGTGAGCACACCACGGAAGCCCAGTTGCGGGATGACTGGGTGCTGACCCATGAGTTTGTGCATATGGGCTTCCCTTCCCTCGCCCGCCGCCATCATTGGTTGGAGGAAGGCCTCGCCACCTATGTGGAACCCATCGCCCGAGTGCAGGCCGGGCAGTTGAAGCCTGAGCGGCTCTGGGCCGACCTGGTTCGTGACATCCCGCAGGGCGAGCCGCAACCGGGCGACAACGGTCTCGACCGCACGCGTTCGTGGGCGAACACGTATTGGGGCGGCGCGCTGTTCTGCTTCGACGCCGATGTGCGAATCCGCGAGGCCACGCATAACCGCTATGGGCTACAGCATGCGCTCCGCGGCATCCTCGCGGCGGGGGGCAACATCGAAACCGAGTGGCCGGTCGCGCGTGCCCTGGAGGCGGGAGACCGGGCGGTTGGCGTCCCGGTGCTGAGCCGGCTCTATGAGGAGCGTAAGGACACTCCTGTTCCCGTGGACCTCGCGAGTCTGTGGAGGCGGTTGGGAGTGATCCCGTCGTCAGGCAGCCTGACCTTCGACAATCACGCGCCGCTGGCCGGAATCCGCCGGGCCATCACCGCTCGCCTTCCCGCGGGATGAACACGGGCTATCGCACGTAGGGAACATAGGCTGCCACGCGCGAACGGTAGTCCTCGAACCGCGCACCGAACCGCTGCCGCAGCAGGCTGTCTTCCGCGCGAATGCGGATCTCTGTTCCGTAGGCGCAGATGGCGAGCGATGCCGCCGCCGCCCACGGCGGGTCGAGCAAGAGCACCGTCGACAGCAGCAGGCAGAATAGCGAGGTGAAGATGGGGTGGCGGATCACCGAGTACGGTCCGGTGGTCACCAGGCGGTGGTCTTCGGTCACCACGGCCTTGATGCGCCACTCCAGGCCGAGATGCCGCAGAGCAAGGAAGAGCACCACAACAGCCGTTACGCCGAACAGTATGGAGCCGGCCTGCTGCCAGGGAGCGCTTTCGCGGAGGGGACGCGTGAACAGGAACGCGACGGCGAACGCCGCGCCCTCGAGCACCAATCCGTGCATCGAGCGCGGGTTGCGGATGGCGGGCCTTTTCTCGGGGATGCCGCGCCGGCGCCGCTCGGCGCGTACCCGGCCGTGGTTCCAGGCAAGTAGGCCGCTGAACAGCAGCCAGTTCCCTATCAACATCCAACCCGAGGCGTCGCGCACGAGATCCATAGGATACTTAATATTAACTTTGGCATGGCGCAAACCGGAATCGTAATTATTGGCGGCGGCCTCATCGGGCTCGGCACGGCATATCGCTGGCAGCAGCGTTTCCCCGATGCGCGGGTGACGGTTCTCGAGAAGGAAGACGGGGTGTGCCGCCACCAGAGCGGCAACAACAGCGGCGTCCTGCATTGCGGGCTCTATTACAAGCCCGGATCGATCAAGGCGCGCATGGCGGTGGGCGGCATCCGCCAGATGATCGCCTTTTGCCAGGAGCACAAGATCGCGCATGAAGTGTGCGGCAAGCTGGTGGTGGCCACGGACCAGGCAGAGGTGGCGCGGTTGAAGGATCTGGAACAGCGCGGCAAGCAGAACGGTCTCGAAGGGTTGCGATGGATGACGCGCGAGGAGTTCCGCGAGATTGAACCGCACGCCGGAGGCATTGCGGCGCTGCGCGTCCCACAGGAAGGCATTGTCGATTACCCGGCGGTAGCGGCCACGCTGGTGAAGATCATCGAGTCGAATGGCGGCCGAGTTCTCACCGGAGCCCGCGCCATGAAATGCCGCCCGACTCCCGATGGGTGGATGGTGGAAACCACGAAGGGCGAGCACGAGGGCTCCCTGCTGATCAATTGCGCGGGGCTCTATTCGGACCGCGTGACGGAGCTTACCGGAAACCGCCGCGAGGTGCGCATCGTGCCCTTTCGCGGCGAGTATTACAAGATCCGCCCGGAGCGCCAGAATCTGGTGCGCCACCTCATCTACCCGGTTCCGGATCCGAAGTTCCCTTTCCTCGGCGTCCACTACACTCGCCTCATCCACGGCGGGGTGGAGTGCGGCCCGAATGCCGTGCTCGCCTTCGCGCGGGAAGGCTATCGCAAGTCGGATATCAAGGTGGGTGATCTGTGGGATGCGCTGAGCTATCCGGGCCTGTGGAATTTTCTGAGACGCTATCCGAGGATGTGCTTCGACGAACTGCGCCGCTCGTTCAGCAAGCAATTGTTCTGTGAGTCGCTTCAGAAGCTGGTTCCGGAGATTCGGGTCGAGGATCTGGCGACTGGCGGAGCCGGAGTCCGCGCCCAGGCCATGAGCCCGAACGGGGATCTGGTGCAGGACTTCCACTTCGTCAAGGCGCGCCGCGCGCTGCACGTGGTCAACGCGCCAAGTCCAGGAGCCACCAGTTCCCTGGCTATCGGCGAAGAGATCACCTCGATGGGGGCAGGGTTGCTCACGTAAAAAATATAGTTTCCAATCAACGTTTATCACATCTCGTCCGTTTCTTAAGGTGAAGGATGTACGAAGCGGCGCTCATGACCGGCCTGTCGCGGAAGATGGAACTCACCTTCGTGGAGATCGTGCGCCTGCGGGAAGCGCAATTGCTGCGCACGGCCTACCGGATTCTGGGCAACTGGGCCGATGCCGAGGATGTAGCGCAGGAAGCGTTTGTGCGGCTGCATCGTCATGGGTTGAGATTCCCCGCCGAGGCTGCCTTAGGAGCGTGGCTCTACAAGGTGACGGTGAATCTGTGCCTGGACCGGGCGCGGGCCGCGCGCCCATCCGGCGAGTTGAAGGATCTGGATAGCGGGCATCCATCGGCGGAGTGGCTGAGCATTCGCGAACAGCAGAAGCGGCGGCTGATGGCGGCTTTGGGGACACTGCCGGCGCGGGAACGGGCGGCGGTGGTGTTACGGGAGATCGAGGGACTCCCGACGGCGGAGGTAGCGCGGATTCTGGGGTCGGCCGAAGGGACCGTCCGCAGCCAGGTGTCGAAGGCCCTGGCGCACCTGCGGGAAATCCTTGGAAAGGAGGAGCGATGAGGGAAGACGAGATGCGAGATCTATTGAGTGAGATGCGGGATGATCCCGTGCCGGCGGATTCCCTGGTACGGGTGCGGACGCGGGTGGAGGAGCGGATTGCCGGGCGGGACTGGCGGCGCCCGGTTGCTCTCCTCGCCGCTGTGGCGTTTGCCGCAATCTGCCTGGTCGCTGTGGTGACAAGGCGCGATCCACAACCGGCGCCCCCACCGCCTCCGCTCATTGCCGCTGTTCCCGCCCCACCGCCCGCACAGGCTCCGGTGGTGGCGAAGCCCCGGCATCGGACTCGCAAGCCGGCGCCCATGCAGAGCAATCTCATCATCCGCATCGAGACGCCGGATCCGGATGTGGTCATCCTTCTGTTGGGAAACGAATCAGGGACTTGAAGGTAAGAATATGCGTTTATCATTGCTCCTCACTTCTCTCGCGCTGAGCGCGAGTCTACTTTGCGCGCAGGACAAGGCGGCGGAAAAGCCGCAGCCGCCGCTGGAGGCGGCGATTATTCCCGTGAAGACGCTGACCGGCGATTCGTTCAACCGGTTGACGCGCATGCTGAGCGTCTTCAACGTTCGCATTCAGGCGGACGACAAGCTGCGGACGATTCTCGTCTATGCGCCGAAGGACGTAGTGGCGCAAATCCGGAAGGTGGTGGAGGAACTCGACCGTCCAGGGAGCGAGGCTGCGATCGGACGCAACATCGAATTGACGTTGTCTTTCCTGCGGTGCTCCACGAAGACGCCAGCCCAGTCCGGCACGCTGCCCACGGAGTTGGAGGCGGTGGCCAAGCAACTCAGAGCCACTACGCAATATAAGGATGTACAACTCTGGGATATCGTGCCACTGCATTTACAGGAGGGCAAGGACACAGAACAAACGATGCGCCTGCCGAACACCCAGGGAGGCGCACAGGCTCCCTTCGCCACGGCGCAGATCCGCATCCATCCGGAATCGGTCAGCCGAAGAGACACGGGCCGCTACGTGCGGTTCTACCGCATGAACATCGGCTTCAGAATCCCTTATACAGTCCGCGACGCAGCGACCTATCAGTTCATGGAGGTGGGCCTGAACACGGCCGGGGACTTCAAGGAAGGGCAGAAGTCCGTGCTTGGCAAGGTTTCGGGGATTGATGACGAAAGCGCGATTTTCGTCGTCGTTTCCCTGAAGGTGCTGGACTAGCGGAGGAAGGCCTCGGCGAGTCCGGCGTCGACCGGGATGACGGTTCCGGTGGTGCGGATGCTGCGGTCGCTGGCGAGGAAGATGATGGAGTCGGCGCAGTGATCGGGGAGGATGGGCTCCTTGAGCAGCGTGCGGCTGGCGTAGTAGTTGGCCAGGCGCGAGCGCAGGGTGTCGGTAGTCTCCTCCTCCTTGTAGGGCAGGTTGTATTTGGCGAGTGAGCTGATGACGCGCTCGCGGGGGAACATAGTGGAGCCTTCCACCACCGTTGCCGGGGCGATGCCGTTCACGCGCACCAGTGGGGCCATACCGACAGCCAGTTCGCCGATGAGGTGATTGACGGCGGCTTTGCTGACGTCGTAGGCTTCGCTTCCCTTCTTCGGCACGACCGCGTTGGCGGAGCCGGTGAGTACGATGTTCGCCGTCAGGCCCTGCGATGAAAAAACGTGGTGCGCTTCCTTGGCGAGGAAGTAGTTGCCGGTGACGTTGACGTCGAGCGTGATGCGCCAGTTGTCTTCGGAGATGCCGCCGTGCGAATCGGGTGGGATGAAGACCGCGGCGGTGTTGATGACCACGTCGAGCCCGCCGAATTGCATCACAGTGTGGCGGATGGCGGAGGTGATGGAGGCATGGTTGCGCAGATCCACTTTGCAGTAGGCCACGGCTTCACGGTCAAACTTCGTACACAGGCGGGCGGTGTCGTGGGCGGACTCCTCGTTGATGTCGGCGATCATCAGGTGCGCGCCATCGGCTGCGAGCTTGAGCGCCGTGGAGCGCCCGACACCGCTGCCGCCTCCGACGATGAGTACGATCTTGCGGGAGAACTCCTTCTCGGGGGGCATGCGGCGGAGCTTGGCCTCCTCGAGCTGCCAGTACTCGATGCGGAAGGCCTCGCGGCGCGGGAGGGCGACGTAGTTGTGGAAGCTGGTGAACTCGCCGGCGCGGGATGGGTCCTTGGCGTGCGGCAGCGGGTCGTCCGAGGCGGCGCCGTCCTCCATGCCGTTGGCTCCCATCATGACGCGGATGGCGTTGCGGTAGAACTCGCCGGTGATGCGGGCCTCTTTCTTGGAACGGCCAAAGGAGACCATGCCGACGCCGGGGATGAGGACCACAGTGGGATTCTGATCGCGCAAGGGAGGGGAGCCCGCTTCCTTGTGTGCTTCGTAATAGGCGACGTAGTCCTTGCGATACTGCCGCAAGCCGGCATCGAGGGCATGGTCAAATTCGGAAAGGTCCTTTGTTTGGGGATTCCAATCGACCACGAGCGGGCTGATGCGAGTGCGAAGGAAGTGATCGGGGCAGGAGGTTCCCAAAGCAGCAAGTTCGCGGGCCCAGTTGGAGTTGATGAATTCGAGCGTTTCGGGGGAACCGTCGAAATGGCCGATGCTGCGGCGGGAGGCTCCGACGCGGCCGCGGATTTTGGGGAGAATCCCCGCCGCGACGTGATGCGCATCGTGCCGGGTGGCGTAGCGCGGCCCGCCGAAGACGACCTTGCCGTTGCCGCTCTCCTGCACCAGTTCGCCCAGTTGGTCAATGATGGCGACGCTGTTGAGGTAGCATTCGCGCTGGGTGCTGCCCCAGGTGAAGAGACCGTGACTGCCGAGAACGATTCCGTCGCAGCCGGGGTTGTCATTTACGGCCTGGCGAAGCATGAGACCGAGTTCGAAACCGGGGCGCTGCCAGGGGAGCCACACGAGTTTGTGATGGTAGCGCTGGTTGAACTCCTCCATTTTCGACTTGCCGTTGCGGCTGGCGGCCATGGCGATGGCCCAATCGGGGTGGAGGTGATCGACGTGATTGAAGGGGAGGAATCCGTGGAGCGGCGTGTCGATGGAGGTGGCGACGGTGTTCCCGGCGAAGGCGCAGGAGGGATACATGCCGACCATGTCATCCTCGAACTGCTCGCCGCGGTAGACGTTTTCGAACTGGAGCAGGCGGTCCATGTAGAGCACGGCGAATCCGCCCCGGGTGATGCTGCCGAGGTCTCCGCCGCTGCCTTTCACGGCCATGACGCGCGTGGGCTTCCCAGTGAGCGGGTCGGTGACTTCGTATTTCGAACTGGTGTTGCCTCCTCCAAAATTCGTAATCCGCAGGTCTGCGCCAAGGAGATTGGAGCGGTAGCGCAACAACTCGAGCGGATCGTCGCCGAGCGCGGCGGCGTCTGAATCATTCCAAAGATCTTTCAGGTATTTGAGCATTCTTATCCCATTGTATTGACACGCTGGAGGGATGCGCCCACGAGGCGGGAGTCAGGCGGAGCTGAGGGCGCGTTTCAGCCACGCCTCGGCGAGCCGTTGCTCGCGGCTCACCTGCCAGGGGGGGATGGAGAGGATTTCGGCGATTTCGACGCCGGTGAGACCGCCGAAATAGCGAAGTTCGATGATCTGGGCGAGGCGCGGTTCTTCGGTGGCGAGCCGCGTCAGGACTTCGTCGAGCATGAGAAACTCTTCGGTGCGGCTCACCTCACCGGCGATGACGGCTTCGAAGGATTCGGGGGCGGCGCCCCCGCCGCGCTTGGCCGCCTTGCGCGCCCGCGCGCGATCGACCAGAAGCTGGCGCATCACTTTCGCGGCGAGCGCATAGAAGTGCTGGCGTCCGTTGTAGGTCGCGTTCTGGCCGGTGAGGCGGATGTAGGCCTCGTTCATCAATTCCGTGGGCTGGAGAGTGGCGTTCGGAAAACGGCGGAGGTAGCTTTCGGCGATCCGGTGCAATTCGGCGTGGATGAGCCTGGAGATTTTGGCGTAGGATTCCGCGTCGCCCTGCTGCCACTCATTCAGGAGACGGGTTACTGCTCCCTGCCCCTCAGGGTCATCCATCCCATCATGCTAGCAGAGAGCAGGATTCACGATTTCGGCGAGTGGGCGCGGGTATGCGCAGTGATCACTCTCCTGAGGCAACAGACGTTGTAGGACTCGTATTTCAGGAGTTGGTGGAAGGAATTTCCCGTCTGTGTCCAGGCTTCGAAGGCACGGGCTTCCGCAAGACGGAGATCCGGAGTCTCGTCGGGAAGGATGTTCTGCTGGAGCGCGGCGGCTTCGCTGCGCACGATGCGGCGAAGGAGCCAGAGGGAGACGCATAGCTCGTCGACGCGCGCGGCCTCCTCGGGGCTGGAAGGGAGAAACCGGTCATAGGCGGCACGGTGCATGTCGAGACACTGGTTCGCGGACTCACCGGGTTCCAAACGGATGGATTTGGCGGCAAGGCCGTGTTTCCATGCGTTCATGCAGGCGATGCGTTTCCCTTCGGCCGTGACAGGGCCTTTCGATTTGGCGCCGTTCTCCCGGGCGGCCTCGGCTTTGGTTTTCTTGGTAGTCATGGAAGTTCCTTTCCGGGGATAGAGTATTTGGATGACGGATGAGGCGGACCTTTACTGAGCACGCGCAAAACGGAGCCTTGCCGGGGCCGGCCGGGCCTGTGCAAGATTTGGGCGCGGTCCGCTTGATGGAGCGACGTTATTCGGGCATGGGAGCGGGCGGTTGCCCGGCGGGAGGCTCAGGGTGGCGGGTGAAAACCGAGAGCCAGGAGAAAAACTCGGGGAAGTAGAAGGTGAAGGACGGGAGTTCGGGCAGCGCGGCCGGTTCGGTCGGAAAATGGGTGCAATTGCGGCGCTTTTTGGAAGATTTGCGGGGGGAAGGGCGGAGGAACGCGAGCAGGGAGAGGAGGAAGGCAAGGATACGGGTGACCCAGCCGGCAGGGGACGCGGATGGATCCGGGGCCGGTTCATCGGGCGCTTCGGGCGCGGCGAGATCGGCAGGGGTGACGAAGAGCGTGGGCGCGATATCCGGGGCGTGGCGAAGGCGGCGGAGTTTCAAGAGTTGATCCATCGAGGAGCGGTAGAGCCGTTCGTAGCGGACCTCGTAGCGCTGGAGGATGTCGAGGGTTCCGGGGGCCATGTAATCGACGGAAGCCATGGCATCCATGGCGCGCATGGCGGGGTGGTGATTGGACCATGCTGCTTCGAACGCCTCTTTTTCGGTGAACATTTCCGAGTCAAAGAGGGCGGTTTCCATGGACCAGATGCGGCAGAGGCGCCAGTAGGAGTTGACCATGGCGGTGATGAGGTTGCTTTCGGTGAGGGAAGCGGGCCGCCACTCGGCGCGATAGGCGGAGAGGAGGCCGTCATAGGCTTCCTGGGATTCATTGGCAAGGACGACGCACTTGGAGGCGAGTCCGTGCGTGATGCCGTTGAGGGAGGAGCGTTTCTTGCCCTCCGGGGTAATAGGGCCCTTCGACTTTTTGCCGTTCTCCCGGGCGAGGTCGCGTTTCTTTTCAGGGTCGATCATGGAATACCTTGCTTTGCCGGCCAGTTGCCGATCACGATTTCACTTTACGATGCGCGGGGAAGGTTTTTTGGAGGAAGTGCGCGCGGAGAAGATGCATTGCTTTGATTTATAAGATGTTTCTTCTTCGCGTATTTTTGTGGATTTGTTGTGACCGGGGAAAACGGAGGGGTCTCGCAGAGCTTTGAGGTCAGCGCTTAATGGACTGATCCATACAGGAGAGAACTTCGTTTCGCGTGTAGACCGGTGCGCCAGGGTATGAGGAAGTTCTTCGTTCAGGCCGGTGAAGGAACGGCGGCCTCGATCATTTTCCGGCTCATCTTTCGGCGGTATGGAGCACCGGCGGCTTAGGCAGTTGCACGCGATGGCGCGAGGCCAGGAACGCGAGCAGGGAATTCAATTCCCCTTCCGTCAGCTCCCCGCGGTAGGAGGGCATATTCTCGGCCCCGCTGAAGATTCGCGTGGCCATTTGCGCCGGGCTCATGCGGTCTCCGGCATCGGAGAGATCCGGACCACGAATCCCGCCGTAACCCGAAACGGTGTGGCAATACTCGCAGCCTTTTTCATAAAAGACGCGTGCGCCTTCGGCAATGGGACCGCTGGTGACGCCCACGACTGAGGCCGGCAAAGGCGGGGCGTCCAGGCGCGGCGACCAGGGCGCGCGGATTCCCACAGCCCAGTAGTGAGCAATCACGACAATGACGGAAGCAATGATCACAATCGACCACGGCCGCCGCAGGGGGCTGCGCTCCCCGCGGCCGCCCAGGATCGGCACCAGAATCAGGAACAGGCCGAAAAGCAGCGGCCCCAGGATGATCACCCAACGTTCCGACCACTTGGGAATGAGCGACAGCAGAGCGAAGTACCACATGAAATACCAATCGGGCCGGGGTGATGCGGAAACGATTGTGGGATCCGGCGGGTTGCCGAGTTCGGGCGGGCCAACCACCAGCGCGAGCAGAAACACGGACAGCACCACAATGGTTCCGAACAACAGATCGCGCCAGGCGGCATATGGCCAGAAAGGTATGCCCTCGCGCTCCAACAGCGCGTGGTACCAAGCGCGGTAGGTTCGCGGGTCGACCGGTCTGCCGGCCTTGGGCGGCTCAGAGATGCCGTTGAATACCACCAGGTAGAGGTGCACGGCAAGAAACACGAAGATGAGGGCGGGAATGAAGAATACATGCGCGGCAAAGAAGCGGCTCAATGTCGCGCCGCCGGCTGTGTTGCCGGCGAGAATAAAATGACCCAGCCAGTTTCCGATTAGCGGGGCGCGGCCGGCCTGTTCGGCGGCCACTACCGCGGTCCAGAAGCCGATCTGATCCCAGCGCAGGAGTTGCCCGGTAAAGGCCATCAACAGCGTGAATAGCAGCAGGCCTGCGCCGGTGAACCAATTCATCTGGCGCGGGTATTTGTAGGCTCCCATCAGGTACACGCGGATGGTGTGCAGGCCGATCAGGATGATCATGGCGGAAGCGCCGAAGTAGTGAATTCCGCGAACGATTCTGCCGATAGGGAAGCTGTTAATAAACCGCAGGCTATCGTAAGCTTGTCCGGAACCGGTCACGTAGGCGCTGGAGAGCGCGATTCCGGTCACCACCTGAATGAGGAAGGCTGTGAGCGTCGCGCTGCCGAATACGTAAAACCATCTGCTCTTGCGGGCCCGCGGCACCGGATGAGTCAAGACCGGACCGAGCGACTTGGAAAAGCCGGTGATCTCGTCAAACCAGCGCCAGATTTGCTTCAGTACGCGCAAGAGTTTCTCTCCTAAACCGTCGTAATCGGCAGCGGACTGGTGAGGATTTCCACCATCCCGTCTCTCAGCCGCACGGGATAGGTGGCCAGCGGCTTCGGCGGCGGGCCGGAAGCCACCGTGCCGTCTTTGTAGAAAACCCCGCCGTGGCACGGGCACATGAACAGGTTCGCGTTCGGCAGCCAGCGGACCGGGCAGCCGAGATGCGTGCAATTAATAGAGAATGCGACAAACTGGTCCGGGCCCTCTTTGCGCAGCCAGGCCGCCGTCTTGGCGGTTACGCCGGACCAAGGCAGCGGAGTGGGATCGAGAAAGGAAACCTCGACAGTCTGCCCAATCTGGAAACTATCCGCCGCCCCCAGGGTTCGCCATACCTCCGGGACCTTCCGCAGGCCCAGCAGGAAGGCGATGCTCGGGATGCCGACGATTGCGGCGCTGATCCCGCTGACCAGAATGCCGAGCCGCGTGAGCAGTTGGCGGCGCTCTACCTCGGTTGGGTTCAGGGGAACAGGAGGAGGGGCTGTCGCGATCTGGTGCAGAACGGGCAATTGCGGCGACTGTGGATCCTGGTTCCAGATAACCACCTGGTAGGGCCGCCACAGGTATTCGAACGGGATGGCGAAGACGTGTACCAGCCTGGTGAACGGAAACAATAGAATCACCACGAAGCCGCTGATGAAATGCGATTGAATGAAAACCGGGAGGCCGGTCACCGTGCCAGCATCGGGGTGCAGGCTCACCAGCGAACGCAGCCACGGCACAGCGGTGCTCAGATACCAGGCCGCGCCCCACCGCTCAAACAGGGCAATGCCCACACCGCTGAGAACCTGGTAGGCGAGGACCAGGAGGAGAATCCAATCCATCGGCGAAGTGACTGCGCGCGCGGGTGAGTTGTTGGGAAGCCTGCGCACAATCAATGCCGCGATTCCGAACACGCAATATAGACCCAACGCGATGCCCGTCAACTCCAGCACGGCGAGCCGGGTCTGGTTCCCCAAGACAGCCCGGCTGGCTCCCGGAAAAATCCAGGGCAGGAGATGAGCGATGAGAATCAACGTGATTCCGTAGTGCCATGGCACGGAGCCCCAGAAAAGCTGCCTCTTTTCCAGAAGCTGCGAGGAGAGACTCGAATAAGTGAAGCGGTGGGAGAAATACCGGTAGAGACCCACGCCCACCGCGAGAGTCAGCGCAATATAGGGAAAAGCGATAAAGAAGAAGTCCTGCATGAAATCTCCTCAAATTCCGATTCGCCGCCGCGCGGCAGTGGAAGGCAGAGCAACAGCGCATCCAGGACGTGGCTGTAGGGGCTGTTGCCTTCGATTCTCTGAAGCACCTTCCGAACCGCCGGAATGATGCAGTCTCCGATCAACTCATCCATTTCCTCACCCGGCTCGAGCGACTCCAGGTATCGCAGAACGACGCTCAGGTGATCAGGCAGCTCCGGCCCCTCCGAAATCGCGTGGGCGCGATATTGTTCCTTAAGGCCTGCCATGAAGAGGCCGCGGCGCCAGTCTTCGCCGAAGATCTGATGGCCGACGTAGAGGGCGCTCTCCGCCCGCATTTCAAACGTCTGGAGGTACACTTCCTCGAGGGCTTCCTGCCCGAGTGAGACAGCGGATTCCCGAAACTTCCCGATCATCGCCGCCGCTTCCGGAAACTCAGCGGCAAGCGCCTGAATCGACTCGTCGAGTGATCGCCAGATTTCCCGGCCTGGATAGCTTACGAGCGTGGCGAAATGACGGTACACGGCTATAATCCCCGGCGCGGTTCGTGCACGAAGCCCATGCCGCCGCCTTCCTGGCGAGACTGCGTGATCTGCACCAGTTCGATGGCCGCTTCGCGAGAGAACGGAGGGATGACGAAGCGCTCGTCGAAGCCGGCAAGCGCGGTCAACTCGTAAATCTCCTCCAGTTCCTCCGCTGTGGTTTGGGCTTCCGCGAGCATTTGCGCAATCTTCCCGCTATCGATGTCACCCACGGTTTGCGCCCGCTTGTAATACCGCCCCGCCATGAGCTTTCTGTAAATCCGGGTCACCTGGTCTTCGTCTCCCGCGGAAAACAGGTTCGCCATGTAGCGAATGGGCAGGCGCGCGCTTTCGAGCGAACTGAAGAAATCAGAAGAGGTCTCATACAGCCCGTCATCGCTCATCGATCCGGTGACGGGAAGAAGCGGCGGCACGTAGAACAGCATCGGCAGAGTGCGAAACTCGGGATGCAGCGGGAGAGCGATCTTCCATTTCTTGACGAACTTGAACACCGGCGATTTCCGCGCCGATTCAAGCACGTGTTCGGCAACGCCGTCCGCCCTCGCCTGGCGCACCACATCGGCATCGAACGGGTCGAGAATCATCTCACGCTGCGCGTCCACCAATTCGTGATCCGGGCGCGCGGCGGTGTCGTGAATGCGATCGGCATCGTAGAGCAGGACACCCAGGTAGCGGATGCGCCCCACGCAGGAATGCATGCACGCCGGCGCCTGCCCGGTTTCGAGCCGCGGGTAGCACAGAATGCACTTTTCGGATTTGCCCGTCTCCCAGTTGTAGTAGACCTTCTTGTAAGGACATCCCGAGACGCACATTCTCCAGCCCATGCACTTTTCCTGGCTGACCAGGACGATTCCGTCCTCGCCGCGTTTGTAGATGGCTCCCGCCGGACACGCGGCCACGCAGCTTGGATTGACGCAGTGATTACAAATACGCGGCAGGTAGAAGAACACGACCCGCTCGACGTTCAGGAGTTGCTGCCGCTGCTCGTCGCTGAGTGAACTGAGGTTTGGATCGTTGGCCGCATAGATGCCGGAGCCGCCCAGGTCGTCATCCCAATTCGGGCCGGCTTCGATCTCCATCTCCTTGCCGGTAACCAGCGAGACTGGTTTGAACACCGGTTGATCCTCTTGCTGCGGCCCGTCGATCAGGTCGCCGTAAGTGTAGGTCCAAGGCTCGTAGTAATCGTCGAGCGCGGGCAGGCGCGGGTTGTAGGCGATATTCAGCAGTTCGCCGGCGCGCGTGTTCAGCTTCAACCGCAGTTCGCCGTCCTTGACCTCCCAGCCGCCGTGGTATTCCTCCTGATCTTCGTAGAGCGTGGGATAGCCTGTGCCCGGCTTGGTTTCCACGTTGTTCCACCACATGTATTCGGCTCCGGGACGGCTGGTCCACAGGTTCTTGCAGGCGAGGCTGCAGGTGTGGCATCCGATGCACTTGTCCAGGTGGAAGACCATCGAAACTTGTACGCGTACGTTCATTTCCCTCCTCCGCCTGCGATCACCATTGTGGCTTCTCCGGCAACTTGCGGACCAGCACGTACGTGTCGCGGTCGGAGGCGGCGGGCCCGTAATCATTGAAGCGATAGCAGTGCTGCCCGTAGCCTCCAGCCATCAACACGGGTTTCAGGCGCAGACGTGTGACGCTGTTGGTTCCGCCGCCGCGGCGGTTCCGGCGCATCGGCGATTTGGGAAAAGCGATGCTCCGCTCCGGCGCGTGATAGAAGAGGCTGACGCCCGCGGGAATGCGGGCGCTCACCACCGCGCGCGTGACGATTACGCCGTTGTCGTTATAGGCCTCGACCCAATCGTTGTCCTGCACGCCGATCTCCGCGGCGTCCTTGTCGTTGAGCCAGAAGGGCTCGATGCCGCGCGACAGCGTCAGCATGCGCAGGTCGTCGGAGTAGGTGCTGTGGATGTGCCATTTGCCGTGCGGCGTCAGGCAGTTCAACAGCACGCACTTGCCTTCCGCCCGGCTGCCGGCCAAATTCAGAGAAGCTTCGGCTGTGATCCGCGGTTTGAAGGTTGGCAGGTTTTCGCCGAATGCGAGGTACGCTTCATGGTCCAGATATAAGTGTTGGCGTCCGGTGAGCGTGCGCCATGGCACCAGCCGTTCGATGTTCTGGCAGTATGAGCTATAAGGCCGGCCGCCATTGGTGATGCCTGACCAGCAGGCGTTGGTCAGAATCCTGCGGGGCTGGGCTTTGAGCGTCTCGAAATCGTAATGGATGCCGCGATTGTCCCGTGCGAGATCGGCGAGTGTGAGGCCTGTTTCCCGCTCGCGGGCCTGGAAGCTGCGATAGGCCATCTCGCCGTTGGTTTCCGGTCCGAAACGGAGGATGGTGTTCGCGGCATCGATGGCTTCGACGAGCGATGGATACTCGCGTCCGCCCCACGCGTATTTCGGCGCGGCGGCGGCAAACCGGTCATACAGATCCTCGATGGGAATGTGTATGCCGCGGTCTTCCACCCCTTCCTCCTTCAGCCGCGGTCCAAGTGAGCAGAACTTGTGATACAGATTTGCGTAATCCCGCTCGACCACCGAGAAGTGGGGCATCGTCTTGCCGGGAACCGGCTCGCATTCGCCGCGGTACCAGCTTTTCACGCTCGGCTGGGCCAGGTCGTCTTCGGTATCGTGGAGCAGAGGCGTCGCCACGATGTCGCGGAAGGGAGCAGGGAACTGCGTTGGGCTCATCGCGCTCACCTTCGCCGCCAGAGCCTTGAAGATCTCCCAATCGGTCTTCGATTCCCAGCAGGGCGGGACCGCCGCACCCAGCGGATGAATGTAGGAGTGCAGGTCCGTGGTGTTCAGGTCGTCCTTTTCGTACCATGTGGCGGAAGGGAGCACGATATCCGAATACATGGCGGAGGTGTCCATGCGGAAATTCAGGTCCACCACCAGGTCCATCTTTCCCTTTCGCGTGGGTTCCCGCCAGAGCGCCTCTTCCACCGATCCTTTTGCGACTTCCTCGGCGATGGCGTTGTCATGCGTCCCGAGGTAGTGCTTGAGGAAAAATTCGTGCCCCTTGGCGCTCGAGAGAATCGCGTTGGCGCGCCAGATGATCCAGACGCGCGGCCAGTTCTCCGAGGCGTCGGGGTCTTCCACCGCGAACCGCAGCCGCCTGTTCTTGAGCTGCGTGACTACCCAGTCTTTGATTTCCGCTTCTGTTTTCCCGCTCTCCTGCTCCGCGCGGCGGACCACTTCAATCGGGTTTTCGTTGAACTGCGGGTAGAATGGCAGCCAGCCCATTCGTACCGCGTCTATCTGCTGATCCATTACATGGCGGGCAAACAAGCCTCCACCGGGCTGAGGCTCGGCCGGGCCTTTCTCATACCTCCACTGGTCGCTATGGACGTAATGAAAGGAGGGCCCGTTCTGAAGCCTCGGCGGCGCGCTCCAGTCAAGCGCCATGGACAGAGCGGCCCACGAAGCCATCGGCACCAGTTTTTCCTGCCCCGTGTAATGATTCAATCCACCTCCATTCACGCCGATGCATCCGCAAAGCATGAGGGCGGCGATCGAGGCGCGGTAGTGCAGGTTGCTGTGATACCAGTGGTTCACGCCGGACCCGACGAGTACCGTACATTTACCTCCGGTCTTCTCCGCGGTGGCCGCAAATTCACGCGCGAACTGGATCACCGTATTGCGGCCGATGCCGGTGAACCTCTCCTGCCATGCCGGTGTATAGGGCACATCGGCGTCGTCATAATCCCGCGGATACTCGCCCGCCTGTCCGCGCGAGACGCCGTACTGGGCCATCAGGAGGTCATAGACCGTGGTCACTGCCAGGCGGCCCGCGGCCGTGTCGATGTACTTCACGGGCACGCCGCGTTGAAAGGTGCGGTTCGTGCCAAAGTCCGAAAAGGTCACGGCGAGTTCGGCGTCACGGCTTTCGTACAGGCTGAGCACGGGATCGATTTCCGCATCGTCCAGTTCGTCTTTCAGTTCGAGATTCCATAGCCCTTTGCGTGTCTGCCAGCGGCTGCCGATGGCGCCGCGAGGCATACGGGGCTCACCGCTCTTTGCATCGAGCACGAGAAACTTCCACTCGCCGTTCTCCACAGCCGCATAACGCGGTAGCCGGCCGGCGCGCAGAAACCGCCCCGCCTGAAATTCCCCGCCGGCCTCTTCCACCACCACAAGAAACGGGCTGTCGGAATACTGCTTCAGATAGTTCACGAAGTAGGGCGTCTGCCGGACCACGTGGAACTCCTTGAGAATCACGTGATCGACGGCCATCCAAAACGCGGCATCCATGCCGGAGTGCACGGGAATCCACCAATCGGCGTGCCGCGATACCTCGCTGAAATCCGGGGAGAGCACCACCAGCTTCGTTCCCTGGTGCTTCGCTTCGATGGCGAAGTGGGCGTCCGGCGTGCGCGTCATGTTCAGATTGCTGCCCGTCGAGACGATGTACTTGCTGTTGAACCAGTCAGCGCTTTCCGCGACATCGGTCTTTTCGCCCCAGGTCTCCGGCGAGGCGGGCGGAAAATCCGCGTACAGGTCGTAAAAGCTCAACAGCGCGGCGCCGAACAACTGGAGGAAGCGGGATCCGGCCGCGTAGCTCACCATTGACATGGCGGGAATCGGCGAGAAGCCCGCCACGCGGTCCGGTCCATATTTTTTGGCGGTGTAAAGGAGGGATGCGGCAATGATCTCGAGGGCTTCGTCCCAACCGGCTCTGCGGAATCCGCCTTTGCCGCGCGCAACCTGGTAACGGCGGCGAGCCTCCGCGTTCTCCATGATTTCAGCCCACGCATCCACCGGATCGGCGTTTCTCGCGCGCGCTTCCCGCCACGTATCGAGCAGCACTCCGCGAATCAGTGGATGCTTGATCCGCAGCGGACTGTATATGTACCACGAGAATGTGATCCCTCGCGGGCATCCGCGCGGCTCGTAGGGCGGCAGACCCGCTTCGAGCAGTGGGTAATCGGTGGCCTGCATCTCCCAGGTGACGATTCCGTCTTTGACGTGGATCATCCAGGAGCAACTGCCCGTGCAATTGACGCCGTGCGTGCTGCGCACGACGCGATCGTGCTGCCAGCGGTTGCGGTAGAACGCCTCCCAGGTGCGCGCCTTGGGGTCTACGAGGTCCCGGATCCAGCTCATGCGCGCCTCCCGGCTTCGAGCCGCGCCCGTTCGACCAGCCTCCGGCGCACGGGCTTCAAGCGATGCCGCCCGGCAACGGCGGTAGCGGCGAGGAGGATCGCCAGGCCGGCCAACGAGAGCCCGATAACCGCCGGCGTGGAAGATTCCTCCCGTTTCCGGCTAAGGCTTTGGAAAAAGGCGAACAGGTTACGACGTTCATCCTGTGTAAGCGGACGGTAGGTATAGATAGGAGTCATTGCCGGGAAGTAGAGCGTTTCCAGCGAGGAATTCAGCCCGTCCGGACCAAATTTGGCGTAGACTCCGGTGAGATTCGGCCCCATACTGCCTCCTCCTGGAAAACCTATCCCCGCGGCGTTGTGGCAGGAAGCGCACGCGGGACCGCCATTGGCGAAACGCACCTTCCCGATGAACAGCGCTTTGCCGGTTTCCGGGGAGGCGGGGGTACCCGTCTGCGCGGCAAGCGGCATCGCCCAAAGCAGCCACATCAGGATGGTCACGATTCGCCCTCCAGTAACCGGACACGCGGAAACAGGATTTCGTCCTCGAGTTGCACGTGCAGCCGCATGTCGGCATCGAGCGCTTGGAGGCGGTCAAAGAGCGGACCAACGATAGGCGCGGTTTGCCGCGGGCCGCCATAATTTCCGATCCAATCCAGCATTTGGTCGATCTGGCGGCCTTCGCCTTTGTGGTCCTCCTCCAGGATGCCGATCGGGTTGGCAATCGATCCGAACGAATACCGCGACGGACCGGCGCCTGAATTGACCGCAGTTTCCATCTGCCGGATGAGCGGGAACAAGACTTCTTCCTCTTTCCTCAAGTGGAGCTCCAATTCGCGCTTGAAGAAGCGGAATGTCCGGGAGAGCGGCGCCAGAGTACTCGAGCCGGCGCGGCCGCCGGCTTCGGCTGCCCGGGCGATGGCGCGCTCCATCCACGGCAGTTCGCCGCGAAGGTATGCATGGTGGCGGCTGGTAATGTGTTCGATCAGCCCGTGCAGGCTGGACGCGCTCCAGCGTGCAACTTCGATCTCTGGAAATGCTGCTTTCTCCCGTATCGCTGACATTGCGGCGGTTCGAACTCAACCCAATCTTAACGACTGAAAAGCGTTCCGTCAGTATGATTTTTGTCCTGGAGAATGTGACAAACGCACAGTGCGTGACATCCGTCTCCAACCGCATGACAAAAGACCTATTCTCAATTTGCCGTTTCTTCGCGACAGTGGAAATAACCGCTGCGGAGTGCCGCGATGACTGCAGTCGAACAACTTGCTCAATTTGCCGTCAGCGCGCCGTATGAGGAACTTACCGAAACGGCGCGCCAGCAACTGAAAATCAGGATTCTGGATGGCCTCGGCTGCGCCATCGGCGCGCTGGAAAGCGAGCCGGTGAGAATCCTTCGGCGCAATCTTGCCGAATTTGACACAGGGGGCCAGTGCACCCTGATCGGCGGCGGCCGGGCGGCTCCCGAAAAGGCTGCTTTCTACAATGGCGCAATGGTGCGATACCTGGACTTCAATGACAGCTATTTGGCGAAAGGTGAAACCTGTCATCCCAGTGATAACCTGTCGCCGGTGCTGGCAGCCGCTGAATATGCCGGCGCCACGGGGCGCGATCTCATGACGGCCCTGGCGGTTGCCTACCAGGTTCAGTGCCGGTTGAGCGATGTGGCTCCCGTCCGCGCGGCTGGATTCGATCACATTGTTCAGGGCGCGTATGCGGTTGCAGCCGGAGCCGCGCGCGTCTTACAGCTTGATGCTTCCAAAGCGGCCCACGCGATTGCAATCAGCGGCACGGCGTTGAATGCGCTGCGAGTGACGAGAACCGGCAAGCTCTCGCACTGGAAGGGCTTGGCCTACCCCTATATGGCCGGTTGTTCCACGGGCATCGTCTTCCTGGCCCGGATGGGCATCACCGGGCCGCTCGAGGTGATCGAAGGAGAAAAGGGACTGATGGATGCCATCACGGGGCTGTTCGAGATCGATTGGTCGCGCGAAGATCTGGACCGTGTGAAGCGCACCATTGTGAAGAAATACAACGCCGAGATTCATTCACAAACGGCCATCGAAGGCGTGCTCGAACTGAAGCAGCGGCATCCGTTCGAGGCGGCCGATGTGGAACAGATCGGCCTGGAAATCTTCGACGTGGCCTACCACATCATCGGCGGCGGAGAGGAAGGCGACAAGACCTCCGGCATCGCGACTAAAGAGCAGGCAGACCATAGCCTGCCCTACATCCTGGCGGTGGCGGTTCTCGACGGAACGGTGATGCCGGAGCAGTACCGGGCCGAGCGCATTCTGCGCTCCGATGTACAGGAGATGCTGCGCCGCGTCAAAGTAAGCTCGAACGCAAGCTATTCGCAGCGCTTTCCAAATGAAATGCCGTGCCGCATCACGATTCGTTTGCGCAGCGGCCGCGCGCTGACGAAGGAAATGCGGGATTATCCCGGATTCTTCACTCACCCGATGACATGGGAAATGGCGTACTCGAAATTCGAACGTTTGGCGGAACCATACACGACGGCTCCGGAGCGCCAGGCCATCGCCGGCGCGGTCTTCAACATGGAAAACACGAGCGCTTCGGATCTGGCGCGGTTGCTGGGCGCCGTCCATGCGCCGCCTGCAAGCAGTGAGGTAATTCATGGTTGACCATGCTTTTTCGTTCTTGAATCGAAACCACCGCCCGCGGAAGCCACGCTCTGCCGGCATCACGGAGATCCGCGGGCCTTACTACACGCCGATGGGCAAGCGCTATCTGGAGGACGTTCTGGAGACGATGGGAGAGTATGTCGACACCCTCAAGTTTGCCGGCGGCTCCTTCACGCTGCTTCCCCGTCCGGCGCTGACGGAACTGATCGAGCTTTGTCATCGCCACAATGTGCTGGTGTCGACCGGCGGCTTCATCGAGCACGTGCTCACGCAGGGCGCGGACGCCGTGGACCGCTATATCAACGAATGCCGCGAAGTGGGCTTCGATATTGTCGAGATCTCTTGCGGGTTCATCACGATCCCCGCCGGCGACTGGCTGCGGCTGGTGGAGAAAGTGCAGAAGCGCGGTTTGAAGGCGAAGCCCGAAGTGGGAATTCAGTTTGGGGCGGGCGGCGCCACGCAGGCAGAGGCATTGGAAGCCGAGGGCACCCGCGATCCGCGATGGGCCATCCAGTTGGCTCGGAAATTTCTCGATGCCGGCGCCTACCAGATCATGATCGAATCCGAAGGAATCACGGAAAGCGTACGGACCTGGCGGACGGAAGTTCCCGCGCAGTTCGCCGACGCGCTCGGGCTCGAGAAGATCATGTTCGAGGCGGCCGATCCGGACGTATTTTCCTGGTACGTGCGGAACTACGGCCCGGAAGTGAATCTGTTCGTCGATCATAGCCAGATCGTCCAGCTCGAGTGCCTGCGGTCGGGCCTCTGGGGCACGTCGGGAACATGGGGACGCATCCTAACTTACAATGACGATGGGAAAAGAAAATGACAGATACGATGCAACCAAGACTCGATTACCGGGAGGTGGCTCCGGGAGCGCTCGAAGCAATGTATGCCGTGGAGCGTTATACCCGAAATTCCGGACTCGATCGGAAACTGCTGGAGCTGGTAAGGCTGCGGGCTTCGCAGCTCAACGGCTGCGCCTATTGCGTGGACATGCACACTAAGGACGCCCGCGTAGAGGGCGAAACCGAGCAGCGCCTTTACGCTGTTTCGGTGTGGAAAGAGGCTCCCTTCTTCACCGCGCGCGAGCGCGCAGCCTTGGCCTGGACAGAAGCCGTAACCCTGGTGGGCCGCGATCACGTTCCCGACGAGGTCTATGAAGCGGCTTGCCGCCAGTTCAGCGCAAAGGAGTTGATTGATCTGACCATGGCCATCATTGCGATCAACGGCTGGAACCGGCTGGCGGTCAGTTTCCGCGCGGTGGCGGGAACCTATCAGCCAGGCGAGTACGCGGCGGCCAAGGGGAAATAGCAATGATCACGCTAAAGCGAGTTTATGAGAAAGCAGGGCCGGAGGACGGGACGAGATTTCTCGTCGAGCGGCTCTGGCCGCGCGGCGTAAAGAAGACGGACTTACGGTTGGATGCCTGGCTCAAGGACGTCGCGCCAAGCGACTCCCTCCGGCGCTGGTTTGCCCACGATCCCCAAAAATGGCCAGAGTTCCAGCGCCGCTACTTCGCGGAACTGGAGCGGCACCCGGAAGGCTGGGAGCCGATCCGTGATGCCTCGCTTCACGGTCCGGTTACCCTTGTCTACAGTTCCCATGATACGGAACACAACAATGCGGTCGCGTTGAAAGAGTACTTGCAGTCCCACATTGGTCATAAGAGAGGAACCTTGCATGCCTGAACACGAAACCTCCCGCGGTGACGCGCGCGCGCCGGAAGCGACGGCGGGCCCTTCCCTGACGTTCGATCTTTCCGAACAGATCCATGAACTGCGCGAGGAATCCTACTGGCAAAGCGGCCGGAATGCCAAAACCCTGGTGAAATACGATGATTTTCGCATCGTCCTGATAGCGCTTCAGGCCAATACGACGATTCACGAACACCACGCAGCGGGCCGCATATCCGTGCAGACCATCAAGGGACATTTGCGAATGCATGCGGGCGGCAGGGAATTTGACTTGCCCGCCGGCCAAGTACTTGTGCTCGATCGCGGAATGGCTCACGATGTTGTGGCGGTTGAGGACAGCGCTTTCCTGCTTACCATCGCCTGGCCTCAGGGACCAGGCCACTGAGCGGCCGGACCGAACTCAGTTGCTGTGTTCGGCCTCTTCCCCCATTGCCGTGATTGCTATTACCGAATGCGCATAGGCTCCGCCGGCGCGCATCTCGGCCGCAACCCAGATGGCTTCCATGATTTCCTGCTGCGTTGCTCCGTGCCGCAATGCGCCTTTCGTATGACCACGGATGCAATAGGGGCACTGGGTGACGTGCGCTACCGCGACAGCGATGAGTTGCTTCGTCTTCGCTGGCAGCGCGCCATCCGCGAATACGGTTTGGCTAAACGCCTGAAAGGCAGCATGGGTATTCGGCGCCAGTTCGTGACGCTTCTGCGCAAGGTCCTTTGTTGATGGCGGATACACAGACTCAGACATAGACTACCTCCTTCCGTTTCATAGCGCCTGGGACGGGGCTCAATAGCCGGAGAAATCCTCGCTGCGAACATCGTCCGAGTCGATTCCGGCCTTGCTTAGCGCTACCCGGATGGCCGCCACCATGGGCGGAGGGCCGGCAACGTAACAGATCGGAGTGGCCAACTCCGGCGACGTGATAGGCTTCAGATGCTTCGTGAGCATTTCCGCATTGATTCGCCCCGCTTCCCAGCGCCAGGACGGCGGCGGTTCATCCACGGTCGGGATGAACGTAAAATTCGGATTGTTCTTCTCAAGAGCGGCGAACTCCTCGAGGAAAGCGGCGGCCTCAACGCTCTTGTTCGCATAGAAGAGGACGATCCTGTGCGCAAGCTTATCGTTGACCGCGCTCCGGATGATGCTGCGGAAAGGCGTGATCCCGATGCCGCCGGCGATTAAAACCGCGGGCCGCCGGGCGTTGTTGTGCAACGTCAGGTTGCCGAACGGCCCTTCCATCCGCAGCGCGGTTCCGAGCGCGGCCTTTTCGAGCACGCGCTTGAATGCCGTATCCCGCAGGCGCGTAGCAAACAGCAGTTGCGGTTCATGTGGCGCACTGGCGATCGAGAAGGTGCGCGTATTCCCTTCCCCATCCGTCTCCGGTGGATCGATCCACGTCAAATCCGCCGTTTGCCCCGCGATGAATTGAAAACCTTGTGGCCGCGTGACCTCGAATGCCAGGGTGCGGACACCCACCTCACGCCGTGACGCCAGCGTGACTGCATAGACCATTGATTGCGTTGCCGAAGACATCTTTCCTGCTCCTTTCAGTGCTCCAGGCAGTTCGCCGTGCCAAACGGCAACTGCCGGCCGCCGCCCGCTTGCGTATTCCGCCACGTCATGAGAGCGCCGTGCACGGTCCGGACCACCTCTTCGGGATGAAGAGGCTTCAGCAGAAGATCGTAACCTCCAAGATTCAGAACTTCTGACCACAACGATTCATCCGCAAGCCGCGAAGCAAGGATGAACATCGGCGGGTTGGGCCGGCTACGAAGGCGCGCCCATATGTCCTTCCACTCACCGTCCGGGAACGTGCGCCCGCTCACGACAATTTGCGGCTCGCTCCGCTGCACAGCCTCGATAGCGGCGGCACAGGTCGCACTCCAGATCACTTTCCACTCGCACGGGCCGATTATTTTTTGCAGTGCACTCCGGTCCTCATCCCGCTGGAATGCTGCCACCATGGCGGCGCGCTCCACGGCGCCCTTGCCCATATGCTTCAGTAGCCACTGTTTGCGGTCTTCAACGGCCGTCATGACGTGTGTCGTTTGCCTCCTCTCTCTATTGTGCGACATTGCGGACGAAAACGTAATGATTCATTTGTCATCTGATGCGGGACGTTTGGTTCTTCCCTCTATCGGCCGCTTTCGCGCATGGTGATGAACCCTTCGCGGCCGGTGACAAACGAACTATTGGCTAACGGCCAAACTTGCCGCAAATTGAAACTTGGGAGGCAGAACAGCATGAATCCGATCGAAGAATTGCGTCGTCGAGGGCAATCCCTTTGGCTTGACTACATTAGCCGGGGAATGATCCGCAGCGGCGAGTTGAAGCGTCTGATCGAACAATCGGGAATTACAGGGCTCACCAGTAATCCCACGCTGTTCGAGCGCGCTATCGATGATTCGAATGATTACCACGATGCTCTCGAGTCGCTCGCGGCCGCACATCTCGATGCCCGATCGATCTACGAAGCCTTGAGCGTCGAGGATGTCCGAAACACGTGCGATCTTCTGAAACCCGTCTATGAGGCCACTGGCGGCGCTGACGGCTTCGCAAGCATCGAAGTATCCCCGTTTCTCGCGCACGACTCGAAAGGCAGCGTGGCCGAGGCGTCCCGGCTTTGGCGCGAGATCAGCCGTCCGAACCTGATGGTGAAAATTCCCGCTACCGAGGAAGGTATTCCCGCAATCGCTGATGCCCTGGCGGAGGGAATCAATATTAATGTCACGTTGATCTTTTCCATGCGTCAGTACGAAGCCGTTGCGGATGCGTTCCTGCGCGGAATCGAACGCGCGGCGAATCCAGCCGGACTCGCATCGGTCGCTTCGGTTTTCGTCAGCCGGATCGATACCGCTGTGGACCGTGAACTTGAAAACATCGGAACGCCCGATGCGCTAGCCCTGCGTGGACGGGCTGCCATCGCCAACGCCCGTTTGATCTATCGCCGTTTTCGGGAGATCTGCTCTTCACCGCGATTTGCCGCTCTTCACGCTCGCCGCATCCGGCCCCAGCGCGTCTTGTGGGGAAGCACGGGCACGAAAAACAAAGCGTATCCGGATCTCATGTACGTGGAAGAACTCGTCGCGCCGGAAACCATCAACACGGTTCCGCCCGCGACACTTCATGCGCTTCAGGACCACGGCCGGATCCGCGGCGTAACCGCATCCGAGGGCTGGGCCGAGGCCGAATCGGTGCTCCGGCGTATTCGCAGCGTTGGCGTGGATTTCGACGCGCTATTGGACAGGCTCGAAGCGGACGGTGTGGCTGCCTTCGGACGGTCTCTTGACAAGCTCCTGGAACGGATCGATCACAAACGATCCGTCGCGGCCCATTAGGCGCTAAATGAGGCCGCGGTGCATCGCGTGCATCACGGCTTCCAACCGGTTGTGCGTCCTGAGCTTTTCGTTGATGCTATGCAAGTGATTCCGCAGGGTAGGCAGCGTGATCCCCAGTTCCCTTGCGATCTCCGCTGAATTCTTGCCTTTGGCGAAAAGCCTCAGAATCCGGCGTTCCTGGTCTGAAAGGGGCGTCACCGGGGCTAAGCCGTCGACCCCCCCAGAAGCCGCCACCAGTTGTTGGGAGATCTCCGTCATCTTCGCGAGCAACTCTTCGTTTTTCTTGCGGTGAGAGATGTCGCGCGCGAGGTGGACGATGAGCCTCCGGTTCCGGCGGGGCACGTCGAAGACGATTGTGGATACATTCACCCACAGCCGTTCTCCCGAGCAGGTCTTCACCTGGAGGTCGAAGTCCGGGATTTCCAGTTGCTGTGCGGCGCAGACCTGAACACTACAATGGCCGGAGCAGACGTGTGTTCCCAGCGCCCCGAGACCGTCCAGAAGTTCAAAGCATGTCCGGTTGAGCGCTTCCGCGGCCGCGTAGCCGAAGATCTTCTCAGCCGCTTTGTTCCACGAGCAGATCTCCCCCTGCTCGGTAACGGCGAACGCTGCGTCCGAAGTGCGCTCCAGGAATGCGAAAAGTTCGGTTTCCAGCATCCATAGACCTCTTGCGGCTGAAGTGAGCCTTCCCTTTCATTATCCCTCCTCTGCGGCTCAGAAGCGAACTTTCGATTCATCGTTGTCCGTATGTGGTTCATCCCATCGCCAGGTTGCGAATCAGCGCCAGAAGGGGTTGGGGGAACAATCCGAGTGACACCAGAGCAGCGGCGAGGAAGATCAGGGCCACGGTTGCGGGCGGCGCGATGGCAGGGCCTGCCTTCGCCTGCGTTGCTTCGCTGTACATAGCCACCACGATCCGCAAGTAGTAGAAGAGGCCGATGGCGCTGGTAATCACGAGAATGATCACCGGAGCCCACATTTCGGCCGAGACGCCGGCGGCCACGACGTAAAACTTGCCGATAAATCCCGCGGTGACTGGAATTCCGGCCAGCGAGAACAGCATGGCGGTGAACACGCCGGCCACGGCCGGCCGGCGCCAGAACAAACCTCGGTAATCCTCCAGGGAATCCGCATCCTTTGTGCCGTCGGATAGCACGGCGACAACCCCGAATGCTCCCAGTGTCGTCACGAAATAGGCCACCAGGTAGAACCCTACAGCCGTGGGAGCGAAATCGCCGGAGGCCTGGAAGGCGACCAGCAGATAGCCGAGATGCGCGATGGAGGAATACGCCAGAATGCGCTTCACGTTGTTTTGGAGGAGCGCCAGAATGTTGCCTGCGAACATGGAAGCAATCGCGATCACACTGAACACCACGAAAAGCGGCGTCTGTTGATGCGCTTCCGTCCGGTAGAAATAGCGCAGCAGCAGCGCGAACATGGCGCCTTTTGAAACGGTGGCGACATATGCAGTCACGGGCGCGGGAGCGCCCTCATAGACGTCCGGCGTCCAAATGTGGAACGGCGCCAGGGCGAGTTTGAACCCGAATCCGGTGACGATCAGCGCGGTGCCGGGCAGAACCAGCCAGCGGTCGAACCCCGGCCGGGCCAGTTGCGCCGCAATCTCGTCAAATTGCATGGTTCCGAGCGCTCCGTACACCAGCGCCATGCCGAACAGCAGGAAAGCCGCCGAGACCGCGGCCAGAACCAGGTACTTGATGCCGGCTTCCAGCGGCAGCGGGCGGCGCCGCGGATAGGCGATCATTCCGTATAGCGCCACGCTGAGCAGTTCGAGTCCGAGAAACAGCGAGGCGAAATGGCTGCTGGAAACAAGGACGGCTCCGCCGAGCGTGGCGACCAGCATCAGGATGTACATTTCATCATGGTCTTCTTCGCTCTTCTCGAAATAGCCGTAGGCGAGCAGTACGAAGACCATGCTGGCCGCAACAAGCAGTGCGATATAGAAGAGAGCGTAACTGTCCAGTACGAGAAGCGGCGTCACCTGGCGCGGCAACTCCGGAGCGGCGATCCAAAGCGAGCCGAGTGAAATCCCCAGACCAATGAACGAAAGCGAGGCGGAGATGGCATGTGAGCGGTGAACCGCCACCGCCAGCATTACGGCGACGGCCGTCGCGGCAAGAATGAGCAACGGAAGCAGCGCAATGAAGTCCTGTCCTGTCACGTTCATCTCCCCGGAGCCATTTGCTCGATCCGCGTCATTACCGGCTCGAACGTGTTCAGCACTGGGCGCGGATACAGGCCGAGCCAGAGTAGCGCGATGATCATCACCGCCATTACCAGGCCTTCCCGCGGCACGAGATCGGGAATTCGCCAGTTCAACGTATTTGGCCCCTGGAACGCGCGCTGCACGAACTGTAGCGCGTAAAAGGTGGCGAACAAGACTCCGATAGTGGCCAGCGCGGCCAGAACGATGCTCTGCTGGTAGGCGCCAAGCAGGACGAGGAATTCGCCCACGAAATCGCCAAGCCCCGGAAGTCCGAGCGATGCGAGAGCGAAGAACAGAGCCGCGCCGCTCAGGCGGGGAGCGGTAGACCAGATTCCGCCCATGCGGTCCATTTCCCGTGTGTGGATGCGGTCCTGAAGCGCGCCCACGAGAATGAAGAGCGCGCCCGTGCTGATCCCATGGCAGATCATCGTCATCAGCGCGCCTTGAAGCGCGAGAGGGTTCCACACGAAGATTCCCAGAAGCACGAATCCCAGATGGCTCACGCTGGTGTAGGCCACGAGCCGTTTGAGATCGGTCTGCCCGAAGGCGAGCAAAGCCCCGTAGAGAATTCCAGCCACCCCCAGGGCCATGGCAATGGGAGCAAAAGAGCCGGCGGCATGGGGAAACAACGGCAGGACGAACCGCAGCATGCCGTATGCTCCGGTCTTCAGCAACAGCCCCGCCAGAATGACACTGCCGGCCGTCGGCGCTTCGGTGTGCGCATCGGGAAGCCATGTGTGCAGCACGATCGCCGGCAGTTTGACCGCGAACGCAATAAAGAAACCCAGCATCATCCACATCTCCGCTCCTCGAGACATGGCAGTGCCCAGCAGATCCTGGTATTCGAAAGTGTAAACTCCCGTGGCGCTGTGATGAGTGAAGACGAGCGCCAGAATGGCGACCAGCATCAGCAGCCCGCTGAGTTGCGTGAAAATGAAAAATTTCACGGCCGCGTACACGCGATTCTCGTGACCCCAGATGGCGATCAGAAAATACATCGGCACCAGCATCAGTTCCCAGGCGAAATAGAAAAGGAAGAGATTCACGGCCAGGAAGACGCCGGCGATTCCGGCGAGAATCCACAGCAGGTTGAAATGGAAGAACCCAACAGCTTCCGTAATCTCCCGCCAGGAAGCCAACACAGAGAGCACGCCGAGAAAGAACGTGAGCATCAGCAGGAGCAGGCTCAGTCCGTCAAGGGCGAGGTGAAACCGGATGCCCACCTGTGGAATCCACCCCCAATCGGCCTCCGCGAGCCACGCGCCGAGGCCGGCCGGCGAATGGGAGGACCACAACACGAGCGTGAGAACGAAACCGGCTACCGTCGCGAGCAGCGCGATCCACCGGCAGGCGGAGACGCTCCATCGCGCCAAAACCCACGCCAGGGCGCCGGCGATGAGCGGGATCAGGATGAGGCAAAGCAGGATCATAACCACATCACAATGGCCAGTGTGACGACGGAGCCGCCGGCAATCCACGCGGCATACCAACGCAGCTTGCCCGTTTCCGTCGCGCTGAAGAGGCGATAGCAGAGCGCGGCCGCGCTTGCGAGACCGTCGTAAATGGAATCGATGACGTCAGCCTTGTTGGCGGACGCCGCCCAGACTACAGGCCGGACAAAGACGCGGTCGTAGAGCCAGTCCATGCCCCAGTCTGAGAACCAGAAGCGATGCAGCAGGCGGCCCGCCGGGTTTGCGGCCGCCGCGCGAGCGAGCGAGGGATTCCGCTGGTAGGCGTACCAGGCTGCCAGCAAACCGGCGAGAAACGCCAGGCCCGCCGCAACCGAGGCAAGCGCCTCGCTCATCCCCCCTCCCGCTTCGCGGAATTGCGGCAAGGCGGTTGCCAGGAACGCCTCGAACGGAACCTTGTCGAAGCCTCCAACGATGGAGAGAAAGGCGAGAATGCACGCCGGAACCACCATCGCGAGGCCCGGCCGATGACTCACCGGCGTTTCGAGCCGGCCGAAGAACACCACGAAGATGAGCCGGAACGTGTAGAAGGATGTCAGAACAACGCCGGCTACTCCTGCGGCCCACAAGCCCATACCGCCGGCCGTGGAGTTGGCGGCGCTCCAAAGGATGAGGTCCTTACTGTAATAGCCGGCGGTAATCAGCGGCAGGCCCGCCAGCGCGCAGCCGCCGGTAAGAAACGTCCAGAAAGCCACGGGCAGTTCCGTGCGCAATCCACCCATGCGAAAGATGTTGTGCTCATGATGCAAAGCTTCAATCACGATGCCCGCCGCGAGGAACAACAGAGCTTTGAAGAAGGCGTGCGTCATGAAGTGGAAGATGGCGGCGCCCCACGCGCCCACACCCAGGGCGAGGAACATGTAGCCGATCTGGCTGATGGTGGAATAGGCCAACACGCGCTTGATGTCGTTCTGGGTAAGCGCGCTGAAACCGGCCATCAGAAGCGTCGCCGCCCCCACAACCGCCACCGCGAACTGAATGGGCGGCGCCAACGTGAAGAGCACATGCGTCCGCGCGATGAGGTAGACGCCCGCCGTGACCATCGTCGCGGCGTGGATCAATGCGCTGGTCGGCGTGGGCCCGGCCATCGCATCCGGCAGCCAGGTTTGCAATGGAAGCTGCGCCGATTTCCCGACTGCCCCGCCTAATAGCAGGGCCGCGGCCGCGATGGCATAGGAGGAGCCAACCGGCCAATGGCTCTGCGCCGCTTGCATCAGATCTTGAATGCGCAGCGTCCCAAGGCTGTGAAACAGCAGGAACAAGCCAACCGCCATCGCGGTATCGCCAACGCGCGTCACGATGAACGCCTTTCGCCCGGCGCGCCCGTTCGCCGCATCCTGGTACCAGAAGCCGATCAGCAGGTAACTGCACAAGCCCACGCCTTCCCATCCGAGATAGAGCAGCAGCAGGTTATCGGCGAGCAGCAGCGTCACCATGGAAGCGACGAACAGGTTCATGTAGGCAAAGAACCGGCTGAAGCCCTCGTCGCCGCGCATGAATTCGACGGAGTAAACGTGGATCAGGAAACTGACGAATGTGACCACCACCGTCATCACCAGCGAGAGCGCATCGAGGTAAAACGCAATCGCCGGATGGAATGAGCCGACGTCAATCCAGGTCCAAAGCGTCTGTGTGTATGCGCCCGAAGCGGGCGGCGCGCTCAGGAACGCGGCTGCGATGAACAGGGAAATCGCGGCGGATATGGCGATGCTCCCCGTTCCAATCACCGCCGCGGCTCGCGCGCGCATGCGGGGCCCGAGCACCGCAAGCGTCAATGCGCCCGCGAAAGGAATTGCCGGAACCAGCCACAGGAGCCCCAGCATGTCAGCCTCGCATCCTGCTGATGGCGTCCGTGTCGAGCGATTTGTACTGATGGTAGAGCTCGAGCACCAGCGCCAGCCCTACCGAAACCTCCGCCGCTGCCATCGCCAGAATAAAGAGGAACACCACCTGTCCATCGGGCTGCCGCCATCGCGCTCCCGCGACCACGAATGCCAGCCCGGCGGCGTTCACCATGACTTCGATCGACATCAGGACGAACAGGAAATTCCTGCGCACAAGAACTCCGATCACACCCAGAGAGAACAGCACTCCAGCGATCAAAAACCCTTCACGGATGGGAAACATGGGTTGCCTCCGCTTGAGAAACTCGCTCGCACAACGGATCCTGTGCGAGCTGTTGAGGAGCTTTACGCCAGCCCAGGTGATATGCCGCCACCAGCCCGCCCAGCAGCAGCATGGATGCCAGTTCCACCCCAATCAGGTATTGACCGAACAGCGCCATGCCAACCTCTACCGGGCCAATGCTCGCGGCCTCGGACGGAGGAACGTTGCCGCTGGCGAGCAGCCAGACGAATTCGGCCAGCAGAATCGCCGCGAGCGCCGATGGCCCAATCCAGATCGACGGCGTGAGCAGCACGCGCTCCGCTCGCGCGCCCGCTTCGCCGAGGTTGAGCAGCATCACGACAAAAACGAACAGCACCATGATGGCGCCCGCATAGATGATCACTTCCAGCGCGGCGACGAATGGCGCGCCGAGAACGAAGAAGATCACAGCCACGGCCAGCAGCGAGACGATCAGGTGCAGCAGCGCATGTACGGCATCGAGCCGCGTCAACATCAGAATGGTGGCGATGATCGCGACAGCGCCGGCGGTGTAGAACACAATCGTCATGAGGTCCTCACGGCAAGAGGCTATGAAGGTCCACTGGCCGGCCTTCGTTTTCAGCCTCGCCCTTGTCTTTTCCGCCGATCTGCACGCCGGAAACCCGCCAGAAGTTGTAGCCCGGATATTTTCCGGGACCATTGATCAGCAGGTCTTCTTTCTCGTAAACCAGGTTAGGCCGCTGGTACTCGCTCATTTCGAAGTCCGGCGTGAGTTGGATAGCGTATGTCGGGCAGGCTTCTTCGCAAAACCCGCAAAAAATGCACCGTGAAAAATTGATGCGGAAGAACTCCGGATAGCGGCGGCCGGTGTCGTCCTCGGTAGCCTGAAGGGCGATGCAATCCACCGGACACGCCGCCGCGCAAAGGTAACAGGCCACGCAGCGCTCGCCGCCATCGGGATCCCGCGAGAGAATGATGCGGCCGCGGTAGCGCGGCGCGAGGTACGGCTTCTCATCGGGATACTGCACGGTGACGCGCTTGTGAAACATGTGCAGAAGCACGTACCAGATTGTGCGGATCATGCTGAGCATCTTCAACTCCAGGCGAGCGCCGCCGCGCCCGTCACCAACAGATTCGCCAAAGCGAGCGGTAACATCACTTTCCACCCCCAGGACATCAACTGGTCGAATCGCGGCCGCGGCAGAGCCGCCCGCAGCAGAATGAAAAAGCAGATGAAGAACATCATCTTGATGAGGAACCAGACGATGGGAGGCAACACCGGCCCCAGCCACCCTCCGAAGAAAAGAATCGTGATCAGGCAGGAAATCAGGATCACGCCCAGGTATTCGCCGACGAAGAACAGGCCGAATTTCATACCGGAATACTCGGCGTGAAAACCGGCGATCAACTCGCTTTCCGCCTCCGGCAGATCGAAGGGCAGCCGCCTTGTTTCGGCGACGCCGGCAATGAGAAAGAGCACGAAACCGAGGAACTGCGGCACAACGAACCAAACCTGTCGTTGCGCCGCCACAATCTCCGATAGATTAAAGGAGCCGGCAAGCAGCACCACCCCCATCAACGCCAACCCCATGAACACTTCGTAACTCATCATTTGCGCCGCGGCGCGTAGTCCGCCCAGAAGGGCATACTTGTTATCCGAGGACCAACCCGCCAGCACCACGCTATAGACGCCGAGCGAGGACATTCCCAACACAAAGAGCAGCCCGACATTCAAATCGCTGACGATAATGCCTGGGGCGATCGGCAGCACCGCAAAGGACATGAGCACGGTCACTACAATCACCGCCGGCGCGACAATAAAGACAGCCTTGTCTGCGAACGGCGGAATCCAATCCTCTTTGAAGAAGATCTTGATCATGTCGGCCAGAACCTGAAGCAGGCCGAAGGGACCGACACGATTCGGCCCGTAGCGGTCCTGCCATAGGGCCAGCAGGCGCCGTTCCAGCCAGATCAATCCGGCGGCGAGCGTGAGAGCCGCCACCAGGATGCCGATGATCGCGACGATGGGATAAGGACTCGTCATGGCGCTTTGGAGATCCTGCTCCACATCGGGAATTCAAGCCCTGCAAAGGGCGGCGCTCCAGCGGGCACACCTGCTACGCCTCGGGGCAACTCCGTAATCCTGATCACTGGAAACGGTTGTCCCAGCACTTCGGCCTCAGCGCCAAATCTCGCGGCATCCCGCGGGTTGAGCGCGACATAGGGTTGCGGCGCGAGTTGCGAGATCGCCGGCGCGTACCGGCTCAACTCTTCGGAACCAAAGATGTGATAGAGAGGCACAAGGAGCCACTCGTCCGCGCGTGGTTCAAACGCTGGTGGAATCGCATCGAAGAACGGAGGCCTCCTGCCGCCGGGTTCCAGGATGCGCACGCCCGGGTCGCCCTGCCGCAGAGGTCCGGCAATCTCTTCCTGAAATTTGTTCACCGCCTGAATCGAATTCCAGCCCGGCGTCCAGAAGAAGGGCTGCAATGCTCCGGGCGGCGCGTCCGGGCTTCCTTCCATCGAGAACGCAAGCGGCGAATTGGGATCGGCAGGCGGCTTAGGCTCATGCACTGAAATGTTGGCGAGCATCGCAGTCCGCCCGCTGTAGCGATGCGGTTGGCGCGGAACCTTGGCGCCTGTCATGCGAAACGAGGCGGCCGGAGCTGCCTGAGTCACCGCGGCTAGTTGAGGAATGGCGGACGCGAGCGCTGCCGCTATGTCATCGAACTCATCCCAGGATCCCAGCCAACGCCAGCTTTCCTGAACAGGGGGCGACGGCGCCAACGCCTGAAAGAAGCGCTGCACGCGGCCCTCGCTGTTTACCAGGGATCCGGCTGCCTCCGCAAACGTAGCGGCCGGAAGGAGAAGTTCCGCTTTCGCCGTGGTTGCGCTCTCCAGGTGATCGAGAACCACCACATGGCGAAAACGCGCAAGGAACTGTTCCGCTTCCGGAGCGGGAAGCCGGCGGAAAAGATCGTTCTCAATGATGATCACGGTATCAGCGCCTGCTGCCGGCGCAGCATCGAGCGCCGGAGCATCCATCATCGCCAGACCCATGCTGTTTGATTCCGGCGCTGTGAATGCAAGCGCGGCGCCGGGCAGCGCCCAGGCCACGTTCGCGGCAGCCTGGATGATCGCGGCGCTGGCAAGGCTTGGACCGGAAACGATAAGAGGGCTCTTTGCAGCTTTCAGTACTCCGGCGATTTCGCCGGCGAGTTCGCGCACGGACTCCGGCAACCCCTCCCTCTCTGGAGCGTCCGGATTCAATGCGTGGGCCACGGCGAAACCCAATCGCGCCAGATCATCGGGCGCGGCACGGTAAGTGTACGCAGCGATATCGTCCAGACGCGTGCTGGAAGCGGCCGCGAGGTACAACGGCCCTTTCTTCTCCTGCACTGCCTCACGCACCGCGTGATCCATCCACAGTGGGATATGCAGTTGCCCGGCAATTTCCATCGGCTGCCGGCGCACGGACTGGCGAAGGCTCAATGCCATGCGCGGCGCAACGTTGGTGACGTCCTCGCCAAGGATGAACACCGCATCGCAGGCTTCGATTTCGCGCAGGGAAGGAGTGCGCGCGGGGCCATCCTGCAGAATGTCCAGCATCAGTTTCAAAACCCCGGCTTCCGCGCCGGAGATGCCCGCGTGGAACCGGTCCGCGCCCACCAACGAGCGCAGCGCGAAATTGCTCTCAAGCGAAGCGCGCGGTGAACCGACGCCGATCACGCTGCCTCCCGCCAGTTCACGCAGGCGAGCAAGCGCGGTTTCCGGGCTAACCGGTTTGCCGTCGAGCGCCGCCTGCCGGATGCGCCGCTCGCTGTTGACGAATTCGTAACCGTAACGGCCGCGGTCACAGAGAAAATAGCCGTTCACCTCGCCGTGATAGCGGTTCACCAGCCGGCGCAGCGTGCCGTAGCGCTCGGCGGCGGTGATATTGCAGCCGAGCCCGCAGTGCACACACACCGAAGGCGCCATCTGCATATCCCACTTGCGCGTGTAGTGGCGTTTGAGCGTGGCGTCCGTGAATACTCCGGTGGGACAGACTTCCACCAGGTTCCCGGCAAATTCGTTCTCCAGCACTCCATCCCGATCCCGGCCGAAGAACACGATGTTCCGCAGCGCGAATGCATTCAAATCGTTTCCGCCCGCGTACTCGCGATAGAACCGCACGCACCGGTAGCACTGGATACAGCGGTTCATTTCGTGATTCAGGAAGGGCCCCAGGTACTGGTTGCGAAAGGTGCGCTTCTCGAACGCATACCGCCGGTAATCGTGCCCTGTCATGACGGTCATGTCTTGCAGGTGGCATTCGCCGCCTTCGTCGCACACCGGGCAATCGTGCGGATGATTCAGCATCAGCCCTTCGATGATCGCCTTGCGGAACTCCGCCGCTTCGGGATCCTGAATCGAGATGCGAGTGCCCTCAGCCGCGGGCGTCATGCAGGCCATCACGATTCTGCCGCGCTGATCCGTCTCGTCCTTGAACTGCTTGACCGCGCACTGCCGGCAGGCCCCCACTGAGCCCATGGCGGGATGCCAGCAAAAATACGGCAGGTCCATGCCGAGTTGCAGGCAGCCATGGAGCAGATTCTGCTTCTCATCCATCTCACAGGCCCGGTTGTCTACGTAAACGGTCGCCATAGTTATTTCCAGGGGCAGCGTTTTTCGTTGATGTGCTGCTCGAAATCGGCGCGGAAGTATTTCAGCGCGCTCTGCAAAGGCTCGGCCGCGCCCGGCGCCAGCGCGCAAAAGGTATGTCCCGGCCCCCAGAATCGCGTCTGGAACGCGAGTTTGTCCAGGTCACCGGGTTGTCCGCGGCCTTCCTCCATCGCCCGAAGAATGCGCTCCACCCATCCGAGCCCGCTCCAGCAGGGCGTACACCAGCCACAGGATTCCTGCGCAAAGAAATGTTCCAGGTTGGAGACCATGCCCACCGGGCAGGTCTGATCGTCAAGGATGATCATTGTCCCGGTGCCCAGGCGGCTGCCCGCTTTCTGCACTTCGCTGAAATCCATCGGAGTGTCCAGGTGCTCCTCGGTCAGAAAATCAGTCGAGGCGCCGCCGGGAAGCAACCCGCGAAGCCGGACTCCATCTCGCATCCCGCCCGCATGCTCCTCCAGAATTTCGCGGATAGTCGTTCCCATGGGCAGTTCCCACAGCCCGGGGCGTTTCACCTTGCCGCTCGCGCCATACAACTTGGTGCCGCCGTCCTTCGACCGGCTCAACCCCCGGAACCAGTCCGCCCCGTTGCGGATGATGTGCGGCACGTTGCATAGCGTTTCCACGTTGTTGATCGTAGTGGGCATGCCGAACAGACCCGATACCGGCGGAAACGGCGGTTTCGCGCGCGGGTTGGCGCGCTTGCCCTCCAAAGCATTCAACATCCCCGTCTCTTCGCCGCACATGTACCGGCCCGCGCTGAGATGCAGGTACAGTTCGAAGCTATAGCCGGAATGCAGAATGTCTTTGCCGAGATAGCCCGCCTCATACGCTTCCGCGATGGCTCGCGCGACGCGCTGCGCGCCCAGCTTGTACTCGCCGCGCAAGAAAACGTAGCCCGTGTCCGCGCCGGTTGCGTAGCCGGCGAGAATCATGCCTTCCACCAACTGATGCGGATCGCGCTCCAGCAGCAGCCGGTCCTTGAACGTGCCCGGCTCCATTTCGTCGCCGTTGGCCACCACATAACGCGGATGCGGCGCTGTTTCGGGAACGAAACTCCACTTCAGGCCGGTCGAAAATCCCGCGCCTCCACGGCCGCGCAGGTTCGATGCTTTTACCTCTTCGATGACCGCGGCCGGCGTCATGCTGCTGAGAGCCCTGCGCAATCCCTGATACCCGCCGGCGCGCTCGTAGCCTTCTCGATCAAGGGCCTGGCCGTCGGACCGCATGTTTCCGGTGAGCGGTTTATCCTCTGCCATCAGGGGTACCTCTCGAGGATCCGGTCGATCTGCTCCGGGGTCAGATCGAAATGCGTATCGTCGTCAACCATCATGACGGGCGCGTGGTCGCAAGCCCCCAGGCAAACCACCGGCAGCAATGTGAATCGCCCATCGGCCGTTGTTTCTCCCGCCTCGACGCCGAGCCGCTTCGTAAGATGGCTGCACTGCCCTTCCGCGCCCATGATCCAGCAACTGACGCTGTCGCAGAGATAGATGACATGGCGGCCGACCGGGCGCCGGAACAGCAGGTTGTAGAACGTCGCGACGCCATCCAAGTCTGCCACCGACATGCCCAATAACTCGCCGATATCCTTCAGCGTGTCGTCGGAAAGCCAGCCGCGATGCTTCTGCACGATCTTCATGGCGTCGATGCACACGGCTTTGCGGTTCGGATAGTGCGGGAACTCGGCTTCGATCTCCGCTCGCTCCTCAGGCGTTAACATGCGAATCGCTCCTCATCGGTCGATATCCGCCAATACGAAATCCATCGCGCCCAGCACGGCCAATAAATCCGGAACCATCCGGCCGCGGCATAACAACGGCAGCATCTGCATGTGCGGAAACGAGGGCGTGCGAATGCGCGTGCGGTAGGAAACCGTGCTGCCGTCGCTCACCAGGTAGTAGCCGTTGTTGCCCTTGGTTGCTTCGATCGCCCCCAGCGCCTCGCCCGACGGCATCACCGGCCCCCAACTGACGCTCAGAAAGTGCGTGATCAATGTTTCAATGTCGTGCATGGTGCGGTCTTTCACCGGCGGGCTGGCTAGCGGATGATCCGATTTGTAGGCGCCCTCCGGCATGTGATCTACACACTGCTCGATAATCCGCAGACTCTGCCGCATCTCCTCCACGCGCACCAGAGCGCGGTCATAGCAATCGCCATGGGTAGCGGTGGGGATGTCGAAGGCGAATTGCTCGTAGCCGGAATACGGCTGCTTCTTGCGAAAATCCCATTCGAAGCCGCAAGCCCGCAGACCCGGCCCCGTCATGCCCCACTCGATGGCCAGTTCCTTCGTGATGCAGCCGATGCCCTTCGTGCGCGCCTGGAAAATCCGGTTGCGCATCACTTCGCGATCGTACTCCGCAAGCCGCGGCGGAAAGTACCGGATGAAATCCCGAAACATCCCATCCCATCCCTGCGGCAGATCTGCTGCCACGCCGCCGATCCGGAACCAGTTGGGGTGCATGCGCGCCCCGCAAATCGCTTCAATCATGGCGAAAGCTCGCTCGCGGTCGTTGAACGTGTAGAACACCGGCGACATCTGGCCGACATCCTGGGCGAACGTGCCATACCACACCAGGTGGCTGATGATGCGAAACAGCTCGCTCAACATCACGCGAATCACCTGGCCGCGCGGCGGCACTGTAATACCGGCGAGTTTTTCCACGGCCGTCAGATACGCCAGATTGTTCATGACGCCGCCCAGGTAATCCACGCGATCCGTGTAGGGGATATATGTGTGCCAGGACTGGCGCTCTCCCATCTTCTCGGCGCCCCGGTGGTGGAATCCGATTTCCGGCACGCAATCCACAATCTCCTCGCCGTCCAGTTGCAGAACAATGCGCAGCACGCCGTGCGTCCCCGGGTGCTGTGGGCCGATGTTCAGGAAAATGAAATCCGTGTCCTCGCTGCTGCGCTGCATGCCCCACTCCTCGGGTCGGAAACGGAGCAACTCCTGTTCGACTTCTTCCTTTTGCGGCGAAAGCTGGAACGGCCCCATCTCGGTGGCGCGCGCCGGGTGCTCCTTGCGCAGCGGATGTCCCACCCAGCTTCGCGGCATGAGAATGCGCTCCAGGTGAGGATGTCCCGAAAAGCGGATGCCGAACATATCCCACACTTCGCGTTCGTACCAGTTGGCAGCGGGCCACAGGTCCGTGATGGTGTCCACGGATAACGCATCTGATTCGAGCGTGGTCTTGATGCGAATGTACGCATTTCGCTCGAAAGAAAACAGGTGATAGACCACGGTGAAATCAGATTCCGCGGCGCCGCGCTCGAGCCGCATCCGCTCGTCGATTGCCGTCAGATCGTAGAGCATCTTGTACGGCCCATCGATTCCGTCTTTGAGATACGCCAGAATTTCGTGAATACGGGCGCGCGGGCACCAGCAGGCGGGCACGGCATCGGCTGTCTGCTGGTGAACGATATCCGCGCCGTACCGCTCGCGCAGGGTCTCCACCGGATTGAGGGTCACGGTGGCGGTCATACCTGTTCCGGAGTGCGTAAATCTGTGGCTTGCTGCCGTGCGCCCCGCTTGAGATCGCGAAGGGAAGGCGCCGCCGGCCGCTCCACGCCTTGCGGCCCAACCACCCAACTGAGCGGCCGCCGCTCGGTCCCAACAGCTTTCTGCAATAGAGTCAGTCCCTCCAGAAACGCGTCCGGACGCGGCGGGCAGCCGGGGACGTAAACATCGACCGGCAGAAATTTATCCACGCCCTGCACGACGCTGTAGATGTCATACATCCCGCCGGAATTGGCGCAGGAACCCATCGAAATCACCCAGCGCGGCTCCATCATTTGCTCGTAAAGGCGTTGAATGACGGGAGCCATTTTGATGAACACGGTACCGGCGATCACCATCAGGTCCGCCTCGCGCGGCGTCCCGCGAATCACTTCCGCGCCGAAGCGGGCGAGGTCATACTTGCTCGTGATACTGGTGGCCATCTCGACGTAACAGCACGAGAGCCCGAAATTGAACGGCCAGATGGAGTTCTTGCGGCCCCACGCCACCAGGTCCTGCAACCGCGAAAGGATAACGCTGCGCTGCACCGCTTCCTGGAAAGCAGATAGCTCTGGCTGGGGCATTCCCTGTTCCGGCCTGGTGATGGAAAATCGCATGTGTTATTTCGCGCCTCCGGTCCTCCCGCTCCAATCAAGCGCGCCCACGCGCCAGAGATACGCCAACGCGGCAACTAGAATCCCCACGAAGACCACGGCTTCCCAATAGGCCTGCCAGCCCAGCCGGCGCGCCGCAACCGCCCACGCAAAAAGAAACGCTGCTTCGAGATCGAAAATCACAAAAAACATTGCCATCAGGTAAAATTTTGCGGACAGCCGTACGCGGGCGGAGCCTTCTGAGAGAATTCCGCCTTCATAGGGCGAGCCGGTGGCAGGCTGCCAGTGCCGCTGCCCCAGCAGGTACGAGACCAGCAGTATGCCGGCAACCAGCAGAAGAACCAGCGCAAAGTAAACGCCCAGCGGCCACACGAGATCAGCGCTCCTTTAGTGCTCGGCAAGAACGCAATTCGACGGCCATAGAGTGGCGCCGCGGGGCGCGATCCGTTTCAGGCCATCGACTCTACTTTGACGAGTAGGAGGCGGTCTTGAAAATAGTGCAATCGTCATGCGGCTGGAAACGAATGTCACGAAATCGCGAAGATCCTGGCGCTTCCCGGGTTGACTGGGCTGCCCCGGCGCATCAAACTCGAATTGAGAAACAATGCCTGAACTGCCGGAAGTAGAAGTGACCGTCCGCGAACTGCGCGGCCCGCTTGCCGGCCGGCGAATCGTCGATGTCCGGACGGACTGGCCCAAATATTTCCACCTGCCGAAATCGGAGGAAGAGTTCCGAATCTGCGTCAAAGGCCGGCGAATTGAAGCCATCCATCGCCGCGCCAAGTACATCCTCATCCATCTCAGCCGGAGCCATCTGCTGCTTGTCCATCAAAAAATTTCCGGCCGCCTGCAAATGGGCAAGTGGGCTTGGAATCCCGCCGCATCTCAAGGCGCCGGCCGCTGGCAACCCGCCGCTTCCGCGGATAACGCGCCGCAAGGAGGCCGCTTCATCCACCTCGTTTTCGAACTGGACAACGGGGAGCAACTGGGGCTGTCAGATCTGCGGAAATTCGCCAAGGTGATGTGCGGACCGGAGCGCGACATCCTCGATTTGCCGGAACTCCGGGTCCTCGGGCCGGAACCGCTGTCGCCCCGCCTGACGTTTCCAAATTTTGAACGGCTGTTCCACCGCAAACGAGGAAACCTCAAGGAAGTGCTCATGGACCCCGCCTTCATCGCAGGCATCGGCAACCTGTATTCGGACGAGATTCTGTATACCGCCCTCTTGCACCCTCTGACGCGCGTGGAGCATTTGCAGACGCCTCAGTTCCGGATTCTCTATCGCAGTATGCGGACGGTTCTGCGCAAAGCCATTCGATTAGGGGCCACCGGACGGCGGGCCCCCGACGGCTCCAGACAGGGTTACGACCGCGTCCTGCTGGTCTATGGCCGGGAAGGTGAGTGCTGCCCGCACGGGCACGTCATCGAACGCATCAAGGTCAGCGGCCGCTCGGCTCACTTCTGCCCCGTGGAGCAACTCCGCATGTAGCCGGCGCGGGTGTTGGGCGTAGTTGAGGGAAACTGGTAAACGGAGCTATTGAGATCGATGCGATCAACGGACCGGCACACCATCATCATTGGCGGCGGCGTCATCGGGGTTTGCTGCGCGTATTACCTGGCCAAGCGCGGCGCTCGTGTCACCGTGCTCGAACGCGACCAGGTTGGAAAAGCGGCGTCGTTCGGTAATGCCGGATCCATCACGCCGGACCACCCGCCCATCAACAAGCCCGGCCGCGTCCGGCAGGCCCTGAAGTCATTCCTTCATCCGCTCAGCCCGCTGTATGTGGCGCCCAAACTCGATCCCGCGCTCGCCAGGTGGCTCTGGATCTTCAGCCGAACCTGCACTGAGCGCCACCTCGAGCATGCCATGACCGCGTTGGCCCCGCTCGGCAGAACCACCCGGAGCCTCTTCGATGAATTAATCGAGGGGGAGAAGCTGAAGTGTTACTTCCGCAGCGACGGGTATTATGAGGCGTATCTGACGGAACGCGGCTGGGAATCCGCCCGGGAGGAAGCGGCGATGGTGTCCCGGTTCGGATTCCAGCCCGAAGTAATATCAGGAGGCGCTTTGCGAGAGCGGGAACCGGCCCTGAACGATGGCGTAGTTGGCGGAGTGTTCCATCCCGAGGCCGCCAGCATCAATCCCTACCAGTTCGTTCTCGAAATGGCCCAGCGGGCGGAAAGCTACGGTGCGCAATTCCTGACCGGCAGTGATGCCGCCGCTGTTCGAACCGCCCGCGGCGAGGCCTGGAGCGTTGAGACGCAAAGCGGCGAGGTCCTCGAGTCGAGCGCCGTCGTGCTGGCGGGTGGAGCATACAGCGTCCCCCTTCTCCGGAAATTGGGAATCGATTTCCCCTTGCAACCCGCAAAGGGATATCACCGCGATTGCACCCCCGCAACAGGCGGCCCGGAGCTTCTGCGCAATGCCTGTGTCCTGGGCGAGAACATGGTCTTCTGCACCCCGATGGACGGATTTGTGCGTTTCGCGGGAACGCTGGAATTCTCCGGCGTGAATCATGAAATCAGACGCCCGCGCCTCGAGCAGATCACCAAAGCCTGCGCCCGCTACCTGAACACCGCGGCGAGTGCGGTCATCCAATCCGAATGGTGCGGATTGCGCCCGTGCTTGCCCGACGGCCTCCCGGCTATCGGTCCGCTCTCGCGCTTCCCCGGCCTATTCGTCGCTACCGGTCACGCGATGATGGGGCTCACCTTGGGGCCTGTGACCGGAAAACTGGTGGCTGAATGCATGCTCGACGGCAGGCCAAGCCTCGACATCAGCGCATTCCGCCCTGATCGCTTCTAATCCGCCCCAAAGCCGGGCATCAGACCGCAAGTTCTTCCTATATCGGCCAGCCCCCACTGGCGTAATGGCTTGACCGCCCCAACGGAATGCCCGGATGGATCTCACGCCAAGCCCCCGTGACGCAAACATGTGGAGTAAGCTCCGCGAGAACCAGATACATCCCGCCGGAAGGTTCGCTGAAATCATCGACGCGAGGCTGATGCGAGGCGTGACGCCGCACGGCCAGTGCTCAGAACGTCAGCGCCTTTTGCGCGCCGCGCAGCAGATCGGCGACCGAAGGCAGCACCGCCAGCTCCAGATTCGGCGCGGACGGCACGAAGCTGTCCTTGGCGGCGACGCGCACCACCGGTCCATCGAGTGACCCGATGCAGTTCTCGGCGATGCGGGCGGCAACCTCCGCTCCGAAACCCGCCGTGAGCGTGTCCTCGTGCGCAATCAGCACGTGGCTGGTCTTGCGCACGCTGCGATAGATGAGTTCCTCGTCGAGCGGCACAATCGAGCGCAGGTCGATAATCTCAGCCGACACGCCGTCCTTTTCCAACTGGCGCGCCATGTCGAGCGCCATGTAGACGGTGCTGCCCCAAGTGACCACCGTCAGGTCCTTCCCTTCACGCCGGATAGCGCCGCGTCCAAACGGCAGAATGTAGTTCGCATCAGGTTCCGGCGTCTTGGCGTGCACCCGCCGGTACAGGCCCTTATGTTCCAGGAACATCACCGGGTCTTTCGACCGCGCCGCGGCTTTCATGAGGCCCTTGGCGTCTTCCGCGCAGCTCGGATACACCACATACCAGCCGGGAATGTGCGCGAAGAACGTCTCCACATTGGCCGAGTGCCACGGACCCCCTTTGATATAGCCGCCCACTGCAACCCGCACCACCACCGGGCACTCCCACTCGCCCTGGCTGCGCCAGCGAACAGTCGGAATCTCATCGCGCAGTTGCAGAGCCGCGGGCCAGAGATAATCCCCGAACTGCATTTCCACAATCGGCTTGTAGCCGGCAATCGCCATGCCCGCCGCCACACCGGCAATGCTCGCCTCCGCCAGCGGCGAATTCGTTACACGTCCGGGAAATGCCGTGCTCAATCCGCGCGTCACTCCGAACACTCCGCCTTTCGGGTCGGCAATGTCCTCGCCCCACATCACGATCTTCGGATTGCGCTCCATCTCCTCGCGCAGGCCGTGGTTGATGGCGTCAATCATTGTGACCGGATCGCCCGCAAGGTACGCGGGAGACTTCGGTTCGCCCGTCAGTTCGGGGTCGGATGAATAAATATGCGCCATCAGACGCGATTCGTCCGGCGCCGGCGCCTGATCCGCTTCCTCAGCCGCGCGATCGACTTCCGCTTTGATCTCCGCGCGCAGCGAGGCGGCTTGGTCGTCCGTGAGCACGCCGTTGCGCAGCAGGTAGCCCTCCGTCTGAAGGATGGGGTCGCGGTTGACGATCGCCTGCAATTCCGTATCGCCGCGATACTTGCGGTGGTCGTCCGAGGAGGAGTGCGGGTCGAGCCGCACCACTTTCGCCTCCACCAGCGCCGGGCCGGCCCCGTGCCTCATGTCTTCGATCAGCGGCGGCAGCGTTTCATACACGTGCTCGAACCATGTGCCGTCCAATTGGAACGACGGCATTCCAAACGCCTGCGCAATGCGGTGAACTTCTGATCCGGTCTGGCTGCTCTGCGGCACGCTGATGGCGTACCCGTTATTCTGCACCGTGAACAATACCGGCAGTTTCTCGCGCGCGGCCCAATTGAGAGCCTCGAAAAATTCTCCTTCGCTCGTCGCCCCCTCACCCGAGGAAACATGCACGATCTCGTCGCCGCCATTCATCTTGACGGCCCGCGCCATTCCCACCGCGTTCAGGTATTGCGTGCCCGTCACCGCCGTTTGCGCCACCAGCCGCAACTTGCGGCTGGACCACTGCTCGGGCATGTTGCGGCCGTTCGAATTCGGATCGCCTTCGCGGTTGAGCATCCCGAGGAAGATATCTTTAATGGGCATGCCAAGACCCACCGCCACGGCCTTCGACCGGTAGTAGGTGAAGAACCAATCGTGCCCCGGCTTGAGCAGCATGGTCATGCCGATCTGGATTTTTTCATGGCCGCGCGTAGAAGCGTGAAAACTGCACTTGCCGTGCCGCACAAATGCCTTCATCCGCTCTTCAATGTAGAAAACGGTCAGCATCTTGCGGTAGAGTTCCAGCGTCACCGGATGAGGAACAATAATCCTATCCGCCACTTCCAGATTTCGAGCCGATGTTGCCATGAATTGATTTCCCCTCTGTCTTCATTCTAGGAAAGGCGCGGAAGCGCTGCCAACGTGCCGGTTGCCGCGTCACCCGATCTGGATCAATCCGCCGGATTCGCCGCAGTCCTTGCGGATGGCGTGATTGAGCGCGGATTGAAATGCCGTGAAATCGACATGCTTCAGACGGCATGCCTGCTCGATGCTGATCGAACGGGCGAAGACACGCTGCGCCACCGGGTTGTCGATCATGCTGAAGCCGAACTCGCGGAAGAGCGAGGTCGTCTCCGGATAGCGGTGGATCACATCGTAGACTTTGGTGTCCGGTCCGATGGAATCGAGCACGAGGCCTTCGGCGGTATGCGGCCGGCTCCCCATCGCCCGCCAAAGATCGACCGCCCACAATGTCAGGCCCGTGACTTCAATCCAAGCGCTCGCTCCCATCAGCGGGTATGCCCATTCATACCGGTCGGTGAGAATCTGGAAGACTACGCGCATGGCGTTGCCGATGTTGACCAGCCAGAAAGTCGCCCGCAGCGTGCTCAGCCGGCGGATGTCAAGACCGCCCAGAACCGGAACCACCTTACTTGAAACGCCGAGGATCATCATGCTGATGAACCCGACCGTGAATGCGTGCCGGTATCCGCCAAAGTAGGCGTGCGAGAAGTCAACTCCGATGACTGCGTCGTACACGGGCAGCAGCGCCAGCAGCGAGATTGCCGCCAGCGCCCAAAAATAGGCGGCGCGAATGAACGGCAGTGAGCGGTCCGGCTCCACTTTGGCGGAGAACAGGCCGAAACCGCGCACAAGCAGAACTACGGACACGAACATTCCCACGATGCAGAGTTCCAGCGCGATGCCCCAGATGGGCTGCCGCGTGCGGATCAGCATCGCATAGGCCGCCACATTGCCCGCCACCGCGAGGTTCCACAGGTAGAGGACAATGCGCGAAGTTCGGGCGGGAACCTCGCGGAAGCCGTAGATGAACGGCAGGAATCGCTGGCTGACCCCGAGAATCATCGTGCCGGCGAATCCGGCCAACTGCAGGTCCCGCCACGGCGCATCGTAGAGACTAATAAAGCTGACCCAGGCGTCGCGTCCGCTTACCGTCGCGTAGGTGGCGAACATCCACCAGTCGAATGCGAACGCCGCAACCATCCACGCCAAGGCGGCAAACACGAAGTGTTCGTATGGTTCGATGGGATTCTGCGATTTGCGAATGGTCTTGGTGATGATGAGAACGAACGTCAGCACCACCGCCAGTTCCCCGATTCCCGCGATCTTGCCTGCAAGCGCCCAAGCCGGGTCGGAGGCCCAAAGATCCGCAAAGGTCCTCACCGTGAGCGCCGCGGCCATGACGAAGAGGCTTCTGGAAGCCAACAGCGGCCGCCACAGCGTGGTGAACTTGAAACGCGGGATCGCCTGATAGGCGAACCCCATGACGAAGAAGGTGACCCACCCCGCCACCTGGGCATGCGCGTGCGCCCAGGTAATGGCTCGCATATCGAGCGACGCAAGCCGCTGGTTGGCCGCCATGATTGCCAGATTGATTGCGCCGAGCACGCACCCGAAGGTGAACATGGTCAGGACGCCGGCGCGAAAGAAACGGCGATAGATCACATCGCCTGGTCCTGGCTGATAATCGGGAACCCCGGCCTCCAGAACGCTGTTTCGCGCCGCCTCCTGCAATTCGGCCAGCAGCCGGGCTTCATCCACACGGTGCGCGCGCGCGAAGAAGGAGAGCGATTCCTGTGGGCCAAGCGGGCCGCCACAGCCCACCAGACCGTAACGATCGAATACCTTGCGGCAACTCGGATACCGGGAAAGGATTTCCGGCAGTTCCATGTCCCGCGTGATCATGACTTCTGCATCCGCCATAGCTTCAGGGTATACGCGGCTGCCGCCAAAGACGATGACTTTAGTCACAAACGGAGGCCGGAATCATCATGCCGGCAACCCCTGCATCGGACGAAAGTCCGCACTCGCATTCCGTCGTTATCGAGGAGCAGCCACCGTACTCGTGCGAGCCTGATCCTCCGGCGGCTTGCCGTTCCCCAACCCGCGCCGTGCGGCCATTTCCGCCCCGATTGCCTCCCGGTCTTCCGCGGCAAGCGCCGCGGCGGCGAAGGGGAACACTTCCCGGTCCTCGATACCGATATGGTGGCGGTACAGTTCGGAAAGTTGGTTGACCAGCACGGAAAAACGCTCCGCCTCCTCGCTCGAGAGTTGCCCCTGCTGCAACCACAACTGGCCCAACCGGTCCACTTCCGCGTGATGCCGGTCGGCGCAGACGTGATCCTCTTCGAGCGAGTCCACCTTGGCGAGCAACGCTGCGATCTCCGGCTTGCGAAGGAGCCGCAGGCGGGGAAACAGGCTCTCTTCTTCATCCGCCGTATGTTTGGGCGCCGCTTCGCGGAAGTACAGCAGGCTCGTGGCGAGCGCGGAGCGCTGCTCGGAGTTCAAGGGGCCGCCGTTCACTCGCGAAGAAAGCGTCACTAGCACCTGCAGGAAACGGACGATCCTGCCATGGCAGTCGCCCAGCATACCGATCGGATCGGTAAAATTACTTTCGCGCTTCGCGCCAATGGTAACAGGCATTGTCCTCTCTTTCCGTCCGCTTCAGTTGTTCCTCTCGAGCGCGATTGCCCGTGGGAACAGGATGTTGTTCTCCAGGTGGATGTGGATATGCAAATCGGCTTCTAATGCCTTCAGCCCCTCCAGCATCGCACGGTACGTGGAACAGGCGTAGGGAGGCGCTTCGAAGCCTCTTGTCAGTTCCCGAATCCGGAGCAGAGCATTCCCGGCGCTGTCATGTTCGTGCTCCATAACGGAGATCGGATTTGCGATGGTGCCGAAGGGCGACCGCGGCAGGGGTCCCCCGCCTTGCGAGGCGGCCTCAGAGCGCTCAATCGCCGGAAACAGCATCATCTCCTCTTTGTGCATGTGCAGGTTCATCTCCTCCGCCAGCCCGTCGTAAACCTGCTCTAACTCGTGAAGCGCCGCCGGGTCCTTCTCCCCATGCACGCGCGCCACCGTCCGCACCCTCTGCCCAACCCGCGGCAATTCCAGCTTGAGGTACTCGTGGTGCTTCGTCACGATGTGGTCAATCAAATCTCTGAGCGGCGCCGTATTCCAGTCGGTCGAAGTGGCAGGCGTCCCGGTGATGGCATGAGCTATGTCGTCCTTGATATTTTCCGGCGACACCCCCTTTTCCCGGCACGCGTCTTCCAGGGAGCTTTTCCCGTGGCAGCAATAGTCTATGCCGTATCTCTCCAACACGCTGGCCGCAGCCGCGGAAGTGGCGGCAATATCACCCACGGAAGTACTTGCTTCAATTTTCATGGCATCCTCCTATCTGATTCCATTTCATCATATCCGCCGCGAAGGGCGGCCGGCTGTGACTCCGGTCACACCTTGTCATATGCTCGATAGCCGAAATCCAGAGACATCCTCAGCGCTGGTAAGCCAGCGATAAAGCCCGCGAAAAAATCGAGTCATTCTCCAGCACAATGTGCAGATTGAGATCACGGTCCAGAGCCTCGAATCTTTTGAGTAATAATCGATATGGCTGGTCGGCGTTCGCCGGAGGTTCGTAATTGCCTGTCATCTGCCGGGCCTCCGCAAGCAGGTCAAGGATATCGTCATGTTCCGAAAGCGTGGCGGAGATGAGTGATCCGACACATCGATTCGCGGACGCCGGTTCCTCCCGGCTTCCCATGGCTTCCTCGAGAGCCGTAATCGCCGGAAAGATCGTGAGTTCCTCGCGCCGCATGTGCCGCTCCAATTCATCCCCCAATCGAAACAAAAGACCCGGCAAAGGAGCCAAACGCGCGAAATCCTTCTGGCGATGGCAGGCGTAAACCTCCCGCGCGGCCCCCTGTAAGGCCGGTAATTCCAGTCGAAAACGATCATGGTGCGCGATGACAATGCAGGCCGTCAGTTCACTCAACGGCTTGTTGTTCCAATCGGTTCCGAAGATGAAAATCTCCTGCCGGCCCTCCATGAATTCCTCCTTTCAGCAAATTAGGATTATCGCGAACCAATTTCCATGGCAGCCACGGCAATACTGCCAGAAAGCGAAGCATATAGCGCTCCGCCAAACAAGACCAGCAACACCACCTCCGCCACATCGAGCACTGCCAGGGACCAGGTGACCATCCGGCGGGCGGATGCCGGAAGCGCCTTCGCGCTTCTCTTTCGCCAGAAGCCGGTCGCCTCGAGAAACGCCGCGCCGCCCCAATGGTATACGACGAAAATTGCCAACAGACTCCTCGTCAGGCTACTCGGAGCCGCGAAGAGGATGGGCAGAATCGCCAGGTAATAAAGCGCCTCCAGGTGGATCGCCCGCCGTAGCCTTTGGGCGGCTCGAATTCCAGAGTCTCCGCTGCCCGCCCCCGCGACGAGAGACGGCACCGCCCGCCATTCGAACAGGTGCAAAACCACCATGCCGGCGGTCAGGAACAGGATGATGGCGTGGTACACTTGCATTCCCAATTCGCCAGTTCCGAAGTCTCAATATGGCCGCTGCTAGTGGCCGCGGGCGGACACAACCGTTTCTGACGCGGAAGTTACCGGAAGAGCCACGCGCGACACCTTGATACGAAACTCATAAGGTCCCCGAATTTCGTACTCCCAAGCCAGTTCCCCCGGGCGCAGTTGCTCCATCTGGGCGTGCAGCGGCTGAGGATCGTGGTCATTGATGAGGAAGAACGACTCGCCCACCGCAAGTTGATCGAAAGCGTAGAACACTGTGCTGTGCCGGCGCTCGCGCGGCGTCTCCCGCAGATCGAGTGCCCGCCCGTTGGGAGCCATGGCGGTCCAGGCGGAAGCGTCACCGGGCCGGATCATCGTGACCAGCAGCCGCGAGTCCTCTTTGGCCTCCAGACGGTGCACCCGGCCTGGCGTGAGGCGAATCAGCTTCCCGGGAACCATCTCGGAGCAATGGTCACCCTCGTGGAACAGCACCCGGCCGCCTACCGAATAGACAGTCACCAGCCCATTGGCGGCGTGCTCGGGCAGACCTTGCCCCGCGCGCAGCGACATCAGCATCACCCGCATCACGGGATCGTCCAATAGCACCCTCCGGCCAATTTCCTGATCGTTGAAATCGGAAAATGCGTTGATATCCAGTTCCTTCATTTCTCCACAATGACAGCACCGGCGCTCCCAAGACGGTGACTTCCGTCACACCGCGCAAGAAAATCCGCGGCCAAAGCCATCGTCAACACCAGCAGCGCTATCGGAAAGTTTCCGGCTGAACCTGAACCAGGGGCTCCAAGGATCCGGCTGCCGGCGGCGCGGGAGGCGCTGCCCGCTCCGCACGCCTGCCCGATCCGTCTGTCTTTGGTTGATACACGCATCGCGGATCTTCGGCCAGGTAATCGCCGGTAAGCGCGAAGGATCGCGACCGCGAACCGCCGCAGAGATTCCGATACTCGCATTCGCCGCACTTGCCGTGCAGTTTGTCCGCATCGCGCAGCGTTCGGAAAAGCGGGGAGTGGCGGTAGACCTCCACCAGAGAATCGCGGCGAACGTTGCCTGCGGAAATCGGCAGGAACCCGCTTGGATAAATCTCGCCCGTGTGCGAAATGAAAACAAAGCCCTTGCCATCGTTGATGCCGGCTTGTCTCTGGATCACATCGGGGGGGGCATGCCTCGCGTCCGCGGAGCGGCGCTCCGCTTTTCGCTGCTGCGCCACGTACCGGCGGTAGTGCTGCGCTTCCGTCGTCTTGATGTCAAACGGCGCGGTCTTCGACAGTTCGTAGAGGAAAGCGAACACCTCTTCGTACTCTTCCGCGGAAAGATCCTGCGAAGCCGATGCCCGGCCGGTTGCCACCAGGAAGAACACGCTCCACAGACGCGCGCCGGAATCCCGCACCAGAATGGAAATCTCTGCCAGCCGGCCAATGCTATGCCGCGTCACCGTGGTGTTGATCTGCGTCGGCAAACCGATCTGCCGGGCGTAATTCAGGGCCAGTGCGGTCCTGGCGAACGATCCTTCCACGCGGCGGAAACCATCGTGGCTCCCCGCATCCGGCCCGTCCAGGCTGACGGCCATCCGAGCCACGCCGCACCGCTGAAATCGATCGATGGCCGCTTCCGTCAGCAGCGGCGTCGCGCTGGGAGTGATCGTTGTCCGCAATCCAAGCTGCACGCTCTTCTCGAGAAGCGGGAAGACGTCGGGACGCTTTAGCGGGTCCCCGCCCGTGAAGACCATCAGCGGGTCGCCAAACTCGCGAACCGTCTCCAATAGCCGGAAGCCTTCCTGCGTGCTCAGTTCGAACGGATTGCGATCGGCAATGGCGCAAGCCCGGCAATGCACACAGGCCAGGTCGCAGGCCTGGGTAAGTTCCCAGATCACCAGAAACGGCGCCTCATCAAAGCTTTTCATTTCCAGGTACCTTGCTTCAGACGCGCCGCCACTTCGACATGATCGGCCTCGGTTGGCGGAGGACTGACCACGTGTACGGCGATCAGCCGGCTATCCGCTCTCAATCCTCGGGTTTCCCCTGCTGGAACGAACACCGTTGTCCCCGGCGCGGCCGCTTCCTCCCGGTCCCCGGCGACAACCCGGCCCTCGCCCTCCAGCACTACGAGCAGCATGTCCACGCCAGGCCGGTGCACCGGGATGAACTGCCCCGGTTCCAGGCAGGTGAGCAGGGCTTTCATTTGGGCGCTCGCGCCAACCATCACAGGATTGAACTTCTCGGCGCGGAATGACGCCGAGTCGCGGTACGACTTCAGATAGACTGCCATAGCACCAGATTAGGCTCTGACGGCTCCTGTTCGCTGTGACCATTGTCACGGTCCGAAGCACGATCATTGCACGAGAAGCATCCAGGTCACGAGGTGGCATGACGGGGGCGGATTGATTCGCGTGACTTTGGTCACGGATTGATGCCTGCCCGCGGCGCTATAATATTGTGCTTCATCAGAGCTTGATGCGAACCCCACAGTCAATGACTACCGAACGGGGAAGAAGGATACGATGTCCGATACGCCCGGCCCAGCCGTTCCCCTCGACATTCCGGCGAACTTCCCGGGGACGGTAACCGCTCTTCTCCAAAGCTGGACCCATGGTGATCCCGGCGCGCTGGCAAGAGTCCTTCCCCTGGTCTACGACGAACTCCGCGCCATCGCCCGCTCCTACATGCGCCACGAGCGGCCAGGACACACTCTCGGAGTCACGGGCCTTGTCCACGAGGCGTTCCTCCGCCTCTCCGCACAGGCGCCGGAGGCATGGCGGGACCGCAAGCACTTCTATGGAATCGCCGCGCGCCTGATGCGTCAGGTTCTGGTGGACTACTCACGCCATCACAGCGCCCGTAAACGTGACTCGGAAATGCCTGGCGCGGAGCCCCCACAGGCCGCCTCATTGCCCAAGGCGCTCGAGGCGGACTATGTCGAACTCGACCAGCACCTCACCCGTCTCGAACACGTCAACCAGCGAAGAGCGGAAATCGTCGAATTGCGATTCTTCGGCGGCCTGTCCATTGCCGAAATCGCCGAGGCGAAAGATCTGTCCCCAAGCATGGTCAAGAAGGAGCTGACCATGGCCAAGGTCTGGCTTCACCAACAGATTCAGGGAGGAAGTGGTGAGTTCCGGCAGCCGGAAGGTTGAGGAGATCTTCGCCCGGCTCCTCGATTTCGAAGAGCCGGAGCGTCTTCCAGCTCTCGAGGATCTCTGTCCCGACGATCCGGAGACCGCGGCCGAGGTTCGGGAAATGCTCGAGCAACTCCCCGCCGCCGAGTCCTTCTTTGCCCGTTTTCCAACGCAGGAAAACGCCGGCGCCTCGCGGCTGGATGGGCGGCGCGTTGGCGCCTATCGGATTACCGGCGAACTGGGACGCGGCGGTATGGGAGTTGTCTACCGGGCCGAGCGCGATGATGGCCAGTTCGTGCGCCAGGTGGCGGTGAAGTTCGTCAGTTTGCTCGCCGCCGGCGGGGAAGCCTGGCGGCGGTTCGAGCGCGAGAAGCGCATTCTTGCCGGCTTGCGCCACCCCAACATCGCTGAACTTCTGGATGCCGGTGTCAGCGAAGAGGGCACACCCTATATCGTCATGGAATTGGTCGAGGGTGTGCCCATTGACGTGTATTGCCGTGAGCGGCGATTGAGCCTCGAGGAGCGGATTCGCCTCATTCAGCAAATCGCCGGGGCTGTCGATTTCATCCACCGCAACCTGATCGTTCATCGCGACATTAAGCCCGGCAATGTCTTCGTCACCGCGGAGGGAGTGCCCAAGCTGCTCGACTTTGGGATCTCGCGGGTGCTGCCCGCGGACGGCGAGGAGGGAGACCGCACCGCGCCCGAGTGGCGCCTGATGACGCTGAACTATGCCAGCCCCGAGCAATTACGGGGGGAAGCCGTTTCCACCGGAGCCGATGTTTACTCATTGGGCTTGCTCTTATATGAGTTGCTGGCCGGACGGCAGGCGTACTCTCTTTCCGGTTCCCCGGCCGCGAACCTGCTCCGTCAAGTCCTGGAAGAGGATCCGCCTCCACCGGGGGCCGGCGCCGACCTGGATCAAATCGTCATGAAGTCGATCCGCAAGGCTCCGGCGGAGCGCTACGCCTCAGCGCGGGAGTTAGCGGCGGATCTCGAGAACTACCTGGCCGGGCGGCCCGTATCCGCCATACCACCGGCGAAACTGTACCGCCTCCGCAAGTGGATCCGCCGCAACCGGATCGCGGTAACCATCGGCGCGCTGGTGACGCTGATGCTCCTCGCCGCCGGAGCCGCGGTAGTGTGGCAGATGCAGGTCGCGCGCCGGGAACGCGCCGTCGCCGAGCGCCGGTTCCACGACGTGCGTAAACTGGCGAACTCCATCCTGTTCGAATTTCACGATCCGATTTCCCGGCTCTCGGGCGCCACGGAAGTCCGCCGGCTGATGATCGCGCGCTCCCTCGAGTACCTCGATTCTCTGGCCCGTGACGCCCGAAGCGATGTGGCATTGCAGTTGGAACTGATATCTGCTTACACGCGCCTTGGCGACATTCAGGGCAATCCGAACCGTGCCAACCTTGGTGACACGAAAGGTGCGCTCGGCAGCTACAACAAGGCCAGAGCCATCCTGGAAGAGGTGCTCAAAGCCGAACCGCGTCACCGTGCGGCGTCACTCGAGATGGGCCGCCTGCTGACCCTGATAGGCGCGCAACTCGTCCACGCTGGTCAGGACGCCGCTTCGTTGGAAATGAAACGAAAGGCGCTCGCGCACTGGGAGAGCCTGGCGAAAGACGCCCCGGACGACGAACAGGTGAGACGCGGCCTGGCGGCAGCCTACTCCGAAATGGCGACGGCAACAGCCGGTCAACTGCCCAACAACGAGAGATTCGCCTTCGGGGATCGGGCCATGGCCGTGTACGAGAAGCTGCTGGTGTCCCGCCCCTCCGATCCGGAGCGAATGCGCGACCTCGCTCGGGTCCACAAGTATTTGAGCGGCATGTATCAGGATGACGCCAACCGCATGCTGGAACACGCCCGGGCCGCCGTGAAGTTGGACGAGCGGCGCGTTCAGGCTGCGCCCCGGGACGCCTTGGCTCGGATGGAGTTCGCCCAGAGTTTGAGCATGGTGGCTACAGGGTGTGAAAAGAAGGGTGACCTTTCAACCGCCGCCGCCTTCGCCCAGCGCAGCGTCGATATCCGCCGGGCGCTTTGGGAGGCCGATCCAAAGGACCACCGGGTGCGCGACCGCCTCGCCTACGCCCTGACGCTCCTCGGCCAGTTTCGCCGCAGGCAAGGAGACTGGCGAGGCGCGTTGGCGTCCTTGGGGGAGGCGATCGAACACACCGAAGCCCTGGTCAGACACACCGATTTCTACATGGCTTGGCACAATCTCGCATGGGCGCGCCTCGAACGGGCCGAGGTGTACCGGAAGTTCGGCTCTGGCGACGTCTGCATCGAGTATCGCCGGGCCGCCGAAGCCTATCGCCGGCTGGCCGCCGGCCGCAAGGAGTATTACGGCAAAAAGCTTTCTGAGCTTCAGCCGAAACTGGCTTCTTGTGGTGGAAACTGAAGATCCTGGCGCTTCCGGTTAGTGTCCACTCTCCGCCCGTTTTTCGCATGTCAGTCTGAGGCCGCGGAAACGGCCAAAGAGTCTGAAACAGTCCAGCCTAAGGAGGGCAACATGCCGGCTCCACTCGTGAAAACCCCTGCGAGCATCGGTCTCACCGAAGCTCCCTGGCCGCCGGGCACCCCGAACAAGCGCCCGGCTACGGTACAAGTGGGAGACAGCTTTCTTGACGTATGCAACCGCGAGGGCTGTTCCTTCGCCGCCTTGATCAGGTGCAACTTCGAAATAGATATCGACCAGCCCAACCTCAAGGGCAAATGGGAGTGGGTGGTCAACTATTACCTCCAGACGAAGCTCAAGTGTACGCGTCTGACGGCGGGAGGCAACTACATGTTCTCGGGCGGCGAGACAATCTATATTCCGACCCAATCGCCCGTCCCGGCTCAACCGGCGCCGGCCCCAACCGTCCAGCGTATCAGCCTGCGCCGTTCGATTCTCGACAAAACCCTCACGAAGCATTTCGTCGATATCCTCGATGGCGGGGACCCCAGGGACCGGGCTGCCGAGAAATTCCACGATATTTCCTGGAAGATGGTCTACCGTGACTATGACCCACAAACCGGCATGTACATGCCCAGTCCGAAGAACAGCCAAAGCACCCCCGACGCCCTGCTGGTTAACCCCAGGGAGCGAGTCATCTCCGAGCAAACCATCCAAACCGAAAAATCCAACGTCCTGTTGCGCGTCATCGTTCACACCATGGTCGAGTATGTAGCCCCCTCGATCCTCCCCGATCCGGGGCTGAACTTTCAGCTTGGCGGGGAGATCTGGCATCGCCGGCGCGAGTTTTTCTACGGACCGGGTGACCCCAACCAACAGGTCACCGTCGTGCAACAGGTCCTGCGGAAGAAGGCCGGCGGCACGATCGAGTCAAGGCCTCCGGTTGTGACGTATATCCCTCAACCCGAAGATCTGGCCGGCCTTTGATGGGCGCTGTTCGTGACGTACCCTGGCGCGGCTCGCATGCTCCCGTTTGTTCCTGATCGGCCTTGAAACGGCTTGCATCGAGGCTGAGGACGCCAGAGCCTTCAGGCGTGCCCATCTCGAGGTGATGTGGAAATTGGTCGAACCTTGTCACTCCAGCCACCTCGGATGGACGTCGCGAGGACCGCCGGAGCAGGCGCTCGTGTCGCGGTACGTGGATGAGATCGGCCAGCAGGGGCGAGGGGGTTTCCATCTGCTCGCCTCGCGCGCCGGCGGGCGGTCCTGCGTGGGAGAGCTAGTACCGGCCGCCAGTACTTCTGGCAGGTGTCCATTCCGCACTCGCTTTTCGCACGTCATCATGAGGCCGAAGAAGCGGCCCCCGAGGAGGAGGTCTATGGTGCGTCCTCCACTGACCTGAGAGGAAAACGAAAATGACATCGTCCGTGAAATCGTACAGCAAGTTCATGACTCTGCTTTGCGCCATCCTGGGTGTTGCATCTGTTCAGGTGGCGATAGCACAGCCCGGGGTTCAACTGAAGATTCAGAGCGTGGCGGCCGCCTATCTGCCCTCAGGCTCGCCGGATTACCTGATGATCACCGGCGTCAACTTCGGTTCTGTGCCGGGAATGGTGACGCTCAACGGCGCCGGCCAGACCGTTAAGGTTTGGACACCGGCGGGATCATGGTGATGGTCTCCGGTGTGCCTGCCGCGGGAACCTACCGGCTGGAAGTGAGGCGGACCGACACCAACGGCGCGGTCTTTCGTGACGAATCAGACGTGACGCTGGGCGCTGCCGGACCGCAGGGCCCCCAAGGCGTGGCTGGACCCATAGGGCCGATGGGACCGCAAGGCCCCCAAGGTCCCCAGGGGACGCCTGGAATATCGGGATGCGAGGTGGTCAACTCCACGTCTTCCCATGGTCCTCTTTCGCCAAACGCCAGCGTCCACATGTACAAGAACTGCCCATCGGGGAAGATGCTCTTGGCTGGTGGTTGCGAGGGCTTTTCCAACAATGCTCCGTTTCTCAGCCTTGTGAGCAGTCGACCGTATTCCTCGCCCTCCTCCACCAGTTGGCGCTGTGTATGGGTCAATTCGAATGACTCCCCGGTGACGGCTGTCGACCTGAGTGTGTATGCGATCTGCGCAACCGTGCCGTAGGTGTGAATCAGGCGCGGACGTGCCCCGGTCGGGCAACCTCGGCCGGGGCCGCGTATTCCTGGATTTCGAGCGTGTCTCATACTCGCCACCGGGACGCTGCTGCGTTTCGACTGACCCGCCGGTGGCGGGCGGCCTGCGGCACGAAAGTGACCATCACCCGGCGAACCGGTACTACTGCCGGTGTCCACTTTGCACGTGTTTTTCGCACGTCAGTCAGCGGCCGAACAACCGGCCGCCGGGGACGATGCGCTGCGACGCACTTTCAACGGGTCTTGTTCCAACCAAGAGAAAGCATAATAGCGCCGAGTGACTGAAAAAGGAGGTTTAGGCTCATGCCGCGTTTGACGTTTCTATTTCTACTCCTGAGTGTCGTGAGCTTCGGGCAGGCGCCCGGGTTTGACATCAACCACTGCCAGATCTTTACGCTGCCTGCCCTTCAGGCATCGAGGATCACCAACACGGGCGAGATCCTCGGCCAGGGTCAGGGCTCCGCGTTCCTCATCAGGAACGGCGTAATTTCACCAGTCGCTCTTCCGGTGGCCGGCGTTGGCGCGGTGTATGCGAACGGAATGAATGAGAGCGGCGACATCGTGGGCGAGTATCGTGATGCGGGCAACGTCGCGCGTCCCTTCGTTATCATCCAGGAAACGTTTCAAACTCTTTCCGACGAGGACGGCCGAACGCCGGTTCCCGCCGATATCAACCAGCAGAGGGTGATCACTGGCGCTGCCCGCAAGCAGGGCCAATACGATATCGGGTTCATCCGAAAGTACGGAAACTACGCCTATTTCCAATGTGATCCGGACGGCCACACGAATCCGTGGGGCATCAATCACAACGGCGACGTCGCCGGCATCTGCGGCACTTACACCAACCTTCGCGGATTCGTCTATCACAACGGCGCATTCCTATTCGTGACGTACCCCGGCGCGGCGCGCACGCGTGTGTGGGATATCAACACAAACGGCGACTTGGTGGGTGACGCGATTTTCGAAGATCCGCAGGGCAGAACCTGGGCCAAGGCGTTTCTGTGGCGGAATGGGGTCTTCCACGATCTCTCGTTTCCAGGCGTTCGCCAGAGTCTTGCCCGGTCCATTAACGATCAGGGGGACGTATTAGGCAACGTCACGATCGTTCACAACGACAACGCCGGCAGCTTGCTGGAACTCGGCTCGTTCAATTTCGTGCGGGATACAAGACACCTGAAGTAGGCATGCGCGCCCGCGCCGCAGGTCAAACCGGCGTACTACGATGCCAGCAACAAGAGCACGAAGAGCATTGCCACCGGAATCAAGGCCGGGCTTTCAGGGCTGCACGCCTTGCCGCGCACGCGTCTTCGCCACTTGGATCTGCTTTGCGGTCCTCTCTTCGGCTTCCCACGCGGGCGCACCCCAAACGGAGCCAGGAGGGCGCCGCGACCTGAGCTTCGAGCGGATAGACAGCGGCTCCGATCTGGACCGTCAAGGCAAGCTATGGGCCATTGTGATCGGCATCTCACATTACAAGAATCTGCCACCCCAGTCTCAGCTTCGCTTCGCCCACCGGGACGCCGAGACGTTCGCGGCATTCTTGCGCAGTCCCAATGGCGGCGGATTCCCTTCCAGCCACCTGAAGGTCCTTCTCGAGGAGAATGCAACGCTTTCCGCCATGCGCACGGCCCTTGGCACCTGGCTGGCGCGCTCTGCTGAGCCTGGAGACGTCGTATATGTATTCTTTGCGGGCCACGGCGTGACCGAGAGCGAACGGGACGGCTATCTCCTGGGGTACGATTCGGACCCGCAAGACCTTTACGCGACGGCACTCCCGGTCGCGGAGCTCGACAAGATCATCACCGAACGAATCCGGGCCAGAACGGTAGTGCTCCTGGTGGATGCCTGTCACGCCGGCCATATCGGCTGGTCCGCGCGGGGAACGGCGGAGCAGTCTCTGATTTCCCGGTATCTGGACGAGATCGGCGAAAAGGGACGCGGCGTGCTGCGGCTGCTTGCTTCGCGCGCCGACGAGCGGTCCTTCGAGAGTGATGAATGGGGCGGCGGACACGGCGCATTCACGCATTTCCTGCTGGAGGGCCTCCAGGGCAAGGCCGACCGCAACGGCGACGGCGTCGTGCGCGCGACCGAACTGTCGGAATACCTGGCCGAGGTGGTCCCCGAACGGACCAAGGCGCTGCAGCATCCGCGGGCCGCCGGACACTTCGATCCGTCGCTGCCGCTCAGCGTACTCAATCGAGCCCGGCCCGCCCCTGTTCCAGCCCTGGTCACTCTCGAACTCCATGGGCCCGCCGGCAGTGAGGTTTATCTGGATAACACCTACCGCGGGCGGATTCGGCCTTCGGAAATTCTGCTCATTGACAGCGTCCATGCCGGACCGCACGAATTGTCCATCGATTCTCCTGGCGCCGGCTCCGTCAGCCAGCGCCTGGTCCTTGCCGCCGCGAAAACCATCCTGAACCTGACTTCAGCCCTGCCCGGTGGCGCGTCCGTGCCAAGCTCTCCGCTGGCCGCCATGGTCCACTCGGCATTAGGCTCGGGCAAGATTCTCGAACCCGGAGGCGCTTGGGAGTTGTATCAGCAACTGGTTCGCGAGCGCGCCGGCGATCCCCAGCGCGGCGCCATCGAGGCAGCGCTCAGCGCGGCGCTCGCCGCCATCGGGCAGCGGGCTATCAACGACTATGTGCAACTGCCGCCTACCGAACTGCGGCCCGACACCTTTCACCGCGCTGCCAGGGCGTTCCATTTTCAGAAAGTGCTCGAACCGGGTGAAACTCAGCTTGACGCCAAGCGCCTCTTCAGCGAGGGCAGGGCGCTCATCGTGGAACGGAACTATCCGCAAGCGATTGAGGCGTTGCGGCAGGCTGCCGCTTTGGACCCAAAAGCGGCGTACTCACATAATGCGCTGGGACTGGCGCACGAGGCACTGCGCAAAGACGACGAGGCTACCCGCGATTTTCAAACCGCCGCAAAGCTCGCTCCAGCCTGGCCCTTACCGCACCTGCACCTCGGGATGCAGTATCAGCGGCGGAACAAGTTGGACGCCGCCGAAAGGGAACTGAAGCTGGCCGTACAACTCGGCCCGCGGCAAGCGTACTTGCGGGAGGCCCTGGGAACACATTATAGGGTCCGCGGCCGGTATGCCGATGCCGAAGAGGAAATCAACCGCCTCATCGGCCTCAATGCCGGATATGCGCCCGCGTACCGGGAACTGGGTTTGATCTGCCAGGCAAGCGCTCAGCACAAGAAGGCGGTTCAGGCTTTTGACGCGTACTTGAAACTCGCCCCTGACGCGGGCGACGCAGTCGCAGTCCGCGGCCTGTTGGCCAAGAGCCGCCAACTGGCTGAGCGGAAGCCGCCCACCCTCAAGCGCTGATCTGTTACCCTGATTTTTTGTCAGTGGCAACAGAGTCAGATTCACAGATTTGGAAGCCGGATTCCTGGCGGACCAGGCCGGCGCTGCAACAACCCCGTTACGAAGATCCCGGGCAACTCACCGCCGCGCTCGCGGAACTCGCGAAGCTTCCGCCCTTGGTCACCTCTTATGAAATCCTGCAGCTGAAATCGCAGTTGGCCGAAGCACAGGCAGGCAAACGATTCATCCTCCAGGGCGGCGATTGCGCCGAGAGCTTCGAGGATTGCCAGGGCCCTATCATCGCCGCGAAGCTCAAAATCCTCCTGCAAATGAGCCTCGTCCTCGTGCACGGCAGCAAGAAGCCCGTCACGCGCATCGCCCGCATCGCCGGACAATATGCCAAGCCCCGCTCCGAGGACACCGAAACCCGCAACGGCGTCACGCTGCCAACCTACCGCGGCGATCTCATCAACCGCCCCCCGTTCACCGAAGAAGACCGCAGGCCCGACCCTGGGCTCCTCCTGCGCGCCTACGAACGCGCCGCGCTGACCCTCAACTTCCTCCGCTCCCTCGTCAAAGGCGGCTTTGCCGATCTTCACCATCCCGAGTCCTGGGACCTTTCTTTCGCCCAGGACACCCCGCTCGAGCACGAATACCACCGCATGACCGCCAACATCGGCGAAGCGGTCCGCTTCATGGAAAATATCCTCGGCATCCGCGCCGCCGAAATCGAGCGCGTCGATCTCTTCGTCAGCCATGAAGGCCTTCACCTGCACTACGAGCAGGCCCAGACCCGCCGCGTGCCCAGGCGCGAAGGGTGGTTCAATCTCTCTACGCACTTCCCCTGGATCGGCCTCCGCACCTCCCAACCGGATGGCGCTCACGTGGAGTACTTCCGCGGCATTCAGAATCCCATCGGCGTCAAGGTCGGCCGCCAGACTTCACCGGAAACCCTCATCCGCCTCATGGATATCCTGAATCCCAACGATGAGCCCGGCCGTCTCACGTTCATTCACCGCTTCGGAGCCGGACGCATCGCCTCCGGACTTCCACCCCTCATCCGCGCCGTGCAACAGACCGGACGCCCCGCCGGCTGGATCTGCGATCCCATGCACGGCAACACCTTCCTGACTTCGGAGGGCATCAAGACCCGCGGTTTTGAGGACATCCTCAGCGAATTGGAACAGGCCTTCGACCTCCACGCCGCTCACGGATCTCATCTTGGCGGCGTCCATATCGAACTCACCGGAGAAAACGTCACTGAATGCACCGGCGGAGCCCGCGGCCTTACCGAAGACGACCTCAAGGTCGCCTACCGCTCCGAAGTGGACCCGCGTCTCAACTACGAACAGGCGCTCGAAATCGCCATGCTGCTGGCCCGCAAACTCGCGCGCATGGGTTAGTCTTACGCCCGCCCTATCGCCGCGGCCATGGGCTGGCTCCGTTCCCAGGCTACCGTCCGCCTCATCGCCTCCGCGCGGTCGATCCGTTCACGAAAGCCCAATTCGGCGCGAATGCTGTTGGAATCGAGCGTCCAGTGCTGTCCGTAGTGGAACGGCATCTGCCGCTCGTGTACGGGCACGATGGCCCCCTTCCACCCCGCCGCGCCGGCCAGCAGCCGCAGCCATGTCCCGAAGTCCGGACTGTTCTGCTCCGCCACGTTATATGTGCGGCCCGCGGCCTGTGTGCTGATGGCCGCCAGCGCCACCGCATCGCTTACATTCTCCACGTATCCCCAGCATCCTCTCCACCTCGACAACTCATCCTCGATCGAGATCGCCGTCTGCCCGGAGTCCATCTGCTGAAGAAACGTGCGGAAGCGATGCAAAGGGTCGCCAGGACCGTATATCATCGGGAGCCTGAGAATCGTCGGATTGAGCGGCGCCAGAACCTGCTCCGCCAGGATCTTGTCATAACGGTTCGAATCCACCCACTCGTAGCCGGGAATCTTCTGCCCGCGATACGGGTACCGGTAACGGCGCAATTCCCCGTCCTCCCGAATCGGCGTCGGCATCAACGGTCCGGCATCCCTGCCATGCATCACCTCATGCGCCCGGTACACATCGGCGCTGCTCAGCATGACAATCCGGGTTGGTTTTCGGTGGAAGGCCTCCACCAGCGTCGCGGCATCGGAAAGGTTGGTGCAAATGCAGTCGATCACGACATCAAATTGCCGGCCCTGCACATGGTCGGCCAGATCGTTCCGGTCGCCGAGGATCGTCTCGGCGCCCGGCGGGATAAAGGTCTTCGATTTGCCGCGATGGAGAACAGTCAGGTGATGGCCTTGGAGTGCGCACAGAATGTGTGGGCCGAGGAAACCGGTCCCGCCAATAATTAGGACGCGCATTCCATAAAAGATAGCAGGGACGGAAATCGGATGGTGACCGGCTCCGCCGTTTTGCGATGATTGAATCTCGAAGGAGTCCAACGATGAAACTGATGCCCGCATTGCCGTGCGCCGCGCTTGCCATTCTGGCGTCCCTCCCCGGATGGTCTCAAGTCAACAAAGAGGATGCTCTGAAGGCCGATCTCGCCGGGCAGATCGACGGCATGAAAAAGCAGACGCAGGTGATGGTGGATACCATCTTCAGCTTTGCCGAACTCGGCTTTCAGGAGTTCGAGACCTCGCGCTACCTCACCACGATGCTCGAAAAACAGGGCTTCCGCATTGAGCGCGGCATCGCGGGCATCCCCACAGCCTGGACGGCCACCTGGGGTTCCGGAAAACCGGTGATCGCCCTCGGCTCCGATATCGACTGCATTCCCCAGGCCTCCCAGAAGCCGGGCGTCGCCTACCACGATCCTCTCATCGAAGGCGCCCCCGGACACGGAGAAGGCCACAACAGCGGCCAGGCGCTGAACGTCACCGCCGCCCTCGCCATCAAGCGCGTCATGGAGCGCGAAAAGCTCTCCGGCACTATCAGGCTATGGCCCGGCGTCGCCGAAGAACAGTTGGGGACCAAGGCTTACTACGTCCGCGCGGGCCTCTTCCAGGACGTCGATGTGGTGCTTTTCACCCACGTCGGCAACAACCTCAGCGTCTCCTGGGGAGACGGGTCCGGCAGCGGCATGGTCTCGGTGGAATATCGCTTTGAAGGCGAAAGCGCCCACAGCGCGGGCGCCCCCTGGCGCGGCCGCAGCGCTCTTGATGCCGTCGAACTCATGGACACGGGTTGGAACTTCCGCCGGGAGCATCTGCGCCTCCAGCAGCGCTCCCACTACGTCATCACCAATGGCGGCGATCAGCCCAACGTCGTCCCTCGCAACGCCTCCGTCTGGTACTTCTTCCGCGAACTCGACTACCCCCACGTAATGGACTTGTGGAAGATCGGCGACAAGATGGCCGAAGGCGCGACCCTCATGACAAACACGACCTTCACCTCCCGCCTGCTCGGCTCGGCATGGCCCACGCACATGAACAAGGTCATCGCCGAAACCATGTACGCCAACATCAAGCAGGTCGGTCTTCCCCAATGGTCCGAAGACGACCAGACGCTCGCCAAAGCCGTGCAGAAGGAACTGAAGGTGAAGGAAGAAGGGCTGCACACAAAGTTGGCCGAGTTCAAAGGCCCGCCGGCCGAGGAAGCGCGCACCGGCGGCGGCTCCGACGACATCGGCGACATCTCCTGGAACGTCCCCACCGTCACCCTCTCGTTCCCCTCGAATATTCCGAACCTGCCCGGACACAACTGGTCGAACGCCATCGCCATGGCCACTCCTATCGCGCACAAGGGCGCCACAGCCGGAGCCAAGGTGCTGGCCTTCACCATCCTCGATCTGCTGTACCATCCGGAGATCATCCGGAAGTCCTGGGACTACTTCCGCAACGAGCAGACGAAGGAGAGAAAATACCAGCCCTTCATCCGGCCGGGCGATCAGCCCGCCATTTGGCTCAACAAAAAGATCATGGCCGAATACCGCGAGCAGATGAAGAAGTATTACTACGACCCTTCCAGGTATCCGACCTATCTCGACCAGCTCGGCATCAAATACCCAACCGTCCGCAAGTGACGCAGGCTCAGTGGTGATCGACGCGCGGATGGATCTCACGCCCGCGGAAATCGCGAACCAGGCCGATGAGATTGTCCACCACCGCCTCCGTCACGCGCCGCCCCTTCTCGAGCGTCGCCTTCGTGGGATCGCCGACAGTGCCCGTCTTCGAATACCGGCTGAACCATTCCTGAAAAAACACCGGCGAACCGCCTTGGAGATCCCAGTAAATATACTCTGATTTCTGGAAATGAATGTCCTTTTCCGCTTTGTCCATCTGAACCAGATCGCCGCGAACATACAGGATGACGGAGGTTTCCATCTCGCAGCCGTGGGCCATCCCGCCGGGAAACTCCGATTCGCGGATCTCCTGGAGCAGGGCCTTGGGCACGAGGTTCCACCACGGAACCATGGCGCATATCGAGGGCGTCGTGTTCGTAATATTGCGCGCCGCGATGTCGAGGAACGGCACGTTGCTGCCGTGGCCGTTCACCAGCAGGATCTTGCGGAAACCATGGTGGGCGAGGCTCTTTCCAATGTCGGTCACGTACCGGATGAAGGTGTCCCCCTCGACGGCAATCGTCCCCGGAAAGTCCATGTGATGCTCGTTGAACGCGTAGAACACGGATGGCAGCAGGATAGCCTCCTCCGGGATGCGCTCGACGGCGCGCCGCGACATCTCGGTCGAAGTGAGCACATCGGTAGCCAGCGGCAGGTGCGGGCCGTGCTGTTCAATTGTGCCGACGGGAATCACAGCCACCCGGTTGCCGGCCACCGCCTCCCGGATCTCCGGCCAGGTGAACTCTTCATAGCGAAACTTGGTGGGCATACCGCCTTAGTATGCCCTATCGATGAGGAGGGCCGCACCGCACCGTCCATGCGGTCCGGCTACTCGTTGTGGTTAGCTTCGAGGAAGGCCCGCAGGCGGTGGCTGCGGCTGGGGTGGCGCAGTTTGCGGAGGGCCTTGGCTTCAATCTGGCGGATGCGCTCGCGGGTGACGGCGAAGTGCTGCCCCACCTCTTCGAGCGTATGCTCGCTGCCGTCCTGGAGGCCGAAACGCATCTTGATGATCTTCTCTTCGCGCGGGCTGAGCGTCTTCAGCACCTCGGCGGTCTGTTCCCGGAGATTCAGGTTGATGACCGCTTCGGAGGGCGACACCACGCGGCGGTCCACGATGAAATCCCCAAGGTGGGACTCTTCTTCCTCGCCTACGGGCGTTTCGAGGGAGATCGGCTCCTGGGCGATACGGAGCACTTTGCGGACCTTGCCCACCGGCAATTCGAGCTTGCGCGACAGTTCCTCGGTGGTGGGCTCACGGCCGAGTTCCTGCTGCAACAGGCGCTGCGTGCGCACCAGTTTGTTGATGGTCTCAATCATGTGCACCGGAATGCGAATGGTGCGCGCCTGGTCGGCAATGGCGCGCGTAATGGCCTGGCGCACCCACCATGTGGCGTAGGTGGAAAACTTGTATCCACGCTGGTAGTCGAACTTGTCGACGGCCTTCATGAGGCCGATGTTGCCTTCCTGGATGAGGTCGAGGAACTGCAGGCCGCGGTTGGTGTAGCGTTTGGCGATGGAGACCACCAGCCGCAGGTTGGCTTCGATGAGCTGCTTTTTGGCGGTTTCCGCTTCCGCTTCCCCGCGCTCGACGATCTGCAGCGTGCGCCGCAGTTCGGTAGCCGATGCGCCGTACTCGTCCTCGATCTGAGCAATGCGCTGGAGCACCGTCTTCAATTCGCGCTGCGTTTCCTTGGCGGCACGTTCGCTGCTTTCCTCGATCTTGCGCTGCATGCGGGCCACGTCACGCTCAAGGGGCTTGAACTCATCGACGGCGCGCCGGAGTTTGCCGGCAAACTGCCGGTAGACGACGCTCGCGAAGGCGATGGAGCGCAGCATGCGCGAGATCTTGATCATGAGGCGCGACAACTGCCAGCGGAGTGTCCGGTACTGCTTGGGCTTCATGCCCTTGGAGAAGGACAGCATCTTCTGCTTGTGCTGCTGCGCGCGTTTTTGCAGCTTCTCGATCTCGAGGATCAGGGCGACCAATTCCGCGGTTTGCGCATCGACAGTTTCATCGCTCACCAGCATGTCGGCCTGGATGAGGATGTCGCGCACGGAGACGGCGCCGCGCTGCAATTCATCGGACATGCTGATCAATTCGCGGATGATGAGCGGAGAGCGGGACAAGGCCCGGCTGACGAGGCGCTGGCCGTGCTCGATGCGCTTGGCGAGTTCGATCTCGCCATCGCGCGTGAGCAGAGGGACGGTGCCCATTTCGCGGAGGTACATGCGGACGGGGTCATTGGTTTTGTCGCCGAAATCCTGGGCCAGGTCGATATCGGCGAAATCATCTCCGTCATCGATTTTTTTCTCGAAATCGAGCTTCGGCTCTTCGAGGATTTCGACGCCGGCGGTGTCCAACTCCGCCAGTAAATCATCGATTTCCGGACCGCCGCCTATATCATCGGGAAGGATCTCGTTGACCTCGTCGTACAAGACGTAGCCCTTCTCCTTTCCCACATGCATGAGGTGCTGCAGACGCCCGTATTTTTCCTCCGTTGCCACCGCTGTCCCGTTTAACCGCTGAAGAGCCTGAACCATCACAATTCTACAACATCGCACCGCGCCAGCGCCCGTTCCGGCGAAGGCCTACCTGCCGGTTCGAACACGCCTGTGCTGCCTCTTGAGGGCATCCAATTCCTCCATGAGCCGCATCGCCTCATTGGTGTTGCCGCGGTCGATTGCCTCCTTCGCCATCCGCTGCAGGCTGGACACTTTTCCTTCGCGGGTTCTAGCTTCGAGAGTCCGCAGGCAGGAAAGCGCGTCCAACCGGGCCTGATCCATGTCTCCGGTCTCTTCCATCTCATCGGCAAAAAGGACGCGGGACAGTAGACCCCGTCCGCTATCCTCAAGCCGCGCATCGAGTTCGGCGTATTCGAAATCGGGCTGCACACGGAATAACGAGAGCAAAGTCTCGAACACGGGCCGAAGGCGAAACTCGGCCAGCACCTCTTCGCGTTCCAACTGCGGCGCCAGTTCTTCGCGCAGGCCCGGGTAGAGAAGAAGCGCGCGCAGCAGCAGCTTCTCGACCGCGGGCACGGGCTCTTCGCGGAACGCTGTTTTGCGCTCGCGCTGGTCGAGCGCAGCCTTCTTGAACTGCTCGAGGATCATGCCGCGATCCACGCCGAGATAGGCCGCCAAGTCTCCGGCAACACCGGCGCGCTCGATCTTATCGGGAATGCGCTGGATGGCGGGAAGCAGGAACTGAAGCGCCTGTCCGCGGCCTTCCGCGGTGCGGCTGTCAAAGCGCTTGCGGGCCTGATCGGCGAGCCAGAAGTAGTAGTTGGGCGCATGGGACGCCAACTCGCGGTAGCGTTCGGCGCCGTGCTTGCGGACGTATTCATCCGGGTCGAGATCCTCATCCAATTCGAGGATGCGCACGCGCGCGTTCTCATCGAGCAGCACTTCAATCGACTTGGCCGCTCCACGCGCGCCGGCGGCATCGGGATCGAAGTTGACAATCACCTGGTCAGCGAAACGTTTCATCAGCTTCACCTGCCCGTGGGTGAGGGCGGTTCCGCAGCTTGCCACCACATCCGTGATGCCCACCGAGCAGAGCCCGATGACATCCATGTATCCTTCCACGAGGAGGAAACGCCCTTCCTTGCGCGCGGCTTCCCTGGCGCGGTTGAGGTTGTAGAGAAGCAGGCTCTTCTTGTACACCGCGGTTTCCGGCGAATTGAGATACTTCGGCTCGTCGCCTTTGGCGAGGGCTCGGCCCGCAAAGCCGGCGATCTTTCCCTGCTCGTTATGGATGGGAAAGATGATCCGCCCGCGGAAGCGGTCGAAGAAGCCGCTGCCGTCCTGGCGTTTCATGACGAGTCCGGACTCTTCGAAGTATTCGGCGAAGCCCTCCTTCTGCAGGATCTGGGTGAGGGCCGCGCCGCCGCGCTCGGCGAGGCCCAGGCCGAACTGCTCCGCCGTGGGGGCGGATACGCCGCGCTCCAGCAAATACCGGCGGGCCTCAGCGCCGTGAGGCCCCGTGAGCAGGCCGCGGAAGTGCGCCAGGGCGATCTCATTCATGCGGTAGACGGCTTCGCGCAAGCGGCTCTCGCGATCGCCGTGCGGGGCGCGCTTGGGCATCTCGAAGCCGTAGCGATCGGCGAGGATCTTCACGGCTTCGGGGAATGTCACATGGTGCATCTCCTTAACGAATTCGAAGACGTCTCCTTTCGCGCCGCAGCCGAAGCAGATGAAGATCTGCATGCCGGAATGGACGGAAAAGGACGGCGTTTTCTCGGTGTGAAACGGGCACAGGCCCATGTAGCGCTGGCTGGAGCCGACGCGCTTGAGCCGCACCTCCTCGCCGACTACATCGACGATGTTGATGGCGGCTTTCAACTGCCTGGCAAAGTCCATGGGAAGGCTAATTGTAGCTGGAATCAACCGCCTGAAAGCGCCAGAACAAAGTGGACCTCGCTCGAGGGCGGCACGTTGGCGAGGATGCCGAGGGTTTCGACTTCGCCGTCGATGGCGACGGAGACGCCGGGGCGGAGGCGGACGCCATCGATGAGCCGCTCGCGGACCCCGGGATAGAGTTCCTCGAGGCGGTCAATGATCTGGCGCACGGTACCCGCCTCGACTTCGACCTGCTCGCGGCCCACGAGGGGCCGGAGCAGGGCGGGGATATAGACGGTGGCCATGGTCAGCGGTTCTTCGACCAGATGGCTTCGGCAACCGTGGAGGGCTTCATCGGAAGACGGCGCAGGCGGACTCCGACGGCGTGGTAGATGGCGTTGGCGAGGGCGGCGGGAGGAGGCACGATGTTGGCCTCACCGACGCCGCGCACGCCGAAGGGATGGGAAGGATTCGGCACCTCGACGATACAGGTGTCGATCATGGGGAGGTCGAGCGTAGTGGGCATGCGGTAGTCGAGCAGGCTCGAGTTCATCATCGATCCTTCGGCGCTCATATAGTACTCTTCGTTGAGCCCCCAGCCGATGCCTTGCGCGCTGCCGCCTTGCATCTGGCCTTCCACGTAGCTGGGGTGAATCGCTTTCCCCACGTCCTGAACGGAAGTGAAGCGGAGGATGGTGACTTTGCCGGTCTCGGGATCCACTTCGACATCGGCGATGACTCCGGCGAAGGAGCCGCCGGCTCCGCGCGGGTTGACGGCTCCGCGTCCGACGACGGGACCGCCGGTCTGCGCGAGTTTTTCGGCGAGTTCCTTGAAGGAACAGGAGTGGCCGTTGCTCTTGAAGGAGCCTTTGCCGAATTCGACGGAGGAGGCATCGACCTCCCAGAGTTTAGCGGCGCGCTCTTTCATCTGGCGGAGGATATCCTGCGCCGCTTCGCAGGCGGCCAAGCCGGTGGCGAAGGTGGTGCGGCTGCCGCCGGTGACGGCGGTGAAGCCGATGGAGTCCGTATCGACGACCGAGGGATGAACGCTTTCGGCGGGGATGCCGAGCACTTCGGCGGCCTGCATGGCGATGGAGGTGCGGGTGCCGCCGATATCGGTGGAGCCTTCCACGAGGTTGACGGTGCCATCGGAGTTGACACTGATGGTGACACTGGAGGGGAGGCCGACGTTGAACCAGAAGCCGATGGCCACGCCCCGCCCGCGGTTCGGCCCTTCGAGCGGAGCCGTGTAGTGGGGATGGTTCTTCATGGCTTCGAGGACTTCGACGCAGCCGATCTTGCGGTACTTCGGCCCGTCGGCGCGGCGCGTGCCTTCCTTGGCGGCATTCTTCAGGCGGAAGTCGATTGCGTCAAGGCCGAGCTTTTCGGCCACCTCATCAACGACGGTTTCGGTGGCGAAGGCGGCGTTGGTGGCTCCGGGGGCGCGGTAGGCGGCGGTGCTGGGCTTGTTGACGACCACGTCGTAGCCATCGATGGTGACGTTGGCGATGTCGTAGGCGGCAAAGACGCACATTGCGGCGGCTCCGACCATCGCGCCGGGGTATGCGCCGGCCTCGTAGGCGAGATAGGCCTGAGCGGCGGTGATGCGGCCATCCCTGGACGCGCCGATCTTGACTTTGATATAGGAGCCAGGCGTGGGTCCGCTGCCCTCGAGGATGTCCTTGCGCGGCATGGTGATCTTCACGGGCCGTCCGGACTTTTTCGAGAGGACCGCGGCGACGGGTTCGAGGTAGACGGGGATCTTACCGCCGAATCCACCGCCGATCTCCATGGGGGTGACTTTCACCTGGGAGACCGGGATATCGAGGATGCAGGCCGTGGTGTCACGAACGACGAATGCGCCCTGGGTGCTGCACCAGACCTGGACGCGGCCATCGTTGTTCCAGAGGGCGGTGGCATTGTGCGGCTCGATGTAGCCCTGGTGGACGGTGGAGGTATGGAACTCGCGTTCGATGACGACATCGGCCTGCGCGAAGCCCTGATTGATGTCGCCGAGGACATGGCGGAAATGCTCGGCAACGTTGCTGACGCGGCCGCTGTTTTCGCCGAGTTCCCTGGTCTTGAGCGAGTCGTGGAGAATGGGCGCGCCTTCCTTCATGGCTTCGGGGGCGGTGAGCACGCAGGGAAGCGGCTCATAGTCAACCTCGATGAGGGAGGCGGCTTGTTCGGCGACATGCGCGCTGACGGCGGCGACGGCCGCGACGGCGTGTCCTTTATAGAGGACCTTGCCGCCGGCGAGGACGTTGCCGCGGATATAGCTGAGCGGGGTTTCGCCTTCGCCGAGGTCGACGAGACGATCGCCGCTGGGGGGAAAGTCCGCCGCGGTGACGACAGCTTTGACGCCGGGGAGAGCTTCGGCCTTGCTGGTGTCGATGCGGAGAATGCGGGCGTGCGCATGGGGGCTGCGGAGGACGTGGCCGTGGAGAAGGCCGGCGATCTGAAAATCGGCTCCGTAAAGCGCGCGGCCGGTGACTTTATCCGCGCCGTCGTGGCGGATGGGGCGCGTTCCAATGACGGAATATTCGGTGGTGCTCATGCTTTTGCCTCCTCCATTTGCGAAGCCGCGTGTTGGACGGCGCGAATGATCTTGTCATAACCGGTGCAGCGGCAGAGATTGTTGGCGAGATAGAGACGGATGCGCTCCTCAGTGGGATGCGGTTCCTGATCGAGCAATGCCTTGGCGGCGACGATGAAGCCGGGAGTGCAGATGCCACACTGCAAGGCAGCCTCTTCGAGAAAGGCCTGCTGGAGCGGGTGCAACTGATTGCCGCGCGCGATGCCCTCGATGGTGGTGATGGCGCGGCCTTCGGCTTCGACACCGAGCACGAGGCAGGAGGTGACGATGCGGCCGTCGAGGAGGACGGTGCAAGCGCCACAGTTGCCGTCATTGCAGCCTTCCTTGGTGCCGGTGAGCCCGAGGATGTCACGCAGACATTCGAGGAGGCTTTGCCGGGGCTCGCAGAGGAATTCGGCGGCTTCTCCGTTGATGGTGGTTTGGACGCGAACTTTCGCCATCGGCATATCAGTTGTTCTCCTTGGCTTTGGCAAGCGCAGCCTCGAGGGCGCGCCGGGTGAGGACCGCACAGAGGTGGCGGCGGTAATCGGCCGTTCCGCGCATGTCGGTGATGGGGCGGGCGGCCTCGCGGGCAAGTTCGGCGGCAGCGCCGAGGGATTCCTTTTCGGCCGGTTTGCCGGCGAGCGCATCCCCGGCGGCCTTGACGAACAAGGGAGTGGGAGCGACGGAAGCCAGAGCCACGCGGGCGGAGCGGATGGTTCCGTTGTCGAGCACGAGGCTGACGCCGGCGCCGGCGACGGCGATATCCATTTCATTGCGTGGAATGAAGCGCAGGTATTGGGCTGCCGCGCGGGGACCGGACTTGGGGATGTGGAGAGAGACCAGGAGTTCACCGGGGCGAAGGGCATTGACGCCCGGCGCGGTGCAGAACTCTTCGACGGGCATGGCGCGTTCGCCGGATGCGGAGACGATGCGGCAGACGGCTCCCAGGGCGATGAGCAGCGGGATGGAATCGGCGCTTGGGGCCGCGTTGGCGAGGTTGCCGCCGATGGAGGCGCGGCTCTGAATTTGCGTGCCGCCGATGAGACTGGCCACTCCGGCGAGGGCGGAATAGGCGCGGCTGACGGCGAGATCGCCGTAGATGGCGCAACAGGGAACCGCCGCCCCCAAGGTGAGCCCTTCGGAGGAATCGCGCAGTTCCATCAGTTCGGGGATGTGCTTCAAGTCGATGACGAGGTCAGTTTCTTTGCGGCCGGCACGCATCTGCACGAGCAGATCAGTACCGCCGGCCAGGAAGCGCGCGCCAGGATGCGAAGCCACGTGTTGGAAGGCTTCTCCAAGCGAGCGCGGAGCTACGTAGTCAAACCATTTCAAGCGCCGGCTCTCCTTATTTCGAGTGGTGATCAACCGCCAAGGGTGGCGAACTCCCTTACAGGGTACAACGAACGCAGGGAGGGTGAAACAGCGGGCTGCGGTTTTCCGTGGCGGCGCTGCACGAGCGGCGGGGTGGGCGATTGGGGAGGGGCCGCGAGAGTGCGGGCGGGCGGCGCGGGGTTGACTGCGCGGAGGAAGGCGGATGGGGGAGGAGCGGGGTGTTTGGGCGCAAAGAAGCATGAGGTCAACAAGATAGAGAGGAGGAGGGTGGGGAGGAAGCGGTGCCAGAAGGAGAGGCTGGGAGACGGCCTGTCGGGTTCCTTCACCTGCCGGGAAACCCGCTGGGAGCGGGTCTGGCGGTAGCGCTGGAGGTCGCGTTCGGCTTTTTCCAGGATGCGGTAGTAGCGGGATTCGTAGTTGTGGATGACGTCGAGCACGCGGGAGTTCTGAACGAGGTCCTGGAAGGAGGCGGCTTCGACGGCGGTGATGTCGATGGTAGCGAACTTCTCGTAGAGGACGGGGGAGGTTTCGTCGAGTTGGAGGTCGATGACGGCGGTCTCGAAGCGCTGGATGCGGCGAATGCGCCAGCGGGCGTTGACGATGTCGGTGACACGGTCGGCCTCGTACTGGTCCATGGGCTTGTAGAGGGTGCGGTATTCGAGGAGAAGGGCGTCGTATTCCTCGTGAGATTCGTTGAACAGGACGACGGCGCGGGAGGCGAGGCCGTGTTTGAGTGCGTTCTGGGAGGAGCGTGCTTTGCCTTCGGGGGTGACGGGACCGCGGGATTTAGCGCCGTTGATGCGGGAGGCTTCGGCGCGGGAGAGTTTCTTGGGGGTGGGGGGATCGGTGGTGGGTGGTTCGGTGGTGGTTTCGCCGGTGGGCGGTGGATCGGTGAGGGGTGGTTCGGTGGGGGTCTCGGCGGCAGCGGGTTGGCCGGTTGGGGGGTTGTCCGTTGCAGGGGTTTCGATGTTGGTGGTTTCGGTATCCATGGAGCGCATACAATCCTTTCTGGTTGGATTGTTGCATGGGGGTTGGTGGGTGGCGGGGTTTGGGATTGTGGAAGTGGTTGATGGGGTGGGGTTTAGGAAAATGCAATGGGTTGTGACTGATAAAGGTTGCATCAGCGGCGCGGCGGTAAAACATCAGGGCAGACACTTTCGCCAGGGCCGCGCCGGTGATGTAACCGCGCGGTGAACTAAA
>WBZR01000049.1_pt1 | contig 196053 bp, 154 predicted proteins | sample 5204231 | NCBI WGS metagenome assembly WBZR01 (sample SAMN12412403, study PRJNA552823) | activated sludge metagenome | isolation source: activated sludge from anammox sidestream of wastewater treatment plant... | place: USA: Virginia | collected 2017-08
GTTTCCGCTTTGGTCTTCTAATATACTCAAAACAGCATTGTTTGCAAGGCCTTCTTTATCGCTAAAAGTAGTAAAGGATTTCCCATCATACTTACTTACTCCGCCATATGTGCCGAACCAAAGGTTTCCGCTTTGGTCTTCTAACAGCGAGAAAACAGTATAGTTGGCAAGCCCTTCTTTATCGCTAAAAGTAGTAAAGGATTTCCCATCATACTTACTTACTCCGCCATCTGTGCCGAACCAAAGGTTTCCGGATTTGTCTTGCAGCATACATCTTATAGTGCCTTGTTTTAAACCTTGTAGTTTACCATAAGTGCTAAAGTTTTGGGGGTTTTGGTCTTTGTTAGCCATATCTTTAGCTATAACAGTTTCGGGTATGCCGGCAACAAAAGGACTATCGATGGCAGGTACTGTTTTTGGGAGCAGAAAAGTATCTTGCCCGGGGGTGCAAATGCGTGGTGTGCCTGCTAATACAATTTTTGGGATGCCTACAGGATGCACATTTAAATTAGTAGGTACAATTTTGGGCTTGCCAACGGGAATCTTTTCGAGCTTGCTTTCATCAACAAAAACAACTTTTGGTTCAGCCATGCTGTCTTTGGGTACTACATAGCCTTTGGTTACTACCACCTTAGGAGTAATAATTTGCTGTTGTTTGTTTTCTTGCTTGTTGTTGCAAGAAAATAATAGTAAGAGAAAAACTATTGAAAAGTAATATTTCACAATACAAATATAGCTAAATTATGAATTACCCATGACAGGAATACTCTGCTAAAAATATGTGTTTCAAAGGGAATCAACATATAAAGATTAAACCGTGATCTGCTTCTATTTAATCCTGTTACTGTGGGTCTATGGCAGGTTGAATGAAACATCAACTTTACTCAGCTAAACTGATTCAATAGCGCTGTTGCAAAAAAATATTATGTAGATTTATAAATAGTGGAGTGGAAAGTGTAATTACTTAGTCAGTTGTAGGTTTCTGTTTTTTTTAGTGATTAATTTCTATTTGCTTTTTACAGTCTTAAATCTATTTTCATACGTTTATATTTATAATTCTTTGTTTTAAAAAGTTTTTTGAATGTTATAGTCATTAGTATTCTGACAACGAATAAAAATATATCATAATAATAAGCACCACAAGTATTAATTCTCCTTTGTAGTAATGTGATTGTGAGCTAGTAAGAATAAATATTTAGGCAAAAGGCAGCTTATAATAACAACTCTATATTAAACCTCACTTAGCATTATTTTTTTTCTTGAAATTTCCAAAGTGTATTCAAATAGTTGCTTGATTTGTCTTGCTATTTTGATTATTTATAGCTTTAATTATGCTATATTTCGTATTTAGCCTCTTTTTAACTACAATTAAATAGATATTTTATATAATTGCATTAAATATGGCACATAGTTTGTTTATTTAATATAACAAATTTCTTCAGGTCGTATTTCTCATTGTTTAATTGAATTAAAATATAATGGAACTGGTTTTTGCCACCCACAATTTGAATAAAGTTATTGAGGTTCAGGACATGCTTACTTCGGGAATACAGTTAATAGGTCTTGATCAGTTGGGATTTAATGAAGATATTGCAGAAAACGGGTTGGATTTAAAATCCAATGCTCAAATAAAGGCCACTCACATTTATGGTCTTTTCGGGAAAAATTGTTTTGCCGATGATACGGGACTTGAAGTTGATGCCCTGAATGGATTGCCTGGAGTGTATAGTGCACGTTTTGCGGGAGAACAAAAAAGTGATACCGATAATATCAAATTCCTGCTTGAAAAAATGAAAAGTAAAAGCAACCGCAGAGCTCAGTTTCGGGCCGTTATTTGTTTGGTATATAAAGGCGATACCATATTTTTTGAAGGAGCCATTGAGGGCGAAATTACCCATGAACCTATTGGTAATGATGGCTTTGGGTACGATTCTGTATTTAAACCTAAAGGTTTTGATATAACTTTTGCCCAGATGGACTCTTATCTAAAAAATCAAATCAGTCATCGCTATATTGCCTTCAAAAAATTAGTAACCTATTTAAATGGGTTAAAAGTTATTTAACATTACATTGTTAAAGTTAAGTTGTTTAAGCCGTAAAAAAGTAATTTTTACGGCTTATTTTTGTTATGTATATTAAACTAAAACTTAACTATGAAATTAAAGATAGGAATTGTGTTTGGCGGTTTCTCGCGCGAACGCGAAGTATCTTTTGCCGGAGGCAGAACTGTGTATGATAATCTGAATAAATCGCTCTTTGAAGCAATTCCATTGTTTGTTGACAGTTTTGGAAATTTTATTCAACTTAATTGGGAGTATATTTACAAAGGAAGTATTCGTGATTTTTACCCGCCTGTATCGTTTATTAGCAATAGTCCCAATCATTATCAGGTTTATGCCGAAAGTTTGATAAAATCTACCGACAAGCAAGCTGAGAAAATGGCTGAAGGGATTGGGAAAACAATTCCACCCGATAAGTTAATAAACTTAATAGATTTTGCTTTTTTGTGTCTGCACGGCCCTTATGGTGAAGATGGAACTATACAGGGGTTGTTTGATTATTACGGAATCCCGTATTCCGGCTCCGGAATTTTCCCTTCATCGGTAGGCATTAATAAAATTATACAAAAGCAACTGATGGCTGAGGCAGGGTTTAATGGCCCTACTTATACCACCATCAGTAAAGAAGAATGGACAAAAAACAATCGCCCCGAAATATTTCATCGTGTTGCACAGAAAGTTAAATTCCCCTTAGTCATAAAAGCTCCAACACAAGGCTCCTCTATAGGTATAAGTATTCTAAAGAATAGTGATTATGATGGATTTTGTAAGGCTGTCAATAAGAGTTTTTTCAGAATTGAATTGGAGGCTGAACAATGGAAACACAAAGAGATGTCTCAGAGAGTAGAAGAAGTAAGACAGTGGAGCGATATTAGGGAAGGTATAGGTATGCCTGTACTATTGTCCGGCTTTATGAATAATGAACTAACAGAAGAGAAAATAATTCTACATCCTGAAGATTTATTGAACGAGTTAAACAATATTTTGAACCATAACACGCTTGCAGTTATTGAAGCGCTTGATGGCGAGCATGAAGTACTTATCGAAGAATTCATTGAAGGCCGTGAGTTTTCTTGTATTGTGGTTGAGCATTATCAGGATAATAAGCAACAGTTAATTGCACTGCCGCCCACCGAAATAAGAAAAGGACAAGATTTATTTGATTATAGATGTAAATATTTGCCGGGTTTAGCACGTAAAATTACACCTATTAACTTACCTTTAGAACAGATAAATGAAATAAGCCACCATTGTAAGAAACTCTTTAAAACTCTACGTTTTGACGTATATGCCCGCATTGACGGTTTTATAAACAATTCAGGCAATATATTTTTAAATGATCCCAACACTACTTCGGGCATGATGCCCTCTTCCTTTTTCTTTCATCAGGCGGCTGAGATTGGTTTAAATCCATCTCAATTTCTCACCTTTATAATCTCTACTTCATTAAAGAAAAGAAGCTTGTCCAATAAAAATCAGGATAGAATCATGAAACAATATCTTGATTTATTGAAAAATATTAGACAACAACACAGCCACTCTAACGATAAAATAAAGGTTGCCGTTGTAATGGGTGGATACAGTAGTGAAAGACATATCTCAGTGGAGAGTGGTAGAAATATTTATGAAAAACTTTTTTCGTCCGAAAAATATTTACCTATTCCAATATTCTTAACAGGTAACAGCAACGAGCATATATTATATACCTTACCGGTAAATATTTTGTTGAAGGACAATGCCGATGATATTAAAGAAAAAGTAATCCATTATCAAGAACATCCATTTATTACTGCTCTTAAAGAAGAAGCAAGGCCACTGACACGACTCTTTACCGGTGATTTGGAAGTAAAGAAGCCTGAAAAAATACAGTACACCTCACTTAAGAACATGGCCGATATTGTGTTTATAGCCCTACATGGTCGCCCGGGTGAAGATGGAGCAGTACAACAAAAATTAGATGAGTTAGGAATACCGTACAACGGTAGTGGGGTACAAAGTTCGCAAACAACCATAAATAAATATCTAACTAATAATATTTTACATCAATCGGGCTTACACACAGCTAAACACCTAATGGTTAATGAAACAGAATGGAATCTTCAAAAAGAAAGTGTAATAGATAATATTGAGAAAAACATTGGGTATCCGCTTATAGCTAAACCTGTTGACGATGGTTGCAGCAGTGCCGTAAAAAAGATTAAAAATCGAAACGAGTTAGAAGCCTTTGCATTGTTAATTTTTAGAAACGATTTATGCTTGAACGAATCGGCAGCAGAGAAATTGAAATTAAAAATCAATGAAGAGTTTCCACAAAAAAAAGAGTTTCTAATTGAAGAATTGATAAGTGCAAAAGGAGCAGCCCACTTCATAGAAATTACAGGAGGCTTGTTAACTCATTATAACGAAAATAAGGAGATAGAATACGAAATTTTTGAGGCTAGCGAGACTTTGGCCGAAGGAGAAGTGCTTTCGCTTGAAGAGAAATTTTTGGCAGGGCAGGGGCAAAACATTACTCCGGCACGCTATGCCCTAAATAATGAAGATGCCAAAAAAATATCTGCTTTAGTAAAAAAAGATTTTCTAAAGGCAGCTTTAGCTTTAAATATTGAGGGTTATGCTCGTATTGACGCATTTGTAAGGGTTTACAGTCCCGAAAAAGTAGAAGTTATATTCATTGAGGTTAACTCATTGCCCGGAATGACTCCGGCTACGTGCATTTTCCATCAAACTGCCATTAACGGGTATATGCCTTATGAGTTTATAGATAAAATATTAGAGTTTGGATTTGAAAGAATTTCATTGAAAAAAGCACTTCTCTAAAAACAGTATCATTTATTCGCTAAATTTGTATCCGTTTGTAATCATATGAATGCATCAAAAAAGAAAATAGTTAAACATGTTGCAATTATTGCAGTTATATATGTTATAAGTATATGGGGCATTTTGTTATGGTTAAAAGACTTTACACAACACGGAATAAAAGTAAAAGTGCCTGATGTTTCCGGATTAAAGCCTCAACAAGTTAAAGAACTGAGCAATAAATACGATTTAAAATTTATGATTGTTGATTCAGTTTATTCTTCTGATAAAGAGAGAGGAACCGTGATTGACCAAAATCCGTCCCCCGGTTCGGAAGTTAAACAAAACAGAAAAGTATATTTAACCATAAATTCTTTCCATCCTCCAACTATAAAAATGCCCAAGTTGATTGACCTTTCATATAGACAGGCAAAATCTATCCTAGAAACGTATGGTCTGGTGCCGGGTAACATTATTTATGAACCCGATTATGCAAAAGATGCAGTATTAAAGCAATTATACAAAGGTAGGGAACTAAAACCCGGAGACCCTGTAGTGTTGGAATCTAAAATTGATTTGGTTTTAGGTGATGGCCTCAAAGGCGAAAAAATTGATTTACCTTATTTAATAGGCTCAAAAAGAAACGAAGCACTCAATATATTAAAACAAAACTCGTTAACAATAGGGGCCGAAGTATTTGATAAATCAGTTAACGATACTACCGCTGCTATTGTTTACAGGCAATTTCCTACTTATTACAACAATGCTCAGGTAAGTAAGGGTCGTAGTGTTGATTTATTTTTTACCCAAGATGCAAGTAAAATAAAACAGGCTCAAGATTCGGTAAAATTGCGAGAGATTAATGATGAAAATAATGAATAACAATAAATACTACTACACTTTTTTAATCTTTATTACTTTCTTGTTTCTATATGTCAATAGTTATGGACAGGAATATATTACTCCCTTAAAAACCAATGCCATTTTAACTCAGCAAAATGCTGAAAACAAGGCTAGGAGAGATGCAGATAATAATAATCAATTTTGGATATTTCAGCCCATAACCAATTTACCTTTTCAGGACGATTTTAGCCGAATAAAAAGCACCAATTATAATCCTGATGCCTATCCGGCTTCAGCTAAGTCTGATACGGTGTGGCATAGTTGCCGTATTAACGGGTTGCTACCGGCTCAATCGCCAATGTATTTTATGAAAGATACATCATATACTTTTCATTACAATAGCGTTAATAATGAAGTCACAAAAACTCCTAATACCCCATACACTTTAACTTTTTTCGAAAATAAAATTAGCCCTAATACTATTACATCTAGCAAACAGTTTTGGCCTGTATATGATAGTATTAGCTTTAATACTACCACTCAACTTCCCGATACTTTTTTTATACCTTATGATACTTTAATTAATTACACCTCCGATACATTGCATTACATTAAAGTACAGGCCGGATTAGCCAATTGGAAAAACAGTAATGTGTTTTGGAATAATACCTACCCGGTAAATCCTCCAAGTATTGGCGTGGTAACTTTCGATGGAATTGACTCAACAGGGCTGCCCTATAATTTTGGGGTACAAACGGCTTACGGTAAGGCCGACAGGTTAAACTCAGTGCCTTTTAACTTATCAAATCTATCGCCTACTAACGATAGTGTCTATTTTAGTTTCTTTTACCAAAGTACAGGATTGGGAAATGCCCCTGAACCTGAAGATTCACTGACTTTGGAATTTAAGACAGCCAACGGAGAGTGGTTACGTATGTGGGGAACAGCCGGATACAATATTGGTCTTGACAGTGCTTTTAAAAGAAAAATGATACCTATTCAAGACAGCATTTTTTTTCATAAAGATTTTGAATTTAGATTTACCAATTATGCCACCCTTAGCGGAAATCTTGATCATTGGCATATTGACTACGTGCGCATTGACTTGCATAATGATACCATTATAAAAGATATTACATGGATATATCCGGGAAAGTCGTTGTTTAGCCAATATCAGCAAATACCTCGAAAACAATATACCGGAAATCAAGCTGACTTTTTTAAGAACTATGTCAGAAATTTATTTAATCAACCCATTAATGTTACCTATGCTTTAAGGGTAAAAGATTACTTTGACAATACTTTATTTTCAGTAAATGTAAATAATGTTGATTTTGCTCCTAATATAATAAACAGTTGCAATTTTTGTAATGAAATTCTCAACCCACTTTACGGAGGTAATTTCTCTTTTCCTATCACCTCTTTGTGTGCCCGGTATGAGGTTAAAGGCATTATACAAAATATAGCTTCTGAACCCAACCTCAATAACGACACTTTGTATTACACTCAAATATTTGGTGATTGTTTTGCTTATGATGATGGTAGTGCCGAAGCTGCCTACGGTATTAATTCGCCCTATGCACAAATGGCTGTTAAGTTTAATGCCGTTAATAGTGATACTTTACGTGCCATTAGAATTTATTTTAATCCTGTGGTGGTTAATTCAGCCGAAATGAATCAGTTTACCCTTGTAGTATGGGAAGTGGACGCTAACGGGAAGCCAGGAGCAGAACTATATCGGAAAAACGCACCGGATGCTCCACAGTATGTCGGTCAGTTAAACGGATTTGTTGATTATGTTTTAGACACCCCAATAACTATTTCAGGTAATTTCTTTATTGGAATAGAACAAATAGGTGCCACCGAGCTGAATGTAGGGTTAGACCGAAATACCAATGCTATGCTTATGCAATATTATCAGGCCAACGGTACTTGGTTTCAAACGCAGTTTGTTGGGTCTTGGATGATGCGCCCTGTATTTGGAGCCTGTCAGGATTTCTTAAGTTCTACTGCGAGTATTACCGATAATCCGGAAATTGTTCTTTATCCTAATCCTACCAATGGTTTGGTAAATATTGAATTCAATCAAGATGCAACTTATAGGGTTGAAGTTTATAATATAATGGGTGAATTGGTAAAGACTCAAACTATAAATAATAATATGACTGCTATTGATTTGAGCAGTTTCAGTGCAGGGGTTTATGGGGTTAAAATTCAAAATCAAAACTCGGGCAATATCAGCTTCCAAAAAATTCAATTGTCCAAGTAGTGTTTACTTTCACAAATAATATCTAAGGTGATACTCGAAATTATTGCAGTAGTATTGGCTTTACTTTATTTAATTCTGGCAGCATATCAAAGTATTTGGTGTTGGTTGGCTGCGGCACTCAGTTCGCTTATTTATATCAAAATTTGTATTGATTCGCATCTGTATATTGAGTCGGGCTTGCAGGTGTTTTATTTTATTATGGCCATTGTTGGATATGTGAATTGGAATAAAAGTAATAAGCAGAAAAAGGTAAGCGATTTAAGTTTGAAAGAATGGATTGTAGGCATATTGATTTTTGGCACATTGTCTTTAGCTACGGCATACTGGTTTGAACAAAACACTAAAGCTGCACTTCCTTGGTTTGATGCACCGGTTACTATATTTAGCTTATGGGCTACGTGGTTGGTGGTAAAAAAAATATTACAAAATTGGTTATTATGGATAGTGATTGATGCTACTGCTGTTTATATTTATATCAACAGGGGTTTAAACCTAACAGCTGCCCTATATGCATTATATACAATTTTGGCTTTTATAGGCTATCTTAAATGGAAAAAAGTTCAACAGCAATATATAAAGTAGCCATTGTAGGTCCTGAATCTACCGGAAAATCATGGTTGGCTCAATCGTTAGCTCATTATTATAATGAGCCTTGGGTTACTGAACAGGCACGCGCTTACTTAGCCCAAATAGATAGAAATTATAATTTAAACGATATTGTAAAAATAGCCGATTTACAGCTTAAAGCCGAAATGCAATTATTACCAGAATGTAGAAAATTCTTGTTTTGTGATACAAGTCTATTAGTAAATAAAGTATGGTCAAATTTTGTGTATAATACCATACCCCCGGAAATAAATGAATGGTATAATCCGGAGCACTACCAATTACACCTACTATGCAATATTGACTTGCCTTGGGAATATGACCCTTTAAGGGAACATCCCCATAAACGTCAGGAACTTTTTGATATTTATGAGAACGAATTAATAAAAGATAAGTGCAATTACCATATAGTAAGTGGTCTTGGTCAAGAAAGATTAAATAATGCTATTGAAATTATTGATAAAAACAGGTTTTAAGAAATGATGAGGGGTGTTGGTAATTTATTGATATTGATGATATATTAAATAAATTCATGCTTTTTATTACATATCAAGTAAGTAGTTGATGATTAAAAAATAATTTTTACCATATTATTTTTATTTGATTATTCCTTTTAATCACACCGAATATTTGATTTTATACTTGATTAATCCCTATAACATAATCATGATGCAAAACAAGAATACCATTCATATTACGAATACTACACCGTATTAAAACCTGACATATTCAGGAAAAATAAAAGCCGAAACATAAAATATGTTTCGGCTTAAAAAAAATCATCTTAATTAAAATTGTCCGGCATATTTGCAAAGAGAATTTTTCTGTTTCAAAATACTTCAGCCAGGTTAATTCCTTTTGGCACAATACTAAGCTCTATATTCTCTTTTTACAAATTATTATTTCTTCGCTAAATAATCGGCTACACCATCATGAGTGGCTTTCATAGCCTTTTTTCCTTTAGACCAGTTGGCCGGACACACTTCACCGTTTTCTTCAAAAAACTGTAAGGCATCAACCATACGCAAGGCTTCATCAACACTTCTTCCAAGAGGCATATCATTTATTAATATATGTCGTACAATACCATTCTTATCAATTAAAAACAACCCACGGTACGCCACCATAGGGCCATTGGCAGTTATGTTGTTATTCTCGTCAACCTGATAATCACCGGCAAGCACATCATAATTCATAGAAATAGTTTTAGTAGTGTCGGCAACAATAGGGTAGGTAACTCCTTTAATTCCGCCTTTGTCTAAAGCTACTTGTAACCATCCCCAGTGCGATTGTTCTGTATCGGTAGAGCAAGCAACAACAGCAACATGGCGTTTTTCAAACTCTTCTAGGGCATCCTGAAAAGCGAGTAGCTCAGTTGGACAAACAAAAGTAAAGTCTTTAGGATAGAAAAAAAGTATAACATACTTTTTTCCAATGTACTGATCTAAGGAGAAATTGTTTACAATTTCACCACCATTAATAACAGCATCAGCATTAAACGAAGGGGCTTTTTTTCCAATTAGTGACATATAAAATATATTTAAGATTAATAATTATTTTTATTAGTGTTTATGCAAAAATACGCAATTTCAAGCATTAAAAATGCTTTAAGTGGGTAGTTGATGTTAATTGGCAAATATTAGCGTGTATCACTAAAAAATGATAAAGACTAAGATGGGAGTAACCCCAAAAAGTCAGTTACATTTTCGTCTTCATTATCCCAGTTGAACTTGCTTTTTAATTGATTTACACAAATAGAAAGTTCCTGTATGTTTTTACATTGTTCAAGTTCTTTTATGGCATTTTCCATAGCAGCACCATTGCCATTAAACAAATGTTTAATAAATCTAAATCTGTCGTTTATTCCTAGTTTAATGTTTACTTTTAACGAAGCCGTATTGCCGTTACTTTCCGTTGTTTGTGCCAGAGGAGGTGGGATATAACTTGTTTTTTCTTCTGCTGCTGTTTGATTTTCAATAGGCATTTCTACTATACTTTGAGTCTCATCTTGCAATTTATTCTCAGCTATTGGTTTATCCTCAGATTCAGTAATTGCAACTTCGTGAATTGTTGTAGATTCAGGTTCTAATTCTGAAACTATTTCCGCATTATCTTCAATTGCCGGCTTGTTCTTTTCCTCCACAACTCGTTCTTTAATGCTATCAATTCTTTCTTCAAAAACTTTATATGGTTCTGCTTTTGATTTCTTTGCCTTTTGAATAGCATTTTCCTCCATATAATGGAGGTGATTGTATATAATTGACTTTTCGTGAAGTTTTCTGATTTTAGAAGTAATTAATTCAAGTTCAATAGTTGGAATACGATATTCGTTTTCTATGTTGTCATAATGAACTTTTATACTTCTGATTAAAACCTCAATCTCTTTTAATATCTCTTTTTTATCTAAACTCATAGGGTTGAATATATTTATATGAGAAATTCTCAGGTAAAGTTAATTACTTTTTTTATTAAAATAAAATTTTACACAGCACAAAAAAAATTGCTATTTAATTATTTCTTTAGCTTACTGAAAAGTTTTTCTAGCCCGTCAAGCAATTTCTTAAGCACATCAAAATACAAGGTAATAACCATTATTAAACTCATCCCCCAAATAACCAAACTATTTACCCAATAGGTATCAAAATAATTTCCCAAAAAGGCTTTTCGAGGTGCAAAAAAGTGAGCTCTGATAAAGCCATCTGCCGGAGGGTCAAGAAAAATTGGGTCTATTTTTTGCACTAATTGATCGTTAATTTCAATGAAAGGATCTGTAGTTCTCTTATTTTTCAATAAATCGTTCAGGTTGTCATTGTCATAGTCTTGGCGTAGATTAACCAAATAATCTTTACCTTTTTGATTAAGCTTAATTACCACTTTTTCTCTTTTGTCATTGGTTTGATTGAACATTTTAATATAATACTGCTTTAGGTCACTCAAGTATTTTTTTGTTCTCTCGCCAACATCTTTGTTAAACTTACCTGGAACAAGATTTGCTAAATCATCATAATGAGGTTTAATTGAATTTTTTTTAATTGGAATAGCCAGTTCGTTAGATATTTCTTTGGTCAACAATCTTAAATCGTATTCAAATTGTTCTTTCCCTTGAGGGTCGTTCAATAAATTTTCGGCATCGTCAACTTTGGCCAGCAGTCGGTCTAAGTAAAAGTCTTTTTTGTAGCTGGCTTTACTCATGGTTTTGTCAAACTTATAAAAGTTTGACTCGTAGGCATTGTTCATAAACTGATTAACCGCCAAGGCCTCATATGCCCATCGTGATGCCATTACCTCGCCCGATATGGGAACTTTGGTTTGAGAAGTAACAGAAGGGTTTAACTTATCGAATTTTACAATTACACCACTAAGTATTAATTGCGGAATAATTAAAAATGGAATTAAAATATATATAGTTACAGCCGAGTTAAAGCTTGCAGAAACATTTAATCCAAGCATATTGGCAAAACAACTTGTGGTAAAAAGTATAAACCAGTAATCAGTATACATTCCATGAATACCTAAAATGGAATTACCTAATAGCACAAAGGTTAAAGTTTGAATAGCGCTCAGAAAAAACATAATTACTATTTTGCTGAGCAAATAGCTTCCTTTACTTAAATTTAAAAACGATTCGCGTTTTAATATTTTACGGTCGCGTATTATTTCTTCGGCACTTACCGTTAACCCCACAAATAGCGCAATAATAACGGCCATTAACAAATAAGCCGGAATGTTCTCGTTTTCTACATATTTATAGGTGTCTGACCCACTACCGGTATTGTAAAATCTAACTAGATAGCTTAATATAAGAGCCAAAATAGGGGTTTCAAGGAAATTAATTATTAAGTATTGCTTATTGGTAAGCTTACTCTTAACATCGCGTGTTATAAATACCTTAAATTGTTTTAACTTATTTGGTATTTTAAAAATGCTTTTAGGTATATCGCCCTTATGAATTTTCTTGGCTTCGGGTCTTAACTCACGTAAATAGGCTTCATTCCATTCTAAAGGCGATATTTTTCTGTTTGTGGTTGAATTACCGTACTCATCAATAACCTTGGTTTCAATAATATTAAAAATCTGCTCGGGATTAACATTTCCACAAGTTATACATTCACTTTCGGCAGCATTGGCATGATTTATTTGTTTCTTAAAGTATATAACTGCCTCAACCGGGTGACCGTAATAAATGGGGTAACCACCTAAATCAAGAATAAGCAACTTGTCAAACATTTTATAAATATCTGACGAGGGCTGATGTATTACCACAAATACCAACTTCCCTTTTAAGGCTAATTCTTTTAAAAGATCCATAATATTCTCGCTGTCGCGCGATGATAGGCCTGAGGTAGGCTCATCAACAAATAAAACAGAAGGCTCTCGAATTAGTTCTAAACCTATATTTAATCTTTTACGTTGACCCCCACTAATGGTTTTCTCTAATGGACTCCCAACTTTTAAATTAGCCGTTTCCGACAAGCCTAAATCAACCAGTAAATCATGAACCATTTGCTTAATACGCTCATCATCATATTGGGCAAAGCATAATTTGGCATTGTAAAAAAGATTTTGAAATACGGTTAACTCCTCAATTAAAAGATCATCTTGCGAAATATATCCTATTACACCTTCAATATTTTTTGGGTCAGTATGAATGTTTATTCCGTTAATAAGAACTTCGCCTTTAAATGGCTTTTCAAGTCCATTGAGTACGTTCAAAACGGTTGATTTTCCTGCACCACTACCTCCCATAATTCCAATAAGTGTTCCCGACTCTTCTGTAAAATTTAAAGGATGTAGTCCGGTTTTTCCTGATCTAAATTTATACTCTAAATCTTTTACTAAAAACTGGAGCTTGGTTTTTTGGTTCTCCTCCATAAAACTACTAACCACATCGCTGTAAAAAATTGGATGCAATTTGGTGCTTCTTATGCTTGAGCCTTGAGTTAAAATATAAACCCTACCCGGCTTAATATCTAATCCATTGAGGTATATATCTTGATTGCCAAAATACCTAAAGGCATACATTGATACGCTCTTTATATGAAGGACCTCTATTTGGCCTTGCAAGGTTTCGCTATACAGATATTTTGACTCCTTAAGCTTTTCGGGTTTGCTGTTGCAAATTACCAAAATAGACGAAGAATCAAAATTGCAGGCCTCATTGCTATTGATAAATTTCAAGCATGATTGATATTCAACTTCATCAATATTGAAAGAAGAAGCTACAGTATCAACAAATTCAAGTTCTTGATTGCTTACAACATCATTGGAGGTAATAAACTCAATTAAACGTATTAGTACAATTACTTTTTGAGAGTGTGTTAGTTCTTTATTTATTTCAGAGCATATTCTTAATACCTTAACTGAGTTGAGCGAGAGTTTCTTGGTGGCATCAGCTCCTTTACTTATTTTATGAATAGATTCAATATAGTTATCAAAAACTTGTATATATTCAAACACTAATTCTTTGTTAAGCTGTTGCTTTAGGAATGATTGTACAATACTGCGTCCAATTACGTTTACACCATCAACCTTGGCTATTATGGCAAAGAGCTGCATCAGCGCCCTGAGTATATTTTCACTCATATATTTTTATTTTTAATACTGTAAACATAATAAATAGCGATTAAAAAAAAAAGACATTAATCATTTTACCGATTAATGTCTTTTATAAAGGCGTTTATTATTGAAGGTTATTGCTTAAAGCTTATCATCATAACGGCACACCCACTTGGAGCTTTCCCCGGAACAATTTGTGCTTCAATAGTACAATCTAAAGTAGAAACAAATTTAAAATCCCAATAAGGAGCGTTCTGTTGTTCGCTATTGTCAAAAAGTAAATTTCTATCACGGTCAAAAATACGAAATACAAGATTTCCATCGCCTAATCCGCTACAAGCAGCAATTCGATAGGTTGTACCACCGTAAAAAGTAGATTGAAATTCAGCAATTTCTTTATCGAGCAATAAGGCTCTGTAATGCTGCCCATCACTAATGTATTTAGCAGTCATGTGTTTTAAACACGAGTTTGCAATTGTGTCGCATTGCGCAGAGGCTTTTTGACTATAGCATAACAAAGAAGCAACAATGGCAAGTGTTATGGTAATTTGGCGAATCATATACTATTTTATTATTTAATTAGTTAATAATCATTTGGCGGATAGCGGTTAATTTTTCTGTAATGATGTCAAGCTGCTCATTAGTAATTTTAACTTCGGTAGTACTGTTTATGGTAGTAATTTTATTAGCCACATCAGTAGTTGGTTTAACATAAGTATATTTTACTTCAATATCTTCAAATTCATGATATAAATCAACCATTGCATCTATCAACTCTGTAAGCTCGGTCATATCCGGATTTTGATAATAAGGAGTAAGTAATTTTATAACATGGTCAAGGGTGTTTTTTTGTTCTCCTACACGTTGTACTACGGCTTGTTTGTTTTTAAAGTCTTTCTTTAAAATATTAAGTGTAAAATACATACTTTCAATCCAGCCACCGGTAATAACCATTCCACTAACGGCAGTACGGTCGTTGTTTTTCAAATAACTATCGGTAGAACGGTAGGCCGAAGTGAATATAACGAGCAACGAATCATTATTGCCCATATTTTTCTCAAATCTTTTCATCAAGGCTGCGTCAAAAGCGCCAGATACATTAATATCGTCAGCCAATCGTTTTGAGGCATTTAAATAGCCCAAAGCATCTTGGGTTTGACCATAAATAATTACGTATCCCAAATCGGCACCGTAAACACCTAAATTGAGCGCTTTTTTATATTCAGTTGAATAGGAGGGGAGTTTAGATGTTACGTTAAGCATATCTTTTGAGTAGTTGGCTCCACTATTTTTTAACAACATACTTGTTTGTAAAGGCGAAGGAATACTAAATAATTCTCCGTTTACACTTACCAAATTGTCTTTAGTGGCATCAATAGGTTCTTCCTCTTGTTCTTCATCTACAGCTTTGTTTTTGTCGCCACTGCAGCCACTATTTAAGGTAATAAACGAAAGAATAACCAAGCTTGCAAAGCTAAGCTTCAGATATTTTTTATAATTCATAAGGCTATAATTAATAATTAGTGCAAGTAATGAAAAATAACTGAAACTACAAAAAAAATATACCTCTTTTTATCCATACTTAATATTTAATAAATTAAGACTCAGTATATTATTTGGTGCAATTTATTAAGCTCAACATATCTCAATCATGCATATTGCCAATACCCGAAAGGGTAATAATATAATTATCTATATACTTTTGTTTTTCTTTCGATTTATATTGTTGTATAAATCGGGGGTGATCTAACACTAACATTTTTTTAAACATTGGCTTTTCCTTATTAATTTGTTTTAGGAAAGTATAGTTCTTCTTTCCTAAAACGTACACTTCGCTAGTTATTAAACCTAGCTCAATGTGTTTTTGTAATGTTTCTATCATAAAATGTTTTACACAACTAAATAAGTCTATATCATCATAATAATTGGCGTTAAGCCAGTGGTCATTTTTTACCAGACGTACAATAGCCAGAGGGAAAGGAGAGTTGATGTAAAAATTATGGTAAAATTTATTTACCCCACCATAGCTGTTTATCATATCATACATAAAAACTGATGATACTTCGTGGGTATGTGCCGAGCTCATATTAATGCCGCAATAGGAAAGCAAACGTTTGGTGTCAGTAAATGGAACACCCGTTATACCGGCTCCATAACGACTGGGATTTATACCTATAATAAACTTACGTGGCTTATGGTCGTTATAGAATTTATGGTAAAATTGTTTCATTACCACTAATGTTTCGGGGTTTGTTAAATAAGGATTTAGTACAGCAAAGCCAGGAGGTAACTTGCCTCCAAACCTTAAGTTGCAATTAAACTCAATAATCCGCTCTGCCAAACTTCTATCTTTTTTCATAGCATATTTTAAAAAGGCAAATCAACCTCTTGGTGCTTAATAAAAGTATTGGTTCTTTCATTAATTAAGTAGCTGATAGGGGAGTTAGGGAATTGATGAATATCCTTAATAGTTATACCCCAAGGCTGCCATAGGTTAGCCAAAACCTGAGCAAACATTTTATCATCCCAAACTTTAAAGTTTTGAGCTTTAAAATTATTAGGTAGTTGGAAAACTATTTTATGATTTTCGAGAGTGATCAAATAATCGGGCGATTCGCTTAATAGGTAGTTGGCATAAATAAAATGCCCGTATAGTTCTTCGAACTGGGCCGGGTGCAGCATAGCATCATTTATTTGTTCTAATAAATGGTGATGGAATGCTGCCACTTGGCCATTATCTTGCAAACATGCTATAATACCAAAACCGTTCATTCCAAAACAAAAGTTAAGTTTATTGGTTTCATCTTTATAGTTAAGTATATCTTTCGAAATATTTACACTGTAGCACTTTATTGACCAAGGTAAAAAACCTTTAAATTCTATAGGATAAATAAGCGATTGCAACATAAAAAGCAAATTCCTGTACCGTTGTTGCATTAAAGGCGAAACTTCAAATTCCTTATCGCGCATTTCGTGATAGTTAATGGCATAGCTGAAATCCTGATAAAGTATTCCATACAGTACACGCGCCATCCATTGAAATAAAGTAAGTTCCGGCATTGTTTTTACAGTTTCATAACCTTCTTCAAAAGCTTTCTGAGTAACTTTATCAAGTTCTGTAATGGCATCATAAACTTCATCGCATACAGGCAATTTCATATCCTTGTATTTTATTCTATATCCGTCAAGAAGCGACAATGTAGTTTCTTCAATTTGATATCTTTTCATTAACCATTCAGGAAAAGCTGTAATTTGTTTAGGATTTTCGTTCAGTATTTTTCCGCTTAAAAAACAAATATGAGGTTTAAAAGCTAAAGGTTGAAAGGGGTTGAACAAAGGAACATTCATCATCATTTCAAAGATATTGGGGGTAAAATAAGTTAAGTTAGTTTCTTAAAACAATATGTTAATTATGTATTTTTCAAAAAAATGGTGCTGAAAGCGCTTTTTGTGTGATTTTAGTTTATAACCGTGTTTGTTTTTCATAACTAATTTATAGAAATACTCGTTTTATTAGTGTTTAAAGTATGAATATGTTTGAGGAAAGAAAAAATTCTTTTCAATTAAAAAGGCACTTTAAAAATAGCATTTATTAGAATACAAAAGTAAATTAAAATATTGTATTCATTCCTCAGTTTAATAATTACTGTACTTATACGAGGGTTTTCAGTTATATGTTTAAAGTTGAAAATGTTGATTTACTTAAAGGAGTCTGCTAAACTTGTTTGTATGGCTTTATTTGAAAGCAAAATGGGATTGATTATTTGTGGGAACTGTATATTCAATATTTGTCCTATAATTAATATTATGTTAAATAGAATAATCAAAAAGTTTAATTGAATAATTAAAAATTGGAAAACTGTTTTTCCAAATACTGTATGAACTTTGCTATGTTAAATCGGATAGTTTAAAACGGAAAACTATTTTTCCATATATTGTCTGAACTTTGCTTCGTATTCCTCACGTGTGGCAATTTCAACACGACCATTGTTATCGCCATAATTAATCCAACCGTACGACCGCATATTTGGATTATTATATTCGGCAGCCGTATATGAACCCATGGTAACAATACCGGTTAAAGTAACTGTTTTTGTAGGCATGGGCATTGACGTGGTTTTTGTAGCTGTAGTGCCGGTTTGTTGAGTTTTTGGCTTAGGCCCCTCTCCTAACGCTTTAGATAAATCAACCCCCGGAGCAGACTTTTCAGGTGTTTTTACAGGCTCTTGTTTAACAACGGGTTCCGGTTTCTTTTCTGCTTCTTCTTTAGCTTTTTGCTTTAGGGCATCTTCTACTTTTTTAATTTCATTCTGAATAGATTTGGTGTAATCTGTATCATAATCAAATTCATTTAAAACATCGTTAAATTTAATTTTACCTACCGGTTGATTATAGATTACTGTATTTACTCCGGGATATTGTTTAAAAATTTCCACATCAAATTTAAAAGGCTCAAACTCTAAAGTTTGCTTTTCCTTCGGAACCTTACATGATATCAGTATTTTCTTGGTAATATAGCCCTCTTTCATGAAACTAAAAACATACTCACAATCATATTCCAAAGCAAATTCAAATTTATTATTGTCACGCTCTGAAACATTTACTTGAACCCCATTTTTTTCAATGGCTATCTTAGCTCCTTTAACAGAGCCTCCATTTACCATAAATTTACCATAAACCTTAAATGGTTCTTGTGCTTGTGAATAAACGGCCAATAATGTGAATATCAATAAAATGAAAAAATTATTTTTCATAAAATGTTAAAAATGATAGCGAGTCGTTATTGTCCAATAAGTATTAGTTTTAAAATATTATATTCTTACCTATACGAAATAAATAAATAAATGTTCCAAATAATTTTGGATGATAAATTAAATTTGCGAAAGTAATAAAGAAATCTTTATATTTATCAACTTTAATTAAAAATAGTCATGAAGAAGTTATTTTTCATTACACTAAGTGTTATTTTTTTTGTTGGTTTCTCTAACAGTTTGTACAGCCAAACAGCCGAAGATTATTATAAACAGGGTGAAGCAAAAGAAAAACAAAAAAATTGGGCAGAAGCTGTATTAGAATATAACAAGGCTATATTATTAAATCCCGAGATGTGGAGTTCTTATGTAAAACGTGCTTTCTGCTATGGTTTGCTGGAAGAATACCAAAAAGCTATTGATGATTATTCTGTAGTTATTGAAGCACGACCTGATGAGTTTTTTTCTTATCAAAGCCGCGGTAGCGCGCATTACAAACTAGGGCATTATCAAGAGGCGCTCAACGATTTTAATAAAGTACTTGAGTTAGATCCTAAAAATCAGGAAGCGTACAACAACAGAGGGTTTGTTAAGAAAGCTTTAGGCGATAAGAAAGGTGCTTGCAAGGACTGGTTTACCTCAAAAAGAATGGGTAATGAGGAGGCCATAATTATTATTAATAATAATAATTGCCGGTAAGTTATTAGAGTTGTATTTCTTGAATAGATTGACACACCACACTACACATTTCATGAGAAATATCCATATGTGTTACCATACGTATTGATTTTTTTCCAAAAGTAGTGCATAATATATTTTTTCTTTTAAGCGCTTCTACTATTATTTCAGGGTGCAAGTCGGGTCTTACTTCAAAAATAACAATATTGGTTTCTACAGGAAGCAATTTGTTTACATATTCTACTTTTTCCAAGGCTCTTCCAATTTCTTGTGCTTTTTCGTGATCTTCTTTTAACCTATTTACATTGTTTTGCAGAGCAAATATACCTGCGGCAGCCAATACTCCAGCCTGTCGCATACCTCCACCAAATACTTTTCTAACTCTACGCGCGCGGGCAATAAACTCTGTATTGCCCAGCAATATGGAACCTACAGGCGCTCCCAATCCTTTTGATAAACAAATGGAAACTGAATCAAATACTTTACCATATTGTTCAGGACTTTCTCCGGTTTCAACTAAAGCATTAAACAAGCGAGCTCCATCCAAATGCAATCTTAAATTATAGTTTAAGCAAACATCTTTAATATTTTGTATATCAGTAAATTGATAAATGCTGCCTCCGGCTTTGTTTACGGTATTTTCTAAGCAAACTAAACTTGTTTTGGTAAGCCAGTCAAAGTTTGGATTAATAGCTTCTTCAACTTGTGTGGCATTGATTTGGCCATTATTACCACTCAGCAATCGTACCTGCACACCTGAATTAAAAGATATTCCACCCCCTTCGTAATTATAAATGTGTGATAAAGCATCGCAAATTAATTCATCGCCAGGGCTAGTATGAGTTTTAATGGCAATTTGATTGGTCATAGTGCCTGACGGACAAAACAAGGCAGCTTCCATGCCAAACATATCGGCTGCGTATTCCTGTAGGCGGTTTACAGTGGGATCTTCATTAAAAACATCATCGCCCAAAGGAGCATTGTGCATGGCTGCAAGCATTGCTTTTCCGGGCAAGGTTACCGTGTCACTTCTTAAATCTATTATCATAGGAAATATTATTATCTGCTTAAACTTTCTTCTTTTTTAATTGATTTTCTTAATACAAAAAAGTCCCAAATACCTATTAAATAACCCAGTCCGTATGAATAATGCAATATAAAAAAGGTTTTTACTACCTTCAATCGGATATTAATTGAAGGGCTAAGTTTTGAAGCACTTATGTACGCAACTACCCAATACAGCAAAAACACAATCATAAACAGAAACAACATTTTTTTACTTAACAATGACAATACAATGCCGCCAAATAAATAGCAAACATATAAAAATGGAATTATTTGCCTAATAGTGGTTACGGTTTGATGCTTTTTATTTACATAAACTTTCCAATAGCCATATTGGTAGTATTGTTTATATAGTTTTGAGAACGAGCCTCTTACATAATATTTTGAACGAATATCCCGATATAAATATATTTTAAACCCATTTTTAATTAGCCTGAAATTAAACTCATCATCTTGATTTCTGATTAATTCTTCATCAAAATAGCCTATCTTATCAAATACTTCTTTTTTATAGGCTCCAAAAGCAACTGTGTCAACCAAGCCATCTGTTTTTCCGGTTCTGAAATGGGCATTTCCTACACCAAATCCCGATGACATGGCTTTACCAATTATTTCGGCTACATCATTCTCGTAAACATTCTCAATAATACCTCCTACACAGCCCAAGTTATCTTCAAATTCAAATGCTTTTATACAATTTTCAATATAATCGGGGTAAATTTCGGCATGAGCACCCAATATTATTTTCATGTCTGAATTATCGGCCTTTAATCCTAAGTTTAAAGCAAATGGAGTGCTTTGCCTTTCGTTGATTAATAAATGAATAAAGGCATGTTTTTGACTATAAGATTCAATTATCTGTATGGTGCCGTCAGTGCTTTTGCCATCACAAACATAAACGTTCAACTTATTTTTATCATAAGTGCAGTTAATAATAGAATCCAGGCATTTACCTATGTATTTTTCTTCGTTACGGCAGGGAATAACTATGGCAACAGTGTTCATGATGCAAAGATAGTTTCTTGGGATTTATTTTTTGAAATACTTAAAAAATAGCTTATAAAAAATGCTATAAACACCACTCCTGCCTGAGTTTCAAACATTGATTCGAAAAGTAAATTAAAGCCAATAAGCAAGGCCATCAAAATACCTTCGTGGTTTTGAGTGATATACGATTTGTACAAAAGCGCTCCTAAAACACTTAACAACAGCACTATACCCGGAAGACCAAGACCTATAAAGGTTTGTAAATATTGGTTGTGGGCGTTCAGATTTTTTTGCGTAAGTTCGTACTCAGAGCTTTTATTGTATTCTTTTTTTAGGGCTGATTTTATATCGCCCGTACCAACCCCTATCCATAAATTATTGGCTATAATGTGCAAAGAATGTTTCCATATAACTATACGGCTTGATGTGGTGTTTAGCTCAGAATTATCATGATGTTCAATAGTGTTTTTCATTTGTATTAAACGAATAACCGATTTTGGGTAAACAACAAACAAAATTAGGCCAGCGGCCACCATTACTGAAACACCAAGAATGGCTTTCTTAACAGATTTTTCAATATATATAACCCTTATTAATACCAATAAATATAGGGTAAGCATGGCCAAAACTCCACTTTTGCTAGAGGTTAATACAATCAACAAGGTCATAAAAGCAATAGCCACATATTTAAAAATTTTGTTTTTAATAATATTTGGGTTAAACAGCAACACGGCAATTGAAAAACAAAGATACATGGCAAAATAAGAGGCATGCATAATAACCGAAAACTGAGAATAAAAAAAACTGTCGGAATTAAATGAAATATAGTAGTGATAAAAAGCATTGATTAAGCATATAATTCCCGCTAAAATACAAGCTACAACAAAACTTTTTAATATTTTATCCTTTATGTAATAGAGATTGTCTGCAAAGAAAATAATCGGGAAAAGTACCAATGAAAGTTTCTGTTGTATGTCAAACATTGCGGCCGCCTTATCTTCTGAATATAATATTCCTATAAGGTGTAACACATACAAACCTGTAGTAATATAGAAAAAAAAATGGTTGTAATTTTTTAGTTTATGCTTCCACCCTCCTTCTAAAATGGCTAATAAAACGCTTATTACGATTAGCATTGGAACTATTTTCTTGTTTAAAGGCATAGCAAAAGCAGTAAAAATTATAAAATTATTTTTGATACTGCTTATTTTTATCTTGTTTTGTAGTGTCACAACAATATGAAAAACTATAAACTATATATCTATCTTTTTATATTTATTTTTTCGGCAATATATGTATTTAAAAATCAAAATTATTCGAAAAGAATAGAAATATTAAACGGATATGTGGTTAATTTCTCGGTAAATCGGGGCGATGATATTGATTTTTATCTTCATCCCCAAAAAAATCATAAGCAAGGAATAGTATGTATCTATAATATTCATTCACAAATAGTTGATTCATTAATTTTAAATCTTGAAGTTCAAGAAGAAAGCGTTGATACGTTAATGTATCAGCGTGGCTACAAGTACATACATAAGTTTAAGTATAATACTGCAAAACTTAAAAGTGGTATGTATTTTATAGCCAATGTTGTTCCTTTTATAGTTAAAGAGCCGGAAATTAAAGAGTCTATTACCGTAGTTTTTCCTTATGCCAATTTCATGGCTCTATCAAACGAAGGAGGCAAAAGTTTTGATAAAGATAACTCAACACACGGTGAGGCAGCTCAAATTTTAAGTTTAAATAAAAGTGTTTGGTTTAGAAACAAGCCTGAGGTATTTTTGCAGTGGTTAGACTCTTTACCTGATTATGGTGGCAAACTTAATATTATATCTGATTTAGATTTGGAGAATTATTCAAATATTAAAAACTCTAAATTGATAATTTTATATGGATATTCGTCATTTTGGACTTATCTCCAAAGACAAAACTTTGATCAGTTTTTAGAAAATGGCGGCAATGTGTTAGCCATTTGTTCTAAACTGATGAACAATAAATTTTATTTTAATCGTAAAGAAAACAGTTTGTATTTTAACCCCCATTTAAACAAAGAACAAAAGCTAGAAATGCAAACGGTAACCGGTATTTGGAATGAAATTTTATTGAATACTTATAGTGTTGGGTGCAGTTATGAAATATTGTATGGTGCAAAAAAAATACTCCCAAGCTATCAAGGCTATAAAATTGCAGATAAGAAGCACCCTATTTTTCATAATGTAATTGATAGTGTTATTAATATTAATACTGAAGCCTCTAACCTATTTGCTGTAACTGACACTACATTTAGTACCAATAATCCACAATTGGCAGTAGATAGCCAACACTTTTATTCTAAACAGTTATTAGCATACGATTATGTTTATGAAAACAACAAACAAGGCTTGTCGGGCATTGCACTTATGCGTAAAACAAACAAATCGGGGTATTTATTAGTTATTGGAAATGAAAAATGGTGTTGGCTTCCATATTTTAATCAAACCAATATTAAAAAGGTTACATATAACAGCTTATCATACCTTCTCAAATTGTAACAATGAGCATCATTACAAAAATAAAAAATAAGATTAACCATAAAAACATGGCAGATTATGTCATTACTTTTGGAGTTGAGTTTCTTATCCTTGTATTAAGTGTTCTTATTTTTAAGCTGGTTAATATTAGGTTAGATACCGTTTCATTCTCGGAATTTACCGTAAGTAAAAGATTAAATGCCTTCTTAATTCCTTTATTAATGATTGGTTTAGGAGTCTCATTGCCTAAATTCTTGCCCATATCGTCAGAAAAAAAACAAGTAAGCATTTATTACACTTCTTTAATTATTATCTGCAGCTTGTTTTTATTTATTACCGTATTATTTTTATTCATTCCAAAGGTATTTTCAGATATAGTCTTTGGTGATTCTTTTCATAAAAGATTAATTCTTGCTAATTTGGGTTATGTATTTAGCTTAATGTTTCATTCATGTTTGTACAACTATTTTAGAGGAAAGTTTAATTTTAAGATTTCCGGCTTTATGCAAGCCTATAATTTAGGAATTTTACCTTTTGTATTTATTTTTGTGGCTGGTAGTATTGAACAATACTTTATTTATACAGGCATTTTTACCATAATTTCATGCATTGTGGTTAGTGTTGTATTTGTGCCTTTAATAAAGTTACAATGGTCGGAAATTAAGGAAAATTTAAATCAAATTGTGGCGTATGGCATACAAAGAATGCCGGGCGATGTTTTTCTGGGTTTATTTTTAGCCGTTCCTTCATTTATAGGAACCAATTACTTTTCGTTAACTGAAGGTGGGCAAATTGCATTTTGTTTGAGCTTATTTAATATTACTATTGCCTTTATGTCGCCAATCAATATTATTTTATTACCAAGAGCATCAAAAATTGTTCATGAAAAAGACTATACTCAACTAAAAAGTATTACTTTCCAACTTTTAAAAATGTCAACATTGCTAGGTATTTTTAATTTATTGGTAATATTTTTGTTTGCTGATTTTATTATTAAAATATTTAATGTTTCCGATATTGAAAGTACCTCATATATTCTAAAAATAATATTTACAGGAGTTATCGGTTACAGTATATTTAGTGTAATTAGAAGTATTATTGATGCATTTTATAATAAAGCGCGCAACTCTTTCAACATTTTGCTTGCTTTTGCTTTATTTGTATTTATTTTATTTTTACTAAAATATTTTAATGTATTAACCTTAGCCAATTCATTGATTTCTTTTTCAATTTGTGTGAATTTTTTAGGATTGATTACTTATTTATCTGTATATAAAATTAAAAAGTTAAGTTAATTATGTTGTTTCTGATTACGTATTATAGTATTTTACTTTTTTCATCTGGGGTTATGTTTTATAACACATATAAAATGTGGAAATTGGATCATGACTTTACCTTAGTTATCAGCAATATTTTTATATACTATTTTACTTTGGGCGGGGCTTTAATATTTCCGTTAGATGCTTATTTGGGCTTTAAAGGAGCCGAAATAGGTTTGCATTATTTACCAATTTTCGAGAAACTTTTTGTGGTTAGCTTTGATTACACATATTTACACTCTACCATACTGTATATAGCTTTTATCTTAATTTTTCAGTATGTTTATTTATACTTTACACAAAAAAGTAAACATTCACTTGATAATAACGTTATTAAAGAAAATAGTAATAAAGCACGTTTTGAAATAAATCCTTATTTCATTTTAACATTGAGTGTTACTTTAATATTTATGAGTTTTTATTTTCTAAGACGTGAAATATTATATGCTATTGCCAATGAAAAATCTATCTACTTAATTACACGTGCCAATACCAACCCTAACTATACACTGCATCAGTTAGCCAACGAATTTTCTGTGATTATTCCTTACATTGCTTTTGCTTTTGCATCTTTAAAAAGCAATAAATTTAATATAGGCATTAAGGCTGGAAAATACTCTTTATGGATATTGTTTATAGCTTGTTTAGTGTCCAGCTTATATATTGCCATGTTAGGGAACAGACGCGAAATTTTATCGGCAATAATTATTTGTTTATTGATTGCGCTAAACGAAAGAAGCAATTTGTATCCAAAGCGTTTAATTACTATCACTTCCATTGTGGTGTTCATTTTCTTGGCCAATAATATTTTTCGCTCAACTATTATTCCCGAGGCCATCAACTCTCTTTTACATCCCACTGCCGAACAAGATATAGTTTTGAAAAAAGATGAGGCAAGCGCTATTGAAAGAGGTGCTCAAATTTCAAAAAGTGCATTAGGCTCTTTTATTTTTAGTAATGAATTGTTTTATGCTCATTTCTCAATGTATGGAGTGATTCATAAACAAGTGCCTATTACATACGGTTCAAGTATTAAATATTTGGCTGTTTCTCTTATTCCACGCTCCATTTATAATAATCGCCCGCCCGATATTTATTCGTATTATGCCAAAGAAGTAGGTGCTGTGCCCGGACAAATATATACTATACATCATGCTACGGCATGGTATTTAAACTTTGGTATTGCGGGAATTATTATTGGTGCTGTAGTATTGGCCGGCATATTTATTTTCTCCTATCGTATCAGATATATTAAAACTACAGTTGGAGGTAATTTTATGGTTTTTGTTAAGTTTTTAATGCCTTATTTGGTTTGTGGGCAAATTGTTACCTTTATTACTGCCGGCCCCGAGGCATACAAAGCTATGATAATTGAAGGGGTTATTATTCCTATTGTTATTTTAGGCATTTGTACCAAAAAATATAAGCTTAATAATGGGTAGTAATATGATAAAAGTTGTGATATTAGGCGAAAATGGGAGTGTTCATATACAAAAGTGGATACAAGCACTCGCTTTGCACAAAATACTTGAATTGCATGTTATTTCATTTGATCGTGGAGTAAAATACCCCGAAGTAAAATATTATCCATTAAAAATATTTTTTAATAATAAGATAGATTATTTACTAAACGTTAAAAGAGTAAATAAATACATTAAAGAAATAAAGCCAATGTTGGTTCATTCTCATTACGCCACGAGTTATGGATATTTGGGAATGAAATCTAATTTTCATCCTTTTTTGGTTACCGGCTGGGGCGCTGACATTTTTGATAGTCCTAAGGAAGCAATAATGCGACAGCTTTTAATTCGTATTTTCAAGAAAGCTGATGCGATTACCGTATTAAGTCGGATAACGCTTAAGGAAATGAAAAAATTAAGTCCTAAACCTGTAGAGCTTATTCCTTTTGGTGTTGATATTTCAAAGTTTAGAAACATAAAGTCAAAAAACGATAATATAATTCGCATAGGAACCATACGCACACTTTCCGAAAAATACGGGGTCGAATATTTAATCAGAGCCTTTGCTATGCTTAGTCATAAATATACGAATATACGGTTAGAGATTGTAGGTGACGGACCTTTAAAACCAAAGCTAATATCACTTGCTAACGAGCTTAAAGTTAGTGACAAAGTAACTTTTCATGGATATGTAAATCAGAATGCTGATTTTGATAAATACATTCAAATCCTTTCAAATCTTGATATTTTTGCCATACTTTCTATTTTAGATTCTGAAACCTTTGGAGTAGCTGCTGTTGAAGCCTCAGCATGTAGTATTCCAGTGGTTGCCACTCATGTTGGCGGCTTGCCCGAAGTGATTGAAAACAATGTAACAGGATTGTTGGTAAAACCTTGTGATGCTGAAGACACTGCACAGGCCTTAGAGAAGTTAATTAAGGATGAAAATTTGCGAATGCAAATGGGCTCAAATGGTCGTAAAAAAGTAGAAAATGAATACGATTGGGATAAGAATGTAAATAAAATGATAAGTATATACCAACAACTTACCAAGCAAACATGAATCCTTCATTATTAATTATAGGTGGCGGGAGTCACGGTAAGGTAGTTTACGAAACTGCCAAAATGCTTAACCAATATAGTATTTTAGGTTTTGCCGATAATAATTTAGCCGTAGGTAGCACTATTATTGATGATGCTAAAGTTTTATGTACTCCTGATAATTTTTTTGACCAAAAAATAAAAGCCGATTGTTTTATTGTGGCCATTGGCGACAACAAGCACCGAAATACTTTATACCATAAATATAAAGAACATTTAAAACCTGCTACCATATTGCATCCAAGTGCAGTAATCAGTAATTCCGCCAAAATTGGTCCAGGCACTGTAGTTCTTGCTAATGCTGTAATTAATACCATGAGTACTATTGGCGAAAACTGTATTATTGGTGTCCTATCATTTATAGACCACGAAAGCCTTATTGACAATCATGTTTATATAAAGCCTATGACTGCCGTAACCAATAAGGTACATATTCCGGAACATTTTACAAGTAATGTAGGACAGATTATAACTTCAGCAGTTCAATCATGATTAAAATTATAACGGTAATAGGCGCGCGACCTCAATTTATAAAGGCAGCCATGCTGAGCAAAGCCCTACAGAAACGTAGTAAGGTAAATGAAATTATTGTGCATACCGGGCAACATTATGATGATAAAATGAGTTCAGTTTTTTTTGAAGAACTTAATATGCCGGTGCCGAAGTACAATTTGGAAGTTAACAATTTGTCGCATGGAGCCATGACCGGGCAAATGATGATAAATTTAGAGCCTCTTTTACTTTCAGAAAAACCTGATTGGGTTGTAGTTTTTGGTGATACTAATAGTACTCTTGCGGGTGCTTTAACTGCCGTAAAACTTGGTTTTAAGGTTGCCCACATTGAGGCCGGATTAAGAAGCAATAACTTGAATATGCCTGAGGAAATAAACCGTATTATTACAGATAGAATTTCGCAATTATTGTTATGTCCTACTTTAAAAGCAATTCATAATTTAAAGCAAGAAGGATTTGATAATTTGACTTGCCGTATGGTTAATACGGGTGATATAATGTATGATGCTGCCATACACTATAGCACACAGGCTGCAAAAACCAAGAGCTTGTCCAAAAAACTAAACCTATCAAAATATGTATTAGCTACAATACACAGAGCTGAGAATACTGATAACATTGAACATTTAATGCGAATTATTGATGCGCTAAATATCATCAATAAGGAAATGAAAGTGCTCATGCCCATACACCCTCGTACTCATCAAATAATTCAACAAAATAATATAGTATGCCATTTTGAATTAATAGAGCCGGTTGGCTATATTGATATGTTAGATTTAATTAAAAACTGCACCTTGGTAATGACTGATAGTGGTGGCCTACAGAAGGAAGCATACTTTTTTGATAAGTATTGTATTACCCTTAGAAACGAAACTGAATGGACAGAATTATGCGAAAACGGATATAACACTTTAACCGGCAGTGATATTCATAAAGTTATAGAAAGTTTTCATCACTACAAAGATAAAAACATAGGAGATAAAAGTATGTTTTACGGTTATGGAAATACAGCCGAGCTAATTGCTGATGAGCTTTTAAAAGATATTTAATTTTCTATCAACAGTGCTTTCTGTTCAGACGCAAACTTATTTAAGGCATCAATTAAGTTCTTTGAAACTTTATTAAAGAATCTTTTTGCTTTATAAGCACCTATCCACTGAATACCATTTACGGCATTGGTCATAAAAATTTCATCGGCACGTATTAAATCGTTAGGCTTTAGCTCTATTTCATAAACATTAATACGCAATGTCTTAGCCATATCAATAATAATATTTCTCATAACACCATTTACGCACCCTTCAGAAATTGAAGGAGTATATAGCACACCATTAATTGAGATAAATAAATTACTGCCGCTGAACTCACAAACATTCAATTTTTCGTTGAGTATTACGGCATCATCTAAATCGTTATCTAATTTGTATTTACCGGCCAAAACATACAGCAAACTATTACAACTTTTTACGCCACTAAGTATATTGCAAGGTTTTTTTATTTTTTGAAATATATCAACTTTAAAACCTTTGCTATTCAATTCAAACCCATTTTTTTGATTGTTTAAAGGCATAACGTCAATAATATACGAACTTGTGTTGTTTTCGGGGGCATATAAGCCACCTTCATTTCTATATATATTAATCCGAACTTTGCCTTCCTTATCAATCTCATTCTTTTCAATAAGAGATTTTACATTATGTCTAATAATATCAATACTAAAATCGTTTGGTAACTGCATCTCTAAAATTTTTGCAGTTTCAACAATACGGTTGAAATGGTGCTGCAAGAAAGGCATCTCATTATCAGTTATTCTTATGCTTTCAAAAAAACCATCACCATAGCAAAACGAGCGATTGCTTGCATATAATATGGGGGAATCCTTAGAAACGATTTGATTATTGTGGCTAACAAATTTACTTGACATATATATATTAGAAAGTCAACTTCAAATTTAAGCAATTAAATGCAATATTTCATTGATGTTTTTGTTAGGATTTATCAATAAATGGTTAACTCCCAGTTTTTCAGCGGCTTGCATATCTCTTAATTTATCACCAATAAACCAAGACTTATGAATATCTACATTATATTTATCAATAGCTTTTTCAAGCAGTAATGAATCGGGTTTACGGCACAAACATTTGCTTACTGAAGGGTGATGAGGGCAGTAATAAATTTCTTCGAAATGTATATTTGCTTGCTTGGCCTTAGCTATAAGATATTTATGGCACTCTTCCATATCATTAACTGTATATTTATTTAGGGCTATACCGCTTTGGTTGGTAATGATAATAAAAATATACCCCCTATTTTTCAAAACTGTCAAAGCCTCAAATAAGCCTTCATTAATAATAAAGTCTTTCACCAAAAAGGTGTGCTCTCCCCTTTCGTAATTAATAACGCCATCACGATCCAAAAAAATACAGGCTTTTTTGTTTTTTATTGAAACCATATATTTTTCAATATTTCTAAAAAGTTAAACAATATATCTTTATTTAAAATAACAGTAAAAAACAAACCGAATATGGCTCCAAAAAAATGCGCATCATGACCTATGTTACCTTTATTTTGTTTAGCCAGATAATATGAAATACCCAAAAAAAGAATCCCAAAAATGTATGCAGGTATGGGAAATGGAATAAATAATATGTAAAACGATTGTAAAGGCGAAAATAATATATAAGCAAAAACGACAGCCGACACTGCGCCAGAAGCTCCCACAGCAGAATAGGAGTAATTGCTTTTGTTCTTTTCGTATGCCGGAATAACAGCGGTAATAGCACCACCCAAATACAACAGTACATACCATAAAGTGCCTTTAGTTCCAAAGTATAAATTGTACATTAACTCTGTTCCGTTGCTGCCAAAATTGTATAATACAAACATATTTACCAGCAGGTGCAAATAATCGGCATGTATAAAGGCATAACTTAACAGCCTATAGCTATCTTTTGCCGATTGCATAACTGCCGGAAATAACTTTAACTTAAGAAATACATTTTTATTATTGAAGGCGATAATAGAAATTATCCCTGTAATAATAATTAGAAGAGCACTAATAGACAAAATATTTACTCTGATAACATTCTCATATCTTTTTCAATCACGGGAACAAAAGAGCCCTTATCTAAAATAGTAATATTTTCAGAATGGGTTTTAAATCCTTTGGCAGAAACCTCAATGAAATAAGCTCCCGGAGGTAAAATCATTACATATTTTCCGGTGGATGGATTAACTTTATATTGTCCAAAAGTATTGTTAGATTTTGATTCAAAAACTTCAATAGTAGCTCCTTCCGGAACCTTTCCGGTATTAGAACTTAGTATTCCTTTAACTACACTAAGTTCCGGATCAACACCTTTAAAGGTAATTCTGTAAATATCTAAATCACCTAATCCCTCGGAACGCAATGCGGCCATATATCCATAACGTCCCTTTCCACTCATACATAAGTTTTTATCATCAAAAGGGGTATTTACCGGATATCCAATATTTACGGCAGGACTAAAGTTTAATGAATCCTCCAAGATTTCGCTTTTAAAAACATCATACCCACCCATTGAGTTATGACCTTTGGAGCTAAAGTACAAAGTATTCCCATTTAAAGAAATATTCGGAAAATCATCATCGTACGGTGTGTTTACATTAGGACCTAAGTTGTAGGCCTCGCCCCACTCACCGCTCGGTAAAATTCGTGCTCTATATATGTCGTATCCCCCAAGACCTCCGGGTCTGTTACTGGCAAAATACATAGTACGCCCATCCGGTGAAATAGTAGCCGAACTTTCATCATACTTTACGCTATTAATATTAGTGTTTAATTTATAAGGTTTTAAAATTTCATTTTCCATTTTTGGGCCGACAAAAATATCGCCTTTTCCTTCTTTATTATCGAAATAAAAAATTAGAGTATTCCCATCTGCGCATACTCCTACAATCTCTTCATCGCCTTCAACAGTATTCACATTCTCGCCAATATCTTCTCCGGCAGTCCACTTTCCGTCTTTTACGGCTGAAATATATACATTACTGGCATACTTTCCATCAGCTCTTTTCTTTGAATTATCAGGGCGTTGCGAGTTGTACATTAAGAAATTTTCATCTTCAGATATAAAGGGGTTATAATCGGCAAAGGGCGAGTTTATTTCTTTTCCTAAATTTTCGAAAGTAACAGGTATAGTTTTTTTCATTAAATCTTTCCCATTATTACACATTTCTATTTCACGCTTCACTCCTTTCTCCATCTCCTTTCCTGCAGCAGTTGCCAAAAATTTGTTGTATTGCTCAATGGCTTTATCAAATTCTAAGTTAAATGCTAATGACTTGGCATAATAATATAATTGCATTTTATCTACATTGGGGTCAGTAACAGCAAACTCCAGGAAAGTTTTAGCTTTAACTTTATTAATATTTGTTTCAACATAACAAACCCCTACCCTATAATTATAGAAAGCATTTTTTTCATTGCCTTCCAGTAACTTTAGGTAATCGCCTAAGGCTTCCTCGTAGTTTTTGTTTATAAATTTATAATTTGCCACCGCTACCGGATCGTTAGGATTTGGTGCCGGAGTTTGTTTTACGGAAGCAGGTTGACTTTTAGCAGCAGCAGGCGTTTTTGTTTGTGCATGTGTATAAGCGCCATACAACAAAAATATAGCTAAAAAGCTTGTTCCGATAATATTTTTTAATTCCATAATGTTGGATGTTTAACCTAAATAATAAAGCGAATATAGTTTAGTTTTTTTAAAATTCTAAATTACAAATAATATTTTATTGATAGATAATTCAAAAATTGTACCGAAATGCCTATTGGTAAGATTTCATTCTACTAAAGTTTAAGTGTGATTTGTAACGGAAAGTACCCCATAATGCAAGCATATTTTTGTTTAAATAAGTTCATGTTGGTGCAGTATAGCACTATGTATATTTCGAATAACATTTACCGGAAACCTCTAATAGCACGATATTGAGATATAAAAACTTGTAATATATGATTGACCTTTGGATAAAGTTGCAATACAATTTTTTGTAAGTTAAAGTTAAGTATTCAATATCATACTATATGCCATGTACTATAATTTGAGGTAAGTTATTATTGGTGTTTTTTATTACTATTAAGTCAGAGGCTGTTAGGTTTGCATAAATAGATGGAGTTAGCGAATATATCTTTTACCCATTAGTTTAAAAGAAGTAGTTGAAAACGAGCAATAGGACTTTATATAAAAAGACAAAGGCCGGACAAAATATGTCACAGCCAAAGTCACCAACCAAAATTTAAAATTAATAAATATGCTAATTAGCCTAAGTAAGCCTTAAGATGTTTGCTTTTTGAAGGATGTTTTAATCTTTTGATAGCTTTTTCTTTAATTTGTCTAACTCTTTCGCGTGTTAAATCAAACTTATCTCCTATTTCCTCCAAAGTATATTCGTGATTAAACCCAATTCCATAAAACATACGTATTACATCTCTTTCTCGCTCAGAAAGCGATGATAAAGAACGCTCTATTTCTTTTTGCAATGATTCACTTATGAGTAAAGTGTCAGCTCTTGGAGAATCGGTATTGACCAATACATCTAATAATGTGTTTTCTTCGCCTTGAACAAAAGGAGCATCAACGCTAACATGACGTCCGGAAACTCTTAAAGTATCAACAACTTTATCTTCAGCTATATCTAAAATTTCAGATAGTTCTTCGGCAGAAGGAGTTCTTTCAAACTCTTGCTCGAGTTTAGAAAAAGCTTTATTAATTTTATTTAAAGAACCAACCTGATTTAAAGGCAAACGAACAATACGCGCTTGCTCGGCTAAAGCCTGCAAAATAGACTGACGAATCCACCATACAGCATAAGAAATAAACTTAAAGCCTCTTGTTTCATCAAATCTTTTTGCTGCTTTTATTAAGCCTAAGTTACCTTCGTTTATAAGGTCAGGAAGGCTTAAACCTTGATTTTGATATTGCTTAGCAACAGAAACCACAAAACGTAGGTTTGATTTTGTTAGTTTTTCAAGTGCTTGCTGATCACCTTCTTTGATGCGTTTGGCTAAGGCTACTTCTTCATCTGCACTAATCAACTCTTCTCTTCCAATTTCTTGCAAATATTTATCAAGTGAAGCACTTTCTCTGTTGGTAATTGATTTGGTAATTTTAAGTTGTCTCATTATAGACTAAAATAAGGGTATATAAATGGTAAATTTTGAACATACAAATTTAATTCAAAATCCATAGAATATCAAATATTTTCAACCGTTAAAATTGCCCAATTGTCGTATTATATAGCCTTTTTATGAAATTTAACTTTTATTATCACGCTAAAAAATGTTAATACTATTTTTCCAAAAAGGATTCTCTTAATAATTTTACTTTTTCATCACGTAAATATTCATCATAAGTCATTCTACGATCAATTATTCCATTGGGTAAAATTTCAATAATTCTATTGGCAATAGTTTCAACAAACAAATGATCATGAGAGCAGAATAGCAAATTACCTGTAAAAGCTTTCAATCCATCATTTAAAGAGGTAATGGCTTCCAAATCTAAATGGTTGGTAGGTTGGTCTAAAATTAAGGTATTAGGAGCCTCCAACATAAGTTTTGCAATTAAACATCTTACTTTTTCACCCCCCGAAAGTACCTTGGTTTTTTTCAATGATTCTTCGCCCGAAAAAAGCATTTTTCCTAAGAAGCTGCGAATCCAGGGTTCTTCTTTAATTTCAGAAAATTGCTGTAACCAATCAATAATATTCAAATCGCCATTAAAATAATAATCGTTTACTCTCGGAAAATAGCCCAATTGTGCTGTGGCGCCCCATTTAAATTCACCATGATTAATATCTTTTTCGCCCATAAGTATGTCAAACAAGGTTGATATTGTAATGTCATCCTGACTAATAAAAGCAATTTTATCGCCACTATCAACCGTAAAGTTAAGTTGTTTGAACAGGTCGTTGCCGTCAACTACTTTATGTAAATTTTTTACTTCCAATATTTGATTTCTGGTTTCTGTTTTTGGTTTAAAAACAATGTAGGGATATTTGCGCGATGAGGGTTTAATATCTTCAAACACCAACTTATCAAGCAATTTTTTTCTTGATGTTGCTTGACGCGATTTTGATGCATTGGCACTAAAGCGAGCTATAAACTCCTGAAGTTCTTTTTTCTTGTCTTCTGCTTTACGGTTAGCATCCTGCTTTTGACGTAATATTAGCTGACTGCTTTCATACCAGAATGAGTAGTTTCCGGTAAATAAAGTTATTTGAGAGAAATCAATATCGGCAATATGGGTACAAACAGCATCCATAAAATGGCGATCGTGTGATACCACAATTACCGTGTTTTGAAAATCGGCTAAAAAATCTTCTAACCACAACACTGTGGTTGCATCCAAATTATTGGTTGGCTCATCTAATAATAGCACATCAGGATTACCGAAAAGGGCTTGAGCAAGCAACACTCTTACTTTTTCATTTCCTGCCATCTCGCCCATTAATTTATTATGGTTATCCACTTCAATTCCTAATCCGGCTAATAACTCTCCTGCCTCTGACTCGGCATTCCAGCCATTTAGTTCGGCAAATTCTGTTTCCAATTCAGATGCTCTTAAACCATCTTCATCGGTAAAATCGGCTTTGGCGTATAATGCTTCTTTCTCTATCATTATGTCCGAAAGTCTTTTATTTCCCATAATTACGGTTTGCAAAACCGTGAATTCATCAAAGGCGTTTTGATCTTGTTTTAAAACTGAAATTCGGCTTCCCGCATCAACTATTACTTGCCCTTGCTGCGGTTCAATTTCGCCCGAAAGTATTTTTAGAAAAGTGGATTTTCCGGCTCCATTAGCCCCAATAATTCCGTAGCAGTTTCCCGGAATAAACTTAATACTTACTTTTTCAAATAAAACACGCTTGCCATATTGCAAGCCTATATTGGCAGTACTTATCATATTTTTTTGTTTTGGGGCGCAAAGATAATATTATTTATTGCCCTTTCCGTAATCAAATAGTGAATAAAATCTAATGTCCTGAATATCCCATGTTTCCTGCTTATGGCTTACATTAATAACCTGTGTTTCTTGGGCTTGAAGCATTATAAAATTTTTGTCAAAAGTAAGTTTCTTACGGTTTATACTTTGTAAAAATAATGCAGGGGCTAATGTGTTGTTACAGGTTATCGAGATTTGATGTTCATTTAATTTTTTGATTTCAATTTGCGGCTGCTCAAGCTTTAGTTCTTTTTCAGGAATCAGTAAAATAACCGTATCCCAAATAATTTGATTCACAACCGAATTTATTAATTGAATTTTTAAATATTGTTTATTGCTTTGTTCTGCTTCTATTGCTTGAAAGGAAATGCCTTCATTTTTGAGCTGCTCAGCATTTATTAATAATTCCTTGGTTTGAACTGTGCTGTTATTAAGGTTACATAAAGAAATCAATATTTTATCAGTATTAATCGGTTCCTTTATTATAGGGTTGGTTCTTATGACATAATGCTTATCGTCTTTTTTATTAAGTAAATAATCTGAGAAATAAGGAGGTATTTTTGCCTGTAAGTTAAAGTCGAGCGCAGCCCATGTAATGCCTGGCCAACTCTCGTTAAATTGCCAAAATAGCGAACCCGAGCAGTATGGAAAATTAATTAAATGCGCGTTGAAGGCTAATTTTAAAGCTTTGTTTTGTATATATTGCGAAGCATATATCAGTTCTTCAATATTTTTAGGTGTATCAAAATAGGTTTCTATATAGCGTAAAATTAACTTAATGCTTTTATAGCTTAACATGCGTTGAAAAAGCAAAGTGTCTTCTTTATGATTACAATTTAAACCGGGTAAATATTGTTGGTATAGTGAATTGTTGCTCAATGAAGGTATGCCATACTCACTGGCAAAGCGTGGAATATTTTTTTGGTAATCCTCCAGTGGCTTTTCGCCATGCCAAATGCCCCAGTGATGATTATCGCCAAGAGTAAAGTCAACCGAATTGCCCCAATTACTTACAGGTGATGAAGGCAAATATGACACTTTACTGTTCAGGTTTTTTAATTTTAATGGTATTAATGAATCAAAAAGAATCTTGTAATTGTTGATAAGAAACAAGCTATCCTTCTTATTATAATTATACTTTTTCTGCCATCCCCAGTTTTTCCAAGCCACATCAATTTCATTATTGCCACACCACAGCGATATACACTTGAATTTTGACAAACGTTTTATTTGTTGTTCTATTTCCGTGTCCACTATATTCAGCCATTCTTTATCACCCGGATACATAGTGTTAGCAAACATAAAATCGTGCCAAATGGCAATGTTAAAACTATCGGCTAATTGATAAAAATAATCGTCTTCATACCAACCGCCACCCCATATTCTGAGCATATTGCAACCAAATCGATGAAGCTGCTCAAATATTTGTTGGTAATACTCATAACGATTGGGCCTAATTTGATTTTTCTGCAAATCTGAAGTTCTTTTGTATGTCTTTACAGGTAAGGGATACATATTGTAAGGAACATAATTGGCTCCATATATTGCCTTGGGGTTTTGTGTATTATTACTTGTATAAAAGGAAAAACTTTGCCCGTAATTGTCATTAAGTTGCTTGAGATGGTACATTGGCTCAACTGTAGGTTCAGGCAACTTATTAATTTCAGTATGCCCTTTTTTGTTTGTTGTAATTTTTACGGGTTTCCAAATACCACAGGAAAGCAAACGAGGATTAATATCCCAACCAAACTGAAAAGCCGCTTTTCTTACAAAGGGACTTATTTTATACTCGGTATTTTCATTATCTGCCGGATAGATGATGTTGCTTTGGAGTGCCTGTTTTAAGCCTATTTGTGCGGCTGAATAAAACTCTATTTTAAGTATGTTGGTGCCATTGCGTAGTAAAGTTGTTACATCCTTTTGATAGCTGATAAACATACTGTTGCTTTTAATGATAAATTCATTATTGAGCCAAACTTTTGCATAAGTATCAAGACCTTCAAAAGTAATTGTATATTGATTCTCGTTATTAAGGTTTAAATTAAAAAGTGTGGTATAGGTAAATAGGCTGTCTTCTATCCATTTTAAATTTTGGATATTGTTATTTACATAGGGATCGGGAATTAAACGATTGCATATTAAATCGTTGACATTACTGCCCGGAACAATGGCTCTGTATTGTTTAGAGCTTTTCCCAATACTAAAATACCAGTCGCAATAATCACTGTCTAATTCAATTTCTTGAGCGTACAAGTTAAAACCGAAGTTCCAAGAAAAGATGAAAAAGAGAACAATGATAAAACGATTCATGATTGATGTGCATTGATAACAGCAAGCATATTTTTTATTTTCTTGTCAGAAACAACCGACCATTGGTTATTGTTTAATTGGGCATTAAAATTAATTTCTCCGTGGTAATTGTTCTGCTCAACCAAAACTGAGGCAGAGGAATGAAAAAAACGCAAACCCCTATCAATAAAAGATGAAATGTTATTTTCATTAATCCCTGAACCGGCTATTATATTTATTCTATCTTGTGCAAATTCAATCATTCTTTGTATTTCATCAATTCCTTCAATGGCTTTATTTTTACCACCCGAGCTAAGAATATTTTCAACATGGTGTTCTATTAAAAAATCCAAAGCTACTATTTTGTTGGTGCAAATATCAATAGCCCTATGAAAGGTAAAAGAGATATTACTTTCTATTGAAAGCATATTTTTACAAAATGTTTTATCAATAGAGCCGTCAGGCATGAGTGCTCCAAAAACAAGCCCATCAGCACCATACTTTAACATCATTTCTGCATCATTCAACATGGTCATTTTTTCGATATTGCTATAAACAAAATTACCCCCGCGGGGTCTAATCATCACATAAACCGGAAAATCGGGACATAATTTTTTGGCCATCTGTAAATCACCAATACTTGGTGTAGTTCCACCTACATACTGATTAGCGCACAATTCGGCTCTATGAGCTTTAGCCTGATAGGCTGTTTGAACATCAGCAGCTCCATAGCAACAAATCTCCAACAAATATTCGGTATTTACTCTTTTCATAGGCTATTTGCCAAATGCACTATAGTATCCTTTTTGAAAGAACTTTAATTTTTTGTTACCCCCTGTATATTCTGTAACTTTTGATTTAAAATCAGTAACATTGGCCGCTTTATCTCTTGCCCCAAAGCTTTTACCTAAGTCGAGCAAAGCAGTGTTTATATAGCCCTCAGGGTAATTACGATTTATAAGCGCTTTGTACAATTCAAATGCATCATCAATTTGACCATCGTTGCGCATAGTATTGGCAACATATTCCAATGCAGCATTCTTAAAGTTGTTTAAAGCAAATTCTTTTAATGATTTTTTATGGATGTTAAACTTACTAATTTCGTATTGTGAATAGTAGGCCATTGCTTCTTTATATTTGCCAACAGCCTCTTTATATTGACCATTCATTTGTAAATCAATAATCTTATTAATTAACCTCTGATATGTGGCTGCCGGCAATATCTGCATTTTTTCCTCTGCCATCATAGTTGTATTAATATTACAATCAGGATTTTCATTGGCCGTATTTATGTATTTTTCATAGTTTTCATCAGCAATAATATAGTTATTTCCCCCTTTGGCGTCTTTAGCCGTTTCGTAATAACTATTAAGCTTTTTTTGAATATCTACACAAGTAGCTTCTTTTAACTGACTCTTTACCTTTGCTAAGGAGTTGTTTATTTCACTATCGTTTTGAAGTTTATAGAAACTTTGCATTTCCTCTACTTTAGCCATAATTGTTTTGGTGTCGTCCCACTTGTTTTTTGAAGCTAATTCGTTAATATCATTTACTTTTATCATAATCACTTCTCGCGCATTTTTTTGTTCAATATCCAATGGAATCAATGAAGGGGAGTAATTGTATTTATTCTCCAAATCATGGGCACTTTCAAATGAAGCCAGAGCCGCATTATAGTTTTTATTTTTATAATACTCCTTGGCATCGTTAATAGCAGTTTTATAGTCATTTAGTTTTAATGATTTATCGGCCTTTTCCTCCATTGATTTGTCCTGTATGTAGGACTTATTATCTTTAGCATAATTTTTAGCCTGATTAAATTTAATGTAGGCCTCATTATTGTTTCCTGATTCAGCAAGTTTTATTGCATCAGCCATAAGCCCATCATAAATTTTTTGACGATTTTTTCCTAATCCAATATTTAAATTTTCAGTACATATTAACCCCCGTATTTCATTACATAACTTTTGGGCTCTTTCATATTCCTGAATAGACTCATTGTAATGTCCGCTTTGGTATTTCTTATCGGCATTATCCAAATATTCATTATAAATATTTTTAAACAGTATTAAAGACTTATTATATATTGACGGATCAGGGCTCATCTTAAACCACACTTCGCGCAATTTTAAATCAGCATCAAGCACCTGATTGTTGTCAAACATAACTTGAGACATAAGATATCCCGCAGGAGCAAATAAAGGATTTACCGCTAATGACTTTCCACACCAGGTAAGTGCCAAAGCATTATCTTTATTCATATATGCTTCCATTCCCTTATTATAATAGTATGAGTCAAGTGCAGAATAAGCCATATTAACAGACATTCTTTTTTGGGCTAAAATGTTTCGTAGGGAGGCAATACGGCCGGCTAAATTAATTGGGTCTTGTTGTGATAACTGCAATAAGTTAATATAATTTTTAGCTTCAATAATATTGATATCGTTTTCAACTTGTTGAAGTGCAATGGTTGTAGCCTCAACATTATCGGGCGAAATAAATACAATAGATGATAATCTACTTTGTGCATTATCTAAAATCATACTACTTCCATAATAATCGTCAATCAATGAAGTACGATAATTAAAATCATTAATGGTTTGACCATCATAATAGGCAATCATATTTACGAGCTGAACACTTAACTTTTGATTTCCCAAAGGAATAAGCCCCGTGTTGAAAAAAGTGTTATAGTTATTGGCTCGATTAATATTTGAAATTTGCAATGTACGTAATATCATACCTCTTTCGTCAGTAATATTAAGCATGATATTTAGAGCCGATGGAAATAATAAATCGCCAATATAAAAATTACGATAATTAATATCACCCGTAGCCGAAAGTATATTATTACTTACTTGTATAGTCAAAAAATTATTACTATTCAACAATTCTAAAGTTTGATTAAAACTAATGGCATAGTTAACCAAATAAGTAGGTTTACCGGTGGCCTGCGATATTTTATTTAATATTTGATTGGTTATTTCGGGGCTACCCTGAAGTTTATTCAAATTATACTGAAAAGTGTAATTGTTGGTACTGCGGAATAATGTAAAGGACTGCGGCTTTACCGTTAAAGGGCTTATAAAAAATATCCCTATAAGAATAATAGTGGTAATCAGTTTTTTCATTTCTTTCGTTTTATGAGTAAAAGTACAAGTATTATACCAAAAAATAAAAAGTAAGGGGTTAAGCAGTATTTACCACTGTTATACGTCCTTCTCGCTAAAGGTTTAAGGGTAAATTATAAGATTTGAGGAATAACTATATTATACAACTATCAATCAATTTTAATCTATAGACTGCAAATTACTTTTTAGTTGTGTTACAGATTGCTTAAATTCATCTTTCAAATTAGCAATAATTTCTTCGCATCCTAATATTTTATCAATCATTTCAACTGATTTACCCGCACACCATAATGTATGGTAGTTTCCCGGCTTAATGGAGTCTTCTAATTTTTTCATTCCTTTAACCTGAACCATCATCTTAAAATATTTTTTTACCGTAGAACTTTTACTCAACAACTTCTCGAACCATGATTGATTATAGCCTATTTTTTGAGCATAAGGTGTGTTGATAATACTGCAAGGCGTTCCTGAAATTCTATTGGTCATTACAATATTATCCATACCTGCATTTACAATGGCGTTTTTGTAATCGGTACTTACAGTGGCTTCATGGCTGGCAATAAACCTTGTTCCAATTGAAAACCCACCGGCACCGGCAGCTAGGCTACTTAACATTGCTTGGCCCGATGCAATGCCTCCGGCAGCAATTACCGGAATATGTGGAAAATGATTTATCAATGAAGGAATCAAAATATGCAAAGGATGAGGACCCGCGTGTCCTCCAGCCCCCTGCCCTACTGCAATAAATCCATCGCAGTTTAATGAAGCGCACTTTTCGGCATGTTTAATATTTGTTACATCACAAAACACTTTGGCTCCATAGGCATGAGCTTCTAAAATAACCTCTTTTGGGTTTCCTAAAGAAGTGATATAAAACGGAACTTTATTCTCGGTGCAAACTTTTAAATGTTTTTGGTATAAAGGATTTGTTTTTTGAACAATTAAATTCACCCCAAAGTTTCCTTTTACCTTATTTTCATTTTTATATTTGTTTAATGACATTATTAACTGCTCTAATTCGCCCTCCTTACGATAATTAAGGCTGGGAAAAGTGGCCATAATGCCCGAATGCATTCCGCTTTTCATCATAGCCTCGTTACTTACCAAAAACATAGGTGCCATAATCATTGGGAACTCTATTTGGAGCATTTGTGATATTTTATTTGAGAATTTCATGGATGAATATTTTGAATTGAAATAAAAATTAAATAAGTTTAGAAAAATTTTTTGAAATCATTGATTTGTTTCAAAATACAAGTATCAATTAAATTTTTGAACTATGAAAATAAATAGAGTTTTTGATTTACTTCCCTATTATCTTAAAGAAAAACCAAGAGAAGATGCTTTATGTGCAAAAGAAAATGGAGTATGGAAGAAATATAGTACTTCTGATTTTATAGATAATGTGAATTATTTATCGTACGGGCTACTTAATATTGGGATAAATAAAGATGATAAAATTGCCATCATCTCAAACAATAGGCCGGAATGGAATTTTGCCGATTATGCCTCACAGCAATGCGGAGCTATTAGTGTACCTATTTATCCTACTATTAGTTTACATGATTTAATTTTTATATTTAATGATGCTAAAATAAAATTGGTATTTGTTTCAAGTGCCGAATTGTACGAGAAAGTAAAAGAAGCCGCATCACAGGCTCCATCGGTACAGTTTATATATAGCTTTAATACAGTAAATGGTGTAAAAAACTGGAAAGAATTATATGAAATCGGGAAAAAACAACCTGCAGCAGAGAAGATAGAGCAAATTAAATCAGAAATTAAAAATGAAGACTTACTAACTATTTTATACACTTCAGGAACAACAGGAACTCCAAAGGGCGTCATGCTTTCTCACAACAACCTGTTAAGCAACTCATTTGCTTCCCAAAACCTTGCCCCTTTTCAAAAAGAATGGAAAGCTTTAAGTTTTTTACCCTTAAACCATGTATATGAGCGAATGTTAAATACCTTATATATATACCTAGGCATAGGTATTTACTATGCCGAATCGCTCGAAACAATTGCTGACAATCTGAAAGAAATAAAGCCCGAAGTTTTTGCCACAGTACCTCGCCTGCTGGAAAAAGTATATGACAAGATTGTTGCTAAAGGACAAGACTTAACCGGATTTAAAAAATCATTATTCTTTTGGGCATTAAAACTGGGCTTACGATATGAATTATACGGTGCTAATGGATGGTTTTATGAGTTGCAGTTGAAAATAGCTAATGCTTTAATTTTCTCAAAATGGCGCGAAGCTTTAGGTGGAAACATTAAAGCAGTAGTTTCGGGTGGTGCTGCTTTACAACCACGTTTAGCTCGCGTATTTAATGCAGCCCAAGTGGTTGTTCTTGAAGGATACGGATTAACCGAAACATCACCTGTTATTGCCGTAAATAGTTTTAAACCTAAAGGTATTATGTTTGGAACAGTAGGTGAAGTTATTGATGGGGTAACCGTTAAAATTGCCGAAGATGGTGAAATACTTGTGAAAGGACCTAATGTGATGTTAGGCTATTATAATCGGCCCGATGCTACAGCTGAAGTTATAGACAAAGATGGTTGGTTGCATACAGGCGATATAGGCGAAATGATTGACAACAAATATTTAAAAATTACCGATCGTAAAAAAGAAATATTTAAAACATCGGGAGGTAAATATATTGCTCCAATTATGATTGAGAATAAATTGAAAGAATCACGGTTTATTGAGCAAGCTTTGGTAGTTGGAGAAAATCATAAATATGCCTCGGCATTAATAGTTCCTTCCTTTGAAACATTAAAAGATTGGGGAAAAACCAGGAATTTAAACCTTAATAGCAATCAAGATATAATTAATAGTAAAGAAGTTATAGAACTTATTAATAAAGAAGTTGAAAAGGCCAATAAAACTTTAGCTAATTATGAAACGATTAAAAAGGTGAAGCTAATGCCTAAAGAGTGGACTATTGACAGTGGCGAGATGACTCCTAAACTTAGTTTAAAAAGAAAAGTAATTATGGCTGCCAACAAACAAATAATTGATGATTTTTATGCCGGAGAGGAGTAATATAATATCCTTCATTTGAAATTTACCGATAAATAATATTATTAGTTATTTTATTCTTTTTCAGTCTTAAATACACACTTTATAACATTTGCATTCTCATACTATAGTTAATTTCGTGAAATCTAATTTTTATATGAAGAAGAATACAAGAGTCAAGTTTGTTAACAAAAATAAATCAAATTTTTCTGCTGCACTAAGAGTCAATATTAACGAGTATTTTGAGAGCAATAACATTTCAAAATTTGCAAATGTCCCTATGGTTGTTAAAACCATAATTATGCTGCTTTTATATATTATACCCTTAATTATTTTAATGGTCTTTAAACTTAACACTTGGCAAATAATGCTTTGCTTTAGTACTGTTGGTTTTGCTATGGCCGGAATTGGTATGAATGTGATGCATGATGCTAATCATAATGCCTATTCAGACAAAGCCTACATAAATAAACTGGTTGGATACTCGTTAAATTTGATTGGAGGAACTGTATTTAATTGGAAACTGCAACACAATATATTGCACCATACTTATACAAATATTCATAATATGGACGAGGATATTGATGATAAATACTTCTTTCGTTTCTCACCTCATAGTAAGCTAAGAAAATTTCATCGTTTTCAACACATATATATATTTCTTTTTTACGCTATTATGACTTTGTATTGGGTTACACTGAAAGACCTAAATCAACTCATCAAATATAACAACAATGGGGTAAGCAAAGCAACAAAAAGAGAATTTTGGAGAAATGCTTCAGTATTACTTTTTTCAAAAATTATTTACTTCTTTTATATGTTTTTTATCCCCATATATTTCTTTGACTATAGCTTTGGACAAATTCTAATAGGTTTTTTGTGCCTTCATGTAGTTGCAGGGATTATTCTTAGTGTGGTTTATCAACTTGCTCATTCTGTTGAGGAAACCTCACATCCCATTCAAAATGATAAAAATGAAATCGAGAATGATTGGTTTATTCATCAATTAAATACTACCGCTAACTTTGCCCGTAACAATAAGTTTATTACATGGTATGTAGGGGGCTTAAACTATCAAATAGAGCACCACCTATTTCCAAATATTTGTCATATACATTATCCAAAAATTTCAGAAATTGTAAAAAGCACGGCTAAAGTATATGATGTTCCTTATTTGGAAACCAAAGGATTTTGGCAAGCCGTAGGTTCACATATTGGCATGTTAAAGAAGTTGGGCACGATTAAAGAGGTAAACTTTTCAATACATTAATATTCATAATAATAAATGCAATTTGCAATAAAATAAAAATTAATTTTGTAAAAACAATCTATCAAATATGAAAAGAACAATAAATAAAGTAGCAGTATTAGGTTCGGGAGTAATGGGGAGTCGTATAGCTTGTCATTTTGCCAATATAGGTGTACCCGTTTTATTGCTTGACATTGTCCCGAAAGATGCAGAAAATACAAAAAAAGCAAGAAATAAAATTGTTGATGATGCTTTGGCCTTTGCTTTAAAATCAAACCCCTCTCCTATTTATAAAAAGTCATTTGCCTCAAGAATTACTACCGGAAATTTTGAAGACAATATGGCGCAAATTGCCGATTGCGACTGGATTATTGAAGTTGTGGTGGAGCGATTGGATATTAAAAAAATTGTATTTGAACAAGTTGAAAAATACAGAAAACCCGGAACCTTAGTAAGCAGCAATACTTCAGGTATTCCAATTCATTTAATGGCCGAGGGGCGTTCTGACGATTTTAGAAAGCATTTTTGTGGAACACATTTCTTTAATCCGCCACGTTATTTAAAGTTATTAGAGATAATTCCGGGAAAAGAAACCCTTCCTGAGATAGTTGAATTTATTCATGAATACGGTAACTTATACTTAGGTAAAACTACCGTATTATGTAAAGACACTCCTGCATTTATTGCTAACCGAATAGGGGTATATGGAATTATGGCCTTGTTTCATTTAGTTGAAAAAATGGATTTAACCATTGAGGAAGTAGATAAACTTACAGGTCCTGTGTTAGGTCGCCCTAAATCTGCTACCTTTCGTACTTGCGATGTAGTAGGACTTGACACCTTAATACATGTGGCTAATGGTGTTGCTCAAAGCTGCCCTAATGATGAAGCCATAGAGGTATTTAAAATTCCTGCCTATATTAACAAAATGGTTGAAAACAAGTGGTTGGGGGCTAAAACAGAGCAAGGCTTTTTTAAAAAAGTAAAAGGTGATAAGGGAAAAAGTGAAATACATGCATTAGACCTTAAAACCCTTGAATATAAACCTTCGCAGAAGATTAAGTTCAGCACACTTGAGGCTACCAAACAAATAGATAATTTAAGAGAGCGTCTTAAAGTGCTTATCAACGGAAAGGATAAGGCCGGTGATTTTTACCGAAACTCATTCTATGGTCTGTTCCAATACATAAGTTATAGAATACCTGAAATTACTGACGATTTATATAAGATTGATGATGCCATGAAAGCAGGATTTGGTTGGGAATTAGGACCTTTTGAGTATTGGGATGCTTTTGGAGTAGAAAAAATGGTAAACGATATGGAAGCAACCGGACATAAGGTAGCTCCTTGGGTTAAAGAAATGTTGAATAGCGGCAAATCTTCATTTTATAGTATAACCAACGGCAAGCCACATTATTATGATGTAAGCGGTGGCAAGGATTATAAACAAATTCCCGGCACCGATAATTATATTTTACTCAGCCCAATAAGAGAACATAAAACGGTATGGAAAAATGCCGGTAGCTCTATTATTGACATTGGTGACGGGATCTTAAATGTTGAATTTCACTCAAAAATGAACAGTATAGGAAGCGAAGTAATTGCCGGTGTTAATAAGGCCATTGATTTGGCTGAGAAAGATTTTGCAGGATTAGTAATTAGTAATGAAGGTGCTAACTTTAGCGCTGGCGCAAATGTTGGTATGATTTTTATGATGGCTGTTGAACAGGAATATGATGAGTTGAATTTTGCTATTAAAGCATTCCAAAACACTATGATGCGTGTACGTTATTCTTCAATTCCGGTGGTGGTGGCTCCGCATAATATGACCTTAGGAGGTTCATGCGAAATGTCAATGCACTCTGATAAAGTAGTAGCACATGCCGAATCGTATATAGGATTGGTAGAGTTTGGTGTAGGACTAATTCCGGGGGGCGGAGGAACTAAAGAATTTGCATTACGTTTATCTGATGAACTTACAGAAGGCGATATTGAATTAAACAGATTCCGTCACCGTTTTCTAACTATAGGTCAGGCTAAAGTATCAACATCTGCTCACGAAGCTTTTGATTTGGGATATTTAAGAGCAGGAACTGATGAAGTAGTTGTTTCGCGCGACAGGCTTTTGAGCAAAGCCAAAGAAGCGTGCCTAAATTTAGTAAATAAAGGTTATGTAAAACCTGTTCCACGTAAAGATATTAAAGTACTTGGCAAACAGGCATTAGGATTGGCCTACTTAGGTGCCGACTCTATGCTTAGCGGACATTATATCAGTGAGCATGATGCCAAAATATCACAAAAATTAGCCTGGGTGTTATGTGGTGGCAATTTATCATCTCCTACCTTGGTTAGTGAACAATACTTGTTAGATTTAGAGCGTGAGGCATTTTTGAGTTTGTGTGGAGAAAAGAAAACTCTTGAAAGACTTCAGTCTATATTAACCGGAGGAAAAATTTTAAGAAACTAATGATATAACCAGATATTGTTATTATAAATTTTTTATTTAATAGATAAAATTAAAAACAACAAGATAAAAGAAATACAATGAACGCATATATAGTAGCAGCATATAGAACAGCCGTAGGTAAAGCTAATCGTGGTGGTTTTAGATTTACGCGTCCCGATGAAATGGCCTCGTCAGTGATAAAACATTTAATGAAATCGGTACCTAACGTTACCGAAGAGCAAATTGATGATTTAATTGTTGGGAATGCTATGCCGGAGGCTGAACAAGGTTTAAACATGGGACGATTAATTTCATTAATGTCGTTTAATACCGATAAAATAAGTGGTATGACAGTAAATCGTTATTGTGCCTCAGGACTTGAAACTATAGCTATTGCATCATCAAAAATTCACAGTGGATTGGCACATTGCATAATAGCAGGTGGTGCCGAGAGTATGAGCTTAATACCTATGGGTGGTTGGCGAGTAGTACCCAATGCTGATATTGCTTTAGCACATCCTGATTATTATTGGGGAATGGGGTTAACTGCTGAGGCTGTGGCCAATGAGTATAAAATAAGTCGTGAAGATCAGGATATATTCTCTTTAAAATCGCATCAAAAGGCTATCAAAGCTATAAAAGAGAATAAATTTAAAGATGAAATTGTTTCATTGAGTGTACATGAAAACTATTTAGACGAAAATGAGAAAAGAAAAACCAGGACTTTTGTAGTGGACACCGATGAAGGCCCAAGAGCAGACACAAATATTGAGGCTCTTGCCAAACTAAAACCTGTATTTGATGCCAAAGGAAGCGTTACTGCCGGTAACTCATCCCAAACCAGTGATGGGGCTGCTTTTGTAATGATTGTGAGCGAGAAATTTTTGAAAGAGAATAACCTCACTCCCATTGCACGAATGATAAGTTTTGCCAGTGCCGGTGTGCCTCCACGCATTATGGGGATAGGACCTATTGCAGCTATTCCTAAAGCATTGAAATTAGCCGGTTTAAAACAAGATCAAATTGATTTGATTGAACTAAATGAAGCCTTTGCCTCTCAATCATTGGCTGTTATTCGCACACTCCAATTAAATGAGGAAATTGTAAATGTTAATGGTGGAGCTATTTCTTTAGGGCATCCTTTGGGCTGTTCAGGCACTAAATTGTCTGTTCAGATTTTTAATGAACTGAAAAGAAGAAATAAGAAATACGGTTTAGTAACCATGTGTGTAGGAACAGGACAGGGAGCTGCCGGAGTTTTTGAGATGTTATAAATACTATTTTATAATTAATGGCTAAATTCAGGTATTTAATATTAGGTGTTTTATATTTTCTATATGGCCTTAGTTCCTTTGCTCAAAAAAGAGAAATTGATTCACTGAGCAGTGTAATAAAGCACTCAAACAGCCCAATATTTAGGGCCGATGCGTATTATCAATTATCAGAATATTTTTCGGCTTCGGATATAGATACTATTTATTATTTATGTAATAAATCTATATCCATCATTGATGAAAATTTCAATAAAGACCTACCTTCAGCCACTAAAAACAATTATTTAAGAATTAAGGCCAACGCCTTAAATAATTTGGGCTACTTTTATCGTGAAAAAGGCGCTGTTTCTATGGCCCTGGAATACTTCTACAAAAGTTTATCCATACGAGAACAAATAAACGATAAGAAAGGAATTGCCGAGAGCTATAGCAACCTTGGCTATATGTGTAACAATAGTGGTGAAATTGATAAAGCCCTTAGCTTTCATTTAAAGAGTTTAAATATTAGAGAATCTATTAATGATTTAAAAGGACAAGCCACTTCTCTAAATCGTATAGCTGTTATTTATGGGCAACAAGCCGAGGCTATTCGAAAAAAAAATGGTTCTATAGATGTGATAGAAAACAAAACCAAACAGGCCTTAAATTATCACAACCGTAGTTTGGAGTTGCGTCAGAGATTAAATGATAAAGAGCGCTTGGCAGAGTCGTATAACAGCATTGGAATGATTCACTTTGTAATCCTAAAATCTTTGATAGATGATGGAATGACGGCTGATACAATCAATATCGAAAAGAAAAAAGCCAAAAAATATTTTGAAGAAAGTTTTCGTATAAGAAACGAAATATCTGATAAAAAAGGGATAGCACAGAGTTTAAATAATTTAGCGAGTTATTACTTACTAAACTCCGATTTAACAAACGCAGAACAAAAAGGAATAAAGAGTTTAGAAATTTCTGAAAAGATTGGAAATCCGGAACAGATTAGAAATTCAGCCTATACCCTATATAAGATTTACGAAAAAAACAATGAATTAAAAAAGGCCTTTGAGATGTTTAAATTGTATATCTTGATGAAGGACAGTTTGCAAAATTCAAGCTATATTCAAAAACAGGTGCAGTTGGAGTTTCAACGTAAAATTGAGGCCGACAGTTTAACGCTAATTAAACAACAAAATGTAATAGCAGCAAATAAACTTAAAGATGAGCAACGTTTTAAATGGTATTTGTTGATTTTTATCATTATCATTATTTTGTTTGTAATTTTATTTTACAATCGTTATCAAATAGCCAGAAAAAAGAACCATATTATTCGTGCGCAACATCAGGCTGTAGAAGAACAGAAAAATCAGATAGTTAAAAAGAATGCCGAAATTATGTCGAGCATTAATTACGCAAAACGTATTCAATCAACAATACTTCCACCCGACTCAAAAATTAATCACCTGCTTCCTGATACATTTGTTATATATCTTCCTAAAGATATAGTTTCAGGTGATTATTACTGGCTTGAAACAAATAAAAAAGATCCTGATACGATTTTCTTTGCGGCATGTGATTGCACCGGCCACGGTGTTCCCGGAGCCTTGGTTTCGTTGGTTTGTCATAATGCCTTAACCCTTGCGGTAACAGACTTAGGTTTAACATTACCATCTACCATCCTCGATATATCTGCCGATATCATTATTGAAAATCTTTCAAAAAACAATATGGCCGATGATGAAATAAAAGACGGAATGGATATTGCTTTATGTTCCTTAAACAAAAAGACCGGAGAGCTTAATTTTGCAGGTGCCAACAACCCGGTTTGGATTTTAAAGGCCAACAATAATTTTATTGAAATTAAAGGAAACAAACAGCCTGTAGGCAAAATTGAAAATCGTAAACCTTTTGTAAATCATACTTATCAACTTGAACCCGGTGATGTTGTTTATGTATTTACAGATGGTTATGCCGATCAGTTTGGTGGTGAACTTGGTAAAAAATTTCAACGTACAAGGTTCAGAAAACTGATACAAGATATTACACCACTCTCTTTAACAGAACAAAAAAATACTTTATTAAATACTTTTGAGCAGTACAAGGGCAATTTAGAGCAAGTAGATGATGTATGTATTATGGCTGTTAGGTATATTCCTGAATAATAAAAATAGCTATCAACTTAATGAATGTGTTTTATGCACATTTCAAAATTAATTAGAAGGTATTCTTTACAAACTTTTTAGGAAATTATTGATTATGTAAAATTTTACTTAGGCGATATTTACAAGTCAGGAGCAATAAAAACGTAAAGGGAATTATAAGAAATAAAAAAGGAGTACTATTAGTACTCCTTTTTTTGTTTCTGAAAGTATGAATGATTACATCATTCCACCCATACCACCCATACCAGGAGGCATTGCAGCAGCAGGACTTTCTTCTTTAATCTCGGCTAAAACACACTCGGTAGTTAACAACATAGAAGCAATTGAAGCAGCATTTTCAAGAGCTACACGAGCCACTTTAGTAGGATCAATAACACCGGCCTCAAACATGTTCTCAAAAGTTTCTGTTCTGGCATTATATCCAAAATCGTTTTTACCTTCTTTTACTTTTTGAACAATTATTGAACCTTCAATACCTGCATTGGCGCATATTTGACGTAAAGGCTCCTCAATAGCACGTTTTACAATAGCTATTCCGGTAGCTTCATCTTCATGATCAACTTTTACCTTATCTAACGATTCAATAGCACGAATATAAGCTACACCACCACCGGCTACAATACCTTCTTCAACAGCAGCTCTGGTAGCATGCAAAGCATCATCAACACGATCTTTCTTTTCTTTCATTTCTACTTCAGTAGCAGCACCCACATAAAGAACGGCTACACCACCTGCTAACTTAGCCAAACGCTCTTGTAGTTTTTCTTTATCATAATCAGAAGTTGTGCTTTCTATTTGGGCTTTAATTTGATTAACTCTGGCAGTGATATCAGCTTTTTTTCCAACTCCTCCTACAATAGTAGTGTTATCTTTATCAACAGTAATCTTTTCGGCCGAACCAAGATAACTTAAATCAGCATTTTCTAATTTAAACCCACGCTCTTCAGAAATTAAAGTTCCTCCTGTTAAAATAGCTATATCCTCTAACATAGCTTTTCTGCGATCACCAAAACCCGGAGCTTTTACCGCACAAATTTTCAACGAGCCACGAATTTTATTTACCACTAAAGTAGCTAAAGCCTCGCCATCAACATCTTCAGCAATAATTAAAATTGGGCGACCTGTTTGAACCCCCTTCTCAAGAATTGGTAATAATTCTTTCATATTGGAGATCTTCTTGTCATAGATTAACACTAATGGATTGTCCAATACGGCTTCCATTTTATCGGCATTAGTTACAAAATATGGAGAAATATATCCTCTGTCAAACTGCATACCTTCCACCACATCAACAGTAGTTTCAGTGCCTTTTGCTTCTTCCACAGTAATTACACCTTCTTTCTTAACTTTGGCCATAGCACTGGCTATTAACTTACCAATATTGGCATCATTATTGGCCGATATAGTAGCTATTTGCTCTATTTTTTGGTTGTCATCACCCACCTTCTTTGATTGCTTTTGAAGATTAGCTACAACCGCAGCAACGGCCTTATCAATTCCACGTTTTAAATCCATAGGATTAGCACCGGCAGTAACATTTTTTAATCCGGTAGTGATAATAGCCTGTGCAAGCACAGTTGCGGTAGTTGTTCCGTCACCGGCCATATCGGCAGTTTTAGAAGCTACTTCTTTCAATAACTGAGCTCCCATATTTTCAACGGTATCTTTTAGCTCAACTTCTTTGGCCACACTCACACCATCTTTAGTGATAGAAGGGGCACCATATTTTTTATCTATAATTACGTTACGTCCTTTAGGACCTAAAGTTACTTTAACAGCGTTTGCCAAGGCATCAACACCTCTTTTCATTGCATCGCGTGCTTCAATATTAAATGAAATTTCTTTAGCCATATTATTTATTTATTTAAGTTATTAATTAATAAAATAAGAGATTAAATGATAGCAAAAATGTCGCTCTCGCGCATAATCAAATAATCTTTTCCTTCAATGTTCAATTCTGTTCCGGCATACTTACCATATAAAACAGTATCACCAACCTTAACGGTCATTGGCTCATCTTTTTTTCCACCCCCTACTGCAATAATTTTTCCACGTTGTGGTTTTTCTTTGGCAGTGTCAGGAATAATTATTCCGCCTGCTGTTTTTTCTTCTGCCTGTGCTGCTTCTACTAAAACACGGTCAGCTAATGGCTGTACTTTAACTTTTGACATAATAAAATTTATTTTAGGTTTAACAATTTATTTTAATTGATTTACCTCTTATTGTCATAAAACATGCCATTCTTATTTTTCTCTCTTTCCATTGCCAATTTTTCAGTTTATTATCGAGTTTAACTAAAAAATTTCAGGTCAACTGACATATAGTCACAACTCAAATTTTAATTCACTTTTAGGAGGAATAATTAGTAATTAACTAAAAATAAGACAAATACGCCTTATAAATACATATAAAACAGAGAAGTAATTTTTTTCAAGCCCTTCGGATAAACAGGAGATTTTTCAGTTATAAATGCGTAGCAACGTAATAAACTTTGAGTGGATCTTCGGCAGCATGAGTCAATAAGTTTATTGACCAATAAATGATATTCTTCCTTGCTTATTTTTTGAAGTCGCTTATAATAACATACAGTACTAAGAGGTTCTAATAAAGTGCCACTTAATGCTTTTTTTTCAGTATTATTGTTAGCGTATTCATAAAACTTTTTATAGAACTGTATGGCACCGGTTGAAAACCCGTCCAAATGTTTAAACACTTTGTTTCCGAAACGTTCTTCATCGGTTTTGTAACAACAATCATTTTTTAAGTAAGGAAAAGTTTTTACCCGAACATTATTATACAATGCGCGTGTATGAAGCTCTACATCCTGTAAGCGAACAAAGTCAATATCAAATCCTTTTAAAAGTTTCAATTTATTGGCTCTCCACAATGGCTGCATGGTTTGCCATGGAAGTTGATGTTTTAGGAAAAGTAATAAGAAGTTAGTTTCTTTGGGTGGAATCCAATTCATAGAGGCAGGCATATCACCTTTTAGTTTCTTGAATATACTCATGGAAAAAACCCACATATCATAATCCGGAAATAAATGTGCTTGGCTTACCCTTTGTTCCAAACAGAATGTTTCCAACAAATCATCGGTATCAAAAAATATAACAAATTCCCCGCTTGCATTTTCCAATCCCTGATTGCGGCATATATTGGCACCTTGGTTAATGTTGTTATAAATAACCGAAACTCTTGAATCTTGTTCTGCAAGCTTGCTCAAAATCTCTTTGGAGTTGTCGGTAGAGCCATCATCTACAATTATCCACTCCCAGTTTTTATAGCTTTGCCCCAATATTGTTTGGGCCGTATCCTCAATAAAAGGAGCTTTATTAAAATTGGCAGATATTATTGAGACCAATGATTCCAAAAGAATAATATATATAAAAGTAAGGGTGCAAATTTAACAAGAAATATTTCAGTAAGGTATAATAATAACAGTTAATATTTTTGTGCTCATTTTACCAATTACAGTTATGACAAGGTTTTATGTATCATCTTTATTATTTAATGATGGTTTTCAGAAGCCACTTAATATGATAAATCTACTGCACGTTCCTCAACTAGTTCAATCAATTAACAATGAGAAGTAGGTAATTAACATGTTATATTTACAATTGTTACTTAGGTTAATAACTGCGGAGATTGGGTTGATGATAAGTGTTTACATTGATTAATTTTATGCTTATTTTTTAAATATAATGGCCTTGGGGAGGGAGATTGGCATTGTTGTACCAAAGCATAATTGCCCAAAGTTACCAACTTGACAAATGGCATTTTTGTTTGATGTATAATTATCTATTACTCCTATGACTAAATAGGTTAACAAATTAATCAAACACTTAACCAATTAAGATTAATAATTGACTTGGTTTTTGCTATTTCTTTTTATTCAGCTATTTCATAAATGTGCTACCAGTATTTAAGTTTTGTGAGGAATACATATTACAAAAAATAAAATAAGCAGTAACTGAATAACATACGTAATGTTATTTTTAAGGAGAGCATAGTGCCTATAAGGCATCATCCTTTTGAACAGTTTCTCATTGCGGCTCAAAATGTTTTGCAGTTGACCTTCATTGTCAATTGATAAAGTTAAGCTTTAGGGAACGATAAAAGAAATCAAATTAGAGGAAATAAAAAAAGCCACAGATTTGTGGCTTTTTCAGTGATCCCGCTGGGGCTCGAACCCAGGACCCCAACATTAAAAGTGTTGTGCTCTACCAACTGAGCTACGGAATCGGTTTTTTAACAAAACGGCTGCAAATATAGCAGTAGTTTTTATTGCTTCCAAATAGATTTGATAAATTTCTAAAATAATTTAGCGCTTTATTTATATCGAACTGATTATCATACATATATAATCTGAAATAATTATTAAAAATAAATGTGAATAAAAATTATCAGAAAAATGAATATCAATACATTTTAATACCCTGATGTAGATTCATTTTTTGAATCAAAATACTCTAAAATCTTCAAAATACTTATTAATATAATATTGTTTATAGAAAACAATGAAGCTTTAGTTAGGTTTCAATTATCGTACTATTTTTGTTAAAGTGTTTATTACAATAATGTTAATATTAGGGTTTATTTGGAAGTGGCTTAAGAGAATATTTTTTATTGCTCTTTTGAGTAGTATTTTATCAGTGTTGTTGTTTAAGTATGTAAAGGTACCCATTACGCCTCTAATGATAGGTAGAAGTGTTGAGTTTATAGCCAATGGGCAAATGCCAATATTAAAAAAATCATGGGTTAAACTTGATGATATGTCGCGAGAAATGCCATTAGCAGCAATATGTGCCGAGGATGGTAATTTTCTAAATCATAATGGTTTTGATTTTGACGCTATGAAAAAGGCCTGGGAATACAACAAAAGAAATAAAGAAAAAAATAAGAAACTAAAAGGTGGAAGCACCATTTCGCAGCAAGTAGCTAAGAATGTGTTTTTATGGCAGGGCAGAAATTATTTGCGTAAAGCGCTTGAAGCTTATTTTACATTATTAATAGAAACCTTTTGGAGTAAACACAGAATTATGGAGGTTTATTTAAATGTTATTGAAATGGGCGATGGTATTTATGGAGCCGAGGCTGCATCGCAAGAATACTATAAGAAATCATGTAAAAACTTAAACCGTGGTGAGGCCGCTTTAATAGCTGCATGTTTTCCTAATCCTAGAAAATTTAGCCCATTAACGCCCAATAATAAAATATATAAAAAGCAGCAAAAAATAATACATTTAATGCGTATGCAGGGTTATATAAAGTGGGATATAGAATAATTTTATTTAACGGCATTCTGCCTGAGCATAAAATCCATTATAACCATAGCCGACATAGCTTCTACAATAGGTACTGCACGAGGAACAACACAAACATCATGTCGGCCTGAAACTGAGATTTCAGTATTGGTAAATTGTTTGGTAATACTGTTTTGCTTTTGCTTTATTGAAGATATGGGCTTAAAAGCTACATTAAAATAAATTGGCGCTCCATTGCTTATTCCCCCTTGAATGCCACCCGAATTATTACTTAAAAAAAATAGTTTTCCGTTTTTTATTTCCATAGCATCATTTTGTGTTGAGCCTTTTTGAGCTGCTCCCGCAAAACCACTTCCGTATTCAAACCCTTTAACCGCATTAATACTTAACATGGCTTTTCCAAGATCTGCTTGTAATTTATCAAATACGGGCTCACCTAAACCTGCCGGAACACCATCAATAACACATGATATAATTCCGCCAAGCGTATCGCCTTGCTGTTGATTCTTTTTTATCTCTTCCATCATTTGCAAGGCTGTATTATTGTCGGGACATCTAACCTCGTTACTGTCAATAAGGTTAAAGTCAATATTGTGCAGGTTTAGCTTTACACTTCCAATTTGCGAAACATAAGCATTTATGGTTATACCATATTTTTTGAGCCATAATGTTGCTATTGCTCCTCCAACTACACGTGCAATAGTTTCGCGTGCCGATGCTCTCCCGCTTCCTCGATAATCACGATGTCCGTATTTTTGTTGATAAGTATAATCAGCATGCGAAGGACGAAAAACATCTTTCAAATGGTCATAATCTTTTGGTTGTTGGTTTTCATTGCGAATCATAAAAGATATAGGGACTCCGGTGCTTTTACCTTCAAAAACACCTGATAAAAATATTAGTTTATCTTTCTCATCTCTTGGCGTAACCAAGGCTGACTGACCGGGTCTTCTTCTATTGAGCTGCTGCTGAATATACATTTCGTCAATCAATAAACCCGGAGGACAACCGTCAATAATTCCTCCAATGGCTTCGCCATGGCTCTCTCCAAAAGTAGTTAACCTATACAAAGTTCCAAAAGTGTTTCCCGCCATATTATATTCTTTTAGATTAGTACAAAGGTGTATATTCTTTTTTTAATATGCGATATAAATTATTTACTTGTTAGCCTTATTTTTTTCCATATTTAATCAAACATCAGATAATTGTTGAAGAGGAAAGTAATAATATGAAAGCTCTAATAAAGTAATGGCCAATTTTTTTATCTTCAATAAATTATTTATGCACAGGAACTAATCTTCTAAAGAATGCTTTTGAACATGACATAGCTGTGTAACTCACATTGCTTATCCAAACTCAGCAATTTGCGCCTTAAACAAAGAAGTATATATAACTGAAAGAGTAAAATTAGAGTTTCGCGTGGCACAATTACCAACCATATAAAGACCAACTGTAGGTTTAAAGCTTAATAAACTATAAGTTTAAAATCTGTTATCGGTACTGCCAATCAATGAATGTTTTCATTCAGCCAATCTTCATTAATATCGTTGTGGCTTGTGTGGCATACTACTGAACCATTTTTAAGAATAATTATTTGTGGCGATTGATGCTCTACTTTTAATTGTTGGGCAATATAATTGGACACATTTCGGTACGCCAGCAAATCTAAATAATAGTAGGGAATATGATGCTTGTCAAAAAAATCTGATTTATCCATTCTTTTTAAAGCCATACTGCTAATAGGGCATCGGGTACTATGTTTAAAAATAGCATAAAAAGTGTCTGAGGTGTTTTTTGACCGGTGTATTAAATCATCAAAATCCTTCTCGGAGCTAATATTAATATGCTTATTGTTATTCATCTCTGAAACAATTTATCAGTTCAGGTTTCGTTAAACAGAACGTGTGTTGTTTTGAGGAGATATTATTTTTCCATAAGCCGGGCAACGTTCATGTGTTCTACAAGAAGCCAGGAGCAAAACAACTGTTGAAAAAACTAATAAAATAAGTATGTTTTTTTTCATATTTCCCATTTTTCATTTCTCTATATGAAACGAATAATTAATTTTAATGTTTCAAAAGATAAATTAAGGCACAAAGGTAAATTTATTAAATTATTATTCAAATTTTGCTTTAATTTTTAGTCTATTTGTCGAAAATAAAATGCAGATTAACACCAAATTGTTAATAAAAGATATAAAATGTTGCTTCATTTTTATGGCAATCGGGAGCATATTTCCCTTATATGTCAATGCACAGGCTAATATTATAGTTCAACTCAAATCAGAGCCAAACAGTCAGGAAGAGAAGAAATTTATTAAAAAAATAAATAAGCAATACCACGTTAAAGATAGTTTGTCGGCTATTGCGGTTGCTGAGCAAATAAAACTTAAAGCTTTGAGTAAAGGCTTTCCTGAAAGTGAGTACTATTTTAATAAAAACAGTAGTACTCAATATGATTTAAATTTCAGTTTTGGAAAGCATTATCGTTGGATTAATTTAAAATTCAATCCTTTGTATCGCGATATATTATACAAATCAGGGTTTAGAACCAATGATTATAGAAACAGTATATTCAATTACAACAAACTTGATTATTTATTTGAAAATTGCTTGATAACCTGCGAAAATATGGGTTATCCATTTGCCCAAATAGGGCTTGATAGTGTTCGAATAGAGCACAACACAGTAAGTGCCTATATTAATCTTCAACTTTTCCATCTTGTAAAGATTGATAGTGTAATCATAAAAGGCAATCCACGTGTTTCTGAATATTTTTTAACGAATTATATTGGGGTTAAATCAGGCGATGTTTATCGTGAATCAAAGATTAAAGCCATAGAAAACAGAATAAAGGAACTCAGCTTTGTTAGGGAAATTAAACCTTTTGAGTTTACATTTACCCCTAAAGAAAATAAACTAATATTATATTTAGAACACAAAAAAGCCAATCAGTTTGATGGTGTTTTAGGCTTTTTACCTTCAGAAAAAACCAATAAAATTGAGTTTACCGGACAAGCACACTTAAAATTGCTAAACGCACTCAAACAAGGCGAGCTCATTGATGTTGACTGGCGCAAATTACAATCTAACTCAAGAGATATAAAAGCTAAACTTTCTTATCCGTACCTATTGAATACACCATTGGGAATTGACCTTAATTTAAAACTGTTTCAGAAAGACACTACTTTTATTGAGGCTACTCAAAATGCAGGGTTACAGCTTCTGCAAAACGGAAACAATTATTACAAAGTATTTATCAATAATCGTAACCTCTCGCTTGTATCAACTGCCGGACTTGATAAACTAACCTCACTGCCAAATTATGCTGATGTTAGAACTATCAGCTATGGTGTTGGATTGAAGCGGGAGAAAGTGGATTATCGTATCAATCCGCGAAAGGGTATTATAGTTATTGCCAACATATCAGCCGGTAATAAATATTTACGCCAAAACCCAAAGATAAACGAAAAATTATACGAAAATGTAGAAAAGAAATCACCTGTTTCTCAAGGTGACATTCATAGTGATATATATATTCCTTTGTTAAAGCGAAGCACCATTAATATTGGTTTAAAAGCAGCTGCAATGTACACACGTAATTTATTTACCAATGAGTCTTTTCGTATTGGTGGCAACAGCAATTTAAGGGGGTTTGATGAAGAGTCAATTTATGCAAGCGCATATAGCATTGGAAACATTGAGTATCGTTATATTTTTGAGCAGAACTCTTTCTTATTTATTTTTTTTAATGGGGCATATTATGAGTTAAAAACCAATCAAAGCTACATAAAGGACAATCCTTATGGGTTTGGTGCAGGGATAAGCTTTCAGACAAAAGCCGGAATTTTTTCCATATCCTATGCCTTGGGTAAGCAGTTTAATAATCCTATACAATTACGTTCGGGGAAGGTACATTTCGGAATAGTAAGTTTATTCTAAATCTTCAAGCATGGTTGCCGGCTCCCAGTAGTGAAGATGAAAATTTACAACAGTATCATTCTTTACTTTAATGCCTTCCATCTCCAGTAATTCCTGCATTTCAGTTGGAGTAGCAAAATGGTGTTTTCCACTCAATTGTCCGTTACGGTTTACTACCCTATGTGCAGGCACTGGCGGAACTTGGGTATGGGCGTTGTTCATGGCGTAGCCAACCATACGCGATGCGCGTGAATGACCTAAAAATCGGGCTATAGCTCCGTAAGAGGTTACTCTTCCGTAAGGTATCAAACGGGTTACTTCATACACCTGAACAAAAAAATCATCACTCTTTTTAAATTTTATTTTAGCCATTCTTTACTCATGATAATAAACTCTTTTTATGCGAGATGATAAACAACTCAGGATTTCGTAAGGTATAGTTTCGGCTGCTTTGGCTAACTGAACAATAGAATATTCCTCTCCAAAAACAATTACTTCATCGCCTTCCTGCGCTTGTATTTTTGTAATATCAAGCATAGTCATATCCATACATATATTGCCAATGGTAGGTGCAGGCATTCCGTTAATCATCATTACTCCTACTCCGTTACCTAATTTGCGTGTGTATCCATCGGCATAGCCTATGGGAACTGTGGCAATTTTCATACTCTTCAATGCCCTTCCTTTACGGCTGTATCCAATACTTTCACCGGCTTGCAAATTTTTTATTTGACTGATAACTGTTTTTAATTGCACAGTAGGTATCAATGACTGATTATTACTATCCGCCAAACCATGCATTCCTATTCCCAATCTAACCATGTCAAATTGATAATTCTTAAAGCGCAATACACCCGAACTGTTTAAAATGTGCTTTATGAATTTATATTTAAGATGTTTCTCTAAGGTTTGGCACATCTCGGTATAATTATTTATTTGCTGTATGGTAAAATCATCATGGTCTTTTTCATCACTGGCGGCCAAGTGCGAGAATACAGATTTTACTTCCAACTGATGGTTGTTTTTTAATCTCACACACAATTCGTTCATATCGTTTAATTCGAAACCCAAGCGGTGCATTCCTGAGTCAAGTTTAATATGTATGGCTACTTTTTCTTTGGTATTTTTTTTGATAAAATCACTATACTCTTTCAATATTTTAAAGCTGTAAATTTCGGGCTCCAAATTATATTGAATCATATTGTAAAAACTTTGTACCTCCGGATTCATAACCATTATGGGAAGTTTTATTCCAGCCTTTCGCAGCTCTACCCCTTCATCGCTATAGGCAACGGCCAGGTAATCAATACGATTGTATTGCAAAATATTGGCAATTTCAAAACTTCCACTGCCATACGAGAAAGCTTTAACCATAGCCATAACCTTGGTTTCAGGGTGTAAATAAGTTTTAAAATAGTTAATGTTAGCCACCAAAGCATTCAAATTTATTTCAAGAATGGTTTGATGTGTTTTTTGCTGAAGAAGTTTACTTATTTGTTCAAACTTAAAAGTTCTCGCACCCTTAAGTAGTATGGTCTCGTCTTTAAATGACGAGATGGGTATTTGTTCTATAAAATCTTCCGTAGATTTATAGAATTTAGAATTTTCCGGAAATAGAGCTGCATTGTTACATAGGGCCTCTCCTATTCCGATTAATCTTGAAACTCCTTTGTCTTTGCACATAGCAGCGACTTCTTCGTATAATTTTTCTTCCTGCTTGCCACTTTGTAAAATGTCAGATAATATCAGTGTTTTTTGGTTGTGTTGATTTTGTTGATTTAAAAAATCAAGTGCAATAGATAAGGAATCAATATCTGAATTATAACTATCGTTAATTACCGAACAATTGTTTATTCCTTGTTTCATTTCAAGACGCATGGCTACAGGGCTTAGTAAATTCATTCTTTGCCCGATAGTCAAATTATCATAATTCAAATAAAGCATCAAACACCAGCAATGAATAGCATTTTCTATAGAAGCTTCATCAACAAAAGGAATAGTAATTTCAATAAAATTATTTTTGTATATGGCCTTTAAATTGGTTTCCTGCCTATCTTTTTCGACTTTTACTACTAACAAATCAGCATTATGCTTTCTGCTCCAAGTAAAAAATGAAGTATTTTTCAAAAGACTACTTTTTCTAAGCTGATTATTCAGTTCTTCATAATCCTTACAGTATATAAGTATTTCAGATTGTTGAAATAGTTTTATTTTTTCTTCAATCTTTTGGGTAAGATTTACAAAGTTTTCCGCATGGGCTTCCCCAATATTAGTAAAAATTCCTATTTGGGGTCGAATAATCTCTGCTAAATTTTGCATTTCGTAAGGCAAAGAAATACCTGCTTCAAAAATTCCGAAATTATTGAACTCGTTTATTTGCCACACACTGAGCGGAACTCCTACTTGGGAGTTATAACTCTTAGGACTTTTTACAATATGATAATCAGTATGTAATAACTGGAACAACCACTCCTTAACTACTGTTTTACCATTGCTTCCTGTAATTCCTACTACCGGAAAGTTAAATCTGCTGCGATGTTCACTAGCCAGTAATTGTAAGGCTTTTAGTGTATCTTTTACCAATAAAAAGTTGGCTTGTTCATACTTTTTATGGTAATGACTTTCGTCAGAAATAACAAAATTTCGAAAGCCTGATTTGTACAAATCATCAATATAACGATGCCCATTATTACGCGCTCCAATAATGGCAAAAAATATGGTCTCCCTATTATTTTTAATATTTCGGCTGTCAATAGCCAAGGTATCAATAAATACTTTTTCTGATTGATATTCGGCAAGAAAAACAGCGTGGATTAATTCAGCAATATCCTGAACTGTATATCTCATAAATTTTTACTTAATACTGTTTGCTCTATATAACAATCACGGCATAAAGGTTGATAACTGTCTTTTTCTCCCAGCAACACTAGATTTTTGTCGGCAGTCATTCTATGCGAGTGATTTGCTAAACTCCCGCACATAACGCATACTGCATGAACCTTAGTTACATATTCGGCTATAGACATTAATGAAGGCATAGGACCAAAAGGTTTTCCTAAATAGTCCATATCTAATCCGGCAGCTATTACTCGAATACCACGGTTGGCCAACTGGTTGCATACTTCAACAATTTCCATATCGAAAAACTGGGCTTCATCAATACCAACCACATCAACTTCGTGCGCCAGCAATAGTATTGAAGCTGCATTCTCAACAGGCGTTGACATAATGGTGTTAGCATCATGTGAAACTACATTAGCATCATCATATCTTTTATCAATAGCCGGTTTAAATATTTCAACTTTTTGTTTTGCAAAGTTAGCCCTCTTTAGCCTGCGTATAAGTTCCTCTGTTTTCCCTGAAAACATAGATCCGCAAATAACTTCAATCCAACCTTTTCTTCTTTGTGTGTTTGATATATTCTCAAGAAACATATTTATTAATCATAGTAATTCTTATTGTAAAACAAAGGTAATATAAATTGGGATAAATATTTTCAATTGTTTTGTATTAAATAATAAATAGTTATGAAGTGAATAAAAAATATAAAAAACATGATATTTATTGCTATAAAAGCAGTATGAACAAGTTGTAAAAAAGGATTAATTAGTTATTAATAGTTGTTTAAAACATTTATCACATTCGTTTAAATTAACAATATTTTTTACACAGGCATATTAATTTTGCAGTAAAATTTATGCTATGATAAATACGCAACGAGAAATAAAAAATGCTCTGATTTCTGTATATTACAAAGACAACTTAGAACCTATACTGGAACAATTAAAAGCTTTAAATGTAAACATCTATACCACGGGTGGCACACAGGCTTTTATTGAGAAACAAGGAATAGCAACGCATACGGTTGAAAAACTTACCGGATATCCTTCTATTTTGGGCGGTCGAGTAAAAACCTTGCATCCCAATGTGTTTGGGGGTATTTTAGCTCGAAAAAACAAGCCTGAAGATATAGCAACAATTGCACAATATAATATTCCGTTTTTCGATTTAGTTATCGTTGATCTTTATCCTTTTAGCGAAACGGTAGCCTCTTCCAATAATCTGGAGGAAATTATTGAAAAGATTGATATTGGAGGTATTTCATTGATTCGGGCGGCTGCAAAAAACTACCATGATGTTTTAATTGTTTCAAGCCGACAACAATATCAGCAGTTGTTAACCATTTTGATAAACAATAAAGGAACAAGTCATATTGAGGATAGGAAGGCATTTGCTAAAGAAGCGTTTTATATAAGTTCACAATACGATAGGGCTATTTTTAATTATTTTGCCGATAACAATAATGATTTAGGGATGTACAAAGACCTGCCTGAGCACAGCCTCCGATATGGCGAGAATCCCCATCAAAAAGGACGTTTTTATGGGCATTTAGATAATATGTTTATTAAGCATGGCGGTAAGGAAATATCCTATAATAATTTATTAGATATTGATGCTGCTATTAATTTAATTCATGAATTTAATGAACCTACCATAGCTATTTTAAAACATAATAATGCTTGTGGATTGGCTACTGATACCAATCTTGTAGAAGCATGGAAAAAAGCCCTTGCAGGAGATCCGGTATCGGCATTTGGTGGGGTTATTATTTGCAATAGTAAGGTTAGCAAGGAAGTAGCCGAAGAAATGAATAAACTGTTTTTTGAGGTGTTAATAGCCACAGATTTCGATAATGATTCTTTATCCATATTATCACAAAAAACAAACAGAATATTATTAAGTTTAAAGCAAAGCAAACTCCCTGATTTAACTTTCAGGAGCTTGCTAAACGGGGTAATAGAACAAGACAGAGATACTGTAGTTGAAACCCCTGAACAGCTTAAAATAGTTACAGAAACGCACGCTACTATTGAGCAAATTAATGATTTGCTATTTGCTAATAAAATAGTAAAACAGAGTAAAAGTAATTGTATTGTGTTGGCTAAAAACAATCAACTAATTGCGAGTGGTGTAGGGATGACTTCGAGAGTTGATGCGTTGAAACACGCCATTAGCAAAGCTCATGAGTTTAATTTTGATTTGAAGGGTGCCGTAATGGCTTCTGATGCTTTTTTTCCTTTTCCCGATTGTGTTGAGATAGCGTATAAGGCAGGCATTTCGGCTATCATTCAGCCGGGAGGTTCGGTCAAAGATAATTTATCTATTGACTTCTGTAATAAACACCAATTAGCCATGGTTTTTACAGGGGTTCGCCATTTTAAACATTAATAATTAAATTAAGCCTACGGTCAATATTTTATTTACTGTGTATCCACAAAGAGCATGGATAAGCATATTATACAATTATTCACACATACTCCTTCATTTTCTATCAAGAAAATTTTCAATTTCGATAGAATTAATCGGTATATTTAAGTTTGGTTCCAATTTTCTTCAGAGTATTATTAGTTTTCGCATAATATATAAATTTCTCTGATGCAAAACGAATTATTCATTTAATAATGAAGATTATATTTGCCCCTACAAAAACATAAAAGCCCTTAAAAAAAGGGCTTTTATTAAAATGACTGAAACTAAAGGCTAACCATTTAAGCTTGTTTTACTGCTAAATACTGCAGGATCAGGAGTTATACTCATTACAGGAATCTTTGAACGGTTTACAATTTGTTGGGCGAAAGGACCAAGAAAAATACCGGCTATATTATCTTCCTGTTCGGTCATTATCACAATTAAATCACTCTTCATCTTTTTAGCATACTTCATAGTAACCATAGCTAAATTGTCTCCTTCAACCATTTTCATGGTATAGTTTACATCATGCTTTGCAAAATAATTTTCAACTTGTTCCAGTTTCTTATCTAAGGCAACAGCAGCATCATCATCATCAACACTTAATATACCAAGTATATGAACTTTGGAGTTGTATTTCTTGGCTAATTCTAAAATATATCGAACTTTCTCTCTTGAAGGATCAGAGTTATCAATAGGACATAATATATTATCAAAACCAACTTTTGACACATTGGTTTGTACCGTAATTACAGGAACTTGTGAAACGGTAACCACTCTAAAAGCATTACTTCCTAAGAAAAACTCTTGAAAACCACTAACACCATGTGTTCCCATAATAATAATATCTATTTTATTTTCATCAGATATTTGTTTTATGGCTTTGGCAATTTTTCCTGTTTTAAGAACATAGCTTACTTTTACACCTGATTTAACACGCAACTCATTACACAAATTTTCAAGCTTTTCAACAATTGTATTTTCGGCACGTTTTTTATCGGAGGTTGTAAAAGAACCTAAATCAAGTTTGGCAACCATAGTTTCCATTACGTGTGCAAGAATAATATCGGCCTTAAACAATTTAGCCATAAAGGTGGCATGTTCAAGTGCTAATAAACTGTTGGCTGACAAATCAACAGGGACAAGGATTTTATTAATTTTAAAGGTATTCATAGGCGAACATATTTTCAGATTTATGTAGCCAAATTCCGAAAATATTCTTAAGAAACAAAATTTTTTTATTAAGTTGTGAAATTTACAGACCTATTTTGTAAAATAACTTATAGGTACGTCATTGTTAATCTCTACAGGCAATGTTTTGCTTACCCCCATAACACGGGCTTTTACCTGACCACTGCCTTTAATATTTATTTTCTTTGAAAATACCATTGAAAGTATTGACGAAAAACCACCAACAGCCAAATCGCCATAGTTGGCTTTAATAACAAAGCGATGCGCCTCTTCACTATTGCCCTTCAGCTTTACTTTTTCTTGTAATTTAACTTTACCAATATTAGTTTGATTAATGGTTACATTCATATCTAAACCTGTAACAGTAATGCTAGTTTTATTGGGGTTTCGCAATAAAATATACAACTCGGCTGTGGCTGAATTTTTTTCGGTTTTCAGCAGTTTAAAAGACTCAATCTTTTTAAATTCTATGTCTTTAAATGTACACGAACTAAGATTTATAAGTATGACTAATAGGGCAAGTATTTTTGGAAGCCATTTTTTGTAAATCATCGCAAATTTTTATTACCTATTTACGCATACATTTAAAGGAAGTTGCCTCTACTTCACCAAGATTTGTTAAAACAAAAAAATAAAATTAGACTCCTCAAATTTGTACACTATTCATCCTTTGGTGATTCATACCAATTGATAATAGTCAGCCCCGGAAATATGAATACTAAATAGTTTACGGGCACTTTCGTGGTAATGATGACTGCTACTATTACCATCAGCATTGTCATATAAATTGCAATTGGTACTGTTTCGACCTAAAGTGGACATTATGTGTAAACATGAGTTTTTTGCAGTTTCTTGATGACTAAACAACTTCTTACATAACTCTCCAATAGCCTGATTGTAATAGATTAAAACATCCTTATAGTATGATTTGTTGCTATGTGCAATATCCGTATCTTCCAAATTTAAATATATATCCTGATAATCACTAATAGCCTTATGGGCAGCAACAAATATCATTTCATCGTTTCTGTATGGAAGCTCTGAAATGGAACTTTGTGTTTTTTTTATTTCAAAAGGCAGTTGCAATTGCTCTACAGCCTTAGTTGTATGTGAGTTATTATTACTGATAAACACAGCTTGGCGATTGTTTAGCTCTAATTTATTTAGTAACGAACAAAGTGATTCGGCATGTTCCAAAACCGATCCGTCATAATTTAATTGCGTATTAAAATCTATCTTTAAATTATTGTTTGCTTGAAATTCTTTTAAAAAGCTGCTTTCAAAAGCACTCATAAAATCATCATAGGCAATTCCTCCACTAATAAGCAGGTAAACATTTTTACTCATATTATGACTAGTAATAGACTTTGCCAATGATTGATTGGCAATAGCTAAACCCACCAATCCAAGACCTGTGTTCTTTAAAAATTTTCTCCGTTCCATCATGTTTATTTTTTATACAGTTTATTAAAATTATTAAAGAAGTGTGGTATTGTTTCAATACCTTTAAAGAAGTTAAACAAACCATAGCTCTCGTTTGGCGAGTGAATGGCATCACTGTCTAAACCAAATCCAAGCAATACGGAATCCAACCCTAAAACAGTTTTAAACATAGCTACAATGGGAATACTTCCGCCACTTCGCATGGGTATAGGTTTTTTGCCAAAAGTAGTTTCCATAGCCATTGAAGCTGCTTTGTAAGCTATAGAGTTAGTAGGAGTAACTACCGGTTGCCCCCCATGATGCGGTTTTACCTTAACTTTTACTGAAGGCGGGGCTATCTTTTGAAAATAATCGGCAAATAGTTTTGTAATTTTTTCACTATCCTGATGAGGCACCAAACGCATTGATATTTTGGCAAAAGCCTTTGATGGAATTACTGTTTTAGCACCTTCACCAATATAGCCACCCCAAATGCCATTTACATCAAGAGTAGGTCGTATAGATGTTCTTTCGTTAGTAGAATATCCTTCTTCACCGTGTATATCTGATAAATCAAGCGCTTTTTTGTATTCATCTAAACTAAATGGAGCCTTTGCCATTTCAGCTCTTTCTTCTGCACTTAATATTTCCACATCATCATAAAAGCCCGGAATAGTAATAACATTTTTATCGTTTTTTAGTCTAGCTATCATTTCACACAAAACATTGATTGGGTTGGCCACTGCACCACCATATAGGCCAGAGTGCAAATCGCGGTTAGGGCCGGTAACTTCAACTTCAACATAACTTAAACCGCGCAACCCAACAGTTATTGAAGGAATATCGTTAGCTATTATTCCTGTATCTGAAATTAAAATGATATCAGCTTTCAGCTTTTCTTTGTTTTCATTTACAAATATTCCAAGGTTGGTTGAGCCAACTTCCTCTTCCCCTTCAATCATAAACTTAACATTGCAAGGCAGGGAATTGGTTTTAAGCATTGTTTCAAGGGCTTTAACATGCATAAACATTTGCCCCTTATCATCACACGCACCTCGAGCGTAAATTTTATCATTTTTAATTACCGGCTCAAAAGGTTTAGATTCCCACAAATCAAGCGGGTCTGGAGGCTGCACATCATAATGTCCATAAACCAAAATAGTAGGTAAATTATTATCTATTATTTTTTCGGCATAAACTATAGGATTTCCGGCTGTTTTACAAACTTCTACCTTATCGGCCCCGGCTTTAATGAGTGATTCAGCAACGGCCTTCGAAGTCTTTTCCACATCGTTTTTAAAATCAGGGTCGGCACTAATTGAAGGAAGACGCAATAACTCAAACAATTCTTGCAAAAAGCGTTCTTTATTTTGTTCTATATATTGTTTCATAGTTCTGATATTTTAGTGATTATTTGAATAAAGGTACATTTCTTTGATTAAAATCAGTAATAGCTGTTGCAATATACGAATTTCTCCAGGCAATTGCCGCTTCTTTGTTTAAAACTTCCAATTGCGGTATATTATCTGTAAGAACCGGTAATGGAGAAAGTTCTTGTGGCGAAAATACAAAACTGTTATGTAAAGTACTGAAAGGATTAAGTGCTGCAAAAATTAATAAGTTTCCTTGTTCTTCGTGCTCTGAGCTGGAAATGATTTTAATCTTAAATCCTGCATGAAGTATAGTTTTGGCTATAGCTTTCATTCCCAAACTTTTATTGCCGGTTTTAAAACCGTATCCGTTTAATACAATTAAACCATTAGAGGTCAAACTTTTTTTTATAATTTCTAAACTTTCAGATGTAATAATATGTGTGGGATTCTCTTCGCCTTTAAAAACATCAAAAACAATTAAATCGTATTGTTGGTTTGAATGGTTTAAAAACCTTCGAGCATCATCAATATATACTTTGACCTTTGGGTTTAAATCAAAATATTTTTTAGCCGCAATACTTACTCTTTCATCTAACTCTACTGCATCAACATCAAAATTGTGATTCACTAATTCATTTGCTACACAGCCCCCGCCTAATCCCAACAATAAGGCTTTTCCGCCCTTTAGCTGATGGGCACTTTCATTGATTAAAATATCTGCATAAGGAAAATACTTATTGGTGCTGCTATTTGGGCGATAAATTGTTTGGATTATTCGGTTAAACATCATCATTCTTATATAATCGTGAGGTTGGTTATAATTGTTGTTTTCATACACCGGATAATCAACAACCATTATTTGACCTAACATCCCTTCCTCATTATACAATACTTTAATATCTGAATTAAACGAGTCTTTTTTTAATATGAAATAACCTAATCCGATAAACAACAAAACCACAGATAATACCTTTTTGGGCTGATTGAGAAATGCCAACAACGGAAATACCGCCAAGCACAACCCTGTAATGTAGGCAGGTAATTTTAACCCATAAGTAGGTATAATATAAAAACCCATCACAAAAGTAATAATAATACCGCCTACCGTAGAAATCGCATAAATTGTTCCTGAGGCACGTCCGGCATGATATCCGTTGTAACTCAGCCTTTCAATAATTAAAGGCGAAACCATGCCCATAAAAAAGACCGGGGGAAGCAATAATAAAAAGGCAGAAAAAATGATTGAAGGTAAAATACTTAAACCTTTAGTAACATTAACTAAAAGTGCAGATGTAACAGGCATAAGCATAATAAATGCTGAAGCCAATAATACTATGTAAAAGAGAAAATTGTTTTGTTTGTTTTTTTCGGCAAAAAAACCACCGCTAAAATATCCGAGTGCTAAACCGCCCAATGTCATAGCCATAATAGTAGCCCAAACGTACAGAGAAGACCCGAAATAAGGAGCTAACATTTTGGCACCTATTAATTCGGCACTCATTACCGCTGCACCTTCAGTGAATGAAAGTAAAAACAAAAAAGGCAATGAGCTTGAATTTATTCTCATAATTAATTGGAACCACTTTTTATAATAGTAAATCTAGATTTTAGCTTTAAGAACCAACCTTCAAAATATTTATACGACAACCACGAAATTAATATAGAAACTGCTGTAACACTAACATACGTTAACAACTGAGTTAATATTTGGTTGGAAGGTTCAATCCCTAATTTCTTTAAAACATAGAAAACTGCAGGAATAAGCATAAAATGGTACATATAAATACTGTACGAAATATTACCTAAAAATACATATACTTTATTTTCGAGTTTTAGAAAAGAATTTGGGTTACCGGATACGTTTAAAATAATTAATAAAAATACAACACTATAAACTAAATGAATACCATCTTGAATAGCCGGTGGTGTAAATAAAATGAGTAGTGGAATAAATAGTAATGATACAAGTAAAACCCAAGTTTTGTAAACATATTGTTGAATTAATTCTTTTTTGGTAAATAGAAAATATGCCCCCATGCCTCCAATAGTCATACATTCAATTTTGCTCATGGCAAAGAACTTTTTCAGAGCCAGAAATCCGGTGCTATTAAATCCTAAATGAGATAATAGCAATAAGAACACTTTAATAGCCATCATCACAAAGAATACTACAAGCAACATTCTGAAAATATTTTTTGCTTTTTTGGCTAGTACCGGCCATATTAAATAAAACTGCTCCTCTACTCCTATTGACCATGTTTGACTAATATGCGGTACAGGGTGAAACATGGCATGCGCAATATTCGGCAATATTATCAGGTACAAAAAAAGATTGAGTCCGAAATTGTCGTTAAGTTCTTTGTTGGCAAATGCTATACTTCCGGTAGTAAAATATGGAATAACAAAGAAACCTAAGATGACAATTAAATAATACAGTGGCCAAATTCTTAAAATACGTCTTACATAGAATTTTTTGACAGCTACGGTTTTAGTTTTGGCCTTTTCAACCAGAAGTAAATAAGTAATTAGAAAACCGCTCAGAACAAAGAAAAAATAAACTCCCAAACTCCCAAGCTCAAAAACAAACTTTTGAATAATACTTCTAAGTGTTAGGTTGTTTCCACTATTTTCAACCCAAAAAGTAGGGTATCCCTGAAAACTCTTTATCAGCTCAATATGCGTGATAACAACAGCAAAAGCAGCATAAAATCTTAGCCCATTGAGTCCCGGAAAATAAACTTTGTTATTTTCCATAGATGCTATAATTCATAAAGTTTATAAAGTTTATTAAAAGGCAAATATCTTAATTTTTTCTATTTTCGGATTTATAATAAATCTGAAATTAACTTTTAATGTGCAAAATAAAGAGTAAAAACCGTTATCCTAAAGTAAAATTTAAAAATAAAAAACGGAAAAATGATAAGCTTTGTAGTAAAGTATGAATTATTTTTTCTTTAACTCTCCTCCTAATTCTATCACGCAATTGTATTCATATACCTTATGCCTCCTGATGGCTGTACCAATATAACGGGCATTTTTATCTAATAATGATTTGCGATGTCCAACATCAACAATATCTTGATCTATTAGTAAATCAATGACAATAGCTAAGGGGTTGTTTAATCCATACTGACAATTTTCTTGAACTAAAGAATAAGGATGAGTAACCGATTTTGCACGCTGAATTAAACTGCTGTTATTAGATGAAACATGACCAACCTTTCCATGTGTGCCCATATCAATAGCATGCCTTTTGGCCAACTCAAACAAATCGAATTTTGGGATTAAAACGCAAGCAGAAGGCATAGCATATAAGTCGGAATAGAGGCTTTTTAGGTAATTATTTTTACTAATTTGAGCAGTATCAACATATTGTTTTAGATAAGTATCCGCAAACAAACTAGGATTAGTTCTTACTAAATTCAGATAAAAAATAACTTCTTTCTCGGCTTTACTTAAATAGCCTATGTCCTTGGCTGTATTGCATTTTTCAAGTACCGCTTTTTCCCATGGTGAAGGAATAGTGTCTGCATTTTCTTGAGACAAGAGAAAAAATGGGATAATATAAACTAATAATAACTTCATACCATTTTCTATACAGCATGAACTATGCCAATTATTGGCATAACTGCCCACAGTATAGATAATATCATTAAAAATAGTAACAAATAACAGTATTTATTCTGTATAAAAAAAATCACTTTAAAATACTTAATTTAAAGGAATCCCATCTATGTATGTTTTTATAACCTTAATAAATGGAATTTCATACTCATTGCAATTCATAATATCTTTATCAATAATGATAAAATCGGCTACTTTGCCCGGCTCAAGGCTTCCTTTCTGTTTGTCTTCAAAACCTGCATACGCAGCCCATATTGTAAATGCTTGTATAGCCTGCTGACGACTTATTTTATTTTGGGGTTCAAACCCTCCGGCAGGTATTTTTCTAATATCTTGACGAGAAACAGCCGCGTATATTCCTAAAAACGGGTTAACGTCTTCAACAGGAAAATCACTGCCTCCGGCAATCATTCCGGCATAAGTTATCAGTTTCTTATATGCATAGGCATTACTGGCTCTTTCTTTTCCTATTCGATCGTAAACCCAATACATATCAGATGTAGCATGGGTAGGCTGTACGGAAGGAATAATTTTATTTTTTCTGAATTTCTGAAAATCATTTTCATTTATTACCTGTGCATGTTCAATTCTCCATCGTCTTTGGGTATTGCCTTGTAGAACCTTTTCATATAAATGCAACATAAAACGATTGGCCGAGTCGCCAATACAATGGCTATTCATTTGAAAGGCAGATGCTGCAATTCTTTGTGCGTAAACCTCCAGGCTATCAATAGACGAAACAAAGAAGCCTCTTTCATTTTTTCGATCTAAATAGGGGTTTAATAAACAAGCCCCACGCGAGCCTAAAGCACCATCAGTGTATATTTTAAATGAGTTAACGGTAAGTTTTGGTTTGAAAACTGCTCCATTTTTTAGATAAAAATGAAAGTTTTCAACCTTGGGATTTAACATAGCATAAATCCTCATTTTGAGTAGTCCCACAGTTTGCAAACTATCTAAATAATCAATGGCAGCTTTATCAATTCCTGCTTCGGCTACCGAGGTTAATCCAACCTTAAGACAGTTTTCCTGTGCTTTTAATAAAAGTTTTGTTTTATCCTGTTTACTTGGCTCCGGGATTAGTTTAGTTACATAGTCAACAGCATTATCAACGAGAATCCCGGTTAGCTCTTTTTTACCTTTGCTCAATTTGGTTTGAAATATACCTCCCTCCACCTGAGTGTTTGGGCTTACACCTGCCATTTCGAGGGCTTTTTTATTTGCCAATGCCGCATGACCGTCAATTCTGATAAGTACAACAGGCTTATCAGGAAACAATAAGTTTAAACTATCATTATTTGGAAATTCCTTGGATACCCAATCGTTTTGATCCCAACCCCGCCCCTTTATCCAATGTATTTCAGGATTTTCTCGTGCAAAATCAACTATTCTATCGAGCACAGCATGAAAAGATTTTGTTCCTGTTAAGTTGGCTTCGTTTAAAGCCAAGGCATAATAATAAAAATGAGTATGAGCATCGTAAAGTCCCGGTAAAATGGTCTTTCCGTTCAAATTGTTTTTTTCTTTAGCATCATACTGTTCAAATATTTCATTGCTCTTACCTGTTGCGATAATCTTTCCGTCTTTAACGGCCATAGCTTCTGTTCGCGAAAACAATGAATCTACAGTATAAATATTGGCATTATAAATTATATAATCAACCTTAGTTTTTTGGGTACAACCGCCCCCTATCAACACCAGCAAAAAATAGCACAATACAAGCTTTTTCATGTATAAAACCAAAAATATTTACCTTCTTATAGTAGTTGTTGAATTTGCCTGAGCTTTGGGGGTAATAACAATATCACTAATATTTACATGATCGGGACGCGAAACTGCCCAGAAAATTGCCTCGGCTATATCATGAGCAGTTAATGGTGTTACTCCAATATATACGTTTTTAGCACGATTTTCATCGCCTTTAAACCGTACCAAACTAAATTCTGTTTCAACCATTCCCGGAGCAATATTAGTTACCTTTACACCATATTGCAAAAGGTCAATACGCATGGTTTGAGATAATGAATCTACTGCATGTTTAGTAGCACAATAAACATTTCCATTGGCATAATTTTCTTTACCTGCAACTGAGCTTAAGTTAACAATATGACCACTCTTGCGTGCTGCCATTTTTGGGGCAATTAAACGAGTTATATAGAGCAACCCCTTTAAATTAATATCAATCATAGTTTCCCAATCGCTCAAAAGCCCTTCTTGTATTGGACTAAGCCCTGCTGCCAACCCTGCATTATTAATTAATACATCAATATTTTTAAATTCATCAGGCAATGATTCAATTGCTTTTTTACACTCTTCGTGCTTGGCAATATCAAAGTTAAGACTATGTACTGATGAGTTATATTTTGAATGTAACAGTTTTTCAAGATTTTCAAGACGCTCTTTTCTACGCCCGGTAATAATAATTTGATATCCGTTTTTTGCAAATAAAGTAGCACAAGCCTCACCTATACCTGAAGTTGCTCCGGTTATTAAAATAGTTTTCAAAGTTTTGGGTTTTATGATTTTCACAAATGTATTATCTTTTAATAAATATAACAATTTATAAGGCTTTACAACTGTCAATAATGAACCATACATACATATTTTGCCTTACGCATTTCGGTTCAATAAATACAACCAACAGTTCAAAAGACCTTGAAATGAATGAAATATTTTTTTTGCAAATAACTAACAATCAAATGTTTACATATTTAATAAAAAGCAACATTATATTTTCTTGTTATATAATTAAAAAAAAGTAAATTTGCGCTCCGTAAAAAACAAACATAGTTATGTCCAATAAAGATAAAAAAGAAGTTTTAGTAGATGTACAGGAAGTTTACAGCAAAGCTGAACGATATATTGAGGAAAACAGAAAAAGTTTAGCTATTATAGTTGGTGCCTTAGTACTGGTAATTGGCGGTTATTTTGCCTGGAAACAATTCTATTTAAAACCTCTTGAAGATGAAGCCCAAACAACCATGTTTATGGCACAAAAATATTTTGAACAAGATTCTATACAAAAGGCTATTGATGGCGATGGCAATTACAAAGGCTTTAAATATATTATTGAAGAGTACGGAATTACAAAATCGGCTAATTTAGCTCATTATTATTTAGGTATATGTTACTTAAATCAAGGTAAGTTTCAGGAAGCCATAGATAATTTAAAGGAGTTTGAAACCGAAGATGAAATTTTAGGACCTATTGCTACCGGTGCGATTGGCGATGCCAATATGGAATTAAATAAGAAAGAGGAAGCAGTAACATTTTACCTGAAGGCTGCCAAACAAAACGATAATAAATTTACTTCCCCTTTATATTTAATGAAGGCTGCAATGGCTTATGAGGAACAAAATGATTACAAAAATGCCGTAAAAATTTACGAGCAAATTAAATCAAACTATCCTGACAGTAATGAAGGACGTGAAGTAGAAAGATATTTGAATCGTGCTAAAATGTTAGCCGGCATTTAGGATTAAGATATATCTTAACCATGTCATCTGCCAATAAAAATCTTTCTCAAAACGAGTTATTTTCTGTAATTCCGCCTACCCCGGGTAAAAAATACGCTATAGTGGTTTCTGAATGGAATCATGAAATAACTTCAGCTTTGCGCGATGGTGCCTATAGCACTTTAATAAGCTATGTTCCTGAAAATGATATTGAGGTTTTTTATGTACCCGGTAGTTTTGAGCTTACTTTTGGTGCACAACAAGTGCTTGAAAGCAACAAGTTTGATGCTGTAATTTGTTTAGGGTGTGTAATTCAGGGCGAAACAAGACACTTTGACTTTATTTGTCAGGCCGTTTCTCAGGGCATTACGCAACTTACTATTCAATATAAAAAGCCTGTTATTTTTGGCGTTTTAACTACAGATAATGTAGCGCAAGCAAAAGACCGTGCCGGTGGTAAACATGGCAATAAAGGTGTTGAAGCAGCAGCCACAGCCCTTAAAGCTGTTGACCTTATGACTAAAATTTCAAACGGATAATTTCACCGTTTCCAGTCTTTATTAGATATTTTAGAATTAGAAGTGTTTCAATGAATATCCTCATTTCAAAAGGTATTATAAATATTCAATAAGCAACATAGTTTACACATTCCTTGATATTTCTATACATTTCTCGGTTAGTTATTTCATGTTTAATAAAACATACTTTATTAAAATATGTAGAATAGTAAAGAATGCTTTGAATATTTTTCCAATAAAGTTGTGGCTATGTTTTTAGGAATTATAATGAAATGAAATGAAATGAAATGAAATAGGTAGTATTTATGTAAAGTACTGCAAACTTAATACGATATAAACAACTTTATTTGTTTCTGAATATCATTTAAAAGCGGCTCAGAGACAATTTTATTTTCTTGAATATGTTGTAAAATAAGTGAAATAGGTAATTTGTAAGGCATTACATTGGCATTCAAATAGTGCAAAATTCCGGTTAAATGGTCTATACCTCTTAAATTTCCTCCCCTTCCGGTGGCCACCCCGGTTAGTGCAATCTTCTTGTTCTCCAAAGCTTTGTGTGGCAATGCGTCAATAAACAATTTTAAGACTCCAGGAATACTTCCATTATACTCAGGAGCAATAATCATTATTTTTTGAGCATTAACAATGTATTTATCTACTATTTTTTCAAACTCATTATGCTTAATACCTATACTTTGATCCAAGATTAAATTTCCATCAATATCTTCAAGACTAATACTTTGGAAAGGAATATTAATATTTATTAAGAATTGTTCATAAGTTTTTGAAACAATGGAAGTTCTATTATCAGGCCTATTAGTAGCGTTAAGCAAGGTTATCATTATATTTTTTTCAACAAAAAACTGTTTAAATTATTAACAAATAAAAAGCTATAAGAATTGTAAATTCGCGTAAAATTTTAATTCTTATGCAACTTGCTGCAAAGGGATAAAAAAAATAGGAAATAGAAAAATAATTTATTTTAATATTTAATATACATAATGCAAATAACCTATTACGGACATTCGTGTTTTGAGGCTGTATTGGGCGGAAAGAAAATTCTTTTCGACCCTTTTGTTTCTGATAATGAATTAGCCAAAAACATTGATATTAATAACATTAAACCTGACTACATTCTTATTTCGCACGGTCATTATGACCATGTTGCCGATACCGTGAGCATAGCCAAACAAAGTGGAGCAAAAGTAATAGCCAATTTCGAAATTGTTCAATGGCTCAACAAACAAGGAGTTGAAAATACACATCCAATGAATACCGGTGGCAAGTGGATTTTTGACTTCGGAAAGGTAAAATGTGTATCGGCTGTACATAGCAGTAGCTTACCCGATGGTTCGTATGGGGGTACAGCTATGGGTTTTATTATTGAATCGCAAGATGCCAATTTTTATTACTCGGGCGACACAGCTCTTACCTACGATATGAAACTTATTGGTGAATTTAGAACCTTAGATTTTGCATTTCTATGCATAGGCGATAACTTCACCATGAGTGTTGACAATGCCCTCATTGCTGCAGATTTTATTAAATGTAATAAAATAATTGGAATGCACTACGATACCTTTGGGTATATAAAAATAAACCATGAGGAAGCTATCAAAAAATTCAGTTACCAAGGAAAAGAGTTAGTTTTAATGAAGATAGGAGAAACAATTAATTATAAATAAAAGGAGCATATATCATTAACCATTATGGGTAAAATAATTTCAATAGCCAATCAGAAAGGTGGAGTAGGAAAAACAACCACAGCTATTAATTTAGCTGCAAGTCTTGCAGTACTTGAGTTTAAAACACTGTTAGTAGATGCCGACCCGCAAGCTAATTCAACTTCGGGGGTGGGTTTTGACCCAAAAAATATTAAAACTAGTATTTACGAAGCTCTTATAAACGAGGCCGAACCTAAAGATATTATACTTGAAACCACTACGCCTAATTTGTACTTGTTACCTGCACATATTGACCTCGTAGGGGCTGAAATTGAAATTATTAATATGGCCAATCGCGAGCACATGATGCGTGCCGCCTTAAGCAAAATAAAAAATGATTTTGACTTTATCATCATTGACTGCTCTCCTTCATTGGGTTTGGTTACCATTAACTCTTTAACTGCTTCTGATTCGGTAATAATTCCGGTGCAATGCGAGTATTTTGCTTTAGAAGGATTGGGAAAACTTTTGAATACCATCAAGATTGTTCAAACCCGTTTAAATCCCGACTTAGAGATTGAAGGAATATTACTAACTATGTATGATATACGTTTGCGTTTAAGTAATCAGGTGGTTGAAGAAGTTAAAACACATTTTCAGCAAATGGTTTTTGACACTATAATTCAACGCAACACCAAATTGGGCGAAGCCCCTAGCTTTGGCGAAACTATTATTATGCACGATGCTACCAGCAAAGGTGCCATCAATTATTTGAATTTAGCACGCGAGATATTACAAAAAAATGGGCTTACTAGAATAGCCACCGATGATAAAACATTACCTGAAGAATAAACATGAGCAATAATCAGAAAAAAAGAGCATTAGGAAAGGGATTAAGCGCCCTGTTAGAAGATAATAAAACGGATATTACCACAAGCAGTACTATTAGTGATATTCCGGTGGCTACTGTAGGTAACATTGCCAATCTTAAGATTGAACAAATTGAAGCCAATCCATTTCAGCCCCGTACACATTTTGAAGAGGTGGCTTTAACTGAATTAGCTGACTCTATTGCTACACACGGAATTATTCAACCTGTAACCGTTCGTAAATTAGGTTATGATAAATACCAGTTGATTAGCGGTGAAAGACGTTTTAGAGCTTCGCAATTGGCCGGCCTGAAAGAGATTCCGGCCTATATCAGAATAGCTAACGACCAAGCCATGCTTGAGATGGCATTGGTTGAAAACGTACAGCGCGAAAACCTTGATGCTATTGAGGTAGCTATAAGCTATAAAAGATTGATATATGAATGCCAGCTAACCCAGGAAGCCGTAGCCGAAAAGGTAAGTAAACAAAGAAGCACCGTTACCAATTATTTGCGATTATTGAAATTACCCGAAGAAATTCAACTAGGATTAAGAGAACAAAAAATAAGTATGGGACATGCCAGGGCTCTTATTAATATTGAAAATAAAGATACGCAATTGGCTATTTACAACACCATTGTTGATCAAGATTTATCTGTACGCGACACCGAAGAGCTAGTGCGTGAAACCTCTAAAGCAGGTATAACCGCTTCCGAAAATATCGAAAAAACAAAGTCAGTAAAAGTAGGGGTTAATCAAAGTACAGATATAAACCTAAGTAAAGATTTAAAGCAACACTTTAACAAACATGCCGAAATAAAAAGAGCGCCAAATGGAAAAGGAAAGATTATTTTGCCTTTTTATTCTGAAGATGAAATGAATCTGTTCATTCAACGTTTACTTAAATAAAATACTTCCATTGAATGAAGTACCATTTTAACTATATATCAATAGCCGTACTTCTGTTTTTATTGTTTAACTTAGGTGTAACCTGTGCTCAGGATATTCATAAGCAAGGCTTGATTTATAGTCTTTCACATAATATTTCTTTCAACGATTCGCTACTAAGAAAAAACCCGAGCTCAAATTCCGAAAAGAATAAATTACACAGCCCTAAAAAAGCCATTATCCTCAGTGCTGTTGTTCCCGGTGCCGGTCAGATATATAATAAAAAATATTGGAAAGCTCCTATTGTATGGGCAGGGCTTGGTGCATGTGGCTATCTGATTCAATATAATCATAAATTATATAAAGATTATAGAAATGCCTTATTGCAAAGAGTAAATTTTGGCAGCACCGAGCCGGATAAATATATTGATTTATACAGTACCGACCAACTTTTGACTCTTCAAGATCAATATCGTCAAAATCGTGATTTATTTATTATTGCCGGAACGGTTTTCTATGTGATAAATATGGTTGATGCATTAGTTGATGCTCACTTGTTTACCTTTGATGTAAGTGACGATTTGAGTTTAAGATGGCAACCTTTGTATCAGTACTCGCCATGCGCTGGAGGTAATGCAGCCATATCATTAAATTTAAGATTCTAATTTTTTCAATAATATTGAAACTAATAATTACATTTTTTTGAAGTGAATTTTTATCCGACAGATGCCGATATACACCTTGAATTTGACAAGATAAAAAAACTAATTGTCCAAAACTGTCGAAGTGCATCATCAAGTGCTATGGCTCAAAATATAAAGCCTGTACGCAACACTGTTCAGTTGCATCTATTATTGGAGCAATGCAATGAGTTTAAAAATATATTACAATACAAAGCACCTTTTCCTGATACCTCATTTAATGATATAAGCCGTGATATTAAAATGCTGTTCGTTCAAGGCTCTGTTTTAACTCCCGAACAGTTCGGAAACATTAGGTCGGTAAGTGCTTTGGTTAATAATATCATTCATTTTTTTACCGAAAAACAGAAGCAATATCCTGCTTTATCAAAGATTACCGAAAAAGTTTACATTACCCATGAAATAATTGATGCCATAAATCAAATTATTGATATGCATGGCGAGGTTAAATCAAGTGCTTCAAAAGAGTTAGGGTTGATAAGAATTGAGCTAAGCAGCAAACGGAGAGAGTCGGAAAGAAAATTCAGAGTGTTTGTTAACAATCTTAAGAAGTTGGGCTGGCTTAGGCAAAATGAAGAAAATTTTTATAATGGGCGCAGAGTACTCTCAGTGTTAACAGAGCATAAAAGAGATGTGAAGGGATTAATTCATGGGAGCAGCGAAACAGGCAAAACTGTGTTTATTGAGCCTTCAGAAACTATTCAGATAAATAACGAAATAGCCGAACTGGAACAAGATGAAAAGAAAGAAATATATCGCCTGCTCAGGCAGCTAACCAACGATTTAAGAGCATTTAAAGAACTTATTCAACATTATCAGGAAGCTCTTACCATTATTGATTTTACACGAGCTAAGGCATTGTTGGCATATCAACTTAATGCTCATTTGCCAACCATTGAAAAACAACCTATATTACGACTTGTAAATGCTTATCATCCCCTACTCTTTTTGCAAAACAAACAACAACACAAAGCTACTGTTCCTTTAAATATTGAACTTCATGCCGGGCAACGAATATTGGTTATCAGTGGGCCTAACGCAGGAGGCAAATCGGTAACACTAAAAACTGTAGGTTTGTTGCAAATAATGCTGCAAAGTGGTTTAACCATACCCGTGGCCGAAGGTTCAGTAATGAGTCTATTTAATAATATTTTCAGTGATATTGGCGATAGCCAAAGTATAGAATACGAACTAAGCACCTATAGTAGTCGTTTAGTAAAAATGAAGTATTTTTTAGAACATGCTAATCGAAGAACCTTGGTACTTATTGATGAATTTGGTACAGGTTCTGACCCTGAATTGGGAGGCGCTATTGCTGAAGTAGTATTAGAAGAATTGGCTTCTAAAAAAGTAATGGGAATCATTACTACGCACTACTCAAATATTAAAATACTTGCTCAAAATTTACATAGCGTTTGCAATGCCAGCATGGATTTTGATGCACAAACTTTATTGCCAAAATACCAACTCATTATAGGGCAACCCGGAAGCTCCTTTACTTTTGAAGTAGCCCAAAAAACAGGTATTCCAAGCAATATACTTGAGCGTGCCCGAAAAAAAGTCAATAGAGATAAGCTTAAACTAAACAATTTACTTAGTTCCTTACAAAAAGAAAAAGACAAAGTAAACAAACAATTTAAAGAGCTTAAGGCAAAGGAAGAACAAGCAAATAGTGCGCTGATTAAATATGAGCAATTAACAGAAAAATTGCATCAGAAATTAGAAATTAATAAGGCTCAAAATGAGGAGAAATCCCGCTTGTCTGAATTAGGAAAAAAGTTGAACATTCTAAGTACCGATTGGAATAACGTAAAAAACAAGAAAGATGTAATTCAGAAATTTGTTGGTTTGATGACTGCCGAAAAAAAGAAAAGTATTGCTCGTGAAAGTGAATCAAGAAAAGAGCAAAGGAGGCAAAAAATACTAAAAGTAAAGAAAGAGCAAATAAAAGTTGGAAGCACTGTTAAACTAATAGGTACGCAGCAAAGCGGTATTGTTGAAGAAATAAAGAAAGAAAAAGCCAAAATAGTATTTGGGGAAATTATAAGTATAGTTTCATTAGAAAATCTTGAATTGTGCGATTAATCAAGAGTAAATACTTAGCCTGAACTAATCTATGTTTCCGCTTTCCGTAATAAATGGATACGAAATTGCAACTCCAATTCTAATAAGGTTAACTATCCGTTGAATTTACAAATGAAATAGAAGTCAATGATTATTTGTTAAGGTACAAACCTAAAGTTCTCAACCTAAAAACCAGTTTTCTTGATGACAGTTATTAAAACATTGTTGTTTTCATAGCTAATCCATCCGATGGTTAAAGGTAAATTATTGTTATGATACCCTTCAGCATAGTGTTTCTAAGCATATTATATAAGAAATCCAAAGGCAGGCTAACATATAAAATATATAATAATTAAATTATAGCCAAGTATCATCTCAATTTGTTACTATAAATAGAGGCAGTATACATTTTAAAGAATTTCATACTTTTCTAGAAAATATTTTCAATTATTCTTCATAGTGTCATAAATACACTTTATATTTGTAAAATAATAGCAATTATTATGAATAATTCAGAAATACAATTTCCGGAAATAAACCAAATACCTAAAGAGCACAGTATAGAACAGAGTATTGAGTTAAAACAGTATTTGTGCAATGGTGAATTAATTACCTGGAACGGATCTACTCAAGATGTCTTATCTCCTATATACATTAAGCACAACAATGACATTAAACCTTTGCGATTAGGCTCCTTTCCATTACTCAACAAAGAAGCCTCATTGCAAGTACTAAACAGTGCCGTAAGTGCTTATGATTTAGGAAAAGGAGTGTGGCCAACTATGACAGTAAAGAAACGAATAGAGCACATGTCGGCTTTTGTAAAAGCAATGAAGGAAAAAAGATTGGAAGTTGTAAAATTGCTCATGTGGGAAATTGGAAAAACACTAAAAGATTCTGAAAAAGAATTTGATCGTACTATTGATTATATTACTGATACCATCAATGCTTTAAAGGAATTAGACCATGATTCATCGCGTTTAAAAAATGAACAAGGAATATATGCACAAATAAGGCGTGGCCCATTAGGTGTGGTGCTCTGTATGGGGCCTTATAACTATCCGCTAAACGAAACCTTTTGTACGCTAATACCTGCTTTAATTATGGGAAATACGGTAATATTGAAACCGGCCAAGCACGGTGTTTTATTGCTATGCCCATTAATTGACGCTTTTAAAAACTGTTTCCCTCCCGGAGTAATTAATATTATATACGGTCATGGAAAAGAAACCGTAGGTACTATAATGGAAAGTGGGAAGATTGATGTATTTGCATTTATAGGTTCAAGTAAAACAGCCAATATTATTAAAAAATTACATCCAAAACCTAACCGTTTGCGTTCAGTGTTAGGTCTCGAAGCAAAAAACCCGGCCATAATTTTACCTGATGCCGATTTGCAATTAGCGGTTGAGGAATGTGTATTAGGTACTTTGAGCTTTAACGGGCAAAGATGTACAGCCCTAAAAATGATTTTTGTACACGAAAATCTAAAAGATAAATTCTTGGAATTGTTTATTAACAAAATAAATATGCTTAAGGCCGGTATGCCTTGGGAAAAAGATGTGATGCTTACTCCCCTACCCGAAAGCGATAAACCAAGGTATATGAAAGATTTAATTGACGATGCTTGTCAGTTAGGAGCCAAAGTATTAAATACTAATGGTGGTCATGTTCAACAAAGTTTTGTGTTTCCGGCAGTACTTTATCCGGTCAATAATAAGATGCGAGTATATCACGAAGAGCAGTTTGGGCCGGTAATTCCTATTATATCATTTAGTAAAATTGAAGAGCCTATTAATTATATGGTTGAATCAAACTATGGACAACAAGTAAGTATTTTTGGGAATAATCCCGATAAAATTGCCCAATTAATAGACCCTTTGGTAAATCAGGTATGCCGTTTAAATTTAAACAGTCAGTGTCAACGTAGTCCGGATGTATATCCTTTTAATGGCCGGAAAGACTCAGCCGAAGGTACGCTAAGTGTGTTTGATGCCTTACGAGTATTTAGTATTCGTACTATGGTTGCAGGCAAAGAAAACGATATCAACAAAAGCTTAATCAGTGCCATCTTAGAAGGCCGTAAAAGCAATTTTCTTTCTACCGATTATATATTATAATTTATTTATTATTGTTCAAAAATTTTAAACCTACTTAACATGTATTTAATTGCCGATAGCGGATCAACTAAATGTGACTGGATGTTGCTAAAAAATGATAACCAAAGAGAGTCGTTTAGTACTATGGGGTTTAACCCATTTTTTCATAACGAAGAAATCATCAAAAATGCCATCATTAACAATGAAGAACTTTCAAAATATGCCCTTGATGTAAAGCTTGTTTTCTTGTACAGCGCAGGGTGTAGCAGTAAAGAATTAAAGCTTATTGTAGAGCACGGATTAAAAGCAGTTTTTAAAAATGCTAATATTTATGTTGACCACGATTTGGTTGGTGCGGCCTTTTCAACATATAATGGTGAACCCGGAATTACCTGTATATTAGGAACAGGCTCTAATTCGTGTTATTTTGATGGTGATAATGTTACAGAAGAAGTTCCCGCTTTAGGATATATATTGGGAGATGAAGGTAGCGGAAGCTACTTTGGAAAGAAAATGTTAGCCGATTATTTATATAAAAAACTTCCTTCCGATATCCAAAACTATTTACAAAAGGATCTTAAACTAACAAAAAAAGAAATCTTTGAAAATGTTTATATGAAACCGCATGCCAATGTATATTTAGCATCATTCATGAAAATATTATCAAATTATAAAGAAAGCGAGTATGTTAAAGTTAATGTGGAGAATGGTTTACGTCATTTTATTACCAACCACGTATGTTGCTTCCCAAATTACAATAAAGTTCCGGTACATTTTATAGGTTCTATTGCCTTTCATTTTGAAGATATTTTGCATAAGGTTTTAAAAGATATGAATATAAAGGCAGGAAATATTATTAAAAAACCCATTGACGGTTTGGTTGATTACCATCTAAAATACTTGATAAAATAGTAGTAACCCATCATATTTTAAGGTAATCTCCTTTTGCAAAATATTTTTTTATTAACAATGAAAATATATTCAATATTCATAAGTTAATAGGGTGTTCAATTTGTGATTAAAGATTTATTGATTAATTTTGTATGGTAAAACAAATAGTTAGTAGGTAGTGGTCATTTTTTTACTTTGAGAATATACAAAAGGGGTTATAAGATAGTAGATGTATATTCCATAAAATGATTCAAAATAAAAAATCTCTAACTTTTAAAAGAGGAAGTATATGTTTGATGATTCAGATGAAGAAAAAAGCAATTCAGAGCCTTCTGAATTAATACAAAGAATAGAAGAATATTTTAAGATTGGAGGTCAAGCTTATTTCAATGAGGAAGAGTATGATGAAATTATCAATATATATTCTGAAAACAAGTCCTATCAAAAAGCACTAAAAGTTACCGAAATTGCCTTAAAACAATATCCTTTCAGCGTTGTTTTTCTACTTCGCCAGGCACAACTATATGGCGCTTCTAATCAAATTTCAAAAGCATTTGAAGCATTATCAAAAGCCGAGGTTTTTGACCCTAATAATGATGAAATATGGTTTACAAAAGGGACTTTATACAGTCATTTAAATGAGCATGATAAGGCCATATACTTTTATAAGCAAGCCTTAAAAATCAGCAACGAAGCAGATGAAATATTGATGATGATAGCCATTGAGTATGAAAATAAAAAGGATTTTGAAAAAGCTATTCATTATCTAAAAAAAGCAGTAAGTAAAAATATTGAAAACGAGTTGGCACTATATGAACTTGCTTGGTGTTATGAAGAAGCCGGCCTACTCCCCGAAAGTATAGAATATTACAATTCATTACTTGATGATTATCCTTATTCGGTCTCGGCATGGTATAATCTCGGGATGGCTCATAGCAAACTGAAAGAATTTGATAAAGCCATTGAAGCATTTGATTTTTGCTTAGCCATTGAAGAATCATTCTCCTCAGCCTATTTCAATAAAGCCAACGCTTTAGCTAATCAGGGTGAGTTTGCCAAAGCTATTGAAGTTTATAAAGAAACCTTTGAGTATGAGGAACCCGATGCCTATACACACTACTATTTAGCTGAATGTTATGAGAAATTAGAAGATTATACCCAAGCATTAATACACTATCAAAAAGCCGTAAAAATTGACCCTGAATTTTCCATAGCTTGGATAGGAATTGGAGCTATTTACGATATAAAAGAAAGTTATATCGAGAGTCTTTTTCATATTAAAAAAGGATTAGATCTAGACCCGAATAATGCTGAATATTGGTATCTTTATGGCGATGTACTATACAATGCCGGATGCCCTGAGGAAGCTATTGAAGCCTATAAAAAAACCATGTTGCTTGATAAATCAGATATTGATGTACGCATTGATTTGGCATATGTTTATCATGAATTTGGGTATCAACAAGAATTAGACGAAATTATTCAAAACCTGTTGAATGATTATGGCCTTGATAATGTTGATATGGTATATATTTATGCTGCTTATTGCTTTGTAACAAATCAAAGTAAAGAAGGTTTAATCTATTTAGAGGCTGCTTTAGATTTAGATATAGAAGGGGTTGATAGATTTTTAGATTTTGACCCCTCGTTTATTCACAACCCAAAAATTATTGATTTAATTAGTTTATATAAAGAAATTTAATGAATTTTAAATTAAAACACCTGCCCGAGCGTAATAGTAAACCACGCAATAGTGGAATTACTATGATGATGGATAAAGGACTAAGCATAAAAGAAGTAGAAAACTTTATTGAAACAAGTGCTGATTATACTGACTTGGTAAAACTTGGGTTTGGCACTTCTTACCTTACAAAAAATCTTTCCCAAAAAATAAAACTATACCAAGAAGCCGGAATAAAAGTATATGTTGGAGGAACTCTTTTTGAGGCTTTCATAATAAGAAATCAATTTGATGATTATTGTCGCTTTATGGATAAGTTTAATCTTACCGTAGCCGAAGTATCTGATGGGTCAGTGTCTATGAATCATGATGTTAAGTGTAGTTATATCAATAAATTGTCTAAAAACTACACAGTTCTTTCAGAAGTAGGCTCAAAAGAAGAAGGGATTATTATTCATCCCAACAAATGGATAGGCATGATGAAAAAAGAACTTGAAGTGGGGTCATGGAAAGTTATTGCAGAAGCACGCGAGAGCGGAAACGTTGGTATTTACCACCGTGATGGGAAAACACATACTATGCTCATTGACAAAATTGTCGCAAAAATTAATGTTACTGATATTATGTGGGAAGCTCCCATAAAAAGCCAACAAGTGTGGTTTATTAAAAATTTTGGCACTAATATTAATCTTGGAAACATTGGGGTAAATGATGTAATCCCTTTAGAAACATTAAGATTAGGGTTACGTGGAGATACCTTCTTTACTTTTTTACCTAAAGAATTAAATCAAAGCATTGAAACTATATAAATATCAATATGTCTCAGATTAAAGAAATTACCGTTCAAGAGCTTAAAGCCATGCGCGAAAGTAAACAAGAACATCAATTAATTGATGTTAGAGAGGAAAGCGAAGCCGAAGTAGCATCTATCAATGGAACTCTTATCCCGATGGGCGAAGTCCCTGATAGAATTAATGAAATAAGAAAAGATATTCCGGTAATTGTTCATTGCCGCTCAGGAGCTCGTTCTTCATCTGTAATACAATATTTGCAGGCTAATCACAATTTTACTAATTTATTTAATCTTAAGGGTGGTATTTTGGCTTGGGCCGGTGAAATTGACCATACTTTACCAACTTCATAATTATTGCATGATTGAACTTTTTAAGCATATTATTCATCTTGATTTTGATTGGATTTTTGCACAGTATGATACCGCCATTTATTTAATTCTATTCCTCGTAATTTTTATTGAAACAGGACTGGTTTTAATGCCTTTTTTACCTGGCGATTCATTGTTGTTTACGGCAGGTTTGTTTGCCCGCACCGGACATTTAGAGCTAAGTTATATTCTTATTTTACTTTTTATAGCTGCTGTATTGGGCGACAATGTTAACTATTTTATAGGAAAAAATATTGGTCTAAAAATGCTTCAAATTAAGTTTAGAGGTAAAAGGTTGGTAAAACAAGAGTATCTTACCAAGACACAAGACTTTTATGAAAAGTATGGAACAAAAACTATTATTATGGCCCGCTTTGTTCCTATAGTACGTACCTTTGCACCGTTTGTAGCAGGAGTAGCCGAAATGAAATATCGCAAATTCTTATCGTACGACATCTTTGGAGGCGCATTGTGGATTGGAAGCCTTACTATGGCAGGATATTTTCTTGGACATTTTGAATGGATTAGAAATAATATTGATTTGGTTGCATTGGCAATTATTTTTGTTTCTGTATTACCTATCATTATTGAGGTAATAAAAGCAAAAAGCATTAAAGCTAATAAAGCATAATAAATATGAATCTGGGCCTTATTGGCAAGTCATTAAAACATAGTTTTTCAAAGCATTATTTTGAGCAAAAATTTATGCATGGTAACTATGGTCATTGCAGCTATCAAAACTTTGAACTTCCCGAAATAAATGAGGAAATATTGAATGGTATAATTGAACAAAACGCTTTAAGCGGGTTTAATGTAACTATTCCGTATAAAGAACAAATTGTTCCATTTATTCATCAACTAACGCCAGAAGCAAAAGAAATTGGAGCTGTTAATACTGTTTTAATTGAACCTCATAAAAACAATCACAAATACTACTTAAGCGGATATAACACTGATTATATTGGTTTTTTAAAATCTATACGTCCCTTTCTAACATATCAGCATCAAAAAGCACTTATTTTGGGTACCGGGGGTGCTGCAAAATCTATTCATTATGCCTTAAAATCACTTGGTTGCGAATGTTGGTTTGTAAGTAGAGATAAAAAAGAAAATATATTACAACACTTTGTATATAGTGAATTAAACGAAACTATAATTAAACACTTTAAATTGATAGTTAACACTACTCCATTAGGGACCTTTCCTCAAGTTGAAGACTTTCCTCCTATTCCATTTCAGTACATTGGAAAAGAACATTTGTTATTCGACTTAATATATAATCCGGAAACAACCGTATTTCTGGAATATGGGCGGAAACAAGGCGCTGCAATAATAAACGGACTATCTATGTTACAATTTCAGGCTGAAGAAGCATGGAAAATATGGAATCAAAAAAAAGGGAACAGCGATTAAACTGTTCCCTCTCCACCATGAAAAAAAAATTACTATGTAATTCTTTACCCAATATTAACGAAAAAAAATTGATTTAGGTTTCATTTTTTTATCATCAATAACAAATATTAATAATAAAGTATTATTTTTGCAAATAATTATCATAAAAAAACAATTACCATGCGTCCATTTACATTCCGTTTAGTTATTGTTGCTCTTGCTTCAACTGTACTTTTTTCGTGCAAAAAGAAAGAAGAAAATAAACCTCTTGATAATAATTTAAAACAATTTTATCAAGAATCTAATGATATTAAAAGCGAGTCAGATATTGTAAACAATGATATTAATTCCTCTATTAAAGATACCCGCATTGGTGGACGCGTGGGTGCCACCTACTCGAGCGACCTATGTGGTGTAACCATTGATACCAGCCAGTTGGCTAACAAAATATTAATTTATAATTTTGATGGAGTAACTCCATGCTTTAGTCCGTCAAGAACAAGATCCGGGCAGATTAAAGCCGAACTGATTAATGGGAATAATTGGAGCGATATGGGAGCTGTTTTGAAAGTTTCATATATCAATTACAAAGTAACACGCTTAAGCGACAATAAAACAATTATGTTTAACGGTGTTAAAACTCTTAAAAACATAACCGGAGTTGATTGGTTAAGTTTTTTCTTTAGTAATGCCAATTTCCAATTTCAGGAAAGAGCATTAAATATTCAAATAACACTGAACAATAATACTCAAGCTGTTTGGAATACCGCACGTTTAACTACATGGGACTATGTTCAAGCTAATGCTACTCCCGGAATTCCTTATGCCTATGTAAAATTTACCACCACCGGAGATACAACCATTAACGGAATTCAAAATTCTGATTCATGGGGAACAAATCAATTCAATCAACCCTTCTCTATCTCCTTCCAATCGCCTTGGGTGTCAAATACCTATTGTGGTTTGTTAAGACCTAATTCAGGTGTTATTAATTTACAAGCAGGTCCTAATGCGGCCTCTTTAACTCTTGGTGTTGACCAAAGCGGTAATCCTTCAACTTTAAGTTGTGCATACGGTTACAAAGTAACATGGACACCAAATGGAGGCACCCAACAAAATTTGGTGCAGAGTTACTAAAATATATAATTACTTAATAAATATTTCGGTTACTCGTAACTTATTTTAGGTTACGAGTAATTTTAATGCTCTTGTAATTAGGTTTTATTTAGGATATAAAAAATATTATTTTGTACTTGCATAATTAATGTTTGCCATTTTAATATTTTTATATGTTCCGAGTAAATTATAAAATCGTTTTAGCATTAATTGCTTCTATTTACTTATTGGTAAGTATCAATATAAATTTTGGAAAAAACAAATGGCAGGATGTTTTAGAAAGCGATGCCTGGGGTTATTATGCTTATTTACCTGCCGTCTTTATATATCATGATTTGGAATTTTCTTTCTATGAAAAAGTAATGAATGAAGGATATTTCGAACCAAGATTAGCTTATGATTATAGGGTAAAAATTGAAAATCACACCTCCAATAAATATTTCTGTGGAACAGCCTTAGCTATTAGTCCATTCTTTGCCATAGCTCATTTCATTTCAGCTATAACCAATCATCCTACAGATGGTTACAATCGTACATACATATTAATGGTAAATATGGCTGCAATTTTTTATACTGTTTTAGGATTGTTTTTTCTTTATAGGCTATTACTGTTTTATGTAAAAAATGTAAGCTATGCCCTAATTACAATTTTGGCTTTTGCCTTTGGTACTCAATTGTTTTACTATTCTATCAATGAGCCGGGAATGTCGCATGTTTACTCATTTTGCTTTATTAATTTGTTTTTATGGAGTAGTAAGAGTTGGATAGAGTTCCGAAAAAATTTTTATTTATATATAGCCTTTGCTGCACTGGCAATGGTATTTTTAATAAGGCCTATTAATATGTTAATTATATTTTTTATTCCGTTTCTTTCGGGTAGCATATTACAATTTAAGGCTGATGCAATAAGTTATTTCAGCAATAAAAAACTGCTTATCGGAAGCATTATTTGTTTTCTTGTTATTGCTGCAATTCAACCATTAATATACTATATACAAACCGGACATTGGTGGATAGATTCCTATCCGGGAGAAAATTTCAACTTTCTGCAGCCACACATAACTCAATCGTTATTCAGTTTTCGTAAAGGTTTGTTTATTTACACCCCCTTGGTGTTTTTGGCCCAATTAGGAATGACTCATTTGTATCGCACAAATAAATTTAATCTAGTCAGCTATTCTCTTTTTTTCTTTCTAATCACATACATTATTTCATCGTGGTGGATATGGTATTATGGTGGTGGTTTTTCATTGCGTCCCTTCATTGAATATTTTGGCATATTTGCTATTTTGCTCGCTATTTTATTAGAAAACTCCTCAAATAAAAAGTTATTAATTATAGGTATAATCTTAATAGTTTTATTATGCCAAATACAAACCTATCAATATAGGTACTTTATAATTCACTGGAGCGATATGAATTTTAACAGCTACCTAAATACCTATAAGGCATTGTTTAATTTGCAATATTAACTATATATTCCTACCTCAAAATATCTAAACGATAAGCGTCAAGTTTAACCAGAATAAAGAGCAATATAGTAAAACTCCATAATGACGAACCGCCATAACTAAAGAATGGAAGAGGAATACCTATTACGGGTGCTAAACCTATGGTCATTCCTATGTTTATCATTAAATGAAAAAATAAAATAGAAACTACCCCATAGGCATAAATTCTACTAAATTGCGACCTTTGTCTTTCGGCCAAAAATAAAATACGTAAGAATAGTAAAATAAACACCAATATCACAGTAGCAGTACCAACAAAGCCCCACTCCTCACCTACTGTACAAAAAATAAAATCGGTACTCTGCTCCGGAACAAAATCATATTTTGTTTGAGTGCCATTTAAAAAACCCTTACCGTAAATGCCGCCTGAACCAATAGCAATAAGACTTTGATTAACGTTATATCCGGCTTTTTTAATATCTGCCTCTTTGCCTAAAAAAACATCTATTCTTTTTCTTTGATGTGGCTGTAAATGATTGTAGGCATAATCAACCCCGTATATTACGCTTGAACAAACAACAATCATTCCTATTAACAAGAAAATATTTTGACGAGATTTCCGCATAAACAGAAATAATATTACAGATAATGAGAATAAAACTATAAGTAAAATAAGTTTATCAACAAGTAGCGCAAGCATAAATAAAACAAGCATTAGCATACCAAAAAGCAAAAAATTACCCGATAGTCCTTCGCGATATAATACCAAGATAAAAGATATAAACACCAATGCCACGCCTGTTTCGTTTTCTAGTAAAATAAGAATGATAGGTGTAATAATAATTATGGTAGATATTATTTTAGTTTTAGTATCGGTCATTTTAATCCCTAATTGGGACAAGTACTTGGCTAATACCATAGCGGTGGCAAACTTGGCAAACTCGGCAGGTTGCACACTAAACTCACCTATCTTAAACCATGATTTACTACCTGAAATTTCTGTCCCAAAAAACAATACTGCTACTAAAGAAATTAGGACGATTATCCATAATGGCCAAGCAATGGCTGCATAAAAATTACCATCAATAATCAATATAACAGTAGCCAGTAATATAGAGGTTACAATCCAAATCATTTGTTTTCCGTACTTCTGACTTAAATCTGTAATTAGTTGGTGTTCCTCATTATATACCGAGGCATAAATATTTATCCACCCCATTCCAACAAGCAGTAGGTAAAAGATAACTGTTATCCAATCAATATTACTAAATATACCTCTTTGTGATTTTCTCATTTTTTATCGGTTTCTTTTTTCGATTTATTTTCAGTAGAAAGAACCACACCTTCTAACATTCTTTTTTCCATTTCAGGCTTACTTATGGAATCACGTAAATACTTTTCAATCATTAAACCGCCTATTGGTACTGCCCATGAAGCCCCCCAACCACCGTTCTCTACCATTACAGCAATAGCTATTTTAGGATTGTCGCGAGGGGCAAAAGCAACAAATACTGAATGGTCTTTTCCATGTGGGTTTTGTGCTGTTCCGGTTTTTCCGCATATCACAATATCTTTAAGCTTTGCTGCTGTAGATGTTCCATGGTCAACAGCCCCTTGCATACCGTCAATAATGGGATCAAAATAACGAGCATCAATCTTAGTTTGATGTTTTATTTTGTATTCAGGATGTGGTTGTTTTGATTCGCCAATGCCTTTAATAATATGTGGTGTATAATAGAAACCTCTATTAGCAATGGAACACATTATATTTGCCATTTGTAGTGGTGTTACTCCTAACTCTCCCTGCCCTATTGATAATGAAACAATAGTGGACGACTTCCATCCATTGACTCCAAAATATTTATCATAATATTGTTGGGTAGGGACGTTGCCCGGTAATTCTTGAGGCAAATCGGTGTGTATCTTTTTTCCAATTCCAAAGCTTAAAACGTACTCGCGCCACGCATTGTATCCGTCAACCACACTTGGATATTTCTTTTTATTGTCAATAATACTTCTAAAAACATAGCAAAAATAAGAATTGCAAGATGTTGAAACAGCTCCGGGCAAATCCATGGGGCTTGGATGAGGATGGCACTTAGGTTTCCCACCCATTACAGGATACCCACGGGCGCATGGATACCGTGTTTCACGAGAAGTTACCTGTTCTTGCTCTCCAATTAACCCGTTAATTAATTTAAAAGTAGAGCCCGGTGGGTAATATGCCATTAAAGCGCGGTTAAACAGGGGAAGCCTATTATCGACAAATAGTTTGCCGTAATTTTTTGTTCTTTCTCTTCCAACTAATAAATTGGGATTATACGAAGGACTGGAAACGCAGGCTAAAATTTCGCCTGATGATGGTTCAATAGCAACTATAGAGCCTGTTTTATTTTGTAACAATAATTCGCCATACTTTTGCAATTTGGCACTTAATGATGAAACTAAATTTAAACCCGAAATAGCCAAGGTATCATAAATACCATCTTTAAATCTACCCTTTGGTCTGTTAAAAACATCAACCATCATAATTTTCAAACCTTTCCTTCCTCTCAGTTCTTTTTCGTATGATTTCTCAATTCCACTGATACCAATATAATCGCCCATTTTATAATAAGGATTTTTTTTAATGATGGCTTCTGAAACTTCGCCCACATAACCTAAGGTATGGGCTGCTATTTCTTGTGGGTATTTGCGCAGCGTACGCGATTGAACAAAGAAACCCTGAAACTTATAGAGCTTTTCTTGCAAGGCGGCATAGGTTTCTTTGGATAATTGTTTTTCGAAAACAGATTCTTTGTAAGGTGAATATGCCCGCGCTTGCTTATATTTTTTTATAAATTGTTCTTTGGTTATTCCTACTGTTCGACAAAAATCGGCAGTATCTAATTCTTTTACCTGCCGGGGGGTTACCATCAAATCGTAAGCTACCTCATTATATACCAGCAATTCTCCGTATCTATCATAAACTAAACCACGTGCAGGATACTCAGTAACATACCTAAGAACATTATTTTCTGCTGATAATTTATAAGTATCATTAATTACTTGAATATAAAATAATCTGAGCAAATAAATAATACCTACAGCTATAAATATACCGGCAATAACATATCTTCTTCCCGTCAGAGCATTCATTTTTCAAAAAGGCAATTATATTTTTCAAGAAATTCCACAACTAATTTATGTATTAATTTCTTTATTTTCTTTTTTCTTTTGGTTTATATATCAACATTTGGCTAATAATAATTAATATCATGGTAAACACCATGCTTGAGCCTATACGAACAAGTGTGGGTACAAATTCACCTAGTTCAAAAACTTCCAAAAAGAAATAAATAAAATGATGGATAAAGACCAATAAAGCAGAATACGATAAATACCACGATAATCCAAGGTAGTGCAATGTAGGTTCTGTAGAATTATCATACCCATCGCGCGGTGAAAATAATTTTAATATATAAGAGCGCGAATAGCCCATAGCCACACATGCAGCGGCATGCATACCCATGGTGTCCTGAAACATATCAACCAATAAGCCCGCTACTAATGATACTAACATCACTAACCAAATTGGTGTTGAAAATGGCAGCATTAAAATAATGAATAAATATAAATACGGATTTACATAACCATTCCATTGAATATTATTCAGTATTAATACCTGCAACAGTATAAAAAAAACAAAGCGTAATATTTGTTTAAATATTAAGTTAATCATGTTGTGATCTTTCTTCTAAATCCTTTTTTTCGGCTCTTAATATGTTGTTAATGATATATACGTGATTAATGTTTTTGAGATTGGCAGTGTATTTTACCTTTATCTTATAAAACTCACCTCCTTCTTTAAGTGTCCAGCTATCAACTGTTCCTATAACAATATTGCTTGGGAAAATATCTGAATAATTACTGGTAACAATGGTGTCACCTTTATTAATTTTAATATGAGTTCCAATATCTAACAATAAGCCATATCGATAATCTCCTCCCTCCCAAATTAGTGAGCCTAACTCATTATATTTTTTTATTTTGGCGCTAATCTTAGCATCTTTATTTAATATACTTAACACGGTGCAAAAATTGGCTGATACTTCTTTGGTGTAACCAATAATACCATTAGTTGATATTACAGCCATGTCGGCTGCTATTCCTTGATTAGAGCCACGATTTAGAGTTAAAAAATTATTTCTTCGGTTAACAGAATTATTGACAACATCAGCAGGAATATAAGTATATTGCTGTTTTAATATAGTATCATTAACTGTGGTTTGAGTGGTTATATACTTAACATAAGAATCTAACGATTTACTGTGTAAACGGGCGTTCTCCTCCGTAAGCAATTTATTAGTTTCTTTTAATGCAAAATATTCTTTAATTGAATTTACGGTAGTAAATAAATTACCAGCCACCATATTGGAAGAGCTTATCCACGATGATTTTTGAAATGAGTTATTGCTGAAAATTAAGTAAAAACAAAAAACCTCAAGTATGATAAAGAATACAAAGTTAAAATACTTCCATAAAAACCTAAGGAGGTTATGCATTACTATTTTTTTCTTTAAACCCTAATAAAAGGAATTATTTAATTAGGAATTGAAACTTTCCAATATTTTTCAAAGCTATTCCTGTTCCTCTGGCTACTGCTCTTAACGGATCTTCGGCAATATGTACGGGCAATTTGGTTTTTAATGAAATACGTTTGTCTAACCCGCGCAGTAATGAACCACCTCCGGCTAAGTAAATACCGGTACGATAAATATCGGCTGATAGTTCCGGAGGAGTCATTTCTAAAGCGCTTAAAATAGCCTCTTCAATCTTTGATATTGATTTGTCAAGGGCATGGGCTATTTCAACATAACTAACCATAATTTCTTTAGGAATACCTGTCATTAAATCGCGCCCATGTACTGCATAATCCGGTGGCGGATTATCAAGATCAGTGCTTGCTGCTCCTACTTCAATCTTTACTCGTTCTGCCGAACGTTCTCCAATTAAAATATTATGCTGCCTTCTCATATACTCCTCAATATTGGCTGTAAAATCATCACCTGCAGTTCGTATTGATTTATCACATACAATTCCACCTAAGGCTATTACGGCAATTTCACTGGTACCTCCACCAACATCAATTATCATATTACCCATTGGTTCTTCTACATCTATACCAATGCCTATGGCGGCTGCCATAGGTTCGTGAATTAAGTAAACTTCCTTACCTCCGGCATGTTCGGCACTGTCTCTTACAGCTCTCTTTTCAACTTCAGTAATCCCTGAAGGAATACATATTACCATTCGCAATGAGGGTTGAAACAAGCGTCTGCCTTGGTTAATCATTTTTATCATTCCCTTAATCATTTCCTCGGCAGCTTCAAAATTGGCTATTACGCCATCTTTTAAAGGGCGAACAGTTTTTATATTTTCATGGGTCTTACCATGCATCATCATTGCCTGTTTTCCCACAGCAATAATTTTTCCTGAGGTTCGGTCAATGGCTACTATAGATGGCTCATCTACAACAACTTTATCATTATGTATTATGACGGTATTGGCAGTACCTAAATCTATTGCTATTTCTTGTGTCAGAAGGTCAAAAAAACCCATATTTTTATATCATTTTTATTATTTCAGAATAGCTACAAAAATAGAATATTATTTATATGTAGTTTCAAACAAATATTTTTTTATGAAAATTTATTTTAATAATTAACTAACAAATTTATTGTTATTCTATAACATTTTAATTATCAGATACATTCAATAAGTTCTCAAATTCTTCTTCGCTTATTATTTTAATGTTAAGCTCATTGGCCTTTTTCAATTTTTCGGGTCCCATTTTGTCTCCTGCAATTAAAAAATCAAGTTTGCCCGAAACTGAGCTTACATTTCGGCCACCATTCCTTTCTATTATTTTCTTTAATTCTTCACGGCTGCGTTTAAATACACCCGAAACCAAGAAGCTTTTTCCATTTAATTTGTTTGTTTTTATGTTTTCACTATCATGAACAACGGCTAGTTGGAGGCCTTTTTGCTTAAACTTCTCAATAATTGAAATGTTTTCGTGAATACTGAAATACGATTTTACTTGATATGCAATTTTTTCACCAATTTCATGAATACTGCTTATCTCTTCCATAGTTGCACTCATCAAATTATCAATATTTTCAAAGTGTTCAGCAAGTTTTCTGGCAACAGTTTCGCCAACCAAGCGTATGCCTAAAGCAAATAAAAGCCGCTCAAACGGTACTTTCTTAGAGGCTTCAATACCTTCAATTATATTTTGAGCAGATTTTTCTTTCAGTGAACGTTTCCTTAAATCATCACCTTCTCCTATCTCAAGCTCAAGATTATTTAAATCATTAAAGTTTAAATCATACAAATCGCCATAATTTTTTATTAACCCTGCATCATACAAGCCTGAAATGGTTTCGGCTCCCAAACTGTCAATATTCATTGCTTTTCTACCTGTAAAGTGTTCTATGCGTCCTTTCAACTGAGGTTTACAACCTAATTCATTGGGGCAGTAGTGCAGTGAGTCTCCTTCTTTTCGAACTAGTAAACTATTACATTCCGGACAGTGCGTTATATACTCTATTGCTTTTGCATCATTAACTCTTTGTTCCAGATCAACTCCTACTATTTTTGGGATTATTTCTCCACCCTTTTCCACAAATACAGTATCCTGTTCATGCAAACCTAATCGCAATATTTCATCGGCATTATATAAACTGGCACGCTTTACCGTTGTACCGCCTAACTGTACCGGATTTAAATTGGCCACCGGGGTAATGGCTCCTGTACGCCCTACCTGATACGAAACAAATTGAAGTAAAGTTGAAACCCTTTCCGTTTTAAATTTGTAGGCTATAGCCCAACGAGGGCTTTTGGCAGTATAACCAAGTTCTTCTTGTTGTAAATAGTTATTAACTTTTATGACTACCCCGTCAATATCATAACCTAGATTTTTTCTTTCTCGCTCGTATTCTTCAATAAACCTAAAAACATCTTGTATAGTGGGGCATAAACGATAATGGTCGCTTACCTGAAAACCCCATGAAGCCGCAAGTTTAAGACTATCATAATGATTATCGGTTATTTTATGATTGGCATATAGGAAATATAAAAATGCATCGAGTGGGCGTTTGGCAACCTCTGATGAATCAAGCAACTTGAGTGTTCCTGAGGCAAAATTCCTAGGATTCTTATATAATCTCTCCGTAATTTCTTCTTCATCATAACCTTTCTCTTCAAGCTCTTTTCGGTAATTTTCATTAAGCTTTTCAAAGGTTTTAAGATGCATAAATATTTCCCCTCTTATCTCAAACTCGTCAGGATAACTTCCCGGATTGAGTTGATGCGGAATAGTGTTAATGGTTTTAACATTGGTTGTTACATCATCTCCCTGAACTCCATCGCCACGGGTTACTGCTCTAATTAATTTTCCTTTTTGATAATTTAAACTAATGGCAAGTCCATCAAATTTAAGCTCGGCTACATATTCAAAATTATGGCCTATGGCTTTTTTTATACGATTATCAAACTCCAGCAATTCCTCTTCACTATACGTATTTCCAAGGCTTAGCATAGGATATTGGTGTTTTACCGTTTTAAACTCTTTTGAAATTGTACCGCCTACTTTTCGTGTAGGGCTATTAGGGTCGGCAAACAAAGGAAATTCCTTTTCCAACAACTCAAGCTCTTTCATCAACTTATCAAAATCGCTGTCGGCAATTAAAGACTCTGATAAAACATAATAATGATAATTATATTTATTAAGTAAAGAGGTTAGTTCTTTAATTCTTGTCTGTGCCTCTGTTTCAGATAAATTAATACTCATACTGTATTTTTTAAAATTAAAAACGGCAGGTAAATATACACTGCCGTTTTTTTATAGATTCAAATTAAACTTGTTCAAAAATGTTATTTAGTCTCGTCAGAAGATGCAGCGCTATAATCACGAAGCATTTTCATTTGCTCTTTCATATTTTTTATATCATTTCTTAACAGCTCAAGTTTCTTTTTTGATTCTTTCAACAAGGTGTCGGCTCCTTTTGAATTACCAAAGAAACCAATATTATTGTCTAATAAAGCGGCTTCGTGTTCCTTTCTTCTTATCTTTTCTTGTAACTGGTACATCTCTTCATTTACTTTTGATTTACCGCCAGGAGAGTTTGAGATGTGGTTAATTTTATTAATAAATTGTGCTTTAAACTTTTCTGAATTAGTGGTTCTAATATCATCAAAGTGCTTATCAATGGCCTTGCGATAGGCTGAGTTAATTTTCTCTTTTTCCTTAATAGGCACATGACCAATATTTAACCATTCATTCTGGAAATTTTTTAGATTCTCAAAATTGATATTGTTATCTTCCACTTTAACATAGTTTTCAATACGTTCTATCAATTCAGCTTTTGCTTTAAGATTTTCTGCTTGAACTGCATCTTGTTCTGCAAAGTTTAGCTTTTTTCTTTCAAAAAAATGATCGCAGGCTGCTCTAAATCGCTGCCATATTTTTTCACTCTGTTTATAATTAACAGGTCCTATATTTTTCCATTCTTTTTGTAAAGTAATGATATAATCAGTTGTTTTTTTCCAATCTGTGCTGTCCTTTACCTCTTCAACTTTCATACATAAATCGTTCTTTAAACGATAGTTTTCTTGATGTACCTTCTTAATTTCTTCAAAATACGCTTCTTTTGCTTTAAAGAACTTATCACGTAAAGATTTAAATGTATTCCACAGGGTTTCGTTATCCTTTTTAGCTGCAAAACCAAGCTTTTTCCAATCGGCAAGAATAAGCTCAAGCTCTTCGGTCATTTTTTGCCAACCTGAAGCATTTTCGGGCAAAGTGGCCGTTGTTTTTTCAAGTGTTTCAATGAGCTTTAATTTTCCTATTTTATTCTCTTCGTGACGTGCTTTAATAGTTTCAATATAATCTTTTAAACGGGCATAAACTTGATCTGATGCTTTTTTGAACCTTTCCCAAATTACCTCATTATTTTCTTTTGAAACAGCTCCTGCTTCTTTCCACTCTTCTTGCAATTGTTTAAGACTCTCAATGGCTTTTTTAATGGAAGGTTCTATTATTAATTGTTCTGCTTTCTCACAAAGTTCCTTTTTAATTTCAAGATTTTTTTTATAATTTAATTCCCTGAATTCTTTATCAATTTGAATATATTCATATACTTTATCGCACGCAAAACGATATGCATCAGAAACTAATTTATGTTCTGAGGCTACCATGCTACCTGTATTTCGCCATTTATCCTGCATTTCGTGCAATCTGTCAAAAATATTCTTTAGCTGTAAGCCTCCGTTATTAGCCTCTTCGGCCAAAACTTTCAAATTCTCAACTATTCCTTTTTTAATATTGGTATTTTCTAATAACTCGGCATCTTTTTTCTTTTTTACCTCCTGACGATGATATTCAAATCCTGTAAATAATGTTTTAAATGCCTGATCTAAATCGTCTTCTTGGTAAACAAACTCACCTTCAGCACCCCCATCGGCTATAAATTCTTGCAACTTTCTGTTTTTATCATCTTTTACCAATTCAGAATGTGCTAATTTTATGGTTCTTATCTCTTGCCATGAGCTTCCATCCTCATCAGTTTGAGCTAACTGTTTTAGCTTCTCAAACAATTCAGGTTTGGAAAGGTTTATATACGATTGAGCAGAAATCTCTTCTTCTTTTTCCGATAAAATTGCTTCAACTTCATTGTCGGTAGCATTTGTTTCTTCAGCAGAAACAATATCTACGGAATCTTCATGCTTTAACTGCTCAGAAATATCATCATTAGCTTCTTTCTGCTCGTTATTATGCATACCCTCATTAATTCCAGCAGCCGTGTTAAGTTTATCTTCATTATTTTCCATTGTTTCTACATTTAAGGATTTTTCTTCCATGCCGTTATATTCTTTAAATTTTCTAACTTTTTAAATAGAATTGCAAATATAGTTTACAGATTTATTGTATGCAAAATAAAAATTTTGATTAAAATTGGCAAATTTTAAATATAAAGTAAAAAGAATCATTATTATTTGTCCATTACTATTTATATATGTTTTCTACACGTAACCTTTTATTAATAGCAACTGTTTTGCTAGGAGCGGCTGTGGGTACAATTTATTATACCGAAATGCATGCTGTTATTTCCATAATTATTAGATGGTTATCTGTATTCTTTTTTTGCTGGTATGGAATAAAAAAGAAAAGTCTTACAGCTTGGATTTTTATAAGCATGATTATAGGTATATTTGTGGGAATTGATTTTCCTGAAATTGCCAAAAACTCAAAAGTACTAAGCAGTATATTCCTAAAACTTATTAAAACCATAATTGCACCATTGTTGTTTGGCACCTTAGTGGTTGGTATTGCCGGCCATGCTAACCTTAAACAAATTGGCAGAATGGGTATAAAATCGTTGATTTATTTCGAAATAGTAACAACAATAGCCCTTTTTATTGGTTTAGCGGCAATAAATATAAGTCAGGCAGGTAAAGGAATTAAATTACCACCTTCTATCGAAAAAATTGAAGTTACTTCAAAACCGCAAAGTGCCTCTGAAATTATTTTACATATTTTTCCTGAAAATTTTGCCAAATCGGTTGCCGAAGGTGAAATTCTGCAAATTGTAATTTTTAGTATTATATTTGGTATAGCCTTAGCTATGGTTAATGAAAGCAAACGTAAACCAATGATTGATTTTGCCGAAAGTCTATCAGAAGTTATGTTTAAATTTACTAATATAGTAATGTACTCGGCACCTATAGGCGTTGGTGCAGCAGTGGCCTATACTATCTCTCACATGGGTTTTGATGTATTATCAAATCTTATTAAACTGCTCGTAACCTTATATTTAGCATTAATTGCATTTGTTTTATTAGTATTGGTTCCGGTAGGATTAATTATTAAACTTCCTTTTAAAGCTTTTATAAAAGCTATAACCGAACCAATATCCATAGCTTTTGCCACAACAAGCTCAGAATCAGCACTTCCAAAAGCTATGGAAGCTATGGAAAGCATAGGTGTACCCCGTAAAATTGTAAGTTTTGTAATTCCAACCGGCTATTCCTTTAATTTAGACGGAACAACCTTATATTTATCTTTGGCCTCGGTTTTTGTAGCGCAAGCTGCCGGTATTGATATGTCATGGGGGACTCAATTAATCATGGTTTTTACCTTAATGCTAACCAGTAAAGGAGTAGCCGGAGTTCCAAGAGCCTCATTAGTAATACTATTAGGTACTGCTGCCTCTTTTAATCTGCCTCCTGAGCCAATTTTTGTTATTTTAGCTATTGATACTTTAATGGATATGGCAAGAACTTCGGTAAATGTTTTAGGAAATTGTTTAGCTACAGTTGTAATTGCCAAATGGGAAAATGAATTCAATCCGCCAAAAAATATTCAATCTTAAAAAGTCTGATTTACAAACATTTTACACATTATCATAAGTTTTTCAACAATAACATATTAATATTTGCCGATAAATTTTTTTTGGTGGAATAAAAAAAAGCTATACATTTGCAACCATGAAAAAAATTATACTCTTTTTAGGCATTATGAGTTTGCCTACAATAGGCTTCTCGCAATTTAAATGGGATATAGGAGGTTCAATAGGTGCCTCCAACTACTTAGGCGATATAGGTGGTAAGGATAAACCTCGTAGAGATTATTTTACCGATATGAACCTGAGCCAAACAAGAACAGCCGCCAGTGTTTTTGGACGTTACAAATTAACGCCATCTATTTCTTTAAAATCTTCCTTAAATTATGTAAGAATTCAAGGTAATGACGCATTAAGTCCATACCCTGCAAGATTTTCAAGAAATTTAAGTTTTAGAAATAATATGTTTGAGTTAGGCGAAACTGTTGAATACTATTTCTATAAATCGAGCGATATGACAGGACGTCCTGGTCTTAAAGGAAGTCGTAAACGTGTTGATTTTAGAACCTACGTATTTGCAGGGGTAGCAGGTTTGTACTCTAACCCTCAAGCCAATTACAAAAACAAATGGGTAAATTTACGTGACTATAAAACAGAAAACGTTGCTTACGGTCCTATTACAATTGTTGTGCCTGCAGGTTTAGGATTTACTTATACTATTAACAGACATTATCGTTTAGGATTTGAATTTGGTTTTAGACAAACATTTACCGATTATTTGGATGATGTTTCTACTACTTATAGTCCGGAAGTATTTAAAGATGAAAAAGGTCCAATTGGAAGCCAATATACTACTGACAGAGCTGCATTAGCTAACAGAAATGTTGAATTAGCCGCAGGTGCCAGCAAAATAAGTCCTGCCAACTACGGATGGTCAGAAGAATTTAATGGTTCAAAACTTAACCAAAGAGGTGATGATACCCATAATGATAATTATTTAACTGCAACTGTAAGTTTCAGTTACGTAATTAAAGGTAAAAATAAGTTCTACAAACAAAAATACAAGAGCTTAAGCAAACGAAGAAAAGTTGTTAAACGTAAATCTAGAGCTAAGTTCTAAAAATTTAAAGCGGGAAAAATTTCCCGCTTTTTTTTTCTATTTTAGCCACCAAAAATTTTAAATACAATTATATGATTAAAATTATTGAACATCTAAATCAATACAATCCGCATATTATTAATAAGCCGTACGTAATAGCCGAAGCAGGTGTTAATCACGAAGGCAGTATGGAAATTGCCAAACGATTAATAGAAGAAGCAGCCGAAGGCGGTGCTCATGCCATTAAATTTCAGTCGTACAAGGCCGAAACAATTGCCAGTAAAGACAGTCCATACTATTGGGACATAACTAAAGAACCTACAAAAAGCCAGTTTGAGCTTTTTAAGAAATACGATAAGTTTTGGAAAGACGAATATTATAAACTAAAACTACACTGCGATAAAGTTGGTATTGAGTTTATGAGCACTCCATTTGATGTTGAAAGTGCAAATTTTCTTAATGATATGATGCCGGTGTATAAAATATCATCATCAGATATTACCAATTTACCATTTATTGAATACATGTGTAAGTTCAATAAGCCCATCATTCTTTCTACCGGTTCATCGTTTGTATGGGAAATTCAGCAGGCGCTTGAGACTATTGCTAAATATGGTAATAAAGTATGTTTAATGCACTGTATTTTAAATTACCCTACTCCTGACGAAAATGCTCATTTAGGGATGATTTTGCACCAACGCGAACTTTTTGAAGATGTAGTTCCGGGATACAGCGACCATACTTTGCCTAAAAAAATGGAAGTTCTTAAAATAGCTACTTTATTAGGCGCTGCAGTTCTTGAAAAACATTTTACTCATGATAAAACTTTGCCAGGAAACGACCATTATCATGCTATGGACAAAGAAGATCTGAAGCACTTTTTTAATGAAATGGAGTTTACTTTTAAAGTATTGGGTACGTTTAAAAAACAACCATTAGCAAGTGAAGAAAAATCGAGAGCCAATGCTCGTAGAAGCTTGGTAGCTCTTAAAAATATAAAAGCTAACGAAACCATTACCTACGAACATCTGACCTGGAAAAGACCTGCCAGTGGCATTTCTCCTAAAGATATTAATAGTGTAATAGGCAAAAAAGCCTTGCGCGATATACAGGAAGATGAAGTGATGAAATGGAATATGCTCTCATAATATGTTATGAGTATAGGTCAGAGTTTTTCAGATTTTAAACAAGATTTTTATTACAAAGTAAAAGACTTTAAGGTATTTAATTGTGCTGAATTTAATGCTTTAAAAATAGTATTAGATGGTATAAGGGTTGATTATGTTAGTCGTGGGCCGGTAAAATCTCCAATTATTGGTTCCTATCTTAAATTTGAACTAATAAACAAAATCAAAAGAGTACTTCTTAAAATAAAAAAAACACAGGTATATTCTACTTCATATCTTGGCTCATTTAGTAAGTACAAATACTTAATTTCTGACGATGGACGAATAGCCCTTGATGCACAGGGAACACCTCATTCGTACTATTTTGACACCTTAATTAATTCATTAGGACACAATCAATGTCTGCATATTAGCGATAAAATACGAAATAACAAGGCAAAGTATCATATTCACTATGAAACTCTTATTAATACATTGCTTTACTTGCCCAGCAATGAGCATGAAAAAATTTTAATTCGCGAAATAAATATTACATATAACAATATAGTGAAAAGCAATTATTTTAATCAAAAAGATTTAGAAAATATAGCCTTTGCTTTTCAGAATTTTTTTAATAAGTACAAAGTGTGGTCCCGTTTTTTAAGTTTTGTAAATCCACAAACCGCTTTTTGTATTGTGCATTATCATAACGAAGGAAAAATTTTAGCGTTAAAACGAAAGGGCATAAACGTAACTGAATTGCAGCACGGATTAATTTCTACAAAAGATGTTTTTTACGTATTTCCGCCTATGACCTCAAGCATTATAAACATAGCGCTCTTTGCCGATGAAATATGGGTATATGGTCAATATTGGAAAACGGTGCTAGAAAAAGGTGTAGAATATGTAAATAAAATTAAAGTAGCAGGATATTATTTATACGATAGTTTTGAAGGATACAATCAAATCCTTGATGAAATTGATAATTTTGCAGAAGGAAACAAAATAATATTAGTAACCACGCAAACAACATTGCACCAACCATTCAATGATTATATTATTTGGCTTGCAAATGACATTGCTCAAAAAAAATTACCCTATAAAATAATAGTAAAAAATCATCCCTTAGAGAAAGCTGAACATTATCAAATATTAAATGATCTTAAAAACGTAAAAATTTATAATTATCCGTTGCTAGTTTTATTTAAAAAATCTCAAATACACGTGTCAATATATTCAACCACTTTATTTGATGGAGTTAGAGCAGGTGTTCCGGGATTTGCGTTATACAACGAGCAATATAAAGATTATATTGAAGAAATAATTCAAAGTGGTGTGGCAACTTTACTTCAAATAAAAGAAAATCCAATTGAGAAATTGGGTAATATAAAAACTGCCCATCCAGACTATTATTACAGCAATTTTGATATTGGTAATTTAATTTAGTTTTATAACCCAAATAATATAATTAGGTCAAGCAACTTATGTAAAGTATGCTCCTGAAATTGATTATATTAGAATCTTTAAACTCTGAGATATTTTCCAAATTGTTTAGTATTTTAAATTAATCTATATTAAAAAGTTAACTCCTTGTGTATAAAAATCATTATTATTTCGGTGCTTGTAAATTATGTCTTTACACAATTTTCAGGCTCAAAATCATAAATCAATGATGACTATCTAATATTTTCCTTCTACTTTTTTTCCCGCTTTTTCGATTAAACAATAATATAATTTAATATTACATTTGCACGGCTTATGGCAAATGGGTTAACACTACATATTATATCATTTGATGTTCCTTTTCCGCCCGACTATGGTGGCGTGATTGATGTATTTTACAAATTGAAAGCATTGCACAGTAAGGGTTGTAAAATAATTTTACATTGCTATGATTATGGAAGAGGTCAGCAAAATGAGCTTGATAAATATTGTCAAAAAGTGTATTACTATAAGCGCAACATGAATGTTGTTCATTTACTTGGAAAGTTGCCATTTATAGTTCAATCACGTAACAGTAAAAATTTACTCAACAATTTATTACAGGATAATTACCCTATATTATTCGAGGGGCTTCATTCGTGCTATTTTCTGGCCCACGAAAAATTAAGAGAAAGATACAAAATTGTAAGGACGCATAATATTGAGCATGACTATTACTCAAACTTATATAAAAGTGAGAATAATATTTTAAAAAGGTTGTACCTAAAGTTAGAATCGCAAAAATTAAAGCAATTTGAATCGGTACTTAAACATGCCAACTATATTGCAGCCATTTCAGAAAACGATACTTATCATTTTAGAAGGCAGCACCAATCAGTTTTTACTTTGTCGGCATTTCACTCGTACAATCAGGTAAATATTAAAAGCGGTAAAGGTACTTATGCCTTGTATCACGGTAATTTAGCGGTTGCCGAAAATAATTTGGCGGCATTATATTTAGTAAACGAAGTGTTCAGTAAAACTAATTTTAGGTTTATTATAGCCGGAAATAAACCTTCAGCCCAATTAAGCGAAGTGGTCGCCAAACACTCTCATATTGAATTAAGAAGTAATATTAGTACACAAGAAATAAATGTATTAATTGAAAATGCACATATCAACATTTTGCCAACTTTTCAGGCCACAGGAATTAAACTAAAGTTACTTTCGGCTTTATACTCCGGACGTTATTGTTTGGTTAACACCCCAATGGTTGCAAACACAGGACTGGAAGAGCTTTGCATAATTAAAGACAGTGCCAAAGATATGGTTAATGAAATTGAAAGCTTAAAGCACATTGAATTTAATTCTGCAGAACTACAGCATCGTAATTCTATTTTAAACGGTAAATTTTCTACAGAATACAATGCTCAACTTCTAATTGACAAACTACTTGATATAAAGTGACGATTGCTGCTTTATCAATTTTTATAAATAACGGTAAATAAATACTTCTTTTCTCGGAAAAGTTTATAAAGGATTGATTTTAAACCAAAATAAACCATTATATCATCTATATTTTCATTCAAAAATTAACTATTAATAGATAGTTTTACACTAAGATTAATAAATGTTTTTTATATAGTTTTTTATCAATAACTTTGTAAGTTGATAATATATTAGATGCATAATGGATAAATTTACCTTTATAAGCAATGGAGATATTAATGCTTTAGAGAGCAGTTATAACGACTATTTGAATAATCCGGATTCGGTTGAGTCGAGTTGGAAACACTTTTTTGAAGGATTTGAGTTTGCACGTAAACGTTACGATAGCAATAGTGATGTTCCTGACAACATTGCCAAGGAATTTCAGGTTATTAATTTAATAAACCTATACCGTAGTACAGGGCATTTATTTACAAAAACCAATCCGGTTAGAGAAAGGAGAAAGTACACGCCAACCTTGGATGATATTCATTTAATTGGTTTAGGACCTGAGGATATGGATACGGTTTTTCAGGCCGGGAATCAAATAGGTATTGGCCCCGCTACATTAAAAGACATTATTGCTTTTTTAAAGAAAACATACTGTAATGTTATAGGTGTTGAATATAAGTATATCAGAAATCAAAAAATATCCGATTGGTTGCAAACCAAAATGGAGAGCAGTCAAAATACCCCTAATTTAAGTAAAGAAGAAAAATTAAGGCTTTTAGACAACATCAATAAAGCAGTAGTTTTTGAAAACTTTCTGCACACAAAATTTGTGGGACAAAAAAGATTCTCGTTAGAGGGGGCAGAATCATTAATACCTGCCTTGGATGCAGTTATAGAAAAAGGCTCAGAACTGGGGATTGAAGAATTTGTGATAGGTATGGCACATAGAGGAAGACTTAATGTACTGGCCAATATAATGCAAAAAAAATATGAAGATATCTTTAGCGAGTTTGAGGGCAAAGAGTATGAAGATGAAATGTTTGATGGCGATGTGAAATACCATCAGGGATACAGTACCGATGTTCATACCAATAAAAGAAAGAAAGTACATTTAAGTATGGTACCCAACCCTTCGCACTTAGAAGCTGTTGGCCCAGTGGTTCAAGGAATGGCGCGTGCCAAAATAGAATCAATTTACCAAGGAAATAACAAAAAATTAGCTCCTATATTAATTCATGGCGATGCCGCCATAGCAGCCCAGGGGGTTGTTTATGAGGTAATTCAAATGTCAAAATTAGATGGTTATAGAACCGGAGGAACTATTCATTTTGTTATAAATAATCAAATAGGGTTTACAACAAATTACCATGATGCTCGCTCAAGTACTTATTGTACAGATATTGCCAAAGTTGTTCTTTCGCCTGTCTTTCATGTTAATGGTGATGACGTAGAAGCTTTGGTTTATGCAATTAGGCTGGCAGTAGAATATAGACAGAATTTTAACAAAGATGTATTTATTGACTTGTTGTGTTATCGCAAATATGGACATAATGAAGGCGATGAGCCACGCTTTACGCAGCCTATTTTATACAAGGCCATAGCTGCACATAAAAATCCTAAAGAGATTTATGTAGATAAACTACTTGCTGAAGGTGTTATTGATAATAATAAGTCAAAAGAAATTGAAAAGGCTTTTAAAAATCAACTGGAAGCAAGCTTAGATGAATCAAGGAATTTAAAGAACTCAAAAATAAATTCATTCTTAGATGGAATATGGAAAGGGGTAAGAATGGATCAAAAGCAAGACTATGATAAATCTCCTGACACTTCAGTAAAAAAAGAAAAACTATTAAGCATTGCCAATAAAATTGCAGAAATTCCGCAAGGAATGAAGTTTTTTAATAAAATAGAAAACATACTTAAAGACCGCCAGAAGATGATTGAAGGTGAAGGTAATTTTGATTGGGCAATGGGCGAGTTATTAGCTTATGGTACTTTACTTACCGAAAACTATCCCATTCGCTTTAGCGGACAGGATGTGGAACGCGGAACTTTCTCTCACCGACATGCTGTGATAAAAATTGAAAATAGTGAGCAAGAATATATCCCTTTGAATCATTTAAGTAATATTCAAGCTAATTTTAGTATTTATAACTCATTGCTATCAGAATACGGGGTATTGGGATATGAGTATGGTTATGCTATGGCTACTCCATTTGGCCTTACTATTTGGGAAGCACAGTTTGGAGATTTCAACAATTGTGCCCAAGTTATTTTTGACCAATATTTATCGAGTGCCGAAGATAAATGGAGAAGAATGAACGGTATTTGTGTTTTCTTGCCTCATGGATACGAAGGGCAAGGTGCCGAACACAGCAGCGGACGCATGGAAAGATTTTTGCATTTATGTGCACAAAACAATATGTATATTGTAAATATAACTACACCTGCCAATTTCTTCCACTGCCTACGCAGACAATTGTATAACTCTTTCCGCAAGCCTTTAATTGCATTCACACCAAAAAGTTTATTACGTCATCCAAAGTGTGTATCCAAAATATCAGACTTTACAACTGGAGGATTTAAAGAAGTTTATGATGATACCGATGCAAAAGCCAGCGAAGTAACAGAAATACTTTTATGCACCGGAAAAATTTATTATGAATTGGCAGAGAAGAGAGAAGATTTAAAGGCTAAAAACATTGCCATTGTTAGGTTAGAACAGCTATACCCATTCCCAAAAACACAGATTGATGCTATTTTTGCCAAATACAAAAAAGCAAAAAATTACACTTGGGTTCAGGAAGAACCTGAAAATATGGGTGCATGGGCTTATATAATGCGAACTTTACGTCATATTGATTTAAACCTAATTTCGCGTAAAGAAAGTGCAAGTCCGGCAACTGGTTCTTCAAAAGCGCACGCCAAACAACAAAAAGAAATTATTGAAAAAGCTTTCTCAAAAGTAAGAGTAGAAGCATAAATACTAAATATTCTCAACCATTAAAATTTTAAAATGATTATAGAAATTAAAGTTCCAAGCCCGGGCGAATCAATTACAGAAGTACAAATAGCTCGCTGGTTAAAAAAAGAAGGTGAATATGTTGAAGAAGATGATGAACTTTGCGAAATAGATTCAGACAAAGCAACATTAACCGTAAATGCAGAAAAGTCAGGAGTTTTATCAATACTAGTAAATGAAGGCGATACCGTGAAAGTAGGTGATATTGTTTGTAAAATAGATACTTCGGCATCAGCACCTAAAGTAAATAAAAGTAAACAGGAAGAAGCACCTAAAACAAGTGCCCCAGCCCCTACTCCTACTCCAATTGAGAAAGTTGCACCAATAGCCGAACCAACAGCAAAAAAGACAAGTTCGCAAAACTATGCCAGCGGAACTCCTTCTCCGGCAGCCAAAAAGATGATGGACGAAAATAAAATACCTGCTACAAGTATCAGTGGTAGCGGCAAAGATGGGCGCATAACCAAATCAGATGTTTTAAACCTTCTTTCAGCCGGTTTTAAACCATCATCAGAAGTTGCAAACTCGCGTGAAATTGATCGCCAAAAAATGTCAGCATTGCGCAAAAAATTATCACAACGCTTGGTAGCCGTTAAAAATGAAACAGCCATGCTTACTACTTTTAACGAGGTTGACATGAGTGCTATTATGAGCATTAGAAGCAAATATAAAGATGCATTTAAAGAAAAGTTTGGCGTAAATATTGGATTTATGAGCTTTTTTACCAAAGCCGTTACCGAAGCCCTTCAATTATATCCCGCTGTAAATGCCATGATTGACGGTGATGAAATAATATATCATAAATACTGCGATATTAGTATTGCAGTGAGTGCTCCTAAAGGCCTGGTGGTACCGGTAATACGCAATGCCGAGAATATGAGCTTAGCCGAAATTGAAAACAGTATTAAAACATTAGCACTAAAAGCTCGCGAAAATAAAATTACTATTGAAGAAATGACCGGGGGAACGTTTACCATTACCAATGGGGGTGTTTTCGGGAGTATGATGAGTACACCAATTATTAACCCTCCTCAAAGTGCCATCTTAGGAATGCATAATGTTGTTGAAAGACCTATGGCCATTAATGGTGAAGTAAAAATTAGACCGATGATGTATGTTGCTTTGTCGTACGATCATCGAATAATTGATGGCCGTGAATCGGTTGGTTTTTTAGTGAAAGTAAAAGAAATGCTTGAAAACCCTGTAAAAATGCTGTTCGGTTCAAAATCTCCTGAAGAGATTCTTTTAAATTTATAGTTTATTCTACTTTGCGTAATTCTTTTATATGATTCAGATAACGAGCCTTAGCAATCCTAAAATAAAAGCATTGGTTAAGCTCGAAAAGGCCTCAAAACGTGCCGAAACAGGTATGTTTATTGTTGAAGGCAAGAAAGAAATTATGCTTTGTGCTAATGCAGGTTTTAATATTTCCGAGTTATACTATTGTCCGGATATTGTGGACGACTTGTCTTTACTACAACATTCAACATTATCTCAAGTTCAATTATTTGAAATTACACCTTCCATTTTTAAAAAGGTTGCCTATCGTGAAAGCCGCGATGGATACCTTGCCGTAGTGCAAACCCGATACTTAAATCTTAAAGAAATTAAGCTCAGCAATAGTCCACTTATTATTGTGTTAGAAGCTGTAGAGAAGCCCGGTAATCTTGGAGCTGTGTTACGCTCTGCCGATGCTGCCGGAGCCGATGCCGTTATTGTTTGCCAAAAGAAAACGGATATTTATAATGCCAACACTATTAGAAGCAGTTTAGGTTGCATATTCACCAATCAAGTGGTTTGTTGTAACAATGAAGAGTGTTTTGAATGGTTAAATCAAAATAATATTTACCCCTATTCAGCAGCCTTAACCGCTCATGAGTTTTATCATGAACAAGATTTTACCCAACCTACAGCGCTTATCTTTGGAACCGAGGCCGATGGGTTAAGTAGTTTTTGGTTGAATAATTGCAAAAAACAAATAAAAATACCTATGCGCGGCAAGATTGATTCATTAAACGTTTCAAACAGTTGCGCCATTGTTTTATTTGAGGCCTGTCGCCAAAGAAATTTCTTATAATCAAGTAATATTTATTTCCTTTTCTCTCTATGACTCCCCTATAGGTATCAATTATAGGTACCGAATTTCATTGTTGAAAAATATTATTAAAAGTCATAAATAAAATTAGGTAATTAATAAATAATATGTAGATTTGAAATAATCGAGTTTGACTATAATTTAATCAATTAAACATATCCAAATGAGCAAAGAAGTAAAAGAATCAAAAGAAGAAAAGAGTGCCAAAGAAATCAATAAAGAAAAATTAAAGGCTTTACAAATTACCATAGATAAGATTGAAAAAACCTATGGTAAAGGTGCTATAATGAAAATGGGCGACTCGCAAGTTGAAGAGCTTGAAGTCATTTCAACCGGCTCTATAGGTCTTGACACAGCCTTAGGAGTAGGTGGTTTCCCAAAAGGAAGAATTATAGAAATATACGGGCCTGAATCATCAGGTAAAACTACCATTGCCATACATGCCATTGCCGAAGCCCAAAAAAGTGGTGGAATTGCAGCCTTTATAGATGCCGAACATGCCTTTGACCGTTTGTACGCGCAAAAATTAGGAGTTGATACCGAAAACCTATTGATATCACAGCCCGATAATGGCGAGCAGGCACTTGAAATTGCCGAAAATTTAATTCGTTCAGGAGCCATTGATATTATAATTATTGACTCAGTAGCAGCCTTAACCCCTAAAAGTGAAATAGAAGGTGAAATGGGCGACAGTAAAATGGGCCTACAGGCACGCCTTATGTCACAAGCTCTGCGCAAGCTTACCGGAACCATCAACAAAACCAATTGCTGTTGTATTTTTATCAATCAGTTACGCGAAAAAATTGGGGTTATGTTTGGCAATCCCGAAACTACTACAGGTGGTAATGCCCTTAAATTCTATGCATCGGTAAGATTAGATATAAGACGCACCGGACAATTAAAAGATGGCGACAGTGTGTTCGGAAACCGTGTAAAAGTAAAAGTTATAAAAAATAAAGTAGCACCGCCTTTCAGAACTGCTGAATTTGACATATTATATGGCGAAGGAATAAGTAAAGTAGGCGAAATTATTGATATAGGAGTAGAATTAAATATTATCAAAAAAAGTGGCTCGTGGTTTAGTTACGGGGACACCAAATTGGGACAAGGTCGCGATTCGGTAAAACAAATACTTGCCGATAATCCTGAACTTGCCGAAGAATTAGAAAATAAAGTTCGCGAAGAGTTATCTAAAAACTAATCCATATTATTGTTCTCAAAAATGTATCTTTGACCTCCTCAAGGATACATTTTTGTTTTTATTAATCCTGATTAAAACTTATGATTAAACAATCTTTCTTGTTATTGCCTCTGTTAGTAATCCTTTTTTCTTGCAACCCCAAAAAAGAAGAAAAAAAGAAAATAGAATTACCCAAGGATACTACATTAGAGTTATTGAATAACAGAATAAACGGCAACAAAAATAATCCTGAATTATATATTCAAAGGGCCGACTTATTATTAAATCAAGGAAAAAGTCAACTGGCATACGAAGATGTGCTAAAAGCTGTACAATTAGATTCTAACAATTACAACTACCAATTCAAATTATCTGAAATATCTTTTATAGCAGGAAAGTCAAGACAAACAAAAATATCTCTTGAAAAGTGTTTACAATTAAAACCTGATGATGTTCAGGCTATGCTCAAGTTGGCCGAGTTGTATTTATATGTAAAGGAATACAACCAATCGTTAGATTTATTAAAAAAAGCCACCAATATTGATAATCTAAATGCCAAAGCCTACTTCCTTAAAGGAATGAATCTAAAAGTCATAGGAGACACCGCTAACGCTATTGCTAACTTTCAGCGGGCAGTAGAGCTTGATCAGGAATACTATCATAGCTATATGCAATTAGGTATTTTATTTGCCACCAAACATAATCCCATTGCTGTTGACTATTACAACAACGCATTAAACTTAAACCCACGCAGTACCGAGGCTTTATATGCCAAATCATTGTTCTTTCAAGATCATGGTGATTATAAGTCGGCTAAAGCCGGTTATAATATGCTATTACAAATTGATTCAACGCATTATTTTTCATACTATAACCTAGGCTATATAGCTTTTAATATTGATAAAGATTATCGTGAAGCAACTGTATTCTTTAGTAAAGCTATTAAGTTTAATCCGGCCTATGCCGAGGCATTTTATATGCGTGGTTTGAGCTTTGAAGAATTAGGCGAATACGGGAAAAGTATAAGAGATTATGTTGAATCGTTAAAGATAGCACCCGAATATGATTTAGCATTAAAAGGCCTTAAAAGGGTTGAAAAAAAATAATTCCGGCTATAGGTATAGAATAACATAAGCCGGAATTATAACTCATAATTTTGAAGGAATAGTCAGAAGCTATTTTACCATTAACTTTTTCTGATCTTCTTTTATAGGCTTTCTGAAAACAAATTCGTTATCAAAAACATCTAACACAATCTCACTATCTTTTGACACCTTCCCTGCAAGTATTTGTTTAGATAACTCGTTTAGCACTTTCTTCTGCATAACTCTTTTTACCGGACGTGCACCAAACTGAGGGTCGTAACCTAATTGTGATAACCAATCAATAGCCTCAGGAGTTACAGATAAATTAATATCATTTTCTTTTAAAGTATTGATAATTCCTTTTATCTGTATTTCAACAATTTTATGTACATTCTCTCTATTCAAAGGAGTAAACATTATTGTTTCATCAATACGATTTAAAAATTCAGGCCTGATGGTTTTCTTCAATAATTCAAAAACTTCTATCTTGGTTTGTGTATATACCTTTTCAAAGTTATTATAATCACCTTTCTGATCTAATTTGTCAAAATTTTCCTGAATAAGGTGTGAACCTAAATTGGAGGTCATTATTATAATAGTGTTTTTGAAATTTACTACACGTCCTTTATTGTCTGTTAAACGGCCATCGTCAAGCACTTGCAACAGTATGTTAAATACATCGGGATGAGCTTTCTCAATTTCATCAAGCAACACTACACTATATGGTTTTCTTCTTACAGCTTCGGTTAACTGTCCACCTTCATCATATCCAACATATCCGGGAGGTGCACCAACCAAGCGACTTACCGAGTGTCTTTCCTGATACTCACTCATATCAATACGGGTCATGCTGTTCTCGTTATTGAATAAAAACTCGGCCAAAGCCTTAGCCAACTCAGTTTTACCCACTCCTGTAGTACCCAAAAATATGAATGAACCAATTGGTCTTTTATTATCCTGCAATCCGGCACGACTTCTTCTAACGGCATCACTAATGGCTTCAATTGCTTCATCTTGACCAACAACACGTTTATGTAATTCAGTTTCCAAATGCAATAGTTTTTCGCGCTCGCTTTGCAACATACGTGCCACCGGAATACCTGTCCAACCTGCTACAACACTGGCTATATCTTCACTATCAACTTCTTCCTTTATAAGTTGTAGGCCGCTCGACTGCATTTCTACAAGTTGGTTTTCTAAAGCATTCAACCTAGTTTGAGCTTCCTGAATTTTTCCGTAACGTATTTCGGCTACTTTTCCGTAATCTCCTGCTCTTTCGGCTTGCTCAGCTTGAAACTTAAGGTCTTCAATATTACTTTTCTCTTTCTGAATATTTTCTACAACCTCTTTTTCACTTTGCCATTTTGCTCTTAAATCGGCTCTTTCATCAGCTAGCTCAGCTATTTCTTTATTAAGCTCTTCCAATTTTTTAGTATCATTCTCGCGCTTTATAGCCTCTCTTTCAATTTCAAGTTGTCTTATTTTACGCTCAAGCATATCTAATTCTATTGGCATAGAGTTTATTTGAATGCGTAGTTTTGAAGCTGCTTCATCAATCAGGTCAATGGCTTTATCAGGTAAAAACCTGTCATTAATATACCTTTGCGATAGTTCAACAGCCGAAATAATTGCTTCATCTTTTATTCTTACCTTATGATGCATTTCATATTTTTCTTTTATTCCTCTTAGAATTGAAATAGCATCTTCGGCCGAAGGTTCATCAACCATTACCTTTTGAAATCTTCTTTCAAGCGCTTTATCTTTTTCAAAATATTTTTGAAATTCATTTAATGTAGTAGCCCCTACTGCACGCAACTCCCCACGCGCCAAGGCAGGCTTTAAAATATTAGCCGCATCCATAGCCCCTTCGCCACCACCTGCTCCCACAAGGGTGTGAATTTCATCAATAAACAAAATTATTTCTCCATCAGAACTAATTACTTCTTTAACTACAGATTTTAATCTCTCTTCAAACTCTCCTTTATATTTGGCTCCGGCAATCAATGCCCCCATATCTAACGAAAATATTTGTTTGCTTTTTAAATTTTCGGGTACGTCACCATTAACTATACGATGTGCTAAACCTTCGGCAATAGCTGTTTTACCAACACCCGGCTCGCCTACCAGTATAGGGTTGTTTTTAGTTCTGCGCGACAAAATTTGTAATACCCTTCTAATTTCCTCATCACGACCTATCACCGGGTCTAACTTTCCTTTACGTGCCTGTTCGTTCAAGTTAACGGCATATTTTTTTAGCGCGTTATAAGTATCTTCTGCTGTCTGACTGGTAACTTTTGCTCCTTTACGTAAATCTCCTATAGCAGCTTTTAAATCTTTTTCACTGATACCGTTGTCTTTCATTAACTGAGCAATTTGATCTTTTCCTGCTAAAATACCCAATATCAAATGTTCAATAGAAACAAATTCATCACCAAATTCTTTGAGATAAGATTGAGCCTTACTGATACTTTGATTAGTATTGCTTGACAAGTATGGCTCAGCACCACTAACCTTCGGATAGCTGTCAATGATTTTATCAAGCACATTCACAAACATAACCTTGTTTACATGAAGTTTATTCAACAAAAATGGGGTAACATTTTCATCAACTTCCATAATACCCTTCAACAAATGACCATTTTCTATGGCTTGTTGAGATTTTGAAGAAGCTATCTGCAATGCTCTCTGCACAGCCTCTTGAGATTTGATAGTAAAATTATTTAGATTCATGATTTATATATTTCTCTTTTTTAAGATGAATACAACAATTTTATTACCAGAGCTAATTTTCTGTAAGTTTGGCTTGTTTTTATTTATTTGTCTGAAAAATTGTCTTATAACAAGCATTATTTATGCTGTTTTTTCAGTATTTTTAGCTCTTCATTTAATACACTAACATTTTTTTATTACTTTTCCCAGATTTATTTTTAGATTTTGTTTCTTGTATGTTAAACATTAAGTTTAGATATATAGTTTTCAAACTAATTATTTTATTACTCATTGGTCATTCGTTTGCAAATGCTCAGCAGAGTAATTATGAGAGTAATTACAGGAATTTTAGTTTTCTGAATTTTGGTCCTAATCAAGGTCTTACTTCAAGTGCAGCCAGTTGTGCAATTCAAGACAAGTTTGGAATCATGTGGATAGGCACCTCCGATGGTTTGTATAAATTTGATGGATATAATTTTGTAGGATATAATTTCAATCCCGAAGATAAGAATAGTATATCAGGAAATATTATTAATTGTTTATTAGAAGACAAATTAGGAAATATATGGGTAGGTACCGATAATGGTGGCTTATGTATGTTTGACCGTAAAAGCAATAATTTTTATCGCTATGAAAAATTGTACTGGAAAAAAGAAATGTACAAAATGCAATCTATAAGTAGTTTGTTGCAGGATAAGAATGGGAATATTTGGTTTTCTAATTCACAGTTTCAGTACTTTATATTAAATCCTAATACCAAAGAAATTTATCCCTTAAAATACGATTTGCTTGATCGCACGCCCGATTACTACCGTACTACCAACATGCTAGAGGACAAAAATGGCGTGGTATGGTTAGCAACGCAGTTTGGTTTGTATTATTCACTATCAAATTACCAAAGCGCACAAGGCTCTTTTATGGTAGAAAAAATATATAAAAAAATCCCCGATTTAAAATTTCAATGTATTTTGCCTCACAGTAATAGTACAGATTCTATTTATTTAGTAACAACTGATGGTATGATATTAAGTTTTAATATCAATACAGCTACCTATCATCAAAGATTTAAAGATTTAACCGAGCGTTTAAAAAAGAACAAAGAAACCGTTCAATACGCAATTCTGGACAATGATAATAACTGGTGGATAGGAACCTATAGAAATGGCCTATATTATTACGATAATATCAATCATAATATCCAAAACCTAAAGCACGAAGTGTTTAACACAAACTCTTTAAGCTATGACTTTGTGAACAATCTGTATAAAGACAACAAAGGCTACATTTGGGTATGTACTGATGGAGGTGGTGTTTCATTAATTAATACCCAAGCCTCCATGTTTAATGTTTTCCAAAACAATCCGCTTAACGAAAATACTCTTTGTCATAATGATGTTTGGAGTATTTACGATCATGAAGAATTCACTTTAATAGGCACATCCCTAGGTATATCATATTACGACAAATCGAATAACACTTTTAAAAAAATTCAATTTCTTGAAAATGGGTTCAGTAATATTGCCTTTTATAGCTGTATAGTGCCTGACATTGATGGTAGTTTTTTAGTAGGTACTGATGGCGAGGGATTGCTAAGGTTAAGACTACCGTCCGGAAAGCTTGAGCGAGTAGTTTTTGATGATTTGCTTTCTGAAGGTGTTAGCGGATATTCTATATCGTGTATTGCCCCTACAGCCACTGAAATATGGGTAGGTACTTTTAACGAAGGCCTAATAAGATACAACCGGGCAACAAAAAAGACCAAGGTGTATAAACATACGGCATCGAGCCAAAGTATTGCTCAAAACTCCATATCAAGTTTATTGTTTATCTCAGAAAATGAGCTATGGATTTCATTGCAAGATAATGGAATAAATAGAATGGATGTAGAGAATGAACATTTTTTTTGGATTTCAACAACATCAAAAAAGACAGGTCACCTATCAAGCGATGTGGTAATTTGTGTCAATAAAGACAGTTATGGCACTATTTGGGCATCAACCGAAAGAGGTATTAATGCTATTAACCCCGAAAACAACAAAGTTTTTACGTATAATAAAATTCCCGGAGGAAGTATTGACATTGTGTACAGCACGCTTGAAGATAAAAATAAAAATTTATGGATTAGTACCAATAAGGGGATTTATGCCTTTAAACTTCCAACCCCCGAACAATTATTTGATACTCCCGATAAGGCGCATCAAATAATAGAAAACTCAATAATAAACTTTGATGAGCATGATGGTTTACCGGCCAATGAATTTAATCAGGGTGCTTACTTTGTAGATTCAAACGGCATTATTTGTTTTGGAGGTATAAAAGGAATGGTAAGCTTTAATCCCAAAAATATATTACAAAATAATAGTATTCCGCCTACAATCTATTTTGAATCATTTAATCTTTTTGAAAAAAAACTTGTTCTTGACACCATATTTAATTTAAAAAAACGAATTAAATTAAAATATAACCAAAATTATTTCTCTATTGATTTGGTATCTCCAAGCTACTTAAGCAATAATAAAACTTATTACAAATATATTCTTGAAGGGTTAGACAAAGCATGGCTTACTATGCCCTACCCTTATAAAATAAGTTATCATAATATTGCTCCGGGCAAATACACTTTTAGAGTAAAAGTTACCGATAGCAATGGCCGTTGGACACAAGACGAGAAATCGTTTGAGATTATTATTACCCCACCGTATTATCAAACAATTGCCTTCTATTTCATAGTTTCGGCACTTATTATTTTAATAGTTTTTGGATATATAAAACTACGCGAAAGAAACCTCAAAAAAGAAAATAGGATATTAGAAGAAAAAATTGAACTAAGAACCAGAGATGTAACTTTACACAAAGAAATAGTAGAACAAAAGAGTGCAGAATTAGGTAACGCGTTAAGCACCTTAAACGAAAATATCTTATATGCCAATAAAATTAAGCAAGCTATCTTACCAGATGTTAAAGAGATAAGAAAGCTATTTCCTGAGACATTTCTAATATATAAACCTCGCTACGTAGTAAGTGGCGATTTATATTTCTTTTCGCGCCAAGAAACCTCAAGGAGCAAACCCAAATATGCGGTAATGGGTATTGCAGATTGTACAGGGCATGGGGTTTCGGGTGCATTAATTAGTGTTATTGCCTCAACCTTAATTAATGATATAGTTAACCTTAAAGGAATTATTAAACCTGCACATATACTTGATGAACTACAAATTGGTGTAAAAGAAATTTTGAAGATAAACGAAACCAACAACTATGAGGTGGAAAGTATGAGGTGTGCCCTTTGTAAGTTTGATTTTGAAAATAATTTAATGGAATATGCCGGAGCCAGATTTCCAATTTATGTTGTAAGAAATAATAAATTGTTTGAATTAAAAGGCGATAGAATGTTGATAGGCGCTGGAAGCGCTAATTTATATGAGAGGTTTACAGAAAATACATTTAAAGTTGAAAACGGAGATTATATTTATATGCTTACCGATGGCTTTGCTAATCAGTTTGGAGGTAATTATAATAAGAAGTTTAAAACAAAACGTATTAAGGAAATGTTGTTAAGTTTACATACTACTTCGCACGTAATTCAAGAGGAACAAATAAACTTAATCTTTAATCAATGGATAGGTAAAAATGAGCAGATAGATGATATTTTGATTATTGGTTATAAATATACTAATTTATAATGTAGGCTTAAACTCATTTTTTGCAATTATTTATTCTTTCCACGGCATTAAACTAAGATAAAAAAAAGCCTCCCAATAAAGGGAGGCTTTACCAACTATTAACTGAGGTTAGACTTTATTTTACCGAATCAACTACAGCTTTAAATGCTGCCGGGTGGTTCATGGCCAAATCGGCTAAAACTTTACGGTTTAGTTGTACATTTTTAGAATGAATTTTACCCATAAATTCAGAGTAACTCATACCATGCTGGCGCACACCGGCATTGATTCTTTGCACCCATAAAGCACGGAAATTGCGTTTCTTATTTTTTCTGTCGCGATAGGCATAGGTCAAACCTTTTTCTAAAATATTTTTAGCTATGGTAAACACGTTTTTACGTGCTCCCCAATATCCTTTGGTTTGTTTTAGGATTTTTTTTCTGCGGGCTTTTGAAGCCACATGATTGACTGATCTAGGCATGTTTTAATTTTTTTTGTTTTGACAATCAGCGTTCAATGATGAAACTTAATACTGATTTTCGGGTTAATACTTAATTACCTGTTTAATTTTGATAAATTATTTACCTACACACAACATTCTTTTTACATTCCCCATATCGGCAGGGCTTACAAGTGTTGTGTGTGTTAGCGCACGCTTACGCTTAGTAGATTTTTTGGTCAAGATATGACTTTTAAAAGCGTGCTTTCTTTTAATTTTACCTGTTCCGGTGAAAGAAAAACGTTTCTTGGCACTGGAGTTGGTTTTCATTTTTGGCATTCTCTTTTTGTTTTTATATAGTTAATAATTGGTTTTATTTTTTTGGTTTAGGAGCTAAAGTCATCATCATTTTTTTTCCTTCCAATATGGGCAACTGTTCTACTTTTCCGTATTCTGCCAAATCTTGGGCAAATCTAAGCAACATCAATTCTCCCTTGTCTTTAAATAAAATAGTTCTACCTTTAAATAGAACAAAGGCTTTCACTTTTGAACCTTCCTCTAAAAACTTTTGTGCATGATTTTTTTTGAATGTAAAATCATGCTCATCGGTATTTGGACCAAAACGTATTTCCTTAACGGTTACCTTGGTGGCTTTAGCTTTTATTTCCTTTTGTTTTTTACGTTGCTCGTATAAAAACTTTTTATAATCAATAATTTTACAAACCGGTGGATCTGCATTGGGTGCTATTTCCACTAAATCTAAACCTGCTTCTTCTGCTAAATTTAAAGCTTGTTGTAATGGATATATAACAGGCTCCATTCCTTCTGCTATAACCCTTACACGAGGAGCTCTTATATTTTCATTAATATTATGTTCTTCTTGTCTTTGAACTTTCCCTTTAACAAAACGGGGAATTCTTGGGTCAGGCTTTCTTTGTCCTTGGTTTCCAGACTGGGTAAAATTAGTTGTAATGGGCAATCCTCCTTATTTAGTTAATACTATTTGATTAATTAATTTTTGCTTCTTGGTTGATAATATCTACAAATTCTTCAATAGAAAAAGTTCCTAAATCTCCAACACTTTGCTTACGTACCGAAACTTTATTTTCTTCGGCTTCTTTCTCTCCAACTATAATCATAAAAGGCACTTTGTTTAACTCTGTATCTCTTATCTTTTTTCCTATTTTTTCGTTCCTTTCATCAACAAGGCCGCGAATATCGTAATTTTTTAGTAATTCTAAAACTTTTTTTGCATAATTATTATATTTTTCACTCAGCGGCAATATAGCAACTTGTTCGGGTGCTAACCATAATGGAAATTTTCCGGCACAATGTTCAATTAGTACGGCCACAAACCTTTCAAGCGATCCAAAAGGGGCTCTGTGTATCATTACCGGTCGGTGTTTTTGGTTGTCGCTACCGGTATATTCCAAATCAAATCGTTCCGGAAGGTTATAATCAACCTGAATGGTTCCTAATTGCCATTTTCTGCCAATGGCATCTCTTACCATAAAATCGAGCTTTGGTCCGTAAAATGCAGCCTCGCCATACTCAATTACTGTTTTTAACCCTTTTTCTGCTGCCGATTCAATAATGGCATTTTCAGCCATGGTCCAATTTTCATCAGTACCTATATATTTACTCTTATTCTCAGGGTCACGCAGCGAAATTTGCGCTGTATAGTCAGAAAATCCAAGGGCATTAAATACGTATAGTACCAAGTCAATTACTTTACAAAACTCTTCTTTTACTTGGTCGTTACGGCAAAACAAATGGGCATCATCTTGTGTAAATCCTCTTACACGAGTAAGTCCATGTAATTCTCCGGCCTGCTCGTAGCGATACACTGTTCCAAACTCAGCCAAACGAACCGGTAAATCTTTATATGATTTGGGGGTTGATTTGTATATTTCGCAGTGATGAGGACAATTCATGGGTTTTAAGAAAAACTCTTCACCTTCGTGAGGAGTTTTAATGGGTTGAAATGAGTCAGCACCATATTTTTCATAATGTCCTGAAGTTACATATAAGTTTTTATTTCCAATATGAGGAGTAACAACAGGCAAATATCCTGCCTTTACCTGTGCTTTTTTTAGAAAATTTTCCAATCTCTCGCGCAGGGCTGCTCCTTTAGGCAACCATAAAGGCAAACCCATACCTACTTTTTCCGAAAAAGTAAATAACTCTAATTCTTTACCTATTTTGCGATGGTCGCGTTTCTTGGCTTCTTCAAGCATGGTTAGGTAATCACTCAAATCTTTAGATTTGGTGAAAGTAATACCGTAAATGCGGGTTAATTGCTTATTATTTTCGTTACCCCGCCAGTAAGCTCCGGCAACATTCAATAACTTTACAGCCTTAATAAATCCGGTATTTGGAATATGCGGTCCACGACATAAATCAACAAAGTTGCCTTGCTGATAAAAGGTTATTTTACCGTCCTCCAAATCATTTATTAACTCTAGCTTATACTCATCATTCTTTTGGGTAAAATATTCTATAGCATCTTTCTTGGATACTTCTTTTCTAACGTAGGTGCTATTGTTTTTTGCCAATTCTATCATCTTATCTTCAATGGCTTTCAAGTCATCTAAGCCAATGGTTTTCCCGCCTAAATCTATATCGTAATAAAATCCGTTTTCTATGGCCGGGCCTATCCCAAATTTTGTTCCTGGATATAAGGCTTCAATTGCCTCAGCCATAAGGTGAGCTGATGAATGCCACAGTGCAAATTTACCTTCATTGTCTTCGGCTTTTAATAAAACCAAATGGGCATCATTATTTATAGGTCGGTTGGCGTCCCAAATTTCACCATTTACTTTTGCTGCCAATACATTTCTAGCTAAACCCTCGCTAATACTTTTAGCAATATCAAGGGCAGTAACTCCTAATTCATATTGTCTTACCGAGCCATCAGGCAATGTAATATTAATCATTATTTAAATAATTTTTAAGCCTGCAAATTTACACAAATACCCTCAATATTAAATGAGTTTTTGCAATTAAATAAAAATTTTTCAACTTTTACTTTTTAATTAAATTATGTGTATCGTTCTCCTCATCAAGTATATTCGCACACACCCCATAAAATTTCTAAGGTATCTCTGTTTGCTCCTATTAACCTATAATACTAATAAGCAAATATTGGGCTATATTTTTTATAATGTAAATGAATTACACTAATTTATGAAAAATACAGAAGTAAAATTATTAGCGTAAATAGCCATTACAAAAAAATAATATGAACTAAAGTAAACACTAATATCATAATCTCATATATTTCTTATTATCTTTAGCCTCTGTTATTATTTGGTGTTTTTCTATAAAACACAAGTTATTAATTAAATTACATTTATAATGAAATATCATAAAATTAATTCAAAATTGTTTATCGAGAACAGAAAACAATTAGCCAAACATTTACTTCCAAACTCTGTAGCTGTCTTTAATTCAAACGATATTATGCCTACGAATGCTGACGGGCACATGGGGTTTAAACAAAATTCAGATTTGTTTTATTTATCAGGTATTGATCAGGAAGACTCTACACTTTTAATTGCTACCGATAGCAAGGGAAATTTGTCTAAAGAAATATTATTCTTAAAAGAAACCAACGAAACAATTGCCATTTGGGAAGGCCATAAATACACTTCAGAGGAGGCTTTTGAGACTTCGGGCATTAAAACTATATTTTGGAATAATCATTTCCATAATGTTTTACATGATGCTGTGTTTTATGCAGAGCATATTTACCTTAACACCAACGAGCATTTACGTGCTGTAATTGAAGTAGAAACCAGAGATGCACGCTTTGTAAAATGGTGCAAAGAAAAATATCCGTTACACACTTATAAACGTTTGGCGCCTATTATGAGAACGCTTAGAGCCGTTAAAAGTAAATATGAAATAGAACTTATACAACATGCCTGTAACATTACGGCTAAAGGATTTGAGCGCATTTTAAAATTTATTAAACCAGGGGTATATGAATATGAGATTGAAGCTGAATTGATACATGAATTTATACGTAACCGTTCCAATGGTTTTGCCTATGGACCAATTATTGCCAGTGGCCCTAATGCATGCGTATTGCATTATGTTGAAAATAATAAAGTTTGTAAAGCTGGCGATGTTATTTTGCTGGATGTTGCTGCCGAATATGCCAATTACGCAAGCGATTTAACGCGCTGTGTTCCGGTTAGCGGTAAGTTTACTAAAAGGCAGGCCGAAGTATATAATGCAGTATTAAGAGTATTAAAAGCTGCTACCAAAATGCTGGTGATTGGTAACACTATTGAGGCCTATCATAAAGAAGTTGGTAAATTAATGGAGGCCGAATTGATTGGTTTGGGCTTATTAAAAGCCGGTGATGTGCGTAATCAGGATCCTAACCGTCCGCTGTATAAAAAATATTTTATGCACGGCACTTCGCATTTTTTAGGCCTAGACGTTCACGATGTAGGTGATTTTAAGCGTAAACTGGAAGAAGGTATGGTGTTTACCTGCGAACCAGGTATATATATTCCGGAAGAAGGTTTAGGCATAAGATTAGAGAACGATATTTTAGTAAGTAAAAAAGGTCCTGTGAATTTAATGGAAAATATTCCAATTGAGATTAAAGACATTGAAAAACTAATGGCTTCGAAAAAATAATTAGATATGGCATATTATACCTATAAAGAAGCAAAAATTCATTATCAGGTTAAAGGCAAAGGAAGAGCCGTGGTTCTGCTTCATGGTTTTTTGTGCAGTATGCAAATTTGGTCACATTTAGTACCTGAATTAAGTAAAAAGTATAAGGTTATTGTAATTGATTTGCCCGGACATGGTCAAAGTGAATGTATTGGATATATTCATAAAATGGAAATGGTTGCCGATACTGTAAAAGCAGTATTAAACCATCTTCAATTACGTAAATATGTATTGATTGGACATAGTATGGGAGGCTATATTAGTTTGGCCTTTGCAGAAAAATATATGGAAAATTTAAGAGGTCTGGTGTTGTTTCACTCCACCGCATTGGCCGATAATGAAGAGAGAAAAGCAGGCAGAGATAAAGCCATAAGAGTGGTTAAAAAAAATCGGGCTAAGTATCTTCATGAATCGCTCAAAAAATGGTTTTATCCGGTCAATATAAAAAAGAATCCTGCCATGTTTAAGCAAGCCGAAGACATTGCAGGACAAGCCTCAACACAGGGCATTATTGCTGCACTTGAAGGAATGAAACAGAGAAAAAACACCGAAGTTGTATTGAAGTTCTCCAAAGTTCCGGTAATGTTTATTGTTGGATTGTATGATTTATTAATTCCTTTGGAAACTAACCGGCATATTTACAGTTTGCCTGAAAAAGGGCGCGTTTTGTTATTGGAACATAGCGCCCACATGGGATTTTTTGAAGAACCGGAGAGTGTGGTAAAGGGGCTTTTTCCTTATTTGCGCGAATGTTTTGGACCTATAGATAGAAACGAATAATTTTTTTGAATTGTGCCTTATTAGGGCTTAACTAATATTAAATTAGTTTTTTGTATTAGCTTATTGTATAAATATTCAACATATTTTGAGAATAAGTTAAGGTCATTGCATATGGTATGAAAAAGCTTTGTTTTAGCACCCCAAATCAGTAATTGTCTTTTTCTGAGCAATTATTACGTTTGTTTTTTGTGTTATTGATTTTATTATTTTCCATATACCCCACCCCTGCACCAAAAAGAAAGAATTGTTCTCAAAAAATTTATCCTAATGTATATTTATTGAGAGATGAAAAAAATTCAAGTCAGTATTTCATCTGAAGCATTATTTTTGTAGTATTCAATAAAATAAATAAGTATGGCTTATGTAAAAATTAAGGATATTTTTTTGCACAACCAATTATGGGTTGCCCGGCAATTAAAAAAGGATCCCAAGTATTTTAAAAACTTAGCCTTGGGTCAAAAACCACAATATCTTTTTATTGGCTGTTCAGACAGCAGAGTTTCAACTGAAGTTCTTATGAATGCAGAGCCCGGAGATGTTTTTATTCATAGAAACATTGGCAATGTTGTTCCAAGCAACGATTTAAATTCCTTATCGGTAATTAGCTATGCTGTAAACCATATTAGAGTAAAGCATATAGTGGTTTGTGGTCATTACAATTGTGGAGGTGTAAAAGCCGCAATGACAGTAAGTGATGCGGGTTTGCTCAACCCTTGGTTAAGACATATACGTGATGTTTACCGATTGCATAAAGCCCAACTTAATGCAATTGAGTGTCTTGACGAACGTTATGACAAGCTGGTTGAACTAAATGTTATTGAACAGTGCATCAATATTATTAAAACTCGTGATGTTCAAAAAGCCTTGCTGGAAAAAAGATTAAATATTCATGCTTGGGTTTTTGATGTACGCACCGGCAACTTAATTGATTTAAAACTAAACGTTAAGAAGATTATGAAAGAAATTATGGATATATATAATCTTTTTGATGAAGAGTAATTTAACCCTTTACAGCATATATCTTAGTTTTACTTTTACTTCCTTAGTTTCATTGGCTTTTAATTTAAATTTAAAATCATTGTAAGTTGGTTTTAATAATCCATTATGGTAATAATCAGAAAAGCCAAAACCCTCCTTCGGTATTGTGCCTAAATGGTAATTCATGGTATTATCCATATTTACATCATCTAACACCGAAATCCCATAAGTACCTTCTTTTAGAGGTAAAATGATAGTCATTTCTCCGTACTTATTAATTTTTTTTGCCACCACCACTGAATGTAAAGGTTTTTCATTTGCAAATTGATGCTGATTCTCAAAAATAGCTATACACAACTGTCCTATGTTTGATTTTATATGGCTTACTTTTAACCTGACAGTTTGAGCTGAAACATTATACCAAAAGGATATTTATTTTAGACCAAATGTTGTACGTATCGTTTTTTTTATTACTTTTGGTCTATTATAAATATCATTATTATGTCTTCAGCATTATTTATCCCCGTAAAGGAAAGTTTAAAGGAACTAAAACAAGCCCACAAAAAGGCTTCTTCTATTGAAAGACCACGAATACTTATGTTAATAGAAATGAAAAAATCTGGCAGCGCTGGAATTAGTAAGAGAGAACTAATGAATAAAGTTGGCGCAAGTAGTCAAAGCATTCAAAATTGGAGAACCAAATATAAAACAGGCGGTTTCAGCTTTTTACTAAAACATAATAAAGGGGGGTATAAGCCAAGTTCTTTTACTGATGCAGAATTAAATACACTAAAAACATTAATGAATAATCCCAAAAACAATATTGTAGGCTATAAGGAGCTACAAAAATGGGTGAAAGATGAGTTTAAAAAAGAAATTAAATACAATACTTTATTAAAATTTATGATTTCAAAATTTAACACAAGTATAAAAGTTGCTAGGAAAGTTCACGCTTTAAAGAGCGAAGAAAAAGTAGAGGCTTTTAAAAAAACTTTGCGCAAATCTGCAAACAAGCGATAGAAAATAAAGCAAAGGGTTATCAAACTATCAACTTATATTTTGAAGATGAAAGTAGATTTGGATTATTTACAAAAGCAGGGAAAGTTTTAACTACACGAGGTGTAAAGCCAATGTGTAAATTCCAGCAAGTATTCAAATCATTATATTTATTCGGGGCGTTTTCGCCATTAAATGGAGATCACTTTTTATATACAATGCCTCAATGCAATTCTCAAACGTTTCAGGAGTACTTAAATGAATTTTCGCAGTACAAACCGAATGAATTTAAGGTAATTGTTCTAGATAATGGAGCCTTTCACAAAGCGCATTCATTGAAAATACCAGATAATATTGTACTAGTGTTTTTACCACCTTATAGTCCTGAGTTAAATCCTGCCGAAAAAATTTGGTGGAACTTGAAAAGGAATTTTTCGAATCAATTTTATGAAAGCTTAGTGGAGTTGGAGGGTTTCATAGAACAAAATGTACGAAAACTAGAACACAGTCAAGTGCGAAAAATCTGCGCATTTGAATACATATTTTCTTCAAATTTTTGGTCTTTTTTATAATTCACTTTGGTATTACTTATGTTAATGATAATTAGCATTATAAATATACCTAAGGTCCAAGCTATTTTCTTTTTTTTAAGTATTTTAATAACACTTTCAGATTTAAAGAAGTGCTTTAACTGTTCAATATTTTGCATTTTGTAGGCCTTATAAGGTTCTGATTGAGCCAGTAAATACCACTTTATAATGGGGCTTAATATAAAAGTTAACCATTTAATTATTGTTGAAACTCCGGCTTGTGTTCGTTTGTAATAAGTTTCCAGGGTATCGTTTCTGAAATGCAACAAGTTGTTCAAATCATCTCCATCGGCAAAATACCCGCAATGGTAGTTATGTTCAGCGAAAGCGTACTTAGGGAAGTTTAATTTTCCTAATCCGTAAATTCGGAATGAATTTTCCAGGAAATTGCGATATGTTGTGCAACAAGCCTTTCCTCCTCCCAAATTAAATATTTTGTGTTTAACACTTTCAAACTTATCTAAGGCATTTACAAATGCACGGGCTGTATCTTCAGGAGTGCAAATCTCAAACTTGGTCTCTAAAGGCATGTTAAACATCAGCTTTGAAATTTTATGATTCTTCATAATGGCAGCTAAACGAAAAACTGTCCATCTTAAACCACTGTTTTTTACAATTTCTTCGGCTTCCAACTTAGTTTCGCCATACAAATCACCCGGGCTAACTTTAACTTTGTCGGTAACATAAATATCAGGACTGTTTACCCTATCGCCATAAACCGATAAAGAGGAGCTGTAAAGAAACATACAGTTGGGCGATTTGCTTTGTAAATAATTGACTAACAGTTGAGTTCCATGAACATTTACCTTCTTTGCCAAGTCGGGATTATCGTCAGCCAAAGGTGGAATAATGGCAGCCAAATGTATTACAACATCAATATTTTCGGGTATTTTGGAAATATCGGAGCTTAGGCCTAAATCGCCTTCAATAAATTTTATTTTTCCTTTAAATTTTTCATAGAATTTTCTTGTTCTTGAATTGTTTAAATCAAATACAAATAATTCGTAATCAACATTTTGTGATAACTGAGATAGCAATTCCTGACCTACACTTCCCGATGCTCCGGTTACTAAAATTTTTTTGGTTTTCATAAGCGCGTTATAATTTTTTTCTCAAAATTACTTCGCCAAACCTCTTAAAACGTTCTAACTTACAAAACTGAACCTATACTTGTAGTTCAGGTTTTAAAGTTGAGACTTTTAATAAATGAAATAACATCACTAATTACCCATTTATCAATGAGTTACGATAGGCTGTGGGCGTTAAGCCCGTATAATTTTTAAAAACGGTATAAAATGATGATTTGCTCGCAAAACCACATTCATAACCTATAGCTTCAATGGAATATAAATTCTTTTTGTTGGCCAGCATTTTCTTTACCTCTTCCACACGTAAACTGTTCACATATTGAAAAAAACTCTGTTTCATAACTGAATTAAGCACTTCGGTAAGTTGGTGTTTGGGTGTGTTAAGTTGCTTTGCCAGTTTATCCATGTTCAAATCTGAGTCAAGATAAGCCTTTGTTCCAACAATATAAGCCTCAATCTGTGACTTTATTTGAAGCTTGGTTTCCAGGCTCATAGATGAGTTTTGATAAGGCACTTTGGCTATTGGCTCGCTGTCAACAAGGCTTTGTGATATGGTATTTTGATAAAGCCCATAGAAGCTAAGTATGTAAATTAAGAAAAGTAATACCCAATAGTTGAAAATATGTGGTGATAATGGTGGAAAATCAACAAAATATCCAACAATTGCAAGAATAAACGCTAAAATACAATACACTACATAAAAGATTGAAACAAAGAGTACCCAACCCAAATTATCGTTTTCCATAATATTAGACTGCTCGTTCAATAGTTTCATTCGGTGGCGGTGCACATAAACCAAACTCAGAACATTATAAACCACAATAGATAAAGTAGTTACTCCGGCAAAAAAAATACGATAAATGAAATATTCATCCTGATTAAAAAAGGTGTTCATGGCGAAAGGCTCTTGTACAAAGTACGAAAGCACTTTGATAATAATATACGGAAGCAAATGCAACAAATATATCTTCCTTAGTTTAAAATTAGCAACTGTTAATGCCTTGATATATAAGTACAAGGCCGGATTAAACAGTAAAAAGCTGCTAGATAAAAGTGGATTAGTGAAAATATAATAATCCAATCCAAGGCTCAGAAAGTCAGTTGCAAGCAGTACAAGCCATAAAAACAAAATCTTATCGGCTATGTTTTTATTTTTTTTAAAGTAAACCAAAATAGAGGCAAAAGCAGCCTGACTGAGGCCAACCCATGCTACTATTTGCATTAATACTTGCAATTGAGTATTATTAAATTAACAGGTTAAAATAAACATTAAAACATTATATATAAAACACTAAATATCAATTATTAATATATTATTATCTAAATAGTATATCAACTATTTATTTGATATATTTTTAAGTGTTTCTAACAAATATTTCCAAAATTTTTGAACTGAGCTTATGCTTACTTTTTCGTCAGGCGAATGTGCGCCTCTAATAGTAGGACCAAAAGAAATCATATCTATATTAGGATATGGGCCATTTAAAATACCACATTCCAAACCGGCATGACAGGCATTAACCAAAGGTTGGTCATTAAACATTTTAACATATAAACTGCTCATTATCTTCACTATATCTGATTCGGGTTTAGGTGTCCATCCGGGGTACGAACCACTATAGGCAACGTTTGCTCCAATCAACTCAAAAGATGAACGCACTGCATGGGCTACTTCTAATTTTTCGGTATCAACCGAGCTGCGTGTTAGACACTTAATGCTGTACTTTCCATTGCTTAACTCAATGGCAGCCAAATTATTAGAACTTTGAACCAAATTACTAATAGTGCTACTCATTCTGAAAATTCCATTAGGGCAAGCAGAAACAGCCCGTATAAAATTTACACTATCGGTAATGTTCATTGCCCCTTCGGCTACATCGCATGCAATTATCTGAACCGCCATATCAGGGTCGGTTACAGCATTTTCAACTTTAACAATAGCTGCTATTTCGTTAAAAAGCTGTTCAAACTTAGCTTTATCATTTGTTTGGCAACATACTTTTGTTTTTGATTCTCTAGGAATAGCATTACGAAGTCCGCCTCCGTTTATAGTGGAAATTTGAATGGGTATTTGATTTGCAATATAACCCAATATCCTATTCATAATTTTATTGGCGTTGCCTCGCCCCAAGTGTATATCTGTCCCTGAATGTCCTCCTGTAAGACCTTTTACCACCAGTTCAAAACAAACATTATTGGCTTGCGGTTTTTCATTTTTATAGGTACCTTGAGCGGTTACATCAATACCTCCGGCACAACCAATAGTAAGTTCGTTATCTTCTTCAGTATCTAAATTCAACATAATTGAGGCTTTCAGAAGTCCGGGTTGTAATGATAAAGCACCAGTCATACCTGTTTCTTCATCAATAGTAAATAATGCTTCCAGGGGCGGATGGGGAATATCCTTACTTTCCAAAATAGACATGATAGTAGCCACTCCAATTCCGTTATCGGCTCCTAAAGTTGTTCCCCGAGCTTTAACCCAGTCGCCATCAATATACATTTTAATACCTTCGGTGTCAAAATCAAAATCTGTATCACTATTTTTCTGATGAACCATATCTAAGTGGCTTTGTAGGGCAATAGTTTGCTTATTTTCCATACCGGCAGTGGCAGGCTTCTTAATAATAACATTTCCTACTTTATCCACGTAGGTTTCCAAACCCAAAGTTTTACCAAAGTTTTCAATAAATTTTACTACTTGGGTTTCTTTTTTTGAGGCACGCGGAATAGCATTGAGCTTTTCAAAATTATTCCAAATTAGCTGTGGTTGTAAATTATTTAGGCTCATTTTTATTTAATTTTCTACAATAATATTAAGATAGGATCAATTTATTTGTTAAAAATGAGTAATAATTGGTACAACACAAAGTTTCTAATCGTAATTTATTTAAATATTGATTTTCTTCGCATTTAAAAGTTTAGACAATGAAAAATATTTCTCTTATTTTAAATGTTGTTTTACTCATAGCAGTAGGAATTTTATACTACCTGCATTTTAGTTCGAAACAAAATACAGTACCTAAGCATGAAGCAAGCCATAAATCGGTGCAAATGCCCAAAGTAGAGTTGAAGGGTACGCCTATAGTTTATGTTAATGTTGATAGTTTATGGGATAAGTATGAGTTGGTAAAACAAATGCGAAAAGAATTGGAAAGCCAACGTAATATATTTGAAAAGAAATTTGAAGCAGATTATCATAAGTTGGAAAGTGATTATTTAGATTTACGTGATAAAGCCGCTACTTTAACCCAAGAGGAAGGTATGGCTAGGCAGCAGGATTTAATGCTGCGCGAACAAAAATTAACTGAATACCGACAAAATGAGTTAGAACGTTTAGCTAAGTTAGAGGCGGATAAATCAGATAAAATACAAAATGATATCAGCACCTATTTAAACGAACAATATAGGAAAACTAATTATTCCTATATTTTGGGATACTCAACAGGAGGCGGTATTTTATTTGCCAATGATAGCCTTGAAATAACTAAAGAAGTTATTGACGGTTTGAATGCCAATATTAAAAAATAGGTAGGTGTAAACCCTCCTTGTGATAAATAGTTAAACTCTGTGGTAAAACCGAACAATAAAGTATAGCGCATTTTATTAGTTATTATAGTAGAAGCTACACATTCCAAACCCCGGGTACATTTAATTTTATGGGGTTGTTCCTCTCCTCTTTATAAAATCATCGTTATTTTTTATACGTTTATTTAGGGTTTAGGGTTAAGTCTAAAAAAGGCATAGTTCAATAAGTTTTTGGGCTTGGGGCTGGAAAAATGCCGTTGATACATCATTGGTATATTTTTAACATGGCTTTACCAATACTTTTTAAATATCGCAGTTCTTGGTCAATACTTCTCAATTTGCGTAGTTATATTTCAAAAAAAGATTACTTTGCATTTACTTATGACAAGAAAATCTAAATTGATATGGTTGCAAATTATTTTAGGTGTTGCATTCTTGCTTCAACCTATCATTCTGCCCGTAAGACCTGACTTTATGGATAAATTTGTTTTTTCGAGAGATGTCTTGAAAAACATTTTTGCAAACAGTTTAATTCTTGCCTTTTTCTACTTAAATTATTTCATATTTGTTCCCCGATATTACCTATCAAAAAAATATTTGTATTACTTTACAATAGTAATTTTCTGCTTTTCAACAATTTTATTTATTTCAAACAAGTTTACCTCTCAACTATCATTTACCACACACAATGTCAGGCCAAGCCCGCCAATGCCATTTGGAGAGCAAGCACCTCCCCCTTTTAGATTTAACAGGCCACCACCCCCACCACAAGGTTCATTTCTTTCCAAATGCAGGTTTTTCTTTGCCGAAAACGATCAAACTTTTTTCTTGTTTGGTTCTATCGTTCTTTTCTCGCTATTTCTGCATGTTCGTAATCGTTATTACAATATTGAAAATGCTAAACAAGAAGCCGAAATCAATTATTTGTTAGCTCAAATAAATCCTCATTTTTTGTTCAATGCACTAAACAGCATCTATACTCTAACCATAAAAGAAAAAGCCCCGAACTCATCATCTAGTTTGCTAAAATTATCGGGCTTAATGCGTTATGTAATTACCGAAACACATCAAAACAATGTCCCCTTAGAAAAAGAGTTGGTATATATAAGTGATTTTATTGACTTACAAAAACTACGTTTAACAAGTAACGTGAAATTAAACTATGCGGCATCGGGTAAAATCTCAGGAAAGCAAATTGCACCAATGTTGCTTATTCCATTTGTTGAAAATGCGTTTAAACACGGTGTTAGTCCTGAGGAAGATTCATCAATTCAAATTAAAATTGATGTATCAGACCACCATTTAATAATGGAAGTAAGCAACCTTAAAGTTACTATCAATAACGACTCTATTGGTAAATCGGGATTTGGAATTGCAAATGCAAAAAATCGTTTAGCTTTGCTATACCCCAACAAACACGATTTACGGATTTATGAAACCAACGAAACATTTAACGTAGTTTTAATAATATTTTTCTAATGCTGAAAGCCATTGCCATAGATGACGAGCCATTGCCTTTAGATTTACTGCAAGAATTTTGCTCTCAAACCGATTTCATTTGCTTAGAGAAAACGTTCACCAAAGTGAGTGAGGCTCAAAAATACTTGCGAAAATTTCCGGTTGATTTAATCTTTTTGGATGTTCAAATGCCAAAACTTTCTGGTATTGAATTCTACAAATCTCTAGAGCAAGAAGTAATGGTAATTTTTACCACTGCCCACAGTCAATATGCTGTTGAAGGTTTTGACTTAAACGCAATAGATTTCTTACTAAAACCGTTTTCATTTGATCGTTTTTTAGTTGCTGTAAGCAAAGCAAATGAGTTCAACAATTATCAGCTAAAAAAAGAAAATTCGGATATTCAAAACTTGTATGTTCGTTCCAATTACAGTTTATATAAAATTCCTGTTACCGATATTTTGTATATTGAATCATTTGCCGATTACTTAGATATTCATTTTGCCGACAATAAAAAAATTACAACGCGAATGTCGCTCAAAAATATTATTGAAAAACTCCCACAAAAAGAATTCATGCGTGTTCATCGTTCGTTTGTTGTACCACTTAAACGTATTGAAAAAGTATATAAGAAAACCATTCGAATTGCTGCAAAGGAAATTCCAATAGGAACGAATTTTGAAGCTGATTTCTTTGCCCGATTTCAAACTTAAAGTAAAACCATAGCATTAAATAAGTTAGGCGCAGTTAAGTTGCTAAAGCAATTTGTTGAATATTTATTGTAATAAATGCAATACCCCTAAAGGTGTTCAATTTTCATCTGAAAATTGAACCTTGTCAAAAAAAAAAAAATCCAAACAAAAAAGTACAAAAGTATTGACCGGTGCGAGTTATAGTGTTGCAACTGATTGATATGAATTGGCATAATTTCACGCTTGCTAAACTGTTTTAAACAAGGTTTGTACTAAAGTACATCAGTTATATGCAAAGTGAAATATAAAGGTATATGCTATTTTGTGAGCATATAAGTTCATTGATACTTCTTAAATTGCTTTGGTATTTTTTTTAATTAAATTTAACGATAGTGATTGAATGTTGTCAATTTTTTATACATTGCATAATTAATTAATAAATGTTTTCCTTAAAACTGATGGTATGAAAATAATTGATATTAAAGCTATGCGTGGCCCCAACTATTGGAGCATTAGACGTCACAAACTGATAGTAATGAAAATTGATTTGGAAGAAATGGAAGATTTTCCGTCAAATAAAATTGATGGGTTTGCTGACAGATTAGAAAAATTATTTCCTAGTTTATATGAACATGAATGTAGCGAAAACAAGCCCGGAGGCTTTTTCTCTCGTGTACGCGAAGGAACATGGATGGGTCATGTTATAGAACATATAGCACTTGAAATTCAAACCTTAGCCGGTATGGATACCGGATTTGGACGTACCCGATCAACCGGAGAGCATGGTGTGTATAATGTAGTTTTTAGTTACGAAGAAGAAAAAGTTGGAATATATGCTGCTAAATCGGCAGTAAGAATATGTAATGCTTTAATAAAAAATGAGCCTTACAATGTGGAGGAAGATATTCAGGAAATGCGTGAAATTAGAGAAGATGAGCGTTTGGGTCCAAGTACGGGTTCAATAGTTGATGAAGCCAAATCAAGAGGTATTCCGTGGATAAGATTAAATAGACATAGCTTGGTGCAGTTAGGGTATGGTGTAAATCAAAGAAGAATACAGGCAACCGTGGCCAGTACAACCAGCAATATTGCCGTTGAAATAGCGTGCGATAAGGAAGAAACAAAAAATTTATTGGAAGCAGCCGCTATTCCTATCCCAAGGGGTACAATTATTTATGATGAGGAAGATATGGAAAGAGCCATAAGGAGAATTGGCTACCCAATAGTATTAAAACCTGTAAGTGGCAATCACGGACGTGGAGCTACCATTAATATACAAGATTGGGAACAGGCTGTAGAAGCTTTGGCTATTGCTAAAAAAGTTAGCCGAGGAGTTATTTGTGAAAAATTTATTACAGGTTTTGATTTCAGATTGTTAGTGATTAATTATAAATTAGTGGCTGCTGCCAAGCGTACTCCGGCATGTGTTATAGGTGATGGTAAATCTACCATTCAATCCTTAATTGATAAGGTTAATGCCGATCCTCGCAGAGGTTATGGTCACGAAAAGGTTTTAACTGCCATTAAGGTAGATGAAATGACTTTAAATATTTTAAAAGAAAAAGGATTGACCTTAGAAAGCGTTATTGCCAAAGATGAGGTTTTATATTTAAAAAAGACAGCTAACCTAAGTACAGGAGGTACTTCTACAGATATTACCGATATTGTGCATCCATACAATGTATTCATGGCCGAGCGTATTGCACGAATCATTGGTTTAGATATTTGCGGTATTGACATTATGGCGCCCGACCTAAGCACACCTATAAGAGAAAATGGGGGGGCTGTACTTGAAGTAAATGCCGGCCCGGGTTTTAGAATGCATATTGCCCCTGCCGAGGGCTTAGCACGAAATGTTGCCGAGCCTGTTATAGATATGATGTATCCCCCGGGTAGTTCGGCCCGAATACCTATTATTGCCATTACCGGAACAAACGGAAAAACTACAACTACACGCCTTATGGCTCACATTGTAAAAAACATGGGTCATAAAGTTGGATTTACAACTACAGATGGTATTTATGTTCAAAACAGAATGTTGGAGCAAGGCGATTGTACCGGACCGGTAAGCGCTGAATTTATTTTAAAAGACCCAACTGTTGACTTTGCTGTGCTTGAATGTGCCCGTGGGGGTATTTTAAGAGCCGGCTTAGGTTTTCATCAATGCGATATAGCTATTGTAACCAATGTAGCTGCCGATCATCTTGGATTAAAAGATATTAATACCGTTGAAGACATGGCGCGTGTCAAAGCAGTAGTTCCTGAAAGTGTTATGCCCGGAGGCTATGCCATTTTGAATGCTGATGATGATTTGGTTTACAATATGCGCAAAAATTTAGATTGTAATGTTGCCTTGTTTAGTCTTGATGAAAATAATCCAAGAATTATTGAGCATTGCAACAAAGGTGGAATAGCGGCAATTGTTGAAAACGGATATGTTACAATTTGCAAGGGAACCTGGAAAATAAGAGTAGATAAGGTTATAAATATTCCGCTGACTTTTAGTGGCAAAGCCATATTTATGATTCAGAATATATTACCTACTGTAGTAGCAGGTTTTATCAGTAACTTCAAAATTGAAGATATAAGAATAGCTTTAGAAACTTTTATTCCATCGCCTTCACAAACACCTGGCCGCATGAACTTATTCCAGTTTAAGAACTTCCAGGTAATGGTTGACTATGCACATAATACTGCCGGATTTCAGGCAATTGGCAAGTTCTTAGAAAAGATTCCGGCACAACCTAAAGTTGGAATTATTGCCGGTGTTGGCGATCGCAGAGATGAAGATATTTATAACTTAGGCAAACAAGCCGCTTTAATGTTTGATAAAATTATTATAAGGCAGGATAAAAACCTAAGAGGACGTAGTGAACAGGAAATAATTGACTTAATGCTAAAAGGAATAAATGAAATTGATGCGGGGAAATTAGATAAGGTAATACCAACCGAGCGCGAGGCTATTGATTATGTATTTAAGAATGCCAAAAAAGGTTCATTCATCACTATATGTAGCGATGTAGTGCCCGATGCTCTTGACCAAATTATGCAATACAAAGAAAAAGAAGATAAATTTGAAATTACCCCGGACGATATTAAGGACATTGTTAAAGAAAAGTAATTTGTAAAAAATACAAAATTGAAATACTAAACATAAACTAATTATATAAAGCTTGAAAGATTTTAGTACTTTCGCCATGCGCAAAAAAATAAAAAATAAATATGAACTACGATTTAATAGTAATAGGTAGCGGGCCCGGAGGATATGTGGCAGCTATCAGAGCCTCACAATTAGGATTAAAAACTGCCATAGTTGAACGTGATGAACTTGGTGGTATATGTTTAAATTGGGGTTGTATTCCTACCAAAGCATTAATGAAAAGCGCTCAGGTATTTGAGTATCTGAATCACGCATCTGACTATGGTATTAAAGTTGATAAATATGAAGCAGATTTCACTGCAATCGTTAAAAGAAGTCGTGGCGTAGCCGAAGGAATGAGCAAAGGCATACAGTTTTTATTAAAGAAAAATAAAATAGATGTCATTATTGGTTCAGGAAAAGTAAAGCCGGGCAAAAAAGTTGAAGTAAGCTCAAAAGATGGCAAAGTACAGATGTATGAGGCCAAACATATTATTTTGGCTGTAGGTGCTCGCTCTCGCGAACTTCCTAACTTAAAGCAAGATGGGAAAAAAGTTATTGGTTACCGTCAGGCATTAGCTTTACCAACTTTGCCAAAGTCAATGGTAGTAGTAGGCTCAGGAGCTATTGGCAGCGAGTTTGCTTATTTTTATGCCACTATGGGAACCAAGGTTACTTTAGTGGAGTATTTACCAACTATTGTGCCGCTCGAAGACGAAGAGGTGTCAAAGCAATTAGAACGCTCATTTAAGAAAATAGGAATTGATGTTATGACTAGCTCATCGGTTGAGAAAGTAGATACAAGTGGTGCTTTATCAAAAGTTAGCATTAAAACCAAAACCGGTGAAAAAGTAATTGAAGCCGAAATAGTACTATCGGCTGTTGGTATTCAAGCAAATATTGAAAATATTGGCTTAGAAGAAACAGGAATTGCTACCGACAAAGGAAAAATTATTGTAAACGAGTTTTATGCTACCAATCAACCCGGTTATTATTCCATTGGCGACTGTGTAGGCGGTCAAGCCCTAGCGCATGTAGCCAGTGCCGAAGGTATTATTTGTGTTGAAAAAATAGCAGGACACCATCCGGAGCCTTTAAACTATGGTAATATTCCTGGATGTACTTATTGTGTTCCTGAGGTAGCATCTGTTGGTATGACTGAAAAAGCCGCCAAAGAAGCAGGCTATACTTTAAAGGTTGGTAAGTTTCCTTTTTCGGCCTCGGGTAAGGCAAGTGCTGCCGGAGCAAAAGATGGTTTTGTAAAACTTATTTTTGACGCCAAATATGGCGAATTATTGGGAGCGCACATGATAGGTGCTAATGTAACAGAAATGATTGCCGAATTGGTAATGGCACGTAAGTTGGAAACTACAGGACATGAAATAATCAAAGCGGTGCACCCTCACCCTACTATGAGCGAAGCTGTTATGGAAGCTGCTGCTGCTGCTTATGGTGAGGTTATTCATTTATAATATCAATATTGAAAAGTTTTAATATTTTACATTTTTTGAATCCATTAAACAAGTCACTGATTATTGGTGGCTTGTTTATCTATTGTTTTGCTGTTTCACTTAGCACAACTGCCCAAAATAACGAAAAAAGAATAATTCAGTTTAGCGGTGTGGTAGTTACCGGTGATAGTTTAAAACCTGTACCTTTTACCAATATTACTGTAACCGGAACAAGACATGCTACGGTTTCTGATTATTATGGTTTCTTTTCATTTGCTGCCGAAGAAGGTACAGATATTACCTTTTCGGCCGTTGGATTTAAAAAAGCACATTTTACCATTCCTGATACGTGTCACGAGAACAGATATTCTATGATTCAAATACTGTTTTTAGATACAGTTATGCTCAAAGAAGCTGTTATTTATCCTTGGCCAACACGAGAACAATTCCGACAGGCCTTTTTAAATTTGGACAATAAGAATGATGATATGGCAAGAGCCCAGAAAAACCTTGCCAAAGAAGAAATGGAACTTATTTCCATGAACATGGGCATGAGCAGTCAGGAAAACTACAAAATGGGTATGCAGCAATACCAAACGCGTATGTATTACACAGGCGGCAAGCCTCCATTAACCTTAATGGATCCTTTAAAATGGGCTGAATTTGTAAAGGCATGGAAAAGAGGTGATTTTAAAAGTAAGGATTAATATTTTTGCTTAACACTTCAATTATTTTCTGTTTCAGCCAAATTTACTTAGATTTACCACTTCAAATTAATTTTATACTTTGAACGAGCGTATTTTTACTATTAGCTCCGATTATATAGAGCTAATTAAACTACTTAAGGTTGTAGGTATTGCCGAGCACGGTGCTGCTGCCAAACAAATGGTAAGCGATGGAATGGTTATGGTTAACAATCAACCGGAATCTCGTTTCAGAGCTAAAATCCGAAAAAAAGATTTTGTTACTGTGAACCATCATAAAATAACTATTCAATAAAATTTTGGGCCTAACTGCATTAAAATATAAGTTGTTTAGCATTTGCCTACTTTTAGCTTTATGTTTTTATGGCATAAAGCCCATAAAAGCTCAGGAAGATAAAACCGATAATATTCAAAGAGATAATTTTATTGAACAAAGAGTTGAAGAAATTACTGAAAATTCAGATAATTCAGAGATAGATTATTCTAACCTGATGGAAGATTTACAGAATTACTTAAGAAACCCCTTAAACCTTAATACAGCTAAGGCTGATGCGTTACAATCTCTTAATTTATTAACCGAAGTTCAGATAATAAGTTTGCTCCGGCACATTGAAAAAACAGGCAAACTATTATCTATATACGAATTACAAGCGGTAGATAATTTTACCTTAAATGATATAAACCGTATTTTGCCATTTGTTTATGTTTCAGATAATTTAGAAACTCCTACTCTTACCTGGAATAATCTGTGGAAAAACGGGAATGCCTATTTAGTAAGCCGTATAAGTTTTACTGCCGAGCATCAAAAAGGATTTGATGATGTTCCCGATTCAGTATTAGCCATAAAACCAGATGCAAAATATTTAGGGAGTAAATATGGCTCCTTTACTCGATTTAGATATACCTATGGCACATACTTAAGTTTTGGGATAACAGCCGATAAAGACCCCGGAGAACAATTCCTGAAAGGTGCTCAAAAGTATGGATATGATTTCTACTCGGCCCATTTGTTTTTACGTAACTATAAATTTATTAAAGCTTTAGCTTTAGGCGATTATTTAGCTCAGTTTGGGCAAGGGCTTACCTTTTGGATGGGTTTGGGCTACAGCAAAACATCAGATCCATTACTTGTAAAACGTAGTGCCAAAGGAATTTCACCAAGCAATTCAATAAACGAAAATCTTTTTTTACGTGGCGCTGCTACTACCATTCAGGTTAAAGACTGGCACTTTACAGGATTTTATTCAGAAAATAATATAGATGCTACAATAAACACTTTAGATACTTTGGATAATACTATTGAAAGTATTTCTTCACTACAATTATCAGGGTTGCACCGTACTCCTAAAGAGAATGCCAATAAAAATGCCTTTACACAATATACCCGAGGAGGTAATATAAGTTTTAAACGTAGATTGTTTAGTGTAGGCATTACAGCCGTACAAACTGCTTTTGAGGTAGAACTTCAAAGAAAACTTGTAATTTACAATCAGTATGATTTTTCAGGAAAGAGTCTATTCAATATTGGTGCTGATTATAACTGGATTTGGAGAAACTTTAATTTTTATGGCGAAGTATCGAGAAGCAACAATGGAGGTTTAGCTCAGTTACATGGTGCAATAATTACACTCGACCCACGCTTTTATGTCTCTGTTTTATATCGTAACTATAGTTTAAAATATCAAAACCTTAACAGCAATGCAGTAGGCGAAAACACTTTAAATAATAATGAAATAGGCTTGTTGAACGGAATTGTTTACCGTCCTGCAAAGTTCTTTACCTTGGCAGCCTATTACGATCGCTATAAATTCCCTTATTTACGTTATTTAGTAAATGCTCCAAGCTATGGTCATGATTATTTGGCTCAGGTTACATATACCCCATCTAAGAAAACCGAAATGTATGTTAAACTGAGAAGAAGAATTAAACAGAAAAACAATACCACATCAGTAGAGGCTATACAAGAAGTTTTAAAAACCCAACAAACCAATTATAGGTTTAATATAGTGTATAAACTAAATAGTGCCATACGATTGAGAAGTAGAGTTGATATAATTAATTATAGTTTAGGGCAAAATAATCCATCAAATGGATTTATGATTTATCAGGATATAAACTACTCTCCATCTATGAGTAGGTTTTCATTTAATTTCCGATATGGTATATTTAATGCTGATGATTTTTACTCAAGAGTTTATGCTTACGAAAATGATGTTCCGTATTCATATTACATTCCGGCATTTTCTTATAAAGGAACACGTACTTATTTAACCCTTAATTATTCGTTTACCCGTAACTTTGAGGTGTGGTTTAGAGTGGCACAAACATGGTATAGCAATTTGCCGGTTATTTCTGAAGGCACTTTAAATGAAATAGATGCCAACCACAAAACAGATATTAAAATACAGGCCAGATATAAATTTTAAGGATTATTTTTTTTCTGACTTCTTAATGCTATAAAGTATTAATTTTGTCATACAATCATAATTATCATGTTTCTTAACAAACGTATAGCCCCAATATTAATAGCAGTTGTTTTTATTCTTACATGGTTTTCGTGCAAACATCCAAGTCCGGAACCTGTAGCTCCAAACATTAGTTTCAAAGAGAATGTATTACCCCTTATTATTGGAAATTGCTCTGCTATAGGCTGCCATCCGGCTGTTGGTGGTGAATTTTCGTTAGCTACTTATAATGATGTAATTACCAATGGAAAGATAATAGCCGGCAATAGCGAAAAAAGCATCTTGGTGCAGCGAATTAAAGATACCGGAGTAAACAGAATGCCCAAACCTCCCAACAATCCGCTTACTCAAGATCAAATAAAAATTATTGAGCTTTGGGTAAATCAAGGGGCATTTGATAATTAATTTAAGTAATAGTTATGAAATTCAAATTTGGCAATATTATTGTAACTTCTTTCTTCACGGCTTTATTTTTAAGCGCTTGTTATTACGATAATTTGGAAGACTTACACCCTGCGCCTATAGTAATCCCGGGACTTGTAACTCCCAATTCAGGATGTGATACCGTTAAAGATATTTCCTATCAGACAGATATTTTACCTATATTTATCAGTAACTGTGGCAGTAACAACTCGTGCCACAATAGCAATTCTAACAGTGGTTACGATTTATCAACTTACGAAGGAACATTATTAGCTAAAGATTTATTAATAAGTTCAATTACCTGGGATGGAACAGTGACCAATATGCCACAAAACAGCAGTCAAAAACTGAACGATTGTTACATTGCCATTATTAAAAAGTGGGTAAATACCGGAGCACAACCTTAAAATTAATAGTTTTATCCTATTTCATATATTTTGAATAATTATTCAATTTGTATGTTGAAGTCCTTTGATATTTAATATTATTTTTGCCACCTCAATTTATGTCAGTTTGGATAAGACATTTTTTATAGAGTGGTTATTGTTTCCACTTATTATTTTTTGCTCAAGAGCAATAGATGTTAGTTTAGGTACATTGCGCAGCGTATTGGCCAGTAAAGGGATGAAAAAAATGGTTCCTTTTATAGGTTTTTTTGAAGTTCTTTTTTGGCTTTTTGCCATTAGCACCGTGATGAAAAATTTGAGTAACTTTATGTGTTATTTAGGTTGGGCAGGAGGATATGCTACAGGTATTTACATTGGATTAAGTATTGAAGAAAAGTTGGCCATTGGAACGCAAGTAATTAGGGTATTTTCGCAACAAAACACCAACAAACTTATTGATGCCCTGGTAGAAAGCAACTATAGCTATACCATATTAGATGGTGAAGGAAAAAAAGGAGCAGTAAAACTAATCTTTATAGTAGTTAAAAGAAAAGATGTAAAACATGTTACCGACATTATACATCAATACTCACCACAAGCATTATACTCAATAGAAGATGTAAAAAGAGCTAAAGGCTTGGCCACTTATAATGGTGAAACTACCCCAAAAACTTCCGGCTTTTTTAAAGGTCTTTTACCATTTAGTAAATAAACAATACAAAGCGGGATTTTACCTTCAAATCAGGAATACCCCCATGAAATGGGGAAGTGGAAAATATTTAACCTAATAAATATAGCAATTTTGTACAATATTATAATATAATAATTTAAGAATATTTTTGAAGTACTTGTAATGATCAACATACAGGTATTTTGCATATATTGCTAGCTAAAAGTTTCATACTTACCTATACCAATTTGCCTTAAATTTGAGTCTTCATAAAATTCAATCTTTTTAATGTCAGAGCAATTTTTACTTTTGTAAAATATAAAGTGTTGTATGCGTTATATTATTTCTATTACTTTAAATTTAATTATCGGGACGTATTTTTGTTATGCCCAAAAAACAGGTAATACACCAATAAAGGCTGAGAAAAAGGTGGCGAACTATACTCGTTTTGTTAACCCTTTTGTAGGAACTGCAGGTCATGGGCATACCTACCCCGGTGCTACAGTTCCTTTTGGAATGGTACAATTAAGCCCCGATACTCGCATAGATGGTTCATGGGATGGGTGCAGCGGTTATCATTACAGCGATAGTATTATCTATGCTTTTAGTCATACTCATTTAAGCGGCACAGGTTGCAGTGATTATGGCGATATAGGCATAATGCCTGTAAATAATCAAAAAGTTAGTTATAATTTAAACAGCTACAAGGCATCATATAAACATAGTAATGAGAAAGCCGTTGCAGGCTACTACTCAGTAACTTTGGATAATAATATTAAGGCTGAATTTACAGCTTCAACAAGGGTTGGTTTTCATGAATATAGCTTTGCCCCTGGGGATAAACAACAAATAGTGATTGATTTGGAACACAGAGATAAAGCGCTTGATTATTATTTTAAGATAGTTAATGATACTGTTATTGAGGGCTACAGGATAAGTGAATCGTGGGCCAAAAAACAAGAGTTATATTTTTACATACTCCTTGACCAACCTTTTATAAATAAAGAATGGTTACTGCACGATAGTGTAAAACCTAATCCGGCATTAAGGAATATTGAAATTAACAGTGGCCGCTTTGGAAAATTGCTCATAAGTTTTAATAATAAGCGTGGAAAAGTAAAGATTAAAGTTGCTCTATCATCAGTAAATACTGCCGGAGCCAAGAAAAATATGCTATCCGAAATACCTCATTGGAACTTTGAAAAAACTAGAAATGAAGCTGCAGAGATGTGGAACAAGGAGCTATCAAAAATTGAAATTTTTACTTCAGATATAAATCAAAAAAAAGTATTCTATACCGCTTTGTACCATAGTATGTTACAACCAAATATTTATAACGATGCAGATGGGTTATACCGAGGACGAGACGGCAAAGTACATCAAGCAAAAGATTTTAACTACTATACCGTTTTTAGCCTTTGGGATACTTTCAGAGCATGGCATCCACTCATGACTATTATTGATAGAAAAAGAACACTTGATTTTATAAAAACATTCTTAGCGCAGTATGAGCAAGGCGGATTGTTGCCCGTGTGGGAGCTTAGCTGCAATGAAACTGAATGTATGATTGGCTATCATAGCGTTTCGGTAATTGCAGATGCGCTTACTAAAGGTATTTCTGATTTTAATATTGAGAAAGCCTTTGAAGCCATGAAAAAAAGTGCTGAGAGCAAACAAAGATTTGGTTTGGGAGCCTATATAAAAAATGGCGCATTAAGTATTGAAGACGAAAGCGAATCGGTATCAAAAACACTTGAATATGCTTATGATGACTGGTGTATAGCACAAGTTGCGAAATATCTTAACCGCCAAGGAGATTATAACAACTACATACAGCGTGCTCAAAGTTGGAAAAACCTGTTTGATCATGAAACTCTATTTATTAGGCCAAAAAAGAATGGAAACTTCAAAAGCCCCTTTGATCCTAAAGAAGTTAATAACAACTTTACCGAAGCCAATGCTTGGCAATACACCTTTTTTGTACCGCACGACATTAATGGATTAACCCAGGCATTTAAGGGAAAAGCAGGTTTGGAAAAAAAGATAGATGAACTTTTTAGCCAAAGCTCAAAAACTACCGGCCGTCAACAAGTAGATATTACCGGACTTATTGGTCAGTATGCACATGGAAATGAGCCAAGCCATCATATTGCATTTTTATATAATACTGTGGATAAACCTAACAAGACAACTGACAAAGTTCATAAGATTTTACGCGAGTTTTATACCAACCAACCCGATGGCTTAATCGGCAATGAAGATTGCGGACAGATGAGTGCATGGTATGTTTTAAGTGCTATGGGCTTATATCAGATATGTCCAGGAGATCCTATTTATGAATTTAATACTCCTCTGTTTGAAAGGGTTATTATTCATTTAGAAAACGGTAAAAGTTTAATCATTGTCGATAATGAACCAAAAAATCATAAATCATATCTAAAAAATATAAAATCGAGCCTTAAAATAAATAATCAACAAATTAATTACGAAGAATTAATTAAAGGAGGAGTAATAAAGTATTATACAACCAACACGGCCGACAGTGCTATGGCTTACACCCGTGTTTATGCATCTACCGATTCTATAAACCAGATAGTTGTCAACCCCTTAATCATTAGTAGCGATAATCCATTTATTCAGCAAACTCAAATAAAAATGACCGCTGCAGCCGATGCAAAAATATATTACACCACCGACAATTCTGAACCAACCCTGGAAAGCAATTTGTTTACACAACCCTTTAATATTGATAAGAGCACAACCATTAAGGCCATAGCGGTGGCAGGTAATAAGGCATCAAAAACTGTAACCGCTGATATACACCAACTACCGCATCCTGACTGGAAAATAAAAATAGAAAGCCATTACAACCCTCAATATACCGCAGGAGGCAATACAGGAATTATTGATGGTTTATATGGTGATTTAGACTGGCGCAAAGGTGGTTGGCAAGGCTATCAGGCTGCTGACTTTAACGCAACTATCGAGTTTCCTAATGAAATTGAAATTAATAAAGTTTCGGCTAACTTCTTACAAGACACCCGTAGTTGGATAATTTATCCAAAAAATATTACCTTTGAATATAGTAACGATGGCACCAAGTTTTTCATATTGGGACAAATTAATAATGAGCTACCTGCCGAGAATTATGAAGTAAGTACACACAAATTTACCAAGGAATTTAATCCAACAAAAGTCAAATATTTACGTGTTAAGGCCATTAATTACGGAACTCTTCCTAAGTGGCATCAAGGCACAGGTGGCGAGGCTTTTATTTTTATTGATGAGATAAGTGTTGAATAATATTTTTGTGCCTTTATATGTATGCCATTATAGATATTGAAACCACCGGAGGAAGTTATAAGGACTCAAAAATTATAGAAATTGCCATATTGCATTTTAACGGATATGAAGTAACCGATAAGTTTGTAACACTTATAAACCCACAAAGACCAATACCTTGGTTTATAAAAAAACTAACCCATATAGATGACAGTATGGTTAAAGATGCCCCTCTGTTTGAAGAAGTTGCCGATAAAATATTAAGTTATACACAAAACCGTATTTTTGTGGCACATAACATAAATTTCGATTACAATTTTGTAAAACATGAGTTTGCCACGCTTGGCATATCCTTTGACAGAAAAAAGTTATGCACCGTACAACTTAGCCGTAAAATTATACCACATCTACCCTCCTACTCCTTGGGAAATTTATGTCAATCGTTAGGAATTCATATTGATGAGGCTGTAAGGCACAGAGCCGAAGGCGATGCACAAGCAACCGCTGAATTAACCAAGCAATTATTGTGGTTAAGCCAGAAAAGACAAATTAAAATTTGGTAAAGGTTAATAATAGGAATTGCTTAAAGAATAATTCCTTTTTGCTTGAAATTATTTTTTTTCGGTTTCAGGCTTTAAACGTTTCATTTCAATTACCTGAACTTTCTCTGCACCATCAGTGGCTTTCCATTTCTGATAATTCTTTTTGTTACTCATAATTATCCACGTTCTTGAAAAGTCAGAACCTTCCCCTTCAATAGTCATATATTTTGATTCTTTGCGTGCCCACTTAAATGGGTTTTGGTCGCTATAATTAACCCCTAAAGCAGAATATTGAATACTTTTTTCTCCTACACCTTTCTTTTCAAAAGTCATTGTGCCAATATTGGTTAATATGGCACCTTGCTGTCCTGGTGTAGAGCTTTCATATCTAACAACTGACCAATTGCCAACAATTTTAGGCGTGCAAGCTCCAAAACTCGTGGCAATGACTCCTACTAATAAAAGTTTACCGGTTAATTTTCTCATAATTTTTTGCTGATTAAAATGGCAAATTTAACCATTAAAACGGTACTATTTTAATTATTAAGAAAATTAACTTTATGGTTAATAAAATAGACAAAAATTACTATCTTATAATAAACCATATATAAAATACACTATGATTATACAGTAACTTCCGTAGAATTGAGAAGGTTTACGGAGTATTTAATCTACTAATAACTTATTATTCTATTTTTTCTTTAATATAAAATATTGTTTTCTATTCGAGATTAGTATCTTTACGAAAAATATATTTTCCAAGTTACTCACATTCATAATGTTTTACACGTATTTTATATTAAATACGATAGTTGTTTATAACTTAATTAAAATTCTCACCATGAATAATATTTTACAAACTACCAATGCTTTTAAAGGATTAAAAAAATTTAAGTTCCTTTTAATATTATTTGTTTTAAGTTTTCAACTAAATCAGGCACAAGCCCAGTGGGTAACTATACCTGATTCAACTTTCGCTGCAAAGCTCAATGTACTTTTTCCCTCATGTATGAATGGGAATCAAATGGATACAACTTGCTCAGGTATTATTAATGCCACTACCATAAGCTTGGCCGGTCAGGGAATATCAGATTTTACCGGTATTGAATATTTTTCAAATCTGGAAACATTTATTTGTAGTAATAATCAAATAACAGTATTGCCTACATTGCCCGGTTCTTTAAAAAGTTTAAATTGTATGAATAACCAGATTAGTGTTTTACAAAATTTGCCGGCCAATTTGACCTCCCTAAACTGTAAAAACAATAACTTAAGTTCCTTACCGCCTTTACCCATCACACTAATTGAATTAAATTGCGAGCAAAATTACTTAAGCTCACTCCCTGTTTTACCCTCTACTTTAGAGAGTTTAACGTGCAACAACAATCAACTGACAAACCTTACTAACCTACCCAATAACTTAAAATCTCTGTATTGTTCTGAAAACAGTTTAAGTTCATTACCAACATTGCCTAACTCTTTACAGAATTTAGAAGTTAACTTTAACCAACTTACCACTTTGCCTACTTTGCCTGCAAATTTATTAACCTTATACTGTCAAAATAATCAACTAAGCTCCCTTACTTCTTTACCATCATCTATTGTTATAATAAATTGTAATTCAAATAGTATAACTAATTTACCCATATTGCCTAATTCCTTAACAACATTGTCATGTGCCCTGAATCAATTGAGTGTATTACCTACTTTACCTAACTCATTAACCACCTTAGCTTGCGGACAAAATCTGCTCACTTCCTTACCCACCTTACCGGCATCATTAGAATACTTAGCTTGCAGTGCTAATCAAATTAGTGTTTTGCCTAATATTCCTGCTAACTTGGCTACTTTATACTGTAATAGTAACCAACTCACTTATGTTCCGGAAGTTCCTAATGTAATGGCAGCATTTCATATTCAATATAATAATGTAAGCTGTTTACACAACTTACCACAAGTTGTTAATACTTCCTCAGGCGACATTATGGGGAATCCGCTTACTTGTGTTCCAAACCAAACTGATTATAGTTTAGGTTTACCCTTATGTATGGAAAACGATTCTGTAAATAATCCCAATAACTGCCAAAGCGTAGCCAATATAGTTGGATATGTATATACCGACCTTAATGCCGATTGTAATTACGACCCCAACGATTTAAATTTAGATAATATTCCGGTAAGATTATTGGATAGCCAAAATAATCAGGTGGCTATTAGTTATACCATTAATGGTATGTATAGTTTTGGTTCTTTACAACCCGATAGTTTTATTGTGTTTATTGATGATAATGCACTGCCTTTTAGTTTGAGTTGCGGGCAAAGTAACCAACAAAATGTTGTGTTAGACTCAGTTTATCAAACCATTGTGAATATTAACTTTGCTTTAGTTTGCGATTCTACTTATGATATTTATGTACAATCTGTAAACGCACATGGTTGGGTAAGTCCCGGACAAATACATACTTTACAAACCAATGTTAACAATAGCCAGGCATGGTTTAGCTCTAATTGTGGTAGTTCATTATATAGCGGTCAGGTTAATATTCAAATTAACGGTCCGGTTACTTATGTATCGCCTGCTGCGTATGCTTTAACACCACAGGTTAACGGAAATACTTTTACCTATTCCATTAATGATTTTAACAATTTAACACCCCTCTCGTTTGGTTTAAACCTGCTTACCGATACTACAGCTCAAAGCGGTGACAGCATTTGCGTGCATGTTTCATTTACCTCAATCCCTGCTGATCAAGATACCATTAATAATGTTTCTGATTTCTGTTATCAAGTTTTAGCCTCTTTTGACCCTAACATGAAAGAAGTATATCCTATTCATGTAAACCCGGGATATAACGATTGGTTTACATATACTATTCATTTTCAGAATACCGGTTCTGCTCCTGCCTTTAATATTTTACTAAAAGACACTCTCGATGCATTATTGGACATTAGCACTTTTGAGGTTCGTGATTTTTCGCATCCGGCAACAGTAAGCTTAAACGGAAATGTTTTAACTGTTAGGTTTAATAATATTATGCTCCCCGACAGCACAAGCGATTTAACCGGAAGTATGGGCTATTTCCAATACCGAATTAAACCTTTAAGTAATTTACCTGCCGGGTCGCAAATAAGCAATACCGCCTATATTTACTTTGATTACAACAGCCCAATTGTTACCAATACCACACAAAACAACTTTAACTTTATTACCGGGGTTAACGCTACCTTACTACCTACCGACTTTATACTCTTCCCTAATCCGAGCAAGGGTATTTACAATTTTGTAGATACAAAAAATGTAAAAAATGTAGAAGTATTTAATGTACTAGGCGAACAAATAATATCTCAAGCTAATCAAAAACAAATTAATTTGAGCGCTTATCCTTCAGGAATATATTTTGCACGAATTAATAACATAACAGTGATAAAACTGATTAAAGAGTAATATATCACTGCACATTATAAACTAGGCCTAATAAGTTTAGTGCCTCATAAAAAGAGTAAAGCATAGCTTTACTCTTTTTATATTATTATGATTTCCTGTTATCAAGCTTTTCCGTAATATTCATTGCATCTAAAAAAATATAGACTTTAAGTTTAAAAGCTAGGTTTATAAAAATGAAATAAAAACTTTTAGAATATTCCACATATTCAAGATAAACTTTATACCTTTACAGTCAAAATTTTAATTCTATTTATTAATCAATATGATGAGTTATTCAAAAGCAAAATCTGTTAAAGAAATATCTGTTAATGGCAAAACTTATAAATACAGTTCATTAAAAGATCTAAAAAACAATATTGAACATTTACCTTTCAGTATTAGAATATTACTTGAAAATGTTCTTAGAAACTATGATGGATTCAGTATTACTGAAGAGCATGTAAATACTTTACTGGAATGGACACCCGAACCTATTGATAAAGAAATACCATTTATGCCCGGCCGTATATTAATGCAAGATTTTACCGGAGTTCCTGCTGTTGTAGATATGGCTTCGTTACGTGCAGAATTTGTACGCCATGGAAAAGATGGACAAAAAATAAACCCTGCCATTCCGGTTGATTTGGTTATTGACCACTCAGTACAGGTTGATTATTTCGGTACCGATTACTCGTATGATAAAAATGTAGAACTTGAGTTTGAAAGAAACAAAGAACGCTACGAATTATTGAAATGGGCTCAAAAAGGGCTTAAAAACTTTACCGTAGTTCCTCCCGGAATGGGAATTTGTCATCAGGTAAATCTTGAGTATTTGTCAAAAGGTGTTATTCCGCGCGATGGCTGGTTGTTTCCTGATACTTTGGTAGGAACCGACTCGCATACTCCAATGGTAAACGGAATTGGGGTTGTGGCATGGGGTGTTGGAGGAATTGAGGCCGAGGCTGCTATGCTTGGTCAGCCAATATTCTTTACTTGCCCGGAGGTAGTTGGTTTAAAGCTTACCGGCAAAATCCCTGAACAGTGTACAGCTACCGATTTGGTATTATCCATTACTCGTTTATTGCGCGACACAAAGGTAGTAGGTAAGTTTGTTGAAGTGTTTGGCGATGGATTAAATAACCTAAGCGTTACCGACCGTGCTACTATTGGAAATATGTCGCCTGAGTTTGGTTGTACCATAACCTATTTCCCTGTTGACGATCGCACTTTAGAATACATGCGCTCTACTAATCGTTCAGAAGAGCAAATAAAAATTGTTGAAACCTATTGTAAAGAAAACTTGTTGTGGCGTACCGGGAATGAGAAAATTAAATATTCAACCGTAGTTGAGTTTGATTTAAATACCCTTGAACCAACCATTTCAGGACCTAAGCGCCCACAAGATAAAATTCTGGTAAAGAATTTAGATACTAAATTTAAAGAAATTTTAAAAGACGAATTTAAACGTAGTTATTGCAATATAGACCAACGTTCAGAATCAGCTTGGTTAAAAGAAGGAGGTTCTGGCACCGAATTTGTGTTTGGCGCTACTCCAATTAACGGAGAAGTTCGTCAGGAAGTTATTCCTGACAATCAACATCGTTCAGTAAGAATAAAACAAGCCAATAAAGAATTTGTATTAAGTGATGGAAGCATTGTTATAGCTGCTATTACAAGCTGTACAAACACTTCAAACCCTGCGGTTATGGTTGGAGCCGGTTTATTAGCTCGCAAAGCTGTAGAAAAAGGATTAAGGAGTAAATCATGGGTAAAAACCTCATTAGCCCCGGGTTCCAAAGTAGTTACTAAATATTTAGAACGTTCAGGCTTAAATGTTGATTTAGATGCTTTACGTTTCCATAACGTTGGTTATGGATGTACTTCATGCATTGGAAACTCAGGCCCATTGCCTCCTGCCATTGCTACCGCGGTTGATAAAGGAGAGTTGATAGTAGCCTCAGTGCTAAGTGGTAACCGAAACTTTGAGGCTCGCGTACATCCTCAGGTAAAAATGAATTTTTTGATGTCACCAATGTTGGTAGTGGCTTATGCCCTTGCAGGAAGAGTTGATATTAATTTATTGAACGACCCTATTGACTTTGATCCTAACGGTAATCCCGTGTATCTAAAAGATATTTGGCCTAGCCGTGAAGAGATTCAGAATACTATTAACGATTGCTTAAAACAAGGTGATTTTGAAGAGGTTTATGATGTTATTTTTGATGGTTCAACTGACTGGCAAACTTTAGAAGTTAACCTTGACCAAAACTTTGAATGGAATCAAGATTCTACCTATATTCGTGAGGCTCCTTTCTTTGAAAATTTAAAAGCTACGCCAAACCCTCTTTCAGATATTAAAAACGCCAAAGTGTTGTTATCCTTGGGCGACTCTGTAACTACCGATCACATCTCTCCTGCCGGTTCATTTAAAGAATCCTCTGCTGCCGGAGCCTATCTTATCAGTAAAAATATTAAAAAGGAAGATTTTAACTCGTACGGGTCACGTAGAGGTAATCATGAAGTAATGATGCGTGGAACTTTTGCCAATGTACGTATAAAGAACAAAATAGCTGATAAAGAAGGTGGCTTTAGCCGATACCTGCCTACCGGTGAAGTAAAATCGGTGTATGATGTAGCTATGCAGTATCAAAAAGATAGCACCCCTTTAATTATCTTGGCCGGTAAAGAGTATGGCTCAGGTTCATCGCGCGACTGGGCTGCAAAAGGTACATTCTTACTTGGGGTAAAAGCAGTTATTGCCGAAAGCTACGAACGTATTCACCGAAGTAATTTAGTAGGTATGGGTATTGCTCCATTAATTTTCACTAATGGACAAAATGCTGATTCTCTTGGTTTAGATGGTACTGAAACTTTTGATATTATTGGATTAGCCGATAATTTAACGCCTCATAAATTATTAGATGTTAAAGCCGTTCATTCTTCAGGTAAAGAAACTAATTTTAAGGTTGAAGCACGTTTAGACTCGGCCATTGAAATTGAGTATTACAAAAATGACGGAATTCTTCAATATGTATTGAGAGATTATTTGAAGAAAAACTAATTGACTTTATCTTTATATTTTAAAATCCAATATACAGACATGTCTGTATATTGGATTTTTTAGTAGATTACCTTTATTAATATGAATAATTCTATAAATCTGAACAACATCTTTCAACAAAGTCTAAAAGGAATAAGTCAGATTATGTTGCAGGAAAATATTTTGACCGGAATGTTCTTTATTTTGGGGTTACTTTTAGGTCATATACTATATCCATTAGCTGCTATAGTAGGCTCTCTTACGGGAACTATTACTGCTCATTTACTTAATTTCGATAAAGATAATATTAACCGCGGCATATATGGATTTAGTCCCGCATTAGTAGCAGTTGCCTTGATATTCTTATACTCTTCGAGTATTGCCGTTTGGCTTCTTATTATTCTGGGAAGCATTGTTGCTTCTATTGTTCAACATATATTTTACATCAAAAAAATACCTGCATTTACTTTCCCATTTATACTGGTAGTTTGGATTATAGTTTTTATTGTAAATCAGTATTTAAACATTTCTCCATCTTCCATTACACAAAAAGATTTATTTTTTTGGTTTAACAAATTAATGCTTGCTCCTACAAATGGTTTTGGTGAGGTGATTTTTCAAAGCAATTATATTATTGGAATTATATTCTTTATTGGGGTTCTAATTAACAATAGAGCAGCAGCACTGTATGGTTTAATCGCTTCTTTTGTTGGAGCAGTTTTTGCATGGTTTTATGGTCAAAATCATGAGCAAATTCAAATAGGATTATTCGGGTTTAATGCACTACTCACGGCCATCGTTTTTTCAGGCAATAAAAAAACTGATATTTTTTGGGTATTCCTTGGAGTAGTTATTACTATTCTGCTGAACAATATCCTTTTCAACCTGTCAGTTTTTAATAAGTTTGGAGGAGTTTTTACTTTCCCGTTTGTAGCAGGCACTTGGATTACCTTGTTAATACAAAAATATAGTTTAAAGAGTATTCATTAAGCCTGAAAAATATACTCATTTTTGATTACTATAAAGCTAAGGTAGGAAAGCGTAATAAGGCTGTCCTACCCTTTCTCGTTAAGTATGCTTGCTTTCAATATCTTGAATTTATTATCGCATACTTTCATTATAACTAAGCTAAAAGCAATGTTTTTAAAGTGTCATTAAACTATACATTCAATGCTTCAAATGAATAACTATATCTTCACATCAGATATCAATGTAACAAACAATAAAGCTAAACAAATTAAAAAATATATTTTTTACCAATTGATGACCTCATAAATAAATAAGGGCTAAATTACCCGGAATAGTTAACTTAGCGGCACAAAATTATTTGATAGAATAATAAATATAAGATATCAATTAGCTTTATGTATATAATATTCCGTTAAATTTAAATACTTTTGATTACTGAAATTTATATATTTTGAAAAGGTTAGTCATATTTGCTTCAGGGAATGGCAGCAATGCCGAAAACATTATTAATTATTTTAAGAACAAAAAACATATTGCTGATGTTATTTTTGTAATTAGTAATAATGAAAAAGCCGGAGTAATAAATCGTGCCAAAAATTTATCTGTTCCGGTCTTTGTTTTAAAGAACAAAGATTTCGAGCAAAATTATCTTATTCATTTCTTAAAAGAAAACAGAGTTGACTATATTATATTGGCAGGATTTCTTAGAAAAATTTCTGATTCTTTGATTCATGAATTTCCTCAAAAAATAATCAATATTCATCCTTCTTTGCTTCCAAAATACGGTGGCCTCGGAATGTATGGGCATAAGGTGCATGATGCTGTTATTGCCAACAATGAAAAAAAATCGGGCATCAGCATACATTATGTAAATGAGGAGTATGATAAAGGAAAAATTCTTTTTCAAAAAGAATGTGAAGTTAGTGAAAGCGACAATGCTGATTCTTTAGCTCAAAAGATTCATCAGTTAGAACACCGTTTTTTCCCTGATTTTTTGGAACAATTATTGCTAAATAAACTATAAGTTGAATTAGAAAAAAAATGAACTTAACTCATCGTAATTTATTATTTGTTTTTTTGATATTTATATTTTCTAATGCTGCCAATGCACAAACAATGCCCATTGGAAAAGACTCGTTAGTGATGAACACCGACAGACGTATTACCAAACTTCAAAATACGTATGTAGAGCTGAATAAATTAAAGCAAAGCTCTCCAGGCTACAGAATACAAATACATTTTGGAAATGAACGTGAAAAAGCACGCGAAATAAAAACTAAGTTTTTACAAGCATTTCCTGATATTGCTGCTTACGAAAGCTATCAATCGCCCAACTTTAGAATACGAGTAGGCGATTATAGATCAAAACTGGAGGCTACAAAATATTTAAAGCAAATTAGTCCTCAGTTTCCGAGTTCATTTATCGTTTCAGACCAAATAAAAAGCCCCAAACTTATTACTGATAAATAGTACTTGGGGTCGATATATTCGTTTTTATAAAGAATCTGCTGCTTTACCTTCTTTGCGGCATGCTACGCATAAGTTTAGCCATCTGTTCTTTGTTCCCCATCAACTTCATCATTTTGCGGGTATCTTCAAATTGCTTAATTAACTTATTTACTTCCTGAATATTGGTTCCGCTGCCTTTGGCTATACGCATTCTACGCGAACCATTTAATATTTCAGGATTTTCTCTTTCTTGGTGAGTCATGGAGTTAATAATAGCCTCTATTCCTTTAAACGCATCATCGTTAATGTCAACATCTTTCAAAGCCTTTCCAACGCCCGGAATCATTCCAACCAAATCTTTTAAGTTACCCATTCGCTTAATTTGCTGCAACTGCCCAAGGAAGTCATTAAAGTTAAATTGATTCTTGGCAATTTTCTTTTGCAACTTACGAGCTTCTTCCAAATTAAATTGTTCTTGGGCTCTTTCTACCAAGCTTACCACATCACCCATTCCCAATATACGGTCGGCCATACGTTCAGGATAGAAAACATCAAGTGCTTCCATCTTTTCTCCTGTTCCTATAAACTTAATTGGCTTATTTACCGTGTATCTGATAGATAATGCGGCACCTCCACGTGTATCACCATCTAATTTGGTTAAAATTACACCATCAAAATCAAGTCTCTCATTAAATGTTTGTGCTGTATTTACAGCGTCTTGTCCAGTCATGGCATCAACCACAAACAATATTTCATCGGGATGAATTGAGTTCTTAAGATTTTCAATCTCATTCATCATCATTTCATCTACCGCCAAACGGCCGGCAGTATCAATAATTACAACATTATTTCCATTTTGTTTGGCATGTTGAATAGCCTTTTGAGCAATGTCTACCGGGTTCTTATTTTCTTCGTCAGAGAACACCGCAATACCTAATTGCTCACCCAGCACTTTTATTTGATTAATAGCCGCAGGACGATACACATCACAAGCAACCAATAATGGTTTCTTTGATTTTTTATTTTTCAAGTAATTGGCCAACTTTCCGGAAAAAGTGGTCTTACCGGAACCTTGTAGGCCACTCATCAAAATAACCGAAGGATTGTTTTTCAGATTCAAGTCCTGCATGCTACCTCCCATTAAAGTAGCCAGCTCATCATGAACAATCTTAATCATTAATTGGCCCGGTGAAACAGAGGTAAGCACATTTTGTCCGAGGGCTTTTTCCTTAACGGTTTCGGTAAATTGTTTGGCTATTTTAAAGTTAACATCGGCATCTAACAATGCTTTTCTAACCTCTTTTAGGGTTTCGGCAACATTAATTTCCGTAATTTGCCCGTGTCCTTTCAGTATCTTAAACGCCCTGTCAAACTTTTCGCTTAAATTTTCAAACATGATTTTAAAATTTAGGTTTGCAAAATTAAGGTTTATTCTTGTAATTTAGAAACTAAAATTATCCCTTTATTCATAAACCCATAAAATATGTGCAGGACAAGCGCTTAATTACTTACCCCGTTATAACTCTTATTTTACAATCATAAACTCAGTTCTGCGATTGTTTGCCCGGCCGCTTTCTGTATTATTATCATCAATGGGCATGGTATTGCCGTACCCTTTGTAGGAAAGACGTTGTTGAGTAATTTTGTTATTAATCAAATAATCATAAACAGCCTTGGCACGGTTTTCTGACAATATTTGATTTTGCTTGTTATCACCCACATTATCAGTATGCCCTGATATTTCAACGGAAACACCTTTATTTAAATTGAGGAAATTAATTAGTTTTTGCAATTCAATTTTCGATTCATCTTTAAGTTGGTACGAGGCTGTTTCAAAGAATATGTTTTTCAAAACTACTTTTTCGCCCGCTTTAATAGGTGTTAGGGCAACATTTAGTTCAAAAGCGTTTAAATTATCTGATAATCCTTTAAGACTAAAGTTTTCAGAAGCAAATAAAAAGCCATTTCGGCTTACATTCATTAAATAGTTTCTATCGGTAGGAATACATACAAGATACTCGCCAGTACCCGACATACTATTGGCTTTCATAATAGTTTTACCGCTTTCCAAGTCAATTAATTCAAAGTCAGCTTCTAAACCTTTATTGTTCTCTTTATTAAAGACCATACCCTTAACGTATGTAACAGCTTGTGGTTGTGCAGCCTCATACAAATCAAAAGAGTATAAATCTAAATCTCCGTATCCTCCATCTCTTTCTGACGAAAAATAAGCTGTTTTTCCACTGGCAGTAACCACCAAGTCGCGTTCATTTTCAGGCGTATTTATGGGATAGCCCAGATTAACAGGGGTGGCAAAAGTTCCATTGTTTTTCATTCGTGCCAAGTAAAGGTCTTTACCGCCCATTCCCGGCCAACCCTCCGAGGCAAAATACAAAGTTTTATTATCGGGGTGAATAAAGGGTGATTCTTCAAAGGCTATGGTATTGATACTATCGCCTAAATTTTCAAGGTTATCCCATTTCCCTTGAGCATTCTTTGTACACTTCCAAATATCGCTACTCCCCTTACCTCCCGGACGATTACTGGCAAAATATAATGTTTGGCCATCGCTCGAAAGTGATGGTTGCGACTCCCAATACTGCGTATTAATAGGTTTTCCCATGTTTTCAGGAACACCCCATTGACCATTGGCTTGCTTTTTAGCAATAAATAAATCACAGCTTCCAAACCCCTTGCGACCTCCAGGATATTCATTATACTCTGAACAAGCCGTAAAAATAAATGTTTGTCCATCAGAAGAAATACATTGAGCACCTTCATTTCCCGGAGTGTTAACCGGAGGCCCTATATTTACAGCTTTTGTCCATTTTCCGTTTAACTTGGTTGAGTGATAAAAATCTTCACTTCGGTTGCGCATATTCTTTGGGTCGTCCTTAGGGTTACGCATAATTAATCTCGTAAATATTAAAGTTTGCTCATCGGCAGTTAAAGCAGGTAAATAGTCCGGATCGGGAGAGTTTACCATTTCGCCCAAATTTACAGGGTTAAACGGTACAGGTTGGGCAATAGCATTACGCGCAAATTGAGCTGAACGCAAACCTAATGTGGCATTACTTTTAGACTCATCTTTAATTCCTTTATAATGTAAAAAGTGTTTGAAGTATTTCTCGGCCTCGTCATACATTTGTGTTTTCAAACACCAAAACCCCAAACTGTAATAGGCACTCTTAAAAAAGTCAGGATTAATACTTATTGCTTTTTTTCCTTCCTCAATAGCCTCATTATATTTTTTGTGTTCAGCAAAAACCTCTGCTAAAAACATGTGCGCCTCAACAAATTTATCATCGGCTTTTATGGCTTTTTGTAACAAGTCAATAGCCTCATCGTCTTTTCTGGCATCAAAACTTAACTGGGCTTTCTCAAAATATTTTATGGCCTTGCTTGAATTGGTACTATATATTTTTTGCGCAAAAGCCCCATTTGCAGCCAATAATAAACTAACTGCAACAAAAATCAATGTGATAAAATAATTTTTCATAAGCAAAAAAATTAATAACTTAAGGAATGTGCATAAACTTATGGGTTTGTAACGAAATATTCCATTGGGGGTTATTTTTTACATAATCAACAATCAAAGGAGTTATTTCTTTAGCTTTGCTCCATTCAGGTTGTAAATACAACAAACAATTGTGATTTACATGCTTGGCATTTTCTTCTGCCCAAATAAAATCGTGTTTATTATAAACAATAACTTTCAACTCATTGGCTAACTTATAATTTTCAGGCAATGGATCTTTTGTTTTTTTGGGCGATAAGCAAACCCAATCCCATATTCCGCTTAAAGGATAAGCTGCCGAAGTTTCAACAAAAGTTTTTATTCCATAATTTTTCAAATTGCCGGTTAGATAATCCATTGGATACATACTTGGCTCTCCTCCGGTAACCACTACGGCCTTGGCAGGATACGAGGTGGCTCTCTGCACAATATCATCAGTGGCAGTGAGAGGATGAATCGATGCATCCCAACTTTCTTTTACATCACACCAATGGCAGCCAACATCACATCCGCCTACGCGAATAAAATATGCTGCTTTGCCTGTATTATAACCCTCGCCCTGAATAGTATAAAACTCTTCCATTAAAGGTAAAAAACGACCATTTTGAGTGTGAAAACTTTGCTCTTGTTGTCTAATTAATCTGTCCACTGTTATTTATTAATGACAAATAATTTATCAAAGTTCATACCATAATTCAAATACTCAACAAACACTCACCCATTTAAACCTTTGATTTTTATCATATATTTTCAACAAAGTAATAAAAAATAATTCAACCATTGCTCTCATTTTTTTTAGGATAATATAAATACATCCAATAGAACATAAAAATGTTGTTGAATTAAAGTTACCATATCTCAGCGATATGTATTAAATTTTCTGCTTGAAAAATACACTTCATCACAGCTTGTTTGTTTTTAATGAATAAATTAGAAACAAAGCAATTGTATATCCCATTTTATTTATTTTAGATTTGCATAATGAAAAAAATGCCTTTAAAGTCCATTTTCTTTTTTGTTATCGGTTTGCTCATTTTAAGTAAACCATTGCCTACTTATGGACAAAAAGTTGGCCTTGCTTTGAGTGGTGGCGGGGCCGATGGAATGGCTCATATAGGAGTTTTGAAGGCGCTTGAAGAAAACCATATCCCTATTGATTATATTACCGGAACTTCTATGGGTGCTTTAGTGGGAGCATTATACGCATCAGGTTATTCGCCCCAAGAAATAGATAGCTTAGTGAGTATGGAAAATTTCAAAAAATGGGCATTAGGTGAGATAGATGAGCAATATGTTTATTATTTCAAAAAGAAGGAAACTGATGCTTCATGGGTAAATTTCAAGTTTTCGTTAGATACGCTTTTACAAACATCCTTACCAACCAATTTAATATCGCCTGTGCCGCTTGATTTTGGATTGATGGAAATATTTGCACGCCCAACCTCTGCATGTCATGGTAATTTTGATAGTTTGTTTGTACCTTTCAGATGTGTATCTGCCAATATTACAGATAAGAAACAAACCGTTTTTTCCGGAGGTGATTTAGGGCTAAGTGTAAGAGCTTCTATGTCATATCCTTTTTATATAAAGGCGGTAAATATTGATAATAAGTTGTACTTTGATGGTGGTTTGTACAACAATTTCCCCACCGATATTTTGTATAATACTTTTAAGCCCGATATTATTATTGGAAGTAATGTGTCAGATTCATTAAGAGCACCTAGCGAGGATGATTTAATATCGCAAATAAAAAGTATCTTTATCAATAAAAATGACAAGCCGGAGTTCCCTGTTCCTGTAATAATAATAGAGCCTAAAGTAGGATTTGGAGGCCTTTTTAATTTTAATTACTCCAAGCAACTTATTCAATCGGGTTATGAGGAAACTATGAAAGTTATGCCAAGTATTTCAGCTTCGATAAAACGTAGAACCAACAATAATGAACTTAAACAACGGAGAATAATTTTCAGGAGTGAAGCCCCTATTTTGGTTTTTAATAAGGTTGAAGTAAATGGGTTAACAAGAAACCAAGTAAATTATGTAAGAAAATTATTAGGCTTAAAGAAAAACAAAATAATTACTATAGATGAAATAAAGCCACAGTATTTTAGGTTGGCAGCCGATCAAAAAATTAAACAAATTTTTCCCGTGGCACTGTTGGATAATAAAACTAGCTACTATAAGCTTGATTTAAAAATCAAAAAAGAAAAAGACATATTTCTTTCATTCGGAGGTAACTTCTCGTCAAGGCCAATCAATGCTGCTTATATTGGTGCACAATACAACTATTTAAACAATATTGGGATAAGTATTTTAGGCAATACCTATTTCGGTAGATTTTACGGTTCATACATGTTAAAAACAAAATTTGATTTTCCTTCTAAACTCCCATTTTATATTGACGCCTCGTTTACACGAAACCGATGGGATTATTTTAAAAGTAGCACCGCATTTTTTGAAGAATCAAAGCCATCATATCTGGTACAAAACGAAAACTATTTTGACGTTAATGCAGCTATGCCGGTAACTAACAAAGCAAAATTAGTAGTAGGTGGCAATCTGGCTAACTTGTATGACAAATACTATCAAACCAAAGTGTTTTCGCAAAATGATACTACAGACCGAACCGATTTTTATTTGGTTACACCCTATATTTATTATGAAAAAAACACTTTAAATCGTAAACAGTTTGCAAGTGCCGGTACCTTGCTTGTGCTTAAATTACGAATGGTTTACGGTAATGAAATAACCGATCCGGGTAGTACTGCACATCAACAAATTTTTAGAACGGCCTACCATCAATGGTTTCAGTTACGTTTTAATTACGAAAGCTATTACAAGCGCAAGGGTCGTTTACGTTTAGGATTTGCTACAGAAACTGTAGTTTCTACCCAAGATTTCTTTTCTAATTATACAGCCAGTATTTTAGCTGCACCACAGTTTAATCCAATCCCTGAGGCGGCCACCTTTTTTCTTGATAAGTACCGTGCCTACAGTTATTCAACTTTTGGGCTGAAGAATGTTATTAATATTATAGGGAGTCTTGATTTAAGATTAGAAGCTTATATTTTTCAGCCTTATAATGCAATACACAGCAATCAATATGCCGAGGCTTATTATGGCAAACCCCTAAGTTATAGAAATTATATAGCTAACAGCGGCTTGGTATATCATACACCTATAGGGCCATTAAGTTTAAACCTCAATTATTACAGTGCTTCAGAAAAGCCGGTAAGTTTACTTTTTTCTTTTGGGTATATAATGTTTAACAAAAGAACTTTAGAGTAAGTAAATTTTTTATTCTTTAATACTTTTATATAATTTATGAAAAACAGATGGGTTCAAAATATGTTTTATCTGTTTTCATTAGCTTTAATAGGATTATATACCATACTCCGGGCTTATTACGTAAATCCTATATTTGATGAAACTGCAAGTTATTTTACTTACTTTTTTAGCGGACATGTATGGGATAATCAAACTTGGGTTGATGCTAATAATCATTTGCTCATTTCCTATTTAGGCAAATTCTGGGTGAATCATGGACTCAATCATTTTTTTTATTTTAGGTTAATATCGGTTTTGGGATATATCCTATACATTGCTGCCTGGCATATTATAGTGGTAAAACAATTAAAGTTACCTCTAGCCAAATTTATTGTAGTTTGTGTTGTGTCAATACCCTGGCTTATTGAATACGGAGCTTTGGCACGTGGCTATGCCTTTTCAATGGCTGCTTTTATGTGGTTAATCGTTCTATTTATTGAAATGATGAAGAAAACTGTTGTGATTAAATTAATTGCATTTTATGTGTTGGCTTGGTGGTGTATTTTTTCTTCGTTTACTTTTACCGTTCCCGTGTTTCTGCTTTTAGGTTTCTGGTTTATATATTTTACAAGTAATTGCAAACACCTCGGCAAAGCTTTAATTTTGTTTTACTTTGTACTTTCAGCATTATTTTTAATTGCATATTGGCCACTATTTAATTTAAGTTTTCAGTTAAAGCAGGGCGGTCATTTATGGTGGGGCTCAACCGAGGGACTGTGGCAGGTTACAGGCGCTTCAATTACCCAACTAGTTTTGTTTTATGATGGTCTTATTGCAAGAATTTTTATCAATTTGTTGTTTCTGTTGGCTTTAATACTATTCCTTTACCAATCATATCAAAAAAGCTTAAAGCAAATCATTTTCGGCTCTTTCTTATCATTAATAACTATTTATACTTTTATTTTATTGTTAAGCATAATAATAACTGCTCGGTTTTTCAATATTAATTACCCTGAGGATAGAGTTGGTATGTTTTTGGTTCCTTTATTTATTTTTCTGCTATTATATATTTATTCTTCACTTAATCATCACAGATTTTTTGTAGCCATATTACTTTTTTTTCCATTAAGCTTAATCGCTCATGTTAATTTTAATACAACCATATTTTCTCCCTTCGACAGAATGACTGATCATTTTTTCAATCAGATGATGCAAAAAGTTCCTTCGCAAAAATCCGTTTCGGCCGAGTGGATGGCCTTTACCCTGTATAACTACGAGTGCGTAAAATTCAAAACCCCATCATTAATTTTTTACAAAAATGATTTTCAACTCAATTCAGATTATTACCTCACAACCGGTTATAAAGGGTTTGAACCCGATAAGCACTATCAATTAATTTTGCAAGACTCGGTTACGCAAATGAAGCTTTATCAGTTTGATGATAAAAGAAAACTTATACCAATTGATTCTGCTTCAGGAAAACATATTAATTTTAGTACTCCCGAAAGTTTATTGTTTGAGAGAGATTCATTGATAAGCCCTTCCCCAACACCTTTCTGCTTTTCAATTGATTTGAATATGGAGTTGCAAAATACTTCCAAAACATTAGAATTTCATTTAGCTTTCATAGATGCCGATGGCAATTATCAGGTTTTACAACATATTAATTTACAAAATATATTTTATCCTTCTCCGAATATAGAGGTTCATACTTTAAGTCCTGTTTTTAAGCCTATTTCGGCAAAAAAAATATTTATAAAATTAATTAATCCAAATCATGTTCCTGTTCATTTAAAAACATTTAAAATTACACACTATAGCAGTGTGTAATCATTGACGCTTTTATGAATAAGGACTGCCCATTAATAACATAAATCAACAGGTATTTCAATATCATTAGAGCCGTAAACATTATTCTTCAGAGCAATTTATGAAATCCTAATAATTCATTTTAAATAATTCTCCTAGTATTGTTGTTTTCGGCAATGGCTACTTCATATATTTAACTATACGCGAAAAGGTCATACACTGTATATTTCAGAATAATTTATTATGACTATTATTATTTAATGGTTTAGAAAATAGAATATGTAAGAAATATGCATAGTAATTCAAATTTTAAAAGTAACTGTTAGGGCATTAGAGTGAACCAGGTAACAAACCAACTTGTAAATAAATTCTTCAATTCAAGTGTTCATAATATCTTTTCTATAATTAACGATAAGCCTAATGACTTCATAACATTTTACCATTTTGAAATATTGTTTCAAGAATTTTACAAAAGGCTTTATTAATTCATCAATATTAACTTTATGTAACCAAAGTATCTGTATATTTAAAGAAAGTAATGTACCTTTGTAGTTAAAACATTGATAAAAAAACAATAACAATATAAAAGTATGAAAATAGAACAAATTTATACTGGATGTCTTGCACAAGGTGCTTATTATATATGCTCTAATGGCGAAGCAGCTATTATTGACCCTTTACGCGAAACACAACCCTATCTTGATCGTTTAAAAGCCGATAATGTAAAACTGAAATATATTTTTGAAACACACTTTCATGCCGATTTTGTTAGCGGTCATATTGATTTGAGTAAGAAAACAGGTGCTGCCATTGTGTATGGCCCCAACGCAGTTTGCGATTTTGAAAGTATTACTGCAAATGATGGACAGGAGTTTAAAATTGGAAATATTACCATTAAAGTACTACACACCCCCGGACATACACTAGAAAGTTCAACATACTTATTAATAGATGAGAATGGTAAAGACCATTGTATATTTAGTGGCGACACATTGTTTTTAGGCGATGTAGGGCGACCTGATTTGGCTCAAAAATCAGCCGGCATAACCAAAGAGGACTTGGCCGGAATGCTTTACGAGAGCTTGATGAACAAAATTATGCCCTTGGCAGATGATGTTATTGTTTATCCGGCACATGGTGCAGGAAGTGCGTGCGGAAAAAACATGATGAAAGAAACCGTTGATACATTAGGCAATCAGAAAAAAATTAATTACGCCCTAAACCAACCCAATAAAGAAAGTTTTATAAAAGAAGTTACTAAAGATTTATTACCTCCTCCGGGCTACTTTGGAATGAATGTGGCTATGAATAAAAGTGGTTATAAAAGTTTTGATGAGATTTTAAATAATGGAATGCGCTCGCTTGAGGCAAATGAATTTGAATTGCTGGCCGAACAAAACCATGCTTTAATATTAGACACTCGTAATGCATCAGATTTTGCACAAGCTTATATTCCACAATCTGTAAACATAGGTATTAACGGTGATTTTGCACCTTGGGTTGGCACTTTAATAGTGGATGTTAATACAGCTATTTTACTGATTACCGAAGAAGGCAAAGAGCAGGAAACTGTTACCCGATTAGCTCGTGTAGGATTTGACCATCAACTCGGGCACTTAAAAGGAGGTATAAAAAAATGGATAGATGAAGGGAAAGAAGTAGATAAGGTAAACAGAATAAGTCCTGAACAATTTGCACAAACGGTAGAATTAGGAAAAGATAAGATATTAGATATACGTAAAGAAACAGAATACAATGCATCGCATGTAAAAGAAGCAATTAATCAACCCTTAGCCTATATTAATGACTGGATAAAAAATATTAACCCAAAGGAACATTTCTATATTCATTGTCAGGGTGGCTACCGAAGTATGATTGCAGCCAGTATTCTTCAATCAAGAGGGTATCGTAATTTTTCTGAAGTATCAGGGGGATTTGCCGAAATATCAAAGACAAATATTCCGGTTAGTGATTTTGTTTGCCAATCAAAAACTGTATCATAGAATTTCCCCTAATTTTAAGCTTCATATTTAATTAGCAAGGTATAATCATATTTGCTATAATACTAATTTTCAACAGATTAAATTTATTGGAGTAATTTTATATATTTCCATCAAAAAAAAAACTAAAACTATTTTACTAAGTAAATAATTGTTTACTTTTGCGCCATCTAACTAAACTCAAAACAAACAAAATGAAAAAATTAATGTATTCCGCTACAATTGCTGCAACATTATTAGTTGTAGCTTGTGGACCAAGTGCCGAAGAGATTGCAAAAAAAGAAGCAGCTCGTAGAGACTCTATTGCTAAAGTAACTCAAGATTCGTTAGAGGTTATTGAAGCGCAAAAACAACAAGCTATTCAGGATTCAATTAATGCAGCTAATGAAAAAGCTAGACTTGATTCTATTGCTGCTGCTGAAGAAGCGGCCAAGAAGGGCGGTTCAAAGGCTAAGCCTAAAAAAGAAGAACCTAAGAAAACTCCAGGAGTAAATCAAACAGGTGTCGGAGGAAGAGCAGGAGGTGCTGAACAACAAAATAAAACCGGGGCAGCCGGAAGAAAATAATTTTTCCTATGAAAAAGATATTTCTATTTATCGGTATTATTTCTAGTTTTTTCATATCTTCATGCGGTCCTAGTTCTGAGGAAAAAGCAAAGAGAGATAAGGAAATAGCTGATTCTATTGCTACTGAAGAAGCAGCTATCATGGAATTAGAAGTTCAGAAAGCTGAAGCAATTAAAGATTCAATTGCCAAAGCAAATAGTGCCAAAACTGATTCTGTTACTACCGTTTCTGATAAATAAATATTTTTATTCTTAGTAGTAAAAAAGCGCTTCTCGATATGAGAAGCGCTTTTTTATTTTCACCTTTCAAATAGTTTTCAATCAATCATTGTTTCAAATATAGATATTCAACCATACTAAAAACCCACGCATATAGTTTGCTTTTGCTTATACTAAACTTAAATTTTGCTTTACATAAATAAACTATAAAATTCTTATCCACCTTCATAATACAGTTCTTTAATAATATATCCGATAAAAAAGTTGGGGATGTTTTAAAGAAACCCAATAAATAACAAAGCAACCTAAATAAAATATTTCTGAAATATAAAGGCAAGCATTAAATTTGTGCTCTATGAGAAATATAATTGCTGTCTTTATAGTTTTTTTATTATCAGGTTCTGTATATGGGCAGCTAATACGTCAACCATTGTTTAGAAGCAATGTTGACAAGGGTTTTGTAGCTTTGAAAGAATATAACTATTTTAAAGCCAAGAAGATTTTTTATAACTCACCCCAAAAGTTTAGTAAATTATCAGATTTCGGATTAGCCACCATTTATTACCGTCAGGATAATCCTTTTCATCAAACAGACTCAGCATATTTATATATAAAGAAAAGCGAAACAATGGCTGTTTTTCCAAACAGCAAGTTAGAAAATAAAATGCAAAAGTGGCTTATTACACACGATTCCATTATTAAACTAAAAATATTGATAGAAAATCAGGCATATAACAAAGTACTCAATATAAACACCATTCAAGCGTGGAATACTTTTATTGCTAAGTATGCAAATTCAGAATTTATTAATAAGGCCATTCAAAACAGAAACAAATTAGCTTATTATGAAGCTGCCCATATTAATACCTCAGAAGCTTATAAACATTTTTTAGACAAATACCCTGATGCTGAAGAAACAGAAATGGCTAAGAGTAATTTCAATTATTACTATTTTAAAGAATCAACTGCCGAAAATACCATTGAAGCCTATCAGAGTTATATGAATGAACATCCCAATAGCCAATATATGGTAATATGCGAAGATTCTATTTATGCTTTAAGTACCCAAAATGGCCATATTGACTCATATTATCATTTTATAAAAAAATATCCCCAAAACCGCCATGTTAATGATGCTTGGCAATACATCTACTATAATAGCAATAATGACCTCAGTTCAAATTTCTTTACAAAGTTTATTAAGAAATATCCTGAATACCCATTTAAAGAAGCACTAAAACGCGAAATTGCTATAGCACAAACTGAATTAATTATTGTAAAGGACAAAGGTAAAGTTGGCGCTATTAATATGGTTGGAAGTGTTATGGTGCCATTTAATTTTGAGAGTATTTATGATTTTTCGGAAGGATATGCCGTAGCTTCACAAGCAGGTCGTTTCGGATATATCAATAAGGAAGGAAAGGTTGTTATTCCATTTGAATATGATGAGGCTGAATCATTTTCGGAAGGGATAGCCATTGTAAAAAAGAAAGAGAAATATGGAGCCATTAATAAACAAGGAGAAGTTGTAATTCCATTTATATATAACGAATTAGGTGATAGTAATTCAGACTTATTATTGGCTCAAAAAGACAATAAGTATGGCTATATTAACCAAAAAAACGAGGTTGTTATTGATTTTAGCTGGGACAATGCTTTTGATTTTGTTAGAGGCTTGGCTATAGTTGAAAATAAAGAAAAACAAAGTTACATTAATGAAAAAGGCGTTTTAAGGTTTCCTCTTTGGTATGATTGGGTTGAACCTTTTGTAAATAAAACTGCCCGTGTACAAATAAATGAGCAATACGGCTTATTAAAATACAATGGCGATAGTTTGTTGCCTTGCAAGTATGATGTAATTTCAGCTTTTAGCAATAATTTAGCTTTAATTGCAAAAGATAACAAATACGGCTATATTGATAGTACCGGAAAAATAGTAATACCGCTAAAGTTTGATTATATTTCTGAAAATGAAGTATTTGGATTGTTTAATAATGGTTATGCCAAAGCCACATTAAGAAACAAAAAAGGCATTATTGATAAAAATGGAAAAACCATAATCCCGTTTGAATATACTGATGTTTATTTACCCGCTGAGGGCTTAGTAGCTGCCAAAAAGAAATCAAAATGGGGCTTTGTTGATATAAAAGGAAAAACACAAATAGACTTTAAATTCGAACAAGTTTCATCTTTCTCACAAGGTTTGGCAGCCATACGCATAAAAGACAAATATGGATATATTAACAATAAAGGAAAAGTTGAAATTAAACCTGAGTTTGATGAGGCATTTCAATTTAAAAAAGAAGGAGCAATTGTTAAAAAAGGCGATAATTACGGTATAATAACCAAAAACGGAGATTTTCTTTTCCCTCTTGAATACTCTAAAATATCGTATTCGGGCGAAACACTTATTATACTCGAGAAAGAAGGAAAACCCGAAATCTATAATACCCTTTTGGGGAAGTTTATTTATAAAGAAAAAAGAAATTAACTTGGATTTGGTAATTTCTTAATTTTTATATACTTTTGCACCGCTTTAAAAAAGCATAAATCATTATTAATCAATTTAATTAAAAAAACATGTTAAACAATTATGAAACCGTTTTCATTATGACTCCCGTTTTGTCTGATGAACAGGCAAAGGAAACGGTAAGCAAGTACAAAGAGTTTCTTGCTGCAAATGGTGCCAAGGTAGTGCACGATGAAAGTTGGGGATTGCGCAAATTAGCCTACCCTATTCAAAAAAAATCTTCAGGATTTTATCATTTAATTCAGTTTCAGGCCGAGGGTAGCCTCATAGCTAACCTAGAACTTAATTTTAAGCGTGACGAGCGTATAATACGCTATCTGACCGTATCGTTAGATAAATACGCTTTAGAATGGGCTGAGCGCAGAAGATCAAAAAAATCAGATAATAAAGTAGTAACCGCTTAAAAAAATAAGATTAAGAAATGTCGAAAGCACCTGAAATTAGATACTTGAACCCTGTAAGTGTTGAAGTAAGCAAGAAAAAATACTGCCGTTTTAAAAAATCGGGCATTAAATATATAGATTATAAAGATGCTGACTTCTTATTGAAGTTTGTGAACGAGCAAGGTAAAATATTACCGCGCAGATTAACCGGAACTTCAGTAAAATATCAAAGAAAAGTTAGTACTGCCGTTAAAAGAGCCAGACATTTAGGTTTGTTACCTTATGTTGCCGATTTATTAAAATAATATTAGGAGGAAATACTATGAAAGTAATATTGAAACAAGACGTAAAAAACCTGGGCGATAAAGACGAATTGGTAACAGTACGTAATGGGTACGGTGCCAATTACCTTATCCCAAAAGGAATGGCTGTAATTGCTACTGAAAGCAATCAAAAACAATTAGCCGAAACTATTAAACAACGTGCTTTTAAGTTGGAAAAACAAAAGCAAGAAGCACAAAAATTAATAGATTACTTTAAGGATATTACCGTAAAAATTGGTGCTAAAGCCGGTGAAAACGGAAAAATATTTGGTTCGGTAACTTCTATCCAAATAGCTGAAGCTGTTCGCAAGCTCGGTCATGAAATTGATCGTAAGGCTGTAACTTTGGACGAAGAACATATTAAAACTCTAGGCTCATATTCTGCTAAATACAAAATTATGAAGGATATGATTGCAGAAATTAAGTTTGAAGTAATAGAAGAATAATTTATCCCATAGTTTATTCTTAAGCCCCGTAAATTTATTTTATGGGGCTTTACTTTTATAATACCCCTTACCAACTCAACTTCCCATATTCTTATATATATTTGCACAATGTCCAACAATAGTCCTCTTTTAAGTGTAGTCATAGCCTCCTACAACAGCGCTCATGCCCTTGAAAAAAATTTACCGGTATTATGCAATTATTTAGCCAACACTTCATACAGCCACGAAATTTTAGTTGTTGATGACGGAAGTACCGATAATGGATTAACCCGTACTATTTGCGAGAAAAATTCTTGTACCTATTTAAAATTAGATACCAACCAGGGGAAAGGCGCTGCTATCAAGCATGGTATGCTTTCAGCCAATGGAAAATACCGTATATTTACCGATGCCGATATTCCGTATGAGCCTGAAGTTATAGAAAAGTTTATATATTATCTAGACTTTAAAGAATTTGATATGGTTGTGGGCGATAGAAGTATTGCCGGAGGTAACAATTATTACAGTAAAGTAACTAAATCCCGATCTTTGGCAAGTAAAGTTTTTTCCTTTATAGTTGGGCGATTTATTGCCGGAGGTATATTTGATACTCAATGCGGCATTAAAGGTTTTAAAGCTAATATAGCTCAAAGTATTTTTGAGTCTTCAAGAATTAATGGGTTTGCTTTTGATGTAGAGCTATTTCATATAGCACTATTAAAAAACTATGATATTAAAAGAGTGCCTGTTGTGCTTAGAAGTCAAGATGGAAAAAGTGTGAATTTGCTTAAGAACAGTATTGGAATGCTCTTTGATCTGATTAAAATTATTAGTCATAAATATTAGAGCAAATTTACTTAAAAGAAACACATAAATCATCTACAAAAACGGGCGCTTCTCCCCTATTCCATAGGTATAGCGAAATCTTGTTTTCGGTCTTTAAAGCCAAGCTTTCTTTTATTGTGTATTCAAACTGTTCCTCATGCCATGTCTCGGCAACATAATCATTACTGATAATATCTTTACCTTGCCACAAAACATTTTTGCCGGTTTCATCACTAATAGATATTACTAATACACAATTTATTGAACTACTTTCAGATAAAATATGTGCCTTAAATAATACCGTTTGAAAACTCATGCCTGTAGGGTCTATGTCAGTAATATACGTTTCATAAGCTGCACTATAACCGTCTTTAGCATTAACATAATTGCTATTAGAAGAAGATAAGGCATATTTATTACTCAAGTTTTCAGCATTTCTTAAATTTTTGTTCGCTTGAATAGTCTCAAAATCAAAACAGAAATGCTTAGCACTCTCTATTGTTCTTTTACTTACTTGCTTTACCTTATTTAAATTATAAAAGCGGGCAAACTCTTTATTAAACCAATCTTCCTCATCGGTGCTAATATCTTCATTAAACAAAGTACCCGGAACAGCAGTAAATTCAGGCAATAAACATATTTCGGCTTGCTTGCTATCATTAATAATTTTTAATCTGTTGCTCCACTCCTTGGCATAAATATAAGCCCTGCCGGAAATTAAATCAAGTACAGCTCTATTAAAATTTTTGTTTTGTGAGTATAAAGCAATACAACTAAATAAAATAAAAGGTACAAGTAAGATGGGATTGATATTTATGTTATTTAACAATAACCGAATAATAACAGCAATGTAGTTCAATGAAGCAAACCACCATAACAAAGAAAACCAATATACAGCATTAATAGTACGGTCGGGGGCTATATAACCAGTGCTCCAAAAACCCGGAGCTAAAGTAGCCGCTACTATACAAAACCCAAGTACAAATACTACAATAAAACCTGTCCATAATTCAACACCTGAATACGAGTATTTATTAAATTGAATAAACAATGGTAGCACAGCCAAACTAATTACACCCATTTGCCAATTAAACAACCATTCAAAATTCAAATGAAATAAAGAATCAAAACTGCTTTTAATAGTGTATAACAGGTTTTTTTTATGAGGATCCAGAAAACCAACATCCCGAATATGATTACCGGGTGATACGGCCATTATTACTGTACAAATAGCTGCAACTACTAGCAGTAAAATAAAGAAATTATCAATCTTACGTGTGGTTATAAACTTATAAAAAAGTATGGAGAGAATTAATAAATCGGCTACAACCATGCTGCTTTCATTAAGTCCGCATGCCAAAATAATCGTTATCATCATCATCCCATTGATGTACAGCGGAGGGTGGTTAATTGTTACGGGTTGAAAAAAGTAGCTTAAAAAATACACTATCATAATATTCCCCAAATGATAGGTTATTGTTCCGGGAGCCCAATATAATCCTTGGGTTATACTTGGCATAGTATTAAAATATATAAAAACGTATGCAGCAGAAACCAGCAGTAATACGGTTGGATGGCTTTCTGTAAAAAAATTTTTTACTAACCTGTATATTGAATGAATACTAAGAAAAATAAATATTACAGGTAAGATTTTGTATAATACAAATGAATTTTCTGAAATTAATTTAAGGCAAAGTAAAAAACTTGCAAAATAACGACCATTCCATTGTTTGTAAGCCTCGGCCTGTCCGCCCCAGAATCCAAAGTCAATAGTTTTCAAGGCATAGGAATAATCATCAACTGATGGGGCATTATAAAACGATAATATAAAATAAGGCAAAAACAATACCAACATAATCATCAGCAATAGTAACTCTAATGCTGAATATCGTCTTGAAATAAATTGATATATGCTATTGTGCTTGCTCATTAATTACCTTTACAAAGCACAATATTACGATTTTTACTTTATTCAATGTGTAATTCGTAAATTTCGCCCGGAATATCGTTTAACGGGAATGGTAAATTCTCTTGTGCAAAAGGTGCACCGGGCCACCAAATTGTATTATGGTATTCTTGTGTAATTATCAATAGCATTTGGTTGTTAGGGATAGATGTAACCTTATCATTCATATATCCAACAATACGCATATTATCAGGACTCTTACCTATTCTCCAAATAATCTCTTTAGGACGCCAATCAATTTCAAAATAATAATAGTCTCCTTTAAAAAGCTCATCGTCTAACTCTTCGGTTCGCTCTGTTAAGGCACGGTAAACCGAATCCCACCTAAAAGTATTGAAAGTTTGCCCCTGATACTCTATGGTATTACAACCCGTACTAAAATTTTTTGGCTCCATGCAAGCCATATCCCAATTGGTGCAGGCTACGGTTACTTTATCTTTGCTTTTAATTAGCTCTTCAGGTAACTGAACATTCCAGTTCTTAAGATCATTTTTATCGGCTTTTGTTTTTAAAAAAATGGGTGGAAAAACATTGGAAGGGCAATAAGGAGGAGTTTTAATAATCTCAAAATCAATTTCGGTATAATCAACTGCCGGTACTCTTTTATCATTTACTCCCCCCCAGTAGGTTGCCATATATCCTCTGCTATTACAATTTCTACGATAGTTCCACTCACCGCCCCCTTGAGTGATGAGCCATATTGCATTGGTTAATCCGTTCCACACTCCTTCCTTATTCAATAACTCGGTAAGTTTTACTTTAACTCTATACTTACCATAGGTCATTCCATGACGGGTAATTACACCTACACTTTCTTTTTTCCATTGGCCGGGTTTCGAGGCCGGGTTTTTAATCGTAATTTTATTGTTAACCGTATCCGAAAATACTGTTTGGCAAGGATGTTTGCTGGTTTGAATCAATGTTGGAATCAACTCTTCTCGGGTATAAAAGCTTTTAGTCCAATTATATTCTATCATTGAGTAGTTATCATTAATGATATCAGCTACCACAGGTATGTTGTAAAATTTTGTTGATTCATCAACATAATTAATAAATTGCTGAAAAGCTGCATTGCGATACAATGCTTCATCTTCGCCACAGGTACTACAATAATTTGATTTATCGTAGTTATCAGTCCCCAGCGTAGAATTATCAATATAAATTCCATTGGCAGGAGGTGGTGTGGCCACCACTTTTAATGGTACCGGGTCTTCATGAACAATTGTTTGCTTTAGTTTAGCTCCTTCAGCATACTTAAAATAATAAAACGGATTATCAAATTTATCTTGATTTTTTTTACTTATATTTTTAATAGTTGGTGGAATTGTGTTCAAATCTGCTTCGGTACAAACCACTATCACAAAGGTGTACAATCCTACACGAGGATTTCTTTTCCAACGATTATTAATACCATTCTCAAAATAACGTTCTTCATTTCTAGGATTTCCAACAATTCTAATTTCATCATTAACTTCAATTTCTTCATTAACCTGGAGTTTATTCTTTATTTTTTTAAATTCTACTTTAGTGTCTTCCCAACTCCCATAAAAGTTTTCAACGGCAAGAGGGTTTTCAGCTTTTAAAATGGAGTCATACTCTTGAAATTTATAAGAAACATTACTATAATATATTTTATAATAAAGCTGCTGTGCTTCATTACTTATATTTTGAAGATTAAAACGAACTTTAAAATATCCTTCCTTAATTTGATTGTTTGAAGGAATTACAAAGCCCTGTATGGCATTGCTATAATCTAATTCTATTTGCTTTATATCTTTCTGATTGGGCTGATAATTACTTGTTGCACTAAAATTGCTTATTTTGATTATTTTATTGGCTAACTCATGAGTTGTACTGTTATCATTACAAGAATTAAATAAAACAAGGAAAAATATCGGTATAAAGCACCATTGAATCCTTCTAAAACAAATATCTCCTGTTATCAATTTCTTTTTGTTACTCATACTTATACAAGCTAATTTTATTAGGCAGCACCGAATTATTTTCTATCTCGCTACATGTATTATCATTAGTCATACAATTAAAAGAAAATACCAATAATTGCTTATTTAATTTATTCGTAAAATAACCATTTAATATTTTTACATGTTCGTAATATTTTGGGTTAGAATATTGAGGAAAGCCTTTAAAGTCTATAGGATGCATTAAAACCATTTGATTATTGTTCAGCATTATTTCTTTAAAATCAAAACGCCAAGTATTATTAAATTTCAAATATTTTGAATCCTTTTCATCATACAACACATCACCTTTATTATTGGCTACATTCAGGGTGTTTTCCACCCATAATTTCTTGTCCAAATACAACACTTCAATATTTTTCCCATTGCAATAACTGATACAGCAAGATTTTCCTCTTATAAGATTTTTATTAACTCCCGCATTATTTATCAAATTAAGCCATTTTTCAGGAAAATTATTTCCACTTTGTGTTATGCTCCAAATATCTTTATTAAAACTCAGCAGATACCATTTTAGGCTTATACGATGTATCACCAATAAATCATCAACCCCATTATTATCAAAATCTCCACAACTAAAAGCGTTATCATTATTATTAAAAATAGTGTCTGCCGTAATTTCCCAAAAAGGTTCAAATGATTGACTTTGTATATTATAGTGTAGCATTTGTGCTTTTTGATTAGAGATATGTAGTATTGATTCTCTACTATCATTAGTCTTATTAAAGAATGCATTTAATACCACGTCTGTTGGCCTATACGTTTCAAAAGTATTGACTTTTAAAGCTTCATAAGTATAGTATTTAAAATCAAATGCTGATGATGAAAGGTTGGATGATATTTGTTGGTTTGGAGCTGATATTCTTTCTGTTTCTTTTCCATACACTATTCTCAAATCATCAATTATAACCTTATTTTTTCCTTTATTCCATATTCCAACTTCTATATCATCATCTATGCTTAGAATATCCGTAGGTAGGTTTAATGCCGAGTTAAGCTTAGTCCATTGCTTTGCCGGAAAATTGCCATGAGCGGTACTTTTTCCAAACCAATAGGTAAAATCTTTTTTATTTTTATTTGTAACAATAAAAGTTAAGTTTAAATCTAACTCATTTTGCAAAGGATATACCCAAATAGAAGCCCCCAAAGTAGATATAGGCGTATTGCCGAAATGGCTTAAAGGTTTTTTCACGCTTATACCGTACTCAGCCCCATCACTTAAATCGCATACATATTGACCCGAATATGATATGCTGTTTTTCTTGATCTTTTCGCTTCCTTTTATATCTGCATTTGCTGTTTCAAAATCGTAGTAATAATTAAAACCTAAGCTATCCGTCCTTTTATCATCAACATGCTTAACTCCGTACAATTTGTACTCAAAATCATCGAGCCAAAGTTTATTATTACCTTGGTTCCATAAATATATAACCAATTTATTATCTTTTGATATCCATTCATTTTTTATATTGAACCCAAACATTAAACTATCCCAAGCTCCTGTAGTTACATCATTTAAAGGAATGGCATTATAATTAATTACTTTTTGTTGATTATTTTCAATAAGCCAAACAAGATTTAATTTATGAGGAACACTCTTTAGAAAATATTTGAATGAAATACTCATGCTGTCAATATCCCTAAAATAGCTTATATCAGCCATGCTCTTAGAAAAACCAAGGCTATTTTCTGTGTTACTATTCAAGAATAGCGAATTAGGCGGACTATAAAATATACTATCACTTATTGAAGTATCATTAATATGATCAAAAGATAGTATTTCATGATATAAAATAAAATGTTGCGACCTGCTCTGATTTAAACCGATAAAATTATTGTTTTTTTTAAAGCACGCGGTCAAAAAAAATGCACCAATTATAAAGAAAAGTAAGGTGCCTTTATTAATCATATCAAAACATTATTGGGGAATGAATTTATTTTCAGGAAACACTAAATGAAAGTAGCAAATAACTGCAAAATATTACTTTTTGCGCGTTAAGAAATTAAATAATGACTCACTATAAGTTTTAAAACTCATTGTTTGTGGTACATCACTATGTCCGGCTCCTTCTACTCTTTGGGCTTCTTTTCTAACACCTGTATAATTTGAGTAAAGTAGTTCTCCATTAGTTTTCATTGGAATAAACTTATCCTTTGTTCCGTGTATCCAGTAAAATGGTTGTTGAATGTATTTAATACGCTGATTATTGTCGCATTTAAAAGTGCTAAAAAACAGAGGATCCATATTTAAGCCGGCTCCGTCATTTACCAAAGTAGCTACAGAGGCAAAGGGGGCTTCTAAAGCTATGGCAAATGGCATAAATGAAGGCACTGCATTGTAAGTTACATGAGTAGCTGCAGCACACCCCAAACTAAATCCATAAACTGCATATTTTTGAGGTGATACTCTTTTTTGTTTTAACCATTTAATGGCAGCATCTGCATCGGCATACATTGTTTCCTCGGTTGATTTGCCTTCTGATAAACCATAACCTCTATAATCAATCATAAGTACACCGTAACGCAATTTACCACCGGTATGTGCTAACAGCTTGGCACGTTGCCAATAAAAATCCATGTGGTCTTTGTTGCCATGGAAATACACAATTACAGTATCATAAGGGTCAATATTGCCTTTGTTATTAAAATTGCCTATATAAATAGCCCAAATTTTAGTTGAGTCTGTTTCATTTTTAGTTTTAGACCACAAAGGGAAAATATGAACCGAAGAATCGGGGATATTATAATCAGCATTTAATCTGAAATCAACAGTACCTCCAAAGCCATCTAATTTATACTCCGATATTTTACTTGGGTTAAATAAATTATCATCTAGGTTTTTCTTACAAGATGAAAAAACAAGAATAAAAGCGAATAAGCATAAACAATAGACTATATTTTTCATTTTTTAGTTTTAAAATTTGTAAGCTGCACCAATATATACCCCTAAACCTCCATAAGGAATTAAAGGTTTCAAGTACTCCACAGGGCCATAATCATTTCTTTTGTATGGAACCAAATATTTAAGTTCTGTTTGAAACATTAAACCCTTTTTGGTATTCCAAACATAGCCTACTTGCGGGCTCGGAAACCAAATGTTTCTTTGTTTATCACCATTAATTTTTTGTGTTGCCATTTCAAACCAATTGCATAAACCGGCATAAAAATAGTTATCGTGCAGGGCACTTCTTTTAATAAAATTTACATCTATTTGAGGATAAAATTTATTGATGGAATCTCTTCTCATAAAGTTAAGAATGGGAGCAATAGTAACTGCGTACTTAGCAGAGTCGTTATTAATGATGTAACGATTCATACCCACTTCCATTTGAAAAGTTCCGAATACTGCCGCAGTGGGGTGAAAAGAAGCAAATACTGTTGTTGTATCGCTTAATCCTCTTGAATAGGTAACGGAAGTATATGGAATAGGTGTAATATTTTTCCCGTAATGTATAATAGGGCCTCCAACTGATGCACTAACTAAGTTTTCTTTATAGCACAAAGGCAATACCGAACGTGTAGGAGCGCAAGACCACAATGTGGTGGAGATAATGGCGAATAATAATAATCGGAAAAATATTAATTTCATAAGGCAAATAAAAGCAATTTTGTTGTAATATTTTTCATTTTTTTATAAAATACAGTATGATTTTTTCAACAAACTTACCACTTTCTTATCAATCGTAAAGGTAACTTCGTCTTCATTGAGTTTAGTTAAGGGCAGCCATCGTAAACTCTGGGCGTTGTTTTCAGGTTCAAAATCAAACTTTTTATGGCTTACATTAATAGCACTACTTTTCGCAAGTTCAATAATGTAGTAAATTGAAATTAGTTGTTCGTTAGGATTAAAAAACGACTGCACATAAAAATCGGTGGTATAAAAATGAGATTTAATGATTATATCTAAATTGAGTTCCTCTTTAAATTCTCTAATTAAACAGTTGGGTAAGCTTTCGCCAATTTCATGTCCGCCTCCTATAAACTTTGTAATATACATACCATTATAATACTCATCACTAAGCAATACAGCGTTATTTTCTATTAATATCCCATAAACCCTTAAATTGTACATATTACATTCATTTAAAACTTGCGCCCTGACCATTTGTAATAATTTTCGGCCTGTTCATGGCTGATATTATTATTTTTAATAATACTATAATTTTTGTAATACATTTCTTTTGAAGGAGTAAGTATTATTTCACGAGTTTGTCCATTGGTAATGACCTTTAAGGTAAATGTTTCTTTCCAGAAATAATTGCACCACTCGTTTAAATTATTACGTATTTCAAATCCATTTACACCAATTATTTTATCTTTTAAGCATAAGCCGGCTATTTCAGCTACCGAGTTGGGCAAAATACTTTGAACTATGGTTTCATTATCTATTTCCAAGGCTTTAAAACCTAAAAACGATTCATAAGGTCTTTTGGCAGGAATAACCGAAAGTTCGAGGCCGAAATAGTTAAGTGCTTCGGTTAAATGTGGCAAATATGAATGTGTTCCATTAATTAAATCTTCAAAAAAAATATCCCATTTGTTTTGGGTAATATTTTCAATAATGTGTTGATAATCTTTTTGGGTATAACCTCTGTTTTTTTGCCCAAAATCGTTATACAGGGCAAGCATTACAGTATCCAATGAGTGTTTATTATGGGTTTGCTTTCTAATAAGTGCATCAGCAATAAAAGCCAACAAACAACCTTCGGTATAGATAGAAACTTTTCTGTTAGGCACTCCGGGTTGATAACCATCTAACCAAGTATCGAATGACGATTGAGACACGCTATGATTAAACCGCCCCGGATTATCCAAATGTTTTTGAAATTGCCCCGCCAGAGTTTTAAAATAATCTGTATCTGAAAATATTCCTGAACGGTAAAGCATTAAATCGCCATAATAGGTGGTAATACCTTCATAAATGTAGCCGGTTGTAGCATAGTTTTCAGTATCGTATTTATAGGGCAACATTTCAAAAGGTCTAATATTTTTTACATTCCATGTGTGGAACAACTCGTGCGAGCTTACCCCCAGAAATTCATCGTAAAGTTCTTTCCTCATCAGGTTATAAGACGGTCCAATAGCAATAACTGTTGATGACTCGTGCTCAACTCCATGATAAAAATTGTATGGTAGAACTTGTACTAAAAAATGATACTTTTCGACCGGGAACTTCTTAAATACAAGTAATTGTTCATTTATAAAAATAAAGAAATCGCCAATAATTTTTGCCCAATCGGGCTTGCACTCGCCTTGAAACCATACATTAAATTCAATACCATCTAAAACAAACATGTTATATTTTAACGTATCGCTGCTTATAAAAGGAGTATCAGCCAACTCATGAAAGTTTTTGAAATTGCAAGTGTATATTTTCTTTGAATTTTCAATGTCGGTTTTTGTAATATTTAATGCCCCCGCCAAGCGGTAGGTTTCAGGAACAACAACCTGTAAAGAACAAGCACTATTGATGTTGTGTGTGCAGTACAATAAACAATTTACAGGATTTACATAAAGTTGCTGATGATCAAGCCAAGTACTGCCTGCGTTTAATTCGGCTGCATAATAGTTGTAAATTACGGTGCAGCTCTTTTCACCTTTTGTTTCAACACGCCATGTACTTTTAGAGGTTTTGTTATGTTTTAATTCTTTTCCTTTGGCGTTATAAATAGTTAGTTTTTGAATATTCTTGGCAAAGTTGCCTAACTCGTACCTACCCGGACGCCAAACAGGCAATTGTAATTCCAAATAATCGGAAGTAATATTATCAATCCTACACTCAATGTCAATATAGTGTGTATTAGGATTTTCATATGAAATTTTATAATACATTTTTATGAATATAATACATTACAATTACAAATGAAACATTTATATTTAATGTATTACATCTTTTAATAAAAATAGAATTAACAAATTAGCTGTTAATTAATGTACTTCACTAAAATTATATATTAAAATGAAGAAAGCACCGTGGATAAGTTAAGTTATAAAATCATTGTTTATTTGCCTATAATGACCATAAGCAACAATATTATATACATCAATTATTCATCTTTATCAGTCTTTTTTTCTACCTATTTTTAATGCTTTTAGCATCCAATCGGGTAAAGTTTTTGTACGATCGCGTTTACTCAAATCTAAATACCATCCAATTTTCTTAAGAATAGGAATACGATAAGTTTCAACAAATTCAATAAGTGTTCCGTCAGGGTCTTCTACATAGCTGAAATGACCTGCTGCTTCGCCCATATCAAACTTTGATGCACTGTCAACCGTGAATGGATGTCCGTTAGAGGTAAGGTTTTTTTCCAATTCCTTCATGTTGTACACATCAAAGCATAGATGAATAAACCCTAAGTCTCCCCAAAAACGGTTTTCAAATATTTTTCTTGCTTTTCTATCTAGCACTTGTATTAACTCAATATTGCTTGAGCCTAATAATTTGCTAAAATTACCTGTATTTTCTTTGCTTTTTTCAAGTAAAACTCTTCGTATTTGGTGTTTTCCGCCAGGTATATTTGTAAAATCATCAAAAACTCCTGTTTTGTCATAAATAACCTTATCATAACCTAACAAGTCACCATAAAATTTACGCGATTTTTCAATATCCGAAACACCTATTACAGCCCCACAAACTCCACCGGTTACATGTTCGTTTCTTCTAAACCAATCTTTTCCTTGTACTACCTGAAAAATAGAGCCAAACTCATCTTTCACATAAAAGCAAGGTAAACCATCGGGTGCCTTAAGTAAGCCACTGAGCATAAGTGCCCCATTTGACTTTAGAGTATTGTAGGCGAGTTTCACATCAGGTGCTTTAATTTTGGCTATCATCACACCATAATCACCCAATTGTAATTCAAAACTTGCAGCATTGGTATTTCTGCTAGTAAATTGCCATATTTCCAAACCACTTCCGCCTTGCAAATTTATAGCTAAAACAGCAGTGCGACTGTGTATTACACCTCCGGTATAGGGTGTCATTAGTTTGGCTTCGGCACTTTCCTGAAAAATAGGAATATCCATTCCGAAATGTTTACGATAATAGGCCCATGCTTTTTGAACGTCAGGTATGCCTACTCCTATTTGCTGAATTCCAATAATATTCTTCATCATATTTAAGAAGTTAATATTTATCTATTTTGAGTTAAATGTATATTAAACTACAAGTTTATTAAATAATTGCGACATACCTAATGCAAATATGTATGAATCTAATAATGAATAATTTGTTGAATTAAGAAGTGAACTAACTCACGGAATATATTTTTGAAGTATTAAATCCTCTTAAAAACTCTACTATCGACAATGCTTTTTTCCCCGCCAACTGAACCTTTAGCAGGTTAATACAGCCATTGTTGCACACTATTTTCAAGTAGGTTTTAGAATCAGTAAGTATAGTACCGGCTTTATGACTATTAGGACAAATTTCGGGTAATGAATTATAAATCTTAAAAATTTGTTTATTCCCCAGTTCATCAACCAAATAGGTAAAAGCCGTAGGGTAAGGGCTTAGGCCACGAATAAAATTGTGAATAACATGAGCATCCTGATTCCAATTAATCAAGCAATCGTCTTTAAATATTTTACGGGCTACTTTAAGTTGTCCGTTTTCCAACATCTTTTGCGGAATGGGCTGTGCCTTGTTTTGCTCCACAAGACGTACGGTTTCTAAAACCAAATCAGCTCCAATATTCATAAGCCTGTCGTGTAATTCACCGGCTGTTTCATTTTCTCCGATTATACATTCCTGCTGTTTTATGATATTACCTGTATCTATTTCATGCTGTAAAAAGAAAGTAGTAACACCAGTTTTTTTTTCGCCATTAATAATAGCGTAATTAATGGGTGCTGCACCCCTGTATTGTGGCAGTAATGATGCATGTAAATTAAATGTCCCTAATGGAGGCATTTTCCAAATCACCTCAGGTAACATTCTAAATGCTACCACAATTTGTAAATCGGCATTTAATTGTTTTAGTTCCTGAATAAATTCAGGGTTTTTCAGTTTTTCAGGCTGTAGTACTTTTAATCCTGCCGAAAGAGCATATTCTTTAACTGCGCTGTAATTCATTTTTAAGCCCCTGCCACTAGGCTTATCAGGAGCCGTAATTACTGCGGCTATGTGGTAATTATTTTCAACTAATTTTTTTAATGCGGGAACGGCAAAATCAGGTGTTCCCATAAAAACTATTTTCATAGATATTAATAATGCCGCAAAGTGAATATAATTTCATGAATAATCAAATATTTACCTATAATTACTTACTTTGTGCCTTGGTATTTTAAATTTATGCAAATTGATATTATAACTATATTACCTGAATTAATACAAAGTCCATTTGAACATTCTATAATAAAACGTGCAATTCAAAAGGGTTTGGTTAAAGTTAACTTTATTAACTTACGAGATTATTCATTAAATAAGCATCGTCAGGTTGATGATTATAGTTACGGTGGCGGTGCAGGAATGGTTATGATGATTGAACCAATTGCCCGCTGTATTGAAGATTTAAAGAGCAAAAATAATTATGATGAAGTTATATACATGACCCCTGATGGGGAAACATTAAACCAAAAAATGGCAAATACTTATTCAACATTAAATAACCTCATCATTTTATGTGGTCATTATAAGGGTATTGATGAAAGAATACGAGAGTTATTTATTACTAAAGAAATATCCATTGGAGATTATGTTTTAAGCGGTGGTGAATTAGCGGCAGCTGTTTTTTGTGATAGTGTAATACGTTTAATTCCGGGAGCTATAAATGACGAAACCTCAGCTTTAACAGACTCATTTCAGGACGATTTATTATCGCCACCGGTTTATACACGCCCGGTTGATTATAAAGGAATTAAAGTACCTGAAATATTGCTTAGCGGACACGCCAAGAAGATAGAGCAATGGCGTATGGAACAAGCCATACAACGAACAAAGAACAGAAGACCCGACCTTTTGAAATAATCAATTTCAAAAACATTTTCTCAAGAAAAGCTACTTTGCTTGTGGAGCTTTTGTTGTTTTTGTGATATAAAATAAGATGCCGAATACAATTAAAATGTATGAAGCCAAAATACCCGCAATTAAAAGGCTCCAATCAGAAAGATATAGAATAAAAATGGTAATAAAACAAGAAAAAAACGAGATTGTTCCCATGGTAAGTGCTACTTGCCTGTCAGACAATCCGGCATAGGACAAATGATGGGTAGTATGGTCTTTCCCTCCAACAAATGGAGATTGACCTCTTGAAATTCTATTAATGGTTACCGTTGTAGTATCAATAATAGGAATAATAAAAACTATAACAGTTAAAATTACTTGTTTTGTTTGGGCATGTACTTGCGTGTCAAAAGGGGTATTCCAAAAACAAGTAATGGCAATTGCGCCTAATAAAACCCCTAAAAACTGGCTTCCCGTATCGCCCATATATATTTTTGATGGATTCCAATTATAATACAGAAAACCTATTAAAGCAGCTAATACACCTACTAAAGTAATAAATTCAATATTATTAAAATTATCTAAATATGCCAGAACAATTAACGCGGATATAATGATTGATATAGAAACTGAGGTAGTAATGGCATCCATATTATCTAGCATATTTACAGAGTTCATAATGCCTACAATCCAAAATATAGTAATAATATAATTGAGAAATAATGAACTAAACAATTGAATATAAGTTCCCGTTAAACATAAGATAACTCCACACAAAACCTGTGCTGAAAATTTCAATAAAGGTTTAGTGTTATACGCATCATCAGCCAAGCCCACCAAAAAACCAACAGTAGAGGCTAATAACAAACCTGTAAATTTTACATTTTCAAGCAAACCGTGCTCTTTTGAGAGCATAAAATAAAACGTAATGGCAAACAAAAAATTCAAGAAAAAAGAAATTCCACCTAAGGCTGGTTTGCTCTTACTCCCCCATCTTACGGCATTTTCATCTATATTTCTCATTCCTAAATTTTTTGAAAACTTAATAAATAAGCCATTTAAAAGCAAGGAAAACAAGGTGGCAACTATTCCAAAAATCAAAATAAAAATCAGCATATTATTTTAACAATTTTTTAATTTTTGATTAATAAATTGCAAATGTAATTAAAACTTATGTAACTCTGGGGAAAAATTTGGTAGAATTTTGTCTTTATCTGATACTAAGGGATTTAAAAATTTCCAGTCAATATTTAAAGTAGTATCATTCCAGATTATTCCACCTTCACTTTCTTTGTTATACAGGGCACTACATTTATAAGAGAATATGGTGTTATCTTCTAAAGCAATAAACCCGTGGGCAAAACCCGTTGGAATAAAAAACATTAAATTATTTTTATCATTTAACTCAATACTAAAATGTTGTCCATAGGTATCAGAGTTTTTTCGCAAATCAACAGCTACATCTAATACACAGCCTTTTATTACCCGAACTAATTTTGCCTGTGAGTAAATTCCTTTTTGATAATGTAAGCCGCGTAATACTCCTTTTTTAGAAACTGATTGGTTGTCTTGAATAAAATTTTCGTTAATCCCTACTTCTCGGAATTTTTGCTGATTATATGATTCAAAGAAAGTGCCTCTATCATCTACAAAAACTGAGGGCGAAATAATTACTAAATCTTTAATAAAGGTTTTCTCTATATTCATTTATCTAACTTCTTGTAAAAAAGCGTTTAATCAAAGATGGTTTTGGTGGTTCTTCCTCTTCATAATATCCGTATCCATAGCCATAACCATAGCCATAGCCGTATCCATAACCATAGCCATAGGAAGAACCATAATTATAACCGTAGCCGTATTTATTATTTGAATTATCAATACCATTGAGAATAACAGATAGGTTTTTAATATTTTTTTCGGTTACTATATGATTAATGTTATCAAAGAATGCCTTTTTAGAATAATTTGCTCTAAAAATAAAAATAGGATAATCTGCTTTTTGAATATTTGGAATCCCATCAGATACAATTCCAATAGGTGGATTATCAATCATGATAATATCATACTGAGATTTCAGTTCTTCAATAAATTCATCCATTCGGGGTGAAATTATAAGCTCTGAAGGATTAGGAGGAATAGGCCCGGCAGTTATAAAATGTAAATTTGGGAGTGCGCTTTGTTGTACACAATCTTCATATTTATCTTTTCCAATTAATATGGTGCTCATGCCATGGATATTTGGGGCTTCAAAACCAATATGAATTTTAGGTTTTCTCATATCCAAGTCTAATACAATTACTTTTTTGCCGGCATAGGCAATAATACCCGCCAAATTTATAGCTACAAAAGTTTTCCCCTCTCCTGAAATAGATGAGGTAATGGCAATAACTTTGGGTCCACTTTCGTTAGATAAAAACTGCAAATTGGCTCTAATAGACCTAAAAGCCTCTGAAATTGATGATTTTGGGTTTTTATCAACCAATAATTGGGAAACAGGTATTTCTTTTTTATACTTAGGAACAATACCTAAAATAGCCAAATTGGTATATTTTCTAATATCTGCCACGGAGGTAATGTTATTAAACATCAATAATTGAATGAGTAATGTAAAAACAGATACTATGGTGGCAATACCCACCGATACAGCTAATATAGTGTTTCTGTTAGGGTAGATTGGCAAATTAGGCTCCTGGGCTTGTTCAAGAATAGAGTTTTGGGGTACAAAACCGGCAATAGCAATTGAGTATTCAGCCTTTTTATTTAATAATGTGTTATAAAACTTTTCATTAATTCCGTATAACTTTCTCAATCTATTAAATTCTATCTCAATACCGGGTATTTCTGAGATTTTATTCTCAATATCAGCAATATTTTGTCTTTTCTGAGACAGTTCAAGTTTCATCAGTTCCTCAATAGACAGTATATTTTTATACAACTCTTCTTTTTCATTTTTAATTTTACTGTTTATTTCAATAATATCACGGTGATCGGGTGTTGCTTGATTCAAGAAACCATCTCGTTTGTCCAATAAGGTGTAAATATACTTTACCCTATCAATAATAAATGATTCTAACTTAGACTCTCCACCTAAAAAAACAAGGTTTCCTAAATCTAACCTATCTTGCTCCTTAAATTTAGTTTTAAGGTCATTTAGTCTTTCCAATTGGTCATTATACGAAATTAACTCTCTTTGATATTCATCATATTTTACAAAAAGAGTGGCACTAAAATCACGATTGCCTGTTGTTTTGGTATTTTTCCTAAATTCTTGGATTTGTTCCTCAAATTTTTGTAAATCGCCCGAAACAAATACAAGTTGCTTATCAATAAATTCAATCGTTTTTTGTGCACTTTCTGATTTTTTCTCCACGTCATAGTTTATAAAATCAGCAGCTATTTGATTCACTATATCAGCACATTTTCTGGCGTTAAAATCTTCAATAGATACCTGAAGGGTCTTAGCATAGTAGTTTAATACTATTATTTCTAATTTACTGATATAGGGATCTGCCATAGTAGCAGGGTTGTTGAAAACAAAATAGTAAATATCTTTTTTTAGGTTTGTCTGAATTTCATCTATGGTATTATAATCTATGATCTCAATTTTAAACTCGACTTCAGGGAAAACCACTAGAGTGTTATTTTTTATAACTTTTACTTTACGTTCATCATTAAAAATATAAGAAACCTCAATGTCATCTCTTGATTTAAATTTAAGATATACCGGAATCCCATAGAATTGTTTATTTTTAACCACAAAGTCTTTAATTTTATAGGGACTATTTTTGTAATTTTCGTTTATTTTAAATGTTCCTTTTACAAAATAGCTTATTTGTAAAGGAAGTTTAGAAATAGATTTTCGCAAAAATGTACGGGAGCGCATTAGTTCTACCACTCCATCTAATCCATTCTCTGTTTCAAGTACTTTACCCACATTTAACACCTGTGAATTTCCTGCATTATTGGTAATTTGAACTACGGAACTACTCTTATATATTTCTCTTTGATATCTGATATATAAGAGTGCACTCATTAGTGCTATTAGATAAAATAGAACGATATAAATAACATTTTTCCGAAAAATAAACAGAACCAGACCTAGGTCTAAATCACTAATTCTAGAAATTTCGGGTTGTTTGTTGTCAGTCATTATTTTTTAAAGTAATTGATAACCAATAGCAATGTAGTTAATAATGATAGATATGGACCAATTTCAAGCATTATCTTCTTGGCTGTTTGTGGCGATGGGGTTACATAAACTATATCGTTTGACTGCATCATAAAATCAGCACTTTTAAGGCCTTCAATGGTTCGCAGATTAAAATGATAAACTTTAGGTTTCTCAAATTCACCTCTAATTACTTTAATGTCATAAGCTCTGCCCGTGCTTGTTATTCCACCACTTTGAGCTATTACCCTAAGCAGGTCAGTATTGTCGTCCATCAAAGATACAACTCTAGCGTTTCCGTCTGAACCATTAAACACCATTACTTTTCTATTTGTGATTTTCAGCAATACAAAAGGCTTTACATAATATTTAGAAAATTCTTCTTCTAATAAACTTTCGGCTTCACGTATAGTTAATCCGCCTAATTTAATTCGATCAATAATAGGGAAATTAACCATCCCATCAAATTCTACTTTATACTCAAGATTGTTGGCTAACTGGTTAGTTGCAATTCTATTCTCGCCAACTAAGTCTAATAATTTAAAACCATCATTCGCAAGCAATACCATGTTTATTTTATCGTTAGGCCTTAATCGGGTTTCAATTTCTTTATTTGTAGGTAATTCATCAAATTTATAATCTCGGGGTGTTTTTAGCATTAAACTAGGATTTAAAAACTTACAGCTTGTAAGAAACATTACTATAAATCCATAAAAAAGAAACTTTTTAATCATTGTGTCCGATTTTTTTTGCAAATCTAAAATTAATAATCATAACGTAGTAAATGTTGCAATTATTAAAAACTTATAAATAAAATTATGTCAGTAACCTATCATAAAGGTTTTTCATATCATTACATAAACGTGTAAAATGGAAATTATCTTTTACATACAGCCATCCTTCTTTGCCCATTTTACCTCTGAGTTCATCATTATTTACCATTTTAATTAATGCTTCGGCAAAAGAGTCGCTATCATTATTTTTACATAAAAATGCTGTTTTATCTTTTTCAACCACATCTTCAATTCCACCTACATCGGTAGTAATTATGGGCTTATTACAAGCTTGTGCTTCAATTAAACTAACGGGGGTGCCTTCGTTAAATGAAGTTAATGCTGCTATATCCATTCCGGCCCATACATAATCAACCTCTTTTATCCAAGAGGTAAATATTACCTGTGCCGAATAATCAGGTCTGTCAATGTAACTGTACTTTAAGCCTAAACTATCGCACAAAACAAACAGCTCGTCACGTAATTCTCCGTCTCCTACAATAAATGCTTTTACTTTTTTGGTTGTATTTTGGCTTAACTTAAAAAAAGCTTCAAGAAACATTTTATGATTTTTTACAGGCACCAATCTTCCCACAATACCTACACAAATTATATCATCTTCGAGTTGATATTCATTTCTGAACCTAAATCTTTTTTCCTCAATATTGTTATTAAACTTTATCAAATCAAACCCTAATGGTATAACTTTTATTTTATCAGGGTTGCATATTTTATGAATTTTCCCAAGTTCATGCTTCTGTTTGGGACTTATTGCAATTATAGCGTCTGTTTTTTGGGCTAAATAGCGTTCAATATTTTTGTAAAATGTGGTTGTTGTCCAACTAAAATAGGAATGAAAAATATGTCCGTGAAAAGTATGTACAACTTTAGGAACATTACATGA